>Ga0265292_1000028_pt1 | contig 423246 bp, 391 predicted proteins | sample Munlanlewell296A_FD_189080 | JGI IMG/M metagenome (GOLD analysis project Ga0265292, IMG submission 189080) | Leachate microbial communities from a municipal landfill in Southern Ontario, Canada - Leachate well 296A | ecosystem: Engineered > Solid waste > Landfill > Unclassified | place... | reverse complement strand
TCATCGTTTAGGTGGATATGGTACAGTTTTTTAGGCATTTTGGCCATCTCCTTGCCTTCCTTGGTTGCAAGGATTGTTCCATCTTATTCACGGTGACTGACTACTAGTTACTTTCCTTGAAACCTATAATTTCCAGAATGAAACAAATGTGAGCTTGGATGAATACCTTGCGAACCCGGAAAAGTACCCGGCGAAAATAATGTTAAGAAACGATGAAGGGAAGATAGCGGAACAAACACTAACCATAGATCAGATAACGGACTTTGAAATGGTGTATGCAAGTGGGATGGGTGGGGAGTTGTATATGAGTGTTCCATCTAAGACGTCACTTAGTCATGGATATCGTTTTATTGACGGAAAGTTTATTATTTACAGTTCAATTTCAGCCTATGATGAACAAATCCTATTTTCTATGAGTCCAGAATTGAATCTTGATAAAGATACTGCATTACCATACTATCTAGGGTATTTTGCCGTCCAACCCCGACTAATAGGTGGCCTTGGACTGATACCCTATACTGTTCTTAGATTCCAAGCCGGCAATAATTTGGAAGATCTAATAAAAGGAGTGAATATCTTTGAAACAATAGATAGGGCGAACGGTTCGTTGCCGTCAGGAACTATGACGCGTGAAGAAGGGGAAGCTTGGGTGAGAGCACACTCTTCTTTTAAAGTGAGGTAAAGCGGCAGTAGGGGCGGGTCGTGACCCGCCCGCTCATAAAAATATCCTCACTCCATCTGAAAGGGCGAGGAACCATCCGCAAAAACCAGCGGCTGGACAGCCTTATATGTTGATGGTTCTGCCAACGTTCTTGCCAACAATCGTGCCGCTCATCAGTGCGGTTCATCCCCACGTGCGTGGGGACATCGATATCTTGATTGAGATTTTGGAGAACTCGGTATTGGGTAAATCGGGGGTTGTTCGAAAGGAAGAACTGGTTTACTCAATGGCTTTGGCCGAGGCAACGATGAAGGTGGTCTCGGATATTGCCGAGGACACATACCCAGCAGTAGCTTTTCAGATTAAAGACTACAGGAAGGAAATAGAGAGAGTGCGCGAAGAGATTCTGGGTGACAAAAGGGAAAATACCAGTCTGGACGAGGTCATTCACGGAGTGCTGTCCAAAAAAACTCTGGCAGCCGCAGTGATAATTGGGGGGATGGTACTTTCGGCTTGCGGAGTTAGTGTGGAGATAGTGACACCTAATGCCACGGCCACCGAGACACAACCAAGAGTGACGGAGACGGTGGATATAGGGGCAACGGAGACACCGTTCCAACCGGGAGTTACGGAAACAGCACCTGGAGTGAGTGAGACACCAACCCTGGAGGTTACGCCAACAGCAACACAAGTTGAGAGTGAGATGACAGTTGAGGAGATAAAAAGCAATGTAGATGCTTATTTGGACGGAAAGATTACCTTTGAAGGAGATAGAGAAAAATATCTTTATAGACGACGAAGTGGTTTAATACTTCCTGTCGGATATTTTTATGAGTATAGAATGACTTTCCCTCAGTTCGAAATCGATTCAGACCGTATGATCTCTGTGTTATTGGGCATATATAGGGATGAGAGCAAGCAGTTCGTAGTACTGGGGTCAAAAGATTTGCGTGGGAAACTTTTTGTATGGGTAGGTATAACAGGCTATTTGGATAATGAAAAGTATCCTGCTTTGTCGCGGACTTATATTAAATTAACTCATGAAGAATCCCCAATAATCGATGGATCGGTCGGGAACAATATGTTTAAGAATCAAGATGAGTTACTGGAACTTTATTCCGATAAAATCAATTTGCCTTTATATTATGGAATTGATGCAAATATGGTAATAAAAGACCCTAGTTTTACGTGTGGTCCAATAATGAATGAATTAGAGTGTGGCAGTGCAAAGGGAAATAATGGCGCATCAGATGAACTAATTGCTTGGATAAAGCAGGGAAAAAATAAACCTGATTTTGTTTTTGACAATATTTCCGACTTTCAAATTAAGGAATTTGAAAACGCCCCCTTGGTTCAGAACCATACGGTGAATACTCCATAGATTGTTGTGAAAATTAGATTTTTAGATTAGACTTGAAGGGTGACTAAAACGAGCAAAATTGTTCTGATTCTATTAGGGATGATTTTGTCTGCTGGTGTGTTGCTGGAACTTTTGAGAAGTTGGTGTAACATATTTTCTGTAAATTGCTGAACCTTAACAAAAGCGGTGAGTCAGAAGTATCCTAAAGGTTACGACACCAATAAAGGAGACTAGAAATGACTCACCAAAATGATTATACCTTTTCAGAAGATCTTGCAGAAAAAGGACTTGAAGCTGTACCTGAGATGATGCGAGTGTTGATCAATCAAGCCATGCAGGTGGAACGATCAAAGTATTTGCAAGCTGATGAATACGAGCGAACAGAAGACCGGAAAGGTCACGCCAACGGGTACAAGCCAAAAACCGCTATTCGTTTCATTCGTTTTTGAAACGAATAGCCAATGGCAGAACACGGGCGCGCACTGCGCGCCCCTACAGCCGCTGCGCGGTCAAGATCAAGTAACTCACCAGGGACTCGAATATCATCCCCCCTGTGGGGACCCTCAACCCAAAGGCTCTGTTTGTAGGTGACTCACCAGGGACTCGAACCCTGAACCCATTGATTAAGAGTCAATTGCTCTGCCAGTTGAGCTAGTGAGCCGGTAGCGCACAAATTATACCGCACTCTCCCCGACTGTCAATAACGCTTGCCTAGACAACCTCGTCTCCTTCCCTGCCAGGTAAAGAGGTCAAGGCGTGATACAGCGCCGGCAATCCCCCTAAAACAAGACTGTCGGGAACAAACCGCGCAGCTTACTCCAATTTTCCGGCAGCCCGGGCGCGCGCCAGCACCCATTCCGCGGCCTTGACCACCGGCATATCCACCATTTTTCCGTCGAGCGCGAAGGCGCCCTTGCCGGCTTCCTGCTGCTGCGCAGCGGCATCCACGACGCGTTTTGCCTGCGCAATCGCCTCGTCAGACGGCGCAAAAGCTGCGTGCACCGGTTCCACCTGATTGGGGTGGATGACCTGTTTGCCTGAATAGGCCATTTGCGCCCCCTGCTGCGATTCTGCCCGTAGCCCGTCCAGGTCGTGCAGGTCCATCCACACCATGTCGATGGCCTGCAGGCCAAAAGCGGCGGCATGGGTAACGATCGCCGATCGCGCGTAAAAAATCTCCCAGCCGGGGCGGGTGCGTACCGCGCCGATATCGCCTGCCAGGTCCTCGGCGCCGAAAATCAATGCTTGCAGCCGCGGGTCTGACCCGGCAATCTCTTTCAGGTTGACCACACCGCGCGCCGACTCGATCAATGCAATCAGAACAATCTCGCCGCCTGGCCAGCCGTAGGTCTTTTCCGCTTCAGCCAGACGGCTGCTGACCCATTGCACCTGTTCGGCGCTGTGCACCTTGGGGATCACAAAGCCGTCCGGGTGCGCCGGAAGGACGGCGTTCAAATCATCCTGCTCCAGTCCTGAGCCAACCGGGTTGATGCGCACCAGCCGCTCGGAACGGCCAAAGTTCAAGCGCGGCAGCACGCCGGCAATGGTGGCGCGGGCATCGGCTTTGCGGTTGAACGCCACCCCATCCTCGATATCCAGGCATACACAGTCAGCGCCTAACGCAGCAGCCTTCTCGACCATGTGTAAATTGTCACCCGGGACATACAACAGAGCGCGGCGTGAACGCAGCATTATTTTTCCTCCATCTGCGCAGATCGTTTGAGAAACAGCACGGTGCGTTCCAATTCTACCGCCACTGTGCCATCGGGCTTACGCCCAATGTGCCTCAAGCGCACCACACCGCGGTCTGGATTGGAGCGCGATTCACGTTTATCCAGCACTTCACTTTCAACATACAGGGTATCGCCGTGAAAGACCGGATTGGGGTGCGAGACGCGGTCGTAGCCCAGATTGGCAACCACGGTGCCCTCCGTCAGGTCGCTGACCGTCAGCCCGACCGTCAGCGCCATGGTCAGCAGCCCGTTGACAATGCGCTGCCCAAATTGTGTGCGCGATGCGAAATCAGCGTTGAGGTGCAGCGGTTGGTTGTTCATGGTCAGGGCGCAAAACAATGTATTGTCCGCTTCGGTAATGGTGCGCCCCTGGGCATGGCGAAAATGCTGCCCGATCTCGAGATCTTCAAAATATTTGCCTGTCATCGATCATTCTCCAATTTCCACCAGCAACTGATCCCGGTCAACGGTCTGGCCAGCGGCTGCCAGCAGGCGATTGACGCGCCCAGCCGCGGGGGACTTGACCTGGATTTCCATTTTCATGGCTTCAAGCAGCAGCAAAACCTGCCCGCGTTGAACCGGGTCGCCGGGGGCTACCTGCACCGCGCGCACCTGCGCCGGCATGGGTGCGCGGATCGCCGTGCTGCCATCCACTTCGCTGCCCAGTTGACTGGCGCGCTGGGCTGGTGGGTCGAGCCAGTAGGTGCAGCCGCCTTGCGAGAGCCACTTGCGGCTGCCGTCCTGCGCCCAATAAAAAGTAAGCGGGCGCCCATTGAAACGCAAACTGATTTCACCCGGCTGCCGGTCGAGTACTTCCACGGCGTATGCAACGCCGCCGACAAGCGCGCGGAAGCCTTCCCCGCTGCGTTCGAGCGTTACTTCGGCCGTCTGCTGCCCGAATTGGTAGCGAAAATACATGATCGATTTCCTCCTACACGCTCACTGCCCAACTCGATAGCCGTTTGGCGTCCGCCACGGGCTGTAAGGGTCGTGCTCATCAGGCGCAGCGGATTGGGGCGTCAGTTGCGCCAGGGCTGCGGCAACCAGCACCTCAGGCGGCAGGCCGCATTGCGGCGGCTGCCAGCCGTTGAAATGCTCCTCTACCCAGGTGGTATACACCTCGCCGGCGATAAATTGCGGAGCGGATAGCACATCCTGTAAAAATTGGCCGTTGTGGGTCACCCCCATCAATACGGTTTCGCGCAGGGCGGCGGTCATGCGCCGGATAGCCGCCGGACGGTCCTCGCCCCAGGCGGTCACTTTGGCAATGAGCGGGTCATAATGAATGGTGATCTGGTCGCCGCTGGTATAGCCGTTATCCACGCGCACGCCCGGCCCGGAAGGTTCAATAAAGGTCAGCAGCGGCCCGGTGGCTGGCAGGAAATTGTTGGCCGGGTCTTCGGCGTACAAGCGGCACTCGATAGCGTGACCGCGCTGAAACAGGTCACTTTGCTTGAAGGGCATGGTTTCGCCGGCGGCAATGCGGATCTGCCATTGCACCAGGTCGATGCCAACCGTCCATTCGGTGACCGGATGCTCGACCTGCAAGCGGGTGTTCATTTCCAGGAAGAAGAATTCCCCGGTCTGCGGATCGACGATGAACTCGACCGTTCCGGCATTGGTATAGCCGACAGAGCGCGCGGCTGCCGTGGCAGCCGCGCCCATTTCAGCGCGCAGCGTTTCATTCAAATAGGGGGACGGTGTTTCCTCGATGATTTTTTGATGCCGCCGCTGTACTGAGCACTCGCGCTCGAATAAGTGGACCAGATTGCCTTGCTGATCACCAAGCACCTGAAATTCGATATGCCGTGCGTGTGGGATGTAGCGTTCCAAAATCAGACGCCCGTCGCCAAATGCATGCAGAGCTTCACGGCGGGCAGCTGCTGCAGCTTCGGCCATCTCATCCGTCTGGTAAACCACGCGCATGCCTTTGCCACCGCCGCCGGCAGCCGCTTTGATCAGCAATGGGAAACCAATTTGAGCGGCAGCGGCTTCCAACGCAGCCGGATCGTCCAAGCCCTGGTAGCCGGGCACCACGGGAACGCCGGCGGCCTGCATCCAGGCGCGCGCTTGGCCCTTATCGCCCATGGCTTCGATGGCCTCAGGCGACGGGCCAATAAACACCAGTCCGGCCTGCTGCACGGCGCGGGCAAAAGCGGCATTTTCGGCTAGAAAACCGTAGCCGGGGTGAATGGCCTCAACGCCTGCGGCAGCAGCGGCTTGCAAAATGTGATCCAAGACCAAATACGATTCACTCGCCGGCGCCGGACCGATGTTGACGGCTTCATCTGCCAGCCGCACGTGCAGCGCGCGCCGGTCCGCATCGGAATAGACCGCGACTGATGCGATGCCCAGTTCGCGGCAGGCGCGAATGATGCGCACGGCGATCTCTCCCCGGTTGGCCACCAGCACTTTGTTGAACATGGATACGCCGCTCACATGCGGAAAACCCCAAAACCGCCGGGTGTGCGTGGTGAATTCATTACCACCGATAAGGCCAATCCCAACACTTGGCGCGTCTCGGCGGGGTCGATGACGCCGTCATCCCACAGACGGGCGGTCGAATAATACGGATTGCCGGCCCGTTCGTATTCCTCCAGGGTGGGGCGCATAAAGGCTTCAGCTTCGGCGGGGGATAACAGGGGTTTACCCTCGCGCGCCAACTGGTCCTGCTTGACGGTCAATAACACGTTGGCGGCCTGCTCGCCGCCCATGGCGCTGATGCGCGCGTTGGGCCACATCCACAGGAAGCGCGGATTGAAGGCGCGCCCGGACATGCCGTAATTGCCGGCGCCAAATGAACCGCCGATGAGAACGGTCAGCTTGGGCACGCTGACGGTTGACACGGCATGTACCATTTTGGCGCCGTCCTTGGCAATGCCGCCGGCTTCATACTCCTTGCCGACCATGAATCCGGTGATATTTTGCAGAAAAAGCAGCGGAATGCCGCGCTGCTCGCACAGTTCGATAAAATGGGTGGCTTTCAAGGCGGATTCGCTGAACAAGACCCCGTTGTTGCCCAAAATCCCGACCGGGTAGCCGTGGATGGCGGCAAAACCGCACACCAGGGTGGTGCCATAGCGAGCTTTGAACTCGCGGAACGCGCTGCCATCCACCAGCCGGGCGATGATTTCGCGCACGTCATAGGCAGCGCGCGGATTGGCAGGCAAAATCCCGTAGATCTCGGCCGGCGAGTAAAGCGGCTCGGTTGGCGGGAGCAAATCCAGCCCATTCAGCCAGATTCCGGCGCTGCGCCCTGACTTGCGCGGCAGGGTCTCGACGACGCTGCGGCAAATTTCCAGCGCGTGGTCATCGTCTTCGGCAAAATGATCTGCCACCCCCGAGAGACGGGTATGCACATCCGCGCCGCCCAGATCCTCGGCGGACACATCTTCGCCGGTTGCCGCTTTGACCAGTGGCGGCCCGCCCAGGAAGATAGTGCCGGTGCCGCGTACGATGATGGTCTCATCGCTCATGGCGGGTACATAGGCTCCACCCGCCGTGCACGAACCCATCACTACCGCAATCTGGGTAATGCCTTTGGCGCTCATACGCGCCTGGTTATAGAAGATGCGACCAAAATCATCTGAATCAGGGAAGACCTCATCCTGCATCGGCAGGAAAATTCCGCCAGAATCAACCAGATAGATGCAGGGCAGCGCGTTTTGAAAGGCGATCTCTTGAGCGCGCAGGTGTTTTTTCATGGTCAGCGGGAAATAGGTGCCGCCCTTGACCGTGGCGTCATTGGCAACAATCAGCACCTCGCGTTCCGCCACCCGCCCAATGCCGGTGACGATGCCGGCGCCAGGCGCCTGATTGTCATAGCAATCCCAGGCGGCCAGCGGGGACAGTTCAAGAAACGGCGAACCCGTGTCGAGCAGCCGGTCGATGCGCTCGCGGACGAACAACTTCCCCTGGGCTGCCTGGCGCTGCTGGTATTTCTCACCGCCGCCCTGACGTACTACTGCCAGCCGCTGGCGGAGCTGCTCTGCCAGTCCGCGGTGATAGATTTCATTAGCCTGGAAGGCCGGGTCTTTGGTCAAAATGCTGGATTGAATGGTTTCCAATGCTGTCCCTGTCGCGGCTCAGCCGCTGCGATATATGACGCCAAATCCGCCGCGCGGGTATACCCACTGCAGCGCATCGCTCGGGCAGGTCACCAGACAGGTGCCGCATTCCAGGCAACCGGCCCAGTCTGCCATGATCTTGCCGTTCTGCTCGCTGTAAACGTTAGCCGGGCAGACATACAGGCAGGCCAGGTTTTTACATTTGGCGCGACACACTTCTTCATTGACGACGATATGCGGGTGGCCTTCATCCAATTCATACTTGTTGACAGCTAATTTCTCGGGTACCGGTAAGCGGTTCATAAGGCGCGTCCTCCTGCCAGCGCGTCCTTCAAAAGGTCCAACAACGAAATTTTGGATGCTTTTAAGTTCTTCAACAGGGTGGGCGCTAGGTTCTTTTTGGGTTGAGCATCCTGGCGGTAAATATCTGCCAGAAGGTTGGAAAGCAGTGCGGGGTAGGTCTCGAAAAGGCGCTCGTTTTTCATAAAATCCACGGCGCGGGCATAGGTGCGCATGTCCTGCATGACGAACGACTTTTCCAGCCGGGCGGGGTAGGACTGCAACCGGACGGCGCTGAAATCGTCCGCGGCATGTGCTTCCAGGACCGTTTCGGCTGCCGCAACTGCCGATCCGATGGCCAGGTCCATGCCGCGCACCACAAAACCGTTGTTGACCCCGAAGCCGACCGCGTCACCGACCAGCAGCAGGCCGTCGGCAGCCAGCGGCGGCATCATTTTGAGCCCGCCTTCCGGTACCAGATGCGCGCCGTACTCCAGCACCTTGCCGCCTTTGATCAGCGGAGCGATCATGGGATGCGCCAGAAAATCTTCGAATATCTCTGCCGGTTTTAACTCGCGCTCGACCAGCGCTTCCAGGTGGATAACGAGTCCGATCGACAGGCTCTCCCGGTTGGTGTACAAAAATCCACCGCCCGGGACGCCGCGGGTGGCGTAGCCGACAATGTTGTATGCAGCGCCTTCATTGCCGCTCAGGTGAAAACGCTCCTCGATCACCTCGCGCGGCAGCCCGATCACCTCTTTAACTCCGACGGCAGCCTGCCCCGGGGGTATTTTGTCGCGCAATCCGGCATTCTGGGCAATAAACGAGTTAGCCCCGTCGGCGGCAATCACCACTTTGGCCTGCATCTCCTCGCCAGCGGCAGTGATGCCTACCACTTTTCCATTGCGTTTGACCACCCCGTCCACCTTGATGCCAGGCACCAGCATGGCGCCAGCGGCTTCGGCCTGCTCGGCCAACCAGCGATCAAAGCGGGCGCGCAGCACGGTAAAACCGTTGTAGGGTGGCTGGTTGAACGTTTCGGTTTTGAAATCCAGGTTGATGGAGGAATCAGCGGTCAAAAAACTGACCACCTGATTGGTAATCACGCGCTCGACCGGGGCGGATTCCCAAAAATTGGGGATGAGGTCATGCAGCACGCGTCCATAAAGCACGCCACCGCTCAGGTTCTTGCTGCCGGGGTACGGTCCACGCTCGATCAGCACTACCTGTAGGCCGGCCTTCGCCAGCCGGTAAGCGGCGCTGCTGCCGGCGACCCCGGCGCCGACGATGATGGCGTCAAATTCATCCTCAGCCACGGATTTATTTCCCTTTGCGCGCCTTGAGCGCGCGAATCAGTGCCGGAACGACCTGATACAGATCGCCCTCGACGGCATAATCGGATTGGGTCATCAATGGAGCCCCGCGGTCTTTGTTGATCGCCACCACCACGCGCGACTCGCTCATGCCAATGGTATGCTGGGCCTGCCCCGAGACGCCTACCCCCAGATACAGGTCGGGTTTGATCATGGCGCCGGAAATGCCGATGTAGCGCTCGCGCGGCAGCCAGTCCAGTCCTTCGGCCAGCGGGCGGGTGCAGGCCATTTCTGCGCTGAGAGCCTGCGCCAGTTCCTCGATCATGCCCAAGTCTTCCTGGCGAGCGACCCCGCGTCCCGGGCAGATGACCCGTTTGGCCGCAGAAAGATTGACGCTGCTCACCCCACGGCTGCGGCGTTCGATGACTGCTGCCTGCCAGGGCGGCTCGACCCACGGCAGTGATTCAATCTCATCGCTGGATGGAGTCTGGCGGGTTCTGGCCTCAAATACACCTTGACCAACGGTCGCGATGACGGGACTTGCCAACGGGCGGTCGATGCGCACCGCGCCGCCGCCAAAAACCATGTGACGCGCCAACAAGGCTACACCGTCCCACTGAAATTCGAGTACATCCGCCAGGACGGTTACGCTCAATCGGGCTGCCAACCGACCGGCAACCGCGCGCCCGCGAACCGTCGCGCCGATGATGACGCCAAAAGGACGCTTATCCTGCACGGCTGCCGTCAGGGTTGGGACGATATCCTCCACCAGCCGGCCGGTAGGCAGTTCACCCAGCCATAATACTCGCTGTGCACCCTGTTCGAGGGCTTGCTCGGCCTGCGAGCGGGCGCCTAAAACCACGGCAGTCACCTGGCCGCCTGTGTGGGCGGTCAACTGCTGCGCACATGCAATCAGTTCGGCTTGCAGTGCCGGTTTTTCAGAAAATACCCAGATATCAGTGTGATCTGCCATGATCTTCCTATGCCAGTCCTTCTTTGACCAGGTAACCGGTCAGCGCCTGGGCGGCTTCTTCCGGGCTGCCTTCGATCAGGATACGTTTGCGTTCAACCGGGCGCGGCGCGCGTAAGCTGACCGCTTCCACGCGCGATTCCGGTGCATTTTCCAGTTCCAAATCGGCCAGGCTCCATTCAAAGACCGGTTTTTTGGCCGCGAGAAGAATTTCCTTCATGTTGGGCAGGCGCGGCTGGTGAATATCGGTGGTGACTGCCAGAACCGCTGGCAGCGGCAGCTCCAGCACTTCGATTTCCTCTTCCAGGCTGCGTTCGATGCGTACCGTGCTGCCGTTGACCTCGATTTTGCTGACGGCGTTGAACACAGGTACGGCGAGCAGTTCGCCCAATTGCAAACCCACCTGTTGAAAATACAGATCCGCCGAACCTTCGCCGGTTAGCACTAGGTCCACCGAGCCAATTTTACGCACCGCAGCCGCCAGCACCTGGGCAGTCACTGCCGTATCCGCACCGTTCAAAGCGTCCTCTGTTACCAGCACCAGTTCGTCCGGACCGCGTGAAAGCAGGTCTTTGCGCAGCTTGGAATGGTTGATGCGCTGCGGTCCAACGCTGAGGGCGGTCACGCTGCCGCTGTGGGTGTCTCTCAAGCGCACCGCAGCTTCGATCGCCTGCAAATCAAAACTGCCGATGCGCCACTCCGCGCGTTCGAGTGAAATGGAACCATCACTGCGGATTTCGATGTCGCTGGCGTCGGGCGCAAGTTTGGCGCAGACTACAATTTTCATAAAGGCTCCATTCGGAATGAGCAGCGGGCTAACTCTTGCGGGCGTGTTTGAGCAGTTGCGGCCCGGCGATGTTGTACATGATCTCGTCGGTGCCGCCGCCAATACGCATCAGGCGGATATCGCGCCACAGACGCTGTACCCGGTGGTCCATCATATAGCCCAGCCCGCCCATGATCTGCACGGCGGAGTCGGTCACCTCGCAGGCGGCGCGGGCTACATACAGTTTGCACATGGCGTGCTCGTGCCGCACCGATTGGCCCTGATCCATCATCCAGGCCACCTTATAGATATAGTTGCGCATATTTTCGTTTTTGATGGCCATATCCGTCAGGATGTGCTGCACAGCCTGATAACTGCCGATGGGGTTGCCAAATTGAACGCGCCGGTTGGCATAGGAAAGCGAATCCTCCAGGGCAGCCTCAGCTGCCCCCACCGAGGCTGCGCACAGCGCCAGTCGTTCGATCTCGAAATTAGCCATCAACTGCGGCCAACCCGAATTGAACTGCCCGACCAGGTTTTTGCGTGGGACGCGCGCATTTTCGATGAAGACTTCGTAGGTGGGTACCGTCCACCAGCCAACCTTGTTGAGGATGTTGAAGCGCAGCCCGGGTGTGTCGGTGGGCAGCAGCCACATCGAAATGGAGGCGTACGGGTTGGCGCCCTGCGAATCGCGGGTCATGAGCAGGATATATTTGGCAATTTTAGCCAGAGTGCAATACATCTTCTGCCCGTTGAATATCACATCGTCGCCGTCGATCTGGGCGGTGGCTTTCATTGCAGCGGCATCCGACCCGGCCTGTGGCTCGGTAATCCCCAACGCAACCGGCAGATCGCCGCGTACGAACCCACCCAGCACTTCGGCTTTGATTTCTTCGGAGCCAAACTGGATGATATCGCGGATGGTAATGATCCCGAGCGAATAGATGATGCCCAGCGGCAGGGCATACTTGCCAAGCGTCTCACATACCAAGGTCAGGGTGGTGATGTCCGCCGGGACACCGCCATATTCCTCAGGGATGCCCAGCGCCAGGATGCCGTTATCGGCCAGAGCCTGCCAGGGTTTGAAGGGGAACTCGTGCCGGGCGTCCAGTTCCGCCATCAGCGTTTCGGGAGCTTCGCGCTGCAGCAGCTCTTCCAGACTCTGGATCAACAGTTCCTGTTCTTCTGTCCATCGAAAATCCATTCTCCCCGTCCTTTCAGTCCTCTGAACAAGTGTCCCTTATATTGATATTCTATACCAAGACTATTAACTTTTATTGAGATATCACCCAAAATTCAACGGTTATCATCCCACCTTCCGCCGCTCCGGTTTGCCAAGGATCATCCCCTGCGGATCGACCTGCGTGCGCAAGATTTCCAACTGCTCATCCGTTGGCTCAGGGGTGACCTCCGGATGGGCGGCAAACAGCATTTCGAACCCGGTAGCCGCGGCGATATCCTGGCGCGTGACGCCAGGGTGCAAAGACTCGACCTGCATGCGCTTGCTAAGCGGTTCGAAGCCCATCACCCCCAGGGTGCTGATGACCTTATAGGGTCCGGTGCCGGGCGGCAGACCAGCGGCTTCGCGCGCGCCGGGACCGGTCAGGTAACCTGGCGAGGTAATGAAATCCACCCTGGGTACAAAACGGCGGACGTCGTGTTGCATGGTCGCCATAGTTTTCCAGCACAGCGAGGCCAGGTCATTGGCGCCGCCGCTGCCGGGCAGGCGAACTTTAGGATGGCGGTAGTCGCCGCCGATCATGGTCGAATTCAGATTGCCGTACATGTCGATTTGCGCGCCGCCCAGGAAGGTGTAATCCACCAGCCCGCGCTGACAGGCTTCCATGACTTCGAACATGCTGCCGTGCACCAACGCTCTGGTCTGAGTTTCGGAGCCTGAGACGGAGATGGGCAACCGCTCCAGGATGGGGGCCATGGCGCCAGCCTCGAACAGGATGACCAGGTTGGGCGCGGTGGTTTTTTGCGCCAGCATGGCGGCTGCCAGCGGCGCGCCGGTGCCGATGACCGCGGTCTGATTGTCTTCCAACTGGCGGGCTGCGGCACAGATCATCAATTCCACCAGGCTGTAGCGGGCGTCGATGGTGGCCATGGTAATTCCCTATGACCGTTTCAATATTTCCAGGCTGCGCAGCTCAGCCAGGCGCTGCTCGCCGGCTGCCAGGGCCAGGTAGGTTTCAAAGTCGTCCACCCCATAGATGAACCGGTCGAGGAATGCGGCGAAGCGCGCTTCATCCTGCTCGACCTCCACCCATGCGGACAGGTGACGCTCGTCGGAAAAATACTCGAAGGGCATGTTGCCAGGGTAGCTGCCGAAAGGTACATGGCAGACCGCATCCACCTGCCAGTAAGGGATGCTGGTTTTGCGCGGGTCGCGCCGGAATTCTTCGGTTTCCACAATGCGCTCGGTGGTGATGATCAATCTCTTGGAAGCCTTGGCCAGGTCGAGATCGACAATGCTGGTGCCGTCGATCTGGCTGTTGCCGTAAATGTCGGCCTGGTGAACGTGGATAATGCCAACATCCGGGTAGAGGGCCGGCACTGCCAGCAGTTTTTGCCCGGTAAACGGGTCCTCGATCAGCCGACCGGCGCTGTAGCGCAGGGTGTCGCTGCCGAGCATCACCCGCGCCGGCAGAAAAGGCACGCCCATAGCGGCGGCTTTGTAGCGCCAGCCAAGTCCAGCGTTGCTCCATTCGGTGGTGCGTACCGCACCGCTTTCCATGAAGCGCCGGCCGTTGGGCGACAGCCCGCGGATCTCCAATCCGACTACATAGGCGATGTCGCAGCGGTCGATGACGCGACCCGCGGCCAGAATTTGAAAATCGTGGGTGGTGGAATGTCCGGAAAAACCAAGGTTGTGTTTGCGGGTGCGGACGATTTCGTGCAGTACCGCGGTGGAGAAACGCACGCTGCCAAAACCACCGGTGGCGATGTAGTCGCCGTCATGGATGAAGCGCGCAACTGCTTCCCGAACGCTCATGCGCTTATCGACCATGGCGCGCGATTTTTGCCGGAAGAACTCGCGCGCGGCGTTGACGTCCGGTGATTGAAATAATTCGCCAACCGGTTGGATATCGCCTTCCAATTCGATCATGCGCACCTCGGTTTTGCACTGGGAGCAGTGATGGCGGCAGCGGTATGTTTAGATTGTGTACTATTCTTATAATTTTAGCAAAGAAACGTAAATTAATCACGCAATCTTGCGGGGGAAAAGAGGGGAATTGATTCCTGGGTGTGGTGCAGCGCCGTTGTGCCCTTAATCCTGTCATCGCAAGCGAACAAAGAACGATTTACAAATACGCGCTGCATGCGGCGCGTATTTTTTATGTCATGTTGCTCTCACTCGCAGAGTACCCTTCGGGAGGGCACCCCGCGAGCGAACGAAGTGAAACATCTGGCAGCCAATTGAATCAGATCCTTCGCTTCGCAAAAAGCGCTCGCTCAGGATGACAACCTTGTTAACGCAAATTGCTTCTCGCCGCAGACGCTTGAATAGCATCCCTTTCTGAGGTCGACCTCACCTAAACGATGTCATGCTGAGCGCAGCGAAGCAACTTGAATTAAGTTTTAGGGTGTGTTCCGCATTTGAACGCACCGTTTTTGCTATTTCGGTGCGTTCGACCCGGTATCCGTCCATTCAGCATGCGTTGCATCGCGGGAAACCGTCGCGGGCGGGTCGAACAGCACCCTACGGCCGCAAGATGGGTTTTGTCGGTTGCGGTCGGTATTTGAGCGCACCGTTATTGCGTTTCGGTGCGTTCGACCCGGTATCCGTCTATTCAGCATGCGCTGCATCTCAGGAAACCGTCGCGGGCGGGTCGAACGGCACCCTTGGCCGCAAGATGGGTTTTGTAGGGTGCGTTCCGCATTTGAACGCACCGTTTTTGCTATTTCGGGCAAGAGAACTGGAACAATTATGAACTGTCCGGCGTCTTGAACGTGGCAAGCTGTTGCCTGAAACAAAATTAACAACCGGCTCGATTTTGAGGAGGAGCCATGAAAAGTATGCTATTTGCCTTAATCATTGGTGTTTTGCTGGCTGGCAGTTTAGGCGCCAGCCCCGCCGCTGCCCAGTCAACCTGCGGCACGACTTACACCGTCCAGAAAGGTGATTATTTGAATTCGATTGCCAGAAAATGCGGCACGACTGCTTCGGCCATTCTGGCAGTCAACCCCGGTATCAAAAACTGGAATATCATCTTCCCTGGCCAGGTTCTTAAGCTGCCAGCCGGTACGCAGCCTTCCGTGGTAGCCGGCTCGGTCTATATCGTCAAACCCGGCGACACCCTGAGCGGGATTGCAGCGCTATTCAAAGTATCGCTGTCGAGCATCCTCAAGGTCAATCCGAGCATTACCAATGCCAACCGGATTGAAAAAGGCCAGCAGATCAAACTGCCCGAAGGCGCTGCCCAGGTGCGCACGGTAGGCGTGACCCCCGCCAGCGGCAAAGCTGGAGACGTGATCACCCTCGGAGCAACCGGTTTCAAACCCAACAGTGAAGTGGACATCCGTTTTGGCCTGACCGAGAGCGCGACCGAATCGCTCATCAAGGTGACCACCGACAGCCGCGGCGCGGTGCTGCAGAAGGTCAACGTGCCGACCACGGCTCAAACCGGCAAGGCCTATGTATTCGTAGTGCGTTCCATCGCCAACACCGCTGAATCGGCGGTTTCCAACACCTTCACGGTAGGAAGCGCGACCACGCCTGCTGATAAAAAGGAATATGTAGTCGTGCGCGGCGACTCGCTGCGAAAAATCGCTGACCGTTTTGACACCACGGTGGCTGCCATCCTGGCGCTCAACCCAAAAATCGCCAACCCCAACCTGATCCTGGTTGGGCAGCGCATTACTGTCCCGGTCGGGCAATCCGCGGCAGCCGTGACCTTGATACCCACCACCGGTGCTGCCGGCAGCAAGATTACGGTGGTTGCCGACGGTTTCCCCACCAACCAGAACGTGGACGTGCGGCTGGAACTGCAAGGAACGAACACGGTAGTGGTGGTGGACGGCAAGACCGATGTCTCCGGTTACCTGCGGATCGAAGTCACGCTGCCAAGCAGCGCCAAAGCCGGCGAGAAATGGCTGGCGCGGGTTATCACCAGCGACCTGGCGAAAGCGGTCGAAGCGGTTTCCGGGACCTTTACCGTAAAGTAACCATCCAGAACGATTTACAAATACGCGGTGCATGCGCCGCGTATTTGTTTATGTCATGTTGAGGGCTGTTTTTTAGCCTGAAACATCCCGGACTAACTATGTAGAGATCCTTCGCTTCGCAAAAAACGCTCGCTCAGGATGACAGCGTTCTGTAAAAGCCGCTCACTCCGGGTAACAACGATCCCTATTCGTGGGAAATTCACGCCAAGATCACAATCTGCCCGGATGAGCCGTCCAGACGGATACGCATGCCGGTGTGCAGCTGCTCGGTGGCCTGGTCCACGCCGACCACCGCCGGGATGCCATATTCACGCGCCACGACCGCGCCATGCGTCATCATCCCGCCGACCTCCATGATCAAGCCACCAGCGGTCAAAAACAGCGGAGTCCAGGACGGATCGGTGCCCGGGCAGACCATAATCTCGCCGGGGAGCAGACCGGCGTGATGCGGGTTTAACACCACCCGCACATTTCCCTCTATGCTGCCGGGCGAGACCGGGCTGCCTGCCAGGGTGTTCGCCCCCGCTGCGGCCTGGATTCCGGCATAAAAAGCCCGCCCGTCGCTGAGCAGCAGGCGCGGAATCTGGCGGCGGTGCATCTCAAGGTCATATACATGCCGACGGCTGACGATGCGCTCGCGCAAATCCGGCGACCCTCCCTGTTCTGCCAGTTCATCCAACTCTTTATAGGTCAGGAAGAACAGGTCATCAGCCCGATCGATTTCACCGTCGGCAGCCAATTCCTTACCGCAGGAGAGAAGCTCCTGGCGGATGAGGTTGAACAACCGTACGGCGAAAAATTTCGGATTTTCGCGCATGCCAAGCAATTGGCGCATGCGGCTGGTGAAAAATTTTGCCAACCTGGCTTTAATCCAACCGCCACGGCTGGCGCGTAGGCGGGCGGTCAATTGTCCCAAAGCGACCATGGCAGAATCAGCGCTGCGCTGGAAAATGATATCTGGCGCTTGCGCAGGATCATCCATTTTCAGGTAGCCCACCAGCGCTTCGATTACCGGTGTCGGGTTTTCAACCCAGCGCTCGCGCCCGAGATCAATTTCTGCCAACCCGCGCCCGCCGTAAAGGTCAATAAACGGCTGAAGCGCGGCTTTGGCGCCTGAAATGATTGACCCATCCTTCCAGGCATTGCCCAATTCCTCTGGCGTCCTGGATTCGAAGTATTGTAGCAAATCGGGATCTTTGCGGATCACCTGGGCGGTTTGCCAGAGGATTAAGTCCATTTCAGTGGTCGGGTTGTGCGGTACCCCGCGGGTGATTTCCAATACCAGGTTGCGGTTGGCTTGCTTCCCGCTGTCGCTCTCACTCCCGGGCAGGCTGTCGGCCAGTTTGTTGAGCGCGTTGAGCGAAGCCATTCCACCGGCGACGCCAGAGACAAAACGCAGAAAGGTGGGTGGCAGCCGATAGACGACGATATCCGGCAGCAAACCGGCTACCCGCGTGAGCCGGGCGCGGCCGGTCTGGTTAATTGCGGCAATATTTGCCCTGAATTCATCCAGCAGCTTCTCGCCGTCCATGACGAGCGCTGTCCGCCGGCGGGATGGGGCGGCGAGATTGAGGAGTACGTTCCAGGCAAGCGGAATTACCAGATGGGCTATCTGCCGGCGCGCCCGCCAACTGATGCCTGCCTGCCCGGGCTGCAAGCGCGGGTCATCCCAGATTTCGATTACCGCCTGCTGGACACTCGGCTCGATCATCCCCAAACCGGCGCGAACCAGTCTGCGGCCAATCGAGTTTCGCATGGGCGTGCTGATATTCATCCACAACCGCTCACCAGCAGTAAAAACGATGGTCTGGGTCTCCGTGGTAACCCGAAAATTCAACAGCCCGGCTGCGATGGACACGATCCAGTACATGGTATCCCTGCCAAGCGGGGTGATTGGCGCCAGCAGACCCTGGATGGCGCCGAACGATGCCATAACCTTAAGCGGTTCGGCCGGCATACCTTCGGGCGTGGGATAAAGTGAGGTGACCGGGCGCGACTGCAGGATATATAAGCGGTTACCAGTCCAGGCCCATTCGATGTCCTGCGGTAGGCCGTAATGGTCTTCAATTTGCCGGCCGAGGCGCGCCAGGTTTAATATTTGTTCGTCCGGCAAGGCCTGCTGACGGCTGCGATCCGCTTCCTGCCAGGCAGTACCGCCGCCAGACTGACCGTGCAGCGCTTTGGTTTTAGCGCCCAGGTTCTTGCGAATGATCTTTTCGGCTACGGCATCCACGATATAGTGGTCAGGCTCGACCTGGCCGGACACCAGCGCCTCGCCCAACCCGAATGCGGCATCCACCGCCATTTCACTACGCAGCCCGGTCAACGGATTGGCAGTGAATAGTACTCCGGATACCTCACTGGGCACCATGCGCTGCACCACCACCGCCAACGCCAGACCGGAGTGCGAAATGCCATTGTGGGTGCGGTAACCGATGGCGCGGGCGGTCCACAGGGAGCTCCAGCAATTCACCACCGCATTCCGCAACGCCGTATCATCGATGATGTTGAGGTAAGTATCTTGCTGACCGGCAAAGGAAAGCTCGAGCGTATCCTCGGCGGTGGCCGAGGAGCGAACCGCAACCGGCGGCGCTCCCAGCGCAGCATAGGCAAAGTGCAAATCAGCTTCCAGCGCAGGCAGTATTTGACCGGCAGCGAACAGCGCCCGGATTTTCTGGGATGATTCCTCCAGTGCATCCGGGTCGAGGGATACGTCAGCCGGTAAAGCAGCCAGAATGCACTCCTCCAACTGATTGGCGGCAACGAAGTCGCGGTAAGCCTGGGTGGTGAGGATGAAGCCGTCGGGCACCGGCAGGCCGGCTTGCGCCAGCCGCGCCAGATTGGCCCCTTTGCCACCCGCCAATGCCGTCCAATCTGCCGGGATGAGGTTCCGAGCATAAAAATTAATAATCCAACCCGCGGATTCAGGCATGGGGCGGTCCTATCGATTTACGAGGATGGGGGAATATGAATAACGCTTACGCTTCGCGCCTACGCCTCTCGGCGTAACACAATGAGGGCGATATCATCCTGGCGCGGGGTGCCGCCGACAAAGGTGTGAACTTCTTCCAGCAACAAGTGCTTGATATCGGTGACACTGCGGTGGGTGTTGGACAGCACCAGGTCGAGCAAGCGGTCCTCGCCGAACATCACCCCGTCGGGGTTGGCAGCTTCGGTGATCCCATCGGTGTACAGCACCAGCAGATCGCCAGGCGCCAGTTTGACGATTTTTTGCGTCCAACGCCCGGTCTCGCTGGCACCCAGAGCCATACCGGTCGTGCGCAGCGCCAGAATTGGGTTCTTTCCACGCGGGTTGCCGATGATGTAGCCTGGTGGGTGTCCGGCGTTGGTATAGATCAAGCGACCAGTGTTTTGTTCCAGGATGCCGAAGAAGGCGGTGACGAACATCGAGCCGCGCGTATCGGTCAAAATGCGCTCGTTGACCGCGCTCATCGTCAGCGAGGGCAGGGTGGGAAAGCGCGCCGCGTAGGTGCGCATCAACGAGCTGGAGAGCGCCATGAACAGCGCCGCGCCCATGCCCTTGTCCGAAACATCCGCGATGACCAGCCCCCATTTTTGCTGGGTGAGCGGGATGAAGTCGTAGAAATCACCGGAGGTCTCGCGCGCCGGCTCCAATTCAGCGGATATTGCCCAACCTTGCAAGGCAGGCGCCTTCTCTGGCAGGATGTCCGCCTGGATCTTGCCGGCCATGTACAACTCACGCGCCATAAGATCGCCGGTGCGCGTTGGCGCCGCCACCGCAGCAGGCGTTGTTGCTTTAGGCGCAGAGTCTACTGCCCGGGTGGGAATTGGAAGGGCAGGGTTAGACGGAATGGCATCAGCGCGCGGTACAGGGGGAAGCGGTTCGCGCCGCACCCGATCAAAGGCAGCTTTGAACTCCTCTTCCGAGACATCGCGCGAGATAACGAACAACCGTTCGGCTGCCAGATCTTCAAGCGCGGGATCTTCATCCTGGCAATCGTGCAGCAGAATGATGCGGACCTGGATGCACTCCTGGTGAATAGCGCTGGCTATCCTGCGGGCATCCAGCACATCCTTCAGGTCGAGCAGTAGCAGATCCGGCTGGGTCAATTTGCAAAGTTGGAAAGCATCGTCGCCGCTCTGGGCTTCGCCAACCAGCTGCACACCTTTGATGGTTTGCAGAATATTGACCATTCCCCGCAGGAAAATGGGCTGGTCACACGCAGTTGTCACGCGCAGGGGTTGGTTCGATTCGCTCATCAAGGGTGTTTAGGCTTCCATCGTGCGGGTTGATATGGATACCCCCGTTGATTTTACACGATAGTAGGCTGAACCAACCGGCTTTCCCCGGGTGAAAATCTTAAAATAATAAGTTCAGGGGCGGACAGATGGAGACCGCAAAAAGAATAAATTTGTCATCGTATCGGCACGGGGATTTTCACAACATGGCCGGCCTGTCCAATCCTCCCGCGCCCGACCACGGGATATCATCTTTTATCGTGGTACCCGTAGAGGCGGGTCCAGTAAATATTGGCAAATGTTTTGAGCTATCAAAAGGCGCATCTGGTACGCAATAATTCTCATTAGACCCGCCTCAATCGATGTCAACCCATAGCGAATTGTGGTCACCGGGCGGGTCTGGTCATTATTCACATGAAATTCCTTGCCAGCCTGGCAGTTACAGGAAAAGACTCTTTGCCAGATGACCCGCCCCTTGTACGATGACCACCCTCACCTCATTAACTTGGATTGGCTGGGGGTTCAGCCGGTGTTTCTTTCTTTTCTTGCATGACGCGCGGAGACGAGCGCGTGTTTTCCTCGATAGCCAGCAGCAATGCAATCACTTCGCCGGCGCCGTAGAGAAAAATCCCGCCCAGCAGGCCGCTCAGGAAAATACTGACACCGCCGTAACCCATCATGCCGCCATAACTCCAGCGGTCCATCATGCCAAAACCGCGCCCAAAGCCGGCAACCAGGCCGGCGATGCCGGCGATCAAGGCAGTGATCAATACCAGCACGCCCAAAATTCTAAATATCCAAACGATGACGTGTAAAACCGGAAACTTATTTTGCATAGTCACCCTCCATTCACGATATCCTGCATCTACTATACCCCATTCGCCGACTGGATACAATTTTTCCAGCCGCACTCTTACTTTTTTCACAGACTAGGATGCGAAATCGCTTGCAAGGCTTTTCCTTTGAATAAAAAAATCATGTATGATATTAGCAGATCCAAACTTGAGAAACGATTTAACTACAGTGGATAATTCCTGTTTATCCACAAAGGAGGGATTGCCATGAAAAAGATTGTGCTCGTTTCATGTGTAAAAAGCAAGCTACAGATGCCAGCCAAAGCTAAAGATTTGTACACAAGCGCCTTATTCCATTACAACCTTAAATTTGCACATACTTTGAAGCCAGATGCGATCTACATCCTTTCAGCTAAGTATGGATTGTTAGATCTTGACCAGGTAATATCGCCGTATGAAATGACTTTAAATACCATGAAAGAAAGTGAGAAAAAGACTTGGTCATCCAATGTTATTGATTCTTTACGACAAAAGGCGGATTTGAAAGAAGATAGGTTTGTTTTCTTGGCGGGATTGAATTATCGGAAGTATCTAACTCCTTACCTTACCTATTATGAAATCCCGCTTGAAGGGTTGTCCTTTGGAAAACAATTGCAGGAACTAAAGCGAAGGGTGTAATGAATGATATTTGTGCTGACTTACACCTTAAACTCGACCGCCTACAGCACTATCATTTTCCATTTGATGAAACAAAATTACCCTTGAATGGGATATATATCTTGTTCGAAGATGGCGAAAAAGCACATGGCACAAACAGGATTGTGCGAGTAGGAACTCACACAGGACAAAATCACTTACCTTCAAGGCTCAATCAGCATTTCCTTGAGGAAAACAAGGATCGAAGTATTTTTCGGAAAAATATTGGCCGAGCACTCTTAAACAAGAGGAATGATCCATTTCTGGAAAAATGGGAACTAGACCTTACTACGCGTGAGGCTAAAGATAAGTATGGAAATCTAATTGACCCGGAAAAATTAAGAAGGATTGAACACGAAGTATCCATATATATACAATCCCATTTTCAGTTTATGGTTTTTCCCGTCCCCAAAAAAGAGGATCGGTTGTTGTTGGAGTCACGAATAATATCAACTGTATCTCTCTGTAAAAATTGTCGACCATCTGCAGATTGGTTAGGGCTATCCTCACCAAAAGAAAAGATAAGGCAGAGCGGCTTATGGATTGTCAATGAACTCTATAAACGGCCATTATCTCAGGTTGAGTTTGGGAAATTAACTCAATTATTTTAAAAATAAAGAATTAGAGGTAACATGAAGAGGATTAACTCGAGGCAAAATCCGATTTAAGTTGCTACAATATAGCATTCTTATATAATAATCAGTCCATCCGGGAGAGAACTATGACCAGCAATTTTAATGAAACATTGCAGAAATACGCCGATTTGATCGTTCAGGTGGGGTTGAACCTGCGGGCGGGCCAGAAGTTGATCGTTCGCGCGCCGATTCAAGCGGCGCCGCTGGCACGGCTGGTCACGGTCAGCGCTTACCGCGCCGGAGCGCGGTTGGTGGATGTGCTGTACTCGGATGAGGAAATCACCCTAGCCCGCTACGAAAACGCGCCGCGCGATTCATTCGCGGAGTTCCCGGTTTTCCGCGCCAAAGTGTTGGAGGAGTATGCGGCCAATGGCGACGCGATGCTTTCGATTTACGCCGAGAACCCCGACTTGCTCAAGGGACAGGATCCTAACCTGATAGGCATTGCCACCAAAGCAACCGCCACCCATGCCCGGCCATATTCACAGTTGATTGCCCGCAATAACACCAACTGGCTGGTGGTCAGCATCCCGATCCCCTCCTGGGCGGCCAAAGTATTTCCTGGCCTGAGCCCCGAAGAACAGATGGCAAAGCTGTGGGACGCTATTTTTGAAGTGACCCGGCTGAATCAGCCTGATCCGGTGGCAGATTGGAAGGAGCATGTGCGTCAATTGGGTGCCCGAAAAGAAATGCTGAATAACAAGCATTACACCGCGCTCAAGTACCGCGCTCCGGGGACAGACCTCACCATTGGCCTGCCGGATGGTCACATCTGGTACGGCGGGGACGTGAAGGCCGCCAACGGCATCAACTTTATCCCCAATATGCCTACCGAAGAGGTCTTCACCATGCCGCACAAGGACCGGGTGGATGGCGTGGTTCATTCCAGTCTGCCACTGAGTTACAGCGGCACGTTGATCGAGAACTTTAGCCTGACCTTCAAGGACGGCAAGGTGGTCGATTACAAAGCCGAAAAAGGGGAGCACGCGCTGAAGAATTTGCTGGAGATGGACGAGGGCTCAGCCCGGTTGGGAGAGGTGGCGCTGGTGCCGCACAACTCTCCAATTGCCCAGTCCAAATTAATGTTCTTCAATACTCTGTTTGACGAAAACGCCGCTTCCCACCTGGCGCTGGGGCGCGCTTACCAGTTCACCATGCAGGGCGGCGAGAAGATGAGCGAGGAACAGTTCGCGGCTGCCGGCGGCAACGTCAGCCTGGCACACGTCGATTTCATGGTCGGTTCCGGCCAAATGGATATCGACGGCGTTTTTGCCGACGGCAAAACTGAGCCGTTGATACGCAGTGGCGAGTGGGTCACGCCAGTATAGTTGCGCTGGCTGAGCCTGTCGAAGCCCGGTGGCTGCCCATGGGACACTCTGTGAGTAAGCCTGTCGAAGTCAGCGCTTACTCACCACGTACCCTTCGACCCTTCGACAAGCTCAGGGTACGAAGTGCGCGGTGGGGCAGTTTATTCCCCTGGCTTAGCTGTAATCATCTTTCTTGGTTCGGCTTTTGGAATATTCAACTAACAAATGTTCTTGCCCTTGGATAAGAGCAAATTTCTTACGCCTGCTCCACCCTTGAATTTGTTTTTCCCTTCCAAAAGCATCGTCGATGCGGTCGCATTCCTCATAATACACTAATTTAACGGGTAACCGTTTCTTAGTGTAACCCGCCCCTAAGCCATTCTGGTGCTCCCAAAGGCGCTGGTCAAGATTCCAGGTACTACCGGTATAAAAACTTCCATCAGCACATTCAAGGATATACATATACGGCATAAGGTTATTCTAGCAAAAAATGAAATGGGGGATGGAAATCACAAGTGTGAATTCTGGGCTCACATATTACATCGATGACCCCTCGATACTTTGGCAGACAACCCTTCGACAAGCTCACTCGCAGAGTGTCCTGCGGACAGGGCGCGAATTACCCCGCTGGCTGAGCTTGTCGAAGCCAAGGTAGACTTGTAAATTTGGAATTTCCCTGCCGAAAAATCTCATTTTGGATGCCCCCTTCGATTAAAATGGAAGCATGCTTCCCAACCGCATCTACTTTGGCGACAATCTATCCATCCTGAGGACGCTGCCCGCGGAATCGGTCGAGTTGATCTACATCGACCCTCCGTTCAACACCGGCAAAACTCAGGCGCGCACCCAGATCAAGACCGAACGCAACCAGAACGGCAACCGCACCGGCTTTGCCGGGCAGCGCTACGAGACGATCAAAGTCGGCACACAGGCCTACGCCGACCTGTTCGACGATTACCTGGCCTTCCTTGAACCGCGCCTGGTGGAGGCCCGCCGCTTACTGACGCCCAACGGCAGCCTGTATTTTCACATCGATTACCGCGAGGTGCATTACTGCAAGGTACTGCTGGACGGCATTTTTGGGCGCGAGTCGTTCCTCAACGAGATCATCTGGGCTTACGATTACGGCGCACGCACGCAAAAAAAATGGCCGGCGAAACACGATAACATCCTGTGGTATGCCAAAAATCCGCAGGACTACATTTATAACGTGGATGACATCGACCGCATCCCATACATGGCGCCCGGTCTGGTAGGTCCGGTGAAAGCGGAGCGCGGCAAGCTGCCAACCGACACCTGGTGGCATACCATCGTTCCAACCAACAGCAAGGAAAAAACGGGTTACCCAACTCAGAAACCGCTGGGCATCCTGCGACGCATCCTGCGCGCATCGTCCCACCCGGGCGGTACGGTCATGGACTTCTTTGCGGGCAGCGGAACCACTGGCGCAGCCTGCCTGGAGTTGGGGAGACATTTCATCTTGATCGATGACAATCCCCAGGCATTGGAAGTGATGCATAAACGTTTCGATAGCGCAGTCGAGATCGAGTGGATTGGCCTGCCGGCCTGACCCCGGCAGAACCGGTAGAAATTTGATGAAACCAGAATCCCTCACTGCCGCACAGCTAATCGAACGCATGCGTGAAATGGCCAACCCGGAAAATGCAGCCGGAATGGCGCGCTTTGGCATCAATCCGACCGATACCCTTGGCGTTTCGATGCCGCAGCTGCGTGCGCTGGCGCGCGGGCAGCGTGACCATCAAACCGCTCAGGAATTATGGGCCAGCAGCATTCATGAGGCGCGTATCCTGGCAGCTCTGGTCGATGATCCGGCGTTACTGACCGAAGCGCAGATGGAGGACTGGGTGCAGGATTTCGACTCCTGGGATGTTTGCGACCAGGTGTGTATGAACCTGTTCGACCGCAGCCCGCTGGCCTACGCGAAAGCCAGCGAGTGGGCTGGGCGCGAGCCGGAGTTTGTCAAACGGGCTGGCTTTGCACTGATGGCCTGCCTGGCGTGGCATGATAAGGGCGCGGCGGACGAGCGTTTTTTGGAATTCCTTCCGGTTATTCGCCGTGAATCGACTGACCGGCGTAATTTTGTCAAAAAAGCAGTCAATTGGGCGCTGCGGCAAATTGGCAAACGCAACCCGGCGCTCAATCAGGCGGCGATTATCGCAGCGCGTGAAATTCAGGCAATCGAATCGCCGGCGGCCCGCTGGATTGCAGCCGACGCGCTGCGCGAGCTCGAAAATCTACCTGCGGAGAAATTTAAACATTGAATCACGATAGCCCCATTTTGGAGTTCGACCCTGACCGCCGCGCCATCCTCGAACCAGACGGCGCCCCAACGAGCGAACCGGCCCCGGACCGCTGTGTTTTGTGCTTTTTCCATGAAATCATCGAGCATCTGGTTGAACGACAGGTGCTGCGGCGCATCGGGCAGTTGAAGTCGGAGATCGGACCGAACCCGCTTTACGTGCTCGAACACAACAACGCGCGGGTGCTGGTGGCGCACCCCGGTGTAGGCGCGCCGCTGGCAGCCGGGTTTTTGGAAGAAATAATTGCCTTGGGCATCAACCGCTTTATCGTGACCGGCGGCTGCGGGGTGTTGGACCACAGTATTGCTGCCGGGCATCCCGTTGTGGTGACCAGCGCGGTGCGCGATGAAGGCACTTCCTACCATTACCTGCCACCCTCTAGGGAGGTGACTGCCAGCCCGCACGCCTCGGCGGTGCTGGAGGCGGTTTTGAAGGAACGCGGACTGGAATACCGCACCGGCAAAGCCTGGACAACCGATGCGATTTACCGCGAGACCGCGCGCCGACGCGATTTACGGGTAGCCGAGGGTTGTTCGATTGTCGAGATGGAAGCGGCGGCGGTGTTTGCAGTGGCGCAGTTCCGCGACGTCACGCTGGGACAACTGGTTTACGGCGGCGACCTGGTTGTGCCGGAAGGCTGGGATGGACGCGGCTGGCACACCCGTTCGACCGACCGTGAGTTGATGTTCTGGTTGGCGGTCGAGGCGTGCATAAGGTTGAAGTAAAGTGCCTGTGCCATGTTTCAAGTATCGAGTACCACGTTGCACAAAAGGCATCCCCTATTTTGTATTAGCCATGTATCCAGTCTATACATTTTCAAAATGGAGGAGGTAGGAGGGGTTGACATACAAAATTAGTTCTCGAGTAAATGATTGGAACAACGCGTGAACAGGGCGCAAAAACCGCAAGGGCGGTTGGCCTGGCCAGGCTGACAGCTTAACCTGCTTGCAGCGAACTAAAGTTCGCTCTACATTACTGGGTTACAACAACGTCCAACTACCGCGGGATGCACCAAAGGTAGGGTTTATTAACCAGAGAGCCGCCTTTGCGAGGCGGCTCTTGTATTATTAGGCTGCGGCAACCTTATCGGATACCGAGGAGGGATGCCGCAGCCAGACGCTTACTACGATCTGTCATTCTAGCACCACCTCCTCTTCCATTGGGATGGCGGGAGAAGGTTGACCTTGCGGTCAATGTATGGGTAGTATTGCATAAAAAGAAAGGGATGTCAAGCGAGAAAACCTTGCATGTGGGATAGCTGGCTGAGATTAATCCATTCATATCATGATTTACCGGGTAAGGCTGGCGCGTAGATTTTAATTTCATCCCCAGTGTCATTGGAAAGCGCTTCCTGCGGTTGGCGCAGCAACAATACCGCCACCCACAGGTCGCCGACTGCGCCTGTAGCGTTCACCACACATACCAGCGCCAGCGGCGCAATCCAGGCTGCCGGGACGATCGCCATCAATGCCACGCCAACCAGGCTGATCCCCACAAACGGCGCCAGACCGATCACCAGATACGAGTCGCGCGGGATGAACCAATCCGGGGCGGCAGCATACGCATAAACGCCGCGGAAAGCAAAAATGGGACGGGCTTTGGCCAGCAGGATAAATCCCAGGCCATGGATGCCCTCGTGGGCCACAATGGTGACAAACATCAGCGCCAGCACAATGACGATGGTCAAAATGCCGCTCACCCCTTCCCATTTCAAAAGGAGGAAAGTGGCGGCATCGTCCGGCCGCAGGTACACTGCGATTGCTGTGAATAGCCAGCCAAACAGCACCAATAAAAAGAAACCGGCAATGTTCATCTTGAGCTGCAAGCCAAGATTTTTCATATTTAAACCGGCGCTGAGCCGGTAATTTTCGGGCAGAGTCTGGAGCGCGTTCATTTTACGGCTGGCGGGTGTTGGTCGGCCAGGGTGTCAGCGTGGCAACGGAAGAAATTGGCGCAGTGGCGCTGGGCGTCAACGCGGCGGTTGGCAGCGGCGGGAAGGTGCTGGTTGGGAATACAGCCGGGTTGGGTTGAGTCACCCGGCTGGCGGGCAATTCCAGGGTGACATGCACGGTAGAGGTTGGAACGGCAGTCTGCTGCTGAGGTCTTTCCAGGAAGCCGCGCGCCCAAACTGCCGTGACTAACCCGACCAGCAGCATCACCACAACCCCCACCAACAGCCAGGCTGCCGGCGAGCGGCGTTTACCCCTTGAGTTCTGCGGAACCTGAATGGCGATCAGGGTGATATTGTCATGCCCGCCACGCAAGTTGGCCAGTTCCACCAGTCCGTTGGCTGCTTCCTGCAGAGGTTGCTGAAACAGGGCGTGCGCAATTTCTTCATCCGTCACCAGATCGGTCAGACCGTCAGAACACAAAAGCAGCAGATCGCCGTCCTGTAACAGCATCCCCTGATTGGCGCGGGCAATCGCATCACTTTCATCGGCAGATAGGTGGAGGCGCAGATCGGCCTCGGGTGGCTGCGGGGAACCCAAAAAGCGGCGAATGATGTGCGTATTGGGATGACCCTCAGCCTGCGCCGGGGTGAGAACTCCCTTCTCGATCGCCTCCTGGATCCAGGTATGGTCGGTGGTCAATTGGCGAATTTCGCCGCCGCGTAATAAATAGACGCGTGAGTCGCCAACGTTTGCCAGGTACAGGCGACGGTCGATGATAAAAGCGCAGGCGCAGGTAGCCCCCATGCCTTCTTGATGATGGTTATGCTGGGCTTGCTGGTAAATGGCCTGGCTGGCCGTCACAATGGCGCTTTGGAGTACATCCGTCGGCAGTAAGCGTTCCCCCTTTTCTGCCACCGTTGAACTAATCCGGTTGACCGCGATTTCAGCCGCCACTTCGCCCGCGCGGTGACCGCCGATCCCGTCACACAATACCGCCAGCAAAGCTGGGGTGCGCCTGGCGTCTTCCAAACGGAATGCGGTTACACCGTAGCGGTCCTCATTATTCTTGCCGCGCATGCCCGGGTGGGTTTGCGCCAGCACCGGGATATGGGAGCGATGTACCCGCCTCATAACGGCTCCTGACGGTTACTGATGCGCGGCTGGCGTTCTTCAGGCGGGTTTGCCAACTCGAAGCGGAAGGCAACCTTGCCAATTTGCACCAGATCGCCGTGGCGCAGCAGCACGCCCTGTGCCGGGACCGGAGCATAATTGACCCAGGTACCCGCCACCGAACCGGCGTCTTGAATCATGAAGCCGCCTTCGGATGTCTGTAAAATGCGCGCATGCAGTGGGCTGACGGTGGGGGAACTGATTTTGTAATTGACGACCTGTGCGTCGCTACCAAGGCTTGTCTCGCGCCGAGAGAGGGGAATGGCGCTGGCCGGGTTGGATGACGGCGAAAGATGGCTTTTTGGAGCGGCGGATAATCCCCCCGTGTCCGGGACGCGCAGCAGCCAGGCAGGCGCCGATGACAGGCTGCCGACGGCGTAGCGCGGCCAGGTAGGACGATCAACGGATGGGATAGCAGCAGCCGGCTTGCCGTTGTCCTTGCGCGGGCTAACCGGCTGAGTGAGCGGGTCTTCCCGCGCCCGGCGGCTGGCCGGGCTGTTCTGATGGGCGCGGCGGCCCACCAGGCCCAATGCCAATACCAAAACCACTCCGGCAGCCAGGACGCCGCCAAAAACGAGCAGGTCATCGCTGTTTAAAATCGATTTAACCAGGTTAGGCTCGGCAGGTTCAACCGCTAGATCCACCGGTGTATCGATACTGCGGCGCACCAGCCCCAGCTTGTCTTCGACTTCTACATTCAGCATATAGCGGCCGTCCGTCTGGTAACCTGTCAGGTCCCAGGTAAAAGATTCGAACGGTTCCCGGTTATTTTCAACCGCCAGCTCGCCATTCACAAACAGACGGGTGGCTTTTAGTGGACGCGGATGACCGTCGCTAAATTCAACCACAATCTGAATCACCGAGTTGGCAGGTTGCAATGTCTCTTCATCTGAATCGGCCGCTTTTTCCCAAACGCGTTCGATTTTGGCCGGGGGGGAAAGGAAAATCGGGTTGGGCGGCAGCACATTAACAAACACCGGGCGTGACTCCGAGGTCAATTGAAGATCATCACGCTGGATTTTCAGGTTGACGTCGTAGGAGCCGCCCGCATCAATTTTGGAGTCATAGATTGCCCGGTATCGGTAGCGGCGCGGATTTAAATAACCATCCGGGTCGGGCAGCGCTTCTTGACCGGTGTACAGAAAGAGCGACCCGCCACTCTGCACAGCCAGGTTTTCAAGCGGTGTGGATAGTTCCGGCAGTGAACTGGGTGCTGAAGCTGATCCCACCAGCCAGACGTATATCGGTGTGTCCTGGAGGTTCGCCCTGTCTGCCAGATTAGGCAGCGCTGCGAGCGAGGCAGCGCCTGGCAGCGGTGTGATGTACAGGATCGCGCTTTTCATTTTCTGGTCTGACCCGGGTTCGGCTGCCAGGTCCACGGCGCGCGTTAACGCGTTCAGGCTGGATTGTTCGGCTTGCAAATCGATGTTGCCAAGGTCAAACAATGCCGCTTCCAACTCCTGCGGCGACTGACTGCGGATCAACTGCAGTCCGGTATTGGTTGCCAGACTGATCTGGTCGGGTGACCCGGCAGGCTGTGCCTGTGACCATTGCGCCAGGCGTTCGAGAATATTCGCCAGGCGCGTCACTCCGGCGTAGCGATTGCTCAACTCGGGCGAAAGGTTGAAGGCGATGGTCAATTGCACCCCGGGCTGGAGCAGTTCCAGGCTGGTGACCGGCTGAAGTCCACCGTCTTCCTGGATGGTAACATCGCCCGGTTGCAGGTCAGTCACAAACCCGCCTGACGGATCGTACACCTCGAACTCGACACCCATAGTCGGGAAAGTATCGCTGTTGACCCCGGACAGCACCACCTTGCCGGTTGTATCCTGCCCCGACGCATGGGGAATAGGAACCATGACCCCCAGAATGATTGTGATAATAAATGTATACAGTAAACGGCCAGATGGCGAGCGCCGTATTTGCAGCATGGTATTGATTTTACCCTAAGTGTATACTACCGATGGTTATATTCCGCGGGTGGTAAGGCATTTTAATCGTCGTCACGAACCTGCGAAGCAATCCACATCGATGTGACTATCACCCATTGCCATGAAAGGTCACCCTGCACCACCGGCGCGGATGGCTTCGTTGCTCGCCATGACAATCCGATTCATTCCCACTCGATAGTCGCAGGCGGTTTACTTGTGATATCGTACACCACCCGGTTTACGCCCTCCACCTCGTTAACGATTCTCCCGGCGATGCGCGCCAACAAGTCGTGCGGCAAGGGAGCCCAGGCTGCGGTCATGAAATCCTGGGTGGTCACTGCTCGCAACGCGATGGCTTCCTGATACGTGCGCTGGTCGCCCATAACGCCCACCGAACGCACCGGCAGCAGCACCGCAAAGGCCTGCGAAATACCGTCAGGCTTATCCAGGGTGGAACGCCCAAGCAGCCCGGCAGCGGTCAATTCACCGGTAAATATGGCATCCGCCGCTCGCAGCCGCTCTAATCGTTCGCGGGTTATCGCGCCCAGGCAGCGCACGGCCAGTCCCGGCCCCGGGAAGGGCTGCCGCCAGACCATCTCGGAGGGGAGCCCCAGCGCCTCGCCTACCGCCCGCACTTCATCTTTAAAGAGATAACGCAGCGGTTCGACCAGTTCAAACGACAGATCCTGGGGCAGCCCGCCGACGTTGTGATGGGTCTTGATACGCTGCGCCTTGCCGCGTTCCGGCGCAGCCGATTCAATTACATCCGGGTAAATGGTGCCCTGCACCAGATACTTTGGCTCACCTAATGACCGCGCCTGTTGTTCAAAAATGCGGATGAAGGTCTCGCCGATAATTTTGCGCTTCTGTTCAGGCTCTTCTACATTGTGGAGCGCATTGAGGAAGGTGTCCACTGCGTCCACTACCACCAGCTGAGCGCCGGGCAGAGTTGCAAAGGCGGCTTCAACCTGCGCCCGTTCGCCCTGGCGCAGCATGCCGGTATCGACAAAAACGGTTGCCAGCTGCGATCCAATCGCCCGCTGCACCAGCGCCGTCGCCACGCTTGAATCGACGCCGCCGCTGACCGCCGAGAGCACCCGCTGACCGCCAACCTGCGCCTGAATCCGCTGGATGGATTGAGTAATAATCGATTCCGGCGTCCAATCTGGCGTGCAGCCGCAAATATCCAGAACAAAGCGGCGTAGCATTTCTTTGCCGCCCGGAGTGTGCTGCACCTCGGGATGAAATTGAACGCCATAACGCCGGTGCTCCAGATCGCCAATGGCAGCTACCGGGCTGTTGGCGCTGCTTGCCAGGGTTTCGAAACCTGGCGGCGGCGTCTCGATCCGGTCGCCGTGGGACATCCAGACATCCTGTGTCCCGGCAGAAATGAGCGGATTGTTTCGGGTTGCTTCGATGGAAGCGAAGCCATACTCGCGCTGGTTGGCCGGCGCCACCCGCCCGCCAAGAGCGTGCGTCAACGCCTGCATGCCGTAGCAGATACCTAAAACCGGCTTGCCCGATTCCAATACATAAGCCGGCAGGAAGGGCGCTCCGTCATCATAAACCGAGTTCGGTCCGCCGGAGAGAATGTAACCAGCCGGTTGGATAGCCAGGACTTTCTCGGCAGGGGCGTCCCAGGGAAATAACTCGCAATAGACCTGCACTTCCCGTACCCGCCGGGCAATGATTTGCGAGTACTGCGAGCCAAAATCAAGAATGGCGATGGAACCGGTCATGGGGCAAATACGATCTTACCTTCGACCATGGAAACGATCCGCGCTAACGCTTCGATCTTGATGTTTAAAAAGCCCAACGCGTCGCGTCCGCCTTCAAAGGTCTTTTCGATCAGCGCACCAACCCCAACCAGCGAGGCGCCGGCTGCTTCGGTCAAGCGAATCAGACCTAAAATGGTTGCGCCCGACGCCAGGAAGTCGTCGATGATCAGGACTTTTTCACCGTGCCCCAGAAATTCCGGCGAGACGATTAATTCGACCGGACGCCCGCGGGTATGGGAGGGCGCCACCGTTAAGTAGACCGTGTCCGGCATGGTAATTGGCTTGCTCTTGCGCGCATAAACCACCGGCAGGCCCATGTGCAGTCCGGTCATGATAGCCGGCGCTATGCCCGAAATTTCAGCGGTCAAAATACGGGTTGCGCCGCTGTTGGCAAACCGACGCGCCAATTCTGCGCCGCAAGCGTCCATCAGCACAGCATCCACCTGGTGGTTGATGAAATTATCCACCTTGAGAATCCCACCACCAAGGTTCTTACCGTCTTTCAAAATACGATCTTTGAGTGCCTGCATCGCCTATCGCTCCTGATATTGAGGATTGTATAGACACAGATTGTATCGCGATTTGACCGGTTGGCAGGGAACTTGACCGGGTAATTTTTGGCAAATTCTACTTGCGAAATGTTGACGGATTTTATATAGATTTAACAAAATTCTTACATTTGCATACTATGATTAATTTGACCGATGGTTCAATTGGTTGAAGGAGCAAGATATGGACAATTTAATTGAACGACTCACCGAGAAATTAGGGCTTTCCGAGGATACAGCCCGTAAGGCCGTGATTATCACCGCAGATTACATGAAAACGAAATTGCCCGAGCCGCTGTATACGGACCTTGTACTGGTGCTAAAGATGCCTGAGGTCCAGGAGGACGAGGTCAAGGAACTTGGTTTGTTTAGCTTTCCGTAATTTGATCCCGACCGGTTTGTACGAAAAAATCCAGGGTGGCTCATTTCGCCACCCTGGATTTGTATTTAATACTCCTCTGCTCGCACCCATTTCACGCCTGCAAGGCGCTCGAATAACTTCCGTTCACATTCTATATAACGCGGGTCACTCACAGTGCACACCTTAGGGGTGTAGCGGGAGGCCCTGCCCGTCAGGGATTTTCCTATTTCTGCCTGAACGGATCATGCGTGGGGTTGGTGCCGGCCCACACGCAAGTCATGTTATTCCATTGGTTGCAATCCAGGCCGCGCGAGCAGCGCTGCGACACCAACCGGGCAGGCTGGTCTGGCAGAAACTCTGCCGGGTAAACAAATTCGCCGTCCAACGAAACTTCGCAGCCCGCGTGATTGCAATATTGAACTTTGATCGTTTCCCAGTGTTTTTCTGCCATAGTTTGCCTCCAAATACGACTAAATGAACCTTATTTGGATTATACGGTTTTTCCGACCGGCGATAACAGGTACATGTTTCCTGTTTTGGGGTTACGAATCGCCTGTTTAATAATAACGCACTTCTGGACTGGCCTAGCGGCGTACCAGGCGGAATACGCCGCCCGTGCGGTGATCCAGCAGGTAAATTTCGCCGCTCACATCCTGCCCAAACGAACTAATGTTACCGGAGATCTCAAAGAGGCGTTCCGACATCCACTGACCGTTCGCATCCCGCAGCAGCCCCCAGATATAACCCGTGCAGTAATCGCCCACCAGGTAAATGCCGTAGAACTCGGGCAGCAATTCACCGCGATAAACGTAACCGCCGGTGATCGAGCAGCCCAGTCCATGATCGTACTCAAAAATCGGCTCGATCAGGTTCGCTTCGTCAGGAGGACTTCCTTTGTATTCATGAGCGCCTTCACGATAATTCCAACCAAAATTCGCGCCAGCCGGGCTGCCCGCGGGCAGAAAATCGACTTCTTCGTATTTGTTCTGGCCAACGTCGGCAATATACAGGTCGCCGGTGACGCGGTCGAAGGAGTAGCGCCACGGGTTGCGCAGCCCAACTGCCCACACTTCCTGGCTGCCGCCGCTGGCAAAGGGATTATCCGCCGGGATGGTGTAGGTGTCCTTGCCGCGGACGTCAATACGCAGCATTTTGCCCAGCAAGGTATTGCTATTCTGACCGTTGCCGTTTGGATCGCCGGCCGAACCGCCATCGCCCAGCCCGATATATAGCATGCCATCCGGACCAAACTCCAGGTCGCCGCCATTATGATTGGCAAACGGCTGGTCAATTTTGAACAGCACCTGCTCAGAAGCCGGGTCGCCGTGAATGCCGTCAGCCGCGCGTTGGAAACGGGAAACTGAGGTGTCTCCGCTTTTATCGGTGTAATTCAGGTAAAAAATGCCGTTGGTTGCATAATCCGGGTCGAGCGCAATGCCAAGCAAGCCTTGCTCGGAGCCTTCGGAGCCAACGCGGCCGGTCAGGTCAAGAAAAGGCTCATCATTGATTACTCCATTCTCGATAATGCGGATAACGCCGCCCTGCTCCAGGACCAACAACCGGCCTGAACCATCGTTCGGGTCGGCATAGTCAGTCGGTTTGGTCAATCCGGTAACCACCACCTGCCAATCAAACAACCCGGGTTCCGGAAAAGCCGTGACATCGGCCTGCTGAGCAGGCTGGGTGACCGTCGCCTGAGGTTCGGTCGCGGCTGCCTGCGTATCGGTAGGTATCGCTGTGGGGCGCGCAGCGCTGGGCTCTGAGGTTGGGATCAATGCGGCGGGAGTCGGCTCGGAGAGATTGGACGTGCAGGCTGCGAGCAGGATCACCGCCAGAATCAACACGAGGGGCGCGTACAATCGGCTAACGCTCATTCTTCTCCCTCTCGTTGCCATTATTCGGTGGAGGTTGGGAAGCATCGGCCTCGCGAAAATCGCCTTCAAGAAAGTCTTCTTCATGAAAAGCGGACGGATCAGGCGGTGGGGGATTACTCGCAGGGGGCGCGGGTGGGCGCAGCGCGCGCATGTGCTCGTCAACCACATACTGCGGACATAACTCAACGAACAGGCTCATTCCGAGCCCAATCACAGCGGCGTCATCCAGCGGACCGATCACAATATCCGGAATGACCAGGTACAAAAGCGTGCCAACCGGGAGCAATTTAAGCAATGGAAAGACGCGTCTATCCGCCATCAAGCGCATGATCAACTTGATGCGCAGCGCCAATCCGCCGATCAACCCCCCGGAAGGAGCTTTAACGGGGTGATTATCCTGGGAACTCAAAGTTCACCTCCTTTAGCGGTTTACTGCCGAAACAACCGGCGGCGCCGCCAGTTGATATAGGGTGCGGCCAGTTTGCGCACCCAGTGTTTGACCACGATGGGCGCCGCCCAAGACCCGCCGTCGCGATAATGCACGCGCAGCATTTCTGGCCAGCAGCGGTCATCCGCTGATATGGTCTTTGCATTGGAGTGCAGCCGGAAATTAGCCCACAGGCGTGGGGTATACACCACTGGAGCCTCGCGCGCCAGCCGCACCCACAGATCGTAGTCCATGGCGAAAAAGAACGTGGGATCGAGCGGGCCAACTTTGCGCCAAAGGGCAGCGCGGAAAAATGCCGATTGTTGCGGGACGTGCACAAAACCGCGCCGCAGGCGGTCATAATCGGTCTGCGCTGCCGGAAAGCGGCCAATCACGCGGCTTTTCTCGTCGATATAGTTGGCGTCGCCGTACAGCAAGCCGGCCTGCGGATGCTGCCCCAGAGTGGCGGCGGCTTCTCGCAGCGTACGAGGTTGATAGGTATCATCCGAATTAAGCCAGGCCAGGATCTCGCCAGTAGCGCGGGCGAAGCCTTTGTTGATGGCATCCGTCTGTCCGCGGTCCTTTTCCGAGACCCACCAGGCTAGCCGGTCAGCGTACTTGCGAATTATGTCCACGCTGCCGTCGGTCGAGCCGCCGTCCACGATGATGTACTCGAGGTTGGGATATTCCTGGTCAAGGACGGACCGGATCGTCTCCTCGATAAAGGCGGCCTGGTTATAGGATGGCGTTACTACCGTTATTTTTGGTAAAAGATTCAAATTCATGCTATCAAGGGGTTAGCGGTTGGTGTAAATCATACAAGATGTAATCTGGCGTCTGGACCACAATCTTATACCCGTCCTGCAGGATGGCTTTCAACTCCGGCTGGGCGTTGAACTCGTCAAAATTCATCACAAAAAAGTAGTCCATCCCGGCAATTGTTTCATCGAATAAAGCCTTTATATCATAACTTTGGCCGGCTCGGGCGCGCAGCGCAAAATCGGCAGTTGACATCCAGACATGGGTGTTCATCCAGCCCCAGTATTGCAAGGTCCCGCTGGAATACGGCGCTATGGTGATCACCTGGTCGCCAGGTTTGAACAACGCCCCGGCTTCTTCTGCCAGAGCTACATCCGCCTGAAAATCTCGCTGACGCATGGCCACATTGGCATCCCACAGGTTGAGCGTCATGGGCACCAGCATCAAACCGGCAAATGCCAGTTCAGCCCAGGGGCGTTTGACGCTCAAATGGGAAAGAACCACGGCTATAACCGAGCCGAGACCAACCGCCACCATGGGTACCAGCGGCAGGGTATAGTAATCATGTGTGGTGGAGTAGTACATGAACGCCCAGCCATATAATCCATACCCGACCAGGCCGCCGAGAAAAAGCCCACGGGCGAAGCGCTCGCGCAGCAGGAAAAAACCCGCTGTCGCGGCCAGCAGCCATTCGAAACCAACGACGTCGTCGATTACATTCAACCAGGCGAAGTAATTGCGCGGGTCGCTCCACATCTCAGGGAAAAAGCGCAGACTGAATTGCCCGGCCATTCTAGCGGTGATGTATACTGCATAAACATGATACAAGGCGTACGGTAAAACCGTGAGCAGCGCCATGACCCATACCTGACGCGATTTGAATGCCTGACGCAGGCCCGGTCCACCCAGAAGGAGGCCAAGCCAGGCGCCCGCGATAAAAAACACCGCGGTCGATTTGACGAAAATGGCGAATCCGGCCAATAAGCCAGCAGTAACAGCATGTTTCCAGGTTGGACTGCGGCTCCAGCGCGCCATCGCCCACCAGGCCCAGATGATGGTAGCGATGAGCAGGGGTTCGGGCATGAAGGCACGGGAAGCCATTACCGTGTAACTGAGGGTCATATAAAACGCCAGCGCAATCACCCCGCCATTGGCGTCCGTCAACTCACGCGTCAGTAAAAATAGCCCCAGCCCGCCCAATGACCAGAACAGGATAGCGATCAGGCGCGGGATGCGCAGGTCAATTCCGCCCGCCAGCGCATATGACCAGGCAGTCAGCCGTTCCATAATTGGCGGCTCGATCAGTCCCTGACCGCGGTATTGGCCGACGGCGATCTCGCGCTGCCATGCCGGGGTGCTGGCCAGGTTTTCATAGTACATGCCGCGCGAAATAAACAACGAGCGCAGTTGCCGGGCAGCGTGTAATTCCAGCGGCGGATCGCTGAGTTGGAACAAGCGAATTCCCAGCCCAACCAGAAAAATGAGCACAACGGCAATCCAGGTGGCTCTGGGGGATGCAGCGAAAAAACGGGGTGTTTGCTGGGTATGCGGGTTCACCATTTCCATTTTTATTCCTCTTTTCGCTGCATTCGAGCAGCTCTCCGGAGCAAATAGGCGCGGCGCAACCCCGCTAAACCGAGCGGGTTCAATAATGCGTAAATAATGCGATACCAGTCTGGCAGAACCGCAACTGGCTGGCACCAGAACCCCTTCCAGTAAGATTTCAAGGCAGCGCCTGGTTGACCGCCGTCCAGCAGGTAAAAAGCGTTCAGACGGTGCGCGCCTGCCCACACCTTTTTACGATTCCGGGCCATCAAAGTCTGATATTCCGGCGCTGTACTCAACCATTCAGCCAGGCGGTAGGCTTCGCTGCCAAAAGCGCCGGCCTGCGCAACATTTTTCGCCGCAGCATGAAAACGTGCGGAAGCCCAACGTGCGCCCGGCACATACGCCAGCGGGGCGAACAGCGCCATGCGCAGCCACAGGTGGTGATCGAGCAGCAGGTGGTAGCTTGAATCAAGGTAACCCACCTGTTCCAGCAGCGAGCGGCGCATAAACACGCTGGGCTGGGAAATAATCTTGAATGCCATCAAATCTTCGAGCGTACGCGGCCCAAAACGCATGATATTGATCAGATTGCCGGCGCCGTCCAGGGAATCAACGTCGCTGAACACCAGCCCGGCCTGCGGATTGGCCTGAAAAGCAGCTACCGCCCCGGCAATCGCTCCAGGACGATAAACATCGTCCGAGTTAAGCCAGCCGACAATTTCACCCCTGGCGCGTCTGAAACCCTTGTTGGCGCCGTCCGCCTGCCCCTGATCCTTCTCCGAAACCCACCAGGCCAGCCGACTGGAATAACCTTGAATGATATCGGCGCTGCCGTCCGTCGACCCGCCGTCGGCAATCAGATATTCGACATAGGGGTAACCCTGCTCCAATACCGACTGCATGGTGGTTTCCAGGTATGCAGCCTGGTTGTAAGACGGGGTAACGATGGAAACCAGCGGGCGAGAATCCATTAAAACAGCGAATCGTACGGTACCCTGGGGAAAATGGTCAATTTCCCGCCAATGGTGGCATCCACCACCTGGCGGCCGGCGGATTCAAATGCCTGGCGGGCATTGGCGTAACCGCGCTCCGAAGTCTCCAGGTCGGGCAGTTGCCAACGGAAACCTTTGCCAAAGTACGCCCCGGAAAAATGGTTCGGGTCGGCGCCACTTGAAACGACGGTGGTATTGGGGGTGCCCTGTGAGGCAAAATTATGATCCACGCCGATCAGGATTACCTTTGAAAAACCCATATGGTATGCCAGCTGCAGTGCAACGTTGGTGACGGTCGCACCCTCCCACACCCGCCCGGTGACGTCGCGGGAAAACCCGGGACCGGTGTAGCTGGTATAAATGAAATGGGTATCCGCGTCCATTTGCAGCCATTTTCGCGCGCGCCAGGCGAAGAACTTTGGCATTTTCAACGCCTGCAGCTCCGTAGTGGATTGTTCGATCACCAGATCGTTGATTGCCACCAGGCAGGAAGGGGTAAAACCAAGTTCGGCAACCGCCAGGAAAATGCGGTTGAAGCCAAAAGTGAACTCGCCCTGCAGTTTGCTCAAGTCGGTGCTGCGCAGGCTGGGACCGTTGCCAATGATAAAGCAGCGCTCGCCGCGGTGGGCATCTTTAAGGGCTGCCAGTTTACGAATCGATTCACGCCGCCAGGGGTGCAGGGTTGCTGCTGGCACTTCCGGCAGACGGCGGATAGCGTCATAGGCATTGCCCAACGTTTCCACCATGCGCGGCGCGAGAATTTTCTTGAAACTCTGTTTCATCCGCTACTCCGTGCTCAGGCGGGCGGTTGCGCCGCCGTCCGCGATCAATGCCTGCCCGGTGATAAACGACGATTGGACATGGTCTGCCAGAAAGTAAATGGCGTGAGCAATTTCTTCCGGTTGACCAATCCGTCCGTTGACGGTACGGCGCGCCAGATTTTCAAGACGGTCCGGCATGCTGCCGCCGCCCGCATGGTTGCGGTTGAGGCCAGCGCGCAGCATGGGTGTATCCACGGCGCCGGGCAGGATGGCATTAACCCGAATGGCATCGGCGGCAAACTCAATGGCCATGGCGCGCGTCAGTGCCAGCAGACCGCCCTTGCTGGCGGCATAGGCGGCAATATTAGCGGAGGTCGCCACGGCATGCACCGACGAGACATTGACGATCGCGCCCGCGCCGCTGGCTTTGAGCAGAGGATGAGCCAGCTTGGCTCCCAGGAACACCGAGCGCAGGTTGGAAGCGATAACCCGGTCCCATTCCTCGACAGTGGTTTCCAGCAGCGGTTTGGTAATCTGCATGGCAGCATTGTTCACCACAGCGCTTAAGGTTGTCGTGAACGTGCTGGTGCGGGCGTAAATCATCTCGATATTGGCCGGATCAGCGATATCCGCCTGGATGAACAGGCCATCTGCCGGGAAACCGTCGCCAAATGCCTGCCGGTCAACCCCGATGACGCGCCAATGATTTTCAGCAAACAACTTCACGGTCGCCCGCCCGACGCCCCCGGCCGCTCCGGTGATTAACACTACACGTTGATCTGTCATCCGTTTTTCGCTCATTTCTGCTCGGGTTTGAATTCCAATCCCTTAGGCTAATTCTACTGCCAAGTAGTTCAAGCCTGTGTCGAACTCTGGAAGGCACTCAACTGGCTGGCATCCAACCCCAATCCCTCCAACAGGTTGCGGATGGTGTTCCAATGCACCCGCTCCCAGGCCGCCGGGCTGGAATTGGAATTATGCGCCGCCAGCATAACATTCTTCATGGCCAGCAGCGGGGAATCAAGCGGCAGCGGCTCCACCTCGAAGACATCCAATGCCGCCCCCCCAATCGTGCCCGATTGCAGCGCAGCCACCAGTGCCTTTTCGTCCACAACCGGACCACGGGCGGTGTTGATCAATACCGCGTGCGGCTGCATCCACCCCAGCGTTTCGGCGTTGATCAGATGGTGGCTGGTCGGGTTTAAGTCGCAGTTGATACTGACAAAATCAGCCCGCTGCAACAAGTCCTTCAAACCGGTCATTTTCAGGTTGTTTTCCAGGATAAAGTCGGGGGCAATCGGCGCAATGTCGGTGCCGAGCAGACGCATGCCAAAGGGACGCGCGCGGCGCAGCACGGCTTTGCCAACGTTGCCGACCCCGACCACGCCCAGGGTGCATTCACTTAGTGACCGACCAGGCAGCTTTTCCCACTCGCCAGCTTTCATGCGGGCGTCCATCCACGGTAGGCGGCGTGCAAAAGCCAGGATATAACCCAGCACACTGTCGGAAACGGGCAGGGTGAAGGCGTTCGGGGTATTGCGCACCTGAATGCCAAGCCGCTGCGCAGCCGCTTTATCGATCGAGTCGATGCCGGTGCCCCATTTGGACACCACTTTGAGCCGCGGCAGGCAGGCCTGCAAAACCTGCTCGGTATAGCGGTCGTCGCCGCAAATGGCGCCGTCAAAATGGCCGGCATACACCAGAATTTCGTCTTCTGACAGGCGTTCGTGTACTTCCGGTAGGATCAGGTTAATACCATAAGCGTCGAATACCGGCAGGAAACGGTCGATAAACGGCAGCATGTAGGGGGCAGAAAGCAGAATGGTGGTGGGCATGGGCTCTTTACTCGGAACCTTTCTTTTCAGATTTCAGCCGGTCAGCCAGCAGCAGGTCAGCGATCAAAAAGTCAGACTCCTCGTCGATGTCCTGCGCTTCGGTCTTTTCGATCTCGAACAGATACGGCCGCTCGCCAATGCGGGTGCGGTGCAGCTCCAGTGTCTGACGCTTGAAAAGGTACAGACAGGAATTTTCCTCGTACAACGGCGGCAAGTCCTGGGTGCGCAGCAAAATAGCCGGATTGTGATTGACCGGGCGCGCCAGCGCATCCCAGAAACGGGTTTGCACGCGGGTGACCGAGAAGAGCGAGTCGAAGGCCGGGTAGTGCTCGATGAAGGTACGCAGCGCTCGCGAGATCGTCTCAGGACGCAGCAGCGGGTTGGTGGAATGGGTTTGCAGGTAAAAATCAGCCTCGATCTGGCCGGTGTCGTACATCAATATCTCGTTCATCGGCACGGTGTCCGCAGTCAGGTGCGCCGGGCGCTCGATGATACGCACCTGCGGGAAGTAAGCGCGCAGACCATCCGCCACGACCGGGCTATCGGTATCCACGGCCACCTCGGAGATTTCGGGGCACTGCAGCAGCGTCGCGATGATGTGCTGGTACAGCGGCTTGCCTGCCAGTAAGCGGTAATTCTTCATGGGCACCCGCACCGAGTTGTGCCGCATGGGTACCAGGGCTGCGATTTTATAAGGTTGTTTCATCGGGTTTCCCTCCTGGCGGGTTAATCGTGCCCTTCATGGTATCGAATCGGTTCCACATTGCGCGGCTTGTTTTCAGGTTTATCCATGGCTGCCGCCGGATAATAAAAGGTTTGCTTCAACTTCCAGGTCAACGGACCGGAGCGGCGGTAACCCTGGTAGGTGCCCCAGAACTGCATGGCGCGAAAGCGCATGATATTGGCCCATTCTTTGCCTAGCACATGCTCGCCGGAGGCTGCGCGCCAGTCACTCCAGACGTTGCTGAACCACAGGCGGATGAAGTCGGTAAAGTGGAAGGTCTCATGCGGGTAAATTTGCTTGAACGCCATGCTTTCCCGGCGGTAGCGGTTGTAAATGCCGCGCCAGGTTTCGTTGTGGACGTGAATTATTTCTGCTTCGGCAGAATAGGCCAGCGCCTGCCCTTGCGTCAGCAGCCAGCGCGCCCAAGCCAGGTCTTCCAGCCCGGTTAGCAGCTCATCGTAAGGGTGCTGCTGCCACAGGCTACGCCGAATGGCTGCATTGGCATTGTTGCAGAAGGGATGCTCCTGACGAGCAACGGATTGATCGGGAAACCAACTGCGGAACACCTGGTGTTCCGAATACTTGGAGGTCTCGCTGCCGCGCTGTTTGCCGTAGCTAAGACCAATTTGCGGGTCAGCGAAGGGTTCGAGCAGCTTTTCCAGCCAGTCCGGATAGACCGGATAGACGTGCGCAGATGCCATAACCACCCGTTCAGCTTTGGTTGCGGCGATGCCAAGGTTGAGCGACCTGCCGAAGGTGAAATCCTGCGGCTGGATGTGGACAATGTCCACCGGGAAGCGCGATGCGATGGCCACCGTGTCGTCTTGCGAGCCTGAATCCACAAGGATGATCTGCACGTCCTTGACCGTCTGCTCCAGAATGCCGGTGAGCAGTCGGGCAATGTGCTTTTCTTCGTTGTATGCGCGGATGACAATCGAGCAAACCGGTTGGCTCATGGACAATTAATCGTCTCCATTCGGGAGCAGGAATGAACCGTTGTGCAAAATGCCGTCCACCAGCGCGGCGATTGATTCCGACTCGCTGGCCTGAAAATCCTGCCAGTGGACATCGTTCTTGAAGCGCACGAAACCAGGGGTGATATCCGCTTCGAGGAGGTGCCCAAACGGCAGCGAGGTCTTGTAAAGTTGGTAATACAGGAAGGTGCGTGCATTTTGCCGGAATTCTGTCGGGACTTCGATTTGGTCGGCCTTGATCATTTTTTCAGCTATGGAATGGAACTCTTCCGCTGAACCTGGCAGAAAGACGGTAGAAATTTGGGTAAAGCGCGCCTTGCCCCCGCATAGCACCGGCACGCCCAGGATGGAGGCTTCCAACCCGATGGTTGAATTATAGACCAACACAAACTTGGAGCGCTGAATCAGTTCGTAGGAGGAGAGGTACTCGCTCGAATGGACAAAAACAACATTGGGCAATTCGGCGATGTGATTCTTCTCCACCCAGCCGGCGACGCTCTCATCCGCAGCTTTACCGGGGCGTTCTTCGTCCGGATGAGCGCGAATGACGAACAGGGTCTTGGGATGGTTGCGGATGAGCGTCGCTACTTCGTCCAGCCAGGCAAACATGTGCGGGAAAATGACGTTGGCGTGGCTCTGACTGGTGTCAAAGATGACGTTGGTGAAGACCGGCACGATTTGCTTGAAAGCCGCCGCCTTCTCAAGGAATTCAGCGCTCAGCCCGGCCATTTCGGGCCAAAAACGGACGCCGGCCATGGTGAAGTTGCCCTTCATGCGCTCCGTCAAATAGCGATTAAGGCGCTCGTTTTGGGCATCCGTCAGCCGGTAGCCGGGCGGGATATCGATTGGGTAAGCCGTAGCCTGTCCGTGGGTAAAGTAGGCTGTAAAAGGCTGCAACCCGACCTCGTGAGTCACCACCCACAGGCCGCGCAACTGCGCCAGCCGGCGGGCGACCGCTTCCGGGAAAGCAATGCCATTAAACACTACCACGCCCCGAGGTTGGTGCGAATTCAAAAAGCGGGTAAACTCCACCGCCACATTCCAGGCCGAAAGCAGGTACTGACGAAATAGATACAGCGTGTCCGGGTTCTCGATCAAATGATGACGGCGCAAAGCCCAGCGCAGCGAGGGCAGCGCCAGCTCACCCAGCGGCAGTCCCTGCCATTCGAAGGTCATCAATTCGGCTAACGAAAGCCCGCGAATGGCATGTTCCAGCTCTGAGTCGAGTTGAAAGTCAAACCAGGCCGTATTGGCTGCCGGGTAAAGATGTTTCGACTGCGCCACGCACACGGCGCAAGGCGGCGGTTCATCCGCATCCAAGCGGTTGGTGCCCAACTGGCAGCGGGTCATGCCGGCATGGCAGACGAAATGCACCACCGGCGTCCCAGCCAGGCGCAGTGCCCAGCCTGAAATGAGCGTAAATGCGGCATTCTGGCTCATCCAGGCCAGGCGGCTGGAAGCATTGAAAAACGCCACCGGCCCACCGGAATTGCTTTCTGGCGCCCGGCGCTCGATATCCGCCGCCAGACTGGCAATTTTCCGGTTATTTTGAGCCTGCAGCCAGCGGCGCTGGACGCCTTTAGAAATGCGCGCAATCGACGGGTTCATGGGATGCTACTGGCTATTGACCCGCCGCAATTTCTTCATGGACGGGATCTCGCTTTCGTAAACCTTTTTTACACCGTCACCCAGAGATTGTTCGGTGACGCGAATATACTTGACCAGGCGTTCAAAGCCGCCGGGTTCAACTGAGGCAGCTTGATCAGAACCCCACATGGCGCGGTCCAGCGTGATATGCCGTTCGACCAGACAAGCGCCGAACGCCACCGCCACCGCCGACGGGATCAATCCAACCTCGTGGCCGGAATAACCGATCGGGCAGGAATATTCTTTACGCAGCGTCTCGATCATGCGCAGGTTGAGTTCTTCCGGTTCGCAGGGGTAAGCGCTGGTGGTGTGACAGATAACCAGTTTCTCCAGGTCGAGCAGTTCGACTGATGAACGGATTTGATCGATAGTGGACATGCCGGTGGAGAGAATGATCGGCCGGCCAGTCGAGTGTATCTTTTTCATCAAGCCGTGGTCGGTCAGCGCCGCGGAGGGCACTTTGTAGGTCACCGGATCAAAGGCTTCCATAAAATCCACCGAGGGCTCATCCCACACGGAAACGAACCAGGTGATGCCGATTTTGCGGGCATAGGCGTCGATTTCTTTGTACTGCGCGAGGCCGAATTCCATTTTATGCCGGTAATCCAGGTAGGTGATGTAACCCCAGGGCGTCTCGCGCATGACGTTGCGCTGATCGGGCGGGGTTGCCAGTTCGGGAGTGCGTTTCTGGAACTTGACCGCATCGACGCCGGCATGCCGCGCAGCGTCCATCAGCCGCTTGGCATTTTCAACCTCGCCGTTGTGATTAATCCCGATCTCCGCGACGATGTAGGTCGGGTGCCCCTCGCCTACCCAGCGGTCGCCTATTTTCACTGCTTTAGCCATAAGTTACTCCTTAATATCTCAAGAAAAATGCTTATCACCGAGAAAAAATGCTAACCACGGAGACACGGAGAACACTGAGAAAAAACAAAATGATAAAAATCTTAGCGAACTTCGCGTCCTTTGCGTCCTTTGCGTTTAAATCTTTACTGCCCGAAAAGCCCGACCTCCGAAATGAGAGAAATTACCTTTTAAGGATGCGTTCGCAGATTTCACGTACAGCGCCAAACCCGCCGTTGCGGGACAAAACCAGGTCAGCCTGGCGCAGCACTTCCGGTTGGGCATCCGCAACTGCCACCGCGCAGCCAACCAGCGGGAAGCACGGCAGGTCGTTGATGTCATTGCCCACATAAACCACCTGGGTCGCGTCGATACCGCGCTCAGCCAGATAATTTTTAAGCCGGCCAGCTTTGTCCTTCACGCCCTGCATCACCTCGATACCGATTTTACGGCAGCGCGCTTCTACCGCCTTGTCTGTTTCGGTCGAGAGAACGATGGATTCGACTCCAGCGCTGCGCAAAGCATGGATGCCCATACTGTCCGAGCGGTAGGCGGCAATAAATTCGTGCCCTTCCGAATCCACCCAGACGCGGTTGTCGGTCATCACGCCGTCGAAATCAAAAACCACCAGCTTAACGGTTTCAGGCAGCGGGCGACGGCGGCTGCCAGGGTAAACCATCTCCAGCCCGCCAAACCAAACCAGCCATTCTGCCCGCTGCCAGTCCGAGGGGCCATCGATATCCACCGTGTAGCGCGGGTCAATTTTTACCGGCAGGATAACCTTGCCACTCATCGAATTCTGTTCCTGAATGACGGCCGGTCGGATCGCGTCGATGTGTCCGGTCTGCCAATACACCGGCGGGAGGATTTGGCGCGGGGCATTGTAAGGCTCCGGTACGCCGGGGACATCCAAAAGATTGCGCATGTGTCCGGTATCCGAGTCGATGCGCCACATCTTGTGCGGGTTTTGACCGGCAGGCACCACGCCGCGCACTGAATCGGCAGCCGGATTATCCAGCAGCATGCGGACGGCTTCATCTACCAGACCAATCGGACGCACCGGTGAAGTTGGCCGCAGTTGAACCACGACATCCGGGGTATAGGCTTCATTGGCAATCAGCCACGCCAGCGCGTGTTGGAACACCGGTAAATCCAGGGTGTGGTCCTGGGCTAACTCGTCGGGACGCATGAAGGGTACTTCAGCGCCGTATTCACGGGCAACGGCTGCGATTTGCGGGTCATCCGTCGAGACAATGATGCGGGTGACGGTCTGCGCCTGACGAGCTGCCATGATGGAATAAGCAATCAGCGGGTGCCCGGCAAATGCGCGGATATTTTTATGCGGGATGCCTTTGGAGCCGCCGCGCGCGGGAATAATCGCCAGAACTTCAGGACGCTTTACCATGCCGTCCACCCTCCATCCACCACCAGATTCGCGCCGGTCATGTAGCTGGAGGCGTCCGACGCCAGGAAGAGCAGCGCGCCGTTCATCTCGTCGATGTGAGCCATGCGCCCCATGACCGCCCGGGCAGAATAGGAGGCGACGAAACCCTCGTCGTGATTATTGTACACACCGCCCGGCGTGAGCGCGTTGCAGCGAATCTCCGTGCCGGCGTAGTAAGTCGCCAGGTAGCGCGTCATGCCCAATACGCCGGCTTTGGTGACCGAGTAATAGACCGGCTTGTAAGCCGTCTGAATGCCGTTGCGCTGGTAAATTCGCTGGTCTGGCCCAACCAGGCCGTAGGTCGAACATATATTGATGATCGAGCCCTTCTTATCCAGCAGGAGCATGGGTTTGACTGCCGCCTGGCAGCACAGGAACATACCCGTCAGGTTGACATCCAACGCCTGTCGCCACTCATCCAACGGATAATCCTCAAAACTGCCCGCCGGGATGCCGCGCGCCATGGCCTCGGGATCGAACTTGGGATCGAGCGCGGCGCTGTTGACCAGTACATCCAGCCGCCCATAAACATTGACCGCGGTCTCGACCATTTCTGCCACCGAGGCGGGGTCGGTCACATCCACGCCAACGCCGAGGGCGTTGTAACCGTCCTTAACCAGCGTTTCAGCGATGGTGTTGGCCGTCATACGGTTCAGGTCGGCTACAACCACGGCCGCTCCGCCCTGCGCCAGGGTACGGGCGAACTGTTTGCCAAGCAGCCCGGCTCCCCCGGTGACAATGGCCACCTGGCCCTGCATTTGGAACTTTTCCAGAACATTGCTCATTCCAGGATCATCCTTTAGACTAATGCATTGGTGTTAAAACTGCACTTCACGGTGATTTTCTGCTGATTCGTAAGCCGCCAGCGCCAGGTGCAGCGCAGTGGTTCCATCTTGCAGCGTGCAGACGGGTTGAGCGACTCCCTGCACAACCGCCAAAAAATGACGCATTTCCGCCAGAAACAATTCGTTGCGTTCGAAATTTGAAGGGGGGTCGAATTTTTCCCAGGTCTCGGCTTTAGCACGATACAGCTGCAAGCTGCCATCCGCATTGTCCCAGCGAAGCATGCCCTGCGTGCCAACGATCTCCAGATGGTGGGCTCCCGGCCGCTGGACATAGTCCAGATGCAGGCTGCCCAACGCGCCGGACGCAAACCGCATCGCGATCTCAGCGGTGTCCTCCACTGCCAGATCCAGGCCTCCCAGCCTGCCGGTCAACGCATACAGTGATTTTACCTCACCCAGCAACCAGCGCAGGTAATCGAATGGATGGCAAAGCGTGAGTACCACCCCGCCGCCAAGCTCGGGGCGCGCTGAGTAGCTCGCGTGGTAGTCCTCCCACGGGTGCCAGCCGGGTAAATACTCGCCCCAGTGCGCTCGCGCGGAGACTACTTTACCAATCGCGCCATCAGCCAGCATTTGCCGCGCCTGCTGTAGCGTGGGGTGAAAGCGAAACTGGAAGGCGACCAAGGCCTGTCCGCCGCCGTGCCGCAGCGCTTTCTCCAACTCGGGAATATGGCGCAGGGTGTGCGAGACCGGTTTTTCGATCAACAGATGCGCCCCGCTCTCGGCAGCCGGGATGGCGACATCCAGGTGCAGCGCGGTCGGGTTGGAAATGATGACCGCATCCGGCCGGTGCGCCAGAGCCGCGCGCAAATCGGTCTCTACTGGAAAATCGGCCAACTCATCCGTCGGCAGCGTTGAGCGGTTGGAACGATAGAGAACGATATCGCGCTCGCCCAGGGCGAGAAGATTACGCATATGCCGCCGCCCAATCGAACCGTAACCCGCTATGAGGAATTTCATAGTGCTCTCTGTACCTCTGTGGTGATTTCTTTATTTTCCAACAAGGGATGCAAGATATTCACCTGTGCGGCGGCCAGCGCTGCCATCGGTGAAGGTTACTTCGCGTTGCAGGAAGCTCAAACGGGCCTCCTCATCAGCATGCGGATTCTCCAGATAAAAATTGACCGCATCGCGTGCCTGGTCTGCATTGAACGCCACCCGCCCGGCCTGTGCTTCGCGGAAACGCAGGTGGGTTGGCCAGTCAGCAATCTCGGCTAACGGCAATGAGAACTTGCCCGGGGCATTCCAACCGCCCGGCGTATCGATGCAAACGCTGACGATCGGGCGATTATTCACAGCGGTCTCGACCACCATGGTCGAATACACGGTTAGAAACACATCTGCATAAGTCATCATCGAGGACTTCTCGGGCATATCCTCGCCGGAGTAATAGCTCAGTCCATCTCCCAAAGGTACCGGTTCGACTAGGTGTACATGCGGTAAATCCTTAATCAGCTCGCGTATCCGGTTGGCCTCCTGCTCGTACAGCGACCCCGCCATAAAATGGTTGGGGTGCAGCCGGATCAAGAGTTGGCAGGGCTCGCACAGACTGTCTGAACTGACCAGCTTTGCCAGCGCTTCGATATTGGGATAATTGGGTGAGAAAGTCACAAAGCTGGAGGCATAAGCCAGCAGCTTGCGGTTGGGATCCAACCCGTGCAGAGCATAATAATCCTCGCGCCTCATCTGCCACTGCTTGCGGAAGTAGCCGTCATAGGTTGGAATGCCGCCAATGTTGACGCGATCCGGCGCCCAGTCCGAGCCTTGCACCAGTTCGTCCTTTTGAATTTCCGACCAGCAGGTGGCATAATCCATCGGCGCGCCTGGCAGGCGGTAACTGCTGGGGTTGTCCCACCCAACGATTGCCACCGCGCGCGGTACGCCGTGCCTGACCGCCTCACGTAGTAAGTAGCGGTCAAAGCGCCAACCGGGGGTGCTGGCGACTACCAGGTCGGGTTGGTATTTTTCAAATAGATCGGCGTAAATCGACGGGGTGAAGCGCATTTGATAGCGCACTAGCGCCTTCCGAGCAGCGGGCGAACGCCGCAGGACGGCAGTTGTGGTTTTGATAAAAGGCATCACCAGCTTACCACCACGTGAAGCCTCGAAATCCATCTGCCGCATGTGACCGTCCATGGCATTGGTGTTGATACGGTTCGATCCGCCCATCCAACGCAGGAAATGCAGCCAGTACTGGATCGAATGGTCGGTCTGTTCAAAATAGCGTTTTGCCCGGTCAACCCGCAGCCCCTCCACGCTCAAACCGGGGGATGCAAATCGCTGCCTGATCTTTTCGACCAGCGCATCTTCGGTAAGCATCACCACCTCAATATCTGCATCGAGTAGCGTCGGCACTACATCACTTTGCAAAAAATAGATCAGCGAAAGGCCGTGGTCAGCGCAGATAAAGATCCGTTTATTTGGCATCGATAGTTCCATTCTATTACCTGTCATAGTACCAGCGAAAAATTTTGTCGTAAAGGCGCAGAAGCAGACCTTTGACCATCGGCAAGTCAATCAGGCGGCGGTTCTTTTTTGTCGGTGCTGGCTTTGGCTGCCCTTTAACCCCGCGCAGCGTGTTGCTCATATTCATTACCAGGGGGTCGGCGACCATTAACCGCAGCAGCCCGGCTTCATTCATGCGCTGATCCAATTGCTTTACCTGCCCCATCGGACGATCCATGTCGAAAGGCAAAAAGCGCTGCAACACTGATTTGTAAGCGGTAAACTGCCAGTGAGACGCACCTGCGAAAGCCGAAATGCCCTGGTAGGAAAGCCGGACATCCTCTGTGGACAGATAATGTTCGCGAATTTCCGCTTCGCTTTGTCCAAGGCTCAGGTCAAACTCAAAGAAGGTTTGCCAGGGGATGAAGCTGCCGTGTTCCAGCGCTGCACTTTTGGTCACATTGGCCCAGGCAGCGGTCTGCGAGTAATAATCGGAGTTGGTACGGTACGGACGTGCCGTGACCATGCCAACATTTGGAAATACGCCTAGCAGTTGAACCGATCGGGATAACCAGCCCGGGAAAAACTGCACATCGCTATCAGCGTAGACTAATATTTCACCAGGAGCGCCAGCAAAAATATGATTCCAAGCGCCGCCTTTGCCAAGGTTCTTGCCTGAGAGGAGTAAATACTGGATGTGGTCTGAACGCTGTTCATTAATCAGCCAATCCTGAACTTCGTCGCATGAACCGTTGTCAAACACCATTAGATCAAACGGAAGGCCTGCATCGATTCGCACAGAGGCCAGGCAAACCTTAAGCACCTCCAGAGCCTCGGCATAAAAACCGCTCTGAAACGGGATGTAGTTGAGCACCGCAACTGTGATGCGCTCAGGTTTGGCGACCGTCTGGACATATTTGGCAGGATTTTGACCGATACGCATGATCTATCTTTCTACTTTTGCTGCTCGGGACGGGGTTGCAGCCGCCTGAACCAGGCGCGGGCTTCCCGAAAAGCATTTTTCGGTTGAAATATGGCGTAACTTAACCACCCCAGGACGCGGGAGTGCAAGCGCACCAATGGAAAGATCTCCACTTCGCGCCAAAACCGCCGGGATGAACGAGGTTGCGGCCGGATATGGCCGTTTTCGATCTGCTGGTTGCAATCCGTCAGCAGGAAACGCGTGATCATCCGCCCGCCTGCCAGCTGAATATTTTCGAAGCTCTCCGGCAGTTTGTAGTGCGGTTGGCCGTTGGGCAGGTGCGAGTAGTCGTGGTTCTGATGGATGATAAAGATGTCGCGGGTGGCATCGATGGTCGCCCAACCTTTGCGGCGCGCGAAATAAATCATCCAGTTGTCCCAGCCGGCGCGGCCGATGGCGAACTGCGGCATCTCCCGGTAGGCCTCGGTTGGGAAGATGAAGTAATCGCTGCCGGCAGGCGGGTGCTGCTTGCCTTGCTGCTGGGCGCGCTGACGTAAATCGAAGTCCCAGCCCCGGTCAAAGGCCAATGGTTCAGCCACATCCAGGTCCCAGCGCTGCCCGACCAGCAGAAAATCTTTACATTGCTGTGCTGCGTGCCGGGCAGTTTCCACAAAATCGGGCAGCAGCAAAATATCGGCGTTGACATAAGCCAGCAGCGGGCTGTCGGCATGAGACCGCGCCTGGTCGAATAAATCGCTGATCAGCGGCGTGCCTTCAGCATTGCGCGCCACTTCCGGCAAGTGCAGCGCGCCAAACGCGGCGGCTGCCTCGGAAGCGCCGGCCTCACTGCCCAGTACAATCACCGCCACGTCCGGACCCAATGCCTGCCAATTTGCCAGCGCATTACGCTGAATGACGGCAATGTGCGGGTTGGTGAAGGGTTTGGGTGTGGTGAAAATGGTTAAGAAGGGCATGGGATCAGCTTTATCCGAAACAGCAGATTAACCTTTCGGTTTGTTGTACTTCTGATCGACATCATCGAATTTCTTGTGGGCTACGCCGCGGTTGATCCCCTCCAGCTCGGGGTGCGCCTGCCAGATAGCCAGAATTTCCTGCCAGGTGCAGTCGCGACGACCTTCCAGCAGGGCATACAAACCGCGCACAGCTTCCAGATCTTCCGCAGTATCCACCGTCCAGCGCAAATGGCCGTAATCTGCTTCGGCGTTGACCACATGAACGTGGAAACGGCCGGGGGTTGCATACAGGTAGGGCATAACGTGCTCGCGCTCGTGGGGTTCTATCGCTTCCTGCCAGGCGCGTTCGAGCGCGGCAAAACTGCACACCTCCACGTCCAGCCCGATGGGGTAAGTGCGTTTCCAGGGCGGCGGCAGGCGGTTGGCAGCGAAATCGGCTTTCGTATCGGTATAGGCCTGTACCACGCGGTCGATGACCCACGGGTCAACCAGCGGGCAGTCCGCCGTAATGCGCACAATGACATCCGCGTGGTGCACCCGGGCAGCCTGGTAAAAGCGGTCCAGTACGTCGAATAAACTACCGCGTTCGCAGGCAATCCCGCGCTGCGCGCACAATTCGGCAGCAGGATCATCGGAAGGGTCCGTAGTGGTAGCCACAATCACTTCATCGACTGTTTGCGCCATGCGCACGCGCTCGACTACGTGCATCAGCATGGGTTGCCCGTCGATGTCGCGCAGAATCTTGCCCGGCAGCCGGCTGGAACTCATCCGTCCCTGGATGATGGCGACAACGCGCTCGTTATTTGTGCCCAAACCACTCATGCATTAACCTTGATGGGAGATTGAACCAGTTCTTGCGCCAGTTCATAAGCTGCCAGCAGGCGCTTGAAGTTTACCGGCCAGTTGGCACGTTTTTCGGCAAGCGCGCGGGCAGCAGCGCGTACCGGCTGCAATTCAGTTCGGCGCCGGTATGCCCGGAGGATGCCGTCGGTTACGGCCTGATCGTCGCCATCCGGAAAAAGCCAGCCAGCCGGGCTGTTTGCCAGCCACTCACGGTTTCCCGGGATGTCGGAGACCAACGCAGGGAGGCCGCAAGCCAGAGCTTCCATCAACGAGACTGAGGAGCCGTCGCTGTGGGATGCGCTGACGTAAAGGTCAGCGGTATGGTAATAGAGCGGCAGCTCTTCCTGCCCGATCTGGCCGGCAAAATGCACCCGATCCAGCACCTGATGCTGCTCGAGGATGGCGCGAATTACATCCGCCTGCGAACCGCCGCTGAGCAGGAGAAGGCGCAGGCCGGGCGCCTGCTGCGCAGCGCGGGCAAAACCGCGCACCAGCACATCAACGCCGTACAATGGCTCCCAGGTACGCAGCGAGAGCACCACAAAGGCATCCTGCCATCCCAGACTGGCGCGAAAGGCCTCAGCCCGCCCGGGGACAAAGCGCTGCAAATCCACGCCCCATGGAAATAAGACCGCGCGATCTGGCGGGAAGCCAAACTGGGCCGCTTTTTGCTGCACGGCCAGGCAGTCGCCAGCCAGAACGGTGGTACGTTTGAGCGTACAACGCGTGACGCGCTGCCACCAGGCGTTTTTATCGGCGTCCAGCAACAAGTCCGAGCCCCACGACATGGTCACCAGCGGCTGAAAGCCGCTCTTCGCTGCAATATAGCCAGCCGACTGCACCGGCCCGGCATGGATCACATCCGGCTGGTGTTCTTTGACCACGCGCCGCAGGTCGGCGGCCAACGTGGGCGCATCCTGCCAGCGGAAGGGGACTTGCCCGCCACACCAGGGAATCATCTCCACCCCGACGGGCACGGGTCGAATTTCGGTTTGCCGTTTCGCCGGCTCCAACTGCAGGAAGGACACCGAATGCGGCGTCCCGGCCAGCGCGCTGAGAAAGCGGTGGTCGTGCGGGGTGTAGGAGCGGGAGAAATAGAGGATCTTCATAAAGGAGTTGTTAGGCGGAAGGAGTGTGTCAGGTGTCAAGTGCCACGTGTCACGAGACTCGTGAAGGATTGCCTTGTGGGGTTGGGTGGTGTGCTTCCTTATGGTTGTCGAGGGAACGTTTGAAACCACCGATGAGCGCTTTAGCTTTATCAGCCTGTTGGTAAAGGGCGTCAAAGGTTTCCTGGTTAATAAATCCAGCATCCAGAGCTACATATAATAGCGACTGCACCTCTACCGCTGACCTCCGGGCATAGCCAAGAAAACGGCTTTGTTCGACTTTGGATTCGCAATCAAATCCCTCGGCGATATTCGCCATAACCGAAGCGGATGCAGCGCGCAATTGATTGACAAGCTCAAAGTCACGAGAAAAAGGAGCCTGCAAGGTCAGCCGGTAGATTTTCTGCGTCAAATCGCGGGCTTCCTGCCAACCCTTAATCTCTTCGAACCGTTTAATTAATGGCATCTTTCATCCTCAATCAATTTGCCAAATCTTGACACCTGACACTTGGCACATGGCACTTGATACGTGACACATCATTCACCGAGGTCAACCCAGCGGAGGTCTTTCCCGGCCGGGATATCGACGCTGGCGCGGGTGCCAAGCACCTTATCAATTTCAGGCGGCAGGATGGCGCCGCGCGTCGCCGGGCGCAGCACATCGATCATCTCGCGGGTCAGGGTCTCGCCGGCTTTGATGTCACGGGCGGCGCGCAGGCAGCGCCGTTGCAGCACGACGGTTTCCTGCTCATTTTCCGCCACGTACTTGTCGCCCGAGCCAAGCGCCAGTTCCAGCTCGCGGGTGCGCAGCACCATTTGCTCCCAGGCGGCCGGATCCAACGCAAACTTATGATCCGGGCCTTCGCGGTTATTGTCATCGGTGAAGTGCTTTTCGATCACCCGTGCGCCAAGCGCCACCGCGCCCAATACGGCAGCGTGTCCGGGGGTATGGTCGGAGAGGCCCAGCACCACATCCGGGTACATGCTGCGGTACGTTTTCAACACATTCAAATGAATGTGTTTGAAGTTTTCCAGACTGGCGGTGTAATTGGTGTTGCATTGCATCAGCACCAGTTGCGGGTTGTGCGCCAGGACGGTATGAACGGCGTTTTGCACTTCACCCATATTCGCTGCCCCGGTTGCAAGCAGTACTGGTTTACCTTTTTTGGCAATGTACTCGATGGCTTCCAGCCAGTCCACTTCACCGGAACCGATTTTATATACCGGCATATGCTCATCGAGGAAGTCGATGGCCTCGAAATCGTATGGCGCTGAGAAATAATCGATGCCTTCCTGATCGCAGACTGCTTTCAGCTCGAAAGTCCATTCGAAGGGGATCGAGGCAGCTTTATAGACCTCAAAAACCGATTTGCGCCAGGAAGCCTGGTGCGATTGCTGCCCGCCCAGTGATTTGAAGCCTACATCGGAGACGATTTTGGGGGCGCTGAAATTCTGGAACTTGGCGGCATTCGCGCCTGCCCTTTTCGCCAGGCGAATTAAATATTTAGCGCGGTCAAGGCTGCCGTCATGGTTGGCGGCAATATCAGCCACAAAGTAAGTGGGATGCTGATCCCCAATCAAGCGGTTGCCAATTTTAATGTCCATTGCCATCTCCTCCGCGAACCTTCACTATCATCCGGAAATCCGGCTGTCAACCCCGAATGCCAACGCGCGCAGCCGTTGCGGGTAGCCTGCCTGGTAAAGTTCGAAAAAGCGTTGCAAGCTGGTTTTTTGGTCAGGCGCAGGCGAACCCAGCGCAGAGGCCAATTTGTCCGTGCGCAGGCGTAAATCAGGCGAGCGCGCCGCGAGCAGATCGCCTTCGCGCACGGAAACCGGCTGGATTAATCCCTCGTCCAGTCCAAACCGACGCGCCACCGCGCAGCCGAAATCATACTTGGACAGGCACTCCTTACTGACCACGTGGTACAACCCGCTGCTGCGTGCCTCAACCAGCCGCATTAGCGTCTCGGCCAGAACGGTAACTTCCAGCGGGCAAAAGAAAACATCAGTGAACCCGCGCACCGGTTTGCCGGCAGAGAGATGGTTGAAAAAGAACTCTGCCAGACTGCGCTGACCACCCAGGCTCCAGCCGTAAAAGTTGACCCGCGCTATCAGCGCCTCCGGATAAGCTCGCAGCACCGCGTATTCGGCAGCCAGTTTGGTGCGCGCATAAACGCCGAGCGGATTGGGCTGCGACTCCTCGGTATACCCGCCGGTTTGCCCATCGAAAACGGCGTCGGTGGAAATGTGCACCAGCGCGATACCGCGGTCAGCTACAGCTTGCGCCACTTCTTCCGGCAAGTCGGCATTCAGGCGCTGGGCCAGTTCAGGCTGCCGCTCGCACTGGTCAACATTCGCCAGCGCCGCGCAGTGCAGTACCACCTCAGGTTTGACCCGGTCGAGAATTTCGCCGATGCTTCCTGGTTTCGCCAGGTCAGCGGTCAGTATCTGGAAGGGCGCGCCCGTCAGGGAATGGGCGTTCACGACTCCAGTCACCTGATGCTGCCGGGAATAGGTCAGGGCGAAATTCAGGCCAAGCAACCCGCTGGCGCCTGTCACCAGGATGCGCGTCATTCCAGAGTTCCCTGCCTGTACCCCTCTTCGATCGGACGAATGATTTCGCGAATTTGCGGGATGCTGAGCCATTCCGTGTTGGTGTTGCTGGCATAACGGAATTCATCCGCCAGCGGTTTACCGCGGTTTTGCCAGTCGCGGCCAAACCACAGCGCTTCAGCAGGCTGCACCACATACATGTCGTCCATTTCCACCGTGCTGCGCGATTCATCATCCGAGATCAGCACTTCATGCAGTTTTTCACCCGGGCGGATGCCAATAGTATTGATTTTGGCATCAGGGGCAACCGCATGCGCCAGATCGACTACTTTCATGCTGGGGATCTTGGGCACAAACACCTCGCCGCCCTGCATTTGTTCGGTGCAGCGGATGACAAAGCGCACTCCCTGCTCCAGCGAAATCCAGAAGCGGGTCATGCGCTCGTCGGTAATGGTGATCGCGCCGTTGTCACGCTGTTTAAGGAACACCGGCACCACACTGCCGCGGCTGCCCACCACATTGCCGTAGCGCACGCAGGCAAAGCGGGTGGAGCGGCCGCCGGCGTAGCTATTGGATTGGACGAACAGCTTCTCGGCCGCCAGCTTGGTCGCGCCGTACAGGTTGACCGGATTGACCGCTTTATCCGTGGAGAGCGCGATCACGCGTGTCACCCCGGTGTCCAGCGCGGCATCGATCACGTTGCTGCTGCCCAGGATGTTGGTCTTGATGGCTTCCATCGGGTTGTACTCGCAGGCCGGCACCTGTTTGAGCGCGGCAGCGTGCACCACGATGTCCACCCCGTTGAAGGCGCGGCGCAACCGGGAGTAATCGCGCACATCGCCAATAAAATAGCGCAGTGAGGGGTGGTTGTAACCAGCCGCCTGCATTTCATGCTGCTTGAGTTCATCGCGGCTGAAGACGATGATCTTGGCCGGATGCACTTCTTCCAGCATGAGCTTGATAAATTTCTTGCCAAACGAACCGGTCCCGCCGGTTACCAATACGACGCTATTCTTCCAATCGACCATGTTTTTCCTCGAACAACAAGTATCGGACCCACCGGAGTGCATTCAGGATAGGGCCGTCAAAAAAACGTTTATGCGGCACCTTGCGGCTGGGCGAATAAGGAAACTTTGCCAATTCAGGCCACAGGGTGGCAGTAATTTGCCGCTCCATAATGTGATCTGGGTAGCTGCGGTATTTTGGATCCACCCCTAGCATGGCGGCGATAAACCGGCGATTGCTGATGGGCGCGAAATCCTGGTGCGACAGATCGTTGGCCACATGCCCCAGCGCCAGCCAGTTGCCGATTTCATTTTCCCAGGAAAGCAGGTCGAGCAGTTTAAAGCCCAACTTTTCAGCGGGCAGCGCATCCTGCATCCAGGCCTTCAGGCTCTTGACCACCAGCGGGTCATTGCCAAGGTTGAGCAGCCTGATTAGGTCGCGCAGCGTCACGCGGTAGGGATACACGCCCACCGACCAGAAACGAACGCGGACGATCTCTGAGATGGTGCCTTTGAGGATCACCCGTCCCTGCGGGATATGCTTGTAGCGCGCCTCGACCAGGTTGCCCCAGTCATCTTTGGTGCCAGTCAGAGTGCGATTGTAAACCTCGGCGAATTCAGCGGACATGGGCACGCGCGCGTCGACAATGTGATGCGTTAGGTTGACCGCGCTGGTAATCTCACTCGGGACTTTCAGGTCATCGCTTTCGGTGGTCAAATGGCGGTACATCATCGAGAAGGAAAACACGTCTTCGGCAAAATCCCTGGTAGCAGCCAGCATCATGCGGCTGTCCAACCCGGAAGAGAGCGCTACCGCCAGGGGGAAACGTTTGTGGGCGGCGGCGATTATCCCTTTAAGCGTTTGCGCCGCAATTTTGACGCCTTCTTGCAGAGAATATTTCTTGAGCGGTTTCGTTGGCCAGAAACGCGCGGCCTTCTTCGCCTTCAGGTCAAACAGGTGATTGGGCAGCAGGTGTTTGACTTCAGCATAGGGGCTGCTGTCGCCAGCCCACCAGGTTTCAATTTTTTCCTGATAGCGCGGCGAGGCCATGTAACTGGCACCTTCCGGGGAAACCTCGAAACCGAATTTGAGCTGGAAAAGCCCCGGCTGAGTGCCAAGCCAGGGGTTGCCATCAACGTCGATGTGGTAGAACGTAGTTCGCAGCCCACCTGGGTCATTGAAGACGACTGCCGAATCGCCATGGTGCAGGAATATCAACCAGCGCCCGCCCATCGGTTCAGTGGACTCGATCCACTGCTCGACGTCGGCGGCCGAATCGCTTAACCGCGTCAGGATTTCAACATCGGTGTCTTCCGGCCGGGCAGGATCGAGGATAAAGCCCAGCAAGGTCACCTTGAAATCGTTGCGTTCGATCTGGGTAACCTTAAGCTCGGGATGGGCTGACAGGCAGGCTTCGTCGGGCATGGCATAAACCGCCCAACCATCCACCGGAAGCGGTGTTTTTCCATAAAAGAACTGGTACCGATACAAAAGATCTTCCATTTTTGTTTCCACTGCCTGTATCTCCTTTCACCGCTTACTTTGGTTATAAACCTTTAAAGACGGTCTAGTCGCACTGACCGTTGCCGCGTTCCAGACTCCAGTCGATGGGTTCGCCCACCAGGTAGCGGAAGGTTCGCGCATACTGCTCGCAGCATTCGCCCTGGAGCACCTTTTCGAGCGGGCGCGCTTTGTAATCATCCCACAGCCGCACCAAATGCCAGGGAAAAGGTTGCGGATATTCGAAGAAGAAACGATAGGCGTAATGCCAGGCTTCAGTGACTTGCTCGCGATTCAGCCGATGTTCCTCTGGGTGTTCCAGCAGCAGCCCGAGCAATTTGTAGTAACTCACCCAGGAGTCGGGGTCATGGGTAAAGCCGCGTCCGCGGTAGTGCGTCTGGCCAGCGACAACCACGGGCACGCCCGTCATCGCCATTTCCATGCCAACCGTGGTGGTGTACACCAGACCCACATCCGCCACGTCGATCAGGTCGTAGGTATTGATCTCGTCCTTCGGTTTGATCAGGCGAATATTCTCCGGCAAGCGCGGCAGCACCTCGTGCACCACGTCCACCATGGACTGACCATGCGTAAGCACCTCGCCGGGATGCACGCGGATCACTAACTGGATATCCGGCCGGCCAATGAAATACTGCACAGTACGGCTGATCCACTCCGCCATGCTTTTCGAAAATACCTGGCGTCCCAGTGTCAGGCTGTCCCCTAACACATTGGTTGCCAGCAGCGCCACTGGCCGGTTGTCCAAGCCAAGGTGCTGGCGCGCCTGTTGACCACCTTCAGTTGGAACCCCTTGCCACATGCGGGCAAAATTTTCCCACATCGAACCGCGCTGGCGAGCCATCATCAGTGAACGCATCCGTTCCATCTGAGCTTCGCTCAGCGGGCTTTCACGTTTCGCCTGCCACAGGGCATTGGTGTCCTGGCGCATCACTTCGCTGTTACGCGCCACCCAGATGCGCTGGCGTTGATCGCTAAACTCGTAGGTCACGGTTGGAATTTTCAAGTGCCGCGCGACCCGGTAAAAAACACCCAACTCCTGAATGGTGCCGTTCGGCACGATGACCACGTCCGGTTTGGACTGGCGCAGCCAAGCCAGGGCGGCCTGAGCGATCTCGCGGTTGCGGTTTAGACGCAGCTTGTAGATGTCGCTTTCGAAATCCACTTCCTCGTTCTGGAGCGTATATTGCGTATCATACAGCGACACTTCTTTGACTGCTTCCACTAATTCAGCCGGCAGCGGCATATAAGGCGCACGGGCAGTAAGGAAGGAGACGATATCCATCGCCGGCCCAGCCTGCTCGAGAACCTTGCGGGCATAAGCATTCTGCCGGCGCAAGTCGAACATGTTGATTTCCTTCTGCCAGTCTGCATAGGGCAAGTATCCCATGGTGACCTTGTGCCCCTGGGCTGCCAGCGACAGGCTCAGCAGGGCAGCATGCTCGATCCAATAATGCAGCGTGGCAAAAACGAACACCTTTTTCCCGGCTGGCGCAGCTTTGTTCAGGCTGGCCACCACCGGCACAATTTCCGGCATGTGCGCCTGCAATCCGCGCAGCGAGAAACGCGTGTTGATCGGTTTACCGCGCTGGCGAATCAACCAGTAGAGCTCGGCTGTAAAGGGAATGCCCCCCAATATGCGCTTGATGGCCTCTGTTCCGGATGGTGTCATGCTTCGATTGCCTCTATTTGCCAATTTAATCGCGGCCGCACCGGACCCAACCTGGCCTCTGGCCAGTGCATCCCTGGCGCCCCCGCCGCATCAACGGTGAAGGTCAAAGCCTGTTCATCCTGGAAATAGCGCTTTACCCGGTAAGAACTGGCATTGACGCCAACAACAAAACGCCCTTCGTTCAATAAATTCGCTGGCAGCGTACAGCGGCTGATATACCGGCCGGCCGGACGGACAGTCATCCGCTCAAATTCAACCGCATCGTCAGTATCGAAGGAGGTGAAGACATACTCGCCGCGCGTGCTCATCAGGTAGATGCCGACGCGCAGACCGGTCACCGGAGCTGACAGGCTATATTCAATTTCGACCGTGTTTTCATCGACCGAACGAATGGTGTTAACCACCTTGCCTTGCGAATTGAGCACGCGCACTGCCAGCGGAAGGAACGGTGCGGCGCTTAACGGCACCTCGTCCGCTTCCCAGACGCGCTGCCCTTCCTGGGTAAACCCGCGCGACAGATAAAAATCGACCGCTTCGGCTGTCGGGGCTTGCATAATTAGGCCGCCTTTGTCGATCACGACGGTTTCGTCAGTCAGACGCAGCACCGCCGACATGTTGTGGCTGACGAATAGAACCGTGCGGCCTTCACGGGCGACGTCGCCCATTTTTCCCAGGCACTTGCGCTGGAATTCAGCGTCGCCGACCGCCAGCACCTCATCCACCACCAGGATTTCCGGTTCAAGGTGGGCCGCCACGGCAAAAGCCAGCCGCAGGTACATTCCGCTGGAATAACGCTTGACGGGCGTCTCGATGAATTTTTCAACCTCGGCAAATTCCACAATTTCATCGAACTTGCGCTCGATTTCCGCGCGCTTCATGCCAAGGATGGCGCCGTTGAGATAAATATTCTCGCGCCCGGTCAGTTCCGGGTGAAAACCGGTACCCACCTCGAGCAGGCTGCCAACCCGCCCGCGAATTTCAGCCTCGCCCTCGGTCGGCTCCGTCACGCGCGACAGCAGCTTGAGCAGCGTACTTTTGCCGGCGCCGTTGCGCCCCACCACGCCCAACACCTGGCCCTGCTTGACGTCAAAGGAGATATTGCGCAGCGCCCAAATATGGCCGTTGGGCTGCTTTTCGCGCGGTTGGAACAGCGAAACCAGCGAATCCCGCAGGGTGTGGTAATTCGAAGTATGCAGCGAACCGATGCGGTAGCGCTTGCCTAGCCCGTTAACGCGAATGGCGATATCGCTCATATCAGATCCGCAAAAGTCCGCTCCATGCGGCGGAAGTAATATAGGCCGCTAACCAACAGCAGCAGAACCATCGTCATGGAAATGGCAAACATCCAGCCAGGTGGATTGGTGCCGAAGAGCACCCAGCGGAAGCCTTGAATCACGCCAACCATGGGATTGAGCGCGTAAACCGCTTTCCATAATCCGCCTGCATTGATCACATCAATCGGGTAAACCACCGGCGAGACGTACATCCAGATGGTCAGCAGGAATGGCACCATGTGCTGCACATCGCGGTACTGCACATTGAGCGCCGAAAGCCACAAACCGACTGCCAACGCTGTCAGCAGCGCTACCAGCAGGAAAAGCGGCAGCCACAGCATTTGTAACGTAAACGAAACGCCAAAGTAAATCATCAGCCCGATCATGATCAAGAACGAAAAGCCGAAATCGACCAACCCGGCCGCCACTGCTGAGGAAGGAATGATCAAGCGGGGAAAATACACTTTGGTTAGCAGGTTGGAATTCGAAACCAGACTGGTGCTGGCGCGCTGCAGCGCCCCCTGGAAGAATTGCCAGGGTAACAGCCCGGCAAAAGCAAAAATCGGGTACCACGCATCGGGGATGCCAGCATCGGGTTTGACATCCAGGAACTGGTTGAAGATGAAGGTAAAGACCACCATGGTAACAATCGGTTGGATGATCGCCCAGCCAATGCCCAACACCGCCTGCTTGTAGCGTACCTTGATATCGCGCCAGGTCAGGAAATAGACCAGCTCGCGGTACAGCCATAGATCGCGCAGGTTTATGGCTTGCCATCCGCGCGGCGGGCGAATAAGGGTTACCGGTGAATCAGATTGAACCGTCATGTTCCCTTTCTGAGTATCGGCGGTGGTCAACTGGCTGGTGCCAGTTGCTGTCATGCTTTGGCGCGCTGTGCACGGAGTGCACGGTACCAGTCGATGGTGCGGCGCAGCCCTTCCTCAAAAGGCACAGCGGCTTTAAAGCCGAAGTATTTTTCCGCGCGGGTCGTGTCCAGCCCGCGGCGCGGCTGGCCATTTGGCTTGCTGGTATTCCAGACCAACTTCCCATGGTAACCCGTCAGCCGCTGGATCAGTTCTGCCAGGTTCTTGATGCTGATTTCAGTACCCGAGCCCAGGTTTACCGGCTCGGCGCCGTTGTAATGCTCGGTCGCCAGCAGGATACCTTCAGCGGCATCTTCGACATAGAGGAACTCGCGGGTGGGCGAGCCGTCTCCCCAAACTTCCACTTCATCCACGCCAGTTTCCTGGGCTTCGATAAATTTGCGGATCAACGCCGGGATCACATGTGAAGATTCCAGGTCGAAGTTGTCGCGCGGGCCGTATAAGTTAACCGGCAGCAGGAAGATGGCGTTAAAGCCGTACTGCTGGCGGTAGGCTTGAGCCTGCACCAGCTGCATCTTCTTCGCCAGCCCATACGGCGCGTTGGTCTCCTCGGGGTAGCCGTCCCAAAGCGAATCTTCTTTGAACGGCACCGGGGTGAATTTGGGGTAGGCGCAGACCGTGCCAATGGCCGTGTACTTTTCGATGCCGCGTCTCCAGGCCTGGTGCATCAGCTGGGTGCCCATCATCAGATTATCGTAGAAAAATTCCGCCGGGTGCAGACGATTAGCGCCAATGCCGCCGACATGCGCTGCCAGGTGAATGATCACATCTGGGCGGGAATTATCCAACATGCGTTCCACGTCCTGCGGGTTCACCAGGTTGTATTGCTCGATGCGCGGGATGAAAATTTCTTTGACGCCGCGCTGGCGCAATTTCTCGGTGACAAACGAGCCGAGGAAACCCGATCCGCCGGTAAGGCAAACCTTGCGGGTCGCCCAAAAATTCGTATCAGCCATGGTATTACTCTCGCTCCTCTGGTTCAAGGAATACTTTTAGGTCGCGCACAACCAGCCGGGGGGCATTGTTGTCTTCCACAATAACCAGCCCTTGTTCCAGGCAAGTTAACCGGCAAACTTCCGCCACGTCACCGGTGCCTTCCACTCGCACAGTCCGGTAACCCTGGGCGCGCACATCTTTAATCACATCCATAACTCGACCGCGCACCAAGCGGTAAAGATGGAAGGAATTTTGAATGTAGTCGATGGTCAACCGGGCGCGCAGCGCAATCCCATCTGCGGTAATGATATAACGCAGCTTACGGCGCTCAACGCGCCGCACCTTGACATATCCTTTCGCAACCAGGCGTTTAAGATGCCAGTTGATTGTTCCAACTGCCACCCCAAGCTGAGACGCCAGTGATGCCTGGGTCGCGTCGGGATCTTTCTCGATATGCTCAAGGATAATGAGATCGCGACTGGTTTCAGGTGGTGTTGTCATCATAGTCAATATTCAGTTGTTGAATTATAAACTGGCGTGCCTGATTGGTCAAGGGACGCATTTTTCAAGCAGATTTGACGGCTAAATCGGCGTTTTTCTTAGCGGTGGGCTTGCTTTTCCAGGTCTAGGTCGTGTTCGACCATGCGCTCGACCAGCTGCTCAAAAGTGACCGTCGGGCGCCAGCCCAAAACCTCTTGCGCCTTGGATGAGTCACCGCGCAGCTCGTTGATCTCGACCGGCCGATAAAATTTAGGGTCGGTGCGCACGTGGTCTTCCCAGTTCAGGCCAGCCAGCGAAAAAGCCAGCTCGACAAAATCGCGCACCGAATGCGAAGTCCCGGTTGCGACCACATAGTCATCCGGCAGAGGCTGCTGCAGCATTCTCCACATGGCGTGCACATATTCCGGCGAGTAGCCCCAGTCGCGGCGCGCGGCCAGGTTGCCAAGCGCCAGTTCCCTGGCATGCCCGTGCTTGATGGCCGCCACCGTGCTGGTGATTTTGCGGGTCACATACTCGTAGCCGCGGCGTTCGGACTCGTGGTTGAACATGATCCCGTTGCAGGCAAACAATTTGTAAGCCTCGCGATAGTTACGCACCAGGTGAAACCCCGCCAGCTTGGAAATGCCGTACGGCGAACGCGGATTATAAGGGGTTGATTCATCCTGCGGCGAAACGGGCGCATTGCCGAACATTTCGGACGAGCCGGCAAAATAAAGACGGCATTGGGGGGCCAGGTCTTTGAGCGCCGCCAGGATGAAATGTGTGCCGTTGATGTTGGTGCTGAGCGTCGAGAATTCATCGTCGAAGGAGTAACTGACGAAGCTTTGGGCGGCAAGATGGTAGCATTCGTCGGGCTGCACCTCGCGCACAATACGAAAAATGCTGGCAAAGGATTCCAGCGTGCCAGAATGCAGATGCAGGCGGCCGATGAAAGGAGAAATGCGGCTCAGGCGGCGGGCCGGGTCTTCCAGGGCCACGCGGCGCACAATGCCGTGAACTTCATAACCCTGCTCGAGCAGGAATTCCGCCAGGTAGGAGCCGTCTTGTCCAGTAATTCCGGTGATGAGTGCTTTGCGCATAGGAGGAGGGGATATATTTTTTGGATGAAAATAAGTTTTTAGGTCGTTGTTATGTACACTTTCAATACAAGCAATTTTACACCGCCTTTAAAATTTGAGGTTGACTTTATGGAATATACTACCAATGGATTATTGTGCTGAACGACAGTCGGCGTTAATATTAATGAGCTAATCATTCGAAATACCAAAATTAATAATTAGCAAATTTCGAAAAATTGCATTATATTTAATCCGGATACAAAATGGAGGAGAACAATGAAAAAATTTCTGGTGATCGTTATAGCGCTTGTTTTAGCCTTAGGATCATTTGGACTAGCATATGCTGCAACTCCTGCTCCAGGCGGCCCATTCTCGACAGCATTTTACATTCAGAATCTGGCAGCTGTTGACGAAACTTGTAGTTATACCTTCTATAACGCGACCGGCGGAGTCGCTTATGCAAGTACCACTTTTACAGTATCAGCAAACGCTAACTACGAGATTTACACGCCCAGCATTTCAGGGCTAGCAAGCGGATCGTATTCTGGAGTCATTACATGTGACCAGCCATCTGAGGCAATTGTTAACTTCTCAGATACAGACAGCGCTGGGTCACATAATGGGATTTCTGCTCCAGCGACAACTTGGTTCATCCCAAACTTGTATAACAACTACTATTCATATTATTCCAATGTTTACGTTCAAAACACAACAGCCAGTCCAATTAATATAACTCTTGAGGTTTATGGGCCGGACCCAGCCAACCCGAATAACACCATTTTGGTTTATACCAATACCCAGTCGTCTGTTCCAGCATCAGCTTCTGTTGTATTCGACCAGGTTGGCCTAAGTCAGCTCGTGGCGAACAAACCCTATTCAGGGAAAATAATTGCTACCGGTAATGTTGCCCCGATTGTTAACTATTACGGCGGACCTGGTAATGTGCAGTTGTATACTTACAACCCATTCGTTTCTGGCAACACTGAAGCATACGTCCCTGCGCTGTATAACAACTATTATGGCTATAACACAGAGATGCGGGTACAAAATGTCGGTAGCGGGACAGCTAATGTAACCATCACCTACAGCAATGGGCAAACCGCAAATGTTACCATTCAGCAAAATTCCGGCAAGAGTTTTTACACACCCAGCATCCTTCCTGCGGGAAAGGTGCTTTATAGTGCGGTTATAAGCAGTGATCAGCCCATTGTGGTTGTTGTGAATGAATCGAATCCAGGTAATCAAGCCGCGACATACAATGGCCTTATGAGTGGGGCGAGTACAGTAAACGTCCCAGCGGTAATGAAAAACTACTACGGGTACAATACCGATGTTACCTGTATGAACATGGGCAGCACCAATACTGACGTGACTATCACCTATAAAATTTTAGGTGTTGCTGGTACGTATCAGACGACAAAAAACGGAATTGCTGCTGGACGGTTGGTGAATTTCTACACACCTACTGACGCTGCCCTGGCCTCCGCATCTACGACCAACAAGAAAATTTCTGCGGTCGTTACCAGCACTGGGGCTCAACCAATCAGCTGCATCGTGAACGAGAGCCATAGTACGAATCCTGGTGATGTGTTATATTCTTATAACGCATTCCCAACGGTGCCATAGCTATAAAATTATATTGGCAGGTTTTCTCCTGGAGACTGCTGGACCGATAAGTAGTCTCCAGGTTTTAATTCGCCACATCCATAAATCATTTTATGAAATATTCTTTGCTTCGTTCCTTGTTTCTGGCAGTTTTAATCCTCGGGCTTTCTCTTACAGCCTGCAGTGTATCAGTGGAAAGCCTTCCCACTGCGACTATTCAATTAACTGAAGCTTATCCGAGCCCCGTCCGAAACGCCCTTCCCCCGGACACAGGATATCCAGCAGCCACTTCAATAGCGACTGTGAGCCCCACTTATGGCCCGGTTGTCATACCCAACCCAGATTCCGAAACAGGAGTTATTGCTGGCGTCCTCATGGATATTGCCGACAATAGTCCAATTGCTAACCAAACCATTTTTTTGGGCGACGTAATCCACCCAGCGGTTGGCACTGGTTTTTCAATTGGAATTGATCAAGCAAAATCGCCAAATACCACTACCAATCAAAGAGGCGAATTTGCAATTGGCGGAATTATACCGGGTGAGTATGTTGTTATGGTTTGGACACCTTATAAAAGCGCTGTCGTACTTGACGCCAAAACAAATAAGCCAATGATCGTGGATATTCAGGCAAACCAAACTATTGATATTGGATCGATGAAAGTTGTAAATCCCCTTACCAGCCAATAGTAGTATTTTGGGAATTTCCGCGAGCGAGAGAATCTCGAAGAATTCTCAAGAGGAAGACTTTAACCATTAAAGGATTGATCTGGAGGGGGGATGGACGCTAGACGTTTGGCGTGCCGATCCAGCCAATGCCCTATCAACCATCCCAGTCCACCCCATACAAAGTCAGCCACCAAAAAAACCAATCGAATCCCTACTGCGATCACCAATGCCTGGCTGGTTCCTATGTAAGGGTTCAATAGGGTCGTCAAGGTGATCTCCCTTACGCCAAGGCCGGATGGAATGATAATTATTACCCAGCTAATTCCACCAGCAACTGCCCATACCCAGAGTGCATTCCAAAAAGTGATGCTGGATCCTGCATTTGATTGGCTGAATACATAAATGATTAACCCACCCATTATCCAGGCAATCGCATATACCAACAACCAGCTGATCGATTCTAAAATTCTTGCCTTTTTCAGCACCTTTGAGGGGAACCACTTATAGGCAAATGCTACTGCTGCCGACCAGGCACCGATAGCGCCAAAAATGGAAAATATCCCAATTTTGTCCGAAACGGGTTCTCCAAGAAAAACAATACCAACAGCAACGAGAATGATCAAAGACCATTCCAAAAAATTAGCATAAAGCACAGTTTTGGGAGTGATCTCGGTCGTTCCGGAATATAAGCTGATTCTGCCCACCCAATGCCAGACTCCCCCAGGAATCCGGCGTAATAACATGCTCTGGAAAAATATCTTGAAATCGTTCCATCCAACCTTATGATGGAACGTCATCATCCGTAACCAAATGGCAAGCTGTGGAATCTGTGAAAAGAGATACAGAAAAAGCGATATTAATCCCGCCCTCCAAAAATGCTCCCAGGGAATTGTTGAAAATCGACCCCAGCTGATAAAAAGCAAGGCCGCGAGGTAGATCACTGAAACGGCAACGAGGACATAACCTATCCACGCAAAGCGTTTGCGTGCTATTTGCGTAAACGTTACCCAGGAAGTGAAAATCCGGTCGATCATAATGATTTATGGCTTTCGCAGAAAGGTGGTGATGATCGTCGTTTTTTTCAAGCGGTCAAGAACCCATAAAGGGATAATCAATAAAATCCGAATAGGGAAGGACCAATAGACGGACATTAAGGCTTTCGCAATCCTTGGGAAACGATTCTTCCAAGAGTTTACCCAAAAAGAAATGGAGGTGCCTAGGGTTCCATAGGAGGTTGAGATACACCTTGTCCCAAGCCAGATAAATCCAATGTCCTGACCAATGGTTTTCAGCGTGCTCAATGGAAAATTAAAAAGATGACGCGGCAGTTCCCAACCCACCCAGTAACGACCAAATATTTTGACATCAATACTATTCAGATTTGGGATAGAACAAACCAGCATACCCCCGGGACGTAACACTTGCCATGCCTTCTTAAGGTCAGCAACTGGGTGGTCTAGGTGTTCAAGTACATTCCACATAATCACGGCGTCAAAGGATGCGTCATTTAAGTGGACATTACCAAACAGGTTGCGATGGACTGTAACCCCCAATTTTTCACTGGTAAACTTTGCGGCGCTTTCAATGGGTTCAATCCCCGTTACTTCCCAACGACCTGACCTTATTGCTTCTTCGAGAAATCCCCCAGTGCCGCAGCCAACCTCCAGCATTTCGCCGCCTGGTTGATATTTTTCCACTGCCTTTAACCTTTTCCAGGGACCGTAACGTTTATCCGCCCGACGGATGGCATTTTTATCATCAAATATGGTTTTATCATACGAGTGGTACTCTTCTGCATAATACGGTTCAAGCGATTTCCAGGCCAGCCGGGGGTTTTGACGATACAAGCCGCATTTTCTACAACGGACCATAGTGAAAACGCCGGGTAAACCAGTCTGTAGGTCAGCCCCTCGGACAATAATTTCATCGTCTTTGTTGTTGCACCACTCACAGGGAAGGTCTTCCCAGATCAGTGAAGGTTCATTAACGGTCATGGGCGATCTGCTTCTGTAACTTTGGTAAATCACCCAAAGGCTTGTTTAATCCATCGTGAACCCCGCGCCAGAAATCTTTAAAATACTTAGTATTTCGGTGCCAGACGAAATCTCTCAGTATGACGTACCCAACATGAATTGGCAGAGAGATCCAAATCGGTCGACCATGCCTGCGCCAATACCGAATTAAACTCGCCCCGAAGATCTGCCAATAGAATGCGGATTGTGGGCCATGGGTCGTTTTTGATATTTTATGCCACAGGTGCGCGTTGGCAGCATACCAGATATTTAAACCATGGGCTCGGACTCTTTCAGAAAAATCCCAATCATCAAACATAAAAAAGTAGCCAGGGTCAAATAGACCGACCTTATCGAAAGTCCTGCGCGGAATGAGCAAGGCGCAGCTGGGTGCAAACTCAACCATGCGCGTAATATCTTCCTTCCCTTTGCGCCTGTCGGTCATTAGGATTGCAGGCGGAAACTTACGATATCTACCGCCGCTCGACCAGGTTGCCTCGGAACCGTAATACATCATTTTTGGCATGACGATCCCACTATTTGGATCCTGATTGGAAATGTCAAGCAGCTCCAAAAGCATATCCGGTGCGACGATCGTATCATTGTTCAACATTAAAATATAATCATGTTGGGTAGTAAGCGCCCTGGTGAAGCCAACGTTATACCCGGCAGGGACGCCTAGGTTTTGTGAATTTTCAATAACTTCGACAAATGGATAATCCGTTCCCAGCCTGCCCGGTGTGCCATCCGCTGAGCCGTTATCCACAACAAGCACCGATAGTTCTACACCATCATGCTCGAGTGCTTTAATAGATTCCAGGCATTCAGCTGTATCGTGATAATGGTTATAAGTCAGGATTACCACTGCTACGCGCGGTTTTAATTTTTCTGAAATTTCCAGGCGAGTTTCAGTTGGAACCGTTTGCATCCCGTAAATCCTTGTGGTAATTTCACCAACTAGTTCCTTGGCTGCCGCAAAATTATCATCGACCTCGCGATGACGGAACTCAGCCGATCGGCCAACAAGGAAAAGGTTATCATACGCATTAAATACTTTTCTGGCATCTTCCAGCACATGCTCATAATTAAGATTATAGACCGGATAGGAGAACTTTTCCCGGATTACCTTGGTATCGAGGATTTCATCTTGATGGATCAACTTGAGCCGAACCAAATCCTCGATAGCTTTTTCGACAGGCTGATCTACATTTTGGGTGACTTCTGCACAAAGAACAGTGGTACCCTCCGGCGTATCGATAGGACTCATATTTTTAAATTCGACCATCCGGTTGATACAGACATCATCATCGATAAAGTAAATCCAGTGATAATCAGAAACTAATTTTCGATTTATCCAAAGATAAACCGCATCGACTTTCTGGTATTCCAGATTTAGTTCGTGGTGAAGCAATTTACCCGTAATACTCATCGGAAGCGTGGAAACTACGTAATCAACGGGTAGCATTTGTTGCTCCCCATTCTTTATATAGGAGATAGATGTAATTTTCCCTTCTTGCTGTCCAAGATCAACAACTTGTGCTTCTAGAAGTACATTTTCTCGTACATCTTTGTAAATCTGATCGACGATCGCCCCATAGCCCTCGCGAAGGGGATAGTAAAAATAAGAGAATTTGGTCTTTGTGTTTTCCCGAACTTTGTCAAGAGGGTTTGCCAGGCGTACTTTTTGACGCGCCCACAAGACTGAAATTTCATGGCCGGGGATGCCAAATAATTTTTCAGTGTAGGGTTTAAAAAATGCCTGATATAGCCCTTCCCCGTAGCGCCGCAAAACATAATTCTTAAAACTATCCTCATTGGCATTTCTTGGTCGGGCAATATAGCTAGTTAATAAATTTAGCTGTTTAAAAAATGGCAGATTGCTTATTAACTCCAAAACATCTAATGGATCACGCATCCAATGTCCGGCGAGAAAAATTTTGCTACGCCGGACATGTCGCCCCATTGGAACCAGATTGATCAATTGTTGAAGTACTTCTTCGTCCGACGAAAATAAACGGTGCGCCGCAAAATCACAACTGAAGCCGTGCCATTTGAAACTTCGCGCGAGACCGCCAGCGTACGGTTGTTTCTCAAGTACTGTGAAATCGATACCCGCTTTTTGTAAAAACCAGGCTGCACTTAAACCTGCAATACCACCGCCAAGAATTGCCACATGAGTCATTGGTTCTTTTCCCTGGTGAAAAATTTTATCACAACAAAAATTTTATCCTTTTTTCACATTATTAATTGGCCTCAGAGGAGAGGACTAATGCTTGGAGAACCTCTCCGAGCAACAAAATTTGCAGGGAATTCTTACGATTCATAAAATTTTTTGCATTGCTGGATTGTTAACCAGATCCTTAACAATTGTTTCCCAGTAATAGCTTTTGACTCGATCACTACCCAACTGTTGAAATTTTTCTCCCTGCTTCTCATCCAGAAGAAGCGAACGAATGGCGAAAGCCAGAATTTCCGGACTCCCTGTCTCACCTAGAAGCGCTGCTGGCGGATTGCCGGCCAGATATTCCCTGTCGCCAACTTTGGCTGTAACAAATGGCACCCCGCATGCCCAACTTTCGAACATTTTTAGTGGACATCGACCTCGTGCGGCGTCATTATCATAAACCGGATCAACCGAGACACTGCTCACAGCATAATAATAAGGCACATCATCTGGTGGGACGCGCCCCACAAACAAAACTCGATCTTCAATTGACCATTCCCGAGCCAATGTTTTCAGAGTGTCCAAATCTTCACCACCGCCAACTAACATTAACACGGCATTGGGTATTTGATCCTCGATATAGATAAAAGCGTTCAACAATATATCTATTGAGTGGCTTGGCAGGCTCATGCTGCCTATATATGAAATGACCATTTTCCCTTGCAGCCCCAATCGAAAGCGCAATTCCTCGACATTTTTGGGGTCGACGGGACCAAAACGTTCTTCATCAATGCCGTTCGGCACATATAATAGTTTCTTCCTTGAGACCCCTAACGACTCTAGTCGATTTAGTGTGAAATAAGTATTGGACGTTACAATCTGGGCTTTGTTTGGCACCCTCCCTTCAAACCATGCAACAATCCGTCTCTGTAATTGATTAGTAAACCGGTTTGAGCTGGCTTCATTATCGTCACAATCGACGATTAACCTCACCTTCCTATGAATCGCTTTCACAAGCAACGCTGCCAGACTGTTCATTGGATGTGGCTTGCCTACAAGCAATACATCCACTGGCTTTGCCAGCGTTGCTTTGAATAATTTGTAAGTTGCCTTGAATACTACCCAGATAAGCTCAGTTGGTGAGAAGTATGTTTTCTTGCTGTCCCGCTTTTTTACATGCATTTGTCCTACATATTCGACAAATACACCACTGATGAATGAATTGTTCTCTGGTAGATTTGCATAATCTGGGTGGAGAGCGATTATGCGCACTTCATGTCCCAGGCGAACCAGTTCCTTCGCCCACGGCAAATATCTCCCTAACCCAGAGGGAGACGATAGGTCTTGTGTGAGAAGAAACGCAATTTTCAAGGTCACCACGATTGTTGCTCGGTTTTAAAGGCTCATATTTACCAGAGTCTTAATCAGATCAAGCCATGATTCATCTGAACTATATTCACGATCTTTTTTTGGCTGAACTTGAAGAGCTAACTTAATGGGTCTTATTAACGATGCAGAATCAGCGGACGAGCTGACAAACACATTTTGCTTTTCTCCGAAATTTAACATTTCATCTGCGATGCCTGGAGTAACTACCACTGGCATTCCAAACCCCATGGCCAATTTTACCGCTGCGCTTTGCGTGCCACCGACATAAGGCGCTACGAACACATCTGCTGCGCAGAAAAAAAACGGCACCTCTTCGTTGGGTACGTAGCGGTTGTCGATCGTGACCCAGCCCTCAATCCCCTCCGTTCGAATTAACTTTCTGTACTCCTCGGCATCCTCCCAAAACTCCCCGGCGATCAACAAATGAACCGGATTCCCCAGGCGTTTCAACATTCCGGCTGCTTCCACTAGCAGTCGCAACCCCTTATACGGCCGTACAATGCCAAAAAAGAGGGCAACCTTGCGTTCAGGCGGAATTCCCAGCCGTAGTTTGGCTTCGGCAGGATCAACTTTTGTGTCGGCTGAAAGTTGGTAGGCTGGGATGGGCGTGCACTCGACCTTTGCCCGTGGGAACAGTTTATTCACGATCTGGCGTTGAGATTCAGACAGGGTGATAAAGGAATCCGTGGCCGAAAGAGCATATTTCACCAACAACTGGTCCCAAGGACGGGTTTCATGTGGTAAAACATTATGGATAAGGAAAATACTTTTGATTCCTGCCCATGTCAACCCGCGAGCTAAAATTCCAAACGCCGGCGCCCAGAATGTTGTCCACCATTGAAAAACCACCAGGTCGGGTTTAGACCGAATAATTTCTCTTCGGGCTTGCTCCCAGGTCCATGGATACAGCGGATCGAGTAGAAATTTCGCGGGAGCGGAAAGAGCGTCTATGCTTGGGTCCTGATCTGACTTGCCAGGATAAAGAAACTTGGGATATTGGCGTTTAAAAGAAAGTACCTCGATCTCATGGCCTGCACTACTGGCCGCTGCTGCCAGGGCAGTGGTGAAATGTGCAATCCCACCACGGTAAGGATAGACCGGTCCAACAAATACAATCCTCACGACAGCTTTCCGACCGCTAACTGATTACTGCCAAACATAAATTGGGAATATTCGACCATTATTACCCCATGACGGCTAAGTAATTCTCGGAGAGTCTCCCGGTTGTAGAAAATTTCATGATCTTCTGCTGCTTCCTGATAAAACAATCCAATTTTTGCACCAGCGGCATGAATTTTCCCTCCAAGCGGTGTTGGAGTCGTGATCAAAATCTTTCCATTCGATTTTAACAATCGGGGAAGCTGGTCAAAAATATGGTTCGGGTTTCTTAAATGTTCCAGACAGGCTGTCATGACGATCGTATCAAATTGAAAATAAACCTCTAAAGAATCCGATTCCAGATCCAATATTTCTACCCGATATTCCGGAAATTTACTATTGAACCATTGCTGCACTGGGAATAATTGGTCGACACCTAGATAATTCTCAGGTCTAGGGGTATTGTGCCGAACTAAAGCGCCATAGCCACAGCCTAAATCAAGGATTTGGCCTTCTAAATGTGGAGCGATTATTCTTTGGCGTTGTTTTTCGATATAAACCGATAATGGTTTCATATTTGGTCGGAAGAATTCTGCCCGTCTCCCCGCACCCGCCACAATACCTCTTCCATTAACCGCCTGTTCTTTCCCACAAGGTCTGCCAGCAGACCAATCAGCCAGGTCTGGAAGCCGACGATCAGCAGCACTGCCGCCAGGATCAACGACTGGATGTGCCCGCCGCCCAGCCCCTGGAAGTAAAAGACTAGAAAGCGAATCACCAGCGCCAACCCTGAGAGGGCGAAAATCGTCCCAACTGTGGAGAACACCCGCAGCGGGCGGTACATGGTGTACGAGCGGATGATGGTGGCGGAAGAGTGTTTGAGGTATTGCCCCATGTCGGTCATCAAGCGCGAGGGACGTTTGGGTGGGTTGGTACGCACGGGCACGGAAATCACCCGGGTGCTGCGGTTGCCTGCCTGGATGATGGTTTCGAGCGTGTAGGAGTAATCCGATAAGACAATGGTGTGCAGGGCCACGTCACGCGTCATTGCCCGGAAGCCGCTGGTTGCGTCAGGCACACCCAGCCCGGCAGCGCGCGAGACCACCCGGCTGCCGATCACTTGCAGGCGGCGTTTGAGCGGCGAGAAAGTCTGCAGGGTTGCTACCCCGCGGTCGCCAATGACCAGTTCGGCTTCGCCGCGCAGCAACGGCTGGACCAGCAGCGGAATGTCGGCAGAATTATACTGGTTGTCGGCATCGGTGTTGACGATCAAATCCGCCCCCAGCCGCAGGCAGGCTTCCAAACCGGCAGCGAATGCAGTTGCCAGGCCGGAATGGTGCGGCAGGCTTAGTACGTGGTCCACCCCGCAGGCGCGCGCGGTTTCCGCTGTCGCGTCGCTGCTGCCGTCGTCGATTACAAGAAATTCGACTTCGTCCACCCCGTCGATCTGGCGCGGCAGCTGGGCCACCGTCTCAGGGAGGGATTCAGTCTCGTTGTAGCACGGGATTTGAATGATGAGCTTCATGCGGGGGAATGGGTTGCCGGTGGTGGTATCGTTCCAACTCAAGTATATCACAGCGCCGGCACACCCATCGCCGCCCAGGGTGGCGTCGCAGCGGATAAATCGTTTATACTCGCGTTATGCAACATAACGGAACAGCCATCCTGCGCTTTGAGCCGGGTCAACTGGGGTTGACCGCTGACTGGGTTTTACAGGCTCAAGGTGCCGACCCGGTTGTACTGCGCGCTCGCCGTCCGCAGGTGGCCGAGATTGCTGAGCGAGCTCTGGCCGATGGCCTGACACTGCTCGAACCCCGCGCCCTGGTGCGCGTATTGGATGTGGAAGGCCTCAACCATCAACGGTTGAACCTGCCGGGGAAGAATTCCTTGACCGGCGCTGCCATCGGTCAGCACCTGGCGGGAGCGCAGCAAGTAGCGGTAGTGGTGTACACCAGCGGAGTAGCGCTGGAAACCCGCATCCGGCAGACGATGGGTGACGATGCCCCTTACGCCTTTGCGCTGGACGGGGTCGGCAACGCTGCCCATGACGCACTGTCGCTGCAGGTGTACCGCCACGTTAGCCGTCTGGCCGAAGAACGCGGCTGGCAGACCTCGATCTTCCTCAACCCGGGCATGATCGGTTGGAGCGTGGAACAGGGCCAGCCGCAGCTTTTCGCGCTGATCGATGCCGCTGCCATCGGCGTGAGCGTCAATGAAAATCTGGCAATGCACCCGCGTAAGACCACCTCTGGTGTCATTGGCCTGGGTCCCAGCATGATCCCTGCCGAAGGCCCACCCTGCGCGTACTGCACGCTCAATGAAACCTGCCGTTTCAAAGGCCGCCATGTACATCCGGGAGTCGGATAAATGTATGGTCGCAGCGGCACGCCTTTTTTGGCGGGCATGGGTTAAAATTAACCAGGTGTAAAAACAAACACAACCTTAACGGCGGGGAGAGCGACATGCGGCCATCCTGGGATTCTTATTTTATGAAAATTGCGGAAGATGTAGCGCTACGTAGCACCTGCGACCGCGCCATGGTTGGAGCTGTGCTGGTGCGCGAGAAACACATCATCGCAACTGGTTACAATGGTTCACCGGCCGGACTGGAACACTGTGACGACATCGGTCACCTGATGGTGGACGGACACTGCGTCCGGACGGTGCATGCCGAGGTCAATGCCATCATCCAGGCAGCGGTCTTCGGGCAGGCTACCAAGGATGCTGCCTGTTATGTGACCCATTTTCCCTGCCTCAACTGCACCAAAATGCTGATCAATGCGCGTATTTCGCGGTTGGTGTATGCCAATTCCTACCGGGTTGACCCAACCGCGTTGGAATTTTTAACCCGCGCCGGGGTGGAGCTGGTTAGCATCGAAGATATGCCCCATCAACTGCCGATCGACATCACCCCGGGAACCTGACGGTATTTCCGCGCTTATGAATGAATCAAAATCCATAGTCTGAAAGGGTGTGCCATGGCGATAATGCTGGTTGACCAACTCCGCTTTGCCCGCAGTGAATTTGTGCGCTGCCTTGCGGGACTTTCGACCGATGACGCATTGCTGCGGATTGGGACATTGAATTCGCTCAGCTGGCGGGTCGGTCACATAGCCAGCCATGAATATGCCCTGTGGGTGCTGGTTGCCCAGGGTAAAAATCCTTACCCGGACCTGTATAAATTGGTTGGTACCGGCAAGCCGGCCAGCACGCCGCCGCTGGGCGAGATGTGGCAGGCCTGGCGCGAAATCACCCGGGAAGCTGACGTGTTTCTTGATACCCTCACCCCATCCATGCTAACCACCCACCTGGAATGGAAAGGCAAGCCGCATGCAGAAAGTATTGGCACCATGCTGCTGCATGTCATTTATCATTACTTTTTCCACACCGGCGAAGCGCACGCCAACCGCCAGATACTGGGACATACCAACTTGCCGGAATTTATCGGTGAAATGCTCGGTAATTTTGAGTATCGCCCGGATTAAGTGACACCTTATGCCGCCCATCCCTGTTTGGACCGATGAAATCCGGGTCCATCCCTACGAAACCGACTTGAATAACGAATGGAAAGCAGCTGCCTTTTTCCAGGCGTTTCAAGACGCCGCCAACGCGCACGCCGCCAACCTCGGCTACGATTATCACACCATGCTGGCCGCGGATCACATCTGGGTGCTCTCGCGGCTGAAAGTCTATTTTTATCGTTTTCCAACCATGGGCGACCAGTTGACCATCCGCACCTGGCCGAAGGGCATCCGGCAGAAAATTTTCTTCACCCGTGATTTTCAAATTGCCGCACAGGAAGGCCAATTCGTGGCAGCAGCCACCTCGGCCTGGCTGCTGATCGACCCAAAAACACGGCGTATGCAGCTTCCCGGGTCGCTGACCGGCACCTTGCCGAAAAACTCCGGTTTGAATGCGCTGGATGAGGATTTAATGAAACTCGCCCCGGAAAATGGGCTGGAGGAAAAGTTCACCACCCAGGCTAATTACAGTGTCGTGGACGTGCTCGGGCATGTCAACAACGCCCGCTACATCGACTGGGTGATGGACTGCTTCCCGTTTGAACGGTTCAAGACTCACCAGTTGGCCTGGCTGCAAATCAACTATAACAATGAAGTGCGTGCCGGTGAAACGGTGCAGATCAGCGCTGGCGCCAGAAATGGCGACGCTTCGCGCTGGCTGGTGGTAGGTGAAAAACCTGCCAGCGGCGAGCGCGCCTTCGAGGTGGAACTGGCCTGGGCGGAACGCGCCTGATACCTCTCCCTGGCCAGGGAGAGGGTAGTGAGGGTCGAGTTAAGACCAGACGATGCATTTCAAAATTATTTTCCACATTCAAAATTAAGATATTTTTTATATAATTAGACAATGTTGTTTGAGCATTCCAAGGGAGATCGTTAACTGATTTCCGGGATTCACTTTTTGCCAGATCGGAGAGCAGGAATGACCGATAATATCGCAGAATTGGCGCGCAAGGCCCGCATCGCACAGGAACAGATTGAATTCTGGCCGCAGGAGCGGGTGGATGAAATGGTTGCGGCAGTTGGCTGGCAGCTTTACCAGCGGCCGCACGCAGAAGCGTGCGCGGAATCAGCAGTACGCGAGACCGGCATGGGTGTGTACGCCGACAAGGTGCTCAAACACCAGAAGAAAACGCTTGGCACGCTGCGCGACCTGCACGGGTTGAAAACCACTGGCATCATCGAGGAAGACCTGGCGCGCGGGCTGCTCAAACTCGCCAAGCCGGCCGGTGTGATTGGGGTTCTCTCACCGGTGACCAACGCCTCATCCACCCTGGCGGTCAACGGGCTGCCCATCCTCAAAACGCGCAATGCGGTTATTTTTGCGCCGCATCCCAAAGCCAAGGCCACGGCTGACCTGACCTGCAATTTCATGCGCGCCGGTCTGGCGCAAGTAGGCGCCCCGCTCGACCTGGTACAAAACCTCACCGACCCCACGGTTGAGCTAACCCAGGAATTGATGAAACACGTTGACCTGGTGGTTGCGACTGGCGGCAGCGCCATGGTCAAAGTGGCGTATTCCAGCGGTACGCCAGCTTATGGCGTTGGCGCAGGCAATTCAGTGGTGGTTGTCGATGAGACGGCTGACCTGGCGGATGCAGCCAACAAGGTCCGTTTGGGGAAAATCTTCGACAATGCCACATCCTGCTCATCCGAAAATTCGGTGGTCATGCAGCATTCGATCTACGACACGATGGTCGAGCGCTTTGCGGAATATGGCGGGTACCTGTGCAGCCCGGGGGAGAAGCAGCGCTTGCGCCAGGTGATGTGGCCGGATGGGGAGCACCTCAGCCGGGAAGTGGTCGGTCAGCCGGCGCTCAAAATCGCCGGATTGGCTGGAATCCCGGCCCCGGCCGGCACCGCTTTTCTGATGGTGCAGGGCGAGGCGGTGGGAGCGGCTGATTTGTTCTCCGGAGAAAAGCTTTCCCCCGTGTTGACCCTCTGGCGGTACGGTGAATTCGAGGAAGCCATCGGTCTGGTGCGAGACATTACCCGCTACAGCGGTTATGGTCACTCGTGCGGCATTCACACCACCAACCCGGCTCATGTGCTTGAATTAGCCACCCGAGCGCGGGTCAGCCGTATGCTGGTGCGGCAAACGCAGGTGTATGGCAACTCTGGCAACTATGATAACGGAATGCCGTTTGCGCTCACCCTGGGCTGCGGCACCTGGGGGGGTAACATCACCTCGGAGAATGTGCACTGGAAACACTTTATCAATACCACCTGGGTGTCCATGCCCATCCCGCCGGTTGTGCCGGATGAAAATGTCATCTTTGACGCGCACTGGCAGAAGTTCGGCCTGTAGCGGCGGGCAATGCCCGCCATACCCTGCTATTCACATTCAGACCGGCTGGGTGCGAGGCACTTCAAAAGTGCCTTGCACCTGCTTTTGGCCTCGAAAGAACAGGTGCATCGCTCCTTTATCGGTGGTCGATTGGCCTGTTTGTTATCCCAGGAGCAACGCACCCGGGATTTTTCACCTCTAAAGTTTTCACCTGTTTTGGATGCCTGCCCTGGAGTCCTGGGCTGGAATCCTTGACGATTCCAACGCTTGGCGGTATTATTATGCGGCTTGTAGGGCGGGCACCGCCCGCCAACTTGCCCTCGTAGCTCAATTGGATAGAGCGTTTGCTTGCGGAGCAAAAGGTTGCAGATTCGAGTTCTGCCGGGGGCACCTGACCAGTCCTGATCTTCAGGGCTGTTGTTTTTAACAGAAAGTTGCAGGCCCCATCGAGGGATATTATTCGAGTTCTGCCGGGGGCACCTGACCAGTCCTGATCTTCAGGGCTGTTGTTTTTAACAAAAGGTTGCAGGCCCCTTAAAACAACAGGAGTCCGCCCGATCAGGATCGATTTGTGCGTATTGCATCTAAATATGATTTCCGAATCCTGTCTTGAACATACAACTCATGGTCAGTCGAGGGTGAAGTGGATTGGCAGCGGGGCGGTTTGGCGTAGAATGCTGTCTTGTTGCATCTTGATAAACGCTTCAACTACGCGCGGGTCGAATTGGGTATTAGCCTGTGAGCGGATGTAATTGAGCGTTTCTTCTTCCGGCCAGGCAGGGCGGTAAGGTCGATCGTGAGTGAGCGCATCCCACACATCGATGATGGAAAAAATTCGGGCGCTGAATGGGATATCTTCGCCCTTCAACCCACGCGGATAACCTTTGCCATCCCAACGCTCGTGGTGACAAAAGGCCACTTCAAGCGCGCCCTCCAGGTATGGAATATTTTTCAATAAATTGTAGGCAAATTGCGGATGCTGACGCATGACCACCCATTCTTCGTCTGTCAGCGGTCCAGGCTTGTGCAATATATAATCCGGCACGCCCATTTTGCCGATGTCGTGCAGGAGTACACCACGGGCTATAACTTCCAGCTTCTGTGAATCCATACCTAACCGGCGTCCAAGATGCATGGTCAAGTCCATCATCCGCTCGGAATGCCCGCGGGTTTCCTTGTCGCGCAGTTCAAGTGCGCGCGCCCAGCCTACTAATGTGCCTTCATACGCCTGCACCAGCTCGTGGTTGGCGCGTTGAATGCCATGAATCATTTCATCATTTTCCAATGTAATGGTTGCCTGAAGCGCAAGAGATTTAAGATGGTCCAGCCAACCATCATCGATTTCAAGGGGTTGACGGGCGAAAACCTCAAGAACACCGATCAACCGGTCGCCGGAGATCATGGGCGCTGCCCCATAAAAATCTATCCAATGGCTGTTGTTCAGACGCGATTTGGTCCAAACCGGGAGTTGGGCTTTGGATGGATTGACCAAAATGAGCGGCTCGTTGTTTTCCCGCAAATCGGTCAAAACCGGATCAGAAATGAGAAAAGGCTGCACTTCGAGGAAATCCGTTGAAAGTCCCTTTGCAGCAATTGGAACCAGGCTATTTTCGTCCTTATCAATCCGCAGAATATCAACCGCATCCACATTAAGCGATTCCTGGATGGTTACTAGGACGCTGTCCAACTTCGCCACAGTGTCCATATTGCTGGTGATGGTCGTGTCTATGTTTCGCAGAGCTGTCAAGCGTGAAAGGTGCAGGCGTGTTTCGCGCAGACTATCACGCAGCAGGGATTCAGCCTTGCGCCTTTCAGTAACATCCTCGCCAATTCGCACGATGCCAGTCACGATCTCGTCTGGCGAAAAGAGCAGCGTATTGCTCCAGGTAAAAGTTCGAGATTTGCCGTTACGCAGTAAGAACAGGGTATCTTCATGTGCTGTAATTCGGCCGGTGCGAGCAGCTTCCACAATTTCCCGGCGGCATTCTACCTGCTGTTCCTCCGGGATGAAGCGAGCGCACCAAGAATGGCCGATTAATTCTTTATGCTGCCAGCCGGAAATACTAACAATGTGATCGTTGCAAAAAACAATTCGTCCGTTCGGATCCAGAATTACAGCAGCCAGACTTAAATTTTGCAGTGCTTCCCGGAACTGCCTTTCTGCCTCTATCTGGCCTTCCTGGAATTGCCCAAGCTCGATAATTGTGGCATTCACCGCACTGGCCAGGTGAGCCAGTTCATCATTCCCTTCTACCTCGATTTGCTGATCAAAATTATGCGTTTCCCGGAAACGGTTAATTCCATCATCAATTACCAGCAGCCGGGTAATCAGAGAACGATCAAAATATAAATATGCAGCTCCGCCGCAGATCAATCCAATGAGGATCAGAACGAAACCATAATTCCGCACCGATTTTAGCCCTTGCTGGTAGAGATGGCGCTCATCATTGACCCGTAAGATGAGCTGTGGATTTCCGTCCAGGTCTTTTATAGAAAGGTAAGCAGCCACATACTCCGCGGTATTGGACAACTTAAGTTCATCTGGCACTTGAACGGCGATCTGGTCGGGTGTTTCTTGCAAAATACGAATTGCCTGCTGGTAATCACTTGGGATCGCGGGATCGTCGACCGATTTTACATCTAGTGAAAGCTGGGTCAACTTGCTAAGCTCATCCACAAAACCCCGGTCGATATATCGACCCAATACCAGCATTCCAACAGGAGAACTGCCCACGTTACTGGTTCTCACCGATCTTGAGGAAAGGATTAATAGCCCCTGGCTGGTGCTTACGATGCCGCTAATGGCCTCAGTAGTCTGCGAGTCTGGCTGAACTAAATCGTGGTCCTGAGGCAATTCACGCAGATCAGCCGGGACAGTCTGTTGTTTGCCGGTGATTGGATTATGAACGTGACCGTATATCAGCTGTTGGAGGTCGTCAAAATATAAAACCACATCAAGATCCAGTGATTCTAATTCTGCATCAGGTGGGGCTGAGTTTACACTCCCTGGATCAAAACCACGAATGAACCGATAGGTATCATTGCGAAGCGCCCAGTTCTCTGTGATTTTATTGAGGGTATCCAGTTCTTTGTTAATCGCTTCTTGAGCGCGCTGTGCATCCCGGCGGATATCTTGGGATTCGAGTTGCAAAAACTGTTTATTAATAATCGTCTGCGAAACAGCAAATACGATTCCCACCGTACCGATTACGATGAGCATGGAGTATATGAAAGTCCTGATACGAAAACTCATCTGGTTGCACTACCAACGCCTCTCCCATAATCGAATACGATTTCTAAAACCCACCTTAAAAGGCGCTGTTCCCAAATCATTATAAAGATATTTGGGCAGCATCACATTAATAACTTTCTTACAGTATATTAAGAATTTACCCGCCACTCAACGCGCCGATAATACGAATCTCATCGGCGTCCGTGACTGGCTGGTGCAGCCCCTGCGTCATTTCCTTGTTGATAAAAATATGGATATGCCGACGAATGCGGTCCTGCTCGTCGATTATGCGGAAGCGCAGGCCCGGAAAGCGCCGATCCAGTTCATCCAGCACTGCCCCCAAGGTATCGCCGCTACACTCCACCCGGCTGGCGTGGGTGTAGGAGCGCAGTTGACTGGGGATCATTACGTTCATGCCGCAAACACCACTGGTTCGATGGAGTAAATCTCCGGCAGGTAGTCCACCAGTTTGCGCCAGCGATTGCCTTCATCCACGCTGCCCCACACCTGACCGCCGCTGGTGCCAAAATAAATGCCCAGCGGAGCTTCGCGGTCGGCGTTCATGGCATGCCGTTTGACTGTGAAGTAGCCGTGGCGTGCTGGCAGCCCCTTATGCGATGGCACCCAGTTCTTACCGCCATCCGTGCTGACAAATACTGCCGGCTTGCCTTTGGGGCTGGTACGCGGCCAAATTTCGGTGCCGTCCATCGGAAAGACCCACACTCGCTGCGGGTCGCGCGGGTCGAGTACGATCGGGAAACCAATGTCGCCGACGTCCTCTGGCATGTTGGAGCCGATGCGCACCCAGTAACCGTCCTCGCGGTCCATGCGGTAGATGCCGCAATGGTTTTGCTGGTAGAGCACGTCAGGGTAAAGTGGGTGAATACGCAGCGTGTGCGGGTCGTGGCCGAAATCGGCTTCAGGGTCGGGTAAAAAGTCGGCTTCACAGCCTTTATTCAACGGTTGCCAGCTCTTGCCCTGGTCGAGCGTTTCAAACACACCGCCCATCGAGCATCCGATGTACATATGCGCCGGGTCGCGCGGGTCAATTTGCAGCGAGTGCAGCCCACCGCCTCCTGGCGCCGCGAACTCAGCCGGGCCGATCCAGGTGCGGCGCATGGGATTCTCGTTGAAGCCGGTGACGCCATACCAGGTTTCCCCGCTGTCCTCAGAACGAAACAACCCTACCGGGGATGTACCGGCGTAAAAAACGCCGGGTTCATCGACATGCCCTGACCACAGGGAAAAAGTGTGGTTGATCGCTTCGCCGGTTCCCTCTGGTTCAGCTTTGGGGAATGCCGGCGGACGCGCGGCCTCCTTCCAGGTGCGTCCCTGATCGCTGGAACGAAAAATCGTCGGCCCAAGATGACCGGTACTGGCAGCCATTAGCAGGGTACGACCATCACGCGGGTCGAGAATCATGTTGTGGACGATCGCCCCGAGCATAAACGGGCCTTCCAAATTCCATTTTTCACGGCTGTGGCTGCTGCGCAGCAAAAAGCCGCCTTTTCGCGTACCAACCAGTAAAGCCACGTTTCCGTCTTTGATGGGGATTTTTGGCTTGCTCATAAAACACCTCCTTGCGGCAGTGCCTGCCGAGAATTGTATAGCAAAATACTACACGATTCTTTCCCGGCAGGCAAGGTTGAATTATTCTTCTCGCGCAGGAATTTCCCGGGCCGCCCGTATCAGAACCCGGTAACTTTGGGCCAGTACTACAGCCAATTCGTCTGGCGCCGGTTTTCCTGCTTCCAGATCCCCCAGAGCAATGAGCAACCCGCCCCGCATTCCGGCAGCCCGGTGTGCCCAATGCGAGTCAACGGACAACCGCTCAAGACGGGCAATCAATAGGCGTAATTCGACTATTTTAGGGTTTCCAGGCTGCATACGGAACCATCCTGATGTCCACAGCGTCAAACGCTTGGTACAATGTTAACCGCAAGTCCGATTATAGAAGGAGAAAATAATGTCCCTTTTAAGAAAGATCACGCTTGCCGCGGCGGTGGTAGCTCTGGCAGCCGCCGGCTGTGCCCAACAACCCACTGCCAGCATTCCAAGCCCGGTAGCCGACACGCCGTCCGTGCCGGATATTGACTCGACCCCTCTTCCTTCTGAGCCCACCCCTATGACTGAACCGATCCGCTTGCAATCCGATAAACCGCGTGAGAATCCGCCTTCGACTGCTTATGACAACCTGCCAGCCTTATCCAGCGGCAACACTGCCTTTGCGCTCGACTTGTATCAGCAGTTGCGCAGCCAGGATGGCAACCTGTTTTATTCGCCGTTCAGCATTTCCCAGGCGCTGGCTATGACCTACGCTGGCGCGGAAGCGGAAACTGCATCGCAAATGGCTTCAACCCTGCACTTTGACTTGTCTCAAGCCGAACTGCACCCGGCCTTCAATGCGCTTAGCGCCGAGTTGGACAGCCGTGCTGGCGAGGGCGAGCAGACTGGGTTCACGCTCAATATTGCCAACGCGCTCTGGGGTCAACAGGGGTTTGCCTTCCTGTCCGATTTCCTGGATACACTGGCTCTCAATTACGGCGCTGGCATGCAGGCGGTGGATTACAACCAGCCTGACGCTGCCCGCCAGACCATCAATGACTGGGTTGCGGACCAAACCGAGGACAAAATCAAAGATCTGATCCCGGAAGGTGCGCTCAACCCAATGACTCGCCTGGTGCTGACCAATGCCATCTACTTCAATGCTGCCTGGTTGCTGCCTTTCGAAGAAGATGCTACAGAAGATGACTCGTTCGATTTACTGGATGGCAGCGAAGTCCAGGTGCCGATGATGCGTCAGACGGAGAGCTTTGACTACCTTAAAGCCGAAAATTTCCAGGCGATTGAATTATTTTACGAAGGCCGCGCGTTATCGATGGTGATTTTACTGCCCGACGAAGAGCAATTTACCGCTTTCGAGGAAAGCCTGGATTCCGCACAACTGCAATCCATCCTTGATCAGCTCACTGTGCAGCGACTCGACCTTTCCATGCCCAAATTCAAGGTCGATTCCGCATTTGGGTTGGCCGATATTCTGGTAGCTATGGGCATGCCGGATGCCTTCGATGTAGTCAAAGCCGATTTTTCGGGCATGACCGGCCAGCCTGACCTGTTTATCACCGATGTCGTGCATAAAGCTTATGTGAACGTCAACGAGGAAGGCACGGAAGCTGCCGCCGCTACCGGTGTGGTGATGGGTTTGAAATCGATGCCGGTCGGCGAGCCCATCGTGGTCAAGGTGGACCGTCCGTTCCTTTTCCTCATTCGCGACAGCCAGACCGGGGCAGTGTTGTTCCTCGGGCGGGTGGTTCAGCCGTAAGATTCGGCTTCGCCAGACTCAGCCACCAGGCAAGATCGTTCCCTGTCCACAGGACACTCTGCGAGCCCGCCGAAGGGCTGAACGCGCCGAGCCATCTCACGACAGGTTAATTCTCGATTGCCTGGTAGCGCAAACTTGCAGTTTGCGTGGCAAACTAAAGTTTGCCCTACATTTGGAGCGCAATTACGTTCCCTGCCTGGATGCACACTTTGAGTGAGTCTGTCGAAGGGCAGCCAACGGGCTTCGACAGGCTCAGCCACCAGCATCCTATCTGCTAATCGCCGGAACGCCGCGTTGAGGTTTTCCGGCGGGCCGGGGAGGATGCTCCTGCCAGATAAGGCGGCGTGGTAATGGCGTAAATGGTACACAGGCGTTTATCCAACATGCGGCTGCGCACGCGCGGGTCGATTTCGTCCAGGCGCTGCGCTGTGGTAATCACGGTTGGCAGTTTGGCATTGTAGCGGTAGTTGAGCAGCTGGTAGAGTTTTTCGCGCGCCCAGGGGGTGGCTGATTGCGTACCCAGGTCATCCAGGATCAACAACGGTGCTGAACGCACTTCCTCGAAGCGCCGGTCATACGAGGTGTTGCTGGACGGGCTAAAAGTGGCGCGCAGATGGTCGAGCAGGTCGGGCACCACCACAAAAATGGGATCTTCGCCCATCGCCTTGCGGTAGTTGCCAATGGAAGCCGCCAAATGGGTCTTGCCGGCGCCGTACCCGCCCATCAACACCAGCCAGCCCTGGGGGTCCTCGGCGTAGGCCGTGGTGGCGCCAAAAGCCTTTTGCAGACTTTGCTGCTCTTCCTGGGGCAATTTCTCATACTCGCGAAGCGAGAAAGAGCCAAAGGTGCGGTCGCTCAATAGCGCCAGTGAGGAGATGATCGACCGGCCTTCATCGGACACCGGTGAGCGGTAATCGGGGGCGTGAATCTCCAGCAGCGTCACCAGGTCCGGGTCCTGCAGGCGTGAGGCAATGCGGCCATCGATCTCGTTCAGCGACAGGTTGGTGGTAATCACCATCGGCAGCCGGTTGACATAGCGGTGATTGATGATCTGGTAAAGTTTTTCTTCGGCCCAGGGGGTGGCATTTTGCGTCCCCAAGTCATCAAGCACCAGCAGGCGGACGCTGCGAAGTTCCTCCAACCGTTGTTCCAGGCTGGTATCGCCACCCTCGAAAGAAAAGCGCAGCCAGTCCAGCAGATCCGGCACGGTCACGAACATGGTCGAACCGCCCATTTCAACCATCTGGTTGGCGATAGCGGCTGCCAGGTGCGTCTTGCCGCTGCCGTAACCGCCCATCAACAGCAACCAGCCTTGCGGGCTGCGGGCGAACTGCTGTGCCTGGTTAAAGGCAAACTGCAGCGATCGCAGCTGCGCTTCTCCCAGCCCAAGCCGGCCTTGCACCTTGAAGGTCTCGAAGGTCATCTTCTGGAAGGCGTCCAAATTGCTCAGGCGGTAAAGACGCTGGCGTTCGGTTTGCGCGATCTGGCTCTGGCGGCAAGTGCAAACGGTCGTTTTTCCAAAATCAGGGTGATCGACCGGCAGGTCGCGGCGGACAAAGCCAACCCCGCCGCAAATAGGGCAGTTGGGATCACCCAGGAACTGGCGCGTGCGGTCGGCAGGATCAGTGTTCGATGAAGTCACCGAACTCCCCTTCGACATATCTGCGGCGATCTTTTTCAGTTTCTCTTCGAGTGGTTCCATTGGGTTCTCTCTCCAAACGAGCGCGCAAAATCGCATCAATATAGCGCCAGCGACGCACATTGGCCTCAACCGCGGCGCGTACGGCCTCGGCGATCCATTCCATCGGGTAAGTCGCTTCGGCCTCACGCAGGGCGTCTGCGATCAGCGGGGTGAGCGGGCCAACATTCTGCTCGTACAGGCGGTAGATGTTCGGCCGCTCCAATTCCAGGGTCTGTGGAAGGCGGGCAGTGTCCTGTGGCGACCATTCCCCGTTTTCTAAAGCGGCGGCAGCGGCTTTTCCGCGCGGAGAATTTATGAAATAGTAAGCTTCATCCTGATCGCCGGCGGGTTGCACGCGCAGGATGGAACCGCGCTGCACGGCTCGTTCCAACGCCTCGTTCAGGGCCTCAAGCCCGGCGCCTGGTGGGCTGCCAAGCCCTTCGAGTAAAACCTTGTCACCGGCAAAGTCCTGATAACGGATAAAGCGCAAATCACCTTCCAGCCGGTCTAAAAACCAGAAAGCATACAAGGTCACCTTGAGTTCGCCCAGATGGTCGATTTCAGGCAGCAAGTCGGCAAAAAAAGCCGCCGGCAAGCGAGTCAGTCGTGATTTACCGGCAGGAAAACCAGCAAAGCGCCCCACGCTGGCCTACCTGCCCCCGCTACCGGTTGTACGGTCGGTGGCGGCATTTTCAAAACGGGCCAGGTTGCTGCGGAAGAGCACTTCGATGCCGCCATGGGTTGGGCCGTTGCGGTGTTTGGCGACGATCAGGTGCGCCAGATCCTGGCGCGGGTTGTCCTTATCCAGAGCGTCTGGCCGGTGAATGAACATGACAATATCCGCATCCTGTTCCAAACTACCCGATTCACGCAGGTCGGAAAGTATGGGGCTCTTATCAGCGCGCTGTTCCACAGCACGCGACAACTGAGCGGCTGCCAGTACCGGAACGTTCAACTCGCGTGCCAGGACTTTAAGGTTTCGCGAGATGTACGAGACTTCCTGTACGCGGTTGTCGTTGCGCGTGTCACCGGACATCAATTGCAGGTAATCCACAACGATCAGGTCAAGTTCGTGTTCCAAGTGCAGGCGGCGGCACTTGGTGCGTAATTGCAGCGGGGTGATCGCAGGGGTATCGTCCAGCCAGATCTGGGTGCCGGAGAGCACTTCAATGGCGTTGGTAAGGATGCGCCACTCGTCATCTTTCAATTTACCGGTGCGCAGGCGCTGGGTATCGATGCCGGTCTCCTGGGCGATGAGCCGCTGGACGAGTTGCTCGGCGGACATTTCAAGCGAGAAGACTGCCACGTGTTTTTTATGTTTCTGGGCGGCATTTTTGGCTACGGAGAGCAGAAAGCCGGTCTTACCCATGCCTGGCCGCCCGGCGATGATCAAGAAGTCGGATTTTTGCAGGCCGCCTAATAACCGGTCCAGGTCGATCAGGCCGGTGGGCACGCCGAATATCTCGTCCGTGCGTTTGGAAAGTTCGTCAACGCGGTCGATGTAGGTGGTCAGAACCTTGTTGATGGGCTGTAAATCATGCTGCAACCGGCGTTCGCTCAGCCCGAAGACACCTTTTTCTGCTTCACCAATCAATGTATCCACATCGCGGTGCTGGTCAAGGGCCAGCCGGGCCATTTCGTTGGCGGAGGCCAGCATGCGCCGCCGGATCGAGGATTCTTCGACCATTTTGGCATAAGCGACAGCATGCAGTGAAGTGGGAGTCTGGGTGATCAGCGCGGTTAGATAAGCCGCGCCGCCGATCTCGAATAGCTGTCCCTTTTGTTCGAGTTCTTTTTCAACGATCAGATAATCAACCGGGATACGCCGCTCGTGGAGGTCAACAAATACCTCCCACACCCAACGGTTGCGCACGATGTAAAAATCATCCGCGTGCAAGGTCTGGGCAATCTCGTAATACGTCTCCGGGTTGACTAAAACTGCACCCAAAACGGCTTCTTCCGCCTCGCGGTTGTGCGGTTGAGCAGCTTCCATTGTAGAGCTGGTATTCTCATAGGGAGGAGGAAAATCGCTCATGGTCACCGGATTCTGATCTGCTGTAGGTCGTTGAGGGTGAAAGGACTGGTAAGGGGAGTTTCTCTGGTTTGTGAACCTTTAAAAACCCGGGGCAGAGATCCGGCCCCGGGCTGGCTGTATCTGGTGCTAGGTGGGTTTCTGCGGTCCGTCTTTGTCTGGATTTTGATCCCCCTCACTGGAGCCTTCGGATAAATCATCGATGTTCAGGTTCTTCAAAAAATCTTTAAAAACCGACAGGCGTTCATCCGTTTCAGGTTCTTCCACTTCAGGGCTGGAGTTTCCGGATGGACCCAAATCATCGGGTTGGATGTCCTTATCTGGGATGATGCCAGCAGTTTCCATCACTTCGCGGGAAGCCATGATCGGGACATGAGCGCGGACAGCCAGGGCAAGCGCGTCAGATGGACGGGTGTCGATGTCGAGCAGTTGGCCGTTATACTCAATGACCAGATTGCCGAAAAAGACGTCATCCCGCAGAGCAACAACTTCCACCCGAACCAGCCGGGCATTCAGTGTGTTCATCAAATTTTTAATCAGGTCATGCGTTTGCGGCCTGGCAACTTCAATTTCTTGCAGCGCAATGGTGATCGACTCCGCCTCATACGGCCCAATCCATATCGGCAGGTAGCGTTCAGCGTTGACCTCGCGCAGCACCACGATCCGCTGCTGATTGGTCAGGCTGACACGTACGCTGTCGATCACGACTTCGACCATTTTTGCCATAAATTATCCTCATGTACCGGGGGCTAAGGCGGCATTGCTGGGTGTACCGGATGAACCCCGGCAGTTGACTTGAATTATTCTAACACGTGCACAGGATGGATGCAACTGCGCCGGACGGCTGGGCGGTTTGGAAAAAAATAAAAATTAAAGGACCTTATTTGTCTGCAAACCCTTGTTTTTCAAAGAGGAACGACGATTCAGCATAGATTATTTTACAATGTTAACAATTCTGTTAGAGAATCTTTTGTTAAGTTTTGGTATAATACCATGATCATTAGCGGTAATCGTTCTGCCTGCGATATTCACCGTTAACTCCATTTGTATTTTCCCGAAGCTGCCCGATGCGGGGCTGATTTAACGTCCGTGTAAAGGCCGCTGTTATGCCTGGGGGAAAATATACGTAGGATGTCCAGCTTTCTACGCATAAGGCATGGCTGTCTGCCAGATCGAAGTTATATGCTCATCAAAGGGACCAGGATCGCTTACTATGCAGAGGGACGCTAAAATACTGCTGGTGGAAGGCAAACGCAACGACCGGGCCTCATTCTATGGCGGGTTAACCGCCAAGAATTATCAGGTTCACAGCGTTTTAAGCGGCAGCGCCGGCGTAAAACTCTTGCATGAATTCTTCCCGGATATCATCATCGTTGACGCGGCTTCGCTGCGTACCAGCGGAAAGCGGATTGTTGCGGCGCTGCGGGAGAAAGCCCAGAGCACACCCATGGTGCTGATTCTTGACCCGGAAGCAGAGCACGGTAACGTTTCGGGGGCAGATGTAGTTCTGCGCATGCCCTTTACGCTGCAGAAGCTGCTCAATCGACTCAAACCCTTCTTGCCGATGGAACCCAAAAACGGGTTAACCGTTGGTCCAATTGTTTTAGACCTGGAAACCCGTTCGATGCGCTGTAACGAACACCAGGGGCAACTGACACCCCGCCTGGCGGCGTTGCTGCGCGCATTAATGGACCACCCAGGGCAGGTGATCGACCGGGAAGCGTTGTTTAGCCATGTCTGGGAGACGGAATACACCGGCGACACGCGCACGCTGGACGTCCATGTGAGCTGGTTGCGCCGTGCGGTCGAAGATGACCCGCGCCACCCGCGTTATATTAAAACGATACGCGGCGTAGGTTACCGGCTGGATGTTGAACCATAAAAGAATTCCTCCCCAAATTTAGGGGAGGAATTCTTTTGCTTCAAAATCCATTGCAGTTCACGTTTGAACTGCGAACCCAGGTTAAGACTTACACCATTCCAAGTGTCAGCGCCAGCAGAAGACCGCCGGCAATTACCGAGCCAAGCTGACCGGCGGTGTTGGCGCCCATGGCGTGCATCAGGATGAAATTGTCGAAATCTTCTTCCTTGGCAACCTGGGCTGCCAGGCGGCCAGCCATCGGGAAGGCGCTGATACCGCAGGCGCCGATCAGCGGATTGATCTTGCCGCCCGTCACAACCGACATCAGTTTACCAAACATCAACCCGGCGACGGTGTCGATGACAAAGGCCAGGAAACCCAGTCCCAGGATCAGCAGGGTTTTGCCGGTCAGGAAGCTGGCGCCGGTCATGGTTGCGCCGATCGTCAGGCCGAGGAACAGGGTGGCAATGTTGATGAGTTCGTTCTGTGCAGTCTTGCTCAACCGCTCCACAACGCCCGATTCGCGCAGCAGGTTGCCCAGCATCAGCGTGGCGATCAGCGGGGCGGCATCGGGGGCCAGCAAAGAAACGATAACCGTCACGACGATGGGAAATGCAATCACTACCCCGTCGTTTACCGGTTTGGCTGCATAGTCCATGCGGATCAGGCGCTCTTTGCGGGTGGTGAGCAGTTTCATTACCGGGATTTGAATGACCGGAATGAGACTCATATACGAGTAAGCTGCCACGGTGACCGGCGCCAGAATTTCCGGCGCCAATTTCGAGGTCACAAAGATCGCGGTTGGCCCGTCGATGGCGCCGATAACGCCGATCGAGGCCGCCTGATTCAAGGGAAAACCAAGCAAAATAGCCAGCAGCAGTGCGCCGTAGATGCCAAACTGACCTGCAGCCCCCAACAGCGCCATTTTAGGCATCGCCAGCAATGGCCGGAAATCGATCATGGCGCCGACGCCGATGAAGATCACCAGAGGGAACAATTCGGTAACAATGCCGGCATCATACAGGGCTTTGAACATCCCATGTTCAGTGGTCATGCCGAGGTTGGCCAGAATGGCGCCAAAACCGATGGGGAGTAGTAAAACTGGCTCATATTCCTTCAGCACGGCCAGGGCAATCAGGACCAACCCTGCGGCGATCATGACCCCATTTTGCCATGTGAAGGTACTGAAACCTTTAGAAATCTCGATGAATAGTTGCGAAAAGTCCATGCAGTTCGCCTCCGTTAATCGGCGTAATCGAGCAGGATCTGGTTATGGCGTACCTGGTCCCCGACCTTCACATGAATGGTGCCAACTTTTCCATCCCGTCCAGCGCGAATGGAATTCTTCATCTTCATGGCTTCCAGGGTGAGCAACTCCTCGCCGCGTTTTACAATCTGGCCTTCGCGGACGGTAATGCCGACAATGGTTCCAGGCAGGGGAGCCAGGACTGCGTTCGCGGAGTTTGCCGCTGCTGCGGCCGGGGTCGGGCTGACCCGAACCGGCGCGGAGGCTGCAGGGGCTGGAGTCGGGGTGGTAACAGCCGCGGCTGTTACCGGCGCAGCCGTTTCCTCTGGCCAGACTTCAACCATCTCGCCCTGGACGTTTACCACAATCGGGCGGCTGGATAAATCTTCAATTTCAACTTCAAGGGTTTGGTCCTCAATTTTTACTTGCAGTTTCATCGCGCAGAACCTCGGGGTTTACGGTAAGTGATGGATTGGTTGCTGGACATTTGGCTGGTGCGTTTGGATGTCTGCCAGGAGCTGACAGCGCTGCCGGCAGGCCTGGCGGCTTTTGGGCTGCGCCGGGCGAGCAACATGGCTGTGGCTACTGCGGCGGCAGCAGCGCGCACAAAGAGCGCCCGGTTTCCATTTGCTTCAGGTTGCGGTTCAGCTACGGCTTCTTCAGCAGCAGGAACTTCCGCAACTTCGCTCTTTTCTTTGACCTTAATCGAAGCCATAAAGGCCATCAGGCCCCATAGCAGAAGCAAAGCCAAAAATACCAGGCCCATTCCAATGGCAGTGATCAACAATCCTTGGTTAAGCAATTCGCTCATATCATGCTGCTCCTATGCTTCCCTGGATTAAAGCGGAATATTGCCATGTTTTTTGGCGGGAATGGTTTCGGTTTTCTCACGCAAAGCAGTCAGGGCAGCAATCAAGCGCTTGCGCGTCTCGCGGGGTTCGATGACATCATCGACGTAGCCATCCGCTGCGGCTGCATAAGGATTGAGGAAGGCCTTGCGATATTCTTCTACCAACCGGGCGCGTTCGGCGTTTTTGTCTTCTGCGGCTTCGATCTGCCGGCGGTACACGACATTGGCTGCGCCTTCAGGGCCCATGACGGCGATTTCAGCGCTTGGCCAGGCGAAAGCGATGTCAGCGCCCATCAGCTTGGAACTCATGACAATGTATGCGCCGCCGTAGCCTTTGCGGGTGGTGACTTGAATCTTCGGGACAGTGGCCTCGGAGTAGGCAAACAGCACCTTGGCTCCGTGACGGATGACCCCCTCGTGTTCAGAAGAGACACCGGGCAGGAAGCCGGGCGAATCGCAGAAGGTAACCAGCGGAATATTGAAAGCGTCGCAGAAGCGCACAAAGCGGGCAATTTTGTCGGCTGAATTAATTTCCATCGCGCCGGCCATGACCGAGGGTTCCTGCGAGACAATGCCTACCGTGTAGCCGCCCATGCGAGACAAACCGATGATGGCGTTGGTGGCAAAAGTGGCTTGCAGCTCGATGAAGGTGCCGCGGTCAACGATGTGATCGATCACCTCGTGCATGCTATACGATTCGAAATTGCTCACCGGCACGATATGGTTGAGTTCCTCGTCCATGCGGTCCGGATCATCGCCGGTGTCAACATACGGCGGATTCTCGGTGTTGTTGGAGGGCAAGTAGCTCAGGATGCGGCGCGCCACAGCGATGGCTTCTTTGTCGCTGGGTGCGGTCAGGTGAGCCGTACCGCTGGTACCCAGGTGAACGGCAGCACCGCCCAGGCTTTCCATGTCGATAATCTCGCCGGTGACCGATTTGATCACTTCAGGACCGGTCAGGAACATGAAGGATTGCTTTTCGACCATGATAATCATGTCGGTGACGGTGGGGGAGTAAGCCGCACCGCCGGCGCAAGGCCCCATCACCAGGCTGATCTGCGGAATCACGCCGGAATACAGGGTGTTGCGGCGGAAGATCTGGGCATAACCCCACAGGCTGCGGGTGCCCTCATGGATGCGGGCGCCGCCGGAGTCGATCATGCCGATAACCGGTGAACCGCTCTGGGCAGCCAGGTCCATCAAGCGGGCAATTTTACGTCCGTGAACTTCACCCAGGGCGCCGCCCATGACGGTGAAGTCCTGGGCATACACGTATATAGTGCGCCCATCCAGGGTACCGAAGCCGGTGACGACACCGTCGGTATCGATGCGGTCGCCAACGCCAAAATCTTCACTGCGGTGGGATGAATACAGCTCCACCTCGTTGAATGAGCCGGCATCAAGCAGTTCAGCAATGCGCTCGCGGGCGGTCAGTTTGCCTTTGGCTTTATATTTGGCAATCCGCTCTTCTCCGCCTGCTTTTTGCGCTTTAGCGCGTCGCTCGCGCAATTCAAGGATTCGGGGATCTTCCTCAGCCATACGGTTTCCTCACTTATGGATTAATGATGGGGATAGAAAACAAGAATGGGCTTTCCCGCAGCATAAAAAATCGTGAATGAATGCGGGTTACCCTCATCTATTGTATGAGAATAAACGGTGAATTGGAACGATTAATGTACCCGATTCCCGAATGATCTTCATCCTTGTTTCCAGTAGATTGTCAGATGTCTAAACAACAAAGTTGTGCTAAAGTTGCGATTCGGGAGCAATTGATCTTTCAGGCAGCAGTTCGCCATTTTTAAGCTGCCGGAGCAGCAGCGGTAAAACCGGGAGTAGCAGCAGTACTGAAACCAGTAGACCGGTGCGAATCCCGTAACGCCGGGCGATGATGCCCAGCAGCGGCCCGCTGGTAATTTGGCCGATCGAGTCCACTTGGCCGGACATGGACAGGACGGTTGCCCGTACGCTCGAGTCCAGACGGTGATTGACCCAGGCGGTATACAGCGGCCAAATCAGACTGCGAACCACGCCTATGGCAATAACCGATACAACCGCCAGCCAAAAGTTTCCTGCCAGCGCAAAAACCAGCAGGCTGACGATCAATGCAGCGCTTAGACCAGCTAAAGCGCGAACAAGGGACGGAGTCCGGCTGGTGTCGGTGCGCTTTTTCACCTGGCGAACTGCCAGAATGGTCAATAGTTGCGGTGCGGCTTCCATGATACCGAACCATGCGATCATTTTTAAGCCAAACAAATTGGGGAAGGTAAACTGCTCCAGAATGTGCGCATTCCACAGGCGGTCGAACCCCTCGGAATAAAGACCAATGAATAAGCCGATGGTAAGGACGCTGACCAGGGCTGGGCGCACGCGCAGCATACTGGCTCCGGTGCGCAAGGTCTGTCCCATATGCTGCCAGGTGGTGCGGTCTTCACGAGGAGTAGGTGTGAAGCCGGTCTCCGGCATGAACCGCATCAGATAGACGCCAAGAAACCAGAATAGTACCCCGCTGACCAGAATGGGCGTTGCAATGTTGCCCTGGGCCAGCAGGATACTGAGCGGGATGGCTGCCAGCCCGCCGTATTGGCTGACTTTAGTACCGTGCAGAAACACCGCCCCGGCGTTCTCCTCCCCGATTTCATCACTGATCCAGGCATCCAATGCGCCGCTGGTGAAGGTGTATCCCAGTCCCCAGATCACCTGGGCGATCAGAATGGGGATGAATACCGGAATCAAGCCGGAGAGAAAGGTGCCGATTCCCATCAGGAACACACCCAGAATAACAGATAGCCGCCGTGAGACGGTATCGGCAACAATACCGGTGGGGATTTCGAACAGGAATATGGAAGCTTCCAGCGAGGTGCCGACCAGGACCAGTTGCAGGGGGTCAAGCTTCGCAGTCGTGACGAAATACACCATGTTTACAGTGAAAGCCAACGAAAAAAAGGCGGATATTAATATGTTGTAAACGGTATAAACCGTTTCAGCGCGGTGCTTTTTGATCACCAGATTATCCAGGTCTCAGCCAGATTTTCAAAAGATTGCGGCTATCAGCGATGCCGCCAGAGCACCGGTCAAAGCGCAAGCCAGGTTGACGATGTCATTGTTCAACCAGCTCCAGCCGCGAATTGGCTGCGTAGCAGTGCCGCAGGTATGTAGCGGGTGGCGTTCGGTTTCCTTGGCGCAGGTTGGGCAGTAATAGATCGCTTGCACCGTCGCGCCAAGCAGGGAATCAACGAAAGAGCCGGACAATCCGGCTAGGGCGATCAACCCCAGACGGGCGGGCGTTGCTGTCAGACTGGCTCCACCGGCATACTCCGGCCAAACCATCACTGCCAGCACGCCAATGGCCGCTGCGCCTGCCAGGGCCGCCAGCGTGCCAACCCAACTGACTGCTCCGGAGGTGCCTTTTTCCACCTTTTGGCCGGTGATCAACAGGCGCGGCTCGCCGCTGCTGAGCACCCCCAGTTCCGTCGCCCAGGTATCGGCGTTTACGGCTGCCAGGGTTCCAACGGCTGCGGCCCACAGAAACCCGGCGGATGGGAAAATTGCCTGGGCAATGACCAGCGCTCCAGCCACGCCGCCATTGGCCAACACCTGACCAGCATCCCGTCGGCTGCCTTTGGAAAACTTCTCGTTCACCGCAGATTTGCGTCGCTTGAATAAGCGTGAAAGCAGCGAGGAGGAAACAAAAAAACCAACCAGCAGGACCGCCCACGGAAGACCGCCCAGGCCAAAGATGGCCGTCCCGAGCAGCGCAGCGGCTATCGCGCCGGAAGCGGACAGGCTGCGGGCGGCAAAAGCCGCGCCAGCGATCAGAACCGCCAATCCGAACCCGGCAGCCAGTTGGAACCAGGAAAAATCTACTGTAAAAGGATTTATGGTCATCGTCTGGCAGGTTTCAGGGTCAAAGAATTAAGAGGGTGGCCAGGATTAATAACAGGGGTGTGACGGCTGAAGCGATCCACAGCAAAAGCGCCACCGGTTGTTCAACCTCACGGCGGTAAAAAAACAGGCCAATAAAGAGGTTGATAACATATGCAAAAATACCCAGTACCGGCAGCAAGAGGAGTTGTTGCGCCGGGACCGGTTCCAGCGGCAGCCCCTGGGCGTTGTAACCCAGGGTTACTTCCGTGCGGCCTGGTATTGCCAGCGAGACCAGCAGCAGCAATCCAATGGTCAGAACCAGGCCGGCAATCAGGAAACTGCGCGCCACGCGGTCATCCCACACGCGGCGCGCAAATGCCGCCGGTTCCGCGGAGTAGGCCGGCAGCGGTGAAATGCTGCCCATTTCGATGGCATTTTGAAAGGAGCGCAGGAATCCGCGAGTATCTTCGGGAGAAATGACGTACACCTTTCGCGGGGCGGCAATCAAGAGCAGCGTACTGCTATCTGAGGCCAGATATTCAACCTCACCCAGTTCTTCCACCTGGCGCAGGCCTAAAATCGCGCCCGGGAACGACAGCGGCGGGAGCGGCAAGTGGAAACCCAGGTCGCTGGCAGGCCGCACCCATTCGATGTCGGTCAGCGGGATGTCTTCTGCGCGTAATCCCCAGCGGATGCGCAGTCCGTCGCGTTCGAGCGTGTAGGCGGCATTGTAAAGCGCATAGGCGCGGTATAGGACTACCGGCAGCGGAATAAAAAAAACCAGCGAGACCAGCAGGAGAATTGCAAAAACGCCGCTGACTTGCTGCTGCAGGGCAAAAACCAGGCTGATCGCGCTGACTGCCAGAAATGCGGCCGCTGCCAGGACGTGCATCAGCAATGCACGCCGACGAGGCGGAAGAAAAGTTATGGGCAGCCCGGCAGCCATCCCTTTACAGAACTTCCTCCAGGGTGCGGCAAACCAGATCGACCTGTTCTTCGGTCATCACACCGGAGAAGGGCAGCGCCAGACCGCGCTTGCCAAGATCTTCGGTGACCGGAAAATCGCCGGGTTGGTAGCCAAAGCGATCGACCATGTAGGGCTGCAAGTGGATGGGCAGGAAATAGGGCCGCACCGGGATGCCGCGTTCCGCCAGGCGCTGCGCAAGCGCTTCGCGGTTGACGTCGCGATCGACCCGAATGACGTAAACGAACCAGCTGGTGCGGGTGGTATTTTTGTCGATGCACGGGGCCGTGACGCCCGCGATGCGGCTCAAGCGGAGGCGGTACCATTCGGCGACCTGCTCGCGTTTGACCAGCAATTCTTCCAGCCGGCTCATTTGCACCACGCCAAGGGCGGCGCTCAATTCGTCCAGGCGGTAGTTGTAGCCCAGGTGAGTGTGCGAGAGCCAGGTATCGCCGGGGGCGCGGCCCTGGTTGCGCAGCGCGCGCATGAGGCCAGCCGCCTGATCGTCATTGGTGAGGATCAACCCGCCTTCGCCGGTGGTGATTTGTTTGTTGGGATAAAAAGCAAAAACGGCCATTTCAGCCAGGGTTCCGGCTTTGCGGCCTTTATACTCCGCGCCAAGCGCCTCGCAGGAATCTTCGATCAGGGGCAGGTTGTATGGATTGGCGATTGCGGTCAGGGCATCCCAGTCAGCGGGTTGGCCGAACACGTCCACCCCCAGAATGGCCTTGAACGCTGCGCCAGGTTGGGCGCCTTTGCGCGGCAGCCAGCGTTGGGCGGCGCTGCCGCCTGCATGGATGTCATGGGCTGCCTGGGCAGTCAACTGCGGATCCATGTTACCGGTCAACGGATCCACATCGACGAGCACCGGTACGGCTTGTTCGAAAAGCAAGGCGTTGGTGGAGGCCACGAAGGAAAAGGGGGTGGTCAGCACCAGGTCGCCTGGGCCGATGCCAGCGGCGCGAACGCACAGATGCAAGCCGGCGGTACCGGAGTTCACGCCAATGGCATGGCGGATGCCTGTATAGGCGCTGAAAGCTGCTTCGAAGGCTGTGATTTGTGGACCCATGCTTAAGTTGGGCGTTTGCAGCACGGCCAGAACAGCCTGGCGTTCCGCATCGGTCAAATCAGGTGATGACATGGGTACGATGGGCGGGATGGATTTGCTCATAAATCGAGTGGCTTTCTGGAAAGGATTAATCTTGAAAGGGCTAACCTAAAAAGGCGACCCAGCCGGAGATGGCGCGATACAAGCCGGGCGCAAGCACATGCTGGCACTTTTGCATCATCCAGCCGGCCACAAGACCCTGCACCAACCCAATGCCAACCCCGATCAGCACGGTCTCGGTCGGCTCGCCCAAGAGGCGGGGGATCTGCCAGAGGGCGAACAGTCCCGAAGTCACCAACCAGCCAGGGATATTACCCCAGAGGGAGGACAGGCGTGGTTGGATGTAGCCGCGGAACAGGGTTTCTTCGGCCAACCCCAGCGCGGTGACGACCAGCAGCGCGCTGGTTTCGGCAGTGGTAATGCCATCAAAGAGCAGGGTGATCTTGCCGCGCAGAAAAATGGTCAACAGAATGACTGCGATGCCCACCTGGAAAGCAGGCGTCAGCAGCGGGCGGTTCCAACCGGCGCTGCGAACCGGCTGTCGGCGGTAGAGGAGGGCAATAATCAACAGAACTACACCAGCTCCAGCAGCCGTCAGATGTTGGAGAAGCGCGTCGAACGTTGGGGTTGAGCCGGACAACCCGGTGATGGGCGCCGGGGTGGGTCCGCGAAAAACTACAAACCCAACAATAAACACTGCGACAGTCACCAATGCAGCGGCGATGACTTCGCGCTGCGGGTAACGGAAACTGACTGGGGTGTGCTGCTTGAAGCGCGGACTGAGGGTCAACAGCATGGTTGCGGCGATGACACCCAGCACCTCGCTGGCGAACGCGATGATATCGGTAGTGGTCAAGCGGGCTGATCCCCCTGGGATTCTGTTGGGGTGGCTGAAGTTTCATCCGGGGTGGTGGGTTCTGAAGGAGTCTCGAACTGCAATTCGATTTTTTCCTCCATGCGCACCTGACCGCGTAAGAAAGCGCCTTCCTCGGTGGCGAAGGCGACCGTGGTTACGTCACCCCAGACGCGACCGGTGGAGCGGATTTCGATTTTTTCGGCAATAATATTGCCCCGCACCGATCCGGCAATCACCACGCTATTGGCGCGTAGTTCCTCGCAGTTCACCCGGCCGGTCTCGCCGACCACAACCATGCCGCGCACTGCAATTTCACCGTCAAAGGTGCCTTCGATGCGTATGCCGCCGCTGCCGTGGAGGTCGCCTTTCCAGTTAATGCCAGGCCCGAGCACGGATGTGACGCGCTCGATGGGCGTCATAGCAATCGGGCTGGTGGGTGGGTTTTTACGAAACATCGTCCTCCTGAAAGTGGCGGGAATTCAAGCGTGCCAGGGAAATTATAATGCTTCTCCCCTCAAAGGGAGAGGAAATGGGTTCGGAAGCGCCAGGGGATGGACCGCCAGGGTTCTGGGACGTTATGGATGCCTACGCGCGGACCGGTGATAACCTGTTCATCCGTCACGGGCTCACCGGCCTCGATCCACAGGCCGCCAGCCTGCGAGGTCAGATCAACGCCGTTCTGCTGCCCATCGATGCCGAACGCCCGGGTCAATTTGGCCGGCCCGTCCGTCCACCGGGCGCGCAGCCGTCCCGGACGGCGGGCAGTAATCACCGCCAACCCGTCAACCGGCTCGACGGCACGGATCAACACCGCTGCCGGAAAATCCGGCGGCAGGCAGACTGCGTTAAGACACCAGTGCATACCGTAGGTAAAATAAACATAAGCTACCCCCGGTTGACCATACATCACCGCTGTACGCGGCGTCCTGCCAACCCGCGCGTGGCAGGCCAGGTCTTCCTCGCCGCGGTAAGCCTCGGTTTCGGTGATCACCCCGCGCAACACCTGCCCATCCAGCAGGCGCACCAGGTGCATACCCAGCAGGTCGCGCGCCACCAGCAGCGGGTCGCGGGCGTACCAATCTCGCGGCAAGCAAGATGACAACCCCATGGTTGTATTGTACAATACCTGTAGAACCCTTATTGCTGGTAGAGGTATGTAATGAAACTCCGCCCGGATATCGCCTTAACCTTTGATGATGTGCTGCTTGTGCCGCGACATTCCTCCATCCGCAGCCGGCAGGATATTGACTTGTCCTCCCAACTGACCCGTGAAATCCAACTTCACCTGCCGATCATCTCTGCCAACATGGACACCGTGACCGAGGCGTCCATGGCCATTGCCATGGCGCAGCACGGCGGGATCGGTATACTGCACCGTTTTATGAGTATCGAGCGGCAAGCCGAACAGGTGCGGAAGGTAAAACGCGCGGAAAGCCTGGTTGTGCATAACCCGCTTACGATTTCGCCGGACGCCAGCGTTGCGCAAGCGCGCCAGGTGATGGCGGAAGAAAACGTCGGCGGGTTGGTAGTGGTTGATGAAAACGGAAGACTGGACGGGATGGTCACAACCCGCGATGTGTTACTGGTGACCGATCCTTCATTGCCGGTGCGCGCCGTGATGACCCCGCGCGAGCGGTTGGTGGTTGCTGGAGCGGAAGAAACTCTTGAAGCGGCGCGCGAAAAACTGTATCAGGCGCGCGTGGAAAAGCTGCCGTTGATCACCCCGGCTGGAACCCTGGCTGGATTGATCACCGCGCAGGATATCGTTAAGATTCAGGAGCACCCGCATGCCACCAAAGACCAGCTTGGGCAGTTGCGAGTGGGGGCAGCGCTGGGTGTGCGCAGCGATGACATCGAACGAGCTGCTGCTTGCATCGAGGCAGGCGCCGATTTGCTGGTGGTTGATATTGCTCACGGGCACTCGGACCATACGATCAATATGGTCAAACGGTTGAAGCAATCGTTCCCGGGGACGGCAGTCATGGCTGGAAATGTTGCCACGGGCGACGGCGTGCGAGAACTGGCGGATGCTGGCGCAGATTCGATCAAAGTGGGGGTTGGGGCAGGTTCGATCTGCATCACCCGGGTAGTCACCGGGTTTGGCGTACCGCAGTTGACGGCCATCGCAGATTGCGCTGAAGTCAGCCACAAACTCGGTTTGCCGCTGGTCGCGGACGGCGGTATGCGCACTTCAGGTGATGTGACCAAAGCCCTGGCGGCTGGCGCCAGCACAGTGATGCTGGGGGCGATGCTGGCAGGCACCGAAGAAGCGCCTGGCGCTGAAATTGTGCGCGATGGCCGGCGCTACAAGGTGGTGCGCGGCATGGCGTCGCTCTCAGCCAATGTCGAACGGCGCAAGTTGGATAACACCGTGGTGGAGTTCACCGAAGAAGACTGGACCGAGGTCGTGCCGGAGGGGGTGGAGGCATTCGTGCCATACCGCGGCGACGTTGCGGACATATTGATCCAGGTTGCCGGCGGCGTGCGTTCCGGGATGAGTTATGCCGGGGCACGCACTATTCCGGTGTTGTGGGAGAATGCTGAATTTATCCGGGTCACCCCGGCAGGGACGAAAGAATCGGGGTCGCACGACGTCAATCTGATTTAACGGATTGTCAAGCCCTTTATATATGGTAGAAGGAGCGGTTTCAGATGGAAGTTGTCATCGTAGATGCGGTCCGCACGCCGATTGGCGCGCTGGGCGGGACGCTTTCCAGTGTGCGCCCGGACGACCTGGCTGCGCATGTCATCCGGGCGCTGGTCGAACGCACCCATGTGCCAACTGACCAGATCGAGGAAGTTTATTTCGGCTGCGCCAACCAGGCTGGCGAGGATAACCGCAATGTTGCGCGCATGGCCGGATTATTGGCCGGGTTGCCGGTCGAAATAGCCGGGGTAACGGTCAACCGCCTGTGTGCGTCCGGGCTGAACGCGGTCAACATGGCGGTGCGGGCTATTCGCGCAGGCGAGGGCGACATTTTTATCGCTGGCGGCGTGGAAAGCATGTCGCGCGCGCCGTACTCGTTGCCCAAAGCCGACCGCGGCTATCCCTTTGGCAACCTGACGGCCTACGACACTGCTCTTGGCTGGCGCTACCCTAACCCACAAATGGAAGCACTGTACGGCACCGAATCGATGGGTGTGACCGCTGAAAATATCGCCGATATGACCGGCATCAGCCGCGCTGAGCAGGATGCATTTGCCCTGCAAAGCAACCTGCGCGCCGTGGCCGCCATGGATTCCGGGCGGTTTGCCGCCGAAATTGTTCCGGTGCCGGTGCCGCAGCGCAAAGGCGATCCGGTCATGGTTAGCCAGGATGAACGTCCGCGGCGGGATACCTCCCTGGAGTCGCTGGCGAAGCTCAAACCGGCTTTCCGCAAGGACGGCTCGGTGACCGCCGGCAACTCTTCCGGATTGAACGACGGCGCAGCCGCCTTGCTGGTGATGAGCGCCGAAAGGGCTGCGGCGCTTGGCATGAAGCCCATGGCGCGCGTGCTTTCCTCGGCAGTTGCAGGTGTACCTCCGCGCATCATGGGTATCGGTCCGGTCCCGGCAACCCATAAAGCGCTGGCCCGGGCCGGATTGCGTATCGAGCAGCTTGGCTTGGTGGAACTCAATGAGGCTTTTGCTGTCCAATCTCTGGCTGTCATCCGCGAACTGGGGCTTTCCGAGGAAATCGTCAACGTCAATGGCGGCGCTGTGGCGCTGGGTCACCCGTTGGGATGCTCCGGGGCGCGCATTTTAACCACTTTGCTGCACGAGATGGCGCGCCGCGCGCCGCAGGCAGCCCGGCCGTATTACGGCATGGCGATGCTGTGCGTGGGTGTCGGCCAAGGCGAAGCTACGATTGTCGAGAGCCTGGTTTAAGCGCGCTGTAGCAGCCGCAGGAGTCTGCCCCAAAAGATAATTTCGTAGGGGCTGTCCCAAAAGCGGGCGGGCGTGGAAACCCGCCTCTACCTGTAGGGGATGGGTTCCACCCCATCCCGCATATGTGGTGGAATAAATGACAAATTTATTCTTTTGAGACAGTCTCAGTTAGCTTTCGCGGTAGGGATTGGTTTCCAATCGCGCCCTGCTGTCGTGATACCTGGCATTTGGCACGTGGCACGCCTACCGCTATCCCCCGATTTCGCTCATGACGCGGTTGGTGGCAAACTCGCCTTCCGCCAGTCCATGTCCCCACGGTTTGACCCATACCCCATCCAGCACGATCTGGCGTAGTTGCTCGAGCGAGGCGCCGGCACGCAGGGGAGTTAACAGGTCCACCTCTTTATCGCGCAGCAGGCACAGACGCAACTTGCCGTCAGCAGTCAGGCGCGCGCGGGTGCAGGCAGCGCAGAATGGCGCGGTAACGGACGAAATAAACCCGAGTTCGCCTTTGGCGTTTGGCAGGCGGAAAATGCGCGCCTCGCCGTCCAGCTTGCCGCTGTTTCCCGGCGTCAGCGGCCCCAGTTCCGCTTCGATCTGGTTACGCATTTCCTCTGCGGTGACCACCTGCTGGCGCTGTAAATCCGTGGCGCCGCCAAAGGGCATCATCTCGATAAAACGTACCTGCCAGGGGTTGTCCAGCGTCAGAGCGGCCATGCTGGCAATGTCGCCATCATTAAAGCCGCGCACCACCACCGCATTGAGCTTAACTGGCGTCAACCCCGCAGCTTCGGAGGCTTGAATGCCCTCCCAGACCTGGTCAAACGACCCCCAGCGGGTGATTTTCTTGAAGCGGACGGTATCCAGCGTGTCCAGGCTGATGTTGACCCGCTGCAGGCCGGCATCTTTGAGCGGCTGAGCCAGTTTGCCAAGCAGCACCCCGTTGGTCGTCATGGAAAGCGACCGGATACCCGGTACGGCGGCAATTTCGCGCACCAGATCGACAACATGCGCCCGCACGGTGGGCTCTCCGCCCGTCAGCCGGATTTTGTCGAATCCCAGGCTGGCAAACAGGCGCACCAGCAGCAGCACCTCGTCATCCTGCAGCATTTCGGCATTGGGGCGAAAGGTCATATCCTCCGGCATGCAGTACACGCAGCGCAGGTTGCAGTGGTCGGTCAGGCTGATGCGCAGGTAATGGATGTTGCGTCCAAAGCGGTCGTAGGCCATAAGTTCCCTTAATTAAGATCAATTGTATCATATAAATTGCATAAAACCGGAGAGGGGAATTAGCCCTGGATATTCCAATCCGATCGGTTTCTAAGAGGAAAGACCGCAATGGATGTCACCCTGCCCGCAGGGCACTCTGCGAGTGAGCGTAAGCGAAGGGTCTCGCAGCCGGCCAATGAGATGCTTCATTTCATTTACGCGCAGCGTGCCCCACCCGAAGGGTGCTCTGTGTGTGGGCAACAAGACGTCACCCTGAGCGTAAGCGAAGGGTCTCCCGGCCCGCCGCGGGATGCTTCACTTCGTTCATGCGCGGCGTGCCCCACCCGTAGGGTGCTCTGTGAGTGTGGGCAGCATGACATTCAAGGTATTATTTATGGAATACCTGCTACTGTCCAGATTACGGGATTCAATTCTTTCAATATGACAAATTTTACCTACATAATAGCAATATTGAGGAAATATGTTTTTGCCCTGTGTGACGGTTGACACTATGTATTCTATGAAAACAGCCCCATAATCATAGAGCACCGAGCATCGCGGCTATTTTTGGTTTTAATCCTGGTAAGAACTGAATAGGAGGAACTGAATGCCCCCCAAGGGACGGATTATCGTCAGCGATTTGTACTGCAAGGGATGCGAGTTGTGTGTCGGGGCTTGCCCGCAAGCGGTTATTGCGCTGAACCCTGAACGCATTACCGCCAAGGGTTATCACCCCGCTTCACTGTTCAAAGACGGCTGCACTGGCTGTGGAATTTGTGCCATCGTGTGCCCCGACGCCGCCATCACGGTCTACCGGGAAGACCTGCGCGCCCGGCGCGCGATTCCCGCAGGAGCATAGGAGGCGAATATGGCACGCGAATTATGGAAAGGGAACAACGCAATTGCCGAAGCCGCAGTGCGAGCCGGGTGCGCCGCTTATTTTGGTTACCCGATCACCCCGCAGACCGAATTATTGGAGTACATGTCGGCCCGCATGCCGCAATTGGGGCGAGCATTCGTTCAGGCGGAAAGTGAATTAGCCGCAATCAACATGGTGTACGGCGCAGCCTGCACCGGAACACGGGTGATGTCTTCGTCTTCCAGCCCCGGCGTCAGCTTGATGATGGAAGGGGTCTCTTACATTGCCGGCACCGAAATTCCGGCGGTGCTGGTGGATGTGATGCGCGGCGGGCCGGGTCTTGGCAACATTGCCCCTGCGCAGTCCGACTACAATCAGATCGTTCACGGCGGCGGACACGGCGATTACAACCTGATCGTTTTGGCGCCGTCCTCCGTGCAGGAATCGGTCGACCTGACCGTGTTGGCCTTTGACCTGGCAGAAAAATACCGCTCCATTTGTGTGGTGCTGCTGGACGGCAGCATCGGCCAAATGATGGAGCCTGCGGAAATGCCGCCCTTCCAGCCGCTGCGCACCGAATATCCCGATTGGGCGGTTACCGGCGCCAAAGATCGCGAGCGCCGCTTCCTCAGTTCCATTTACCTGGACCCGCCGCAAGAAGAGGCTGCCAACCTGCGCATGCTGCGCCGCTGGCAGGAGGTCCAGGCGAACGAAATCCGCTACAAGACCTATTACATGGACGACGCCAAGTTTGCCGTGATCGGCTTTGGCTCTTCCGGCCGGGTGGCGCTTTCTGCTGTACGGGCAGCGCGCGCCGAAGGCATCCCGGTAGGGCTGCTGCGCCCGATCACCCTCAATCCCTTCCCCGAAAAAGTGGTGGAAGATTTAGCCAAACAGGTTGAGGGTATTCTGGTGGTCGAGATGAATTCGGGCCAGATGCTGGAAGATATCCGGCGCATCGCCAAAGGCGCGGCGCCGGTGGAATTCTTTGCCCGTTTGGGCGGCATCATGCCGCTGCCGGATGAAATCCTGGATGAAATCCACCGCTTGGCCAAGGGCCCGCTGACGTTGGAAGGTCACCCCCGCGACCGCTGGCTGGCGCGCATGGGTACATTGAACTAAAGGAGCAGCGAATGGATACTCAAGAAGAAGTTATCGTTTACGCTCGACCTGATTCGCTGACAAAGACCAACACCCACTACTGCCCGGGCTGCACCCACGGCGTGGCGCACCATCTGATTGCGGAAGTGATCGATGAGATGGGCTTGCGCGATCGCACGATTGGCGTTGCCTCGGTTGGCTGCTCGGTTTTTGCCTACAATTACATGAACTTTGACTTTGTCCAGGCGCCGCACGGCCGCGCCCCCGCCATGGCGACCGGCGTCAAGCGCGTGTTCCCCGACAAAGTGGTTTTAACCTACCAGGGCGACGGCGACCTGGCTTCGATCGGCATGGCCGAAATTGTGCATGCAGCCGCCCGTGGCGAAAACATTTCGGTGTTCTTTCTGAATAACGCCAATTACGGCATGACCGGCGGTCAGATGGCCCCAACAACGCTGCCTGGCCAAAAGACGACCTCGTCACCGAACGGACGCGATGTCGAAACACAGGGTTACCCGATTCGCGCCTCGGAACTGCTGGCAACCCTGGACGGCGCCAGCTACGTGGTGCGCCGCAGCCTGCACGATCCCAAGAATATCCGCCTGGCGAAAAAAGCCATCCGCACCGCCTTCGAGGTGCAACTGCGCGGGTTGGGCTTTTCGATGGTCGAGCTGCTTTCCACCTGCCCGACCAACTGGGAAATGACCCCGCAGAATTCGCTCAAATGGCTGGAAGAGCACATGATTCCATACTACCCGCTGGGCGACTACAAAGTCAACCCGGCTGTCGCCGAGATCAAGGGCTAAAGGAGAACGCCATGCAGACAGAGATTATTTTTGCCGGTTTTGGCGGTCAGGGCGTGCTGTTTGCCGGGCAGGTTGTGGCGTATGCTGCCATGGACAACGGCCTGGAGGTTACCTGGATCCCTTCATACGGCCCGGAAATGCGCGGCGGAACCGCCAACTGCACGGTCATCGTCTCCGACGAGGAAATTGGCTCGCCGCAGGTGCGCTACCCGACGGCGGTGGTGGCCATGAACCTGCCCTCGCTGGATAAATACGAACCGCTGGTCAAAGAGGGCGGGTATTTGATCGTCAATTCGTCCATGGTGGACCGCCCCGTCAGCCGCAAGGAAATCCACTCCGTGATGGTGCCGGGCAACGAGATCGCTGAGGGACTGGGCGACAAGAAAATGACCAACATGGTGCTGCTTGGCGCGCTGCTGGCCAACGTACCGCTGCTGCCATTGGAAGCGGTGGAGAAGTCACTGCGTGAACACCTGCCGGAAAAGCATCATCGATTGCTGCCGCTCAATTACCAGGCGCTGCGCGAAGGCGCGCGGTTCCTGGCCGAGAAAGTGTAGGATACGAAGTAAGGTTGAAACCGGCGGGATTTCCCGCCGGTTTTTTTATGACGGCATCTGTCTTTGCGATTGGAGCGAAGCGGAAAGAAGCAATTCACGCCGGTTAATCCATGCTCATTTCTATGGCCAGGCGTGCTGGTCGACTCGCGCAGATTGCTTCGCCCTAAAAAACCAGGGCTCGCGACGACAATGTTGCTATATAAGGAGTTTTGATTTTCGTAGGGTGTGTTCGACCCTGTGAAAAATTAAACTGCTCAAGGGATGACACGCCTATCCATCACAGCTTGGGTCGAACGCACCGAAGATTAAAATGGTCCTTCCAGCCTTGCCAAATTGCAGTATAACCATTCAACACGTGTAAGGAGTAAAAAGCCGAGTGGCGACAAACCCGAACAGAGGTAGAGCCCACCTGATATTGAACCACGGCTATCGAGCGTGTGGACCGGCTAAAAATCGTGACAAAGCTCATCCCCGGATTTATGACCGTTGACCATAGCCGCGGGTTAATTCATACCCTATAATATATTCGTGTCTGCGAATATATCTCCTGCAAGTTCCCCCGAAACCCAAATTTCTCACCTGTTCGCCATCATCGGACAGCCGGTGCGCATCCAGATATTGGCGATTATCGGCAATGAGCCGGCCTGTGTTTGCCATCTGGAGGCGGTGCTGGGGCTGCGCCAGGCCAGCATATCTCAGCATTTGATGGTGTTGCGCAAGGCTAACCTGGTAACGGCGCAGCGCGAAGGCCGGAATATTTTCTACCGGTTGGTTCAGCCGGGGGTGCTTCAGGTAATCGAGCAGGCCGCCGTTTTTGGCGGCATGACGCCGGGCGCGTTATCTGCCCTGGCTGTCAGGCCGGTGGCGGGCTGCCCCTGTCCGCAGTGCAACCCGGGCATCGACCCGGAGCTATCCTGCAAAACTCTCAGTTCATCCAAGTCATCATAATTCTGAGCGAGGCATCGTATGGAAAATAAAAGTGTGACCAAACGGCTGTCATTTTTGGATCGCTATTTAACGCTGTGGATTTTCCTGGCCATGGCAGTAGGCGTGGGCCTGGGCTATTTATTCCCCAATGTGGTCGAAGGTTTCAATACGGCTGTTTCGGTGGGCACCACCAACATCCCCATTGCCATTGGACTGATCCTGATGATGTACCCGCCGCTGGCCAGGGTGCATTACAACGAGTTGGGCAAAGTTTTCCGCGACTGGAAGGTGCTCGGCCTTTCGTTGCTGCAAAACTGGGTCATTGGGCCGGTTTTGATGTTCGCGCTGGCGATCATTTTCCTGCGCGGCTTCCCGGAATACATGTCCGGGTTGATCATGATCGGCCTGGCGCGCTGTATTGCCATGGTCATCGTCTGGAACTCACTGGCGAAGGGCGACACCGACTACGCGGCAGGGTTGGTGGCTTTCAACAGTGTTTTTCAGGTGCTCTTCTACAGCGTCTACGCTTACGTGTTTATCACCGTGCTGCCCACCTGGTTTGGGCTGGAAGGCGCGGCCGTTCACGTCACGATTGGCGAGATTGCAAAATCCGTATTCATCTACCTGGGCATTCCCTTCATCGCCGGTTTCATCAGTAACATGGTGCTCATACGAGTAAAAGGCCGGGACTGGTATTACAAGACTTTTATCCATAAAATCAGCCCGATTACGCTGATCGCGCTGTTGTTCACCATCCTGGTGATGTTCTCGCTCAAGGGTAATTTGATTGTCCGCATCCCGCTGGATGTGGTCCGCATTGCCATCCCGCTGCTGATCTACTTTGTGGTTATGTTCCTGGTCAGTTTTGCCATGGGTAAGGCGATCGGGGCGAATTATAAGCAGACCACGACGTTGTCCTTCACGGCGGCCTCCAATAATTTCGAACTGGCAATCGCCGTCGCGGTGGCGGTATTCGGGCTCAACTCCGGGCAGGCCTTTGCGGCGGTGATTGGGCCGCTTGTGGAAGTGCCGGTCATGATCGGGCTGGTCAATGTGGCTTTCTGGCTGCAAAAGCGGCTGTACAAAGACGAAATAACGGCTGGCGCGCCCAGTCTGGACGTCTGCTAGGTGGGGGCAGGGCTGCTTTTAGGGGGAGCAGCCCTGGATTTTATCCACGCGGTATCCGTCCGTCAGGATGACCAAGGCCAGGTCACCTGAAAAAAAACGGTATATTTGATGTCGCTATCCGATTCGGATCAGAGACCATCCGTTACAAGCTGGCGATGACGACGCCGAAAAAGTAACCAGCCAGTGTGCTGAAGACAGCGACCAACCCGACATAGATGCCGGTCTTCTTTTTGCCCATAACCCCATTCAATACCAGGATGGACTGGAGCGAAAGTTCAGGATCGGCCAGCAGGTAGGCAAGCAGCGGACCGCGCGCCATGCCAAGGTCGAGGAACATGCGAGCAATCGGGACTTCAACCAGCGTGGGGAAATACATGAATACGCCGAACAGGACGCCGATGATATTTGCCCAGATGGTGTTTTGACCGGCTACGGTGCGCACCCAGGTCTCGGGAATGATCACCTTGACGATGCCGGCGGCGAATACTCCGATAATCAAGAGTGGGAAAATCTGCTTTACGAATTTCCAGGTCTCGAAGATCCAGCCGGCAAGTTCATCTTTGGTAAAAAATCGAGCGGTAACAATGCCGGTGGCTGCCAGTAGGATAACTTCGCCAACCAAACGACCGTTGATGCCAATGATCAACGACCCGACCTGTTCCTTGGGTGCGGCGATCAGGATTGTCAGGGCGATTAATACGATTGCCGCATAGGTCCAGCCGTTGAATCCCTCAAAAATTTTCTGGAAACCCTTCCAGGCGGTTATCCCGATGAAGACCAGCATCAGGATAAGCACTGCCCCCTGCACTGTCAGGTTTAAGCTGGAAAGGATGGTTGCCCAGCCCGCAGTGAGGTCTACTGGCAGCGTGATTTCAGCATAAACATTGGTCAGCAAGCCTATCTGCAGCGTACCAACAATTAAAACTGCCAGCAGCAGACCGAAGATGACCCACACCGCGGACTTGACGCCAGCGTTTTGGTCAAACACGCCGTTGGCGGCCATTTCTGCGGTACGCGCAAATTCTTCCTTGCGGAAAACCCAGGCCATGATCATCCCGATGACGATGCCAAAGGTGATGGATAGTACCAGGCGGCTGATAGCGACATCAAACCCGATGGCTGCGCCGGTGTAGGTGATCGCCAGGATGTTGATGGCTGGTCCGACGAACAGGAAGGTGATGGCAGGACCCAGTCCTGCGCCGCGCTTCCAAATGCCGGCAAAGAGCGGCAGAATGGTGCACGAGCAAACTGCCAGGATGAAGCCGCCAAAAGCAGAGGCTGGATAGCTGATCCATTTGGAGGCTTTTGGGCCAAGAAAGCGGGTGATGGCTTCCTTGGGGACCATGGAACTCATGAAACCGGCAATGACAAATGCCGGCACCAGGCACAATAAAACATGGGCTGCCAGGTAATCCAGCAGCCCGGTCCAGCCAGACCAGAATAGGTTACCGATATATACCAGAATGGGATCCATAAAACCTACACAACTGCTGACTATGCAGCTCTCAACCAGTCTGTAACTTCCGCTTCAGTGGGGATGCGGCCGGATGAGACCACTTTATCGTTGATCACCAGGCCCGGGGTGGAAAGAATCGGCCATTTCATAATTTCGTCAAAGTCGGTCACTTTTTCCACTTCAGCCTCAAGGCTGAGGGTTTCGACCGCTTTGCAGGCAACGGCTTCCACCCGTTTGCAATTGGCACAGCCCGATCCAAGAACTTTGATGTTGATCATATTTTTGTTTCCTTTTCGAAAATTAGTCTAAGTGGGTCTAAAACGCCTGGTAGTTTGGCTATTCTTTGGGATTGCAATGCGGGCAGGGGCAGATAGTTTCCGGTTTTGCAGTCCCGGTTGTGGGTTGACCGGTCAACTGACTGGCTGCGTCGAGAACAACGTAAATCTGGGGATTGGTCACCCGATAATAAATATTCCAGCCGTCACGCCGGTCCTGGATCAACCCGGCCTCACGTAGCACGGCCAGCTGCTGAGAGATGTAAGCTTGCCGGAAACCAAGGAAGGCTTCCATGTGGCAGACGCAATGCTCGCCATCTCGCAGCAGATTGAGGATGGCGATGCGCGCGGGGTGGGTCAGGGTTTTAAACACCTGAACCTGGGCGTCCAGTGGTTTGAGGGATGGGGCGGTGCCATCAATTACATTCAAAGTCATGAATATGATTATAATGTCAAGTTAACTTGGTTTAAATGGTAATTTGTCATAATAATTGCGGACAAAGGTAAAGGAAATTGGTAGGAGGCGTAATATTTTTGATATCGATGAAGTTCCCGGTCTCCAGAAGAGATCGAGCGGTTTTGTGTTCTTCCAAGGGGGGGGCAAATACCGGAAAGGGTTTATAAATAGGGGTGAATCATTGGTTCCTGTTATTCAGCCACCCATTCGAGCTGTTTTTGAAACCCTTTAACCCGGTTCATTCCCGACAGAAGACAAGTCACAAGTACGAAGATGCAGCCCCCAAAAGTATTTCGAATGGAATGGAAAAAAAGCACTGGCAGCGAAATGTCATTGGCTAAATTGCAGCAGCAGCGTCTTGACCAGATGATTGCCTATGCCCGAAGCTGTTCTCCGTTCTATCGCCAGTTATACCAGCACCTGCCCGCCAGCGCTGTAGAGCTTCACAACCTCCCACCAACTACCAAAACCCAACTGATGGAAGCCTTTGACACCTGGGCGACCGACCCGGCTGTCAACCGTGCGAGCGTGGACGCCTTCATCCGCGATAAGCGGTTGGTCGGCCAGCGCTATCTTGGAAAATATTCCGTCTGGACGACGTCCGGAACGACCGGCGAACCGGGTATTTTCCTGCAGGATGCCTCCGCGCAGCGTATTTACAACCAGTTGCTGATTTTACGCGGTTTCCGTTCCTGGTTAACCTGGGGAGATTTGGCGGTCATGCTGCGGCGCGGTTTTCACTGTGCGATGATCCTGGCAGTTGGTGACCATTATGCCGGTGCTGCCAATTGGGCGCGGGTGCAACGTTCACTGGGTCCGTTTTCCAACCGTTTGAGGATCTTTCCCATCCTTGAGCCGCTGCCCGGGCTGGTCGCGCGGCTGAATGCTTTTCGGCCGGTGATCATCATCAGCTACCCGAGCGTGCTGGCCTTACTTGCCGGTGAGCAGTCAACCAGCCGGTTGAATATCCAGCCCTTTGTATTGTGCAGCCTGGGCGAAGGGCTGGATGAACCAGCCCGGCAGAAGATTGAATCGGCTTTTCCGAAGAGTCACCTGGTGGATATTTACGCTGCTTCGGAATTTCTCTGTATCGGCTTCGAGTGCAGCGAACATTGGCTGCATGCCAATAGCGACTGGGTGCTGCTGGAGCCAGTGGATGAGGATAACCAGCCGGTCGTGATGGGTCAACCCTCGACCAATGTGCTGCTGACCAACCTGGCGAACCGCGTCCAGCCCATTCTGCGCTACAGCCTGGGGGATAGCGTCACCTTCAAGCCCGAGCCCTGCCCGTGCGGCAATCCGCTGCCGGCATTTCGGGTTGCCGGGAGGACCGATGAGACCATGATTTTCCCCTCCCGAGCTGCCGGCAGCGTGGCGGTGCTGCCGATGGCGATCGCCAGCGTGGTGGAACAGGTTCCCGGGGTGCTGCGCTACCAGATCATTCAAACGGCTCCTGACCAACTCAAGGTCAGGCTGGAGGTCGAACCGGGGGCTGAGCGCAAGGCTGTCTGGGACATTACGGCGGCGGGTTTACAAGCCTTTTTCGCAAACCAGGGCGCGGCGGCGATTGGAGTGGCTCTGGCAAGCAAAGCGCCGCAGGCGAACCCGGTCAGCGGCAAGTTCCGGCACGTGTATAAGGAGAGGTGGGAAGTAGAGTAAACGGGGGAAGCCCTCGGTCATGCGGCGTGCTCGGTCTCAAGACCGGCGCGAGCAAAGCAGGCTATAGCAGAACATGGGCGCGCACTGCGCGCCTCTACAGCCGCTGCGCGATCGGTCACAGAGCGACCCCCTCCACCCTCCCCCAAAATCCAAAGATCGGATTTTAGGGGAGACAAAGGTAGGCGCGGGCGAAAGGGCCTTCGGGTGGGCATCACGTGCCTCGACGGGCTCAGCAAACGGGCGCAATCAAGGCTGCTGTCAAAATTCACCCTTGACATTTTCTCTTTCCAAGGTGTATATTTCTGCGTCGAATAGTTCGATATGTTACTAATTGATTGCGAGGAAAAATGCACCCATTTGCTGGCCCTGAAAATGACCAAATTCGCGGGCACATTCATGATTATCTGAAAAAGCTGTTCGACATCGAGGACACCAGCGGCATCGAGTTTTTCGTCATGCTGCAGCGAACGGCGCACCTGATTCGACGGCTCGACGACCAGTCCGATGAGGATATGGATATCTCCGGCCCGCGCTGGAGACTGCTGATGCGCCTGCTGATCGAGGAAGAGGTCGGCAGCGGTACGGGTCTGACCCCGACTGTCATCAGCCAGTCGCAGCGCGTTAGCAAGAATACCATCAGTGCGCTGCTGCGCGGTCTCGAGGCGCAGGGTCTTATCCAGCGCACACTCGATTCGACCGACCTGCGTGCCTTTCGCATCCAGCTCACCCCGACGGGAAGGGACTATCTGCGCAAGACCGCCCCTGAGCGCATCCAAAATCTCAACCGGCTGCTTTCCGGGCTGGATTTAGCCGAGCAGGAGCAGCTTACCCGGCTGCTCGAAAAGCTGCAAAGCTTACTGGTGGAACAATTCAAGGCCAAATGCAAAGATGGCAAGCCCCATTCCGAGTTTGTAGCGCATGGGCCCTTTTCTGAGGAGTGAATCATTCCATGATTCGATTAGTCAGGTATCTCAAACCATATTTATCCATGATTTTGCTCACCATCGTGCTGTTGTTCGTGCAGGCCAACGCCGACCTGGCGCTGCCGGATTATCTCTCACGCATTGTGAATAACGGTATCCAGCAGGGCGGCGTGGAAAACGCGGTGCCGACCGCCCTGCGCGCCAGCACGATGGAGCACTTGCAACTGTTCCTGGCGCCGGACGAACAGGCACGCGTGATGGCGGCCTATACCCTGGTCGATGCCAGTTCGCCGGATTACGCCGAAACGCTGAAGACTGTGCCCGGCGCTGCCGCTGAGCCGGTCTATGTTTTGACCGCCAGCGATACCGCTGAAATCGCAGCGCTCGACCCGCTGATGGCAAAAGCGCTGCTGGCGGTATCCGGCATCGAGCAGGTGATGGCGGACCCCGCCAAGGCTGCTCAGATGGGCGCGGCGGCCGGCTTCGACCTTTCTCGACTACCCGCAGGTGCAGACCTGTTTAGCCTGTTGGGTAACTTGCCCCAGGCGCAGCGCGAACAGATCAGTACGCAACTGCAAGGTCAGTTCGCTGCGCTGGGCGAGAGCGCAGTACAGCAGGCCGCCATCCAGGCGGTAAAAGGCGAGTACGCAGCGCTTGACATGAACACAGCCAGCCTGCAAACCAACTACATCTTAAGCACCGGGTTGCTGATGCTGCTGGTCACGCTGGTGTCGGTCGTCAGCAGCATTGCGGTCGGTTACTTCTCAGCTAGAACGGCTGCCGGCCTGTCGCGTGACCTGCGGCGCGCAGTCTTCCAAAAGGTCGAGGGCTTCTCATCCACCGAGTTCGACCACTTTTCCACCGCTTCCCTGATCACCCGCACCACCAACGACATCACCCAGATTCAGATGGTGGTGATCATGATGATGCGCATGGTCTTCTACGCGCCGATCATGGGCGTGGGCGGCATCATCCGCGCCATCGACAAAGATTCGTCGATGTGGTGGATCATCGCCGTTGGCGTGGCAGCCCTGCTCAGCCTGATCGTAGTGGTCTTCTCGATTACGCTGCCAAAGTTCAAAGCAATGCAGAACCTGATCGATCGACTCAACCTGGTGCTGCGCGAGAACCTCTCGGGCATGATGGTCATTCGCGCTTTCAATATGCAGCCGTTCGAGGAGCAGCGTTTCGACAAGGCCAACCAGGATTTGACCGGCACGACCCTGTTCATCAACCGGGTGATGGTCGCCATGTTCCCAACCATGATGTTTATCATGAATGGCTTGTCGCTGCTGATCATCTGGATCGGCTCGCAGCAGGTGGCGGCAGCCCAGATGCAGGTAGGCGACATGATGGCTTTCATGCAATATGCCATGCAGATCGTCTTCTCGTTTTTGATGATGTCCTTTATGTTCATCCTCTTGCCGCGCGCTTCGGTTTCGGGCGGACGGATTGCTGAGGTGTTGGACACGGAACCGACCATCCGCGACGCACAGACCCCGCGCAATTTCCCCGCGCCGTTCAAGGGCACGGTCGAGTTCCGCAACGTGTCCTTCCGCTACCCCGGCGCGGAAGAAGATGTGCTGCGCAACATCAACTTCACCGCGCAGCCGGGGCAAACCACTGCCTTCATCGGTTCGACCGGTTCGGGCAAGTCAACCATCGTCAACCTGATCCCGCGCTTCTATGATGTGACCGGCGGGCAGATCCTGATCGACGGGATGGATATCCGCCAGGTAACGCAGCACGAGCTGCGCGACAAAATCGGCTACATCCCGCAGAAGAGCACGCTCTTTTCCGGCACGATCGAGAGCAACCTGCGCTACGCGGACGATGACGCAACGAAAGAGGCGCTGCTGGCTGCTGCCGGAACTGCTCAGGTGAGCGAGTTTATCGACTCGAGCGCCGACGGGCTGGCGACCGAGATTGCTCAGGGCGGCGCGAACGTCTCTGGCGGGCAAAAACAACGCCTGTCGATCGCCCGCGCGCTGGTAAAGCAGGCACCGATCTACATCTTCGATGATAGTTTTTCGGCGCTGGACTTCAAGACGGATGCGGCCCTGCGCCATGCCTTGAAGGAGAATACCGCCGACAGCGCGGTGCTGATCGTCACCCAGCGCGTTTCGACCGTGATGAACGCCGAGCAAATTGTGGTGCTGGATGAAGGGCAGGTGGTCGGCATTGGCACCCATTTGGAATTGATGAAAACCTGCGAGCCGTATCGCGAGATCGCGCTGTCGCAGTTGAGCATGGAGGAATTATCATGATGATGCCCGGCGGAAATCCAAATCGCAGCGGGGGCGGATCCAAGGAACAGGCGGGCGGGCCAAGTTTTGGCCCAGGGCGCCACGGCGGCCCAATGGGCATGATGATAAAGGGTGAGAAGGCGCGCGACTTCAAGGGCACGATGCAAAAGCTGCTGCAGGCGCTCAGCCCGTACCGCTGGCAATTCGTGGTGGTGTTCGTGTTCGCCGCGGCCTCGACCGTGTTCAACATCCTCGGCCCAAAGATCCTTGGCAAGGCCACCACCAAACTGTTCGAAGGGGTCATGGGGCAGATCGCCGGCACGGGCGAGGGCATCGACTTCACCTACATCGGCAACATTCTGATCACCATGACCATCCTGTACCTGCTGGCGACGCTGTTCAGCTACGTGCAGGGCTGGATCATGTCCGGCGTCTCGGCCCAGGTGACCTATCGCTTCCGCCGGGATATCGCCGAGAAGATCAACCGCATGCCGCTGGGCTATTTCGACGGCACCAACCACGGCGAGGTGCTCTCGCGCGTTACCAACGATGTGGATACGGTCAGCCAGACCCTCAACCAAAGCTTGTCGCAGATCATCACCTCCGGCGTGACGGTTGTGGGCGTGCTGGTGATGATGCTGACCATCAGCTGGCAGATGACGCTGGCGAGCCTGCTGGTCCTCCCGCTCTCGCTGGTTTTCATCCGGCAGATCGTGAACCGCTCGCAGAAGTACTTTTCCGAACAGCAGGAATATCTTGGCCACGTCAACGGGCATGTCGAGGAAATGTACGGCGGCCACATGGTGATGAAGGCGTTCAACGGCGAGGAGAAGAGCGTCGCAAAGTTTGACAGCTTCAACGTCACGCTGTACAGCTCGGCCTGGAAGTCGCAATTCCTCTCGGGGCTGATGATGCCGGTCATGAGCTTCATCAGCAACCTGGGGTACGTGGCGGTGGCGGTGCTGGGCGGCTGGCTGGCAACGCGCAGCCTGATTACCGTGGGCGACATTCAGGCTTTCATCCAGTACGTGCGCAACTTCACCCAGCCGATTGCGCAACTGGCGAACATTTCCAACACGCTGCAGCAAACCGCCGCAGCGGCCGAACGGGTCTTTGGCTTCTTGAATGAGGCTGAGGAGACGCCCGACCCGGCCGGTGCGCTGGAACTGAGCGATGTGCGCGGCCAGGTGGACTTCGAGGACGTGCGCTTTGGCTACAACCCCGAGAAGGTGGTGATCAACGACTTCACCGCCAGGGCGAACAGCGGCCAGCGGGTGGCCATCGTCGGGCCGACCGGCGCGGGCAAGACCACCATCGTCAAGCTGCTGATGCGCTTCTACGACGTCGACTCCGGCGCGATCCGCGTCGACGGGCGCGATATCCGCAGCCTGACCCGCCGCGACCTGCGCAAGCTGTTCGGCATGGTGTTGCAGGATACCTGGCTGTACAACGGCACGATCATGGAGAACATCCGTTACGGCCGGCCGGATGCCACCGATGAGGAGGTGTACGTCGCTGCCAGAGCCGCGCACGTGGATCACTTTGTGCATACGCTGCCGGATGGCTATAACATGGTGCTCAACGAGGAAGCCAGCAACGTCTCGCAGGGGCAAAAACAGCTACTGACCATCGCGCGCGCAGTACTGGCCGACCCCAAGATTCTGATTTTGGATGAGGCCACCAGTTCGGTTGATACGCGCACCGAGATATTGATCCAGCGCGCCATGAATACCCTGATGAAGGGCCGCACCAGCTTTATCATTGCCCACCGCCTGTCCACCATCCGCGACGCCGACCTGATTTTGGTGATGCGCGACGGGGATATCGTCGAGCAGGGCGACCACAAGAGCCTGCTGCAGGCCGGCGGTTTCTACGCCGAGCTGTATAACAGCCAGTTCGAGCGGGCGGTGGTGGTGTAGGGCAGAGCGCCCCCTCCAGCCTTCCCCAAAATCCGATTTACAATAAAAGGTTGCATAATATTGTCCTCCCTCCCAATCGTTTATATTCACCTTTTATGATTTTTTTCTAGCAATTAGCTTGGATCAATTTCCGGGGGACGGGGCGATGAATTCTCAAAGCGAAAGAATAATTTGGCAGCATTACTTGATAATTCTAACAGACGGAAATTTATAGTGTGCAGAATAATCCCAATATTAACTGAAACAATGCCAAGGATCATAAGCCCAGATGCTAAAATCGCTTTTGGCACGCTGTATATATATTTGAACAGCAAATATTCCCTAATTACAAATGCCCCAACTAAAATACTACAAATAAAAAACATTAGCCCTATCCCACCAAAAAAGGTGAGGGGCTTATAAGACTGCATGATCGATAATATTTTATATAGAACCTTGAAACCGTCTTTAATTGTGTTGAGTTTTGAGAAGCTACCCAATGGGCGCTCTCGATATGGAATTTCAATTTCAGAAATCTTAAAATGCCGGTAAAGCAACTGCAATGTCATTTCGGTTTCTACATCAAACCCTGTTGCAACGATAGGTAATTCTATCGCCACCGCACGATTGAAGACTCTATATCCCGACATTGGATCCTTTAATTTTGAAGAAAATATTGCGTTGATTAAAGTACAAACAAGTTTGTTACCACTGTAGTGCAATGGACGGAATGCATGTTGTGAATAATTGGATAGTCTTTGTCCAACCAGCATATCCGTTTCTTCTTTTAAAACTGGTGCTAGTAAATCGTGTACTTTTTCTGCTGGATAAGTGTCGTCACCATCGACTAAAACATAGATATCGGCAACCACTTTATTCAACATCGCGCTTAGGACAAATCCTTTACCCTGTCGTTTCTCTTTAACCACAATTGCGTTACTATTAACCGCTAATTCAAAACTACCGTCTGAACTATTGTTATCAAAGACATAAATGGTGGCGTTGGGTAGCTCATTCCGAAAATCTTGGATGACCTTGACTATTGTTTTCTGTTCGTTATAACAAGGAATTAAAACTGCAATGTTGATCGAGGAATAGTCCCTTGCGTTGTTCATCTTTCTACCTTTGATACAGAAATAAGAGATTGTCCAATGGGACATCCAACTTTGCCTTCAATAAATGAAATTAATGGCACAAATTTATTAAATATTTTGATTTGAGAATCGCTTTGGCGCGTTAGTTTTCTCACTCGAGCATTGTATATCCAACCCAATAACCCTAAAATATTTGAATAAAACATTTTCTCGTTTTTCAGTGATGTCTTCCTTAGATTTTCTTTCATTGAGCGTTTTGTATAGCGACGAAAATGTCCGACCGCTTTATCTATAGGTCCATATGCTTGAGGAAATGCAGGAACGAGGAGTACAACTCGGCCGCCTGGTTCCAAAATTCTTTCGAAAAGTTTAAGTGTTGCAACATCATCCTCAATGTGTTCCAACACATTCATACATAGCACTGTATCAAAATGTAAATTTATAAAATCATTAAATTCGCAAGCCTCAATTCCTTTATTTATCAGGCTAAAGTGAGGTGCGCTTATAAATATCCTGTGTAATATTTCAGAACAATACTGGTTAGGCTCTACCACGACCAGCAAATCCACATCGTCAATTAGTTGACGACTTATGTTGCCAATCCCAGGACCAATTTCAAGAACGCGTTTCCCAATATATGGTTTTACTAAGGCATGTAACCATTTATTGTAATTGGGAGCATTTTCCATTTGACGCAAATCATCCATAATAAATGGATCATCAGTCTGTATATATCGCCGGTCATTTTGAACTTTCATCTATAATTTTTCCTCAAAGAGAACATTTGTTTTTGGCAATGGATTAAAAAGATACATTATTTTATAATGGTTTTGATATTTACAGTATCTTTAATCTGCATCATAATTATTCTGCAATGAATAAATTTTTTTCCACCGTAATTTGCCGCGATTACAAAAGCTTTTAAACAACATAAATATGGAAATCCAATGCAAACTCCACTTACTTTACTTCAACGGCGGTTACTTTGTAAGTTAGCTTTCTTGCATCAGCGCCTAACCCTAATTCAGCAGGAATAAAATATCTGTTAGAACCCAAGCTCAGTTCATATAATTTTTCTTCAGGTTTCTTATTTACTATTATAGATACCATTTCTCCGTTTGGGCTGACTGAAGCAAAGGAGACTTTACCTGTGGAATCTGTCAGGGTTGCCACAATATCACTGGCATGTCCATCAGTTATCAAATTTAGGGAAACCTCAATTTGATTTTTACCTTCAACACCCGCTATCAAAAGCTTTGCATTATCCATCAACCAGTTATCTGCGTAAGTGTTCAGCATAATGTAATCAAATTTTATTTTTCCTGTAAACGTTTCGTTCAATTTATAGACATTAAACAAGGTTAAATCAGTGCTAATCAACTCCAAATTTTGGATTTTTGATAAATTTGAAAGCCTCTTCGATGTAATAACAAAATTTTGCTCATTTCTGTGAAAATAGTCGTATTCGAGGGGGTTTTCTGCGATACCACTTTTAATAAAATCCTTGTTTGATTGAGCTGAATATAATGCATCTACATATAGGCTATTATCAATATCAATTAATAACGGGGTTCCGGGTTTTGAATTTACTATTTTACTCAAAGATGAATACTCATTCTCTCTTAATACACCATTATATTCAATCGAATACACACGGTATGTATCGTAAGCAGCGTACACGTGATTTATTAACATAAAACCGCCGATCACTCCGGCTAATAATTTTTTTCCCATTCCAGTACTCTTCCGATAGAGGATAAAACCAAGTGACATTGTGATTAGTACTGCAAAGATAAAAATATGATTACGACCATTTATAACTTTATTCTGCAATGATTCAAATAAAAGCAGGCTTTTCGCATCAATGATCGAACCATTTATGACTTGCGGTTGAATGAGTAAATAGTAGATAAGAAGAATAGATGAAAATATAAAACCAAACTGCCTAAACCTAAGTTTCGAAAAATCCAGTTTTAGCATCATAACCAGAAAAGGGATGAAATAAGGGAAAAAATATCTATAATGAACACGTTGCACACCTAGCGCTGCTCCTCCTTCATCCATGTAAATTAAAACCACAACTGTTGCGATGGTGACTAGGAAAGAAGTTGTAAGAAAGAATAAAAATTTTCGATCTTTCCTTTCATAATGCAACAGATTATCAAACGGGAGGATGAAAGGAAAAACCATAAAAAGCATCGTTGTAAAAAACAAGTAATACATTACTCCATTGGGAAAATCCGAAACAATGTTTCGTAACGCATCTATTAATCTCGCCGATGCCGTGATTGTCCAAAAATCATCCACCGCTGCAAAACTCCTGTAATTGACATAACGTATCGCCAGGGATAATGTTTCCTTCAAGCCGAACACAACTACAATGACTGTGATTATCTGAGTGAGTTTGGTTTTATAATGTTTGAATTTATCAACAAAGATAAGTTCGGTACCCAAAAATATTATGTATCCTGCTAACACCGTCGCGCCGGCCGCTTTGCAAACCCACAACAAGAATAATAAAAAACCCAAGAAAACCGAGCTGACATTCACTCCCGATATTTTTTTATAGATTATATAAATCGTAAATAAAAACAATGGGTAATAAATTACTTCTTGAATGACTGAGAAGGCTAATGTCATTTCAGGAATCAGAACCGAAAAAAAAGCGACCAAAACAGCTTGTTTTTTACTACTTAGGACTGCCAATCCTAATTGATAGGCAGGAAAAACAGCGGAAGACATGGCTATTAAGCCAAAAACCCTGAAAATGGTGAGAATTCTATCTGGAGAGTAAAATACATATAGTGGGCTAATCACCAGCGGAAAAAGTATTTCGTTAAATTGTCTGATATTGGGTAGCGCATTACTGAACACCTGATGGTGATAATAAATACTCTTGGCCAACTCAATATAGAGATGTTCATCACTATACGGAAACCAGATTGCGCCTAACAAAGGAATTATGAATATCTTCGAAAGGATACTTAACCCAAAAATTATCAATAATAACCAAATCGCTTTACATTCATCGAACCGCTTGAATCGCATAACACTCCTTCGAAATCCATTTAATAAAAATCAATGTTTTGGGTTGAAGTTGACTACAGCAAATGTAAGGTGTCTCTTCGCCTAAAAGATATACGGAATTAAATTTAACAGGGGAGTGTGCTTGACAATTCATAATTGCTTGACGGGATAATAATAAATGGGAGATAGGCAGATAGGCAGATAGGCAGATAGGCATTTCTATAATTCCTCTTGGGAGATACAATACAGTCATCTTGCATCAGTTCTATGCACAATTTCTTGTTCTAACAGGTTTTTTCTCCTTTTGACGCTTTTTTATTAGGAATCAAATTGGTGATAATACGTTGACCTAAATTTATCAAGTTGACTTTCATCGAAAGCTGCGACAATGTTCGGAAACCTCATATGTATTATGTGATTGTACATGACAATATAGCTATCGCCATTGTCGTGCAAATCCATATAATTTTTGCCATCAACAGCAAACAAGAATGGGAATATCGACCGAAGAAAGTCAAAAAAATCTGGGATCGAGATCCGTTGAAAAGCATTCAAACACCAGTGGTTAAGTTCCAGAACCACAACCGGTCGAAAAGTTTTTAAAGTGTTTACCGCACCAAGTAAAACGTTCTTTTTGAATCCTTCAACATCAATTTTTATAAAGTCCACATTTGATAAATTCAACCTTCTTACTTCTGTATCTAATTGGCGGATAGTTATTTTCTCTACGGTATGACCAGTACTAGCTTGTGTAAGATTTGATACAAAACCACCGGACCTATTTGATGGAGCGAAGGTTAATGTATAATCTCCCGGCTCATTTCCTAACCCCACATTTAACGGGACAATGTTTTGCAGCAAAGACATTTCGATATTTTTTTTGAGAAATGCGAATGTGGTTGGTGAGGGTTCGAAGGCAAATACTTTATTTGAATACTCGCCAAACAATAAAGCAGTGCACCCTATGTTGGCACCGATATCGAGGGTTACCTTACTGCCTTGAGCAAGAGTATCAAATAATTCAACCATTTTGGGCTCAAAACCCGTTGTATATAGGTCTAAATACTGATCATCCGAAATGAGCTTATACCTCTTGCCATTAATATTTATTGTCCATCTCTTTAGCCCGGTCAATTGTTTTCTCCTTGATTATGCATCCGTTGGAAACCTCAGAAGGCGTAATTAATTTACATACACAATTTGGTGCTTGAATTTAAATAAACAAATCGCGACTGGGTTTTCTGAATACTATTAAGCTCAAAACTTTGGTACATAACTCTTCGATTCGGCATTATCATTAATCCCTTTTCCGGGTCAAAAGCCATTGTTGATTGATGATGACATCCATAAGCTGACTAACACTCTGACCCCAGGATAAAAATTCAATCTTGTCGCTGGAAGGCACCACCCCCAGGCGGTCTTGGTCTAGCCACTGAACAATTACTGAAGCCAGACTTTCCGGCTCTAGACCCGAAAAATAGGTCGCATTATCGCCTGCGATTTCCTTAAAGACAGGTAAATCTCGTAAGATAAGCGGAGTATTATGGCTAGCAGCTTCAATAATTGGTAGGCCAAAACCCTCACCTTCAGAGGCCATGATTACAGCTTTGGAATTATTATATATCTTGACGAGGAATTCATCGCTGATACCTTCTAACCAAAACAAATGTTTTCCAAGCATTGGATGACTACTAATGCGATCAACCAACTGTTCCACCATCCAACCTCGTTTTCCAACAATGACCAGGTTTATGTAAGTCCCTTGATTCCAGAGAGATTCAAAAGAAGAAATTACCTGTGCATGTCCTTTTCTTGGCTCGATCGTTCCGACCATCAAGAAACCAGGTTTTAAATTCATGGCATTGAGGATTTCATCTGCGTTCTCAGGCAGCCCTACAGTAGGCGCGCTATTTTCTATATCAGCCCCTAAGTGAAAAAAACCAACGGGCAATTGTTCTGCACGTTCAGGAGGATGAGCATTTACCCAATCTCGAACTTCAACAGCGACTGAACGAGAGATACATACAAGGCCAGTTGCAACTTCTGTAATGGATTTTAACCATCGGGTAAAAATTTTACTTGTGCCTTCAGGCCACCATTCTGGATGGTGCGCAAGGAGAATATCATAGACAATGAAATATATCTTAATTCCCAGAGCATTTAATCGAACGAGATAATTGTGAATTGCTTCAGTTAGGTGCGCTGATAAATCTAGCCCAAGGTAAATATCGCAGCAAGATATATTTACCACATCGTCAATGACGGATGTGTGTTCAAGTTCAAGAAAATCGTTTATGAAATTTTTAGCATAACGGTAACAATGGTCGTCGAAATAAATCGGATTTATTGTATAGCCAATTGGAGGGGCTTTCAATAATTCAAGAAGAACGCTCCTTACAACTCGTTGAATTCCGCTCTTTGCATCACCGTGGACAAGCACAGAAATATCTACAAGAATTTGTCTGTTCTGTAAAGAGGAGCTATTGATAGCAATGCAATTTGCAGTTCTTATCAAGTCAAGGTTAGTTGGTTTTTTGTTTGTATCAATTCTGCCAATGGAGGATATTAATTTTTGATAACTACTTTTATTGTTAAGCAATTTTCTTGAGTTTGCTTTTGGTTTAGTGCTGATTAAACTTTCAAAGGCCGTAATTGCAGTTTTTCCAGAGATATCCCAGGAAAATTTCTTCGACTGCTCGTGCTCATGCTCTCGAAGATCCTGCCTAAAACCTTCATCAGCCAAGGCTTTGTTCATAACTGCAGCAATTTCGTCTGGGTTTGTTGGGTCAAACAAAGCGTCCTTCCGACTAATAATTTCAGGTAGGCTGGTGGTGTCGGATGCGATGGCTATCGCACCACAGGATATTGCTTCAAGCACTGGTAACCCAAAACCTTCAAACAGAGATGGTAAAACAAATAAATCACATAGGTTGTACAGAGTAATCAACTCGTTATCCTCAACGTAATCCGTCAATATCAATTCACCCTCTTCTAAACCTAATCCTTTGGCGTGATTAATAATTCTTGCACATGGATCATAATGAATTTTACCTGTGATAATAAGCTGGTATTTCTGCTGAATTTTTTCAGGTAACGAGCGAAAAGCTGTTAACAAGCCCGTTATGTTTTTTCGCTCATCAAAACCGCCTGGTGAACACAGGATAAATGGTTTGGAAATATTGTAACGGTCCAATAAATTTTGTCTTTCCTGTTGCGAAATGTTTCGTGGCTGAAACCGCGAATCAACCGCAGAGGAGATGTTAATAACATTATCCGCTTTTAATCCAAGATTGCTAATTGCCTCCTGTCTCGTATAGTTAGAAATTGCCAAAAGAAGGTTCGCATTCTTTAAGGATTGGATTTTATTAAAATAATACTTCCTAATTTCTTGATTGGATAAATATGTTTCCTGGTTCATTAAAGGGATAAGATCATAGAGTGTTACGGAAATCGGTATATCATAATTATTAGAACCAATGGAACTGATAACGTCCTGATCCCACCCTTCAAACAAACTAGATACATGAACAATATCTGGCTTTAACCCCTCCATGAAGTATTCGCGCACTAATTCGGAAGTGCGTCTTCGCCAAGCATTCGCTGAATTTTGTTCAGCTACTTCTCCTGGCAAAGCAAACGTAACTAAATGATCTCTGGGCACCAGTCCCTCAAAATCATTCCGGATACTTGAAATGGTCTCAGGAAATCGATCGCTTAATGCAATAAAAATCTCATGGTGGTTTGAATTACGGATAATCGCCTTGGTCAGGGACATTGAATATCGGCCAATCCCCCTAAACCTGCTCTCCGACTGACACGCTTGAAGATCAATTACGATTCGCATTTACTAACCCCCTTTACCATGATTGGTAACCCTCAGTAAATCGTTATAAATTTGGCGACCTCTTAGAGACAATGTGCTCGGTTCTTCGGACAAGAAATCAGATGAAGAAATTTCAAATTTCACATTGGGAGTCAAGTTCTTGAGTCGCTGTTTTGTGCCGGGAAAATGGCTTAGGAGCGATAAAATCTTGGTCTTAAGCCTGGGGCGTTTGGTGACCTCGATAATTGACCATTGAAGGCCTTTATTAATCTTTTTTTTTATGCGATCGCGCAATACTCTACCCCAACCGAATATGGCGCGCAGGGGTCTGGTCATTCGCATTGATCTGCTATGATAGACATGCTGCAATTCAGCTTTAAGAGAATCTCTATCGGAGTCAGCCTGGGTAAAGCGCGACTCAGCAGCTTCATGGTCGGAACGGGCTTGATTTAATTTCACCCGGAGGTCTTCCCGCTCCGCTCGTAAATTCTCGAGATCAGTTCTAAGTCCCTGTAGATCCATTCTGACTATATCCAAATCAGCCTCGAGTTTTTCGTCCACAGGCTCCAAACTTTTGATGTCAGATCTCATGCCATCAATGCTGACCTTCATATCTGCCAATTCCGCGGCCAAGCTGTCCTTGAAATTACTCTGTTCCGCAAGGATTTTTTCCATGCTGACATTAAGCCCTTGCAAGTAAATTCGGCCGTCATTGAGGCCGGATTGGATATTGCTTTGCAAGGAACCCAATTCGTTTAGTTCGGTCCTAATACTACCCAATTGAGATGAGAATTGATGCGTTACAGCTTCTGTTTGAGAATCATAGCGTTGCGCCAGAGTCTCCAGCGTTAATCCCGTGTCATTATTCAAAAGATCATCAAAGAGCGCCAACGATTCCGGTGGAGCAAGTTTTTGGGCGACAATGGCATAGTCTGGGCTGACACCTGCAAGGACGTTGAATAACTGTGTTGTTTTACTTGAAACCAGTTCTGGAGATTCCTGCAAACGCAATGCTGCTGTTCTAAAAAAGCCCTGGTATTCCATTAAAAATGACAGCAATTGAGCGGGAATAGGATTTATATGCGTGGGGTCAAGGTAGAAGCTTGCGGTGCCGACTGTAATGTTCTCGGGGTTTGGCGTCTCCAGGATCAGGAAACCGCCTGGAAGCAGCACTCGATTTGCTTCCTTGATCAATTCTATTAATAATTCAAAAGGTAAATGTTCGGCGATGTGGAAACCGGTGACCACATTTACGGAATCAGACGCCAGGGACCGTAAATAGATGAGGGCATCTTCCTTCGTCGCGTTCAAGCCTGCTGCGTTGCAAAAGTCGATCATGCTGCTATTTTTATCGATGCCTACCCCTTGCCAACCATTTTCCTTGACCAACTCAAGCCATTCGCCGCGCCCACAACCGAGGTCGAGTATGACACCAGCGGGGTAGAGTCCTTTTAATGGCTCGATGATGGGGAGGTAAATTTTCAGCCGCTCTTTAATCGTTTCTCGGGTTCCGCGAAACTTATCTTGAAACTTCAAATAAAATTCATCTTCCATAAATCACTTCCCTGGCGCACAGGCATTTGAATCTTGGACTGATGGACCTATATCGACTTGCTGTATTCATCCACAACGTTTTTTGCCTCTCCATCTAATCGGACGACACCGTGATCCAGCCAAATCGCCCGCCGGCAAATTTCTTTAACCGCTGTCGAACTATGTGAAACAAAAATAATCGTCGCGCCGCTGCCTAACAATGATTTCATTTTCTCTTGCGACTTTTGTTGAAAACCAGCATCTCCAACTGCCAGCACCTCATCCAACAATAAAAGTTCAGGGGTCAAATGAGCTGCCACTGAAAATGCCAATCTCACATACATACCGCTCGAATAATATTTTACCGGAGTATCAATAAATTGCTCGATTTCAGAAAAAGCCACGATTTCATCAAACTTGCTCTTTATTTCCTGGTTGGTCATACCCAGGAAACTGCCGTTTAAAAAAACATTATCTCTTCCAGACAGTTCAGAGTTGAAGCCCGTTCCGATTTCAAGCAACGAATTGACCCGCTCGTATATAGTCAGCATACCATGGGAAGGACGAGTAATACGTGAGATTATTTTTAATAGGGTACTTTTTCCGGCTCCATTTCGGCCAATGATTCCCACCGACTCACCGTGTTCAATATCAAGGGAGACATCCTGTAATGCCCAGAAAACCTCCCGCTCCATTTTGTGTTGCCCGTTATTTTTACTCCTGGTTAACTGCTTTATCGGCGAGTTCAGCAATTCTTTTAACGAAGTTCTGGGACCTTCAAAAGGATGCCGAATCCGATACTCTTTCCAAACACCTTCCGCTTTTACTGCCAGGCGAGACATATTACATCACATCCGCTATTCGATTTTCCATTGAGCGAAACGAAATCATCCCGATCAGCAGGAGGATAATAGCCACGATCGCAGAAACAGCAAGGTTGGTTATTGATGGCAAGAGGTCGGATCCTAAAAATACCCAGCGAAATGCATCAATAATTCCAGTTAAAGGATTGATATAAAAAATTGTTCGATACTCTTCAGGAACAATTGCTATTGGATACATAATTGGAGATGCAAACATCCAGATTTGCAGGATAAAGCCAAGCAAGTTCTTTGTGTCGCGGAATATGACCATCAATGCTCCGAACAATAATCCAATGCCTAACGAAAAAATCATTGTAAGTAAAACCAATAACAGTAAAAAGAAATAGCGGGGTGTTATTGCATAGTGATTGGCCAGCAGGAAAACCAACAGGATTATAAATGAAATTGCAAAATCTATTAAGGCGCCGATGGTTGTGGACAAAGGTAGTGTCAACCGTGGAAAGAAAATTTTGGTGATGATGCCAATGTTTCCAAGCAGACTATATGCGCTGCTATTTACGATTTGGAGGAATAACTGCCATACGACAAAGCCTGTCAAATAAAAAACAGAATAAGGAATATCACCTGTTGGAACCTTGATGAGTATTCCAAAAATCACGTAGAAAATAAGCAGTTGAATGAGTGGTTGAAGCACAATCCAAAGCACGCCAATAAATGTTTGCTGAAAACGCACTTTCAAGTCACGCATAACCAGGTAAAACAAAAGCCCCTTACTATCCCAGACTTCTTTTAGATCTGGAAATTCCAATTTATTAACGGGTGTAACGAGAATGGGATTCATAAATTATGAATGCAACACAAAGCGTCCAGCTATTGGGGGTCTATGATTCTGGTGGAATCGAATTCTACCATCTCTTCAATCATTGACTGAAAAGATTTCTCGGGTTCCCATTTCAATTTTTCCCTCGCCTTTGTCGCATCTCCGACTAAAGGAACTTCTTCATTTGGGCGGAAAAATTTTGGATCCACTTTGACATGGGATTCATAATTCAAACCCAAACAGGAAAATGCAATCTCACATACATTTCTTACGGAATGGAGAACACCAGTCGCAACGACATAATCATCTGGTTTATCTTGTTGCAGCATCAACCACATTGCCCGCACATAATCCGGCGAGTATCCCCAATCTCGTTTTGCATCCAAATTGCCAAGCAATAGTTCTTTGGCTAAACCAAGCTTAATCTGGACCGCCCCTCGGACTATCTTTCGGGTGACAAATTCATGCCCCCTGCGAATCGATTCATGATTATACATGATTCCGTTACAGGCGAAGAGGCCATAATTATCCCGATAATTTATCGTCAAGTAATATCCAGTTGCTTTAGTAATTCCATAGGCAGACCGTGGTCTAAAAGGAGTTGTTTCATTTTGCGGGAAACTGGACGCTCGGCCGAAAAGTTCTGAAGAACCAGCAAAATAGAATTTACAATTAGGGGCAATTTCCTTGAGAATCGAAAGGATATAGTGTGTGCCATTTACATTGGAGTTAAAAATGGCAAACTCATCGTCAAACGAGTACGAAACAAAAGATGCTGCGGCTAAATGGTAGCATTCATCAGGTTGAACGCGTTGCACAATTTGAAATAAAGATGGGAAGGCTTCAATTGAGGCAGGGTGCAACGTGACCTGGCCCATGATTTGTCTGATGTTGGCCAAAGATCTTTCAGCGTCCTCTAGCTCCCGGCGCATGACAATCCCATGAACCTCGTAGCCTTTTGATAATAATAACTCAGCCAAATAAGAACCGTCTTGTCCTGAAATCCCGGTAATTAACGCCTTCATCCCCTTTTTACCTTTCCATGCTAACAACTTGATGATCCCACTTATGCCAGCCATCAAAACAATCTTTTAGTATCAATTTCCCTTCCCCTGGGCATTTTTCACCAACCAACTCCAGATCAGCATCGGCCATGATACGCACTAACTCACGAAACTTTACTTTTGGCTCCCAACCGAGTTGGGTCTTTGCTTTGGTCGGGTTTCCCAACAAATAATCCACCTCGGTTGGCCGGTAGTATTTTGGGTCGATCTCAACAAATCGGTTCCAGTCCATTCCTAGATATCCGAACGCTTCGTCTAAAAACTCCCGGATGCTGTGTGATTCTCCAGTAGCCACCACATAATCATCCCCTCTGTCTTGTTGAAGCATCATCCACATTGCTTCTACATATTCAGGTGCATATCCCCAGTCACGTTTTGAGTCTAGATTTCCAAGGAATAATTTCCGCTGCTTCCCAGCTTTGATTGCCGCTAAAGCCCTGGTAATTTTTCGCGTGACAAAAGTTTCTCCTCGCCGCGGTGATTCATGATTGAAAAGAATGCCATTGGATGCAAATATCTGGTAACCCTCGCGATAATTTCGAGTTACCCAGTAGGAATATAATTTCGCCGCAGCGTATGGGCTGCGAGGTTCAAAAGGGGTTAATTCGTTTTGCGGCGGTTTTGCAGCTCCAAACATTTCGCTGGTGGATGCTTGGTAAAACCGTTCAGAGCATCCACTGGATCTAATAGCCTCAAGAATGCGGATTGTGCCAAGTGCGTCTATGTCTGTGGTGTATTCTGGCATGTCAAAGCTTACCCGTACATGGCTTTGAGCTGCGAGATTGTAAACTTCATCGGGTTTCACATTATTAATAATGCTTGAAATACTCTCGCCAACTGATATATCCCCATAATGGAGGAATAGTCGGGTTGAACCATTTGTAAAATGTGGGTCATGATAAATATGTTCGAGCCTGCGGGTGTTGAATGTACTTGCTCGACGAATAATACCGTGGACCTCGTAACCTTTTGACAGTAATAATTCCGCTAAGTATGAACCATCTTGTCCGGTGATTCCGGTGATCAAGGCTATTTTCACTGTCCCACCTTTAGGTCATTCGTTTTTTTGTACTGGAGATTTTATCACAATCGTTCTTATGCTGGTTGGATAAAACAATTCCTTCTATACTGCTAAAGCAGCATTTTGGTTTGCGGCATTACGTTGCTTTATAATCAAGTCAACATGTATCCCAAAAATTATTAATTTTCAAAAATCACCTGAAAAATTGCCAATTGCATCTATGAAGAAACAAATTTTTGTTAACGGGCGTTTTCTAACACAGCCACTGACGGGCACTCAGCGATATGCCCGAGAGCTCTTGAAGGCGGTAGATGTCCAAATCAACAAAAAAGAGGAAGTTGGGGAGAAAGAATTCTCGATAACAATTTTGGCACCTCGGGGAATAGTTAACCCGATTCAGCTGAAAAATATAAAAACGAAAACAGTAGGGTGTTTTAAAGGTAACCTCTGGGAGCAGATTAGTCTACTTTGGCATGCAAGAAACGGTGTTTTATTTTCACCCTGTAATACAGGACCATTTCTCCACCGTAATCAAGTGGTGACACTTCACGATGTTTCAGTATTTTCAGTCCCTGATTCTTACTCATTACCTTTCCGTTTAAAATATTCCTTCTTAATGCGCGTCTTTGCGAAAAGCGCAAAAGCCATCATTACGGTCTCACAATTTTCCAAGAATGAAATATCCCGAGTACTTGGCATCAATCCTGAAAAAATTATAGTCACACATTTAGGGGGTGAGCATGTTTTAGAAATCCCTTCTGATGAGAGTGTGTTCAGCAAATTCCACATTGGACAGAGGCCATATGTGCTCGCTGTTGGAAGCAACAGTCCTCATAAAAATCTTTCACGGTTAATTGCCGCATTTCAGGAATTCAAGTACCCGGATTTTGATCTAGTTATTGCTGGTGGAACGTTTATGAAAATTTTCCAATCCCACAAATTACCTTTTACATCCTCTATAAAATACATTGGATATGTAACTGATGGTGAACTGAGATCATTATATGAACATGCAGCTTGTTATGTTTTTCCATCACTATATGAAGGATTTGGTCTACCACCATTAGAAGCTATGACATTAGGGTGCCCTACGGCTGTTTCGAAGACAGCTTCCATGCCCGAAATATGTGGAGATGCCGTTGATTATTTTGATCCGCTCAATGTGCATGATATCGCTCAGAAAGTTGCAAGAGCGGCAACCGAAGTTGAGCACAATAGTGAGCTGCGGTCAAGAGGATTAGAGCAGGCAAAAAAATTTTCGTGGAGATATACGGCGCGCATCACATATCAATTACTTGGTAACCTTTTGCAGTTATGATATATTCAAAATTAATGACAAGCGCTTATCCCCGCATCGCCATTATTCACGACTGGTTCGCCGTTTACACCGGTTCGGAGCGGGTGGTCGAACAAATCCTGAACATTTTTCCCCAGGCCGATCTGTTCAGCCTGGTTGATTTTTTACCCGATGACCAGCGTGGTTTTTTGCAAGGCAAATCGGTTAAGACCTCCTTTATTCAGCGACTGCCGTTTGCCCGTCGAAAGTTCCGCCAGTACCTGCCCTTGATGCCGTTGGCGGTCGAACAATTCGACCTTTCCGGCTACGACCTGGTCATCTCATCCAACCATGCGGTGGCCAAGGGAGCGCTCACCGGACCGGATCAACTGCATGTCAGCTATATCCATACTCCCATCCGCTACGCTTGGGATATGCAGGCGCAATATCTTCGCGAAGCACAGCTGGAAAAGGGGCTGAAGAGCTGGTTTGTACGCTGGATGCTGCATTACATCCGCAGTTGGGATCAGCGCACCATGAACGGCGTGGATGCTGCGGCTGTGAATTCGCGCTATGTTGCCCGGCGGGTTTGGAAAATTTACCGGCGCGAAGCGCAAGTGATCCATCCTCCGGTCGACATTCACCAATACACGCCTGGAGATGCGAAAGAGGATTTCTACCTGACGGTGTCCCGGTTGGTGCCTTATAAAAAGGTCGATGAAATCGTACGGGCGTTCACACAAATGCCGGAACGCAAGCTGGTAGTCATCGGCGACGGGCCGGAGAGCGCATGCATTCGCAAGCTGGCGACCCCGAATGTTGAGGTGGCGGGGTATCAGCCCAACGCTGAGGTGGCAAGGTGGATGCAACGCGCAAGAGCGTTCATCTTCGCGGCGCAGGAGGATTTTGGCATCACCCCACTGGAGGCGCAGGCCTGCGGCACCCCGGTGATCGCCTATCAGCGCGGCGGGGCATGTGAGACGATCCGCGGGCTTGATGATGCAAATCCCACGGGGGTGTTTTTTTTGGAGCAGACTGCGGAATCAATCATCGCTGCGGTCGAGCAGTTCGAAGGGTCAGCCGGTAGAATCTCAGCACAATCCTGCCGTGAAAATGCCGAACAATATTCCCCGGAAAGGTTCCGCCAGGAGTTCGCGGATTTTGTTCAGCGAGCGTGGGAAGTGCATTTAAAAAATCAACTGCTAGCAACTGATCTACAAGCTAAATAAGAGTATGTAAGAACAATTAGAGAGGGTATTCTATGATATACTGGAAAAGGTTGTAAACATCTTCTTATACTTGATCCGAACTGTATTTTATCAAGGGGGCCTTAAAAACCTGCTGCGAATTTTCAATCCGTAGTATGGTGTGGTATTGATCAATATGTTGGATGAGAATACCCAATCCTCACCTAAACCTCCCGTTGACTTTACAATCGTTCAAACGGCGACAAAAGTCAAGAAAAACAATGGTGTCGTACGTCTGCGGATGGTGCTGTTATTAGCGGTCATGGACCTAGTAGCGCTGCTTGGATCATGCAGCGCGGCTCTGGTTTTATGGTCCTTTAAAAGAGAAGATTTAATCCTCTCATATTACACTGAATTAATTCCACTGGTTTTTATATTTGTGTTCGTTTATGCCCTGACTGGCCTCTATTCGACCTCGGGTGTCAACCCAGTGGAAGAGCTGCGGTTATTGACAATCACTACCACGGTCACTTTTCTTGGCCTGGGTGCGCTTTCCTTCTGGTTCCGCAATGCTGAAATGATCTCCCGCGCATCTTTCGTGCTAGGGTGGTTCTTTTCGTTGATCACCATTCCGGTAGGCAGGCAATTGCTGCGGTCGGTAGCCGCAAAATGGGAGTGGTGGGGAGAGCCAGTCGCTATTATCGGCTACGGCAAGGGATTTACTGACTTTTTGCTGGCGCACCCCCGGTTAGGATATCACCCGGTTGTCTTAATTAATGGTTTCATTCGCCCGGAAGAAGAAACCGAGGACCATCTGCAAGATTATCCACTCCCCTTTCTTGATGCAACAGGTTTTGAAAAGGTGAAAGAGAATCAACAGTTAAAATACATTCGCACGGCTGTAATTCTGCAACAGGACGTCCCGGTGGCTTTTTTGAACACTCTGATTCAGGAGTATGGTTTCAAGTTTTCGAACCTGATCCTGATTCCAGATATTCAACCCTTTTCTAGTTTGTGGGTTTTGCCGCTAAATATTGGAGGCGTACTTGGGTTGCGCATCCACCAGAATTTGAAGAGCAAGTGGCAGCAAGGGCTAAAACGTGCCCTTGATTTAACCTTGATTGGATTATTGAGTCCAATTTTTCTTTTGCTGGTTAGCGCCATTGCTTTGATCATTCGCGTTGATTCTCCAGGAGGGGCATTCTTTACCCAAGAACGCATTGGACGAGGTGGTAGGAAAATTCGATTGTGGAAATTTCGAACGATGGTGGATAATGCCGAGGAAATTCTAGGGCAGCATCTTACGAATAATTCTGAAATTTCAAAAGAGTGGATGCATAACCAAAAAATTAAAGCTGATCCCAGGATAACAGGTGTTGGTAAATTCCTTCGAAAATTAAGTCTTGATGAATTGCCGCAAGTATGGAATGTGCTTAAAGGTGAGATGAGTCTGGTTGGCCCTCGGCCTATCGTAGAAGAAGAAATCCACCATTATGCAGAAAAATTCACAGTTTATAAGCAGGTTAGGCCAGGGATTACAGGATTTTGGCAAGTGTCGGGGCGCAATGACGTTGATTATGCCACGCGGGTTCGTTTGGATGAGTACTATGTTCGGAATTGGTCGGTTTGGTTTGACCTCTATATCATTGCAAAGACCCCATGGAGTGTAATCTCTGGGAACGGAGCATATTAACTGATTATGATCAGGGATGCACTGAAAAGCGGTCAGGGAAAATTTCGAATTCCTGACGACATCATACTATTTTTGTTGCTAACAATCGGGCTGGTAAATGGCGTGCTTTATGTCTTTATCGTACCTCCGTGGCAACATTACGATGAACCGGCTCATTTTGAATATGCCTGGATAAAAGCAACCTGCCATGATAACCCGAAGGAATGTATTGATCCGGTGATGCGTCAACAAATCGTCGATTCGATGGTAGAGACCAACTTTTATTTCAAAATTTCTGGATCTCCTGCCAGTAATCCGAACTTCGAACCAACCTGGATATTTGTTGATCAATTTGAGGATCCACCGCTTTACCACTACTTTGTTGGCTTGCCGATCAAATGGTTCCCAGATCTGGATGTCGTTACACTAATGTATATCATGCGTTTGGTCACGGCTTCATTTTTACTCATAAGTATTTGGGCAGCCTGGGGTGCAGCGGGAGAGATTACGCAGCCTGGCCATATGTTGCGGTGGATGGCGCCTCTTTTCGTTGCCCTCCTACCGGGTTTCACTACTGTGATGACCGCGGTGAATAATGATGGGCTTGTGATCGCTTTGTTTTCATTGTTTATCTGGCTATCACTACGCTTGATCCGGCGTTTCAATCTGATTGACTTACTCATGCTGCTGATAGTCTCTGGTTTGACTGTTTTCACCAAAAAGGCTGGCTGGATCATCTTAATGTTCCTGCTGATCGCAATTGTTCTCGCTGTGCTTCCAGAAAAGTCGAAGAGATGGGGTTGGGTGGGATTAGGTTTTAGCTTGGTAGTTGCCATGTCGCTAATATTCCGTTGGGGTGACGCTGCGTTTTGGTATCGTATGACGCCGCAGGAAGAGCTCACAAAAGTAGAATTATCGCCTTCACATGCTCAAGGCGAAACCGCCATACAACTCAGCCTATCCCTTGAGGAATCCACGTCGCCATCGGTATGGCAGCATTTGCCTATAGAGAATACCGACCAGCTTCGCGGCCATAGCGCCCAAATAGGCGGATGGATGTGGGCTTCCTCTGACATCACTGTGAGAACGCCCGGATTTGTCGTGATTTATCCCAACCGAACAAGCCCATTGATTAATGATGTCGTCACTTTAAGCACAACCCCTCAGTTTGTCTCTATGAATATTGATTTCCCAGACAACACTGACCGTATCCTGGTCTCGCTTTCACCACAACTCTTGCCGGTAAAGCAGTCCGTGACGGTATTTTATACAGGATTGTATTTATTTGAAGGTTCATGCCCTAATAATGAGAAGCCGGAATTCACCAATCCCCTCAATAAGAGCGGGGAATGGTGCGGCCGGCAGGTGAAAAATCTAATCCGCAATGGGGCGGGTTTGGATGAGGGAGTAGGAGTTCGACCATCGGTTTATTCGTTTATTCGCACACTTTCGCCGAGCTATGAACGTGGTTTGGTTAGCGGCCTAGGTTACCTGTTGGATCCGATTGGCAACAGCTGGTATAACAAAGTTACCCCCTACCGGATATTGACCACCTTTTGGGCAGTGTTTGGCTGGGGACAAGTGCATCTTACCAGCGGCTGGATATATAATTTTATGGGTATTCTCTCCGGAATTCTTGTGATAAGCGCTGTAGTTTTATTACTCAGGAATCAAAAAAAAACACCGGGTATAATTTTGAACAAAGTGGCCTACTTGGTCATTGTAGGATTGGTCGGGTGGATCACTGCATACCTCGGTGGCTTCTATTTTGGCGGTTTGTTCTACCGTCTGGTATTACCGGTTGCGCGTTACGGTTTCCCGGTAATAGTGCCAAGCGCAATCGTCCTCTGTACAGGATGGTATGGACTGTTTACCTTGTTCCCGTGGCGTATCGTTAGCCAAGTGCTGTCGGCTGCACTATTTATCGTTGCATTAATTGCTTTAGATATTTATGCGATTACGACCATACAAATTTATTTTCGTTGAGTCGGAGATCATGAAAAGAAAACTCACAATAAAAATTACAAACATGCTGGCGGCATGTTCGTTAGCTTTTACGATGGTGGTGACCGTTCCAGGGATTTCAGGTTTAATTTTTTCAGGGCAAACCGGAAGACAATTAAATCGTTTTCCAGCCGTCAATGCAGCAAGTGCATTTCCTAAAACTAACAAACCTCTCAGCGAGTTGAATGTAGGAAATACCATTTTTCTTCCATTGGTTATGAACCTTTGGCCGCTGCCACCGGCTCCATGGGGAATTACCTTTGATTACTCCGTAGATGAAAACGGTGGTCTCCTGGAAATGGAAACAGCAGGCACAGAATGGACGCGCCGCGACCTGGTCTGGTCGAAAGTAGAACCCAACATCGGCGACCGCCGTTGGAATGAGATCAGCAGCTTCGACGCCGATATTTTAAACGCCCAAGCACATGGGATGGAATTTATCGCAATCATTGAATCCGCTCCATCATGGGCGCGGAAAGACCCCTTAAAATGCAGCCCTGTCAAGGCCGACAGTTTTGATGAACTCGCCAATTTCGCTTATGATGCGGTAAATAAATACAGCAAACCACCCTACGACGTAATGACCTGGGAGTTGTGGAATGAACCGGACGCCCCCAGCGTACTGGGTTGCTGGGGAGACCCAGGTGACACTTCCTATTATGGCGGAGCACACTATGGCGAGATGTTGAAAGTGGTCTATCCCCGGATGAAAGAAGCCAATCCCAACATAAAGGTGTATTTTGGCGGACTACTACTGGATTGTGATCCGGCTACCTCTGATGAGATAAGGTGCGGCTACGCTAATTTCTTGGAAGGTGCGCTCGTCGTTGGTGCAGGTCCGTTTTTTGATGGGGTAAGCTTTCACGGGTATGACTATTACGATGGTGAGGTAAATGGCATAGGATCGTATAGCAATCAAAACTGGAATAGTACGCAAGAAACGACCGGACCGGTACTGCTTGCGAAAGCGAATTTTATTCGATCCGTATTATCAAAAAATGGAGTTTCTGGGAAAGATCTGATTGTCACCGAAAATGCGTTAATTTGCGGCGATGCTTCCGGAAGTTCTTCTGCCTTCTGTGATACACCAGCACATGAAACCACAAAAGCATACTATCTTGCCCAGTCCTTCACCATGGCATTGGTCGAAGATTGGAAAAGTATCATCTGGTGGAGTGTGTTTGGGCATCGGTTTAGCGGCTTGTTTAATCAAGATTTATCTCATCCGCAGCCGGCATACTATACATACCAATTCATGACAGATAAGCTCGACTCAGCCAAGTATGCAGCGCCAGTTCTTACACAATACGAGAACCTTATGGCATATGAATTTAACCGTAACGGGAAGACAATCTGGGTGGTATGGGCAAAAACGAACAGCCCGACCCAAATTTCGTTGCCGTGGCTGCCAACCGGTATCTGGCAAATTGGGACGGATGGAAAGGGCCAAGTAATAACTGCCAGCCAGAGTTTAACCATCAATCAGGCGCCCATGGTTATTGAATATTAAATGGTTGAGCCGATCAGACCGGAAAGCTGTGTAATTGGCCGCAATATGATTTAGTGAATTGGCGTGCTGAAAGTAAAAAATGCCCTTTTTGGTTGGTCACGAGCGCTAATCGGAAGATGTGATTTCTAGACACCGTTGCGGGTTAGCTCGGAGTAGGCATGCAGTTGGCGATCATCTGGATCATCCCGATCACCATATCGGCGTGGCGGTTGACCTGAACGGCAACGGCTTTTTATGCATGCTGCCGCTGGCCAATGGCCTGCATGTGCATGTTGACGATGTAATCCCCTAGGAGCAGGTACTCACCGTGCACAACCTGCACTCTGCAGCCCTCAAGGTCTGCAGAGTGCAGTATTATTGAGGGGTTGGGGGATAAAACGGTATTTTTGGCATGGATTATGAAAGGATCAGCCATGAATGACGAACATCAACATCATCACCATAATGCAGAAAAACCAGGCGATCCTTCGGCAAGCTCAGGGCAACGCGCTTCGACACCGCCGGACCCTGAGCCTGTCGAAGGGGCCAGCGGCGAACACGACCATTCCATGCACGAACATGCCGGTCACGGCGGCGCTTCGACACCGTCGGTCCCTGAGCCTGTTGAAGAGGCTGGCGGCAAGCATGACCATTCCATGCACGAACATCCTTCGGCAGACTCAGGGCACGAGGCGCACGCGGACCACACCGGGCATGAGAACCTGTTCCGGCGCAAGTTCTGGGTATCGCTGATTCTGTCGATCCCGGTCATTCTGTACAGCATGGGCCTGCAGATGATGACCGGATTGACTATGCCGGCATTCCCGGGCAGCGAGTGGATTGCGCCGGTCTTTGGGGTGGTCGTTTTCTTCTTCGGCGGGCTGCCCTTCCTGCAAATGGCGGTCCCGGAGATCAAGAACCGCCAGCCGGGGATGATGACCCTCATCTCGCTGGCAATTTCAGTGGCCTTCATTTACAGCGTCGCTACCCTGTTCCTGCCGGGCCAGGCCGATTTCTTCTGGGAGCTGGTCACGCTGATCGACATCATGCTGCTGGGCCACTGGATCGAGATGCGCAGCGTGCGCCAGGCTTCAGGTGCGCTCAACGCGCTGGCTAAACTGATGCCCGATACCGCTGAACGGATTCTACCGGATGGCAGCCTGGAGACAGTGCGGGCGTCCCAACTGCGCATGGGCGACCGGGTGTTGGTGCGCCCAGGGGCCAGCGTTCCCACGGACGGCGAGGTGGTGGAGGGCGAATCGGCCGTCAACGAATCCATGATCACCGGCGAGTCGAAACCGGTGGACAAAGCAGTGGGCACAAAGGTCATTGGCGGTTCGATCAACGGCGACGGCAGCCTGCGAGTGCAGGTCATCGCCATCGGCGACCAGACCGCTCTGGCAGGCATCATGCGCCTGGTGGAACAGGCCCAGATGTCTAAAAGCCGCACGCAAATCCTGGCCGATAAAGCTGCCGGCTGGCTGTTTTACGTCGCGCTGGGCGTGGCAGCCCTCACTGCCGTAGCCTGGATTATCGCCGACGGCTTCAATATTGCCGTCATCGAGCGGGTGGCAACCGTGCTGGTGATCGCCTGCCCGCATGCGCTTGGGTTGGCTATCCCGCTGGTGGTGTCCATCACCACCGCGATCGGGGCTTCCAACGGCATCCTGGTGCGCGACCGGCTGGCATTGGAAAAAATGCGTCTGGTCGATACCGTGCTGTTCGACAAGACCGGCACCCTGACTGAAGGCCGTTTTGGCGTGGTTGGGGTGACAGCCGCTGACGGCTACAAGGAAGATGACGCGCTGGCTTTGGCGGCCGCTGTGGAAGGCGATTCCGAACATACCATCGCGCGCGGCATCCGTGAAAGCGCCGAGAAACGCGGACTGGCGCTGCCCGCGGTGCATGACTTCGAAGCTATCAAAGGGCGCGGCGCTCAGGCGCACAGCGACAGCCACATGCTGTATGTCGGCGGTCCGCGGTTACTGGAAATGCTCGCCACGCAACTCCCGGGGCCCCTGGCGCAATTTGAGCAGCAGGCCAGCGCAAAAGGTCAGAGTGTGGTTCACCTGTTGCAGTCCAATCATGACGGTTCCGGCGTGCAAGCTGTGGCTTCCTTCGCCTTGGCGGATGTGATCCGGCCTGAAAGCCGCCAGGCGGTTGAGAAATTGCATGAGATGGGCGTTCAGGTGGCCATGTTGACCGGCGACAGCCAGGCAGTGGCCAAAGCAGTGGCGGATGAACTGGGCATCGATACATACTTTGCCGAGGTGCTGCCGGAACACAAAGATGCCAAGGTGAGCGAACTGCAGGCCAAGGGCCGCAAGGTGGCGATGGTCGGCGACGGCGTCAATGATGCGCCAGCCCTGACCCGCGCGGATGTTGGTATAGCAGTCGGCAGCGGCACGGATGTGGCGGTCGAATCGGCCGGAATCATTTTGGTACGCAGTAACCCGCTGGACGTGGTGAAAATTATCAAACTCAGTCAGTCCAGTTACCGCAAGATGATGCAGAATCTGGGCTGGGCGGCAGGTTACAACGTGGTAGCGCTGCCGCTGGCAGCCGGCGTACTGGCGTCGGCTGGCATCCTGCTCTCGCCGGCGGTCGGTGCTATACTGATGTCGCTCAGCACGGTGATCGTGGCAATCAACGCCCAATTACTGCGCCGTACTGCGCTCTAACCCTCATCCGTCGGAAGGCCGCTTGACGAATCTGCCATCGAAACCCGAAGCCCAGCCCTGGACCCGACGGGTGTTGAACTTCCTCGGGCTGCGCCGCAGCATGGCCGCCATGTTGGCTATGGCCATTCTGGTCGGCATGGGCGAGAACATGGCCGAGCGCTTTCTGCCGGTTTACCTGCTTGCCCTGGGCGGCGGCGCGCTGGCGGTCGGCGCGTTAAACGGCATGGACAACCTGCTCAGCGCGCTGTATTCCTTCCCAGGCGGTTACCTCAGCGATCGGCTGGGCTACAAACGCGCGCTGCTGGTCTTCAATTTGATCGCCATGGCCGGTTACCTGATCGTGATTCTGATTCCGGCCTGGTGGGCGGTGATCGTCGGCGCGGCACTGTTCTTGTCCTGGTCGGCGATATCCCTGCCGGCCACCATGAGCCTGGTGGCGGCGGTGCTGCCGAATCAAAAGCGTACCATGGGCGTGTCGATGCACTCGCTGGTGCGGCGCATTCCCATGGCGCTTGGACCGGTAGTCGGTGGGCTGCTGATCGCCTGGAAAGGCGACATCGTCGGTATTCGCTACGCCTTTATCGCCGCCCTGGCGTTGGCAGCGGTGGCGCTGGTGGTGCAGCAAATCTTTGTGAAGGACCGCCCGAGCACTGTCAAAGCCGAGGCCAATCCTTTCAAGCTGTTCAACCACATGTCGGGTTCGTTCCGTGTGCTGCTAGCCGCCGACATTCTGGTACGCTTCAGCGAGCAGATTCCCTACGCCTTCATGGCGATCTGGGTGGTGAAAAACAACGGCCTGTCGCCGGTCACCTTTGGCATGCTGACCACCATCGAGATGGTCACCGCCATGCTGGTGTACATCCCGGTAGCCTACCTGGCCGATCGCGGTTCAAAAAAGCCGTTTGTGGCGGTCACCTTTGGCTTTTTTACGCTTTTCCCGCTGGTGTTTATGTTGTCGCACAACTTCTGGATGTTCGCGGCGGCCTTCGTCATCCGCGGGTTGAAGGAATTTGGCGAACCGACGCGCAAAGCGTTGATCATGGACCTGGCGCCAGAGGGACAAAAAGCCGGTATGTTTGGGCTGTACTACCTGCTGCGCGATGTGATCGTCTCGCTGGCAGCCTTTAGCGCCGGCTTCCTGTGGAATATTTCGCCACAGGTCAATTTCCTGGTCGCCTTCGGCTTTGGGCTGCTCGGCACCCTGTTTTTTGCCATTTTTGGCCGGGATGTGACTGCAACCAGGGAGGCGGGACTTTAGATCCAACCTCCCCCATAATCCGAAGAACGGATTTTAAGGGAGACACGGGAGACCGACACGATCAGAGCGATAACCTGCAACCGTTTGCCAGGCTCGTAAACACGCATACAGGGTTAAAATCAATCCATAGTTATTCGACTGACCACCCGGCCAAGGATTCGGTTATGCCTAGTACCCGCAGCAATCAGGAATGGTTCGATGCGTTGAGTAATCAGGGTATGCAGCAGGGAGAGGCGCTGGAAGAATTGCGTCGGCTGCTTTTACGCGCCGCATTGTATACGCTTGTGACGCACCTGACAGACTTGCAGGAGATGTCCGAGAATGAGCGCGTGGCTTTGGCTGAGGAATGTGCCCAGGAAGCCCTGATGGTGGTTTTAGGCCGACTCGGTGATTTTCGCGGGGACAGCAAGTTTACGACCTGGGTTTACAAATTTGGCGTCAACATTGCGCTTTCGCGAGCGCGGCGCTGGCGCTGGAAACAGGTGTCGCTGGATGACCTGGCGGATGACGAAGGTACTCTCGACTGGTTGCAGCGAAATGAACGTTTTCAGACCGCCGATTCGGAACAGCCTGTGCGGCAAAAGGAAGTAGTCGAGGTGATTCGCGAAGTACTGCACACCCAGCTCACGCCCCGACAACGGCAGACCCTGAAGCTGATTGCCTTTGACAACGTACCGATGGACGTCGTTGTCCAACACCTGGATTCCAACCGAAATGCGGTCTATAAGTCGCTGCACGATGCCCGGTTGAAAATCAAGCAGCAGCTTATCCAGCGCGGCTATGACCTGGCGGAAGTTATGGATCTTTTCCAATAGGGTTGGTAAGATTTGCGGATTTACTGCAACGAATAGTAGAAGCGGTGAAGTGATGAAAACAAATTTAGCGAAATTCGTCAGGCACGTACATGATACCCAGGACACCGAGATCAGCTGCTCCGTGTGTCTGGATCTGGTTTCTCAATACGTGGATCTGGAGATTTCCGCGGAAGATGCAACTGGCCAACTGCCGCTGGTAAAACAACATCTGGATCAGTGCCAGGTGTGTTCTGAAGAATATCAGGTTCTACGCCAACTGGCAGTGCTGGAAGCGGAACAGCAGCTGCCAACTGACGAAGATTTATTCAATAAATTAAAAAAATAATCTAAGATTTCATTCGATTAGCCCAAATAGAAACCCGCACACTGGAGCGAAGATCCTCCAGTGTTTTTTATTTAGTAAGAAATCTCCCTTTCGGGACACATATAGGCAGACGAAAAAACAAGGCATACCGAACCCGAAAAAGGAAACGAATAAAACGGTTTGCCACCAGCCTTAGTGTTTACAGGAGAATGAGATGAAAAACAACTTCAAGTACTTAATTTCGGCGGTTTTAGTGGTATTGATTGTTGCAGCGGGACTGATGTCTGCAACCAAAGTATCTGCGCACGAGAAAATGACATCGGAGCAAACCGCTTTTCATGATGGAATGCGGAAATTGTGGGAAGATCACATTACCTGGACCCGCCTCTATATCGTTAGCGCGGCGGCTGACCTACCCGACAAAGGCGCAACTGCCGGGCGATTGCTGCAGAACCAGGTGGACATTGGCAACGCCGTCAAGCCGTTCTATGGCGATGCGGGCGGCGATCAACTTACCGGGCTGTTAAATGATCATATTTTGATCGCCGTAGCCTTGATTGATGCTGCCAAAGCCGGCGATTCGGCCGCATTTGCCGATGCGAATGCAAGCTGGTATGCCAATGCCGATGAAATTGCCACATTCTTGAGCAGCGCCAATCCCGAAAATTGGCCGCTGGATGAGATGAAAGCCATGATGCGCACGCACCTGGATCTGACGCTCAAAGAGGCTGCGGCAAGGCTGAATGGCGATTATGCGACTGATATCGCCGCTTACGATGAGGTTCATGTGGAGATCTTGAAGATGGCCGATATGCTCAGCGATGGGATCATCCATCAGTTCCCGAAGATGTTTAAATAAATTGCAGATCAGGAGCGCGGGAATCTTATAAACTAACTCAACCAGACGACCTTCCCGACGCCGGATAAAAGCAGCTTGCCAAGCAAGCTGCTTTTTGCTATTCTAGGCGAAGATGTTTCGTTGCCACGGAAGGAGAGTGCGCTTTGAAATGGATCACCCGTTCGCATGTTCATGTTGACCGCGTGGCTTGCCCGTGGTTGATCACCCGCTTCATCGATAATGAGGCAGAGTTTCTGTTTGTACCTGCCAGCCTGATCGAGCAGGTCGCCCAGGAAAGCGGCGCCATCCCCTTTGATGCGCCCGGCGTCGAGCTGGGTCATCATGATGGACACTGCTCGTTCGAGACCATCATCTTCCACTACGGGCTGAAGGAGCCGGGGCTGCTGCGTCTGGCAAAAATCGTCCACGCTGCGGACATCGATGCCGACATCGACCTGGACCCGTTGGCGCGCGGAATTGAAGCCATTGCTACCGGCTTTAGTCTCCGCTTCCCGAACGACGAAGAGAATCTGGCCCTCCAGTTCGAGGTATATGACGCGTTGTATGCCTGGTGTCGGCTGGAGGTTGCCAAGGGCGGTTGACCGCCCGTACCAGCAGGGAGATTGGTGGACCGCCCATGAATGCTTACGCCACCATGGAAGGTTTTAAGCTAGCCGGCGCTGTCGTAGGCAGTGCGGAGCCAACCGATCAATTCATCATCCACCTGATCCACACCGGTCAGGTTGACTTTGTAATTACACATACCGCCGGGAGGCAGCAAAATCAGCCGCTCGGTTGGCTTGATGCTCTTCATGTTCAAGCCTACTTCCACGTGGGTCCTGGCCGCAGGCCCAACCATGGCAAACTGTCGTTTGCGCCGCAGACTTAGGTAGGTCTTTTTGGGTGCAATCTCGAAGTCGCCAAAGGATGCAATGACCGCCATCACCCGGTCGTGGATCGGGCGCAGTTCAGCTTTGGGACCGGCGTACAGTTCGTTGACGATGTCGTCAGTGGATAGCCCTTTTTCTTCCGCAGCCCGTTTGGCATCGGACTTCAGGGCGTAATGCACCAGGCCGTTGGCATCGCCATAACCCAGTTGGAAGCGGTCGATGACCATCTGCCGGATTTCACCGTGTTTGGTCAGACCGCTTTGCTGAATGAGGGTGGATAGTTCTTCCAAAGACTTGCCGGTCTTTTTCTCGATATTCTTTAGCTGGGACTCTACGGCCTTATCCACGCTGCTCATATTGTCCCTCCCGGGGGGTAATAATCCTGCACCGCTGTGACCGAACGTTCGACAAGCTTGCCCAATACCTTCAGGTCAATATCCGCTACCGTTTTGATATACAAACAGGATTTTCCGGTTTTATATTTCCCGAGTTTTGTCATTAAATCCGCATACCGTTCAAAACCCATCTGGATATAAATGGTCAGGTTTTGGCTGCGCGGCGAGAACCCGGTCAAGGCCATGTCGCTTTCATGCCCGGTAGCGTATTTGTAATGGATCGAGCCAAACCCGACGATACTGTCCCCCCACATCCTGGGCGGATAGCCGGTGATTTGCTGCATAAGGGACAGGATGACGAAGCAATCCTGCCGTTTCTTTTCGTCCGCCACGCGGTTCAGAAATTGCTCCACGCTCTGATCGTTTTCTCTGGTTTTTTGTTCTGCCATCCGTTTTACCCCGCTTTCTAGAATTTCGGGTTGCGCAGAATATTATACCGAATTTGTCAACGAACTTTACACTACCCCGGCAACCTTGTATCCCAGGCGCTTGACCTCAGCTTTGATCTGCTCCAGGGTCAGGACGGCATCGTCATATTCCACCACCATCTGCTGCTTGCGGTAGCTGGCCTCAGCAAAGACAACGCCTTTAAGTTTATCCTCGATGCGTTCCAGGTTCAGCGAGCAGTTGGGGCATTCCATTCCCGCAATTTTCAGGGTTACTTTGGTTGCCATAGCGCCCCCTACCGATCAAAAACGATCATTCCGCTGTACATGCCCATGGAACACGAATATGGCATGCGCGTGCCGGCTTCCTGGGGCGGGATTGCAATTTCACGTACCCCGGTCGGGTCTAAAATTTCGAACAAATCCAGAGCCGGGATAATGAGCGCCAACGAGCAAGAACGAACATTTTTCGAAACCATTCGCAGCGTGACCGGTACGCCAGCTTTAGCGTGAATGATTGCAGGTTCATAGCTGGTGTTTTTGACCGTAACGGTGACGATTGTTCCATCACCCTGGTCAGCGTTAGCGCCACCGAGAGCAAAACCATTCGGAGCGGCCTGGGCATTGGCCGGGCTGCCAAATATACCGCTGGCCCAACGCGAAAGGCTCACCGGCGAGCCGGCCAGCGTGATGCCGCTGTCGATGGTCAGGATCGCCAGCACCAGGATAACTACAGCGACCGCGCGGGCAAAATTGCGCTCCAGTTTTTTGCCCAACTGGGTGGCGAAGTAAGACACTGCGAAAAAGACCGGGCTGGTACCCAGGGTGAAGGCGAACATCAACGCCGCGGCCTGCAAGGGATTCCCCGTACCGAGAGCAACTGCCATCATCGCCTGAGTCACGCCGCAGGGGATCAGCACGGTCATAAAGCCCAAAAACAGCGGCGCGGAGAGCGAGGAAGGTGAGCCATCAGCCGCAGCCTTGCGGAGCTTGCGGCGCAGAAAGGCGGGAGGTTCGAAGGCGAAGTAGCGGAAAATGGGATGCACATTCAATATGCGCAGCCCTGAGCCGAGCATGAAGATGCCGACGGCAATTTGCAGAATCGCGCGGGTGACCGGAGAAAGCTGGAACATTTGCCCAACCCAACCGAGCAAAAAACCGAGCAGGGTGTAGGCAGCCAGCTTGGCTACCAAAAAAGCTAAAATGGGGGCAGCCAGCTGGGAGCGGCTGGCGCCGGGCTTTCGTAAATCCCTACGGCGTTTGCGCGAGGGCACCGTCATTTTTTGAACATCAGCTTCAATTTGCCCAGCCAGAGAACTGGCAAGCAGCCCGCCTTGAACAGCCAGGCAGCTCAATCCCCCGGTTGTCAGGCCGGTAACGAATGCAACCAGTAGGTTTAGCAATAGACTCTCCGCAAATGTGTATCTGTTTTGTATAAGTTGCAAAAATGACTTGACCAGTCTATCATTTCTTGATGGCGAAGAATATAGGCCATATTGCCAGTATTTAATTTGTGGGAATGGCGGATCGTAAAGGCTGCTTTTTTCGCTATGATAGGCGCTATCGAGTCAAACTTGTTATCCCTATCAGGAGATTCTATTTATGTTGCGTACCTTGAAGTTTAATCGTAAGCACGCTGTAGTTTTAGCCTTGTCGGTTCTGATATTGGCGTTGACCGCCTGCACCGCCCAGACCTCCGGCGATTTTGCCAGCGTCCCAGCCGGCAAGGCGTACGCCGAAGGCAAGGAAGTTTACTTCTCGCATACCGAGGCATCCGACGCGGATATCGCGGCGATGCTGACAGATATGATGAAATCGCCGGTGCTATACGTTCCTGCGCTGGCGCAGGTGCCCGCTGAAGCGCTGGCAGACGTGTATGTCTTTGAAAATGGGCTGAAGGGAATGGGGCCGCTCGGCTTCCAGCCGGATGTTTTCGACAACCCGCCCGGTACCGATGGCTATTCGCCTTTGCGCCAGATCATTCTGGTTAAATGGAACGACGAAGCCAAAGCCCGTGAGTTGAAGTCGGTGGCTGAAATCAGCGCGGCGGAAACCGCAGGAGAAATCAGTACGACGAAACCGGGAGTGGTGGTTAACATGCCGTTTATGGTTTGGGACGGCGGCAAGCGCTAAACGGATTACCGGTAATCAGGGCTGCTCTCCCCGGCAGCCCTGATTTTTATTTAAACACCTGGCGGCAAGATGCGGCATCCTATTGCGATTTTGGGATGGAGAGGATAGGATTATGAATATAAAGATTTTTCGCCCTTTCAACCCGTCAGAATTAAATTTAGGAAGGTTCCCATGCGCGCAGAAGCTGAAATACTCGGCTTGATCCTCGAGTTTGCCCGCAATCAGGACGGCATCCGGGCGGTGTTGATGAACGGCTCACGCGTCAATCCGAATGCCAAAAAGGATCTTTTTCAGGATTACGATATAACCTGCTATGTTCTGGATGTCCAACCTTTTCGCGGCGACTTGCGCATCCCGCTGTTTTTCGGCGATTTGATGATCTTGCAGACCCCTGAGGATATGGGTGATCCTGAACCGAACAAAGATGGCAGTTATGCCTATTTGATGCAATTTTTGGACGGCAACCGCATCGATCTCAGCTTTCAGCCCTTAGAACACATTGCGGACATTCCTGAAGATAGTCTGTCAGTGGTGCTGTTGGACAAAGACGGATTGATTGCCCCTTTACCGCCGCCCAGCGACCGCAGCTACCTGCCCGTGAAACCTTCTGCGAAAGCCTTCGCAGATTGCTGTAATGAATTCTGGTGGGTGGCCCCGTATGCTGCCAAAGGGTTGTGGCGCGGTGAACTGACCTACGCCCACACTATTCTCGACATCTACCTTCGCGATCAATTAATGAAGATGCTGACCTGGTATTTTGGCGTCCTGACTGGGTTCAAAAAATCGGCCGGGAAATTTGGCAAATACCTAAGCGCGGGAATTGAGCGGGGGTTGTGGGAGCAACTTGAAAGCACCTATGCGGATGCAAACCCTGATCACAGTTGGGAAGCCCTGATCGCCATGGGCGGCTTGTTTCGCCGGGCAGCTCAGAGCGTGGCGGAAGCTTTTGGGTTCAGTTACCCGGAACAGGATGATGAACAGGTTTCCGCCTTTATCCGGCGCATTCGCGAACTCCCACCCGACGCTGAGACGATATATTAATTGGATCGTTTCGCTCTGCCCACACTCACAGAGCACCCTTCGGGTGGGGCACTCTACGAGTGAGCCTGGGCTTCGACAGGCTCAGCCACCGGTCAGGCGCAGCCGGCGCGATCAAAGTAGTGAAAGTGATAAAGTAGACCCCCATGCCATCGACGATGCGGTATTGATCCATAGATTAATTATGGGAGGCCTTCGGTCGGGTCGCGCGCTCGGTCGCTCACAAAGCGCTCCGGGGGCGGAGACCGGCGCGATCGGGGCCTTCAGCAGGACAAACGAGGGCGACAAACCCATTGATATTTTTTCCCTGCGGGGGTAAGATACCCCCGTGAAATCACCTGCTTTTCTTCTTGCGCTTCTCGCCGCCTTATTTTTCGGAGCTGCCACCCCGCTCAGCAAACCACTGCTGACCCGCCTGACCTCTTTTCAGTTAGCAGGCCTGTTATACCTGGGCGCTGCACTCGGCGTCGTTCTGCTGCTCGTGCGCGAACGAAAATTCACCTCGCCCTGGCGGATGGACCGCCGCAATGCGCTGCTCCTGCTGGGCTCCATCGTCTTCGGCGGCATCCTGGGTCCTCTGGCGCTGCTTGCCGGGTTGAACCTGGCATCTGCGGCTTCCGTTTCCATGTGGTTGAACCTGGAAATGGTCGCCACCGCCGTACTCGGACATTTCATCTTCAAAGACCATCTGACGCCGCGCAGTTGGATTGCCGCCGCCGGTATTTTTCTGGCAGCCATCCTTCTGGCAGCCAGCGAAGGCACAGCAGGCGTGTTTGCCGGTTTGCTGGTGCTGGCAGCCTGCCTGAGCTGGGGCATTGACAACCACGTCACCGCGTTGATCGATGGTATCACGCCGGCGCAGTCCACCTTTTGGAAAGGGCTGGCAGCCGGAGCAACTAACCTGATCATTGGACTCAGCCTGGCGCCGCTGGTAGGAACACCCCTCGAGGCGCTGGGCGGCCTGGGGATCGGGGTGGTGTCGTACGGCTTCAGCATTGTGCTCTATATTTCTTCTGCTCAACAACTAGGCGCCACCCGCAGCCAGTTGATCTTTTCCAGCGCGCCTTTTTGGGGAGTGCTGCTATCCATCCTGTTGCTAAGCGAGACTTTCACCTGGCAACACGGCGCGGCTGCGGTTTTGTTTATTACCTCGATTGCTCTGCTTTACCACGAGCAGCACGGGCACGCCCACCAGCATTTGGTACAGGAACACGAGCACCTACATAACCACTCCGACGGCCATCATCTGCACGTCCATGAGCAATACCCGGAAAACGGCTGGCATTCGCACGCCCACGTACACACCCCGCTGGAGCATGTGCACCCCCACTGGCCGGATTTGCACCACCGCCATGAGCACGTGCATGGTGATTGAAAATTAAGGAGACATGGTGCTTTCAAAAACCGGAAGCGCGCTGCGTATATGAAGACGTTGATTAGAGGAAATGGTGCGCTCAAATTCGGAATGCACCCCGCGACTCTGGCTTATAATATTCACGCAGTATTTCAATAACTATTTGCAAGTAAACCCCCGCAATCACAATATAATCATAGGAGAATTTCATGGGGAAAATTAACCCAAAGCACGGCATTAGCACGCTGGTCAACCACGTTGCCGAAGAGGGGCATCCGCAGCACTCTCACATTGCGCCGATTTACCAGACATCCGCTTTCTCCTTCCCGGATGTCGCCACCGGCGCGGCGATTTTCAAGGGCACAGACCCTGGGTATACCTACACGCGTTTCAAAAACCCGAATCAGGTGCAACTGGCAGCCAAATATGCCGCGCTTGAAGGCCTGGACCTGCTGCGCGCCCAGCCGGAGCGGCCAGTCGAAGAGATCGTTGCCGGACAGGTTTTTACCACCGGTATGTCGGCGATCACATCGGCCATCATGGCCACCCTCTGTCAGGGGCAGACCATCATCGCCCAGGAGGCGCTGTACGGTGCAACTTATGTGTTCCTGAAGGAATATGCGCCGCGCTACGGCGTCAAGGTGGTCTGGCTGCACAATGTTGCGCCGGCTGATTGGGAAGCGGCCTTTGCCGCCAACCCGGAAGCGGTCATGGCGTATGCTGAGACCCCGGCCAACCCCACCATGGCCATCGTTGACCTGGTGGCAGTGGCTGAGATCGCTCACCGGCACGGCGCCTGGCTGTATGTGGATAACACGTTTGCTTCTCCGTACGGCCAACGGCCATTGACACTCGGTGCAGATGTTGTGCTGCATTCTTCCACCAAATACCTGGCCGGACATGGGGTAGTGGTGGGCGGGGCGGTCATCAGCAGCCACGTGGACTGGGTCAAAGGCCCACTTTTTGGGGCTATCAAGAATTTCGGCGGCTCTGAGTCGCCTTTCGATGCCTGGTTGGCAGTTATGGGGCTGAAAACCTTTGAACTGCGCATGGAAGCCCATTGTAAAAATGCCATGCAAGTGGCGCGCTACCTGGAAGCTCACCCAAAGGTCGAGCGGGTTTACTACCCCGGACTTGAATCGCACCCCGATTACGCCCTGGCCTGCAAACAAATGCACTGCTTTGGCGGCATGATTTCCTTTGAACTGCGCGGCGGCCTGACAGCCGGTGAAACCCTGCTCAATCATGTGCGCATGATGACGCTGGCGGTCAGCCTGGGAAACACCGATACACTCATCCAGCACCCGGCCAGCATGACCCATTCCGGAATGCCGCGTGAAGAACGCCTGAAGGTAGGGCTGACCGACGGGCTGGTGCGGTTATCGGTTGGCATCGAAAACGTTGAAGACATCCTCGAGGACTTCGATCAGGCTCTGGCGTACGTCTAATTTAGCATAGGTTCAGACCGTGAATACCGAACCTGCGCCGCCCCGCTCAGATGCCGAGATTCCGCCACGGGTTGGGCCACAGGTCAACCTTAACGCCCGGCCCGGTCAGCGCTTGCTTTTGGCGATTCAGGTCGGGCGAGACGGAGTAGTACAGGTCTCGTCCCGAGGACCGGCAGGCTGGCGAGCGGTGTTGCGATCGGGACGGCTCTACGCTGGGATCGGGCTGCTGCTGGCCGCCGCAGTGCTGCTGATTGGATTGACGCGTTTCCCTGCCCAGGTCACCCCGGATGAAGTGTACCCAAGCCTGCGCGCCGTTGAATTGATCCGCAATGGCTTCGAAGGTGAAGACGGCGCCCTGCTGCCGGCTTTTTTGCGCGGCGGCACTCCGTATGAGCTGGGTACAGGCGTTTATTTGCAGGTGCTGCCCCAACTCTTCCGGCCGAATACACTGACCTGGATTCGCGCCTGCAATGTTTTGCTTGGGCTGCTGGCCGGGCTATTAATGGCAGCCTGGCTGCGCTTTGGGCTGCGGCTGCGTTATAGCTGGGTGCTGCTCCCGCTGTTGGCCGGCACCCCCGCCTGGTTTTATTTTTCACGTACTGGACTGGATATTATGCTTGCTGCCAGCTTGCTGCTGGCGGCCTTGAGCTGCTACGGTTTTTACCGCTCAGGGCGACTCGGGGTCATTTACGGCGCGGTAGCGCTGGCCATGCTGGCGTTTTACGCTGAGCCCGCCGCCCGTCTGGCGGTTCCAACGACAGTTTTGCTGCTGACGCTGCTGGATTGGCAGTATCACCGCTCCCATTGGCGGCTAATGCGACACGCGCAGATTTTGACAGCAGCGCTGTGTCTTCCGCTGATCATCTTCCTGCTGCGCCATCCGGATGGGATGCTGCAGGAGCTGGCCGCATCCGGCAGCTATCTGGTCTCGAACATCAGCAACTGGCAAAAGGTAGGCCAATTCTTTCTGGCGCTGCTGAATACGGTTGATCCCATTGCCTGGCTGGCCGTTGACCCGAACCTGCCGGTGGTTGACCGCATGGGGCCGTACCCGCCGTTTCCCCTGCTGCTGGCGCCGTTCACAATATGGGGCGGCTGGTTGGCCGTCCAGCGCTTCCACCGGTCCGAATACCGCCTGCTCTGGATTGGAGTGCTGTCAGCAGGCGTAGGCGCGGCGCCGTTTGGCGGAAAATTGCCGCAAATATTGCCCGCAGCGCCGCTGTTGGCCGCCTTTGCGGTGATTGGGTTGCATGCGGCGCTGGACTGGCTGGCACAACGCTGGCGGAAGATGCCCGGCTGGCTGCCTGCCCCAGCTTTTCTGCTGGCGGCGGGTGGAGGTAGTTTAATCCTTTTGTTCAGCGCGCTGACCGGCAGCCGGAACTGGCTGCAAGATTACGGTCGCGAGGGGCTGCAATTTGGCGCAGCGCAGGTTTATGGCGCAGCGCAGGCTTACGCTGACAGCCATCCGCAGCGAAAGGTATTGGTTTGGTCAGAATGGTCAAACGACCCGGATGCGCTGCGCCGCTTCTTCGCGCCTTATCATTTGGAGCGGATCCAGAACGGCTTTTTGGATCCCTTCTTATACCGGCGCGACCCGGCAATTGGTCAGTATGCTTTCCTGCTGCCTGCCGGCCAGTATAAACAAATCCAATCCAGCGGTAAGTTTGACATGGTCCCCATTAAATCGATTCCCTATCCCAATGGGCGGCCCGCCTTCGCTCTGGTGGAACTGGCGTACACCCCGCAATTCGAACAGATTCTGGCGCAGGAATCCGCGGAGCGCCGCGCCCTGGTCACTGGGGAAGTAAAGCTTGGTAATGACCCGGTCACCGTGCGGTATCCGGCGCTGGATATCGGTGTACCGGGCAATCTATTCGACGGCAGCCGGGTGAGTCTGGTGCGGACGGCGGCGGCCAACCCGCTGGTAGTCGAACTGATCTTTCTGCAGCCTCGCCGTCTGCAAGGCGTACTGCTGCTGTTGGGCGCTGAACCGATTAAGGTCACAGCTATCCTCAACCCCGAGGATGGCGGCAAAAGGCTGGTTTATTCGTTGCAGACGAAAGCCAGCGATACCATGAAAGAAGCGCAGGTGGACTTCAACGGCGCGCATTTGGTTTCATCCCTGCGGCTGGAGGTGCTGGACGAGGAAGCAGGCGAGCCGGCCCATGTCCATTTATGGGAGATTCAACTGGTCGAGTCGCTGGAATAACGGCTAGCAGGTTGGTTCGAAAATTGCACCCTCTGTCTGCTGTATTCCGGTGAAATAATCTGTAGTTTCAACGACTCTGGCTCAGTTAAGGGGATGATATATGGCAGAAATCAATAACGGACGAGAAGGCGAGCTTTATCTTGGCGTGGTTTTCGATTTAAATCGCAAGGAGTCCCAGCAGGGAGTAATTACCCGCAAGAATGTCGCTATGAACAGCGACCTGGGACTGCTGTGGGTTGAAATATCTTTTTGGGTCGGCCAGAAAACCATCTTCAGCCAGGAAATCTTGCTGCATTCCAACGACCTTCGGCGGTTTACCAGCCAGATGATTCAAATTATCGAAGCGCCAGCCCGTCTTTATGGATTGTCCAACGAACGCCGCACTGAAAATGGTCTGGAACGCGAACTGAGCTTGAGCATTACCAGCCCGGAGTTGGTCTGGCGCATCCACCAAAGTGTTTATTTGCCGGGAAGCATGCATAAGGTTTTTGATTTCCCCCCATCCGATACGGATGAGTTGACCATCAAGCAGGCGCTGGCGGAAGCGTTCAATCAGGAGCCGGATAGCGATTTTGTGCGCGAACAATACACAGCGCTGACTGAAATTTCAACCGGCTATGAGTTTCTGGTGGCGATCGATGCCGGTATCGCCCGGGGAGCACAGACAGTACGTGGCGAAGGCCCGGCGATGTTCCTCGAACCGGATCAGGAGCGCTTGCTGCATTTTATGCGCGATTTACGCTCCGAAGCGGAGATGGCGCTGTTGCTAGGTTAATTTCCAGCGGTGAAGTTGGGCAAACCAGGCGCCTTGCGCTTTTTTCCTGCTTATCTGCGCTGTTTCCATTGAATGTGAATGGGTCCCTTGTTGATCTTAAGTGCGAGGAACCCCGGGTAATATGGGGAAAATATCCGCCAAACGTCAGCCGATGAGTGGATGAGTTTCAATAGTCTTTCTGCAGCGGGAATGTTACAATATCCTCGTTGACCATCTTCCGTGGAGGGACAATTTGAAACCTGTGATCAAGATTGCCGTGCCAATGGCCGGTTTTGGTACCCGCATGCGTCCGCATACATGGAGCAAAGCCAAACCATTGATTGCATTGGCAGGAAAAACCGTGCTGGATTATGTTCTGGAACAGTTCGAGACGCTGCCGGATTCGCTGGAACGGGAATATATTTTCATCGTGGGTCCCAACCAACTGGAACAGATCAAGGCGCACATGCTGGAACAGCATCCTTTAAAACGGGTGCAGTATACCGTCCAGGAAAACATGCGTGGCCAATCGGATGCGCTCTACCTGGCGCGCGAATACCTGACCGGGCCCATGTTGATGGCGTACTCCGATACGATGATCGAAACGGACTTATCCGGGATTGCCAGTGAAACGATGGATGCTCTGGCCTGGGTGCGTCCAGTGGAAGACCCGCGCCGTTTTGGCGTGGCACAGATGAGCAGTGACGGCTGGGTAACCCGCCTGATCGAAAAGCCCAAGGAAATGGATAATAAATTAGCCCTGGTCGGGTTTTATTACTTTCGGCGGGGAGAAGATCTGACGGCGGCTATTGAAGAACAGATACGCCGCAACCTGACTGTAAAGAATGAGTTCTTTCTGGTAGACGCCATCAATATCATGTTGGAAAACAGCGCCAAGATGCGCACTCGTAAAGTGGATGTCTGGCTGGATGCGGGCATCCCGGAGGCATTGCTGGAAACAAACCGCCACTTGCTTTCTCACGGTTACGCGAATTCTGCTGACCTGGGACTGAATAAAAACCTGGCGATTATCCCGCCGGTGTATGTTCACCCAAGCGCTCAAATAAACGCTGCGGTGATTGGGCCGAATGTATCGGTTGGCGCAAATTGTGTAATCGAGCGCGCAATTATCTCCGATTCGATACTGGAGGATGGCGTCATGGTGTCGGATTGCGTCCTTACCGGCAGCTTGCTTGGCCGCGATGTCCAGGTAGAGGGCAAGGCTGAAGCGCTCAACCTTGGGGATAATGCATGGATGAAGAAGTAAGTTTCCAGGTGGAATGCCATTCGGGCTTTGAATATGCCGAACGGCCAATTACGCTGATCCGGGGCGGTCAGCGCCTGGAAATCGAGGTGGTCGAGGACCGCTGGCGCATCCCGGGCGGTAAGTGTTTTCGGGTAAGAGTAAAAGACGGCCGGCGGTTTGAACTTTTTTATGGCGAACTTTATGATGAGTGGCGTGTTAACGAACTATAAGGAAAAAATGGCTGCTATTCTCAATTCTGATCCGGTAACCCTGCACAACCAAGGAGCAAAAATGCGTGAGTCTTACATTTCTCAGCGTGTGGCTTCATTGAAACCCTCTGGCATTCGTCGCTTTTTTGATATCGCCGCCACGATGAAAGAAGTCATCTCGTTGGGGATTGGCGAACCGGATTTTGACACTCCCCAACCGGTCATCGATGCTGGCGTCCGGGCGCTGAAAAATGGGGCTACCCATTACACTTCCAATGCCGGCATTCTTGGGCTGCGCAAGGCGTTATCCGCCAATCTGGAACGGCTGTACGGCGCCAGCTATGATCCGGTGGAAGAAATGATTATCACCGTTGGCGGTTCCGAAGCACTTTACCTGAGCGCGACCGCGCTGCTGGATCCCGGCGACGAAGTCATCATTCCCACGCCTTGCTTTGTCGCTTACCAGGCAGAGGTGTTCATGGCGGGCGGGGTACCGGTCGAAATCCCGTGCCACATGGAAGACAATTTCAATATCGATCCGGTGCGCATCGAAGCAGCAGTGACCCCGCGCACCAAGGCCATCTTGCTTGGATTCCCGAATAACCCAACCGGCGCGGTGGCGACCCGCGAGCGGCTGCTGGAGATTGCGCGCATCGCCGAGAAATATGACCTGATCGTCATTACCGATGAGATTTACGATCGTTTGGTGTACGCCGGCCACCAGCACGTTTGCTTCCCGACCCTGCCGGGCATGCGCAATCGCACCATCCTGCTGGGCGGATTCTCTAAGGATTACGCCATGACGGGCTGGCGCATCGGTTATGCTTGCGGACCGACCCATTTATTGAAAGGCATGCTGCGCATTCATCAATACACGGTTATGTCCGCGCCAACGGTAGCCCAGGAGGCGGGGATTGTGGCGCTCGAAGACCGGGATGAATCAGTCATGATGATGGTGGAAGAGTACGACCGCCGCCGCAAGTTGATCGTGCCAGAGTTCAACCGTATTGGTCTGCCGACGTTTGAGCCAAAAGGCGCCTTCTATGCTTTCCCCAAGGTTAGCGTCACAGGACTGGACGATGAGACCTTTGCCAACCGACTGCTGCAGGAAGAACATGTGGCCATGGTGCCAGGAGTTTCATTTGGCGCCGGCGGAGAGGGATTCTGCCGCGCATCCTATGCCACTGCGTACGAAAAAATCGAAGAGGCGCTGCGCCGCATCGAGCGCTTTGTGAACCGGCTGTAAAAGGTAAATCAAATGGGCCCGGAGTTATCTACGATATCGTTATCGCCCGCAATCCCCGTGCCCCGGAGCCCAGGACAAAAATCGATGCATAACCCCGTGCCTATTCCAAGATTGGGCACGGGGTTATTGGGTAAGACAGTCCTGTTGTGAAAATCCCTGTGCCGCTACAATGACAAAATTATTCTTTTCAGACAACTCCCCCGGCTTATTCCACTAATCCCTGTTGACATCCCTTCCTTAACCTGCTATTCTTATAAAAACGTTTGCGCAAACGTTTTCTTTCGGAAACTCCATGAGCCGCATAACCATAAAAGATGTAGCCCGCGAAGCGGATGTGTCCATTTCGACTGTGTCGCATGTGATCAACGACACGCGTTTTGTCGATCCGGTTACCAAGCAGCACGTTCAGGACGCATTAATGAAACTCGGCTACCGCCCCAATAACGTTGCCCGAAGTTTGCGCAGCGGGGTGACGAAAACGATTGGCCTGATCGTCCCGGATGCGTCCAACCTGTTTTTTGCCGAAATTGCCCGCAAAATCGAGAACTACGGTTTTCAACAGGGTTACAGCGTCATTCTTGGAAATTCCGATAACGATCCGGCGAAAGAAATCCAGTATATTCACACGCTATTGGCCAAATCGGTGGACGGCGTGATTTTCATCTCGGCGGGTGCAGAATTGCGCAATTTCAAGCAATTTGCCGACAGCAATATTCCGGTGGTGGTTGCCGACCGGGTGGTTCCGGTTGAACTGGCCGATGTGGTGCTGGTCGATAACGAACAGGGCGGCTACGACGCCACCCGCTGCCTGATCGAGTTAGGCCACACGCTTATCGGCTGCATCACCGGCCCAAACGACCTGTCACCCAGCATGCAGCGGCTCGATGGTTATAAACGTGCTTTGCAGGAAGCCGGCATCCCCTTCAGATCCGGACTGGTCGTCACGGGTGATTTCCAGATTCAAGGCGGCTGCGATGCCATGAATCAATTACTGCAAGCGCCTGAGAGACCCGGCGCCGTTTTTGTCTGCAACGATATGATGGCGGTTGGCGCCATGACCAGCGCGCGCAATGCCGGGTTGTCCATCCCCGCGGACCTATCCATTATCGGTTTCGATGATATCGAACTCGCGTCAGCGGTGTCGCCAACGCTGACCACCATCGCGCAGCCCATCGATGAAATGGCGCGCTACGCCACCGATCTGCTGATCCAGCGCCTGAGCGGCCGCCGCAAGGATGAGAATCAACGCATTATCTTGAAAACGACCTTGATCGAACGCGCATCCACAGCCAGGAGGGAGCCATAACATGGGGTTGATCACCGTCATTGGCAGCTTGAATATGGACCTGGTGGTGCGCACCCCCAAAATGCCGCAGGCGGGTGAAACGCTGGCGGGTACTGATTTTCATCTCATCCCAGGCGGTAAGGGCGCCAACCAGTCGGTCGCTGCTGCTCGCGCCGGCGCGCCCACCCGCATGGTCGGCCGGGTTGGAACGGATGCCTTTGGGCCAGTCCTGCTGGATTCGCTCACCGCAGCCGGGGTGGATGCTTCCGGGGTGGCCGTATTAAGCGAAGCCACTTCCGGAACCGCCACCATCGTGGTGGAAGACAGCGGCGAAAACCGCATCATTGTCGTGGCTGGGGCCAACGGACAGGTGTCTTTAAACTTTATCAATGACCAGTGGCCGGTTATCCGCCAGTCTGATTTGATTTTGCTGCAGCATGAAATTCCACTGGCGACGGTGCACCACATTATCGAGCGAGCTTACGCCGAAGGCATTCGGGTGTTGCTCAATCCGGCTCCGATTTATCCAATCCCGCGTGGCGTTCTGGCAAAAGTTGACACCCTGATTTTGAACGAAGTCGAAGCCAGCGCTTTGACCGGCCTTAAAGTTACCGACCTGTCGACCGCTCGCATTGTAGCTGCCACCCTGGCCGACCTCGGGGTGAACACGGTCCTTATCACGCTTGGACCCAATGGCGCGATCCTCCACAATTCACACCATGAGCTCTTCCAACCGGCATTCAAAGTAGAGGTGGTAGATACCACGGCTGCTGGAGATACGTTCACGGGCGGGTATGCCGCCTCGATCCTGAGCGGCAAATCATTGCCCGAAGCCCTGATGTACGCCGTTGCGGCATCCGCGCTGGCAGTCACCCGCCTGGGAGCGCAAACATCCATCCCCTCCAGGGATGAGGTCGAAACTTTCCTTGCCGCCCAAACCACCAAAATAAATGGTTCCCTGCCATTAAGCGCTAAAGGAGGTGACTGAGAGTAGAATTTGCGTTTCAACCGTTGTTTTCGTCCAAATTAATAGAGGAGAGAACCATGAAAAAGCTCGTTATGCTGTTGACTGTTTTAACCATCATCGCCGTTTTGGCCGCAGGTTGTACGCCAAAAGCGGCTGGGCCAGAAACCACAAAAGTTGTGTACCTGATCAACGGGTCGTTGGGCGACAACGCCTTCTATGATTCGGGTCAGGCTGGCATGGAAAAGATCAAAACCCAGTACGGGGTCGAGATTCGCACCATTGAAGACGGGTACGATCCTGCCCAGTACGAACCCTCACTCGAGGCAGCCGTGGGTTATTCCGATGTCATTTTTGTCATCTCCTACGGCTTCGAGGATCTGGTCAAGGAATATGCCGATAAATATCCGGAAAAGATCTTTGTCAACCTGGATACAGTGGTGCAGAACGATAAGGGCACGATCACCTCGGTCGATTACATCGAAGAGGAAAGCGCTTTCCTGACCGGCGTGGTGGCTGGTATGCTGACACTCGACACCAGCATCCCAAACGTCAATGCTGAGAAGATCATCGGCGCCGTCGGCGGCGACCAGGACCCCGTCATCGATGCCTTCATGTTCGCCTACGAAAATGGCGCCAAGTATGTCGACCCTGAGATCGTGATGGAACGCAAGTACCTGGGCGACTGGGTCGATACCGCCAAAGGCAAACAGGCCACCTTGCAGCTCTATGATATGGGCGCGGATATCGTCTTCCAGATCGCCGCGGCAGCCGGCATGGGCGTCTTGCAGGCCTCGGGCGAGCGCGACCTGTACTCTATCGGCGTGGATACCAACCAGAACTCCCTGGTGCCCGGGCATGTAGTCGCCTCCGACACCAAGGATATCGGTCTGGCCATCACCAATATTTACGCCACCATCAAGGACGGCACCTACCAACCCGGCCAGGTTTTGAATTACGGCCTGGCTACCGGGGGCGTGAATGTGGTCTTCGACGGCAATGAAAATGTGCTCCCGCAGGCTATCGTTGACAAAGTGAACGAACTGCGCCAGCAGATCATCGACGGTACCCTGAAAGTCGAAATCTACGTGCCATAGGTTTCGATCCCCGAAACCTATGGATTTCCGGGGGTGCTGGCCAGTACAGCATCCCCGGAATATATCGCGCAAGAAAGGATTTACCCGGTGGCCGATATCATCGAAATGGACCGGATCGTCAAGATCTTTCCGCCCTCCCTGGTGGCGCTGGACGCCGTCAGCGTAAAGTTCTCCAAAGGGGAGATCCACGCCATCGTCGGTGAAAATGGCGCCGGCAAATCAACGTTAATGAAAATCCTGTACGGCATGCAGCCGGCCGATTCGGGTGAGATGCTCTACAACGGCAAAAAAGTAAAATTTGCAGACCCCGGCGAAGCGATCCTGGCCGGAATCGGCATGGTGCACCAGGAGATCATGCTGATTCCGCAATATACCGTCTGGGAAAACGTGGTGTTGGGCTATGAACCCGTCAAGTTTGGCGGCCGCCTGGATGTAAAAAAAGCGCGCGAGCTGGTTAAACAAAAGATCGATGAATTTGGCTTTAATTTGAACCCGGACGCCAAAGTAGAAGATATTTCCGTTGCTGCCCGGCAAAAAGTTGAAATATTGAAACTATTGTTCCGCAATGTTTCTGTGCTGATCATGGATGAGCCAACCTCTGTGCTCACCCCGCAGGAGATTCCGCAATTATTCGGCGAGTTAAAACGCCTGCGCGATAACGGCCATACCATTTTATTCATCAGCCACCATCTTGAGGAAGTGCTGGAATTATCCGATCGGATCACGGTGCTGCGCAAGGGTAAAAAAGTGGGCACCATCAAGACGGCCGAAGCCACTAAAGCCGGTTTGGCGCAAATGATGGTGGGACGCGAAGTGATTTTTGACTCCATCCGCAAAAATCAGACGGCCGGTGAGGTATTGTTCGAGACTAGCGCTCTGAATTACACCGACCCGGACAAACGCCCGCGGTTGATCGACGTCAATATTCAAGTGCGGGCCGGCGAAATTGTTGGCGTGGCGGGCGTGGAGGGCAACGGCCAACTGGAACTGGTCAACCTGATCATGGGCTTGATCGAACCGACCGGCGGCAGCATCAAAGCCGTGGGGGAGGATATCACCCGCAAACCCATCCTGGAGAAACGCAAGCGGGTCGCCTTTGTGCCCCAGGACCGGGCTAATATGGGCGCCAGCATCGCCGCAAATATTGCTGAAAATGTGATCATGACCCACCACCGGCTGGATAAACGCTTTACCCGCTGGGCCGGCCGGATATTGGATTTCAAACAGGCTTATTCCTTTACCGATGAGATTCGCAAGAAGTTCGATGTCCAGATGTCCTCGGGTGAAGCCGTGTTCAAATCGCTCTCGGGCGGCAATCAGCAGAAGGTGATCCTCGGGCGCGAGCTGCTGCTGGAAGCGCCGTTCATCCTGCTGGACCAACCCACCCGCGGCCTGGATGTCGGTTCGATCGAGTATGTTCATCAGCGCATCATCGAAATGCGGGCGCAGAAGCGCGGCATCCTGATGATTTCCGCCGACCTGGAAGAGCTGTTCCGCCTGACCGACCGGATCGTGGTGATGCATAAGGGCCGGGTGGTGGCTGACCTGGTCACCGAAAAGACGAATGTCACCGAAGTGGGTTACCTGATGCTCGAAGGGGCCGCCTATGAAGCGTAAAATCCTGGTCAATGTGGTGGGCGTCCTGCTGGCCTTCCTGCTGGGGGCAGTAGTGATGCTGGTGCAGGGGTATAACCCGCTGGAAACCTATTACCGCCTGTTCGAATATTCGCTGGCGCCGGGCAAGATCGCCTACACCCTCAGTAAATCGGTGCCGCTGGTGCTGACCGGCATGTCGGCGTCGGTGGCCTTCGCCTCCGGCCCGATCAACCTGGGCCAGCCCGGCCAGTTGTTGATGGGCGCCTTATTGGCCACCATCGGCGGCCTGTATATCGATCTCCCACCGCTGCTGATGATTCCCTTCCTGCTCATCCTGGCGATGCTGGGCGGCGCGTTGTGGTCGGGGGTGGCGGCGCTGCTCAAATACTGGTTCAACATGAGCGAATTCATCACCACCCTGATGTTGAATATGATCGCCGATTTCTTCACCTACTGGGCAATCAATTACCCGTTTTTCGAAAAGAACGCCAATCACCCGCAGACGCCCTTCATTGCCAAAAGCGGCTGGATGCCGGAGTGGGGTAACTTCAACTCCAGCGTCATCGTCATGGTGCTGGCCTTTGCAGTCATCTGGTTCATCGTCAACCGCTCCACCGCCGGTTATGAATGGCGCTTATCCGGGCAGAACAGCCTGTTCAGCCGGCTGGGCGGGGTGAACATCAGCAAGAACTACCTGGTGGTCATGCTGCTGACCGGCGCACTGGCCGGCCTGGCCGGCGGACTGGTGGTCATGGCCGGGCCGCACCGCTTCATTAAAGATATCGGCGGCAATTATGCCTGGGACGGGGTGATGATCGCCATGGTGGCCAATTCCGGCATCATCCTGACGCTGGTTTTTGGCTTCTTCTTCAGCGTGCTGCAAACCGGCTCGCTCGGCATGGAACTGATCACCGCCGTCCCCAAAGAGCTGATCCAGGTCTTGCAGGCGGTCATTGTGCTGATTGTAGTCGCCGGGCGCGGCTACTTCGAAACCTTCTTCGCAAAGCTGGAGGCCAGGCGGAAGATGAGGGAGAGGATCGCATGAACATCATCCTTGGATTGATCAATGGCATGATCACCTCCGCCACGCCCATCCTGCTGGCAGCCCTGGGCGGCTCGCTGACCTATTACGCCGGCATCTTCAACATCGCCATGGAAGGCATGATGCTCAGCGGCGCATTCTTTGGCATGCTCGGCTCGTATTACTTCCACTCCTGGCCGATGGGCATCCTCTTCGCCATCCTGGGCGCCATTCTGATGGCCTTGATCTTCATCCTGTTTGCGGTGGTGTTGAAAATGGATGAATTCATCACCGGCATCGGGCTGAACCTGTTCGCGGTGGGCGCCACCACCTATATGCTGCGCCAGATTTTCAAGGTGAAGGGCGCATTTGCCAGCCCGGAGATCGTCCCCATCCCCAAAATCGACATCCCCTGGATCAAGGATATTCCGGTGGTAGGCGAGATCCTCAGCGGGCAGAACCTGATCGTGTACCTTACCCTGCTGGCGACGATCGCGGTCAGCTACCTGGTGTTCAAAACCCGCTTCGGGCTGCGCCTGCGGGCGGCCGGTTACAACCGCACCAGCCTGGATACCAGCGGCGTTTCGGCCAACCGCATCCGCGTCTGGTCGCTGATCCTGTGCGGCGTCCTTACCGGGCTGGCGGGGTCGTTCCTCTCGCTCGGGTACGTCACCCTGTTCTCGGAAGGCATGTCGGCCGGCCGCGGCTGGATCTCGCTGGCGGCCGTGATCCTGGTCTCGGGCAATCCCACCGGCATTGCGCTGATTTCCCTGCTGTTCGGCTTCACCGATGGACTGGGTCTCTTTATGCAGCGCTCGTTACCGTCACAATTCACCTCGATGGTGCCGTATGTGGCCACCCTGGTCGCCCTGTTCGTGTACTCGGTGCGCCTGAAGAAAAAACAAACGATTTAAGAATTGGAGTAAGAGATGAGCAAACAAGCCTGGCAACTTGAGAAAGAAATGCGCGATGCGGCCGTGCCGGTGGACCGGCGCAAGGTGGGCTCGCATTGGATCAAATCGGACATGGAGTTCCCGCACGGCGATGAACTGCTGCGCTGGAACTGGAATGTAAAGGTGCCGGGTTCATCGGCGCCGGACGTGTTCTTTCTGAGCATGGTGCAGGACTGGGCCAACCAGGGGTATGACGTCAGCGCGGCCGAGGCATTGATCCCCGAAGGCCGGGCGCTGGAAGCCGGCAACAACCTGACCGATCTGCGGGTGGTAAGCGCCCTCATCATGAAGGCGCTCAAGGAAGCCCCTAAAATTGCGGGCCACCCCTATCACCAGTACGAGCACCCGGCTGCCTGGGAAGATGTCAAAGCCGCCATGCCGGCCAGCCAGGGATATAAACCGCTGTCCGGCTGGCAGGACGCCTATGCGCCGCGCATTTTGCAGGGCTGGCTCGGCCAACTGGCGGGCGGCTCTTTTGGCACGGCCATCGAAGGCTATGTCGGCGCGCAGATCGCCAATGTTTACGGCGAGGTGCGCGGTTACATCACCCAGCCGGAAACCATGAACGACGACGTGGTCTATGAGCTGCTGCTGCTGGACGTCTATGAAAAGATGGGCAGGGCCATCACCTCGGACGCTCTGGCCGATGAGTGGGTGCGGCAACTGCCCTTCGGCGTTTCGGCCGAAGGCACCGCCCTGCGCAACCTGAACCTCGGCATCTACCCGCCGGAATCCGGCGCCTTTTTGAACCCGTACTGCGACTGGATCGGCGCGCAGATGCGCGGCATGGTCTGTGGCATGCTGGCCCCCGCCGACCCGCTGGAAGCCGCCCGCCTGGCGCACATCGACGCGGTCATTTCACATGCCCGCAACGGCGTTTATGGTGAAATCTATGCGGCCGTGCTGACCGCGCTGGCCTTCGTGCTGGACGATCCGCGCGCCATCCTGACGGCAGCCGCCGGTTACATCCCGGCCAAAAGCGAGTATGCCGCCAAGCTGGCGTTCTGCTTCAGCGTGCTCCAGGCCGAGAAAGGCCCGCAGGCCGCCTGGCCCAGGCTGGAAAAACACTTCGAGCGCTACAACTGGATTCATGCCTACCCCAACCTGGCGGCGGATATGTTCGCGTTGTGGTACGGCGGCGGCGATTTCACCGAAACCATGGCGCTGCTGGCCAGAGCCGGTTACGACGTGGACTGCAACGGCGGCCTGGTGGGCAACGTGCTGGGCGTGATTCGCCCCGTGCCGCCGGAATGGGCCGCCCCGCTCGACGACCTGCTGGAGACGTACATTAAGGGCAAGGAACGCTTATCGATCCAGGCGCTGGCGGAGCGGACCGCCAGGCTGGCGAAGAAGTAAAAGAGGAAAGAGAGGGCTGTTCTGGGGTGGATGGACAGCCTATTGAAAGTTAACAGAGGGGTAAGTACCCCCTGCAAAGCACCCCGAAGGGATTCGAACCCTGAACCTCTAGAAGCAAATTTTCCAAATATGCTCTATAAGTGTACATGTGGGGGTTAATGGTCCAAACAGTCTATGTATGGCGGAACATTTATCCAAAAATCCTAGATTTTCCCCGGATTCCGCCCCTTCTGCACCACAACAGCACCATGTCTGCACCAACGGAAGGTGGCAAACGTAAAGATTTTTTAACAGTAATTCTCATACAGGTATCAATGTTTCTATGGCATACTATTAATTGCTATTTTGATTCTAAATATATACGGAGCCCACAACATGGTTCAATACCGGTGGTCCGACGAAATGGAGATGAAGAATCTCCAAAAACAGTTGTCAATCAGCCCCATGATACCAGAGTTGCATTATAAACTAGCAATAATCATTCTGAAAAATTATGTTCAGGATTACTATGAACCTGAAAGACGAAGCTCGTCGGATAAAATCTCAACGACCACGGATTTGACATCATCGGCAGCTAATTTAAAAGAAATTTTGCGGTATAAGGATTTTCATAAAATAATATTTATTGCAGAAAAATGGCCAGTGCTCTCCGATAACATGGATTTTTCTCCTTGGTATTGTGGCAGAGTTGACCAACATCAATATTCAGAAACATTTTATGATGGATTTTTTGATTACAAGAGGTTTATATTACCAATTAAACAATATTCTCAATCCCATTATTTAGATGATAAGCCGGAATTATCGAAGGCGAGGGATGAACTTCAAATCGCGCTGGCTCTCGGGTTGTCTGATAAATTAACATCCGCAAAAATTCGACTATTACTAACAAAGGTTATCGGAACTATCATGGTACATGAGGACAACCACCTTATTTGGTATCACAAGAAATATCAATACCATGGGTTTGATCCCATATCTATTCCGGAATTAAAAGAATTAGTGTTATCACATATTAAAGACCTCAAATTATTCCTTCGACAGTGGCCGCACAATTTTGAGGCGCTTAACTTGCTCATAACAGCTTACAAAACAACAAAGAATAAAGCCGAGTTAGGTAAAGCTATTCAAACATTGAATCAAGTCGAGAGCCTGGTTAACGCCAAGATGATTCCCGTGGAAGAGACCGTTTCATCTGTTGATTTTACTAATGTCGTCCAGTCCCAATCAACGCCCGTCGCGAGAAAAAATACAGGCTTAGATTTCGAAGTTAAAGTTCAAATGTTATTAGAATCAATGGGATTTACCGCCTCAACGACAAAAATTACTGGTGACGGAGGAATAGATATTGTCGCATTTCATAATAGCCCGATAATCAAGGGGAAATATATCCTCCAGTGCAAAGATTGGACACATCCAGTCGGCGAACCTGCTTTACGAGACCTGTATGGATTGGTCCTCTCTGAAGGGGCGAATAAAGGCATATTGATCACTTCTGGAAAATTTAGTGCTGCAGCCGAAAAATTTTCTGTTGGGAAACCTCTAGAATTAATCGATGGAGAAGAGTTGAACAAAATCATTAATGATTCCAGAAAATCCCGTAAAGAGTAAAGGAATTCGGTAGTCATGTAAAAATTGCTCCCTGATTTGTTCGCTTACGAAATCAACAAATCGAAGGCAGTCCCAACGGCAAGCCTGTTTTGTATGACATACCTAAAGGGCTGAGGGGGGGGTGGCCTTTGCGTCTTTACGAAACATCTCCAATACTGGCTTGATTATCTTCTCTGCAATTTCCTCACTTGAATTAATTTCAGGATTTGAGATTTACTTATTAAATAATCCTTTAACCAAGTCATATAACCCATTTTGTATTAGTCCAATAATTATGATACCTAATACGGATAGTATCCATTTGATCGCAGAATGGTACTTTCTGAACATTGGAATTTCTGTAATAATTGGATTTCCTTTTCCAAAATAATCGAACATCCAAGCCCAAGCAATCAAAACAATCCCCGAAATTACTCCAGCAATTTTTATATATTCCGGAAAAATAAAAATTATTAATATCCAAATCAATACAATTACTATAGTTGGCAATACCAATCCACGATTAATGAATTTTTGTTTAGTCGATTTAGCAAGAACAGTTTTTTCTTTTTCGCCCAAACTCGCCTTAAAAGATCTGAATTCTTCAGAAAGGTTCTCTCTGCTTGCTTTCTCTTGCTCAAAATCCTCTTTTGTTTTTTGGAGATCACCGCGCAATCGAGCTAAGTCGGAGTCCTTTTTTTGTAATTTTCGTTCATATTCGATGTTTTTGAGTTTTACAGCCTCTGCCTCCGCCTTGGCTATTTGATTCTGCTCTATCAAAACCTCCCTTACTAATTCAATTTGCTTATTAATGTCGGGCTCGTTCTTAATTTTTTGGCGAAGAGCATCATTCACCAAAACCTCTATAATTGTTTCTTTTGACAGATCCCCAATGTTTTCAAATCTACCAAGGGTTTTAACAATTTCAATTGTAATATTTTCAGCTTGAGGATCTAAATCACGGAATACAAATGGTAGCCAAAGGGAACTAAACAAAGTGTCCTCTAACAATTGGCTCCGGGGAATCCAAAATTGCAGTAATTGAACTAGCGTAGTAGGGTGTAAGCAAATTGGCACTGTTATAACATCATTCATTTTCCGATACTCGTCGAATCCAAGAAACCTATAGTCTATTGTTACAATCCAATATCCGGCATCCAAAATTGAATCTACTCCAACTTTTCTTTTATCTTTTACAAAATGCCAAAGAACAATATCATGCTCAAGGGGCTTGTATGATTTTGCCCTCTCTCCATATTTTTGTTCTTCGAACTCTGACTGTTCCAAAATATCATCGACGACATCTTGGCGAGTATTTAGCGAGGTCGTTTCTTCGTTAAATATCTCCACTCCTTTTTTCAACAATATCAAAGCCAAGTTGTCGATGTAAGGTTGAAAGTATTCTTTGGGTGTCAATGGAATTTCTGAACGATTAATTTCAATATAAAATTTTCGCGATAATCCACTAACAAATCTGCTTGCTGCCGCTGCCATATTGGGTGTTACTCTTGAGCCATTCAACGAATCTATGGTTGCAAGCAAAACGGCACGTGCTTCTTGAAGAGTCTGATTTAGCACAAATAGCTTTAGATTTATTTTTCCATCAAGATGCGTTATTAATTCGATTAACCCGATGGCCGCAACGTTTGAGGGGTTTTCGTGTAATTCGAGTATTGAAAAGAGAAAATTGGTATCAATAAATAGAATAAAGTCATGTTGTTGGGCTAAAGAGTTTTGTAAGGTATCCAAGGTGGTTTTATCAAGGCTGCCTGCTTCAATACAAAAATATGCATTAAGCGACCTTAGTATATATGACCTGGCATATTGGTCTTTAGAATTAAGAAAGCCTTTCACCGAATTATTTATGCAGCCTCTTTGTTCAATCGGATAATCTGATAGAAAGTTGTCAAGTATAGATTGATCAATATTTACAGATAATCCATTCAATAATTCATAAATATTTGCTCCTACATCCTTTATAAAGGGACGTAAAAATGTGTCATTAAAATTTATCCATATTTTTTCTTTATCTGCGGGAGCGATTCCATCATAAACTATGGTTTCAATAAAAACTTTTTTTGCCCGATTTATTATTTCTTCCGCATCGTGAATATCAGAAATTAATTCCCGGGCACTTGTTTCAGACAATTTTATTGACCCGTCCGTTAGTTTAATTAATTCTCCAGCCTTAATCATTTGATAAACAACCGATTCGAGTTTCCCACCTAAACGTAATTCAAAGTGAAAATGAATAGCTTCGACCAATTTGTTAAGTGGCATTGAATCGAACTTCCCTTCCATCCATAAGGTGGCAAGAATTAATCTTTGAATAACATAATCCCACCAGCCAGCCTTATTTAGTTCAACATGTTGTACAAGATTTAGAATATTAATATCGAAATTGGCTTCCATTTTCTTTCTCCTTTGATCCAAAAAATTTACTCAATGGTCTTGAAAACCTTATTAAATCTTTTCCACTAGATAGATTTGCCGTGGTGAACCCCCCCGCTAGTGGTTAGGCTTCCCATAGCCCATGACCATTTTGCCGCAGATTTCGTACGAACATATTTCAAAACCCATCTGACGGAATACACCTACTTGCGGATCAATCTGTTTTCTGGCTAAAATGGAAGTCTGCTTCAGGCTGAACCTGATGGGTTTCCTTCCCTGGTTTGCACAAGTTTTTTATCTCCCTTGCTTAGCGGTGCCAAAATTCCTTACACCTAACCCCCATCTACCTAGACAATGCGAGCATCTTTTCTTCATCCTTGCGATGCCAGCAGTTATAAAGCTTATAGGGATATCCTCATTATATCGATTTTCGAAAAATGGACTTTGGTTAAGTAAGGGAAAGCTAACATTTATTCTATTCCCCCGGTGCTTAATCGAACCGCAAGAGTGCATGGGTTAGGTAGCAGTGCAAAGCGGGGCGTCGAGTGGCGAATTTTCTTTGCAGCCCCGCTCGTAGAGTACCCAACGGGCAGGGCATCTCTTTTTTTGTCACGTTGAGCGTAGCGAAACATCTCGATGGTTGTCGCCGAGACCCTTCACTGCGTTCACTCGCAGAGTGCCCCGCGGTCAGGGCGCCAGTTTTGTTGTCATGCTGAACGAAGTGAAGCATCTCGCTGGTTGTCGCCGAGACCCTTCACTGCGTTCACTCGCAGAGTGCCCCGTGGGCAGGGTGACACATGGGTAGTCATGTTGAGCGCAGCGAAACATCTCGCTGGCTGTCACCGAGACCCTTCACTGCGTTCACTCGCAGAGTGCCCCGCGGGCAGGGCGCCAGTTTTGTTGTCATGCTGAACGAAGTGAAGCATCTCGCTGGTTGTCGCCGAGACCCTTCCCTTCAGCCACTCGCAGAGTGCCCTGCGGGCAGGGTGACACATTTGGGATCGTGCAGTACGCAAGCCTCTTCCTGTTTGAGCAGTGCTTCGACAGCACAATCACCGTTTGCCCCACGCGAAGGGTGCTCTGCGAGTGTGGGCAGCAACCGGAGACCGGTGCAGCGACCTCCGGGACGGGAGGAACCCGTCCCCTACCGGTAGGGGCGGGTCGTGACCCGCCCGCTTTTGAGGCACCCCCTGATAACTCGCCCCGAGACCCTTCACTTCGTTCAGGGTGACATAATTGTGGTCATATTGTCCGCAGGTCACTCTGCGAGTGAGCGCAGCGAAACAGGTCAGAGACCCTTTCCTTCGGTCAACAACGTTGCACCCCCACGTGAATCGCACATTGGTCGCACAACAACGATCGAGTTGTCATCGCGAGCGAACATAGTGAGCGCGGCGACCTGCACCAATCATCCAGTCAGCGGTGCCTCGGCAGGCTCGGCAACCGGCGACCTGCGCAGATTGTTTCACCCTCTGCAAGGTCCCGCAAGGACAACAAGCCGAGATGTCATCGCGAGCGAACAATGTGAGCGTGGCGACCTGCGCCAATCATTCAAGCCGTTGCGCTTTGGGGCAGCCGTCATTATATTCGGCGCAGGTTGCTTCGACCTCTCCGAGGTCTCGCAAGGACAACAGGCTGCGGTGTCATCGCGAACGAACAAAATGAGCATGGCGACCTGCGCCAATCATTCAAGCCGTTGCGCTTTGGGGCAGCCGCCTTTATATCCGGCGTAGGTTGCTTCAGTCGCTTCGCTCCATCGCAATGACAGTCAGGTTTAGCGCTCCTTGCGAAGCGCTTGTGGGTCTCGCAACAATCAAGTTGTCATCACGAGCGAGCAAAGCGAGCGTGGCGACCTGCGCCAATCATTCAAGCGTTGCGCTTTAGGGCAGCCGCCTTTATATCCGGCGCAGGTTGCTTCAGTCGCTTCGCTCCATCGCAATGACAAGCTAGCGCCTATCGCACAGCGGCTGTAGGGGCGGACCCCCGTGTCCGCTCGCGGGCGTTCCCTGAGCCTGCCTGCACCGAGCTTGCCGAGGTGTCGAGGGACGCCCTTTTGTTGTCATGTTGAGCGCAGCGAAACATCTCAATGGTTGTCGCCGAGACCCTTCGCTGCGCTCAGGGTGACAAATTGGCACTTATGTTGTCCTCGGGACACTCTGCGAGTGAGCGCAGCAACCTGAACCGGTCAACCAGCCAGGCCGCGGTTCATTTGCCGGATGCTGCGAAAATCTTCAGGCAGCTCGGGCCGATTCGCAAGCTGAAATTGAATGAACTCCGGCCGGCTGAGACCCAACGCGCGATTCATGCGCCGTTCACGGCCGATGGTCGAGATCGGCTTCCCATCCAGGTCCCGCCCGCAGGCCGATCCGGCGTAATGAGCCGGGTATATTTCGATCCAGTCGGGTAAGGCCAGCAGGCGCTGCAAACTCTGGTAAAGCTGACCTGCGCAGCGTTCGAAATCCTGGGGGGCGGCAGCCGTTTCATCCAGATCGACCCGCCCGACATCGCCAACAAAGAGCGCGTCGCCTGTCAGCAAATACCAGTCGTCACCCAATAGGCAGACATGCTCCGCGGAGTGCCCCGGCGTGTGCAAAACCCGAATTCGGCGCTTGCCCACCTGAAGGATTTGCTCGTCCTGCAGGGTCTCCACCGCGTAATGCACCTCATTGCCGGGCCCAAGATAGATTGGCGCACCGGTCAAAGCTTGCAGCTTCCTGGCAGCCGAACGATGATCGGCATGGATGTGGGTTTCGAGGATGTGCGTGATGCGCATGCCGTTCGCTGTGACCGTCTGAACAATTGTGTCCGGGCTGCCCTGCGGGTCGATCACGGCGCAGCGCCCAAGGGTTGGGCAGCCGATCAAATAGGACAGGCAGGCGCGCTCCGGGTGAAGAATCTGCCGGAAGAACATGCTAGCTTGTTTTCTCCGGCAATCGGCAGTTGAGTTTGGCCAGCTCGGCTGCCCATTCGGCATCGGTCTCATATTTCCGCGCGCGAATATTGATGCCAACGGTGCCGTATTCTGCCGCGCTGGATTCGTGCCTCGCGCCTGTATACACATCTCCGCGCCAGATGATTTCAAATCCGACAAAACCGGCGACTGCGACCGCAGTCTGCAGCTCTGCTTCCAGCAGAGCACCGGCTATTCAACCCGTCCACAGGTCGATTTTAGCTTTCGCGCTTTCGGGCACTGCCCTATCCACCAGGATATCCCCAATTTGCAGCCGCCCGCCGGGACGCAGTACCCGCGCCATTTCACGCAGCCCGGCTTCTTTATCGGGCATGAGATTCAGCACGCCGTTGGAGATGACCACGTCTGCCCAACCGTCGGTCACCGGCAAAGCCTCAGCAAATCCTTTGTGGAAGATCACATTGTGGATGCCGGCTTTTTGCGCTCCGGCCGCAGCCTTGTGAAGCATTGCCGGAGTCATATCCACCCCGATCACCTGGCCTTTTGGGCCAGTCATCCTGGCTGCAATCAGCGAGTCCATCCCTGCGCCGCAACCGACATCCACCACGCGCTCGCCAGGCTCGATTTTGCGCATACGGAACGGGTTGCCCGTGCCCGCAAACGATGCGATGGTGGATTCGGGGATACCCTCCAACCAGGTTTCGTCGTATCCCAAAATCCGGGCCAGGTTTCGTCCGGTGTGGAAGTGGTAATCTCCCTGGGGCTCGGTGGCAACGGCCGCGTATTCAGTTTGGATAGCGCGGCGAAGTTCAGAAATATCAATCTTCCGGGTCATTACCTGTTGGTCCATCTTGACCTCATCCATAATTATCGGTGGCAAGGGGGGCGCGCGGCAAAGCCATCACCGCATCACCCCCCTTTGGCATCTCCAAAGAATGTGCTGGTCTTAATCGACCATATTGACGGTGACCGGCACGGGGTTCCGCAGGATATCCAGAACCGGCGACGTCGCCTGCATATAGTCGCAAAGCGCTTCGACCTTTTCACGGGGCGCATTGCTCTTTATGCGGTAATTGACCGAGACCTTGTTGTATCCCGGGCGGATTTTGTCGGATAGCCCCAGGAAAGGATGCAGGTCCAGTTCGCCTTCCAGCCAGAACTCAAGACTGTCAACCTTGATCCCCTGGGCAGACGCGTTGTAAATGAAACCCACAGTCAGGCAGGAAGCCAGAGCCTGCAGCACCGACTCAACCGCATTCGGGCCATAGTTTTCACCCAACAGAACCGGCGGCTCATCCCCTTCGATGACGAACGGCTTGGCACGAGAAGCGTCCTCAGCTCCAGCACCATGGAAAGATTGGATCATGGTTGTGGAGTGCCCACCATTAATCCATTTTGTCTGGGAGCGAAAGGTGAATTTTGCCAGATCAGGGTTCCCCTGAATGGCCTGGACGGTTTGGACCAGCGTATCGACATTGACACCGTTAAGATTGGTTTGGACGGTAGTAGCCATTGCAATTCCTCCAATTGGAACAGAAAGTGATGGATAATCCGGGCAGGTAAAACCCTGGCCGGCGAGGTTATACGTCAGCGATGAAATATGAGTGCAAAAGAAAAACGGCTGGCAAGGTTGGGATCACAGGGAGCAGAATTTAACCTTGAGCCAGGGGGTTTTTTAGGATTCAAGGGGATAGCCTTCCTCCAGCCATTCAGCCACACCCTCTTCCAGGCGGGCGACCGGGTAACCCTGATCCATAAGCAATTCCAAAGCCTGATCAGCATAAACACAATAGGGCCCACGGCAGTAAGCAACCACAGTCTTCCCTTTGGGGAGTTCAGCGATATGCTCGCTAAGGTTATCAATGGGCATCGAAATCGACCCGGGAAGATGGCCGGCCTGGTACTCGACTTCCGGGCGAACATCGATCAATACGGCTTCATCCCTTTGCATCCAGCCGTGCAATTCATCCTGTGAAATCCGGGCGAATTGGTGGCGCTGCGGACGGTATCGATCCAAAGCCGGGCCAAGGTCGGCCAACTGCTGACTGGCTACACTGCGCAATGCGATCAACAGTTGCGCAATGGATGGGGTTGCCAGAAAGTAGCGCACGTATTGACCGTCACGCACATCGGTGACCAGATTGGCATTCTTCAACCTCTGCAGGTGCTGGGAAGTATTGGGAACGCTCATATGCGCCTGTTCCGCCAGTTCCTCAACCGTCCGAGGTGCCTGCACCAGTAGATCGAGCAATTCCAGCCGGTGTCGATTAGCCAGGGCACTGCTGATTTTCGAGAACAATTCATACAAGCGTTCTTTATCTACACGGTTCCCATTGTTATTAGCAGGCATCTGATGCTCTCATTCAATTATTCAATAGAATTATTGAATATTATAATAACTTCTACCTTATTTGTCAAGTATTAAAGTTTAGTGGTTGAGGCTTCCCGAGAAAATATCAAACCAGTGATTCAGGAATAATCGGAGCAAACTATACAACCCTGGTCTATTATTGACGTATATAGGTATGATCACTCAATGAGTGGAAAAGGAGACAACATGACCACTGAAACAACTTCACCCGCGCCCGCAAAATACAAAACAAAATATTATCGTCGGGGCGGCGCTTCTGAAGCAGTCTATGGCCTGGGTTTCATCGGGGCGGCAGTCTATTTCATCGGGCACGCCGTCACATTCTGGCTGGGGGTTTTGGGATTTTTCAAAGCGCTGGTTTGGCCTGCGCTGCTGGTCTATGAGGCGCTGAAGTACCTGAATATGTAGCAAGGCAGTTCGTTACATCTGGCGCCCCCGCAGGGATTCGAACCCTGAACCTCCAGATTCGAAGTCTGTCACTCTGTCCATTGAGCTACGAGGGCGATGGCCATATTATACCTTACTGCAGGCGTACCATTGCCGATGCAGCCGTGGTCTGCAGGAAAAAACCGGTGTTTTGTGCCTCCAGACACCAGACCCGACCAGCCGTCGTGGCGCAAAATGGCGCCCATTTTGGAACCGGCTAAAGCTCAAATTCACCCAGCCTTAAGCTGCGGTTGTAGATCCGGTAAATTTGAAAAATATTAAATATCCACTATTTGCTCGGTAAGCTAAACTGAAAATGTTTTTATAAGAATTCCATATCTATTACTGTTTTGATCATAATAGTGATATTATTGTTTTGATTTACGCTGAGAATATAAAGTTGGGGGGCGAATTGAGTTTGCACTTTAAATGGGCAAGATTCGGACCTTCTCGAAGTATTCGAGGCCGTTTTCTTTAATGGGTTTAATAGAAAGGAGTATATGCAGATTGCGTAGCTTTCGTACTGGTTTTTGCGCTTACATTCTATTATTGGTAACCCTGGAAGGAGAATACGATTATGAAAGCGGTCCGGCTTAATGATTGGGGAAAAGCTTTGGAGTTAGAGGATGTCCCTCAGCCACAACCTAATAACGATGAGGTGTTGATCCGTATCCATGCTGCGTCCATCAACCCCTTCGATGCTGCAGTACAGGCAGGGTATCTACAAGGCATGGCAAGTGTTCCTTTAACCATGGGAACAGATTTTGCCGGTGATGTGGTGTCCGCTGGCTCGAACATCACCCATCTGAGGCCAGGCGATGCTGTTTACGGTCTCAGTCCCCTCGGCGCCGGGGCGTTCGCAGAGTATACGACCGCCAAAGCACATGAAGTAACGCGTAAACCTTATTCGCTGGATTTTGTCACTTCGGCGGCGGCGCCCTTGCCAACTATGGCTGCCTGGAAATCGCTGTTTGAGCTGCTGCAAGTGAAAAGCGGCGAACGCTTGGTGATCCATGGCGCGGCAGGCAATGTCGGCGGTATGGCGGTTCAACTCGCTAAGGCTGAGGGCGTCTTCGTTTATGGGACGGATATCCCGGAGAAAGCCGAGCATAGCCAAAAATTAGGGATCGACCAGTTCATCTCGACCGAGGAACGGTTTGAAGATATCGTCAAGGATGTAGATGCCGTCCTCGATTTGGTCGGCGGCGAGTTGATGGAACGGTCTTACAACGTGCTCAAACCCGGCGGGCGGTATGTGACCTCCCTTATGGGCGAAACACCGCAGGATGAGCCGCAACGGCGCGGTATTCGCAGTATGGGTCTGGCCGCCTGGCCAAATTCCGAAATTCTGGCGAAAATGGCAGAGCGGATTGACTCGGGGAATGTCCAGGTGTTCGTGAACCGCACCTTCCCGCTGGAGGAGGCTAACGCTGCCATGGCATACCGACTGCAAACCAAGGCGCCCGGAAAAATTGTATTGACCGTCTTATAGAGCAATCTGCCGGAGAACAGGGTAAACTTGCTCAAGGGAACAAACGGTCAGTCAGGCAAGTATCAATAATCAAACGGGTCTTTGCGGAGAAACATCAGCAAAGGCCTGTTTATTATTGTGCGCCGGAACCCTGCACTCACTCCTCAATTGCAGGATGCGCGGGTAGCGATTTAGCCAGAGCGCTTTACGTCAGAACCAATCCTACTGCAGGCGTAATACCGCCTGGGCAGCTATGTCCAGCAGGCGGGAGGGCAGCACGCTGAGCAGAACTACCGCCACGGCTGCGCCGACTGCCACCAAGCTCAGCCAGCCGTCGCGGCGCACGCGCGGTTCGCCCGGGCGCATGAACATGTACACCACTACCCGCAGGTAGTAAAAAACGGATACCAGTGAAGTGAATAGCCCGACCAGCGCCAGGCTGGTAAAGCCGGCCTCCACGGTGGTGCGGAACAGGAAGAACTTGCCCCAGAATCCAATCGTCAGCGGGATGCCAGAGAGCGAGAGCATGAACACCAGCATGGCCGCGCCCAACCAGGGATATTTTTGCCCGACTCCGGCGTAATCCTCCAGCTCCAGCCCCTTGCCTTCGGCCTGTTCGAGCGAAACCACCACCGCCCAGGCGCCGAAGGTCGTCAAGCCGTAAGCCACCAGGTAGTAGAGCATCGCGGACACTGCCTGGCCGGTCTGCGCCGGATTGCTGGCTGAGACAAACGCCATCATCAAGTAACCGGCATGCGCGATGCTGGAATAGGCCAGCAAGCGCTTCAGGTTGGTCTGGTTGATCGCCAGAACGTTCCCAACCAGCATGGTCAGCGCGGCGACGCCCCACGCCACTGGCATTAACTGCTGCGCCAGCGTCGGGAAAGCTGTCAGGAAGATGCGCAATAACACGGCGAAACCGGCAGCTTTGACCGAGACGGCCATGAATGCCGAGGCCGGGGTGGGCGACCCCTGGTACACGTCCGGCGCCCATTCGTGGAACGGCGCCACCGCCACTTTGAAGCCAAAACCCACCAGCATCAACGCCGCTCCGGCGACGAATAAGACCATGTTGGTCTCGCCGCCGCTCAACGATGCCATGATTCCTTCCAAGCCGGTGCTCCTGGTGGCGCCGAAGATCAGGGCAATACCGTAGAGCAAGAAGCCGGAAGAGAAAGTCCCGAGCAGGAAGTATTTAAGCGCAGCTTCTTCCGATTCAAGCCGCGGCCGGGCAAACCCGGCCAAAATATACAGCGGGATAGAGAGGAACTCAATCGCCAGGAACACAACGATCAGGTTGTAAGCTTGCGAAAGCAGCATCATGCCAGCGATGGAAAACATCAGCAGCACATAGTACTCGCCGCGTTCGATCCCCATCCGTTTGAGATAGTCATAGCTCAGGGCTATCGCCAAAATTCCACTCACCAAAAAAATGATGTTCAGGAATACGGCAAAATTATCGAGCATGAGCATACCCTTGAAGGTCAGCGCCGTCTGCCCAACTTGAGACAACGAAAGTCCGACTCCCACAGCCAGCCCAACAGCCGCCAGCAACGCAGTCATGCTCTTGCGTTCCTTCGGGATCCACAGATCAGCCACCAACAGCACCAGCGCCCACAGCAATATCGTGAGTATAGGGAGGATGGAGTAAAAATCCGCCTGAGTCATGGTCATCCTCCTAATGGGCTGCCAGTAGCGCCGAAGAAACCATGGAGACCAGGTTCTCAACGCTCGGATTGATCAGATTGAAGAACGGCTGCGGGTAAAGCCCGATCCAGAAGATCAGGATCAACAGCGGAACCAGCGTGACGATCTCACGGACGTTGAGATCCTTGAGAGTCAGGTTGGCTTCCACTTTTACCGGACCGAGGAACACTTTTTCGAACATCACCAGCAGGTAAACGGCTGCCAGAATCACACCCAGAGTTGCCACCCCGGCAAACCAGGGACTGCCAAGCGCTTGGGAGCCAAACGAGCCCAGCAGGATGGTGAATTCGCCCACAAAGCCATTCAAGCCGGGTAAGCCCATTGATGAAAGGGTGACCACCAGCATCAGCGCGCCCATGACCGGCACCACCTTCCAAACGCCGCCAAAGGCGCTCATTTCGCGGGTGTGGCGCCGCTCGTACAGCATGCCGACGATCAAAAACAACGCGCCGGTGCTCAAGCCGTGGTTGACCATCTGCAGCACGCTGCCGGATACGCTCTGGGCAGTCAGCGCAAAGGTACCCAGCACCACAAAACCCAGGTGGCTGACCGATGAATACGCCACCAGTTTCTTCATATCTTTCTGGGCGTAAGACACCGCCGCGCCATAGATGATGCCGATAATCGCCAGGATTGCCATATACGGCGCGAATTTCACCGTGGCTTCTGGAAACAACGGCAGGTTAAAGCGCAGGAAGCCGTAGGCGCCCATTTTTAGCAGTACACCCGCCAGAATGACCGAGCCGGCCGTCGGCGCTTCAACGTGCGCATCCGGCAGCCAGGTGTGAAGCGGGAACATGGGCACTTTGATGGCGAACGCCAGACCAAAAGCCAGGAAAAGCCAGGTCTGAGCAGCCGCGAACAATTCGCGTTTCTCCAGCAAATCGGACCAGGCAAACGTGCCGGTTTGGAAGCCGATCACCAGAATCGCCAGCAACATCAGCAGCGAGCCGGCCATGGTGAATAGGAAGAATTTGACCGCGGCGTAAATACGCCGCTCGCCACCCCAAATGCCGATCAGGAAATACATCGGAATCAGGGTGAACTCCCAGAAGACATAAAAGAGCACCAAATCGAGCGCCAGGAATACGCCGGTCATGCCAACTTCCAACAACAGGAAGAAGATCATGAAGCCCTTGACGCGGTCTTCAACTGCCGACCAGGTGGACAGAATAGCAATCGGAGTGAGCAAGGCAGTCAGCAGCACCATCAAGATGCTCAGTCCGTCCACGCCCAGGTAGAAATCGATGGCGAGTCCATCCAGGCGCAGCCAGGGTACGCGCAATTCGAGCTGCATCCCGGCTGTACCCGGTTGAAATTGCGCCAGCATCCACAACGAGATACCAAAGGTCACCAGCGAAGTCGCCAGCGCGGTCCAACGGATGGCTATTTTCTGCTGTGTTTTGAAAAAAAGGATGACCAGCACGCCCACCAGGGGGAAGAAGGTCACCAGAAGAAGGGGGTGGATCCCAAAGTTCATAACCAGTCCTCAGGCTTCGAAAATTCCAGTCCCCGCCAGGAAGTCCAGGCCAGGATGACAGTCTTGCTCAACGCAAAACCAGATAGGTGATGACCAGCACCACCCCAAACACAATCGTCAGCGCATACGAACGGATATACCCGTTCTGGAAACGTCGCCACCACTTTGCGCCGCTACGAACCAGCGACCCCATACCGTTCACAACCCCATCAATAACACCTTGGTCAACTGCACCGGCCGAAAACTGTGCAATTGACTGGTAAGGCCGCACGATGACTGCGTGATAAAGCTCATCGACCCACCACTTGTTCTCCAACGCCTTGAAGAGGCCGTTCAGAGGACGGCGCAAGGGATCGGGTTGGCCTTTCTCGAAGATAGGCTTGCGGCCGTAAACCAGCCAGGCCAATAACAGGCCAAGCAGGGCAATGCCCAGCGAAATGAGCGCAACCGGCAGAACGAATTGGCCAGGAGCAGTTTCTGGCAAGCTGTGCTCCAGCCAGGTCTCGAGCAGGTGCGAGCCAGGCAAGTTGAGCGCGCCGCCGAAAACGGCGAGCAGTGCCAGAATGATCAGCGGCAGGGTGACCAGCAGCGGACTTTCGGCGGCTTTTTCGCTGGCGTCGCTGCGCGGCTTGCCAAAAAACACCATAACCAGTTGGCGCCCCACGTAAAAGGCAGTCAGGAAAGCGGCGGCGGTCAGCAGCACGTACACCGCAATCGACTTTTCACTGGCAGCCGCCAGAATCTCGTCTTTCGAGAAGAAACCCGCCAACGGCGCAATCCCGGCCATCGACAGCCCACCAAGCAAATAAACTGTGAAGGTCAGCGGCATGCGCTTGCGCAGCCCACCCATCTCGCGCATATCCTGCGGATCGAAGCTATCATGACCGTGCTCGCCCGCTTTCGCGTGCGCATGAGCATGTCCGTGTTCCACACCCAAAATTACCGAACCGGCACCCAGGAAGAGCAAGGCTTTGAAGAAGGCTTGCGTGGTCAGGTGAAACATGCCAGCCACAGTGGCGCCCATGCCAACGACGGTGACCATAAAGCCAAGCTGGCTGATGGTGGAGTAGGCCAACACCTTTTTGATATCGTTCTGGCCAACGGCAATCGTGGCGGCAAAAAAAGCAGTCAGCGCTCCCACCCACATGACCACGTTCTGGGCAGCCGGGACTTCGAAGTACAATGCCTGCGAGCGGGCCACCAGGTACACGCCGGCCGTGACCATGGTCGCGGCATGGATCAGCGCTGAGACTGGCGTCGGGCCAGCCATGGCATCGGGAAGCCAGACAAAGAGTGGCAACTGCGCCGATTTACCGGTCACGCCTAGCAGCATAAACAAGGTAATGGCCATAATCGCGCCCGGGGCAGCCGCAGCGACCGCCGGAGCTTTTTCGAAGATTTCAGCAAAATTAAGCGTGCCAAAATTGTAAAACAGCAAAAAGAGAGCGATCAGCAAGCCAAAATCGCCAATGCGGTTGACCACAAACGCTTTTTTGGCCGCGCGAGCATTGCCAATGCCGTCAGCGCCCTTTTCGAACCAGAAACCAATCAGCAGGTACGAGCACAGCCCCACCCCTTCCCAGCCGACGAAGAGCATCAGGAAGTTGTCCGAGCTGACCAACACCATCATGAACGCGATGAACAGGTTGAGATAAACAAAGAAACGGCGGAAGCGGCCGGGGTCTTCATTATGGCGCACGTCGCTGTGCATATAACCGATCGAATAAATGTGGATCAGCGTGCCCACGCCGGATACCACCAGCATCATCAACACCGATAAGGTGTCGATGCGGAAGGACCAACTTACGCCCAAGTCGCCCAGGGTGATCCAGTTCGCCAGGGTCAGGGTACCGCCTTCGCTCACCTGCGCCAGTCCGACTGCCAGCAGCACGGCGACCACAAAGGCACCGCCGGTTGCCAGGCTGGCGACCGCCCCAATGCCTTTTTCGCCCAGGCGTTTGCCCACCAGCAGGTTGATCAGCAGGCCAAGAACCGGCAGAAATACCACCAGCGGTGCCAGTTGGAAGAAAGGATGCAAACTTGCAATTTCATTCAAAGACATAGCCGGCTATCCTTTCAGGCTGCTCATCTGGTCGAGATCGATGGTACGCTTGGCCTTGAAGACCGCCACAATCAACGCCAGCCCAACCGCAACTTCAGCCGCGGCGGTGGTCATCACGAAGAACACGAACAACTGGCCGTCCAAAACCTGATGATAGGCGGAAAAAGCCACAAAAAGCAGGTTAGCCGAGTTAAACATCAGCTCAAGCGACATGAACACCACCAGCGGATTGCGCCGCAGCAGTACACCGAGAATTCCCATGGCGAACATCACAACCGAAAGTCCGATGAAATAAGACATTGGCATGATGGTCACTCCTTGCCTTCTTCAGGAACGGCCGGGAGCGCGCCCTTTCGATCGGGACGCGGCTGACGGGTCATGAAAATCGCACCAACGGTGGCTGCCAGTAAAACACCGGCGGTCATCTCGAAGGGCAGCAAATAACGCTCAAACAAAAGCATTCCGATGGTCGTTGGTGTGGAGAACTCGGGTGAAACTGCCTGCCCGGCGACCGTCGGGGCACCGCGCAGCAAGACGAACAGCACCATCTCCGCTAGGAAGGCTGCTGCCAGCAATATCCCCAGCACCCGTTGACCGCGCAGCGGTTCGGCGATGGGCAGTTGTTCTGCGCCCAGCAGCATAATCACAAATAAAAACAGCACCATGATCGAGCCAGCGTAAACCGTCACCTGAGCCAGGGCGATGAAAGGGGCACCCAGAACAATGTAGAGCAAGGCAACGGTGATGAAGTTCAACACCAGGAACAGGGCAGCGTAAATGGCGTTCCGGCTGGTGATCAGGCCAATGCCTGAAACGACCACCACCAAGGCCAGCGCTGAGTACATAAAGATCAATCCGAGTGACATTCCCGCCCCTCCCTAGTCTGTAGGATCCTGCATTTCAGGAACCGAGCGGGTGAATTTGCCCGGCTCAGTCTTTTGCGGCGTCGGCTGAACGCCGGCGGGAACCGGCTCTAACAGCATCGCCTTGTCATAGATCGCCTGCGTGCGCTCCGTGTACGACATTTCATACTGATCGCCGAGGACGATGGCTTCCGTCGGGCAGGCATCTTCACAGAAACCGCAGAAAATGCAGCGCAAAAAGTTAATTTCATAAGTGCTGGCGTAACGCTCGCCTGGCGAATAACGTTCTTCGTCAGTGTTGATCGCTGCTTCGACAAAGATCGCATCAGCTGGGCAAGCCGCGGCACACAGGGAGCAGCCAATACATTTTTCCAGCCCGTTTTCGTAGCGCTTGAGAGTATGGCGTCCTTTAAAACGCCGGCTGACCGGGCGTTTGACCTCGGGGTATTGAACCGTGGTTACCGGGTCAACGACCATTTCTTTCAGGGTGGCTAATAAACCGCGCAGCATGGCATCAACCTCCTACCAGTACAATCACAATCGCGGTGATGACAACATTCAACAGACCGAGCGGAAACATGATTTTCCAACCCAGCGCCATCAGGCGGTCATAACGGATGCGCGGCCAGGTGGCGCGGATCCAGATCATTACAAACAGCCAGGCAGCAACCTTGAGCAGCAACCAATGCGGGCCGTTGCCAAATAAGAAGCCGACAACCGGGATGTCGGATAAGAAACCCACCGGTGAAAGGAAGCCGCCCAAAAAGAGCGATGCGCCAATCATCGAGACGGCGATCATTTTGCCGTATTCCGCCATGAAGAAGAGCGCGAATTTCATGCCGGAATATTCAGCATGATAACCGGCAGTCAATTCCTGCTCGGCTTCAGGCATGTCAAACGGCGCCCGATTAACTTCCGCCAGGGAAGCAACGAAGAAGAGCAAGAAGCCGGCAGGCTGGAAGAAGACGTACCAGATCTTGCTCTGGGCGTGCACAATATCCAAAATGCTCATCGAGCTCGCCAGCATGATCGGTCCAACGAACGACAGGCCGAGCGCCAGCTCATAGCTGATCATTTGCGCTGTCGAGCGCAGCCCGCCCATCAGGGCATACTTGTTGTTGGAAGACCAACCCGCCAGCGTGATACCGTACACCGAGATCGAGGTCACCGCCATGAGGTACAGGGTAGCGATGTTGCTGTCCGTAAGATACAAGTTGAAAGTCTTACTGCCAATGGTAACAGACTCACCCCAGGGAATTACCGCAGTGATGACCAGCATCGGCAGCACGGTGATGATCGGCGCAACGAAGAATATCTTCTTATCGGCGGTTGCCGGGGTCAGTTCTTCTTTGAAGATCAATTTGACCGCATCCGCCAGAGGCTGCAAGGAACCCCAGGGGCCGGCGCGGTTGGGGCCGACGCGCACTTGAATTCGGGCGAGCACTTTGCGCTCGTAGAGGGTCACGTAGGCGAAGCCAATGGTCATTGCCAGGCAAATGATCACCGATTTGATCACCCACTCCCAAACCATTGCTGCAGTTATCATGAACGCAAGCCTCCATAAACCTCGGGCACCGCGACCCGTGAAGTAACGGCCGCTGCCAGCGGCGCTGTAACCGGGAAACCAGTGCTGCGCGGCACCAGAGCTACGCCTACGGGCACATTTTCATCCAGTTGGATACGCGCTTCCACTGTCCAGTTGTTCGCTGCGACCAGCACATCGCTATCCGCATTGAGCCCCAGCTTTTCAGCGGTGCGCGGGTGAAGTTGCAAAACTTTGTCTGCCAGGCGTTGGTGCAGCAGCGTGGATGGCATGACCGTCGCGCCGCGGTCAAACAGGCGGGTAACCGGCACCAACACCAGGCCATTGACCGCAGCCGGCGGCATCCCGGCGCTCTCTTTGGCAGCGTGTGGGTTAATCCCATCCGCCGCCAGCGCCAGTTTGACGCCCAACCCTTGCGAGTTGGCATAGCCCGTTCCGCCGTAGTACATGTCTTTGCGGCCAAAAATCGGCCATTGTTCGGTCACTTCTGCCAGGCGCTGATAGCTCAAGCCAGCGTAGGTGGGAACCTTCTCGACCGCACGCAGCAAAGCCAGCGAGGACAGATGCGCTTCGAGTTTCAGGCCAAGCCGCAGGCCAATCTGGGCGGAAATGGCAAAATCAGGACGGGTGTTGGCGTCTGGTCGGATAGCCGGGTAGTATCGCTGCACGCGCAATTCGCCAGATGTGACCGTTCCTTCGCGTTCGGCAAAGGATTGAGCCGGGAAGACAATATCGGCGCGGCGGGCGGTCTCGCTCAGGAACAGTTCCTGGACGATGACGAATCTGGCGCCGTCCACGGCCTCAGCCAGAGCCGGGTCGTCACTGGCCGGGTCAACCGCAGCCGCCCACAAAACATCAGCGGTACGCACCGCACTGGCCAGATCGGCAGACGGTTTGAAGCCCATGTCCCAGGCGCCCTGGGTATTGCCGTTAGGCCAAACTGCCACCAGGCCGTTGTTGGGCTGGCCGGTTTTCCCGCGAGAGAAGACCAGCGCAGCGGCTGTTTGAGCCACAGCTTGCGAACCGTCCAGGCCAAGACCTTCGCTGCCATAAAAGACGACCGCATTTTCGGCCGCCTGGAAGGCGGACACAACGGCCTGCAGCGCTTCAGGCACCTGCGCACCGGGCAGGAAAACGGAAAGGGTTTCAACTTCCTGGCCGTAAGGATAGCGCACAACATGCCCGGCGAATTTATCCAGGCGCGTCTCGCGCGGATTGAGCACGATCAGTTCAGCGCCGCGTTTGGCGGCCTGCTTGAGCCGCAGCCACCAGACTGGCGCTTCCTGATGCAAATCGCTGGCGATGACCAGGATTGCGTCACCTTTGCCAAGCGCGCCAAGGTCGCTGCCCTCCGGCAAACCGTAACGGGCAACCAGGTCGCCGCCGGCCATGTGGGTATGGAGCAGCGCGCGGCCGTTAACTTTTTGTGTCACCTGAGCCAAATTGAACAGATCCTCATTCGAGAGCCGGCCACCCGCCAGGGTAACCAGTTGCCCGGCGGAACGAATTTTTTCAGCCGCCAGGTCAAGCGCTTCGTCCCAGGAAACAGGTTGTAGATCGGCACCCTTCCGCACCAATGGGCTGGTCAGGCGTTCCTTGCTTTCGGCATAGTGATAAGCCATGCGGCCTTTGTCGCAAATCCAAATTTCGTTGACGCTCTCGTTCTGACGCGGCATGATGCGCTTGATGGCCACGTCACCACCGCTTTTGGCCTCGCGGCGCACGTTGATGGTCAGGTTGCAACCAACCGGGCAGTGCGTGCAGATCGAGGCGGCTGATTTGAGTTCCCAGGGACGGGCGCCAAAGCGGAAATCCGCGGTGGTCAACGCGCCAACCGGGCAAATATCGGTGGTGTTGCCGGAGAAGATCGAGTCAAAACCGGGGTTGGAGTTGGACATGATTTCCAGCTTGCGTCCGCGGTTGTAAAAGCCAATCACCGGGTCATCGACCACATCGGATTGGAAGCGCACGCAGCGCGCGCACTGGATGCAGCGTTCGCGGTCCAGGTAGATCAGTTCACCCAGCGGAATATTTTTGCCCAGGTGCTGTTTTTCGTCAAACAGGAAGCGTGAATTGCCCGGGCCGTGACGCATGGTCAGGTTTTGCAGTGGGCACTCGCCACCTTTGTCACAGATCGGACAATCCAGCGGGTGCGAGGTGAGCAGGAACTCAAGAATATCTTTGCGCGCCGCGGTCACCCCATCCGTCTGCGTATGCACCACCATACCTTCAGAAACCGGCGTAGTGCAGCCGGTCTCCAGCTTGGGGCCAAATTGCACTTTAGGCGTGCCGTCTTCATTCATCAGCGGTTGACCGGTGGCGCGATCGACCATCGGGCGGCCAATTTCCACCAGGCACAATCGGCACATACCGACCGGTTCCATCTTGGGGTGATAGCAGAAAACCGGAATATCCACCCCGATCTTTTTCGCCGCGTCCACCACCACCGTCCCCTGGGGGACGGTCACCGGATGGTTATCAATCGTCAACGTTACCATTTTTGGCATAAGCACCTCATCGAGAGCAGCGCGCATGGGCTAGCGCGTTTGCCCATCCACTCTCGCTAAAAAGTCGCGCCGGAATTTTTCAAGGCTGGACACGACCGGCATGGTGGAAAACTCGCCCAGAGCGCACAGGCATTTGTTTTGCATCTGCCGCGCAACCGTGAACAACAGGTCAACGTCTTTTGCGCTGGCACCGCCATCCTCGATGCGGTCGAGGATGTGCGCCATCCAGTACGTTCCCTCACGGCACGGGGTGCATTTTCCGCAGGATTCATGCTTGAAGAAGTGGGTGGTCTTTTGCGCCAGCCAGGACATGCTGACCGACTCGTCGAGTATGATAACCGAGGCAGAGCCAAGGCTCGCGCCAAGGTTGGCCACCGATTCATAGTCCATGGGGGTATCCAGCGCAGCTTCGGTGGCGGGGATCAAAGCTGAGGATGCGCCAGCCGCCATAATGGCTTTAATCGTGCGGCCTTCGGGGATACCACCGCCAAGTTCATAAATCAGCTTACGGAAAGGAGCCCCCAGTGGCAGTTCGTAATTGCCGGGGTTGTTGACACAACCCGAGAGGCTGAAAATCTTCACGCCAGGAGATTTTTCGGTGCCGTGTTCGCGGAACCAGGTCGCTCCGTTTTGGACGATAGGAGGCAGGTTGGTGAGCGTCTCGACGTTGTTGATCACTGTTGGGCTGGCATACAGGCCGGCGACTGCCGGGAAGGGCGGCCGCAAGCGCGGCTGCCCCAGTTTGCCTTCGATCGATTCGAGTAGGGCGGTCTCCTCGCCACAAATGTAAGCCCCGGCGCCCATGTGAACGTGGAGCCGCAGGGAATACTGGGTGCCGAACAGGTTATCGCCCAGGAAGCCGGCTTTTTCCAGTTCGGCGATCTTCTGATTCAGCTTAAGGCCGATCTGCCAGAATTCACCGCGCAAATAAGCATAAGAATTCTGCGCCTGCACGGCATAAGAAGCAATCATCAAGCCTTCCAGGAACTGGAAGGGATTGCTTTCCATGATTTCGCGGTCTTTGAAGGTGCCCGGTTCCGATTCGTCGGCGTTGGCAACCACATAATGCGGCCAAAGGTTATTGGGCACGAAAGACCATTTCATGCCGGTGGGGAAACCGGCGCCTCCGCGGCCACGGAGACCGGAGTCCTTCGCCAGTTGGATTAATTCGACCGGTTCCATGCTGGTGACCACTTTCTTCCAGGCCTCAAAGCCGCCGTTTTTGAGGTAAACCTTCAACTGGTCAAGGTCAGGGATGTCGCGGTGGCGAAGCAGGATGAACTCGCTCATGCCTTCGCCTCCTTTTCCACAGCTGCTTTCTGGCGTACCGCATCCAGCACTGCCAGGGCTGTATCCACGGTTTGGTGCTCGTGGTACACCAGGTCGCCATCGCCGTGCACCTGGAACATGGGAGCGCGGTGGCAGGCTGCCAGGCACATCACCTCTTCGATGACGAACAGCCCGTCAGCAGTCGGTTCACCAACCTTCACGCCCAGCCGCTCACACAGCTCCTTAAGGAATTTGTCGGCGCCACGCAGCGCGCACGGCATATCGGTGCAAACCTGAATATGGTAACGACCGAGGGGTTTATCGTAATACAGGGTGTAAAACCCAACGATCGAACCGACCTCAGTGATCGAAATGCCGCAAATATCGGCAATGTCTTGCATCGCCTGGGGGGTGATGTAACCCGGATCACCCTGGGCCAGATGCAGCAGCGGCATGACCGCCGAGCGTTTGAATTCCGGCGGGTATTTTGCCAGAATCGCTTTGATCTCTTTGGGGTATTTGGCAAGCAGTTCGTTCAACGGTCTGCATCTCCCAAGACAATATCAATGCTGCCGATAATGCCGACCACATCAGCCACGAAGTGCTGGCGGGTGAGCAGCGGCATGGATTGAAGGTTGACAAACGAAGGGGTAACATAGTGGACGCGGTACGGTTTGGCCCCGCCGTCGCCTTCCAAAAAGACACCTAAAATACCGCGCGGGCTTTCGGTGGTGGCGAAAACAGATTCTCTAGGCGCATTAAAACCTTCTGTCCACAGCTTGAAGTGATGGATGAGCGCTTCCATGCTCACGCCGATTTCAGAACGCGGTGGAGGAACAAATTTGCGGTTGTCACTGAGAACAGGGCCGTTGGGCAACCTGGAAAGCGCCTGGCGGACGATGCGCACCGACTGCCGCATCTCTTCCATGCGGACCATGTACCGTCCGAAGATGTCGCCGGTGTCATACGTCGGGACTTCGAAATCGTACTGCTCATAGCCGCTGTACGGGCGAGCTTTGCGCAAATCAAAGGCCACACCTGCACCGCGAATAACCGGACCGCTCAAGCCGTAGCGGGCGCAGTCCTCAGCGGAAATGACGCCGATACCCTGAGTGCGCTCGGTGAAAAGCATGTTTTTGGTCAGCATCGATTCGTATTCGGCGATGCGACCGGGCATTACATTCACGATCTCCTGCACGGCCGGTACAAATTCGGGAGGTACATCGCGCCACACGCCGCCGGGGCGGATGTAGGTCGTCATCATGCGTTGACCGGAAATCATTTCCATCACGCCAAGGATCATTTCGCGCTCACGCATGGCGTACAGGAAGACGGACATGGCTGCCAGATCGAGGCAGCTGGTGCCCAGCCAGAGTAAATGCGATGAAATGCGCTGCAACTCCGTTAAAATCACCCGCAGAACCTGCGCCCGGACGGGCACATCCAGACCCACCAGCTTTTCGACTGCCAGGCAGTAAACCAGGTTGTTGCCGACCGAGTTCATATAATCGAGCCGGTCAGTCATCACCTCGGCCTTCTGGTAGGTCTTGGCTTCCATGTTTTTTTCAACGCCGGTATGCAAAAAGCCGATATCGGGTATGCAGTTGACGACAATCTCGCCATCCAGCTCCAGCAACAGGCGCAGCACGCCGTGGGTGCTGGGGTGTTGGGGACCCATGTTCAGCAGCATGGTCTCGCCGGTCATAGCCCGGTCGGAGACCAGATGGCGAAGCTCATCAACTGTTACTTCACGAATATTCGTCATAGTTGTGACCTCGGCTTTTAATCTTTGGCGTAGGGTTTGCGCTTGTCAATTTCCGCGGCATTGAAGGTGAATTGAACCTCTTCGTAGCCGAGCGGGTAATCTTTGCGCAGGGGATGCCCTTGCCAGTCATACGGCATGACAATGCGGCGCAGGTCAGAATGACCGTCGAAGGTGATGCCGAACAAATCCCAGACCTCGCGTTCTTTCCAGTTGGCACCCGGGTAAATTTTTTCGATGGTGGGCAGATGCGGTCCATTGCCATTAAGCGGAACCCGCACGCGGAGGATGTCGTTGTTCAGCATCGAATAGATATGGTACACCACGTGAAAGCGGGGTTCCTGCTGCGGCCAATAATCCACCGCCGTGACGTCAACGATCATATTGAAATGGTACTCATCACGCAGGGTTTGAAAGGCTGCCTGTAGATATTCTGGTGAGAGAAGTAAGGTTGTGTCGCCGGCGTATTCCAAACTTTCAACCGCAAACCGTTCCTTCATGTCTTTTACAATCTGCTCAAGCGTTTCACTCATTGGCTTCAGCCCATCCTGTCCTTTAATCAAAGCGATGCCCGGCGCCTTTTATCGCCAGGTTTTGGCAGGGTATGAAATCATGCCCAGTGGGTAATTTTTTCCTTTTTAACTTTTTCGTGCAGGGTCAAAATGCCGTGAATGAGACCTTCGGGGCGCGGTGGACAGCCTGAAACATAAACGTCCACCGGCACAACCTCATCCACGCCTTGAACAATCGCGTAATTGTTGAATACACCGCCGCACGAAGCGCAATCACCCATTGCCAACACCCATTTGGGGTCAGGCATCTGGTCGTACAACTGGCGCAGAACCGGAGCCATTTTGCGGGAAACGCGGCCTGCCACGATCATCAAGTCTGACTGACGCGGGCTGGCGCGATTGAGTTCCATACCAAATCGGCTTAAGTCGTAATTGCTGGCTTGAGCGCCCATCATTTCGATCGCACAACAGGCCAGTCCAAACAGTAAAGGCCACATCGAATTGGTGCGCGACCAGTTAACTACCGTTTCAAGCGTTGTGGTTACAACGCCCATATTGCCGGTCTTTTCTTCTAATCCCATTCCAATGCTCCTTTCTTCCAAGCGTATAAATGGGCTATTTCCAAGACCACCAGAAAGACGAGCATTCCGATCAACCCGTACATACCGAGTTTACGCAGCACAACCGCCCAGGAAACCACAAATACCACTTCGATGTCGAAGAGGATGAAGAGCACAGCGATCAGGTAGTAACGCACTGAGATTCGCCGGCGACCAGGGCCGTAAGGGACCATTCCAGATTCGTAGGGGGCTGATTTTCGTGCGGTTGGTCTGCGCGGACCAAAGATCATTCCCAACGCAAGTGCGATTAACGCGATCAGTGTACCGACCGCAAAGATGACTAAAAGAGGCAGGTATTGCTGAGCCATCGCCATCCTTTCAATGTGTACAGGGATTGTCTTATTTGGGCAAGTATATCACAAACCCGCCCTTGGTGGTAAATTTCACAAAACAGGGCGAATTTGTCCAGTCCACCTTAGCGCGCAATTTCGTAGATCAAAACACCACCACGCCGATACACGTTGACCAACTGCGAGCAGTTCACCAGCGCGCCAGGCTGCAAGCTGCCCTGCCCCAGCCGCAAATAGAGGTAGCTGGCATCGAACTCGTCCACCAACTTCCAGAACACGGCATCACAGGTTGTCAGCTTGCTGGATTGTTCCGCCCATTCTTCCGTTTGAGCGACAAATTGACTGGCTGCATAAGTATACATCACTGGCGGCAAAATGGCCTGCCGGCCGGTGTAGGAAAGCAGCCAATAGCCGCCATCCACACCGCGATAGATGTTTTCCATCCAGCCGGTGGTGTTGATCATAAACCGCGCCTTTGCCGGCGTGTTTTCACGCACCCAGTTCAGCGCATCCAGGTCTGCCGGAGCAATAAAAACGGTGCCGGGGTTGAGAATGTCGCGGGTTTGCCAGCTGCCCCAGCCGAGGCCCGCCAGCGCAGCCAAAATGACAGTAGCCTGAGTTATGCGCTTCAGCCAGAACCAGGGTAATTTGCTCGCCAGCTCGACCAGACTGAACACTAGGTCGGCTGCCAAAAGCGAGGCCGGTAAAAAGAGCACAATTGCCATGTGATCGGGCCGAAACGGCGCGAGGCGCAGCCCCCAGGGCAGAGTCAAGAGCACAAGCAGCAGCCCCCATAACGCCAACGGGCCAGCAGGTTTACGCACCAACGTCCAGACCAGCCCTAACCCGGCAACGGCCAACCAGGTAGCGTTATGCGCCGGACCGAGCAAATAAAGAATGTAATGCCAATACTCGCTCTGACTTGAATTCAGCGGCGAGACCAAAGAGAGGGCAGCCTGGGTGCTCGACTGCTGCCAGACGCGCGCCAGCCAGGGAGCGGCGATCAACACGCCGCCCAGCGCAGTCAACGCGACCTGCCAGGCAGCCAGCCAGCGCTGTGACTGAGACTCGCTTTCATCCCTCTGGCGGGGTTTCAGCAAACGTCCCAACAGCAAAATAAGGGTAAAGAAACCCAACAACAGCAGAGTAGTGTAGTGCGAAAGCGCGACGCCCGCGATCAAAAGCACCGCAGAGAGTGCCGACGAGCGGTCGGTGGGCTGCCGCGAGACACGCAGTAATGCTGCCATAGCCAGCGGCAAAAGGAGCAATCCGGTAATGAGCGTGTACCGACCCCAGGTCAGATAATAAGCCGGCATATGCAGGCCAAATCCGACCAGCAGCGCTGCCAAAACTGCCCGCCGCCAATCGTTCCAGACTTCCATTGCCAGCCGGTAAACCGACAGGGCGATCAGTGCATTCAGAATCTGGCCAAACCAGAGCAGCGCAACCGCCGGTTCTACCCGGGCAAGGCTGGCAAACAGCGCTGCCAGCACGTGAAAGCCGTAATGGTAACTAAATACAGCCGGCAGATAAGGGTCGAGGGTGGCTGGCAGCCCGCCATTTTCCATGATCACGCGCACGATCAGCGTATGATGGACTGAATCCACCCAGGCAGGCAGCAGCAGTTCGCGCGCCTGGTATAACCGCCAGCCGGCCAGGCCGACCAGAGCTGCCAGACCCAGAATGCCAACCAGCGCTCCTTTCCAGTTAAAGGAAAGCCGCGTGCCTGACCGGGTCGCCCGCCAGATAAAACCTGCCAGCAGAACCAAAGCGCAAAATACGTACAGCCCGGTCACCAGTTGGCGGGTGAAGCGCAATCCAACCAGAAAGCCAATCAGGGCTGTGATGGCGGTCAGCGCAACGGATAGACCAACACTATCGGCCAGTCGCGACAGAAAGCCATAACGCTTTGGCAACCACACCAGGAGGGCTGCACCGGGCAGGAGCAGGATGAGCAGCGCCGCAAGGCTGTAAGTTGCAGTTTGAGCGGGGGTAAAAGTCATATTGGATGGCGGAAGAAGGGAATTCTGGCATTATATCAGAGGACTAAACAGTCAATGTTGCTGGAGTCCCCCTGATACAATTACCCCCTCGACTGGTGATAAGCAATTTTTGCCACCACATTGAAAATATGAGATTGAATCATTCACCATGGACAACAACATCCCAACCTTAACTGTGTTGCGCCCAGATATGCAGCATGCCTTGCTCGAATATGCGACCGAATTTAACGCTGCCGGCGAGCCGCGCTACGCATTTATCACCCCTGAAATGACCTGGGAGGAATACGCTGCGCTGCTGCACAGGCAGGAAGCTGACTCACGCGGCGTAGGACTGCCGGCCGGGCGCGTACCGCAGTCGGTCTATTACCTGGTGCGCGGCAGGAGCTATATCATCGGGTCGAGCCGGTTGCGCCATAGGTTGACGCCGCTGCTGGAACAGGAAGGGGGGCACATTGGGTATGATGTGCGCCCATCGCAGCGCGGCAAGGGATATGCCACCCGGCTGCTGGCGCTAACGCTGGAAGAAGCGCGCAGCCTGGGGTTGACCGGGGTACTGGTCACCTGTGACGATAATAATTACGCTTCAGCGCGGGTGATCGAGAAAAATAGCGGCAGGTTGTTAAATAAAATCATACCGGAGGACGGCGATAAGCTCGTGCGGCGTTATTGGATCGATCTGTAGATACCGTCTTGAGGGAAACCCATACCATTGCAGGAGACGCCTATTGTCATGGTGGCCGATACAGTTTTGCCCCTCACCCCCTACCCCTGCTCCCCGGAAGTGATTCGTTATTCGCGGCCGACGAAACCACCTGGGAGCGGGGGTTTAATGAATTTTGCCACTCCATGTGGGAACAGCTCTTCCTGCTCATCTATCACCAGTGTATGTCCCCCGCAGTTAACTCGCGGGGCTCCAGTCTTTCCAATACCAGCGCAGGTATTCCTCCACATGCGCTGACCAGTACTTCTCGGTGTGATTGCCGGGATAGAGGTGAAAATTATAATTCAACTTATAGCCGTCGAGTTTCTTTTGAAATTCGGTCATATACGGCAGCAGTGAGTCGCTCTCGCCAAAATCCACAAACAGGCGCGGGAAATTCTCTTTACCCATTTGCCCGAGGTAATACGACAGCCAACCATCCATGCCAAAGAATGGCGCGGTGGAATGGGCGCCAATCGAACCGAAAAGCTCCCAGTGGGCTACCCCCAGATAGAGCGCCCAGGAACCGCCGCGGGAAAGCCCGGCAATCGTTCGGCAGGCGCGCTGCGTGCAAGTAAAATAATTGGCGTCCACCCAGGGGATTAATTCCTCCACAACCGCCTGTTCAAAACCTTTTTCAAAGGGATTGGCCAGGTTGTATTCCTCATATGGCATGACGATCAGAAATGGCGGGAGTTCACCGGCACTAATCAACACATCAGCAGTTGCCGGCATGCCAAGACGCACCCATTGATCCTGGGTATAACTTTGCCCGTGAAGGATATACAGCACCGGGTAGCGAAATTCGCTTTCCGGGTCGTAGCAGGGAGGGGTGTATACAATAAACGGTACGGCCTTGCCAACGAATTTCGAGTCAATCGACCGTTCCTGCAGTGTTCCTACGGTCTCCGTGCAGCCCGGGTCAGGTGTGGCCGTGGGAGTACTGGTAGGCAGCGGGCTGGGTGTGACGGTCGGCGGAACAAGGGTGACGGTCGGGCTGGGCAGCGGCAATCCTTCACCGGCGGCAGGCAGCGCGACCCACGGTTTACAGGCCGCTGCACTCCATAGTAAAAAACTGGCGCACACCCCCAGCATCCAGCGCCGACGTAATTTGGCTTGACGTCTCTCCATTGTTCAGATTATACTCGGGTGTGCCGGGGTGTAGCGCAGTTGGCAGCGCACCGCGTTTGGGACGCGGGGGTCGGCGGTTCAAGTCCGCCCACCCCGACCATTTATTATGGAAGACTCCGGTTCTGGCGGGAGTGAATAAAATAGGGGTGCTTCCAATTTTCTCTCCCAGCCAATTTCAGGAGAATGGCGGATTTATAATGGGACTTTTCTCGCGCCAAAAAAAAGCATCCGATGAATTTAAAAAATTCGACGGCGTGATCGAGGCTGTTCGCCGCAACGCCGATGGGGAAGTCAACATCGCCCGGTATTACGAACGACGCGGTCCCACCTGGTCCGACCACATACTCATCAACCGTGATGATCTGGTCAGACGCGTTAAAAAAGGCGAAAAATTCATGGTTGGCGAACGGCAGCCGTATCTTGGCGGCACTTTTTCCCTGATATCCCGGGTGCAATTGACCGGAAACGGCGGAAAAGAAAAACTCGTCACCGCCGACAGTCCCGACGGCAAGATCGAAATCAAGGAAGCGCCTCTTTTCTGACCTGCGATCAACGCAGGTCGATCATCCTTTTAGCAACAATATAGTCGTCCCTTGGCCTCCCCGCTGCTCTCCATCATCATCCCCGCATTAAACGAAGAAAAACGCCTGCCTGCCACCCTGGAGACAATTCAGGTCTTTTTAGATCAACAAAACTACTTGAGCGAAGTTTTGGTTGTCGACAGCGGCAGCAGCGACCGTACCCTGCAAATTGCGCAAGATTTTTCCCGTAGTCATCCGGCCGTCCGAGTGCTGCACGAAGAACAACGCGGTAAAGGGCGGGCTGTACGGGCTGGCATGCTGGCAGCAAGCGGAAAATACCGTTTCTTCGGTGACGCTGATCTGTCGATGCCGATCGAAGAGATCAACCGCTTTCTGCCCCCGCAGATACCCGACCCGCAGGTGGTAATCGCATCACGCGAAGTACCCGGATCGGTTCGCTACGGCGAGCCGGAAATCCGGCATCTATCCGGGCGGGTGTTCAATACCCTGGTGCGCTGGATTGCCCTGCCCGGTTTACAGGATACGCAGTGTGGCTTTAAACTTTTTCGCGATGATATCGCCGTGGATGTGTTCCAACGCCAGACCATCTTTGGCTGGACGTTCGATGTTGAGGTGTTGTTTATCGCCCGGTTGCATGGTTATACAATCACGGAAGTCGGTGTGCCGTGGTACTACAATGCCGATTCCAAAGTGCGCATGTGGCAGGATGCCCGGAACATGGTCAATGACCTGATTCACATCCGGCGCAATGCCCGGCGTGGAGTGTATGATGCGGCACCAGCCAAAAGTTGAGGCGCCCAAGTACCCCGACCTGCGTTTCGAGACGCCGTTGTGGTCGAGCGGCTTTACGGCAGTTGCCGGGCTGGACGAAGCCGGGCGCGGAGCCTGGGCTGGACCCGTTTCCGCAGCGGCGGTTGTGCTTCCACCGGATGCCGGGCTGCTGGAAAAGCTTCACGGTGTACGCGATTCCAAGCAAATGACGAGCCGCCAACGAGCAGCCTGGGTTGACCGGATTCAGGCCGCGGCATTAGCCTGGGGGGTTGGATTTGCCGAGGCGCACGAGGTGGATGAAGTTGGCGTTGTGCCAGCAACGCGGCTGGCGATGGAGCGGGCACTTTCTGCTTGCGGCTGTGAGGTGCAACGCCTGTTGGTAGATGCGGTGTACTTGCCGGGCTTGAATATCCCGCAGCAAATTTTGATCAAAGGGGATGCGCGCTCGTTGAGTATCGCAGCCGCTAGCGTGCTGGCAAAGACTGCGCGGGATGCGGTCATGCTGGAACTTGAGGAGACTTACCCGGGGTATTGCTTTGCCCGTAACAAAGGCTATGGCACCGCTGCCCACCGCGCCGGGTTGGATGAGATCGGGCCCTGCAAGCTGCACCGGTTTAGTTTTGCACCTGTGAAAAACGCCGTCATTGCGAACACAGCGCAGCGGAGTGAAGCAATCCGCGGTTATTAATCCAAGCTGCTGTCCATAACCATTTATATCGGGCATTCGAGTTGGATTGCTTCGGTCGCCCGAAAAGCATCCGGGCTCTCTCGCAATGACGATCTAAAAAGCACGTGCAATGCACGGATTTAAGGGACTGTTTTTACCAAATACAGCTCGCCAGACGCGAAGCCACGCGCCTGGTAATAGCGACGGGTGCCAATGGCGGCGATGACCGCCATGCGCCTGAACCCGTGAGCAGCGGCAATTCGCTCTGCTTCGACCAGCAGGCGAGTGCCCAGCCCGGCATGTTGCGCCGCGCCTTCCTGCCCGCCGCCAACCGGCAGCGATTGCCCGTAGACGTGTACCTCGCGGATCAAGGCAGCACCGGTCAGGTCAGGCAGTCCCACTTCCGGAGCTCCATCTTGCGGCAGCGACAGCCGTAGGTACCCGGCAATGTGTCCCTCGGGCGTCAGGTAATGCAGGAAATGCTCCTCGGCATAGGCTGCCGGATAGACCAGGTCGTCCAGCCGCAGCGCCTCGATATCGACCTTGTCGCCGCGCACCTCGCGGCAGCGGATGCAGCCGCAGGACTGTCCGCGGGCAGCCAGTTCTGCCAGCGCATCCTGGCGCAGGCTGGTGCGGCGGTTGCCCTCGACCACATGGGTGGACGGAATGTCGCGGATGACGCGGTTGACGCGGCAGTAGGCCGGGATCGACAATTTGACATCGGCAATCAGATGCACCAATTCTTCGGTAGTGTAGGGATGGTACTCCCCGCGCTGCCAGTAAGCATACAGATCGGCGTTTTCCAGCAACTGGCAGGGATAGATTTTGATCTCGTCCGGGCAGTAACCCTGCCACAACTTGATAAAATCCTCCCGGTCCGATTCAGGTGTGGCGCCTAACAGATTGGGCATCCAGTGCAGCACCACCTTGAAACCGCCAGCGCGCAGCAGTGCGGTAGCCTGCAGCGTTTCGGCAGCGGTGTGCCCGCGCTGATTAAGTGCCAGGATGCGGTCGTCCAACGACTGCGCGCCCATTTGCACTTTGGTAACGCCCAGGTAGCGCAGCCAGGCCAACTCTTTGGGGGTGATCTCGTCCGGGCGGGTTTCGATCACCAGCCCGACGTTGCGGTGGGAAGTAGTTTCGTTCCGGTTTTGCGCTTCAACCAGAGAAGTAGAATCCACCTCATTGAGCGCATCGAAGCAGCGCTGGACGAACCACTCCTGATAGTCGCGGCGGTACGAGGACCAGGTGCCGCCTAAAATGAGCAGCTCGATTTTGTCGGTTGGGTGGCCGTTGGCCTGGTAAGACTCGAGCCGCGAGCGCACCTGGGCATAAGGGTCGAAGTTATTCTGAAAAGCGCGCGCCGCTCCGGGCTCATCCGGCAGGTACGACTTGGGCATGCGCACGTCGGTCGGGCAGAAAATGCACTTGCCCGGGCACGGGTACGGCTTGGTCAGCACGGTGACCGTGGTCACGCCGGAAAGGGTGCGCATCGGCTTCATGCGGATGCGGGAGAGCAAATCATTGTCCTCCACCCATTCGCCGCTGGCAACCAGGCCGTGGTAGGCCGCAACCAGCACCGACTTGGCCAGGTAACCGCCGTCAGGCAGCGGGTGGCGCCGGATGGACTTGATCACATCCCGCCCGCGGCGCACTTCGTCCAGCACGGTGTGGGCAGCCGCCCGGTTTTCAGGGGTGATGATTTTGTTCTTGCTCCAATCATTCATGATGGTATCGTACCATAAACCAGACAGCCCTGGCGGCACTTGCCTGGCGGGCACTTGCCTGGTGAGCACTGCCTGGCGGGCACTGCCCGCCTCGACGACGAAAAACCACGAAAAATAAATCCATTAATAATTGGTTGTGCGGTCGATATAGCCGCGCTCGCGCGCCTGTTGGTCACACCAGCGAAAGGTGATAACTGCCACTACTGCAGCCAGCGCAATCATGCCGCCGAGAATCGCCAGCAATTGGCCATTGCTCAGATTGGCGAGGGTGGGAAAGGCCTGTGCCACCGACCCGACCAGCGACCGCCGCAGCAATTCCAGCCAGTAGGTGATGGGCATGGCATACCCGATTGGGCGCAGCCACGCGGGCAGAACATCCAGCGGAAAAACGGCTCCGCTGAACAAATATAACCCACCCGCAACCGCGTCCCCTAAATAATCCGAATGGCGCGCCAGGAGCAGGGTGATACCCGCCAGGGTCAATCCCATGAGCGCCAACAGCACCACGCCCATCAGCAGACTGAGGCTGAAAAGCAGCCAGTCCACCTGCGCTATCTCGATGGGTACGTGCAGGAAAAGCGCGCCAAACACGATGGTGATGAACACCGAAAAGCTGCCGGTAAGAAAGCGCGCCACTGCCCGCCCGATCAAGTAAAGCGGGATACGGATGGGCGCGACATACATATACTTCAGGGTGCGGTAATGCTCGCGGTCGTCAATGATCGCCCACGAGACGCCGGTCATCACTGCGCCGACATACATATAGAAAGCGTTGCCAAGGTAGATGTACGGGAAGAGCGGGTCGGTGAAGTCGCCGTTGGTGATGACGGAGTACATCACCACCAGAATTGCCGCGCCCGCCAACGGTTTGATGATCGAATAAACAGCAAAAAGAAAGGGGTCGGTCCAGTTCGACTCGATTTTCCAGCCCAGCCAGGCCGCCGTGCGAAAAGAGCGCAGATTCATGGGTTACCTCCGGCTCTCGGTCAAACGGCCTTCCCGAATCGCCAGCCGTTCCATTTTACGAAGCAGGATGCGGGCCGCTGTGATAAACACAACCGCCAGCCCGACCAGGATGAAAATTTCGAGCCTGACATTCAAAAACCCGAGCGCCGGTCCCGATGGAAACACCAGTTGACGCATAGCATCCAGACCCAGCGTCAGCGGGATGATGGATGCCGCAGCTGCCACCCAAAAGTTGAAGCTTTTGATCGGGAAGTAAAACCCGGCCGCCAGATAGATGGGTTCCTGAGCCAGGTTGGCAATATGCCAGGCCTCGCGGCTAAGCAGCAAAAACAGGGATGCAGTCATCATGCCCATGCCATAGAGCGCGGTCATCGCCAGGAAGAAGACCAACAGCAGCTGCCAGAAGCTGCCCAGCGCGTATTGGACTTGAAAAGCCAGGCTACCCAACAGGATGATGCCAAGCGCCCGCTGCGCCGTGGCGACCAACCCGCCGAGCGCCATGCCCAACAGAATTGCCATCAGGTTGGTCGGCGACATGATGTACAGCGCCAGGTTACCCGTCTCTTTTTCCCAGTACAACTGGCTGGACATGCTCCACAAAATGTTCATCCAGAACGCCGTCATGGCGCCGCCGACCACTACAAAGCCGATGTACTCTTCGGGGGCGCCAATGGCGCGGTAAACGAACACATACGCCGATACGGAAAGCATCGGCAAGAAAATATCAAAGAACAGCCAGGACTTTTCACGCGACATACCCACCACGCGCGGATAGGCCCGCCCGAGGATGGTTTGAATGAAAAGCCGCCACCCGGTGTTTTTTCTAATGGCCGTTTCCATTGCTGCCAGCCTTTTCTTCCTCTGCCATGCTGCGCCCGACCAGGGTGACAAACACATCCTCGAGGGTCGGTTCGCGCTTGGTCAGGTTGAGGATGGTTACATCGCGTTCGGTCAGCGTGTTCACTACGGCGCTTAACACCGCTTCCTCGGCCAGGATGAATTGCAGCTGCGAGTGGCCATCAAACGGGGTGAGTTGGACTTTATGCACACCGGGCAAAGTCTCGAAGTACGCTGCTTCCAGCCCATTCTGCGCGCTGACATCCAGGTTAAAAATGGCTTCCTGCTGGAGTTCGTGCTTGAGCGCAGCCGGGGTGTCGCAAGCCAGAACACGCCCGCGGTTGATGATAGCGACTCGGTCGCACAACTCGTCCGCCTCCACCATGGTGTGAGTGGTCAATAGCAGCGTGCGGCGCGTGTTCTCATTGATCCAGCGGCGAACAAAACTGCGCACATCGCGTGAAGCACCTACGTCCAGGCCAAGGGTTGGCTCATCCAGAAACAGCACCTCGGGGCTGGTCATAAACCCGCGGATGATGTTCATTTTCTGGCGCAGGCCGGTGGACAGATCAGCCGATTTGGTATTAGCGCGGTCGGTGAGCCCAAAGGCGACCAGTAGTTCGTCGATGGTTTTATATGCTTCGGTAGATGGGATGCCGTAGAACTGCGCAAACATCCATAAGTTCTCGCGCACAGTCAGCAAACCGTAGCCGGAGGACTCGCCGCCGGAGACCATGTTGATCAACGGGCGAACTTTGACCGTTTCACGGTGCACGTCGTACCCGGCAACCTTCGCCCAACCCGTGCTGGGCGCCAGCAGGGTGGTCAGAATTTTGATGAGCGTGGTCTTGCCGGCGCCGTTGGGACCTAACAGGCCAAACAACTCGCCGCGCTGCACCTGCAGGTTGACGCCCGTTAATGCAACCAGTTCACGCGGTTGATCTTTCTTTTTCTTGTTCTCGCGCAGACGATAAACCCGCCCGAGACCTTCCGTCTCGATGGAATATTCAACAGACATAACCCCTCCACGGTTGAGCGTGGTAAACTCAAAATAAGGTCCGAGATGGCTGCCAAAACCCTCTCAGGAAAGACTCAAATTGCTAAAGGGGCCGCGCAACAGAAAAGATCGCCTGCACATCGCGCACTCCCCCAAAAATATTCTAAAACGGCGGTTAGCCTAAAATTATAATTCCCGGCAGATCATGGATTCACTCACCTTTCAGCGCCTGCTACACCTTAATCAAGAATTTTACCAGAAATTTGGACCGGCTTTTGCGGCAACCCGCCGGAGAATCCAGCCGGGGGTGCGCCGGGTTGTCAATGGACTGCCCGTGGGCGGGCGGCTGCTCGACCTGGGCTGCGGTTCGGGCGCACTGGCGTTGGAGCTGGACAGGCTGTGGATCACCGGCTCTTATTTCGGGTTGGATTTCAGTAACGAACTGCTGGCCGAAGCCCGCAGCGCGCTGCACAGCGCCGAACCGGGCGGGGTGGACATCCGCTTTGCCCGGGCCGACCTGACCGACCCGAGCTGGGCTGATCTGGCAGCCGGCTTTCCGGTGGACGTGGTGCTGGCTTTTGCTGTGCTGCACCATATCCCCGACAGCGCCGTGCGAGCGCGCATTCTACGCCAGGTGTGCGAGCTGCTGCCCGATGGCGGGGTCTTCATTCACTCCGAGTGGCAGTTTCAGCATTCGGCCAAATTAATGGAGCGGCGCGTCCCCTGGCAAACCGCTGGCATCGATGAAGCCGAACTAGAACCGGGCGACACCCTGTTGGATTGGCGTTACGCCCTGCCCGGCCAACCCGAGCAGGTAGGACTGCGTTATGTGCACCTGTTCGCCCACGAGGAACTGGCCGAGCTGGCTGCTCAGGCGGGGTTCACGGTGGATTCGGAATTCGAATCGGATGGGGACGGTGGGCGGTTAGGGTTGTACCAGGCCTGGCGGAAAATGGAACAGTAGGGTGCGTTCCGCAGGTGAACGCACCGCATTATGTGTTGCGAATGGTGCGCAGTGTCAGCGACGAAACAATTGCCAGATCCTTCACCTTGTAAAAATCGCTCGTTCAGGATGACAATTTTCGAGGAATTATTGGCAATGCGAACAGAGGACTTTATTTGTTGGGTTTCAAGGCGCAATTACCTGTTAGGGTAAGGCACCTTGCATCGCCCTCACTCGAGAGTGCCCTGCCCACAGGGCACCCTGTGGGTGTGGGCAACCCAACCTATGAATGCTATTGCGATATGCTTACTAGCGATACAACTCCGGATCAGCCAGCAGTTCCAGCGTGCGCGGGTGATTGGCGTACACGCCGCGGTACGGCTCGGGCAGCAGCGCTGCGATGCGGCACATGATCTCAGCGGTCTGCTGCTGCATGATCTGCTCGCGGTTCTCGCGCGGAGCTGGCGGCAGAATTACCGGCTTGCCAAATACCACCCTGATGGTCGGCCTGCGGAAGGTAAGCATTTTCCCCGTGGCAGTGTCGGAACCTGCAATGCCGACCGGAACCACCGGCAGGCCGGAACGCTGCGCCAGCAGCACGGCGCCAGGCTTTCCTTCGATCAACGCGTGCGTGGTGCTGCGGGTGCCTTCCGGGGCGATCCCCAGGGCGCGGCCGCTGCGCAGTAATTCCATCGATTTGCTGAAAGCAGCGAAATCGGCTGTGCTGCGGTCTATCCAAATGCCGCCCGCTGACTCAGTAATCCAGCGAAAAAGCGGGTAGCGCAGGTATTTGTTGGCGACCAGCGCAGTGATGTCCGGGCGAGCCGGATTGACAAACAGAACCAGAATATCTAAACGGCTGACATGGTTGGTCGCAACGATCACCCCGCCTTCCAGGGGGAGATTTTCCGCGCCGATAAATATGGTGTTGGTCAATGCTTTGACCAGCCATTGGATAAGGCGCTGGAGGCGGGTGCGTTTTATGCTTGCTGTTTGGGTATCCACTTTTTTGCCCGTGTTTTCAGTTTACCTCCGCAGGTTGCGGTTCGTGGATTTTAATCGACCTGACGCCGGATTTCTTACCTTTTCTGCGATCGCTTGTCTACCGGTTCAGAGATTGCCACACCATCCATTTTATGCATTACCTGAATCTGGACCGGCGGAGGAATTGGCATCATCTTCGGGTAGAGCACCTGAAAAACCAGAGGGATCCAGGTTCGCCTGTAAGGTCTCAGAAACAAGAAGCGCACCAACCGCAACTTCCATCGGTTGAGCGCGGCGCAGTCGAGCATTGAAGAACAGCAGCAGCCCAAGGTTGACAAAAACCAGCGCGATCAACACTGCAACTGCCCCGCTCTCGATCGTCTGAGTGATGGGCGCCATGTCGACCGGGATTTGCAGCAAAGGGCCAATACCCGTGAGCACACCGCTGGCATTCCATAGGCCGTGCAACATCACCGCCAGCACATACGCGCCGATCATCCGTCCCAGGTAACGCCGTGACTGCCAGAAAGAAGCCATCCCCCAGCTGACCATGCCAGCCGTAACAATGTGCAGCAGGCCGGTGCCGACCCTGGCAACCAGAATTAATGTACCGGAACCGTCTCCGGCTGCGCTCAACGCGGTCAGGTTTTCCCAAAGCGCAAAACTGGCGCCGCTCAACATCCCGGCAAGGAACCCTTGCGCCGGCGTCAATTTGTCACCGGCCAGCAGCCAGACAGCCAGCGGTTTGAACATTTCTTCCAGCAGCGGGACGACGCCGGACACAACTGCCAGGAGCGCCAGGATAACCCCGGGTCGCTGCAACAATCCCGAGAACATGTCCAATAGAATCTGCGGATCAAAATTGGGATCGGACATCATTTGCTGCAGAATCGCAAGTTGTCCGGCAAAATCGGGCGACGAACTGAGGTAAATGCCGCCGAATACCAGTACCAATCCTAAAACCAGTAATTCAAGCGTCAAAATAACCGGCAGCGTGAAAACCAGGCTAAAACCGATCAAACCCCAGGATTGCGCCGGGGATGAAAGCGTTAATCCACGCCGCCCGGTTTCGATATACCACCACAACGGCAAGACTGTCACCAGCAGCACCAGCGGGGGTAGCAGCAGCCAGGCCAACTGCGAGGTCTCGACCGGTTTGAACAACATCACCAGCAATCCCCAGACCAGGAGCCCAGCGCTGGCGAAAAAGAAGGATTTTGGATTTGGCCGCGAGACGAAGTTTTTACCGCGGATCGACAGCAATGAATAAACAACCGCTGGGATGCACAGAAGTCCCACCAACAGCATGACCCAGGCCAGATTGAAGAGCGTAATGGATTGCAGCCCGGGAATGGTGGCCCTGAGCAAACCGATACTGCCTGCGACGATCAACAAGCCAGCCCCCACAATCGCAAACAGACCGCCGCCGCCACTGATAATCAGCAACAGCCAACTGCGCCAGATTGCTGGTGCGGAGGGCCGGGAGGCCATACGGTTATTTCACCTCGATAGTAACGGACAGGATCTTATCGCCTTCCGGTAGTTCACCGGCTTTGGACGGGTCGCGCGGGGTCAGCTTTTTGACTACATCCATCCCTGCAGTAACTTCGCCAAATAGGGTGTAGCCGCCGTCCAGGTTGGTGGCAGGGCCATAAGTGATAAAAAACTGCGAACCGTTGGTGTCCGCGCCCGAATTAGCCATGGCGAGCAAACCTTCACGGTCAAATTTTAACGAATCGCTGACTTCATTTTTGAATTCATAACCTGGGCCGCCAAAACCAGTACCCGATGGGTCGCCGGTCTGGGCCACAAAATCAGGCAGCACGCGGTGCCAGCTGACGTTATCGAACCAACCCTGCTGCGCCAGGAAGACAAAACTGTTGACTGCCAGCGGGGCCTTATCGGCATAAAGCTGGAGGGTGATGTCGCCTTTGGTGGTCTTCAGGGTGGCAGAGTACTCTTTGGCCGGGTCGACAACCGTAGGCGGACAGGCGTCGTATTCGCGCGCCTGTAAATCCGAGAGGGTTAGCAAGATCTCGAGGGTCTCGGCATCATAAGGAATCTGGTCCGCTGGAAGGAAGGTTAGTTGGCCGTTGACAAAGATAAAAAGGGAGGGCGTGCTGTTCAGATCGCTGGAAATGGCGCTGGCATAGGCTTTTTCAACTTTGCTCACCAATGCGTCCGATTTCAGGTCAGCCATAAATTTTTCGCGGTCAAGCCCGATGGCATCACCCTGGTCGACCACCCAGGTCTCGAAATCAGCCGGTGTCATAGCCGTCCAGGCATCCCAGTTGGTCTCTTCGAAAAGCAAGTCGTGCATTTCCCAGAATTTACCCTGGAGACCGGCGGCTTCGGCGGCTTGGGCAGACAGGGGAGCTTTATCATGCGAAGGCAGCGGGAAATAACGGAATACAACCCGCACCTGGTCAGGGTGAGCAGCTTCAAACTCTTGCAAGCTGCGGCCGGCGATAGCGCAATAGGGGCACTGGAAGTCGCTGTATTCCACCAGCATTAACCGGGCATCTTCGGATCCGCGCGACCAGTCAGCTCTGGCCAATTCCGGTAATTTTGCCGTTGTCAGGTCGGTCGGATCCGGGAAAACACTGGAAAGCGTGCATTCCATCGGGTTGCCGGCCGGCAGGTCAGCGCCGGTCGCATTTTGGCCGGTGCTGGCGCCTGAGCAGGCAGCCAGAACCAGCAATAAGAATAAAGCGGCAGTCAGCCAAAATTTACGCATAGATCATTTCCTGTCGAGTTTAGGCTATTTTAGAATAATCTCAGGCTTGCACGCGAGCGAGGATCGCCTGACGCATAGCCGATTGTACCATCTCGAGCGGCTGGCTGGCGTCGATCACCACCCAGCGCTGCGGCTCTTGTCGGGCTAATTCCAGGTAGCCCTGGCGCACGCGCTGGTGGAACTCGGGCGGGTAGGCGTCCAGGCGGTTCCACTCGCCGCCGGCTTTGCGCTTGCGGCTCAAACCCGTATTGGTTTCAATGTCCAGTAACAGAGTCAGGTCAGGGATCAGGCCGCCCGTGGCAAAATCGAGCAGCCGGCGCAAAATATCCAGATCCACCTGGTGGCCATAGCCCTGGTAGGCCAGGGTCGAATCGGCGTAGCGGTCGCACAGCACCCACTGGCCGGCGTTCAAGGTTGGGCGCACAATTTCCTCGACAAACTGGGCGCGCGAAGCTAAAAACAGCAGAATTTCAGTGCGCGGATTCATGGCGGTGTTGTTCAATTCCATAATCACACCGCGAATCTGTTCGCCGATATCACTGCCGCCCGGCTCGCGCAGGGTAACCACCGAATTACCCAACTGGCGCAAAAAATCCGCCAGAGGCGCCATTTGCGAGGTCTTACCGCTGCCTTCGGGACCTTCTAATGTGATGAACACTGGATTGTTGCTCCTGAAAGTAGTGGCGATATTATTCGCGGAAAATGCGCACGCGCCGGTTGGGGTCTTTACCGTAAGAATGCGAAACCAATTGTGCCTGGCGCGCCATATCATGCTGCAGGCGGCGGATACCCGCAGCGGCCGGTGGCAGGTCAATAAAACGCTGACCGTTTAGCACATTTTGAATGGCGACCTGGGTTTGAGCTGCAATAATATCCCATTCGGAAGGACCGCTTTCGACTGACAGGTTGAACAATTCCGCCAGCGATTGTTCCATCTGGTTGATGGTATTGGCGCGCAGAACATAAATGGGCATGCTGCGCGCTTCAGCCTCGACAATCGGATGTTGCCGCGAACGATAGTAGGTGCGCAAGGTCATCAGCACTTCGGCTTCTTCCAGATTGGCGACAACTACTGCCGGAACGCCCAATCGACGGGCCGCCTGGATCAGGCGGTTGCGCGCTGCGCCGTAAGGGTAAATATGCACCGGCTGCAGAGTTTTGTTAACCTCAGGCGGCGCTGGATTGATTGTTTCCGGCTGAACCAGGACCGGGTTGCCGCGTGCCGCTCGGCTGAGCGGTTGCGTATTTTCACTATTGTTGGCAAAAATGCGTCGGGAGGTCTGCGGCGTGGGGCGCATGGCCGGCGGAGGCGCCGGTTTTTCAATGACCACCTCGCCAACAGGATCACGGTAGCGCACTTCAGGCGCCAGCGGGTAGCCGCGCACCAGCGCATCCACCGCGGCAGAGACATCCGCATGCACATGCAAGCGGTCGCGTTCTTCGATTTCGATCAGCACGTCAAAAGTCGGCGGGGAGCGGCGCTCCAGAACGGTTTTTTGCGTGCCGCGCCGGCGGGCTTCTTCGTCCGAGAGGGTGACCGATTCAATGCCGCCGACCAGGTCGGAAAGCGTAGGGTTGAGCAGCAAATTTTCAAGGGTGCGGCCGTGGGCCGTGGCGACCAATTGCACGCCGCGCTCGGCGATGGTGCGGGCTGCCAATGCTTCCAGTTCGCGCCCGATTTCATCGATGATGATCACTTCGGGGTTATGGTTTTCGACGGCCTCGATCATCACTTCGTGTTGGAGCGAGGGTTTGGCAACCTGCATGCGGCGGGCGCGCCCTACTGCCGGGTGGGGTACATCGCCGTCGCCGCCAATTTCATTCGAGGTGTCAACAATGATCACGCGCTTGTCCTCCGCCAAGATGCGCGCCGACTCCCGCAGCATGGTGGTCTTGCCAATCCCAGGACGGCCAAGCAGAAGAATACTCTGACCGGTTGCCAACAAATCCTCGATGATGTCGATCGTGCCGTAAACCGCCCGGCCGACGCGGCAGGTCAGGCCGACAATGCGTGCATGGCGGTTGCGGATGGCCGAGATGCGGTGCAGGGTGCGCTCGAGGCCGGCGCGGTTGTCCGCGTCGAACTCGCCAATATTGGACACCACTGCGTCGATGTCCTCGTGGGTGGTTTCAACGTCGCTGAGGGTTACCTCACGGTTGACAAAACGCGCCACCGGCACACGTCCAAGATCGAGCACAATTTCCAACAGATTGTCGCTGTCATCTGCCTGAATGACCGCCTCTGTAATACGAGCAGGCAGCACGTTAAGCAGCGCTTGCAGGTCATCGGTTATTCTGCGTTGAGTCATAATTCTAAATAATTAAACCTCATCATTAAAATACGGCTTCGAAATCAACCCCGGGATGATGCCCGGGACCGGCTGCGTTTGAAACGGATTGGGGCAAGCGGCAGCTGCTGCTCCCCATTGGGGGAAGTGATCATTGCCGGCTGGCGGTTCTCGAAGGTACCATTGCGCGCTGTGGCAAAAGCCGGCGAGCGCTGCTGCACCACTAAATGTTTGACCAACAAAGCCTGGCGCGGGCTGACTTCGACATCCAGTTCGGAGAGTGCATTTTCCAGCCAGGCCTGGTAGGAACGAATGGAAAGATAGACCTGGCGTCCCAGTTGGAAGGATAATCCACCCAGAAAAGAACGTACCAGCCGCAGGACGTCATCGACAGCGGGGTGGATAAGCGGCTGCAGGTAAATCCCCATCGGCCCATAGGTCGGTTCGATGTAGGCCAACAATTCACCATTTTGCTCATAGACCAGCCCGGTCATGGCGCGCTCGACGAGCGGGTCAGCGGTTTGAACCAGCGGCGGGACCAGCGCCTGATACAAAGCGCGGATAGGCAGGGCGTCCAGGTCATTGGCCGCTTCCCAGACATTGGGAATGCTATTGATATTGATCTGTTCGTTGATTTTCCAAACGCGCTGCCAGCCATACACACTAAAGCCCGTCCGGCGCAAGACTTCAAACGCCGGACTGCTCTCTTCAACTTCTGCCAACAAAGAACAGGCGCCGCGTTCACCAGCTTCCCAGGCCAGGCTCTCCAAAAGCGCTGCCAGGCCGGGTGAATCCAACCCGCGTTCGGGGGTGACGAAGGTCAGGCGAGCAGCCCGTTCACCAGGGGTATAGTGCATCTGCCCAATCAGGGTAGGGTTATTGCCACCCTGGCGCAGCACCTTGGTGTAGCTGCCGTACTCCAGCCGCAGATTGTCCAGCACCGCCCAGGCGCCTACCGGGTTACCCCGCGTAAGGGACATGGCGATATCCAGGCACTGCACCTGATTGCGGTACCGGTAGAGGGTGATCAGATCATGCCAGGCTAACGGTCGCGCTTCGATTGCGCCATCTCCATAAAGTACCGGTGGAAGCGGTCATCACCGGTCAATTCGGGGTGGAAGGAAGTCGCCAGCCAGCGGTTTTGGCGCACGGCTACGATCGTCCCGTCCGATAAAGTTGCCAACGTGCGGGTCGCGCCGTTGGCTTTCGCGATCCGCGGTGCACGAATAAAAACCGCGGGGAACGGGCGGTTAACGGGTTCTACTTCTTTTAACACCGGAACATCCAGGTTGGTCGCGAAACTGTCCACTTGGCGGCCAAATGCATTGCGCTCCACAGTGATATCCATCACACCGAGCAGCGGCTGGTCACGGCCGATATCCCGCGCCAGGAAAATCGCCCCGGCACAGGTGCCCCAGACCGCATGGTCACGGGCGAAAGCCCGCAACGGCTCCATCAAACCAAATTCGACTGCCAGTTTGCCGATGGTGGTTGATTCGCCGCCAGGGATGATCAGGCCGTCGAGATCCTGCAAATGCTGCGGCAGGCGCACCTGGACCACTCGGGCGCCCAATCGTTCCAGCATTTTTTGATGTTCGAGAAAATCGCCTTGTAAGGCCAGTACGCCGATATTCATTCAATGCTCGGTTCGGTTGGCTTACCACCCGCGTCCGGCGAGTAATTCGCCCTCGGGCAGCGCAGAAACCTGTCGCCCAACCATGGGTTCGCCCAGGTTGCGGCTGATTTCAGCCAGGATGTGGGGATCGTTGTAATGAGTAACCGCTTTGACAATTGCTGCGGCGCGTTTGGCCGGGTCGCCGGATTTAAAGATGCCTGAGCCAACGAAAACACCGTCCACGCCGAGCTGCATCATCAAAGCGGCGTCCGCGGGAGTGGCAATGCCGCCCGCGGCAAAGTTGACCACCGGCAGGCGTCCCAGCTCGCGGGTCTCAAGGACCAACTCATAGGGCGCGCCGAGTTCCTTGGCAAAGGCCATCACCTCTTCGTCAGGCAGGTTTTGCAGCCGGCGAATGTCGCCCAGCACGCTGCGGGCATGGCGCACAGCCTCAACCACGTCGCCAGTGCCAGCCTCGCCCTTGGTGCGCATCATGGCAGCGCCTTCGCCGATGCGGCGTAACGCCTCGCCCAGATTGCGGCAGCCGCAGACGAAGGGGACTTTGAAAGCGTGCTTATAGATGTGGTGCTCTTCGTCAGCCGGGGTAAGCACCTCGGATTCGTCGATGTAATCCACGCCAAGCGCCTCAAGAATCTGCGCCTCGACGAAGTGGCCGATGCGCGCTTTGGCCATGACAGGGATGGTAACTGCCTTCATTATTTGGAGGATCAGTTCCGGGTCGCTCATGCGCGCCACCCCGCCCTGGGCACGAATATCCGCCGGGACGCGTTCGAGGGCCATCACCGCACAGGCGCCGGCATCCTCGGCAATTTTGGCATGCTCCGCGGTGACCACGTCCATGATCACGCCGCCTTTTAACATTTGAGCCAGCCCTTTTTTAATCGTAAAAGAACCTGTTTCCTGCTCCATTAAACCTCCAACTTTACCTGATAGTTTCAGTTTGATTCTACCACGGGCTAAAGTGTAGCGTGCCTGAAAAATTTTTTACCGGCGCGGTTTGTTACAGTATGGATATGAATTACTGCAGGATTTTCCACCCATTCCATAATAGTGGTCTTACCACCGAGGTAAATTCCAGGGATGAAGGTAATCTACGTCGCTATAAGAAAATGACCCCTTACGAGGTCATTTCGAAGGCAAGTACCTTCAACCTCCAGATATCTGGATTGAAATTAGTTTATCGCAAAAGTGTCGTCGTGGAAATGCTTTAATGTACTGTAGGGTAAGCTTTAGCTTGCCTGGCTTAGTTCGCCATTAGCCCGCTTGGACAAACTAAAGTTTATCCTACTATAACCCGCTCTATCGGGCAAGTTGCTAAGTAGCTTTTCTCCCCAGCAGGCCTTGCGAGCGCCCAGGTAACTCTCTACCGTTTAATACACAGCGCCCCGCCTGACGAGGGGGGCGTGTTATAATTTTGGTGCCGAAGGTGGGAATCGAACCCACATACCCGGAGGGTACACGATTTTGAGTCGTGCGCGTCTGCCTGTTCCGCCACTTCGGCGCTTGCATGGATGAGTATATCGCAAAATTACCAGAAGGGTCAAGGTATTCACCCCCTATGCGCCTCGGAATTATCGGCCTGCCGCAATCCGGCAAAACAACGCTGTTCAACGCTCTTACCCGTGCGACCCAACCGACCGGTACGACCGGCAAGATCGAAGTGCATACCGCGGTCGTAGAGGTGCCCGACCCGCGAGTGGACGTGCTTTCGCGCATGTTCAATCCCAAAAAGACGATTTACGCCAAGGTGACCTACGCTGACATCGCCGGCCTGGACGGTTCAGCCAGCAAGAGCGGCATTGCAGGTACCCTGCTCAATCAGTTGACCCAGATGGACGGATTCATCCATGTCGTGCGCTGCTTCGAAGATGACAACGTACCGCATCCACAGGGCAGCGTGGCGGCAGCCCGCGACCTGACAGCCATGGATGGCGAGTTTGTGCTCAACGATCTGATCGCCGCTGAGCGCAAGCTGGAACGCCTGGCCGAAGAACGCAAAAAAGGCGGCGGCCGCGACCGCGCCACGATAGACCGCGAAATTGTGCTTTTCGAGCGGCTGCAGGCAGCGCTCAATGATGAAATTCCGCTGCGCGATATGGATATATCTACAGAAGAAGAGAAGATGCTCTCCGGCTTTGGTTTCCTCAGCCGTAAACCAGTACTGGTGGTATTCAACCTGGCTGAAGGCCAGACCGCGCCGGAAATCGCCTATGACCACCGCCACAGCCAGCTGGTTGCACTGCAGAGCAAGCTGGAGATGGATATTGCCCAACTGCCGGCCGAAGACGCCCAGCTATTCATGGAAGAATATGGCATCGAAGAACCCAGCCTGAACCGCATGATCCGGCTGTCGTATGACCTGCTCGGCTTGCAGTCGTTCTTCACCGTTGGGCCGGACGAGGTGCGTGCCTGGACGGTCAGGCGCGGGGCAACCGCTCCCGAGGCTGCCGGTGAAATTCATACCGACCTACAGAAGGGTTTCATTCGCGCCGAAGTAGTCACCTACGACGATCTGGTAAGCCTGGGCGGGCTGAGCGAAGCGCGCGCCAAAGGCAAGCTGCGCCTGGAGGGCAAAGAGTACATCGTCCAGGACGGCGAGGTGCTCAACATCCGGCATTCGGGGTAGCACTCCTACCTAGTGCGGCGCCTTAACGCCGTTGACCAACAAACTAATTTCATCGCTGACCCATCCGATCTGGACGTGATGGTCGGTGTTCAGGGCGCCTGGCATAGCCTGCCGAGCAGTCCCAAGGAAGTGTTATTTAATCGAGTAGCGTCGATCTCGGGGGTAGCCAGATCGGTCGGCTGATTATGATAATTATGATAAAATTGGTACATTTAATATAAATAAACTGCATTCTCTTGAAAGGATTGATGCGGCTACAATCCGTTCGGATGCACCGCTGAAAGAAAGGATGGATACACATGCTAAATCTCAACTCCGTCATGATCGGAACGAAACAAATAAATGTTCTGGCTGCTTTTTATGAGAAAGTCCTCGGAAAACCAGCAGATATGGCCGATGAAGAATATGGATTCTTTGGCTGGCAAGTGGGGTCAAGCTATCTGTCCATCCTGGATCATTCCGAAATGGTCGGTCGCACCAAGGACCCCGGGCGCGTGATGATCAATTTTGAAACGCCGCAAGTCAAAGAGGAGTTTGAGAGGATCAAAGCCCTGGGAGGAGCGGTTATTAAAGCGCCCTATGAAATGGAAGGCGGGTGGATTGCGACGCTGGCTGACCCGGATGGGAATTACTTCCAGTTAGTCAGCCCAATGGAGCAATGACCTGTTCCCGGACGTATCAGCGGATCTCTCCGCGCTGCGTTCATGCGTGGAAGCGGACTGGGAATCTTAGAAGCGACAGCGAGTGTGCACTGCCTAACTCTGGTATGCAGATGTTCGGAAAGGCTGTCACGAGTCGCTGAAGAGATAAGGAGTAAACAAAATGAGAAAACTTATTGTTAACACCTTCGCTACACTCGACGGGGTCATGCAAGCTCCCGGGGGACCGCCAGAAGATCCCAGCGGCGGCTTTAGCTACGGTGGGTGGTCCGTTAATTACTGGGACGACACCATGAATGAACTCATGGGCGAATCGATGGCCGAGCCATCTGAACTTCTGCTGGGAAGAAAAACCTATGAAATCTTTGCTGCCCACTGGCCGTATTCCACCGAGCCCGGTGCAGACCAACTTAACAGTGCGAAAAAGTATGTCGTCTCGCGAACGCTTGATAAAGTTGACTGGAATAACTCCACGCTGATCAAGGGCGATGTTGTCCAAGAAATCAGGAAGCTTAAAGAACAAGACGGGCCTGATTTGTTGGTTCATGGCAGCAGCAATCTGATCCAAACGCTGCTCAAACACAACCTGATCGACGAGTTCCGATTATGGATTTTCCCGCTGGTCATCGGGAACGGCAAACGGCTATTTGGCCAGGGTACAATCCCAGCCAATCTGAAACTCAAGTCGTTCAAAACCTCCAACTCCGGCGTCATCATGGCTTATTATGAACCGTCCGGGGAGATCAAGATCGGGACGTTTGAGCTAGCCAATCCATCGGCTGCCGAACTTGAGAGACGCAAGCGCCTGGAGCAGGAAGGTTAGCGATTTACGAAAAAGACGCAAATTAAGGTTTAGGACTTCTCGCCCGCATTCCGTTCCATCTACGGCGCCTTTTCCGCATTCACCCACAGGCCAGTACCGTCGCTGATCAGTTCGATCTGGCCGTGCAATCCCGTGGATAGCGCACCGGGCATTCTTTGCGGAGTGCTGCCAAAAAACAAATACGCCACCGGCATTTGTTCGACCCACTCACCAACAGCAAGATCCGTGTCGGCCAGCACCAGGCAGCCGTCTACCCGTTGACCGGAGCGCTGTAGCTTCTCAGGCGAAAAACCCTCCGGCCAGATCACGCACAAATTGCCATACTCAAGCTGCAGGGCTGCATGGTCCGCATCCACCGCAAGCACTTGCAACAATACACCTTCATCCAGTTGGAGTTGAGCCCCTTTCGCCAACAGCGACGCCTGCGTGTGGGACTTTTCCAGGGCCTCATTAACCCGCTCCGCGGCGCGTTTTTCCGGTGGCGCGATTGCCCAGAATGCCTGCGCAACCGGGAAGCGTTCGATTAACAACGGCAGCCCCTCCATTGAGCTTGCGCTGGCTGAGTTCAAAACCAAAGTATCCAGCCGGCGCTCCAGCGGACCCGTCAGTTGGCCCAACTGGCTGGATAGTTGATTTGCGCCCGGCGCACCGCCGATCAGTACTCGTTGACCGGTCGGCAAGCGCAACACAACTGCCTGACCATCCTGAGTATCCATCACGAAAAGATGCAAACGCCCATCCGGGAGGCGCAATGCGGCGCTCCAGGCCACCAGCGTGACCAGCCCCAGCCCGGCAAACAGCAGCCCAGGCTTTAACTTTTCGCGCAGCGGCGCGAGGCGTTCCCGGCCAAAAGTCAAGCCAAATAAGACTACATAGAAGGCCAGCGCCATCCAGGGGGTAAATTCACCTATGGATACTGCTCCGGATTGAATCCGCGCCAGGCCCTCGACCACGCGCAGGGTGTAGGCTGCCAGCGGCCAGGCCAGCCAGGCAAGAATTTGACCGATGGCAGGCAAAACCATCCCCGCAATCAAGGCCACGCCACCCAAAATCATGACACCCGGCTGCACCGGTAAAATCAGCGGGTTGGCCAACATGGCCGTCAAAGATAGCCGGTTGAAGTGAACCAACACTACGGGCAGCGTGGTCAACTGGGCAGCCAGGGTAAAAAGGAAATATTCGCTCACCGGTCCGGCCAGGCGTCTGGCGACTGCGTCCCCCCACCGGTTTTCAGCCCAGGTTTCGAAGGCGTTTTGTAGCGGCTCGCCGTACAAAATCAGGCCCAGCGTGGCGGTAAAAGAGAGTTGGAAACCGGCATCCCATGGTAATAACGGGTTGACCGCGCACATCACCGCAGCGCTGAGGGCTAACGGGGTTAATCCACCGCTACCGCGCCCAATTAAACGCCCGAACAAAGCCAGACTGCTCATAATGGCGGCCCGCACAACCGCCGGGTTGGCGCCTACCAACAACGTGTAAAAAGCAATGGTTACAGCGGCTGCTAGGGCTGCCCAACCGCGCGGTAAAAAGCGACCGAGCAGTCCAATCAAAAGCGCGGCCAAAACAGTCATGTTGAAACCCGAGATGGCAACGATATGCGCCGTGCCAGTATCCTGGAAGGCTGAGACAATTTCATCCGGCAGGTCGCGATCCAGGCCAAGGAGCACCCCGGCAAGCAGCGCAGCTTCAGGCTGCGGAAAGATGCGGTTGAGCGTGGCATAGGCTTTTTCACGCAAGCGGAAGATATCGGCCATCAGCGGACTGCCGGCTCCCCTTCCGATCTGGCGCACTGCCGGATAAGCCAGGTAGGTGTGAATCCCCTGGCGGGCAAGGTAATCCCTGTAGGAAAAATCAGCCTCATCTGGCGGGTCTTCAGGCGTACCCCAGATGACCAGACGGTCGCCGTATTGAAACGCTCTGCCAGCAGGCAAGCGCAACAAGGCTGTCCCAGCCACCGGGAGAGAGCCTTTCCCGTCAGGCTGGATGGTTTCGATGCGAACCCGCAGCAGACCGGCGCTTTCGCGCCGGTCGGGGTAATCAGCCACCCAACCTGTCAGGGTAAGTTCCGGGCTGCCGTTGTAAAATGCCAGGTCACCCGTTCCCCAGACAGGGATTGCGGTTTGACCGCGCAGCGCACCCAGAAACAAACCTGCCAGAAGAACGCCGAACGGGAGCGGTAGCCAGGCTCGCAATCGAACCCATGCCGCGCGAGCAGGCAGCCAGCGCCATTCCGCTGCGGCTATGGCAGCGGCAGCTAACCCCCCGGAGCCCCATACCCAGGCGGGTGCCGGCAGAGCAGCAGCCAACAGGATGCCTGCCAAAAAAGCCAGCGAAAGCCACAGCAGCGGCATGGCTTACTCCTGTGGACCGCGCCGGCGCGGCAAAAAGGCTGGTGTGCGCCGGCGGTAGGATGCATAATCCTCGCCAAATTCGTCCAGCAGCTTTTGCTCCTCAAAGAGGCTGCCGATAATGAAGTAGGCGCTGACGCCCAGGTTGAGGGCCAGGCGGTTCCAGCTTAAAGTGGGAGAGGCCCACAGGACGAGCATGGTGCTGGTATAAAGCGGGTGCCGCACCAGGCGGTAAAGACCTCCGGTTATGAATTGCGGCGAACGGTCAACGGCAGCCGGGTCGAGCACCCGATCCAGGCCGACAAAGTTGAAAAAGCCGGTCTGCAGCACCCCATATACCAGCCCGACCAATCCGGCGAATTGCAGCAAGCGCAGCCAGCTCGAGCCAGGTGGAGGAATGGCATAGATCTGCCGGTCAGGCAGCAGCGCCACCAGCGCCAGGGGCGGCAGAAATGTCAGCCCGCCTATAATGGAGAAAATAAAACGGTGCCAGCGTATCCCGCCTGAACCAAAACGGCGCTGCAGCGCGGCTTTAAACCGGCGCGATGCCAATAGTGAATGCAGCCCGCCATATAAGATCATGGACACCAGTATCCACCAAAACCCTGCGGTCATCCGGTCATGCCTCTGGTAATTATTTTATTCCATTCCCATTTTTACGCGTTTGCTAAAGGCGGCAAGAATACAATAAGCGGGTTGATCTTTAAAGCACTTGCAGATATTTATTGCGGAAGAAGACAATATTATAATTTTAATAAATTTTATCCGGATTTTTGCTATAGAGACACGATCCTTGAACAAATTCAGGGTATGATGTTTCAAGCAAGAATGGAATGCAAGGAGGATAAATGGCCGAAATCCGGAATTGGCAAGGGATGAAGGACATGTCTGCCCGCCTGCTGCTAGAGCGCACTGGCGAGGACCTGTATGCGTGGAACCAGCGCATTCTGCGAGAAGGATTTACCAGTGAACGAGCTCTGCGCGCCTGGCTTGCCTCTATGGGAGTGACGGGTTATGCACAATCGCTGCTGGTGATGGAACGGTTTGGCTACCCGGCCTTCTTCCTCGCTTCTGCGGAAGAGCTTATCGACATGCAGTACGCCGACCGGCCGCAATTACGGCCGATCTTCGATGCAGTGATCACTGCGGTAGCATCCCTCGGCAATGTGATCATTCAAGCGCGCAAGACATACGTTTCACTGGTTACCCCGCGCCGGACATTTGCCCGGGTGCAGCCAACCACAAAAACCCGCATCGACCTCGGACTTCGTTTGGCTGGGCAGAAACCCTTTGGCCGGTTGCAGCCATCCAAAATCCATGAGTCCACGCCTTTTCAGATCAGCCTTACATCACCGGAGGACGTAGATGCTGAAGTACTGGACTGGCTCCAGCAGGCCTACGACCAAAACTGCTAAGCTGCCTGGTAATTTGACGAACTTGCTGAGAGGCATCGCCCTGAAGCTCACCATAAATCAATGGGCTGTTCTTCACAATGCCTGTTACAATTGGGTAATTCGCCAGCCCTTTTGGGTTGACGCCCCCGAATCGATCAAAAAATAAAGATGGATAGCAATGCCCTTCCAGGCCGGATTTTATTATTCGCTGCATGAAGGGGGGAAGAAGGATCAAAAGCCCGTCATCCTGATTCATGGAGCGGGCAGTAGCCATTTAATCTGGCCGGCAGAAATTCGCCGGCTGGTCGGGCATACTGTCATCGCCCTGGATTTGCCCGGTCACGGGCGGTCCAATGGCGTCGGGATTCAGTCGGTTGGCGACTATACCGCCGCTATCATCGAATTTTTAGCGGCCGCTCATATCTTCCAGGCAGCTTTTGTTGGTCACTCACTGGGCGGGGCGATTGCCTTGCAGTTGGCATTGGATTTTCCGCAGCACGTGATTGGCATCGGCGTGCTATCTGCCGGAGCCAGCTTCAACCTGCCCGCCGAGCTCATTAATTACCTGAGCAGCGCATCAACCGCTTCAGCCGGTTACCAAATTCTACAAGAACGGCTGGGGTACGCTGGCTCCCCGCAGACTGTCGCAGCCGCCGGCTTCAAAGCCATGACCTCCGCCCGCTCCAGCGTGCTCTACGGCGACTGGCTGGCCTGCAGCCGCTTTGACTTGCACGACCAGGTCGCCCGGATCAACACGCCAGCGTTTGTCGCCTGCGGGCAAGAGGACCGGCTTACCCCGCCAGCCCAGGCGCATTTTTTATCGACCAACCTGCCCCTGGCCCGTCTTGAGATCATTCGCAACGCCGGTCACCTGCTGCCTTTCGAGCAGCCGGCAGCCCTGGCGGCAGGATTACAGCGCTTCCTGGATGATTTATTAGCCTGGCATGTGCAATTCCCGCTGTACAGTGATTTTCCACAAGAGGCTACAAGCGTCACACGCCCAAAAAACAGCAACCGTCCAGAATAACCGCAAAAGGCGGAGAGTTTCTGAGGGTACATTCGGCCCGGATGAGCCGGGGCGAGCATCGATGGGTCCGGATGCAGGCGATCCAGCCCGATCGGACCAGCGCAACCGTATGGCCGCAATGAGACGCGGTCATAACTTATGGTATATTAAGCACAAGCTAATTTGTACAGCGGCTGTCTGCGCTGGGTGAATCAAGGAGCACCATGTATTTTGCAATCGAGGGTGTCATCGGGGTGGGAAAGACAACATTGGCCCGGCTGCTCCAACCGCGCATCGAAGCAAACCTGTTATTGGAAGTGTTCGAAGAAAACCCGTTCTTGAGTAATTTCTACGCCGACCGGGCGCGATATGCCTTTCAGACGCAGATATTTTTCCTGCTCAGCCGCTACCACCAGCAGAATCGCAAAGTCCCACAGTTGCTGAACCAGGGGCCGCATCTGATCAGCGACTATACCTTTGAAAAGGACGCTCTGTTCGCTTCAATTAACTTGAAAGGCGACGAGCTGGCGATGTATTACCGGGTACATGAGGCGCTGGCTGAAAAAATGGCAACTCCCGCTTTGATTGTTTACCTACGCGCTGAGACCACCACTCTGCTTCAGCGGATTACCATGCGCGACCGGCCTTATGAGCGCAACATGGAAGCGGGATACATTCAAGAATTGAACCAAGCCTATGACGATTTCTACCTGACCTCACAGCGTAAAACGCCGGTGCTGGTAATCGACAGTAACGCGCTGGATTTCGTCCATAGGCCCGAGGATCTGGATTGGATCGAAAACCGGATTCGCCAGGCGCTTCAGCTTCCGCCCTTCCAACCCGAACTTCCTCTGGCTGGCGGGCGAGACGCGTAATAAAGCCAATCGTCAACCGACCTACCCACGAACTACTCAGGGGAAAACGAATGCGTATAACCCGAGAAGCCCTACACGCCATCGCTCGTGACTCTGCCGAAAAGTACGCCCGGCGCTACCGCGACCTGGCTTGTATTTACCTGACCGGTTCGCTGTTAAGCGATTCGCCGCTGCTGGGCGGCACCACCGACATCGATCTGGTTTGCGTGCATACCAACACGCCGGCCTACCCGCGCGAGGTGGTGCATATCTCGGATGAAGTGCATCTTGATATCGCTCATTATTCGCAGACGGTGTTCCACCAGCCGCGCCACCTGCGGGTGGATCCCTGGGTTGGGTCACACCTGGTCAACAATGCGGCGGCGTTATACGACACCCAACATTGGTTCGAATTCACCCAGGCCAGCGCTGGCGCTCAATTCAGCCAGCCGGAAAATGTGGTCACCCGGGCGCGTAAATTGGCGGAGAAAGCCCGCCAAAGTTGGATGAGCTTGCACCTTCAGCCTGACCCTAGTGCTTCTGCCCGTCTGCTACTTTATTTGTCTGCGCTCGAAAACGCTGCAAACAGCATCACCGTCATCCATGCAGCGCCGTTGACCGAGCGACGCTTCATTCTACAATTTCCTGAGTACGCCCTGGCGGTGGGCCGGCCAGGGATGGCTGCCGGTTTGTTGGACCTTTTCACGCCGGATGGTTATTCCGCGCAAAACCTGACCAAATGGTTCGAGCCCTGGAAAGAAAGTTTGCAGGCTGCCAGTCAGATCGAGGATGTACCGCCGCGACTGGCGCCAACCCGTTTGCTTTATTACGAACGCGCTGCAGCTGCAATTAATGAAGAAAATACGCCTGCGGCTTTATGGCTGGTGCTACGTACCTGGACTTGGGCGGTCCATGCACTCCATCCGGATGCCAGCCAGCAAACTCCCTGGGTAGAGGCCTGTCAAGAATTAGGTCTGTCCGATAAGCCCTTTGAAGAACGGCTTGCGATGTTGGACAGCTATCTGGACGGAGTCGAGGAAACCCTGGATGAGTGGGCGAAAAAATATGGCGTGTAGCCGACTAAATATGGGGGTATCCCTCGTATGATTTTTACGTCTGTCTGGGTAAAGATGTGGATAACTCCCCAAAAACTGTGGATAAAGCGTTTGAATTGTGGACAAAACTGAAAAAACGTTCGATTTATAGGGTTTATGACACCACCCCACACCCCCATATATGGGGGTGTGTTTGACTCTTGACCAAAATCTCTAACGGTCATCGGAAAAATCGCAAAAATTTGGATTTCCTGCTCAAATTTGTCCACAGAGGTGACTAGCAAGGGGACAAGTTTTCTATGCTTACAAGAAGACGACCACGGCTAAAATTTCCACCTTTGGGATTATTTCCAGTCACCAAGCACGGTTGTCCACAAATCCACAGGCCCTACTATTGCTGCTAAATCTACATTTACTATGAATAAAAAGAATCTTTTCACTCCTGTGCCATCCATCCAAATAAGTCTGGTATTTTGATTGTATAGATCAGTTTGTTTCTGGATGCTTGAATCTGAACGGATATTCTTGTACAATTTTTATGGAATTGGTGTATGATTTCTGTCCCTGGGCAAAATTGTTTGCTTGGCGTCGACCAACCACGAGAAAGGATTCTTAGCCATGGACGTCATTAAGGTCAAAGCAAACTCTCGTACCGCCGCAGTAGCCGGGGCAATTGCAGGGGTGATGCGCGAGCACAAGCATGCCGAAGTGCAGGCGATTGGCGCTGGCGCGGTTAACCAGGCCGTTAAGGCGCTGGTGTTGGCCAAAGGTTATTTGGCCGAAGACGGCATCCCGATCATTTGCATTCCCGAATTCGTCGATGTGGACATCGAGGGAAAAGTGCGTACGGCTATAAAAATAACCGTAGAACCGCGGTGATGGTCTGTTTATAGTTTAAACGGGAAAAGGCCAAACGCGGCCAGAAGATTAATCGGTCGCCATGTTAACTTCTTCGGCAGAGAAGATCACTTCATCTTTGCCGGTTAGCTTTTCTTGCACCTTGGCCATGATTAAATCGCAATGCCGCGGGTGGGCAACATAGTCCAGATCGTCTGCGGGAACAGTCAATACCGGGCAGAGAGTGAAGGCGTTGATCCACTGTTCGTACAGCTGATTCAGTTGATCGAGATATTCGGTGGGAATTTTGCGCTCATAATCGCGATCGCGCAGGTTGATCCGTTTCTGCAGAGTGTTGGATGCGGCGCGCAGGTAGATGACCAGATCCGGCGGGGGAATAAAATCCGCCACGGTCAGGTAAAGTGAGCGGTACGTTTCATAGTCTCGCTCGTTGAGGTTGCCTTGCAAGTATAAGTTGTGGGCAAAGACTTCGGCATCCTCATAGATACTGCGATCCTGGATGACCGAGCCGGGGAAGGAAAGAATGCGTTGGTGGATGCGTAGCCGGTGGGTTAAAAAGAACACCTGCGAATGGAAGCTCCAGGCATTCATATCCTTATAGAAATCGACAATGTAGGGATTTTCGGTAACGGGCTCGTAAAAGGGCTCCCAGCCCATTTTTTCGCACAACAGATGAACCAGAGTGGATTTACCCACGCCAATATTACCGGCTACCGCGATAAATTTCTTCATCAGGCCCCCGTTATTGAGATAGTTTTCCAGCCAATTCTAATTCGATAACTTCCTGAAATACCTCAAACGGCTGGGCACCAATTAATGCCACGCCGTTGATAAAGAAAGTGGGCGTGGATGAAATGCCAATGCTGGAAGCATATTCGAAATCAGCAGTGACCTCAGCCTCGTAGCGATTTTCGTCCAGGCACTGTTGGAAAGCGTTCAAATCCATATTCAGTGCATTGGCATAGGTCTGATAGGCAGCTTCGCCCAATTTTTCAGTACCGCTGAAGAGCAGGTCGTGGAACTCCCAGTATTTTCCTTGTTCATTGGCGCATTCCGCAGCATTGGCAGCCGGGCCGGCATTCGGGTGAATGCTGTAGAGCGGGAAGTCTCGGTAAACCAGCCGGATTTCGTCAGGGTATGCTGCAACCAATTTTTTCCAGACTTCTTCGTGCCAGCGCTGACAATAGGGGCATTCAAAATCACTGAATTCAATAATGGTAACCAACGCGTCAGCCGGACCATAAGATGGGTCGCCATCTTCTATCACCGGATAGCGGGTAACTTGCTGAATCTCGCCCTCGGCAGCAGGTTGTGAGGTGTCAGCCTGGCTGGCCTGCCCCGCCGCTGGTAAAACCGACGTTTGGAGGTTTTCCAACTGGGATTTTACGCTGGCCAGTTCGACTCTGGCAGCAGAGAGTGGGCGCCCCCACATGAAAAATCCGGCAATCAAACCTAGAGCAAAAAAAAGCGCAGCCCCACCGATCAGCGCTAAAGGGCGCCAATTGATTTTTGGCCGGATGCGGCGCCTGTTTTCCTTTTGACCCGCTGAAGGGGAATATTGTTCATCCATTCCAAAATTATATCATGTGGCCGATTTAGCCCCGGCTGATAGCAGGGCAGGACGTTGCATTAAACAAAACAGAGCAGCCATTGGCTGCTCTGTTGCGATATACCAGGTTGAGCTAGGCAGGTTGCGTAGCGCCGGTCGGGCAAACATCCGCGCACGACCCACAATCCTGGCACTTGGAGGCATCGATCACATACAGACCACTAACCTCGGCGATAGCGCCTTCCGGGCATTCGGACTCGCAAGCACCGCACTGAATGCAATCATCCGTTATTACGTAAGTCATGGAAAAATTCCTTTCCGCTACATCTAGGACAGTAAATGAAAATTGATCCAATTTACAGGGGATAGAATAGCACATCTGGTTAAAAGTAAGGATGGTCGATTGTCACCAAAACCGGCTAAAAACGTCACCGATCGGGACGAAATTCCATATAAAGCTTTCGTACCCGGCAGTCTCAAGTAAAATTGGGTCTGTGAAACGAGTCGATGCATCCCAGAGTCACAAGAAACTGCGCCTATTAAATTTTGGGGGTAAGAACCGGCGGTTCTATGCGGCTGCTACGGCCATGCTGGCGTTGATTCTGGCGCCGTTTGGGTTGTACGCGGCGCTCAATCAGGGAAATCAACTGCTAGCTGGACTGTTTTTTGCGATTATTGCCGGCGGTATGCTGGCGATCTTTTTCGCGGCCTAAATTTTGTTCGAAGCCACTGTACTGGTAGGGAGAAAAAGATCGAGCAGCGGCTCCAACGCAGTGGTATCCGCCTGTTCGATTCGTCCGGCGTCACACAGGCCAGTAAGCGCGGGGTCGATTGCCAGACGCAGCAGCCGCGGAGACCCGGTTAGCTCCGCGATTTCGCCGGCATGACTCGGCCCAAAGATTTGGTGAATAGAGCCGGTTTGAGGATCGCGAAAGTAGCTCAAATTTTCAATCAGCCCAAGCACCGGGACGTCCAGGCTCTGCAGCATGTGAAATGCCTTGCGCACTACCAGGGCAGCCAGTTGCTGCGGAGACGTGACCAGAAGCGCACCTGAAAGCGGTAAGTTCTTGATTACGGTGATCGCTGCATCAGCCGTACCCGGGGGCAAATCCACCAGCAGGACATCCAACTTTCCCCACAGTACCTCATTGTAAAACTGTTGGATGGTGCCTGAAATCATTGGTCCGCGCCAGATGACAGCGGTGTCTTCTTCGGGCACCAGTAAATTGGTGGAGACGATGCGAATCCCAAGCGGGGTAATGGCGGGCAGAATGCCTTGCGCGCTGCCGCGCAGACCGCCTGCTGGCAAACCGAACAATTTTGGAATGCTCGGGCCGGTGATATCCGCGTCCAGGATGCCAACCTTTTTACCGCTGCGCGCCAGCATGACCGCCAGCAGGGCGGTGAGCGAGGATTTACCCACGCCGCCTTTGCCGCTCATGACAGCAATCACCTTGCCAATCTTATTGAAGACATTTAATTTCGGCGGGATGGGACGCGCCATAGAAAAAGCATTTTTACGTTCTTTGTCGGTCATCTCGCCAAAGGTTATCTCGACCTTATTCACGTCCGGCAATGTGGTCAGTAGTTGACGCGCATTGAAGGCCATGTGGTCTTTCATCGGGCAGGTTGGAATGGTCAGCGCCAGGGTAAAGGACACTTCGCCGTCGGGACGGATGGCAAGATCGCGCACCATTCCTAACTCAACAATGTTATGCCCCAATTCGGGATCAACCACTTTTCGCAGCACCTCAAGAATTTGTCCGGTGGTGATCAAAACGGCCGAACCTTTCTCAGCGGGTGAGGACGGCGCGGAGCACAATTCGGTCCACAGCGCCAAAGCGGTACTTGTAATCCTCGTTGCCGCGCATGAAATCGAATTCGATGCGCCGGTGTTCGGTAGCCCACTGCAGCAGGTAGCCCAGCAGCACCCAGCCAGGTGAGTATTCCATGAACCGGCGGTCAAAGCCAGAGTTGTACACCCAGACCCGGTCGAGGTAATCAAACATGATGTAGCCGGCAGCCTTTTGATCGCCCACTACCATGAAAGCCAGCAGCAGGCAGTCCTCTTCGAATGCGCAGCGAATAATAGCGTGCATGGCCTGGCGCATTATGGGCGTCAGAAACGCGGCTTTTTCTTTATCTTGTTGCATCAAGGCCAGGAACGCGTCTATTTCACTGTCCAGCATGTCGTCATCGGTGACAATGTACCAGCGTACCGGGGCTTCAGCGGTTTCAGCCTTGCGCATTTTACGGCGAATTTCGTGCCGTTGTTTTTTGTCGATGGAAGCCAGATAAGCCTCCCAGTCACCGGGCAGCGGAATGTAAGGGGAGTGCTGCAACTGTTCCTGGCGAAAGGTAAGGTTGTGTTTTCTGGCGGCGACCTCCAGCGCGGCAGCGGTCGGGGAGGAATCCAGAAGGTTATAGAAATCCAGCGCCTGCCAGCCAGGGCGACCGGGCTGGGCCAGGAAGGGCAGCAGTTGGTCGAGGAAGGCGGGCAGGTCAGCCGGGCGAACGATCAGGTCGAGGTAATCGGAAATCTCGATACTGCCCAGCAGCATGAGGGCGGGGCGACCGTCATGGTCCGGTGTGAAAAAGAAAGGCGCAATGCCGATCAAGCGACCATCCTGGCGGGCGGTCACCAGAGCCAATTCTGCCTGTGGCCATTCGCCGCCGCCGCGGTGTTTCCACCAGGTTTGGATGTAATCGAAGCGTAAAAAAGGAACGTGGCTGACGCTTTCGTCCAGCAGCGCGTTCCATTCATTTCGCAGGTCGTTGGGGAAGGTGGTGTGGTATGTAAGTTCCATGTTTGTTTGGAGATTATACCGCAGGCGCGCCAGATGAAAAAATATATACCACTGAGCCGATGTAAGGCACTGTAAAAGTGCCTCGCACCCAAAAAATCCGGGTCGAAAACAGGCACAAAGGTGCAGATTTAATGTCTTAGCATGGTTATCTTAGTGGGTCGTATAATAGAAATATACCGATTACTGGTAGGAATGAGGTGGAAGATGGTACCCCTGGCGGATCAACTGGATGACTTAACCCGCCCGGCAGAACTGCTGGAGCGACTGGACGAAGATTCCGTTCGCTGCCTGGCTTGCGCACATCGCTGTCTGATCAAACCTGGCCGGCGCGGCATCTGCAAGGTGCGCTTTAACCGCGACGGCGAATTGTTGTCGCCCTGGGGCTACGTGGCGGCGCTGCAGATGGATCCGATCGAGAAGAAACCCTTCGCGCATGTGCTGCCTGGCAGCGACGCGCTAACCTTTGGCATGCTGGGCTGCGATTTCCACTGCGACTTTTGCCAGAACTGGATCACCTCACAAACGCTGCGCGATCCGGCAGCCGGGATGGGCATCAATGAAATCCGGCGGATTTCACCCGAGGAGCTTACGGCAATTGCGGTAAAACGCGGCGCTGGGGTGGTGGTGTCCTCTTATAACGAACCGCTGATCACCTCCGAGTGGGCAGTAAGCGTATTCAAAGAAGTCAAAGCTGCCGGGCTGAAGTGTGCTTTCGTCTCCAACGGTAATGCCACCCCCGAAGCCCTGGCTTATCTTCGCCCGTACCTGTCCGCTTACAAAGTTGACCTGAAAACCATGCAGGACAAACGCTACCGCCAGTTGGGCGGCGTGCTGCAAAACGTACTCGATACCATTCAACGGGCGCGCGACCTGGGTTTGTGGGTCGAGGTGGTCACCCTGGTTATCCCGGGGTTCAACGACAGCCCGGACGAGTTATGGGAGGCAGCCCGCTTTCTGGTCTCCGTTTCGGCGGACATTCCCTGGCACGTGACGGCTTTTCACCCAGACTACAAAATGACAGATCCACCGCCGACTTCCGCGCGCGCTTTACAGCAGGCCGCGGAGATTGGTCAGGAAGCCGGGCTGCATTACGTTTACGCCGGCAACCTGCCCGGGCGGGTCGGTTCGCTGGAAAACACGTACTGCCCAAAATGCGGCGAGGCGTTGATTGAACGCCGTGGGTATACAGTAATTGGTTATGCATTGACGTCTCTGGGAACCTGCCCGACCTGCGGGACAAAAATAGCCGGCGTTTGGCCAGACAACCCGCGTTCGGTACAATTGAACGGGATCGGTATCCCGCGTCCTGCCCGCTGGTGAACCGGCATATATCATGTACACTTAAGCGCAGGAACCTCCGCGAGGAAATTTCGTCCTAAAGGTATGGCTTTGGTTTCTAAACCCCGAGAAAGCATGGCCCATGATCACGTGGATGACGACTACCGGTCCTGGACGACCAGGCTCGGTTTGGCTGCCATTCTGTTAGCTATGGGTTGGCTGCTTATTGGCGCCTATCTCTATTTTCGCGCCGCAGGACCGATCGTTTCCGGCGTGAAAGTGGGCGACACAGAGGTTGGCGGGCTGACTGTCGAGCAGGCGGCGGTGCGCATCGATAACGAGTGGAACCGCGATCGTGTTTTGTTGATCGGTCACGGCGACCAGATTTTTGAAGGCAACCCACTTGAATTTGGCCTTTGGGTGGACCCCAATGCCACTGCCCGGAAAGCGTATGAGTACGGCCGCGGCAGTCAACGTTGGAGCCAACTGGCAGGGATGTTAAAAGGCGCTACACCGCCTGAAATCCTGCCAGAGGTAGTTTTCAGTCCAAAAGTAGCCGCAGAGCAACTGGCACACTGGGGGGAATTGGTCGAAGTAGAGCCTGGCGCTCCCACCATTGCTTTCGAGAACGGGAAGTGGATTTCTAAACCAGGCGCAGATGGCATTGCTTACGATGCAGATGCTACGCTGAAGACACTGACTGACAATCCTGCGCTGATCTTACGCAGCGGCTATTTGCCGCTGATTACCCGCCCGGTATCCTCACCGATCGATCCATTGCAGCAAAAATTAAATGCAATGCAGGCGCAACTCGACCGCCCGCTGCTGGTGCATGCCTACGATCCAATTTCCAACGACACATTGGAATGGAGTGTTCCGCGTGAACTGCTTGCATCCTGGCTGCAACCGGAGATCGTGAATGGCGAGCTAAATATCACCCTGGCCGAATCGGGGTTTGGCGCCTATATTGACTCGCTGGAAAAAGAATTGACCGATGGCCGCAGCTTTATCCTGCCAGCCGTAGCTTATAACCTGACCGAGCGCTGGCAAACCGGCGATGCCTATACCGTCATCATCCGCCACCCGCCAACCCTGTACGATGTTCAGGCTGGCGATACGCTGCTCAAGATTGCCTGGAACACCGGCATACCATTCTGGATGATCCTGCAGGCTAATCTGGGCATGGATATGGAAAACATTCCCGCCGGGCAGGCCATCCATCTGCCGTCAAAAAACGACTTACTGCCGTATCCCGTAATCGTTGGAAAACGACTGGTGCTTTCGATCACAGATCAACGCTTGCGGGTGTTCGAAAACGGCAGCCAGATCAAAGAATTCGTCATCAGCACCGGCATCGACCGATCGCCCACCCAGCCAGGGGTATTCCAGGTACAAACCCACGAGCTGGAAGCCTATGCTTCAGTCTGGGATTTGTATATGCCGCATTTCATCGGCATTTACGAGGCCTGGCCGGGGTTCATGAACGGTTTCCACGGGCTGCCCAAGCTATCCAATGGGACGCGGCTGTGGGCCAGTATTCTGGGGAAGCCAGCCTCTTTTGGTTGTATTATCCTCACACTGGAAGATGCGGAATGGTTGTACACCTGGGCTGAAAAGGGTGTGGTGGTGGAGATTACCGGGTAGGGACAGCTGGGCACGAGAACACTTAGGTGCGACGCACCGAATAAAATTTCCTATAAAATCGGTGCGTTTGACTCCGTGTCCGAATTTGGAATTGACACGGGGTTAATCCACGGTTCCGGCGCGCCACGATAATCCCCGTGCCGCTACAGAAAACAATACCCCATGGAGAGGTACGCAGAAATATTCAGATCAGTTATTTTGGGGCGAACGACACTAGAACCTTAAGGCAATGCCTGAACCGCCTTCAACTGCGCCTGGCGGGCCAGGTCGGTGGCGCTGGCCAGAATGCGCAGCGCCTCTTCAGGGTTGTGGAAACCCATGCTGTTTTCGGCGGCGATGAAGTCCCAGCGCAGCTGCGCCGAGCGGTGCAGGGCACGCGCCTCTTCGATCAATTTGGCATCCGCTTTGTCATCCGCTGTGGCAGTTTTGATGGCCTCAATGGCGTCCAGTAGGGCGTCTTCAGACGCATACATGGTGGTGGCGACCTGGTCCTGGATGGTGCTCACCCGACTGACAACGTAATCAACGTCTGTGTGACAGGCGCCGCAGGATTGAGCCGGGTTGGTGAGCGGGCTGTGAACGTCGTGCGTGGAGAATTTTACCGAGCCGTCGCGGGTGTAGGGCATATGGCAATCCGCGCAGGCGACGCCGGCGTTAAAGTGGGTGCTACCGGCGGTGAACATCTCATAATCAGGATGCTGCATCTTGATCATCTCGGCGCCGCTGTCGGGGTGCGTCCAATCGACAAAACCGTATTCGTTGTAATAATTCTCGATGGCTTCGATGGAGGTGCCACCCGCCCAGGGGAAGGTCAGGTACTTGCCGTCGCCTTTGAAGTAGTATTCAACATGGCAGTTGGCGCAAACCACCGAGCGCATTTCCTGGCGGGTGAAAGTGGTCCAATCTTTTCCCTGTGCCTCCAGCGCTTCTTCCAACGCCGGGTTGGTGACGATCAGGCGCATGGTACCGGCCTCATGACAGTTGGCGCAGCCAATCGGCTCCTCTATGCGCGCCCCCAATTCGTTGAAGGGGGTCTTGTCATAGGCTGCCATGCCCATCTCAGCCCATAACGTCGGGTTGCTGGCGCTTTTGCACGAATAGCAGGTGCCGGGTGTTTTGTCGTTGATGCGCAGGGTTGCTCGTACATCGGTGACAGAATTCATGTGACCGCGGTCTTCCTTGTAATCTTTGCTGAAGGCGTAACCGGCAAACAGGGTGACCAGCCGCGGATCGACTTCCAACTTTTGCACCGGATCGGATCCGCCGTATATCGTGCCGGTGTTGTTGGTCTCGGTTTTGAGGAGCGTGGCGTACTGGTTGGGAAAATTGACGCCCCATTTTTCACTGTCCGGTTCCATGGCAGCAATTTCGATCAAGGCGGGTACGCCGCGGGTTTCAATGGGCTGATTCTTCATGAATATCAGCAGCAATACCACTGCCGCTGCCAGGATGACGATAATAACGCTGAGAACGATTGGGGTGATTTTGGAACGGTTCATTTGGGATCAATTCTCCTCGTGCAACTGAATCGATTCTGGGTCGTAAATGCCTTTATCCTGATGCGGCAGAATGCTGATTCCGCGTTCGCCATGCGCCACGCTGCGGTGGCAATCAAAACAGTAGCGTTCGGCGTCCATCTGACCGTCTGCGATGGCAGATACTGTCTCCGCATGGCAGCGGATGCAGTTCTCCTGGATGATCCGGTCGGTTTCTTCTTTGGCGCGGATGGGGTCCGGGATGGTACCAAAGGTAAAGTGCCTTACGTGGTTATAGCCGGACTTGGCTTTCATAAAATACTTGGGTATGAAAGCATGCGGCACGTGGCAGTCGGTGCAGTTAGCCCAGGTCTGGTGGCCTGCGTGGTACCAGCCTTCATAAACAGCATCCATCACATGGCAATTGTTGCAGGTTGTGGGGTCATCACCCAGGTAGGTGGTGAATTCCGTTGTGACCATGCCAACGCCAAGCACAACAGCCAGCGCGACGATTCCGAGAATGAGAGGAAGTTTCATGCAGCTCCTTTAATGGAAAGCCGGGCATTTAACTTATTTTAATCTAATTTTCATCATTCACATTGACATTAATCAATGAGAAGAGAAATTTGTGAAGATCCGAACTTTTGAATGAAACCACACTTGACATTTCAAAAATTAACTATACAATTATACTGTGATACAATAATACAATTCTACAAAGATACAATTACGAGGTCTGTTTTGACCCTTTCCGACATCCACATTGATTTCCGTTCCGATACCGCCATAACCACCCAAATCGTTGAGCAGGTGAAGAGCCGGGTATTGAGCGGTCAGCTTAAGCCTGGCAACCAGCTGCCGACGGTGCGCCAACTGGCAGCTGAATTACGCGTCAATTTCAACACCGTGGCGCGCGCTTACCGCATTCTGGATGAGTTGGGACTTATTTCCACCCAGCAGGGACGCGGCACGTATATCTGGGAACCGCCTGAACCCGGGGATGCTGCTGAGCGCCGCTTGCGTGCATTGACGCAGATCACGCATCATTTTTTGAACGATGCGGGATTAATGGGATTTACCGTGGACGAGATCCATGCTGAGATCGAACGCGAATTGGCGCGCAGCTCTGCCGATCGATCCACGAAGGATGTTTCAAGAGGAGAAGAATGAAGTTCATCACCCGAATCGTACCGATCATCCTGTTGGCTGCGTTAATCTCCGGCTGCGGCACTGTTCCTGGCTCTGACCCAGTCATGACCGGTCCCAAGCTTGAGCAACGCGCGCGAGATTTTGTCACCCGGATGGAAGCAGGACAGTACAATGAAGCCCGCCAGTATTTCGACACCGCCATGCGCCTGGCGTTGAGCCAGAAAAAACTGGAGGAATTATGGGGTACGCTACAAGAGCAAACTGGGACCTTCGAAAAGCAGGGCAATACCCGCCTTGAAACGGAACAAAACTATCAGATCGTCTATGTCACCTGTCGTTTTGGGTTGGGCGCGCTGGACGTAAAGGTGGTCTTTAATCAAAAAGGCCAGATTTCTGGGTTGTTCTTTCAACCCGCGGCGGACACGACCGCCCTGGCGCCTGAGTACGTAACTCCAGCGTATGCGGACGTAAACGCGTTTCACGAGGAGGAAGTTTTTGTGGGAAGCGGCGAATGGCAACTGCCTGGGACCTTGACCTTGCCAACTGGCAACGGACCATTCCCGGCGGTGGTGCTGGTGCACGGCTCTGGACCCAATGATCGGGACGAAACCATCGGACCGAACCGGGTCTTTAAAGATTTGGCCTGGGGGCTGGCAACTCGTGGAGTTGCGGTACTGCGCTATGAAAAGCGTACCCGCGAGTATGCCGAGCGGTTTACCGGCGACTTGATGAGCGGTTTGACGACGCAAGGAGAGGTGATCGATGATGCATTGGCAGCCGTAAGTTTGCTGCAAGCCCGCCCTGAAATTAATTCAGAACGCGTCTTTATCGTTGGACACAGCCTGGGCGCGACGCTGGCGCCGAAAATAGCCGAACAGGATGCTCAAATTGCCGGCCTGGTGCTGCTGGCGGGCGCCACACGGCCGATCGAGGATCTCATATTGGAGCAATCGACTTATCTGGCGAACGCCGATGGCGAGATCGATAAGGACGAGGCGAACCAGCTTGCCGGGTTGGAGGCCTTGGTCGAGCAGGTGAAGGCGTTGCCGGGCCAGACTGATGTCGATCCCAACGGATTGATCCTTGGAGCCGCCCCGGCTTATTGGCTGGATTTGATTGCCTACAACCCAGTCGCTACGGCTGAAAAACTCACACAGCCCATGCTTATCCTGCAGGGCGAACGCGATTACCAGGTCACCATGACTGACTTTGCTGCCTGGGAAGAGGCTTTCGGCAGCCGCGCGAATGTCATATTGAAGTCTTACCCGGCATTAAACCACCTGTTTATCGCCGGACAGGGGTCGTCTTTGCCAACTGAATATGAAGTTATGGGCCACTTGGACGCAGAAGTCATCGATGATGTTGCCAATTGGATCCAACAGTAGGTTTAATCGATCATTTCAAGAGAAGAGGAAATCATGGAAAAGCAAGCAAAAGCAAGGGAAAACCTGAACACATTAGCAACACGGTTAAATCAGATCAACAACAATGTTCGCGTGAGCGGACTGGGGATTGCACTTTTCACCCTGGTCATGGGACTTTTAATTCTCGGGGTGGCATTAATGGAAGGGCGGGTTGCCGAAGGGTGGGCGGTGGCTTATGCACTGGTTCTGCTGGCAATTGCCTTTTCACTTTTGCTGGGGTTACAGGTTGCCCGCCAGTGGGAAAAAGCGGTGGTGCTGCGCCTGGGAAAGTTCAAAGGGCTGCGCGGCCCCGGGGTTTTCATGCTGCTGCCAATCATCGACAGCGCCTCCTCCTGGATCGACCACCGAGTAATGGTCACGCCGTTCAGCGCTGAAAAAACACTGACGAGCGATACCGTGCCAGTGGATGTGGATGCCGTCCTGTTCTGGGTGGTATGGGACGCCGAAAAGGCTGCCCTGGAGGTCGAGGATTACCGATCCGCCATTGCCTGGGCGGCTCAGACCGCACTGCGCGAGGTGATTGGTCAAAAAGCGCTGGCCGAAATCCTGATTGGCCGGGCGATGATGGATGCTGAACTGCAAAAAATCATCGACGAACGAACCACTCCCTGGGGCATCACCGTGCAGTCGGTGGAAATCCGGGACGTGATCATCCCGCAGGTTTTGGAAGATGCCATGAGCCGTCAGGCGCAGGCTGAACGTGAACGCCAGGCGCGCGTTATTCTGGGCGAATCGGAAATGCAGATTGCCCACAGCTTCTCAGAAGCATCACAAGCCTACCAGAACAACCCGACCGCGCTGCACTTGCGCGCGATGAACATGCTATTCGAAGGCTTGAAGGAGAAAGGCGCGCTGGTGATTGTGCCGTCCAGCGCGGTGGATACCATGAACCTTGGCGGCATCAGCGGGATGGTAGCCATGGCGCAAATGCAGGCGCTGAAGAGCGAAAAACCACCTGAGGCATAGGGGGTAACTCCTGGCGCAAATGCTGTGGGCGGGTGTTTTGCCAGCCCGCAGCACAACCCGAAAGGAAAGAATCATGGAAGAGCTTAAACCATTTATTCCATACCTCATCCCGGTGATCATCATCCAACTGGGATTAATGATCTTCGCTTTGGTCGACTTGGTCCGGCGCGAGCGGACGAAAGGACCTAAATGGATGTGGGCAATCATCATTGTGGCAGTCAATATCATCGGACCCGTCGTGTACCTGCTGGCCGGCAAAGATGAATCATGAGCGCCATTCGGATTGAAACGCTAAAAAAGTCGTTTGGCAAGTTCTGCGCGCTGGATGGGCTTTCCTTGACGGTCGAAGATGGAACAGTGTTCGGCTTTCTGGGTCCCAACGGAGCCGGAAAAACCACCACGCTGCGCATTCTGACCGGACTGGCGCACGCAGACAGCGGCAGCGCCTGGGTGGACGGGCTGGAGGTGGGGAAATCGCCAGAGATTCCTGCGCGAATTGGTTACCTGCCCGAGGAACCCGCCTTTTACCCCTGGATGACCGGCATAGAGACGCTGGAAACCATGGGACAGATCCACCGGATCGAAAAAGCCGAGCGGCGCCGCAGGGTGGATGAAATGCTGGAAATGGCTGGTTTGACTGAAGCCGGCAAGCGCCGGGTCGGCGGCTATTCGCGCGGTATGCGGCAACGGTTGGGGTTGGCGCAGGCGTTGATTCACCGGCCTCAGGTGCTGTTGTTGGATGAACCGGCATCCGCCTTGGACCCGGCTGGCCGCAAGGACGTGCTCGGTATGATCGAAGGGATGCGGGGGCAGTGCACGGTCTTCATGTCCACCCATATTTTGGCAGATGTGGCGCGGATTTGCGACACGGTGGCGATTATTGATCGTGGCAAACTGGTTGCCAATGCCCGGCGCGAGGATTTGATTGCGCGCTACGCCATTCCTATGCTGGCGCTGGAGGCGGATGATGGTGACCGGTTAAACCAGTTGGCAGTTGAAGTACGCAGGCTTGGTTGGGCGCGAGCCGTGGTAGTAGAAGGCAAGCGGCTGACCGTGACGGTTAATGACCTGGCGGCAGCTCAGCGTGAACTCCTGGGTCGCGCCGTGAATGCCGGGTTGGTGGTGACGCATTACGAGCAGGTCAAGCCCTCGCTGGAAGATGTGTTCTTGAGAATCGTCGAAAATGGAAAAGAATCGAGGCAGCTATGATGACAGCGCTTACCAAGGAATGGCTGGAGCAGCGGCGGACACATCGGCTGCTTATCGTCTGCCTCATCTTATTGCTGTTTGGATTGTTATCCCCTTTGCTGGCAAAATTCACCCCTGAAATCATAAAAATGGTGCCCGGGGGCGAGCAGTTGTCTCTGATTATTCCGCCGCCGACTGTCGTCGACGCGGTGGCGCAGTACCTCAAGAACCTGACGCAGTTCGGTTTGCTGCTGGCAGTTTTGATGGGCATGGGGATGGTCTCACAAGAGAAAGACAAAGGCACCGCAGCCATGGTGTTGGCCAAACCACTCAGCCGGACGGCGTTTATCCTGGCCAAAGCGGCGGCAATGGGCGCCAGCTTCTTAATTGGCACGGCACTGGCTGCTGGCGCAGGGTATTACTACACCCTGCTGCTATTCGAGGCGCTACCATTTGGCGGCTGGCTGGCGCTCAATGGGCTGCTGCTGGTCTATTTCGGCGTATATGCTACGCTTACCCTACTGGCGAGCACTCTGAACCGATCTATGTTAGGGTCGGGCGTCACGGCAGTTGGGTTTATCATTGTGCTGGCGTTGGTCGAGATGATTCCGGCCGCGGGCAAGCTGCTGACCGGGGGGCTGCTGGCCTGGGCCGGAAATTTGGCGCTGGGCAGCGGCAAGTCGCCTGCGTGGGGCGCATTGTGGGTTTGTCTGGGGCTGATTGCGGCTGCATTAACCGCCTCGGTTTTGGTCTTCCAGCGGCAGGAAATCTAATGTTTCACGTGAAACATTAGATTTTGATGTTATTTGTACCTTAACGCCCGCTGTTGGAAATAGCTTCTGGCTTAAGGCGAAGTTGGGGAGCTAAAAATATACAAGTCTGACCAATTCTCCAACCGTTTACGGTTGATGTTTCACGTGAAACTTTTTGAAAAACCTTCAATAATTGACTATCACCCTAATCCTATTAAATGCCCCCTTGATGTCATGCTGGGCGCAGACCTTCGTAGGTTGGGTTGAGGGCGGCATATGGATATAAATTAAGGTTGGCCCTTGTATCCCCGAGATCCAACACAAAGGATTGGCAGGCGATGTCGGATTTCGGGCTGCAGGTGTGATGCTCAAATCTGGATACTTTGCACGCCCTCACCCACAGGGTGCCCTGCCCACAGGGCACCCTGTGGGTGAGGACAATCCGACCTACGGCTACGGCTGACGATGTCCACTGGGCGTCGTCTTTATTGTTAATCTTCTGTTCCAAAGGGTGTCCGACGATTTCTGAAATGTAAGAAATTGAGTAAAATACCCTCTTGACATTAACGTTACGTCATAGTTTAAGATGGTTGGGAAAGATAAGGCGAAATGTACACGGTCAAGCAGTTGTCCAGCCTGGCGGGGGTGAGTACCCGCACCTTGCGTTACTACGATGAGATTGGTTTACTCAAACCAACTGCGGTCGAGGAAAACGGTTACCGGCGGTACGGTGAGCAAGCTGTTTATCAACTGCAACAGATCCTGTTTTACAAGGAACTGGGCTTAAGCCTGGACAAAATCCGGGAGATTGTTGGCCGGCCAGACTTCAATCTCGTACAGGCGCTTGAGCAACACAAATCTGCCTTGCGCAGCCGCCAGGAGCACCTTGTTCGCCTTATCGATACAGTCGATCAGACCATTTCCCACTTGAAAGGAAAGGCTAAGATGAACGATAAGAAGCTTTTTGAGGTCTTCAGCGAGGACCAGCAAAAAGAATATGAAAAAGAGGCTGCCGAACGCTGGCCAGAGACTTACAAGGAAAGCGACCATCGTTGGAAGAGCTACACCGACGCCGATAAGAAACGGATTGGCGAGGAGGGCGAGACCGTTTACCGTGATTTGGTCGCTGTGCTGGATCAGGAACCTGGCAGCGAGGGGGTACAAACGATCGTGGCACGCTGGCACCAGCACCTGCGTTACTTTTACGAGCCCAACATTGAGCTTTTGCGCGGGTTGGGTCACATGTACGTCGCTGATCCGCGCTTTGCGGCGACCTTTGCCAAAATTCACCCGGACCTGGCGCGATTTCACCAGAAGGCCATCGATATCTACTGCGACCGGTTAGAAGCAAAGAGGTTTTATTCTGTAGGGCACGGGGTCAAATTGATGTAATTGGGTACGTTTAACAATCCCCGTGCCGCTACCAACGATGGAGAAATCTCATATAGCATATAGAACAAATATTCTGGTTATAGTGCCCGGTTTTCGGGCAGGTTGGGCCGCAGCAAGCCGATGGCAACACCCTTCTCATCGCTCATGATGATTTCCAGGTGAGAATCGGGCCGGTAATCATGGACGCGGATCAGACGCAGGCTTGTGGCCAGTTCAGGCGGCTCATTAACCCATTCACTGAGCCGGTCTGGCGTTTCGTAGAAAAATTCGCGGCGGAAGATATTTTCCGGATGGTCAAGGTGAATCGCCAGCGGGTAAATTTGTGCCTCGAGCAAATCCTGGAAAAAATGCGTGCCCAGAGATGGCTCGGGCGGCAGGCCGATTTTTTCTCCTGCCAGCTCGATCAGCGCACGAGCGTGGTAAATATCCCCGTAGTCAATCGGCACGCCCAGGTCGGAATTGGAAGAGCCCCAACGCCCGGGTCCGACGCAGATATACTTCTCTTTTTCGAGCGCGGCGTTCAGCCGACCAATCAACCGCGCCAGGTCGGTACGTTGATTCACGCTCTTCAGCTTGTAATATTCCTCGGGCGGGACAAAAACCACATAGTCAACGCGTTCCAGATAGCCCTCGGGTACCACGAAACGCGTCTCGAAGATCACATCCTCCGGGTCGGGCTCATACGGCAGGATTGTTGCGGCAGTCGCTTGAAGCTGGCTTTGCGGACGGCATTGCAAGATGGTAATGCATAGTTCGGGTTTACCTTGCGGGTCGTCATGTACCGAAAAAGTGAACTCAAGGTCGACAGGGGCTTCATAATTCTTTTCCAGCAGTCGCAACATTTCCCGCATACGTTCAGCGAAAGGTGTACGCCTCAGCAACTCCTCGAAGGTGATCACCAATTTCTTGTTCTCGTCCGAGATGTAACGCGTGCGCAGCGAACTGAAAAAGCCATCTTCATCCACTTGAGCCAGATAGCGCAACGGCTCGTAGTTGGCGTTGATCACGTCAACCACCGGCATGGTTTTGAAGCTGTTTTCTTTCAGGTCGATCAGATCGACATACTGCTGCGAATAACGGCGGATCGACTTTGCGTCGGTGGAAGGGCGCAGGTGCGGGTGACTGAGGGCGATCAAACGCGGAAAGTCGTTGCCAACCCGGTCAACAGCGCGAGTACCCAGGCCCCACACCAGGCGCACAAAGCCTTCCTCGCGCCGGATTTGGGGCGCCCAGCGGTAGAGGTTGCGGCTGAAAGCCACACCAGCGCCGTGCGGCAGGAAATATTGGTCGAACGGCTCGCCTTGCACGGTTTGAATCAGGACGCCCATACGTTCATCGTAGTCCTGCAAGCCGCGGCTGCGGCGGTAGAGCAGCGCGTTGGGGTTCAAAGTGGAAGCATAAATACGGCGCAGGCCGTCAGTGAAGGCGCGTAAATTATCCTGGCGCGATCCCTGGTTAGGCAGGAATACGCTTTCATACTTACCGGCGAAAGCGGTGCCAAAGTTATCTTCCAATAGACTGGATGAACGGACGATTAAGGGCTCTTTACCAACCTGGTCGAGCAGGGTTTCAAAGCGCGCCAGCACATCGGGACGGAACTCGCCGTCCAGAAAATCCTTGAGAATTTTCGGAAAATCGGTGCGCATTTCGGTTTCGGTCTTGTATTTCTGGTCATTCCAACCAAACAGGTTGTTGATGGACATGAACGTGTAAAACACGTCAGAGCCGATGAAATAGGACTCTGGGGTGGTAAGGCAGGTGTCGCGAGTGATGCTCGAGACCTGGCTGAGGATGCGGTGCGCCAGCAACATGCCCGCCGCCTTACCCCCAATGCGCCCCGGCCCGATCTTGCGCACGCGAATTTCCTGCAGATCGGAGATTGAAAACCACTTTTTGGCAATGTTGATATAGCGCAGTTGGTCGCTGATCAAACTGCGAATGAGCACCACCTTGGTTTCCAACAGGCGCGCTTCATATTTTGCGCGTTCGGCTTCGGGCATGCGTTCGATGGTCAGCGCCTGCTCGAAAACCAGTTCCAGCGGCGCCAGTTCCGGGTTGAGCGAGAGCATCAACCCGACCATATCGATACCGCGCTCGCCGAGCACGTCACTAATGATGCGTTCCAGGTCTTCAAAGGAGAAGTGCTGCGAGAATGCAACATCCGTCAGGTGGTCGCGGATGCGGGTGACGCGCACCTCCCACATTTCAGCCGGCTCTTCGTTGTAAGGGTTGCGTAGACCTTCGCGCTCCTGAGACTGGACCGCCAGCATTCGCACTTCGTTCTCGAACTCGTTGGGGCGGATCATTCCGCTGGAAAACAATTCGCGCCGCATTTGCTGGCGAATGCGCCCACTGAGCACCGGATATTGCGCCAGCGCCAGGTTAATATTCAACATTTCGTTGGAATGGCTGGGTTGGAGGTTCATGGCCGCCCCGACGGAGTAATCTGATCCAGATGGGATGAAAAAATTGTACCACCTCGTGATGTCAGAGAGCTATTTGTTTCAACGGGAGTTCTTCCGGGAGGAATACAAGATTAAAACGCAAACAGACTTCCTCATCTTATGTTCCGTTGCCTGAAGAGTATGAATTCTCATCCAATCGACTTACCCTTTGTCTTCAACCTGATGAAGGGATTCATTTACAACGAAGGTTACTGATACAATTGCAAAAACCAAAGCTATTGATCTTCAGTATCATTATCGAGACGTATTTGGTAGGGATTCAATTCCAGAAGCTTACGAAAGGCTGTTGTTAGATGCGATTAATGGCGATGCATCTTTATTTACTGTGGTGATCGAAGTGAATTGGTATGGGAATTGATTGACCCTGTCCTTCAAGCCTGGGAGGATCCGCATGGACCACCAGTGACAATTTATGAGCAGGGAAGCTGGGGGCCAATTGAGGCGGACACCATGCTAGGGGTTGATTCGCATAAATGGCAGCGCGGATGTGGAAATCATTAATAAAGGAAATCGATATGCCTGATCAAACAATAACCGATTTATATAATTACGATGAATTTGTTCCCGAAAAATTCGAGCGGTGGATGCGGTTTGATGATAGTCCACCGGTGGGAAAACCGGTGTTAGATTTCCCATTATGGAATCTTGATCAAACCTCAACAAGTTTAAAAACCGAAATAAATCGATATACTTACACAATAGTTGAATTCGGTAGTTTTACTTGACCATATTGCGGGCTGGCGTGCCCAGCCATGAATAAAATAGCGAGTGAATTCGAAAAGAAAGAAATCGGATCTATATTCATTTACACCCATGAGGCCCATCCCGGTGAGAATTACCCTCATTTGACCAGTATGGAACAAAAATTTCAACACGCCAAAGCCCTTCGGGAGATTTATGGTGTCACTCGTCCGATTTTAATAGATTCGTTGGATGGAGCATGTCACCGTTACTTTGGATCGATGCCGAATATGACCTGGATAATCAACAGATCAGGAATACCAGTTTATAAATCCGATTGGTCAGATTCTCATAGTGTTAAAAATGCCTTGGAGTATTTTCTGGAGATCCCCGATCGCAGAAAAGCAGGCGAACGCTTAGCTCCATTCCATGTGGAACGTCTTGATTATCGAAATCAGGAGAGAGAATTGTTCTACAAGTCTTTGGAAAGGAACGGACAAAAAGCAATAGAGGAGTTTCGAAAAGCCTTCCCGTCAGGTTGATTTCTTTCCAAGAAATAAATAGGGAAGAATTTCCTCCACTTGCACATCAAACAAGCTTAAGCAAAATTAGATTTACCCCTAAAAATGGCACACCGTTAAGCACACTCTATGATGACCATGGAGGCAGTCATGAGTGTCAAGCAAAAGCGAACCAGTCCGTAGTTCAAACTGGATACCGTCCAAGCCTATGAGCAAGGCGATAAGTCAATCGAACAGTGGGAACGCGACTTAGGACTTGCAAAAGGGCTGCTTCGGCGCTGGCGTAGAGAATTGTTGAGTGCCAGCAGTTCTTTGACAATGCGACTGGTTTCTACAAGTCGGGCTTACGGGTGATTATCCCAGGTGCATGGGCATGATTACATGGACAAAATCATCATCGCCAATTGGACGCAGGGTGGCCGGGGTATTATTTTGATTGGTCTCCAGAGCGACCGAAGGGGTCTTGAGCACGTCCAGAACCTCGCGCAGGTATTTGACATTGAAGGCAATCAGCAGCGCCGGACCGTCGATGTTGGCATCCACCTTCACGTCGCTGGTGCCGGTTTCTTCCGACTGGGCTGATATCTCGATCACACCAGGCTGGTCGCCTTGCGGCAGGATGTTCATCCGTACCACATTGTTGCCTTCGCGCGCGATAATCTCCGCCTGCTTGCAGGCTTTGAGGAATCCGGGCACTGAAAGGATGGTATGGGTCTTGGAAGAACGCGGGATGATGGCTTTGTAGTCGGGGAAGTTCCCGTCGATCAACTGCGAGACGAGTTCAGCGTCTTTGAGGCGGAAAACCACCTGTCCGCGGCCGGCAGGGATATTCATGGTCAGGGTCTGGTCGCCATCAGCCGCAATGCGGGCCAACTCACTCAACGCACGGCCTGGAATGATGACGGTGACGGACTGACGCACCGGATTGGCGAGTAAGGCTTTGCGCACCGAAATGCGGAATCCATCGGTGGCAGCCAGGGTCACCTGGTTTTCAGCGATGGTCATCAGCACACCCTGCAAAACGGGGCGGGCGTCATCGTTGGAGGCGGCAAACACCACTTGCTGGATCATCTCTTTGAAATCGGAGGCGTTTAAACTGACGCCGTCAGCCAGATCGGGGACCGGCATGGGCGGAAATTCCTGGGCATCGATCCCTTTGATGTCGGTGATGTTCGCGCCGCAGGTCACGGTGAGCGTTTGCGTGCGCGTGTTTAAAGCCAGGTGGACCAGGTCATTTGGCAGTGCGGAGACCAGGTCAACGAAGGTGCGGGCGGGGACAGTGATGGCGCCATCCTCACCAATCTGCGCCGGGATCCAACTGGATATGCCAAGTTCCAGGTTGGTGGCAGAAAGTCGCAGGCGGCCTTCATCGGTGGCGACCAGAATGTTCGCCAGCACCGGGAGGGTGCTGCGCGGCGAAACAGCGCGCGAGACCAATCCAAGTCCGTGAGATAGGTGTTGTTGTTGGACTGAAACTTTCATTGCCGCCCTCCGTGAGGTAGTGAATGGGTTAATAAATTATATCAGCATCCGGAAAGAAGTCGTTGGGAATACTTGGATGGATTAGTCATTGGGTGCGTTGCTCCTTGATTAACGAGAACGCCGCAAATTAAGGAGCGATGCACCTGGCACGAAGAAATCCAACATCCATTGCCACCTCGAACGTCGGTTTTCGGGGCATCATTCATGAGCCCCCACAGAGCGACTTTACTGCCCCTCACACCCAGTGTGCCCTGTGGGCAAACCGACCTACAAAAATTCGTCATTTACCCAAAAAACCAACCCCCTCCAACCCTTCGACAAGCTCAGTCTCAGGGGGCCCTGCCCGCAGGGCACCCTGTAGGTGTGGGCAGGGCATCGCCTTCCTAAGAATCCAAAGAACGGATTTTAGGGGAGGCATCCATTTCGCCAGTGTATAATTGCGCCATGGTTAAAACTCAGACGCGATTTGTATGCCAGAACTGCGGGCGCAGCGTGCCGCGGCAACTCGGGCGCTGCCCGTCCTGTGGCGAATATGGCACAATGGTCGAAGAAGTCATCCAGGAAGAAGTTCCCGTAACTGCAGGCAGCGCGCGCGGTCTGGGCGGACGGTCGCAGCCGCGCCGGTTAACCGAGATATCCGGAGATGCTGAAGAACGCCTGGCGCTGCCAATTTCTGAGTTTGCGCGGGTGCTGGGCGGCGGGGTGGTGCCAGGGTCGATTGTGCTGGTTGGCGGCGACCCGGGAATTGGCAAATCGACGTTGGTGCTGCAAATGACCATCGAAATGGCGGGAGAGTTCACCCGCACGGGATACCCTTCCGGAACGGTGCTGTACGTCTCCGGCGAAGAGTCGGAGCGGCAGATCAAAATGCGCGCTGTGCGGCTAATGTCGGCAGCGGATAACGGGCACAGCGCCAAAGCGCCGGACAACCTGATGCTGGTTACCGAGACCAACCTGGATACTATTTTCGAGCATGTCCAGCAGATCAAACCGGGTCTGTTGATCATCGACTCGATCCAGACGGTTTATCTGCCGGAATTGAGTTCCAGCGCCGGGTCAGTCAGCCAGGTACGCGAATGCGCTTCGCGGCTGCGCGAACTGGCCAAGTCGACCGGCATGGCCGTGTTTGTCATCGGGCATGTGACCAAAGAGGGCGTGATTGCCGGCCCACGGGTGCTCGAGCACATCGTCGATACCGTCCTTTACCTGGAGGGCGACCGGTTTCAGACCTTCCGGCTGCTGCGTTCGGTCAAGAACCGTTTTGGCGCCACCGCGGAAGTAGGCGTATTCGAAATGCGCGAGCGCGGCATGGTGGAAGTACCCAACCCATCGGAGGTTTTTCTGGCCGAGCGCATGATCAACGCGCCCGGGTCAGCGATTACGGTTACGATGGAAGGCACCCGCCCACTACTGGTAGAATTACAGGGTTTAACCACTTCATCCAGCCTGGGCAACCCACGCCGCACGCCTAACGGAGTGGATTTCAACCGATTGCTGCTGATCACCGCAGTGCTGACCCGCCGCCTGGGTTTTCACCTGGGCGACCAGGATATTTTCGTCAACGTGGTCGGCGGGTTGACCATCGACGAACCGGCTGCCGACCTGGCGATTGCGGCTGCCATCGCATCCTCGATGCGTGATATACCCGTGCGTGCGGATGCGGTCCTGATTGGCGAAATTGGGTTGTCGGGAGAACTGCGCTGGGTGGGTCAAATGCCCGCCCGCCTGCGGGAAGCCGCAAAATTAGGTTTTAAATCGGCGATAGTGCCGCGCGGCGTCCGCCGCAGCGAACCCTGGCCGGAGGGCATCGAGATCTTGCAGGCGCGCTCGCTGCGCGAAGCGCTCAACTTTGCTTTGTTGGAAAAAGCTGCGTAATCTGGCCCATCCTCCGGCGACATAAAACGAATATCATCCAGGCAGGTTATCCACCTGGGCAATTGGAAGGATTTATGCTGCGAAAAAGCTTGCAACTGGCGCTCATTCATGCTGCGGTCGCAATGACCCTGGTGCCGATCAACAGCACCCTCAACCGGGTGATGATCAAAGAACTGGCCGTTTCGGCAACGCTGGTGGCTATTTTAGCCTCATTGCCGTATCTATTCTCGCCAGCTCAAGTGGTTATTGGCTCGTACGCCGACCGGCACCCGCTACTCGGGCGGCGGCGAACGGCCTACATTGCCTTTGGGCTGCTTTTATGCGCGGCCGGGGTGATGCTGGCGCCGCGTGCGGTATTCCTGATGCCGGAAAACCGCCCTTTAGGCATCCTCCTCAGCCTGCTTACCTTTGGCGCCTGGGGCATGGGGTATAACTTCGCCAGCGTCTCTTATCTGTCTCTGGCGTCCGAACTATCCGGCGAAAAAGGACGTTCACGCACGATTGCCATCATGTGGTTTTTGATGATTGTGGGGATCATTGTAACCGCGGCCGGGTTGAGCCGGCTGCTGGAACCGTATTCTCCTGCCCGGTTGGAAAATGCTTTTACGATCATTGCTTTGATTGCGCTGGCTTTAGGCGCGATTGGTTTGCTGGGCCTGGAGCCGCGCTACCGCCCTGAGGTTGCGCCCGAACCAGTGACCGAAAATCGTCGGCCGTGGGGGCAGTTGATGCGCGAAGTGATGACCTACCCCAGCGCGCGCATTTTCTTCTTTTATTTGATTTTGATGCTGGCGGCCATTCTCGGGCAGGACGTCCTGTTGGAACCCTTTGCCGGCGAGGCTTTCAACCTGCCGGTCGAAGCCACCACCCGCATCACCTCGATCTGGGGCGGGTGCGTGCTACTCACCCTCTCCATAGCCAACTTGATGGAACGTAAAATGGGTAAAAAACGGGTGGCGCAGTTGGGCGCGGTGGTTGCGGCAGCCGGTTTTATACTGATCGCAGTCAGCGGAATCCTGGCTGTCAAAAGCGGATTTTACACCGGAGTCGTCTTACTGGGGCTTGGCACCGGTCTGGCGACGGTTTCCAACCTGTCCCTGATGCTGGACATGACCACCGACCAGGTCGGGCTGTTCATTGGGGCGTGGGGCGTCTCCAATGCGCTGGCGCGGCTGCTTGGCACGGTGTTAGGCGGCGTCCTGCGGGACGTGGTCACGCAGGTTAGTTTGAATGCGGTTGCGGGTTATGTGGTGGTCTTTTTCGTCGAAGCCGGGCTGCTGGTGGTTTCACTGGCTTTGCTGCGCCGCATCGATGCGACAGCCTTCGCCAAACACGAACGGGCGTACGGCACCGCTGAACGCGTGGCCTTATTGAACGACGCTGCATAAAGAGAATTGGCATGGTTTTAACAGAAATAATGTTCTGATTTAGAGTAAAATAATATTTGATTGAATGACAACATTTCCACCTGGTTGGTAAACATGGAAACGCGATTAATTTTGGGCGATTGCCGCGACGAACTGAAATATCTCCCGGACAGCTCGGTGGATTTAATATTTACATCACCCCCTTATGCTGATAGCAGAACTGATACCTATGGCGGGGTTAAACCCAATAATTATGTAAAATGGTTTTTACCCATAACGAATGAATTGCTCAGAGTTTTGAAACCGACGGGCACTTTCGTATTAAATATTAAAGAAAAAGTTGTAGATGGAGAACGCCATACTTATGTGCTTGAGTTGATTCTGGCCATGCGTGAACAAGGATGGCTTTGGACTGAGGAATTTATCTGGCATAAGAAGAACTCGTACCCCGGAAAATGGCCGAATCGATTTAGGGACTCATGGGAACGGTTACTCCAATTCAATAAAACGCGTAAATTTAATATGTACCAGGAAGCCGTAATGGTGCCGATGGGGGATTGGGCTGAAAGGCGCTTAAAAAACCTTAGCGACACGGATAAAGTACGAGATCCATCACGCGTCGGTAGCGGTTTTGGAAAAAAGATTGCCAATTGGATTGGCAGGGATAAAGCCTTCCCATCCAATGTGCTACACCTTGCGACTGAAACTAAAAATCGGAATCACAGCGCTGTTTTCCCCGAGGGTCTCCCCGAGTGGTTTATTAAGCTGTTTACTATGGAAGGGGATTGGGTGTTAGATCCATTTATGGGATCAGGAACGACTATGCGGGTTGCTCAACGAATGCATAGAAATTCTATTGGTATCGAGATATTAGATGAATACTATGGATTGGCAAAAGGCCAAATTTTACCCGAACTAGATATTCAGGAATATCAACTTGTATTACTTGAAAAAAGGGGAAAATATGAAGCCTCTGAACCTAAATGACGCTGTCGTATTTGTAGAGAGGAATATTGGGGATTTTCACCAAAGACGTGCCGCAAGTCTTGCAAATTTATCGTTGACAAAAATTCTGAAAAGGAAGAACCCTTATTTATTTAAAGCAAAAAACATATTAACTGCCAGTGAATTTGTAAAAAATCTACTGGATGCTCATCTATCCTCACAAGAGGAAGCGATATTTGGTGAATTTTTAGAGCAATTAGCAATCTTTGTGAATGAACAAGTTTATGGGGGTAAGAAATCGACCGCTGAAGGAATTGACCTGGAATTCAATCGGGATGGAGTTGATTACATTGTTTCCATAAAATCCGGACCCAATTGGGGAAACAGCGGCCAAATTAGTAAAATGAAAGAAAATTTTAGACGAGCTATAAGAATTAAAAAGACTGGTAATCGCGGCGTAAATATTCAGGCAATAAATGGTTGTTGTTACGGTATAGACAACCATCCTGAAAAGGACGGCTATACTAAATTATGTGGCCAGCGGTTTTGGGAATTTATTTCTGGAAATCAGGATTTATACATTCAAATCATTGAACCTTTGGGGTATAAAGCAAAAGAGAAAAACGAAGAATTTTTGGTTGAATACGGGCGTATTATTAACGTATTCGAAGCAGAGTTTTTGCACGATTATTGCCCTGATGGGCGAATCAACTGGGAAAAATTGGTCAGGCTAAATTCAGGAACGGTTTAATCGTAGATCGGAGTGCGGTTATGATGGGTACACAGCTTTCCCTGGTACGGCGCAACCATGCGCTTGAACATGCGACCATGCAAATTTTCAGCGCCAAAAAGCCGGGGGTGCGCATGGCGGGTTATTCGAACCCGCAAGGTTTCTGGGTGTTTGGCGACATTGAAATTGAAGAATTACGGGATACTGTCGAGGAAGCGCAGCGGCGGCTGCGTGCCGGCGAAAGCCGGCTGGCCATCCATCCGCATTGCGGGACCAATTTTGCCATTTCCGGTCTGGCGGCCGGTACGGCTGCCTGGTTGGCTATGCTTGGCAGCGACGGCAGCCTGAGACGCAAGCTGGATCGTCTGCCGCTGGTCACCACCCTGGTGACGCTGGCATTGATCCTGACTTTCCCCCTGGGGCCAAAGGTACAGGAGCGGGCTACAACCGATGCGCAGTTGGGGGACTTGCGGGTGGTCGGTATCAACCGCTATATGCGCGGCGGGATGCCGGTTCACCAGGTTTTAACCCGCGACCTCCCCGAGGCTTAGCCGATGACGGCCGCGGCCAAATCTCCCGATACGCTGCCGCAGGTCACGCTGTTATTCGGTGACGACCACCAGGCATTGCATGATCGGATAAATGCGTTGATCGAACTGATGGGCGATCCGTCGCTGGCGGATATGAACATTCAGCGCCTGGATGGGGCCGAATCAAACACCCGGGAAGAAGATGTTCGCACGGCCGCATACACGCTGCCATTTTTGACCTCGCGGCGCATGGTCATTCTTCACAACCCGATTAACCTGATGAAATCGGACAGCGCCAAAGAAAAAATTCTGAAAACGCTTGGCAGCCTGCCGGAAAGTACGGCGCTGGTGCTGGTTCAGGATGATTCCTGGCAGGCCAGCGGAAAACCGCGCGGCTGGAAGCTGCTTTACGATTACAAAGATAAGGACAAAATCAAAACCCACCCGCTATTGGAGTGGGCGCGGGCGGCTGGGCCAAAGGCTGCTATCGAGATCTGCCGGCTGCCGGCGTTGAACGCTATGCCGGGTTGGATTACCAGCGAGGTAAAACGTCAGGGCGGGCACATAACGGCGCAAGCTGCATCCGCATTGGCGGCGATCATTGGCTCGGATACCGGACAAGGTCGCCAGGAAATCACCAAGCTGCTTGCGTATGTCGATTTTAAACGACCCATCGAAGCGGAGGATATCCACGAACTAACCGCCCCTGGCGGGCAAGCGGATGTATTCGTGATGGCGGACGCATTAGCGATGGGGGATGCGCGCCAGGCGCTGCGTCACCTGGGGCGGCTGCTCGAGGAACAGGATGCCATCAGTTTATATGCCATGATCGTCCGGCAATACCGTTTGATTCTGATGGCCAAGGAAGCCCTGCAAAACGGCATCACCAGTGATGAAGCCGTCGGGAAACTGCTGAGCGTCCCCACTTTTCCGGCGTCCAAAGCGCTCAATCAGGCGCGCCGCTACAGCCTTGACAGCCTGAATCGCATCTACCACCGGCTGTTGGAAATCGACCGCATGTCCAAGACCGGGCAAATGGACCTCGAGGTAGCGCTGCAAGCTTTTGTGGTTGAGATGGGGCGTTCCGCTTAAAATTAGTTTGAACGGGGCACTTACCGGCTGTGAAGTTGGCAGCCGGTTTTTTAATTAATACAAGTTGGCACGAACCTTGTTACTATAATATTCCAGATCCCTTATTGTTTGCATTGGGGCGGAACGTTCAGCGGGATGCCCGGAGGACTTTATGAAGAAAATCACCTTGCTCACATCAGCCGTACTGCTGGCAGCAGTCCTATGGCTTACCACAAGCACATCCAATCAGTCCGTGGCAGCTCCAGAGCCGCCGCAGGGCGGCGGTGAGGTTGACCCGGCTCTTGAACAGGCGCTGCAGGTTAAGCTGGGCGAGTATCAGAGCAAACTGATGGGGGCAGAACAAATCGGTTTCACGATCGATAATATGATTGCCAGTGCAGATGAGCAATCCGCCTTGCTGTGGCTGGCGCCGGTCGATCTGGCGACGGGCGAGGTGATTGCCACTGAACCCGGTTTGGCAGTGGGTGTGAAGGACGACACCCAACCGGGCGGCTGGCAGGTCTTATTGCCCCCAGACGCACAGTTCAATGCTTCGTTGGAGGCATTCCCGGCCAAGCTACTGCCTATTGAGCTGCAGGCTGAGCTGTATGGTGAAAAAAACGGGTTGGACACCAGCCTGGATGGGGTTATCTTGCGCGGTTACAAGCTACCCTGGGCAGCCGGCGTCAGCCGGCGGTTGAGCGGATCGATAGGACACTTTCTTATCTATAATTCCTGCAATGAAACGCGTTGCCGGTATGCATACGATTTCGCTGACGGAACCATGTTCCCATTGCTGGCAGCCAAGGGCGGGACGGTTAAGGATTATTACGATGGTTGCTACAACGGCGACTCCACCTGCACGAATTATTTAACCATCGAGGACCGCAGCACGAGCCCAACCACCTGGCAGATTTATTATCATATGGCAGCTAACAGCATCCCGGCTGAATTAAAAAAAGCGGGTACGTCTGTTTTACAGGGACAGTACATTGGTAATGTAGATGACACCGGCTATAGCTCCGGTCACCACCTGCATTATCACGTAACCAGCGGAATTTATTATTACACCACCTATTATGGCCAAAGAGTGCCCTGGGGTTCTTCGGTGGATATCCGCTTCGACGATGTATCGGTCAATGATGGAACCCCACGCACCTGCTATGAAGCAACCAACTTTCCAGCTTATGGCACCGAGTGCTCTGACAGCTATATTTCCGGCAACGTTGGGGCCAACCCGGCAACCGCCAGTCTGAGCACACCCGCCAATGGGCAGGTGATCACACAACCGGCCATCCAGATCGCCGGTACCGCTGCAGATGACCGTGGGGTGGTCAAAATTCAGGCGATTGCGCGCAACCGCGATGGAGCCTGGATAGAACTGGGTGATTCGACTAATGTCTCGCCATTCAGCATCAATGCCGATGTCTGTTCTGCATACCTGCAAAACGGCTTGGTTGACATTGCTGTTCGTGTGTGGGATTACGAGGGAAATATCAGTGTGCCGCAGGGGGTGCGCTCACTGGTCAAGAATTACAACTGTACCCCCCCGCCCCCGGCGGCTTGCGCGCCCACAGCTGACCAGGTCGCCATCTATTCTGAGCCCAATTACATGGGCGCCTGTACCCGCTTAAGCCTTAACAGCACCAGCGCTTACTCCAGCAATAACTTTGGCAGCGTGGGCGCCAAAAATATCGCTTCGCTGCAGGTCGGCGCGAATGTGCGGGCGGTTGTTTCAGACGCAAGCATGACCTATTATACAGATTACGGTAACCAGCAAATCATTACTGCAGGAAGAGTGGAGGCATTCGAGGTCAACGACCCGAACCTGGCTGATAACCAGGTTGGCAACGACACGATCATGGGGATGGTTGTACAGTCGAGAACCGCGCGGGTATCGGATGATGATGTGGTCAAATTCCCCATCCTGGACACAAGCGCTTCTGCCAATACCGTTAGTTTTCCCACCAAAGACTCGCTGGGCGTCAGTTTCTACGAGCCGGGCGGCACCAGCTACCGGGTGCAGGTCTTCCGCGAAGTGAGCGCCGGTACATATGCCCTGTTCCAGGAATATGACAAATTGCCGTCGCCAGCCGCTTCGCTGGGAAGTTTCCCTCCCGGGAAGTACCGCCTGTGGGCCTGCGGCAAGAGTTTTTCCAGCGGTACCGGTTGCAGCAACAGTACCCCTTATTATTATTTCTCCGTTACCTCGGAGGGCCTGCCTGCACAAGCAGCCAAGTCCATGCCGTGGACGGATGCGCTGGATGTCAACCAGACGGAATGGTCAGTAAGCGGGTTGTGGCGTTGGGGCGACTTGAGTGAGGGACGGAAAGGCTTTATCTACAATCAAGGCGGCAGCTATAACACCGGAACCACGAATTATGGCAGCCTTACTTCACCGCCCATTCAACTTCCGGCAACGGGCAGTGAGTTCTTGCGCTTCCAGTACCGCTTTGAGACCGAAGGGCCTTACCCGTACTGGGATCAACGCTGGGTGCAAGTGGCTGTGGACGGCGGACCATATAAAAATGTCATGCAATTGAGCGACGATGCGGCCAACTTCTGGCTCAGCAGCCCGGAAATTGATTTGTCTGCATACAAGGGACAAAAGATCAGGGTGCGCTTCTTCTTTTACACGGCTGATGATCGCGTCAATACCGGTGCGGGTTGGCAAATTGACCAGGTCAGTATCGGCCAAAGCGTTTTGCAGTCCACCTGCAGTGACAGCAACAGTACTCTGGCAACTGCAGAAAGTATTGCGATCAACCAGCATGTCACCGGTCAGTATATTTGCCCGGCAGGCGACATCGATTACTTCAAATTTACTGGCGCCAAAGGCCAGCAGCTGGGCATCTGGTTGGATGCCACCCGCGACGGCTCTACGCTGGATCCGGTCTTGACCTTGTTGGATAAAAACGGCAGTTTGATCTTCGAGAACGACGATCAGGTACCGTTCGTGGTGCAGGATTCGATGCTGAGCGTTATGCTGCCGGAAACAGGCGAATACTATCTGAAAGTAAAAGCCTGGAATCATCCAGGTGTGGGTGGGACAAACTATCCCTACTCACTGCATATCTTTGAAGATACGACGCCTCCGGTTATTGGCATCACTTCTCCGGGCAGCGTTTGGCCGACCAACACCGTATTCCCGATCAATGTGGATGGAAGCGATGGTTCGACCCGAATCATGCAGATGGACTTCTTCTGGCACCCTGCCGACTGGCAGGGTGGCACCTGGTTGTTGATCGGTACTGACTTCAACGGTGCGGATGGTTGGACGATGCAGGTTGATCCGACAAAATTAGGTGTGCTGAAGAATAGCGCCTTATATGTGGAGGCTAAGGATGCAGCCGGAAATATCAGCGGAGAAATCCGCATTACCGCACAGGTGGATACCATCCCGCCGACGGTAAAGATCGACCCACTGCCAAACCCCATTGGATCGACTGCCTTTGAGTTGAAATTTAGCGGGTCTGACGATTCGGCTCTGCAAAGTCTGGAATTGCAATCCCGGCCGAGCGGCGGGACATGGTCCAGCTCTGGCAGTGTTTGGCCGGCCGGTTATTACAGCGAGTGGTTCATTGGGACGCCAGGCACCACCTATGAGTTCCGGGTGGTTGGCAAGGATACAAGTGGAAACAGCGCTGAAGCCAGCACCACCACAACCATTTCTACTGAATGCACGGCTGACGCCTATGAAAAGAACGGCGATGGGCAGAAGACTGGGGCATCTGTGCTGGTCATTGGACAGCCGCAGGAACATAATTTCTGCGCAAACGATGTGGACTGGGCGGTCTTTGACGGCGTGGCAGGGAAGACTTACTTTATCATCGCCGAATCCATCAGTGGCGGGGCAACCATAAAGTTGGAGCTGCAAGATTCCAGCGGGGCCACCCTGCTCCCGGTTAGTGTCTCCCCGGGGTTGGGTAAACCAGCCGCGATGGTCTGGAAGCCGGCTGCCTCCGGGAAATATTATCTGGTGGCGACCTCGGTGCTACCCGAGGTGGCCGGCACGGATGTGCGTTACTCGCTCACCACAATCGATGACCCGACTATTAATTACTTCCCCCTTATCGGGAGGTAAATCAAGCACAGCTTAACCAGGGGCTGTCCCAATAGCGGGCGGGCATGGAAACCCGCCCCTACAGGTAGGGGGCGGGTTCCACCCGTCCCGTATATATGAGGATGAAAATAACAAATGATTGCTTTTGAGACAGTCCCTTACGCTGAAAGATGAATTACTGGTATCCAAGGATGCTCTTGCGCACCTCGCCCCATTTAAGGGCGCTGGCGATGCCCTGCTCAATGGAAGAGGTAGCCTCCCAACCCAGCAGCCGGCCGGCGGTATCGGCATTGGCATAGGCACCAGCCACATCGCCGGGGCGCGGGGGCATCTCGCGCAGCGGAACTTTTTTGCCAAATACATTCTCGAAAGCTGTGACGATTTCACGCACGGTCACGCCGCGGCCGGTGCCCAAGTTGATGACCAGGTAATTATCGCTGGGGTCGCCCGCGCGCTCGAACACCGCATCAAAATCGGTCACGGCGGCCAGGTGGGCGGCTGCCAGATCCCAGACGTGAATGTAATCGCGGATGCCGCTGCCATCGCGGGTAGGCCAGTCCACGCCGGTCAGTTCAAAGTACGGCAAATTCCCCAGGGCGACATCCACCAGCTTGCCAAGCACATGCGATGGACGTTCGACGTGAATACCGGAGCGCATTTTTGGGTCGGCACCAATGGGGTTGAAGTAGCGTAGCGCAATGCCGCGCATACCATACGCGGCGCAAAAATCACGCAGCACCATTTCCATCATGAACTTGGTGCGGGCGTAAGGGCTGGAAGGATTGAGCGGTGAGTTTTCCGTCACCATAAAACCGGGGACGATGTCGTAAATGGAGGCGGATGAACTGAAAAGCACTCGTTTGCATCCCAACTGGTTCAGGGTGCGAAACAATTCCAGGCTTTTGGCGACATTCTCGCGGTAATACTGGTATGGTTTTTCGACCGATTCCGGCACGACTGCCAGGGCGGCGCAATGGATGACCGCGGAAATATCCGGATGGTCGCGGAAGATGGTTTCCAGGGCAACCTGGTCAGCGATGTCAGCCTGGTAGAAACTGCGCCCGCGGGTGAACTCGCGTTTGCCGACCGATAAATTGTCGAGAACAACAGGGGTATGCCCGCTGTCCTCCATGGCGGATGCAATGGTACTACCGATGTATCCGGCTCCGCCGGTGATGAGAAATTTCATAGCGTCTCCATGGAAGGCAATTTGGGCATTTACGAATGCAGCCAGAAATCTTTGCTGCCTGGTGAGAGCTTAATCGACCGCTTCATAGTACCCCTTGCTGTCTGAATCATTGCACCAGAAGGGCGTACAGTTGGGCCGCCAACACCAGCATGGCTTGTTTGGAAGTATCGGCAGGGACCTGGCTGCCAGCGCCGTTGAAAAGCAAATCGTAATTAAATCCGTCGGTTACGTTATCACTGGCAGTGACCAGCGAGGACGCCAGGGTATCGCGCCAATTATACAACAGCTTGAGCTGCTCCAATGGCAGCAGCGTTTGTCCCAGAGCAGCGTCAGCGCAACTGCGCGCGTAAGCAAAACCGCTCTCGAAGATCATCAGACGGTTGCACACCCCAGCTATTCCGCCGGTACGACGCCAATCGATCAAAAGTCCGGCAGGGGGATCGTTGGGCAGCCCGGAAACGTCAAGTTCGGTCAACCGCACCCAGGCAATCATGGCGCGCTGCTCTTCCAATTCGGCAGTTTGGCTACCGCGTCCAGAGAAAGTCAGGCTGCCATCTTTGCCGATAACTTCAAAGGAGGTAAAACGTGCCTGCCAGATACCGAGTTCAACCGAACGCTGCATCCCGGGAAAAGATTTCAGTTCCGGCGTGTTGCCACAAGGACCGGTGCCAACGCCAGTGCCGCTGACCACGATTTGCTCGCAGACACCTTGAGCGTCTGTTGAGGTCAAAGTGATGATCGGCTGCTCGGATTGATCCCTGACGGCGTAAGCTGGAATGATCTGCGAACCATCCTGGTTGGTGTGAAATTCGTAACTCTGGCCGGAGACGCTAAGAATGATGCGGTAACCGGGGGTAATAACCTGAGCGCAGGCGCCCGGAATTGGAACGCCCAGACAGGCATCCGGCCAGTCCACCGAGTCAACACTGACAACGGTGATGGAGGTCGGATCGACGGTTAGCAGATCTGCCAGCGCTTGTCGAGCTGCCACAACTGCCGCGCGTGTTTCTTCATCAGCGACAACTGCCCGCACAACCGTTCCTTCCAGGTCAGTGCGGTACTCGTAGGTCTGACCCTCAGCCAGGAGGGTGACCCAATAACCCGAAGTGAGTACCTGCGCGCACATTTCGTCTGCCGCGCCTAAACCCAGGCAGGAATCAGACCAGAGGGCAGGCTCCACATTTTGGATGGTGACGCTTTCGGTGGAGAGTCCCAGTTTTTGTGCCAGCGCGGCCTGGGCGGCCAACGCGGCCGATGGGATATCTTCGGCCGTCGGCCGCGGGATGGCGGTCAGCGGCAGCGGGGTGGGAATGGCCGGGCGGCAGGCTGCCAGAATGAGCGCCCCAAGCAGGATCACGAAAAGGAATTTTGTTTCAGGATTCTTCATGCAAGCCTCCTGGTCAATACATCGATAATGGCGTAATTATAGCGCACCAAAAAACAGAGGGTGCGTTGCTCCTGGGGCAACAGAAAAGCTTCTCCCACAGCGCCAGGAGCGATGCACCTGCACTTCCCAGGGCACGAAGTTCAAAATCTACGCCAAACCGGTTAATTTAAGGCTGATTTCCCACAAACGGCGGGCGGTTTCGTCATCGTAGGATTCTGGCGAAGATGGACGGGGATGGCAATCGACGAAATATTGGCCGGTCACCTCTGCCACTTCGGGCGAAGAAGCTAAATATATGGATGTTTGCGCCCCTTGTTCGGGTGATATGGCTGCCAGTTCAATCAGACTCCACAGCGGTCGAAAAATGCCGCCATTGCTTTTGCCAAAATTAGTGGCGACGAATCCCGGATGCAAACAATTAGCAGTCACGCCTTTGCCGATTCGGCGAGCCAACTCACGGGTGAAAAGAATATTCATTAGCTTGGACTGGCTGTACGCCCGCCAGCCCCAGTAAAAATGGGTACCGCTTGGGTTGTCCGGATTAATGCGTGTCGACCAATGGGCCAGCGAAGAGACAGTGATGATCCGCGCCGGAGCGCTGGCTTCGAGCCGGTCCAGCAGCAGGTTGGTGAGCAAAAATGGGGAGAGGTGGTTCAACGCCAGGGTCATCTCGAACCCGTCTGCGCTAATGCGGTGTGTAAAAAATACTGCCCCGGCATTATTGATCAATACGCTCAACCGATCGTATCGCTGGCGGAATTCGGTCGCAATGCGGCGCACCTCGGACAGGTCAGAGAGGTCGCCGATGAGCATTGCCACCCGCGGATTTCCGGTACTGCGTTGGATTTCGCTGGCGACAGCTTGTGTTTTTTCGGAGCTGCGGCCGACGATGATTACCTGCGCCCCTTTGCGAGCCAATTCCCGGGCGGTGATGCGGCCAATGCCGCTGGTGGCGCCGGTAATCAGAATGGTTTGATCTTGCAGCGACGTGGTCATGCTGATAGGCGTCCTTCCGGTTCTGGCGTGGAGGATATCCAGGAGGGAGGGCAATTATACAGCCGGTTGATTAATGTGAGATTACATTGGCGTAGAAAGTTAATCCTTCGAAGTAGGAGCGAGTCTTGTGCGGGTGTATTTGGATTGTTTTCAGCAGTAGCGGCACGGGGATTTTTACGGTTCGCCAATGCAAGAATATCCCCGTGCCTGGCCATGGATGTTTTTCAAATGTCGGCGCGGGCACGGGGTAGATGAATATTTTGGCGCTCTTCCACAAACCCCGTGCCCCTTGTTCCTTTGCAGGAAATATCTATGTTTGACAAAACATGCGCACAGTGTCCTGCGGCAAACGCCCCTACGAAAGAAATGTCCCCTCGCGGCGCCGAAAATACAAAAGGGCGCAGCGCGCTGCGCCCCTACGGGAATTTTCTAAAGGACGGCGTGTTTTGTTATTGTTGCTTAACCGGCAGAGCCTCGAGCTGGTCCACCAGTTCGGCAATGACATCAAAACCGCCTTGCCAGAAGGATGCCCGGTTGACATCGATGCCAGCTTCTGCGAGTAGCTTGACCGGAGCCATGGACCCGCCGGTGGACAGGATTTTGACGTAGCGCGGCTTGAAGGCTTCGCCTTCAGCCTTGAACTGCTTGTAAAGTGCAAACACCAACAGCTGCCCAAAGGCGTAGGCATACACATAAAACGGAACTTCGTAAATATGCGGGATGGAAACCCATTCCCAGCGGAACTCGTCACTGACCTCGACTGCGTCACCAAACTGGCTCTTCAGGTTTTTCATGTAGGCTTCGGCCAATTCATCCACCGAGGCGCCCTTATCGATCATTTCGTGTGCTTCCCGTTCGAACAGCGCAAAGAACACCTGGCGTTGGATGGTGGCGTAGGCATCGTCCACCTGGCGGAAAATCAAGTCGCGGCGCACCGATTCGTCGCCTTCGGTCTTAAGCAATTTATCGACCAGCATCATCTCGCCAAATGTAGAAGCCGTCTCCGCCAGCGGCAGGTTGGATTGGAAATCCAAAACGCTGTGGCTGGATGCCAGCATGCTGTGGATCGCGTGGCCCAGCTCATGCGCCATCGTGGCAACATCGTCAGCCCGGCCTTGATAGTTCAACATCACCCAGGGGGTCAGGCTGGGGGTGGTGCTCCAGCAGAATGCGCCGCCACGTTTGCCTTTACGGACTTCGCTGTCCAAGTGGCGATTGTCAAAGACGCGTTGGGCCAGTGCAGCAAATTGCGGATCGAAATCGTTGAACGAGTCGAGCACAATCTGGGCTGCTTTATCGTAGTTATATTTTTTGTCCGACTTCACGACCGGGGCGTAGATGTCATAGCGCCGCAGGCGATCCACGCCCAGCCATTTGGCCTTGAGGCGGAAGAAACGCTGGAACAGCTCGACATTTTTCTTCGCCACGTCCAGCAGCGTGTCAACAACTGAATCGGGCAGGTCGTTGATTAGGTTGCGCGCCGAAACCGGGCTGGTATATTTGCGCAGACCGATCTGTTCGTTACGCCAGTCACGCACCAGGGTCTGATAGATTTGCCCCAGGATGGGTCCGTCATTGCCGTACACCCGGTAAAGTTCCTGATAGGCCTTTGCGCGCAGGTCAGGATCGGCCTGACGCACATAAACCATCAACTCACCGCGGGTCAAATCCTTCTCTTCGCCATCGACAGTGACCTTGAAGGTGTAGCGGTTGGTTATGGAGCTGTAAAGCAAATTTATCGCGCCGACCCCGGTGACATTCTTGATATTAATAATTTTCTCTTCCGGTTCGGTGAGGGAGTGCGGCTTGAAGGCGCGCAGAGCCTCCAGCCAGTATTGCAAACCGCCGGAGGAAGCGATCAAGCGGACGGCGTTGACATCGTCCAGGTCGCGCCACCACAAAGTGAAGAAGAGGGTGCGGTTGTTCAGTTCGGCCACAAATTGCTCGACCCGGGCAGTCAGTGTCTGGGCGACCTGATTCTGGGTATCTTCGGTGTAAAGCAGCCCGGCAAACCCGTAGAGGCGGTTGCCAAGATCCTGGATTGTTTCCAGTTTGTGCACGATGCCCATGAATGCAGCATCCGTAATGTCAGCAGTCAATTGCGGGCGAAAGGTCTCAAATTCTGCTACGGCTTCATCCAGCTTTTTGAATGCCGTTTCGAGTTCGGGGCTGTTCGGCGCAGGGAATAAATCCGTCAGACTCCAGCGTTCCTGCTGGTATGTTTTGACTTCCAGGCTCATGCTTCATCCTCCAAAGGTGAATAAAAGGTTTCCTGCAGCAGTTTGCGCAGGTGATCAATCGGCTGACGCTGCCCGGAGCGGGGATCGGTATAGTACCAAAGCGTCCAGCCGTTACAAGGCCCTGGCTGTATCAATCGCGCGATTTGGTGTATCGAGCCGCGCTGTTGACCATATTGAAGCTGACCGTCAGCTTGAATCACAGCACTGATGGCTGATTCGCGGCCAAAATAGAGCAACTGGCCGGGCGTCAGCAGCCCATTTTCCAGCAGCGTCCCAAACGGCAGGCGTGGCTCGCGGCGCGGGTTATGCGTTTGCAGCACTTCAGCGGGCGGCGGTGCGCCTACCGCCGCAATTCGCTGGCGAGCCAGCTCTGCGTACTGGGGATCGCGTTCGATGCCAATCCAGCGGCGTCCCAGCCGCCGGGCAGCCTCACCGGTTGTGCCGGTGCCAAAGAACGGATCGAGCACAATATCACCCGGATTGCTGCTGGCAAGCAGGACACGGTAGAGCAAGGCCAGCGGTTTTTGGGCGGAATGGGCTTTGACTCCGTTTGCCCGCAGACGTTCACGCCCGCTGCACAGGGGAAGATGCCAGTCGGAACGCATTTGCAGGCCGTCGTTGAGAGCTTTCATGGCCCGGTGGTTGAAGGTATAGCGCTGTCCGCGTTCTTTTTGCGCCCAGATGAGCGACTCATGCGCGTTGGTGAAGCGCACCCCGTGGAAATTGGGCATTGGATTGGTTTTGACCCAGACGACGTTGTTGAGAATCCAATAATCCAGGTTTTGCAGGATGTAACCGACGCGGTAAATGTTGTGGTAGGTGCCGATCACCCACAGTGTGCCAGTGGGTTTGAGCACCCTTCGGCAGGCAGTCAGCCAGGTTGTGGTGAAGGCGTCGTATTCAGCGAATCCCGTGAATTGGTCCCAGGCGTCGCTGACACCTTCCACCCTTGTCAGATTGGGACGCCAGAGGTCCTGGCGTAATTGCAGATTGTAGGGTGGATCGGCGAAGATCAGGTCGATGGATTCAGGCGGAAGCTGCTCTATGATCTGAAGACTGTCGCCTACAAGGACCTGGTCGAGGGGGAGTGCTGCTGATTCCATACGGCTAATTGTACACGAAAGTGTCTGGGGTCAAGTTTCACCCTTGATTACACCGGTTTCCAGTCCGTTTGCTGAGCCTGTCGAAGCACGGGCTGGTAACCGGCGCGATCGGTGCCGCCCAAGCGAAAGAGCATACCCCCTCCAACCTCCCCAAAATCCATAAATCGTGGATTTTAGGGGAGACCCTGTGCGCTCGGTCGCTCACAGAGCGCCCTGCGGGCGGAGACCGGCGCGATCAAAGATCGACGGGGGCGTCGATCCCTACGTGGATGCGATCACTTCCAGCATAAGCGCGTGCAGCTTGGGGTTGGCAACGACGATGGTGCACGGCGGGGTGAGCACTTCTGAGTCACCGTCCAGACGGGTGGCGGCACCGCCTGCTTCACGAGCGATCAATACGCCGGCAGCCAGGTCGTAGGGTTGTAGCCCTACTTCCCAATACCCATCCAGCCGGCCTTCCGCCACATAGCATAGATCGAGAGCGGCCGAACCCAGACGGCGGACGCCCTGAGCACGCCTGGCCATTCGTGGGAAAATATCCAGATTGTCGGGCTTGTCCGGGTGACCCAGGGTATAAGGGAAGCCGGTTACCAGCAGCCCATCGACCATACGATCAACCTGTGTGGTATGAATGGCAACTCCGTTAAGCGTTGCGCCTTTCCCAACCTCAGCCGCATACATCTCGTCGTGGATGGGATCAAAAACCACTCCCAACCTTAATTCTCCTTCAAAAGCGTAGGCCAGCGACACCGAAAAAATGGGGATGCCGTGGGCATAGTTGACGGTACCATCCAGCGGGTCGACAAACCATTGGGAGGCGCGATTCCCATTCAAGTGGCCGCTTTCTTCCGAGAAAATGGCGTGGTCGGGAAATGTTCTGCGAATGTGTTCCAGCAGCAAGTCCTCTGACCGCCGGTCCATCTCGGTGACCAGGTCGATAGGGCCTTTGTGGAAAATGGCAAACTTTTGCCGAAAACCGGCCCGCAAAATAGCGCCAGCTTCGTGCGCCCAGTCCATGATTTGATTTAAAGTAGGTTCCATAGGTGTCTTTGCTTTGGGTAAAGGTTAACAGTTAGAGATTGCCGTTCATTTCAGCGATCAAACGATTGAAATAGTTGTCCAGATATTCATGACGGTCAATGGCAATTTTGCGTGCAGTTTCGGTAAATAAGCGATCTTTGACTTTGCTCAGTTTAAACAGGTGTTCATGGTATGCGCTGTGCGGTTCCCCCGGCTCGCCTTCACCGGTTGCGCGAAATTGGGCGGAAGGTTGGGCAAAGATGGGCTGTCCCGCCTGCACTGCATAGCCAATGGTACGCGCCACACCGATCGCGCCAAGCACATCCAGCTTGTCAGCGTCGAACAACACTTTTGCCTCGATGGTGCCGGGTGGCTCGCGGTTGTCGCGGTAGCGGTGGGCGCGGATGCAGTGCTGAACCGCAGCAATCCGGTCCGTTGACCAGCCTTCTTTCAATAAAATTTCAGCAGCGATATCCGCCGATTGGTGATGATGGTTGGCGCGTTCTTCGCCGCCGGGGTGGCTGCCCTCGATGTCGTGCAACAGGGCAGCCGCGTGCACAATTTCAAGATCGGCGTCTTCTGCCAGCGCCAGTCGTTCCGCCATGCGGTATACCCGTTCGATATGATCAAAACCGTGCACCGGGTCGGTGGACGGGTACCATTGACGAGCAGTTTCAAGGGTTAGCAAGGGCAGCTCCGATTTAACGGGATATTAGAAAACAACGAATTCGCCGCGTTTCATGACCTGAGCAACGAGGTTGCCGCCGAAACGGTAGCCGAGGTGGCGGTAGTCGCTGACTTCCAGGATCAACAGATCGGCCTGCTTGCCCACCTCTATCGATCCAATGCGGTCAGAACGGTTGATCGCCGCGGCAGCGTTGATGGTGGCAGCCGCAATGGCCTGGCCGGGGGTAAGGTGCATGTACCGGCAGGCCAGCGCGATGGAAAATTGCATGCTCTCACACCAGGCTGTACCCGGGTTCAAGTCGGTGGCAATCGCCAGGATGGCGCCTGCTTCCAGGAAGGCGGCGGCGGGCATGTAATGCTGGGTAGCCAGCCCGAAGGGCGTGCAGGGAAGGGCTACAGCAACGGTATTGCTGGCGGCGATGGTCGCAATGTCTTCCGGCGAGGAGACTATCAGATGGTCGGCTGAAGCTGCGCCTAACCGGGCCGCCAGCGCAGCGCCGCCAAGATTGTCAAACTCATCTGCGTGGACTTTGAGCGGGAAGCCCAACGCTTTGGCAGCCTCAAGGATGCGGCGTGTCTGCTCCAGGCCGAAAGCGATGGGCTCACAAAAGACGTCGACAAAAGGCAGCGGACGATTGGGAGCGTTGATTTGCCACCAGGAAAGCACTTCGGGCAGCAGCGTGCGGCACAATTGGCTGGTGTAGTCCTCCGGATGTTCTTTGTATTCCGGGGGAACGTCGTGAGCGCCCAGGTAAGTAGGTACCAGTTCCAGCGGGCCTTCTTTGTCCAGTTCGAGGATGGCTTGCAATTGAGTCAGTTCACCGGGGTGCTGCAAAGCGTACCCGGTTTTGACTTCGGCGGTGGTGGTGCCCGTGCGCAGCATCATGCGGGCGCGGGCGCGTGACTGGGTCTTGAGTTCGTCAAGACTTGCATTGCGGGTAGCGCGCACGGTTGCCCGAATGCCTCCGCCGGCCTCCGCTATTTCCTGGTAGGACATGCCTTCCAGCCGCATTTCGAATTCAGCGGCACGATCGCCAGCCCAGACCAGGTGCGTGTGCGGATCAACAAAGCCCGGCATGACCACTTTGCCGGCTGCGTTATACTGTTCTTCGGTTGGATGAGCCTTCAGCATGCGATCACAGGGACCGACCGCCTCGATCATTCCGTTTTGCACCAAGACGGCCGATTCCGCCAGAATACCTAACTGACCGAGGTCTTTACCGCGCTGTGGTCCGCCTGCCAGGGTGAGGAGTTGGGAAATGTTTGTGATAAGCATGTTGGTGGTGTGATTATACCGCGGTGCGCGTGACACGTGTCACGCGTGCCATGTGCCAGGCGCCACGCGCATTCCATCTCAGGATATGCTTAGTCCGATATGAATAGTTACCGACTTGTGGGAAACCTATATCGTTGTGGGAGGCGCCCAATACCAGGGTGACCGATGCGGTTTTGCCCCTCACCCCCTACGCCCGCTCCCCGGAATTGGTTCGATCTTCGCAGCCGACAAAACCATCTGGGAGCGGGGGTTTAATGAATTTCGCGTGTTTTTGCGCCGTTGCGGCGCAAAAACACGCGATTAAGAATAAGCACGTCCCATTCTTGGGGCGGGATGGGTGGGATTGATCATCCCATCATTGGCAGGGCGTTCAAGTGATGTTGTTATAGAGATCGGTGTGCTAAAGCACACCCTATAAGTGCTTGAGACATTGCGGTCCCCAGGCGAGGCTACAGGATACAGGTTTATTGGGTCAAATTCCTCCCGCCTCGCCGCTACCGACAAATGTTGGGTACCCTTGCCGCTATGCGATTCGACCTACAAGACAATATTCCTTAGTCCATGAACAGCACATCCAGGAAAGTGGAAAGATCGTCGCGGCCTTCGAGGATTCTCAAATTGAAAATTTCAGTGTAGCCGCAGTTGTTGCACGAGACAAACGCGTAGCGGTAGGGCTGAATCTCCAACAGGCGCGAAAGCCCGGTACCGGACATGGCAAGTTTCTGGGCGGTAGCGCCTTTGCTGTGACAGCGAGGGCAAACAAACGCCTGTCCCAGTTGATCGGTAATCGATGCCATTTTAATCCTCCTGATTGACGTGATCACTCAAAAACCCAGGCTAACCAGCGGTCAACCTTCTTCTTCGACGAGGTGCGGCGCAATTTTCAACCGGCTGAGCAGCGCTATAGCGACTATGTTGAACAACACAGCAACGGCTGCGTTTACTGGGAAGCTCCAGTGGGTATAAAGAAACGGCCCGACCACCGCCCCAACGGCGCGACCAATCGAAAAGCTGGCGAGCGTACTGGCCATGACTGTTGCGCGCAGGGTTGGCAGCGCTTCACTCATCAGCGGCAGGGCGCTGACTACCGTGAACTCGAAACTTAAATAAAACAGGAACAACCCCAGCAGAGCGCTCCAAACGGCGCCGCCGGAGAAAACCAGGCCTACGGCTGCCAGGGAATTGAACAACAACCCGGCGCGAACCGACCATTCCTTGCCCAGCCGGTCCACCAGCCAGGCTGAAAATCCTTCGCCGCCCATTTCAGCCACCCCGATCACCGCCGCTGCGGCTCCCAAAGCAGCCAATTTAAGGCCAAACGAATTTTCCAGCCACAGACCAAACACCAGATTGACGGTTTCATTGGCAGTCGTCATCGCCAATGCCATACCAAGCCCAATGGGCACAGCCGGCACGCGTAATACCTGACGCAGTCCGCTGCGATTCATAGCAGTGTTGCTGTGCCCATGGGCGGCATGGTCGTCAGGCACGAAAATGACCAATGCAACCATGGCCAACACTCCCAGGAATGCCAGCAGCGGAAAAGGCGCCTGCCACAAACCGGTACGTCCAAGCAGCCAACCGACCAGCGGAATCCCAAGAATAAAAGCCAGCGACCAGCTCAACTCGGTCAGTCCCATGGCCCGGCCGCGGCGGTGATAGGGTACCCGGTCGCCGATATAGGCCTGCATGGCGGCCAAAAACACCAGGTACGCCAGCGCCATCAGTAAAACGGCGATAAAAAAGGTAGCGACGCTCGGCCAGATGGTAACCAGCAGCGCCCCGGCAGTGAAGGTGCCAATTCCCAACAGCATGCTTAGTTTACGTCCACGCCAGTCTGCCAGCGGGGCAGCCAGAGGACCAATCAACCCGGTCAATGAGCGCAGCGTAAGCAGCAGCGAAAATGACCCGAGGGACATTCCCAATCCGTTCTGAAAGGTGGATAGAAAGGGATACACCATACGGTAGCTGGTGTTCATCACCGCGCGGGCTAAAGTAAACAGCCCGAGGTGCAGCGGAGTGAGCGTATCCCCGGATTTCATCCAGTGGTCATTCTTGAGCGAGATAGCGACCGGTACAGCAGTCTGGTGATCTGGGCGGCAGCGAAAAGCGTCAGCGCCAGCAAAACCAGGAAGAAGAATTGTATGCCGGTGGAGTCTGAACCGAAGATAGGCGAATCGGGGTGCAGGATGTTGGTGATGGCGCCCAACTGCCACCAGAGCACAATACCGTAGACCAGATTGGCCAGGTTCGTCACGCGTGACTGATTAATAACCCCCAGGCCGAGCTGCAGCAGCAGCCCGACCACCCCAAACGTGAAAGGCACACGCCAACGCGGTTCATCCCAAAAAATGCCGCCCCAGTTCTGCAATTGCACGATCAGCGACATGGGCAGGTAAGTCAGCCAGAAGAGCAGACCGGCGCATCCGAGCGCCAGCGAAAGGGTCGACCAGAAGCTGCGCGGCAGGAGCAAACCAGCCAGCCCGGCCAGGGCTGCTGCCGCAAATAAGATTTTGCCGGTCCATACCCAGGCGCCGTGCAGCACCACCAGGCGCAGGTTTTCACCCAGGGTGCGCTCGGTCGGACCCAATGCTGTCAACGCAACGATAGCAGCGATGGTGATAAGTAACCACAGCAATGATAAATCGCGCCGGGTGGGGTGTTGCGATTGTTCGGGGGTCTCCATGAATGCGGTTAGACCCCGGGCGCTTCGGCAGGCAATTCAACGGGAGTGTGCTTCAGCTCGCCGCCAGCCCAGGCATCGATGAGCAGCATGTAGAACTGCACCATGCGTCCCAACGACCCAACATGGACGCGTTCATTGATGCCATGCATACGTGAAAGGTCATCCTGAGTTGCAACCAGCGGAGTGAAACGCAGCACCTGGTCGCTCAGCCCGGCATAATGGCGCGCATCGGTGGCGCCCAACACCAGGTAGGGCGCAGTCTCGGCGCCAGGGAACACCTGGCGGATGGTGGTTGCCAGACTCTGGAAGGCGGCGCCTTCGGGCGAGGTGAGCGGCGAAGCTTCCCAGGCGTTTTCCGGCACGGGGACGGCAGTCACGCGCGGGTCGTTGATTACCAGGCGGGCATATTCCGCCAGATCTTCGACAGTGTCGCCCGGTAGCAGGCGAAAATTGGCGATCGCCTCCGCGCTGGCGGGCAGCAGGTTGTCCTTGATACCGCCGGCAACCATGGTGACCGCGGTTGTCGTGCGAATCGAGGCGTTGGTGGTCGGATTGGCTTCGAGTTTGCGCTTGAGATACCTGCCAAACAGCCAGGTGTTGGCAAAAGCCGCCTGCAGGGTGGGTGAAACTGCGCCACCCAGCGCGCTGTAGATGATGCGCATAAAGTCCAATCGGCCTGGCAGGGGATGATTCTCCAGCCGGGTGATGGCGTTTGCCAGAATACCGATAGCGGTGGTTTTACCGGGAGTAGACGAGTGCCCGGGCTTGGCAACGGCTTTGATCCGCAGGGAGAGCGAGCCTTTTTCAGCGATGCCGATCATGGCGACCGGGCTTTCGATGCCGGGAATGATTCCCTGGGTGATCGCGCCGCCTTCGTCCAACACAGCTTCGAAACGGTCGCCGCGTTCAGCCAGGTGGGCTGCAATTTGTTTGGCGCCCTTCTCGCCGCCAATTTCTTCATCCTGACCAAAGCCAAAGAAAATGGTGCGTTCGGGCCGGAAATTCTGTTTGAGCAGCAATTCAGCCGCTTCCAGCAGCCCGATCACCTGGCATTTGACGTCAAACGTACCGCGTCCCCAGACATAGTCGTCGGCGATGATACCGGCAAAGGGCGGATGTTCCCATTGGTCGAGCGTGCCGGGGTCAACCGGCACCACATCCAGATGGGCGCAGAACAGCACCGGCGGCAGCTCAAGATTGGTGCCGCGCCAGGTGTAGAGTAGCGTCGCGTCCGAAATGATCTCGCGCTCCAGCGAGGCATGCACGCGCGGATACTGGCTTTCGAGTACCCGGCGCAACTCACGAAAGGCAGAAAGGTCGGACGGCGTGCCTTCGAGGTGGGAGATGGTTTCGCAGCGAATGGCTTCGGCCAGATGGTTGGCGACAAAATCGGGGTCCACTTCCGGCAGTTCGACCGGCGCAACCGGCTCGCTTGGACGCAAAAACGCGCTGGTACGGATCAAGATTATGGCGATTAAGAAAATCAGCAGGACCAGAACAACAATCAGGATCGTGACTGGCATAGCAAATCCCTTCTCTGAGGAATTATTCCATTTCGATGTAGATGCGCTTGTTGATTTTACCTTTGCTCTTGTAATCCACCACGCGGATGCGTCCCACCTCGCGGGTATTGGCGACATGCGTACCGCCGTCAGCTTGCAGATCCAGACCAACCAATTCAACAGTGCGAATCTCTTGAATGTCAGGCGGCAGCAGGTTGATTTTGGTGCGAATCAGGTCGGGGATGGCAAAGGCTTCCTCGCGCGGCAGGATGCGCACATGCACATCGCGGGCAGCCTGCACCTCGCGGTTGACGGCTTCTTCGATCACGCCGACCAACTCTTTGCTCAGATTCTCGAATTCGAAGTCCATGCGGCCTTTGAGCGGCTCCATGTCGCCGCCAGTGACCTGCGCGCCGTAGTCGCGGAAGACCACGCCGCACAGGATGTGCAGCGCGCTGTGGGTGCGCATCAACTGGTAGCGCGGCTCCCAGTCGATCTTGCCGTGGACTGTTGCGCCGACGGCTGGCAGGGGCTGGTTGCCTTCCAACAGATGCCAGACGCCCTGAGAGCCTTTTTTTGCACGCGCAACCGGGTAAACCGCAGCCCCAACTGTCAGAGTGCCGGTGTCAGCGGGTTGACCGCCGCCGCCGGGGTAAAACGCTGTCCGGTCGAGCAGCACGGCGCTGTGCTCGGCATCTACGGCGGTGACTTGCGCGTCAAACTCTTGTAAATAGCTGTCGATTTGATAGAGCAGTTCTGTCATGGCGTACCTCCAGGCTGGAATCTAGGCTGATTGTAACACCGGCGGCAATCGGGTTTATGGGTCCGGTGAGAGATATTTCCGTAAGACTGGATGCCGGGGGCCTACCCGGGCTACTTCGACAAACCCGGCTTTGCGAAAGACCTCGGCGTTGCCCATGTAGGTGGTGACCGGTGGCGCGTTACCATCGGTATCGTGGGGGTAAGCTTCGACAATGCGGGCGCCGTGAGCTGCGGCATGCGCCAATGCAGCCTCGACCAGGGCGGTCATCATCCCTTTCCGGCGCAATTTTCGCTGGACGTAAAAGCAGACAATCGACCACACCGGTTGGTCATCCACGCGTTTGAGCACGCGCGAGCGTTCCAGGGCGGCGTAATCCTCGCGCGGAGCCAGGGCGATCCAGCCGACGGGTTGCCCGTCCAGGTAAGCCAGTAATCCGGTCGGGGTGCCGCTATCAACCAGCGCTTTAAGGCCCTGACGGTTGCCTTCGCCTTGTTGGCGGGAAAAAACAGAGCGCGGCAGGCGCCACCACATGCACCAGCAACCGCCGTAGGCGCCGTGCGGCCCGAACAGGGTTTCAAAATCCCCCCAATACTCGGGGGTCAGCGAGTGAATCTCGAGATTGGTTAAAGGTCCAGGCATAGGCTCCTCCGACAGAGTGTGCGATGGTTTGATTGTAGCAAAAAAGGAGCGCTGCGTGTAAGGTGGCAAATGTCAAGTGCCAAGTGGGGCGGGCTGGCGGGGTATCGATTGCGAGGAAGAATGCCTTCGCCCCGCCCTTACAAACATCGGCGAAAAATATTGACAAGTTAGGGTCGCGGAATGCACGATGCGGTTTCAGGTTGGCACCATGCGAAAGGAGTAGAGCGATGAAAATTAAATTGACCAGTGTACCGGTGGATGACCAGGCAAAGGCGTTGGATTTTTATACGCGAATATTGGGATTTGTGAAAAAGACCGACCTGCCGGCCGGAGAATTCCGCTGGCTCACCGTGGTTTCGCCGGAAACGCCGGAAGGGGTCGAACTGCTGCTCGAACCGAGTGAAAAGCCCGAAACTCAGGCATATAAGAAGTTTTTGGTGGGCCTGGGGATACCGTTCACGGCTTTTGCCACGGATAACGTTCAGCAGGAGTACGAGCGGCTGCAGGGGCTGGGGGTAAAGTTCACCATGCCGCCGACACCCATGGGGCCAACCGTCATGGCGGTGTTCGATGACACCTGTGGGAATTTGATTCAGATTTATCAGGGGTAAATGCGCGTCATGTGTCAAGTGCCACGTGTCGAGCCGCGGCGTGGCACTTGCTAGTGCAATGCACCCGACTACTACAAAAAGGACAAGCTAAAGCTTATCCTACATGTTCCGCTCACTAATCTGCGCTTGCTGACCCGCAAGCAAGCATGATGGCTGGGTCACACAGCACCCTGCGCTTCAACAGTTTTGTAGGGTGCATTCGGTTTCTGAATGCACCATTCTGTCGGTGCGTTCGACCCGTACGGCTCACCGATCTGCGCTTACTGACCCGCAGATGAGTCTGATGGTCGGGTCGAACACACCCTACGACTACAAAAAGGACAAGCTAAAGCTTATCCTACATGTTTCGCGGTTTTTGCGCTCTGTGAGTGAATGCGCTGTTCTGTCGGTGCGTTCGACCCGTACGGCTCACTGATCTGCGCTTGCTGGCCCGCAGGCAAGCCGGTTGGCTGGGTCGAACAGCACCGACTACAAGAAGGACAAGCTAAAGCTTATCCTACATGTTTCGCGGTTTTTGCGCTCTGTGAGTGAATGCGCCGTTTTGTCGGTGCGTTCGACCTTACGGCTCACCGATCTGCATTTACTGGCGTGCAAAAGGCCGGATAGCTGGGTCGATTATCAGAGACGGGCGAGGCTATCGAGGTAATGCTGGACTTGGATCATCGATCCCGCCTCGCCGCTACACGTCTGGGGGAATATTGGAGAATGCACCGATAAAACGCAGCCTGGAAAACCCCCGTGAAACATTTAGCGTGAAACGTTTTTAAGCACGCCTGAATTGCAAATAACCCTTCACCCCCACGCCTGAGCAATTGCACCTTTTGACATATTGAATTGCATCCCCTCCTTCCACTATGCTATTCATGAAATAGAACAAATTATCTATTTCAGAAAGGATGGGCGTATGCAGAAGGCTGATCCGACGCCGCGATCGGAGGCGGAAGAGCCGCGGACCAAGCCGGCGCGCAGCGGGAAACTATCGGAAGAGATTCGCATCGTGCGGGAGCTAATTCGGCAGGCGCGAACCATGCTGGATGAGGCCCGCTCGCTCGAGGAGCTGCTTTCGACCCTGGATACGGTTTCGCGCGCCAGCGCCAGCCTTGCCAACCTGCTCAAGGCCGAGAAAGCGCTCGATGAGAGCCAGACCGCGGCGGACTATGTCAAAGCCGCGCTGCACGATATCCGCGCAGACATGGAACGCGAGGGGATCGATTCGGTCCTCACCTCGGGCTTGTAGCGGGCACCCTCTTTTCACCGGGCGGGCTGCGCCACGGAAATCCCCGCGCGTACAGCGCTTACCTGTGCGTATCAACCGTGCGCCGGGGCCCTGGGCTGCCCGCCCCTACCTCCCAATGAGAAAGGAGACTTATGCCGGAAGAGCCATTTGTTAACACCGTCAGGGGCATGCTGACCGATCCAGTGGAGTTTATCAAGCGTAGCTCGAAGCTGAGCCTGCGCAGCTATCAGGTGGAGGTTGCCCGGGCAGTGGTCGAATCGGTCATTTTCAAGCGCGGTCTGAGCTTTGTTGTGCTCTTTCCGCGCCAATCCGGCAAGAATGAGCTGCAAGCGCAAATCGAGACCTACCTGCTGGCTTATTTGCAGGAGTTTGATGCCGAGATCATCAAAGTCTCGCCAACCTGGCGGCCGCAGTCGATTAACGCCATGCGCCGGCTGGAGCGCGTGCTGCAGAAAAACGCACTCACGCACGGTGAATGGAAAAAGGAGTCGGGTTACATCTACCGCTGTGGGACGGCGCGCATCTTCTTTCTGAGCGGCGCGCCAGAAGCCAACATCGTCGGCGCCACTGCCAGCGCGCTGCTGGAGGTGGATGAGGCCCAGGATCTCGAAATCGAAAAATACGATAAGGACATCGCGCCTATGGCGGCCTCAACCAACGCCACGCGCATCTTCTGGGGCACTGCCTGGACCAGTCAGACGCTGCTGGCGCGCGAATTGCGCACATCCCGCAAGGCCGAACACCAGGATGGGTGGCGGCGGGTGTTCGTGGTGGATGCTGAGCGGGTGGCAGCCGAGGTGCCGGCTTACGGCAAATTCGTGGCCGCGCAGGTGGCCCGGCTGGGTCGCAGCCACCCGCTGGTACGCACCCAGTTCTACAGCGAAGAAATCGACGGCGAAGGCGGCATGTTCCCGGCTGAAAGACGGCTGCGCATGCAGGGCAGTCATCCGGCGTCGGACCAACCGCATCCCGACCGAATCCATGCGCTGCTGCTGGATGTGGCCGGCGAGGATGAAGCCGCTGAGCAGGGCGGCGACCCGGCAGGCTGGATGCTAAAAAATCCCGGACGGGACGCCACCGCGTTGACGGTGGTCGAAGTGGATTTGACGACGTTGGAGGACGCGCAGTTGCGTGCGCCAACCTACCGCTGCGTCCACCGCCGTCAATGGCAGGGGGTGCGCCACACCGACCTGTATGCAGAATTGGTGTCCCTAGCGGATGCCTGGCAGGCGCGCTGGCTGGTGGTGGATGCCACCGGCGTTGGGGCTGGCCTCGCCGCCTTCCTGCGCAGGTCGCTGCCCGGGCGGGTGGCGCCGTTCCAGTTCAACGCTGCCAGCAAAAGCAAACTGGGTTGGGATTTTTTGAGCGTGGTGGACAGCGGCCGCTGGAAGGAACCGGCAGGTAACCCGGGCGTGTTGGACAGCCTTTTTCAGCGCCAGTTGCAACACTGCCAATATGAAATTACTACCGGCCCGGATAAGCGCATGCGCTGGGGCGTGCCGGACGGCGCGCGCGACCCGGCCAACGGCGAGCCGGTGCATGACGACCTGCTGCTTTCTGCAGCATTGTCAGCGGTGCTGGATACCCAGCCGTGGGGCAGCACCAGTCCGGCGCTGGTTGTAACCGGGCGCGATCCTTTGAAAGACCTGGACAGCGGGTTTTGACCCGCAAATCGGAGGGTTATGAAAGATTCGATTTGGATGAAGGCGGTGGGCCGCGTGTTTGGCGCTGAAATCCGGCGCCAGGTGCGCGCCGGACTGGCTGCTGAAACGGACGCTACCTTTTTGCTGGGCGCATCCTCAACCGCTGGAACGGAGCGCGACCGTTTGTCTCCCAACCGGCAGGAAGTGTTCGAGCAGGCGCTGGAAGCCTGGCGGGTCAACCCCCTGGCGCGCCGGCTGGTGGAGCTGACCACTCAGTACGTGGTCGGCGGCGGGATTTCGATTCAATGCAAGCACACGCCGACTGCGCGTTTTCTTGAGGAGTTCTGGCATCACCCGCTCAACCGGATGGCGGTGCGGGTTTTCGAGTGGTGCGATGAACTGTCGCGCAGCGGTAACCTGTTCGTGCTGCTTTCGACCGACGCCTCCGGGATGAGTTACCTGCGCGCGGTTCCGGCTGCGGACGTGGCGGAAATTCAGACGCGGTCCAATGACGTGGAGCAGCCGCTGGCGTTTTTGCCGCGCGCCACGCTCGAACAGTTGCAACCGGTCCCGTGGGCAGCTTACAACGCCCACGAGGACGCGCCGGGTGCGGACGGCAGTTTTCCCCCAGTCATGCTGCATTATGCGATCAACCGCCCTGTGGGGGCGCAGTGGGGCGAACCGGATCTTGCGCCGATTCTGCGCTGGTTGAGCCGCTACGCCAACTGGCTGGAAGACCGCGCGCGGCTGAACCGCTTCCGCACCGCCTTTCTGTACGTGGTCAAGTCGCGCTTTAGCAGCGAGTCCGACCGGCTGGCGCGCCAGCAGCGGCTGAACGCCGCCCCGCCAACGCCGGGGTCGATTCTGGTGACGGATGAAAACGAGACCTGGGAGGTGATTGCGCCGCGGCTGGAATCGGACGAGGCCAGCACCGACGGTTTGGCGCTGAAAAAGATGATTGCTGCCGGGGCAGGCGTGCCGCTGCACTTTCTGGCGGAGCCCGAGTCGAGCACGCGCACCACCGCTGAAGCCGCCGGTGGGCCGACCTACCGCCGCTTCGAACAGCGCCAGAGCTTTTTCCTGTGGCTGGTACGCGACGTGCTGCGGGCAGCCCTCAACCGCCGGGCACTGGTGGACAGGCGCATCGATCCGCAGGCGCGGGTGGAGGTGCACGGCGCTGACCTTTCAGCGCGCGACAATGTGGCGCTGGCAATGGCTGCAAACCATATCTCGGCAGTGTTGACCGATCTGCGCGACCGCGGACTGATCGATGACAGCGAGTTGCTGCGGGTGGCTTACCGCTTCTTCGGCGAGGTGCCCGATATCGCATCTTTGCTGGAACGCGGGCGTGAGGCGGGTACGGCAAAAGCCGGGCCGGAGCCGGTGAAACGCAGCCGACAGAAGCCGGCGGGCAAGGTCGACCTGGTCACCGGCGAACCGAAATGGGATTGAGGAGGGGAGGATGAAGGAATTGGAAAAGGAAGGGATTGTTCACAGCGCGCGCATGACGCTGGAAGCGCAGGCCGGTCAGGGTGAGTTCGATATTCTGGCGATCACTGCTGGCGAGGGTAACGGCTGGCTGTTTTCGCCTAATGTATTGAGCGGCTCGCTGAACCTTTGGGATGGCTGCGAATGCTTCGTTGACCATGCACTGGAGGGACATTCGCTGCGCGATCTGGCGGGCGTGTGCCACTCGCCGCAGTTCGATCCCGCTCAACAGGGCGTGCGGCTGCGCGTGCGGCCGGTGGGTCCGGCAGGACCGATGTTGGCCGAATTGGGACGCGCCATGCTGGCGGAGGGACCCAAACCGGCGGTGGGCTTCTCGGCCGATCTGGTCTTCGAGGCCAATGGCAAGGTAGTTACGCGCATTTTGCGCGTGTTAAGCGTCGATCTGGTGCTGGAACCGGCCCGCGGCGGTCAATTTCTGCGGGCGTTGAACCAGCGCCACTCCTATTTGAATCGGAAAGGACAAAAAACCATGGAAGATAACCAATCAAACACCAAATCAACCGGTCTGAGCACCCCGGCAGCCTCGGATGTGGGCGCAGAACTATCCGGCCTGCTGTTGGAGACCAGTCTGGCGGCCGCGCATTTGCCAGCGGCGCTGAGCGAGCGCGTGCGCCAGCGTTTTGCGGGGCGCGCTTTCGACCCGGCCGAATTGCAGGCTGCCATCGCTGACAGCCGCACGCTGGTGAGCGAATTGACCGGCGCGACCGTAGTGCAGGGTCCCGGGCGGGTAAGTGGCATGTTCTCCGGCGAAGATCAAATCAGCGCGGCGGTGCATGATCTGCTCGGCGCGCAGCGCCCGGCCAACCTGAACGGCCTGCAGGTGCAAAAGCTGAGCGGTATCCGCGAGCTGTACACCCTGATGACCGGCGACGCCGAATTTTACGGTGGGTATGATGCCAAACGGGCGCAGTTTGCCGCTAGCGCCGATTTGCCTGGTTTGCTGAAAAATGCGCTCAACAAACTGGTGGTCATGGGCTGGCAGGAACTGGGACGCAGCGGCTACCGCTGGTGGGAGCCGGTGGTTTCCGTCCAGCACTTCACCAGCCTGCATGACATCACCGGCGTGCTGGTTGGAGAAGTTACCGTCCTGCCGGCTGTGGCGGAGGGGGCTGCCTATACCGAGCTGGGCGTGGACGATTCGGCTGAAGTCGGGGCGTGGGGTAAGTACGGCGGGTATGTTGGCCTGACGCTGGAGATGTTCGAGCGCGACCAGACCCACAAACTGCGCCAGTATCCTTTCAAGCTGGCTTCGGCTGCCCTGCGGCGCATTTCCGCGTTGGTTGGGGCGGTGTTCACTGCCAATGGCGGGGTTGGGCCGGCGATGGCAGACACTTTCAACGTGTTCAACGCCGCCAATCACGGCAATCTGGGCAGCGCCGCGCTCGATTCGACCGCCTGGGAGGCTGCCAGCAAAGCTATTTACGATCAGGCGATGCTGGTCAAGACCGGCGGCACCCCGCCCAAACTGGCGCTGGACGGGCGCTACCTGATCGTACCGCGGGCATTGCGCTTGAATGCCATGCGCATCCTTTACCCGTCCTTCGAGCGCGAGGTAACCATTTTCTCGGAAAATTTGCAGCGCGGCGAGATGGGCGATGTGATCACCTGCCCGGAGATGACCGATGCCAACGACTGGGCAGCCGCGGCCGACCCGAAGCTGGCGCCGGCCGTCATCCTGGGCGAACGCTTTGGCTTGCTGCCCGAAATTTATATCTCCGATAGCGAGACCAGCGGAGCGCTGTTCACCAATGACGAGATGCGCATGAAAGTGCGCCACTGGGTCAGCGTGTTCGTGGCCGATTACCGGCCGTTGTACAAGTCCAACGTGGCAGCTTAGCCCTGCCGCAAGAGCGGGGCGGGTAGTGAAAGCTATTACCTTTACCTGCCCGCCCCACCGCAGAACCAGGAGGAGGTTTGAATGACCATCTGGGATCAAGTTCGCAAAGTATTGCGTTCGCGCAAGTTTTGGGCGCTGCTGGCCGCTTTGACGGCGGTGGCGGCTGGCCTGAGCAGCGGCCAGATCGATGTCTGGCAGGCGGTGCAGGCTGCCATTGCGGCGCTGGCGGTGTATTCTACCGGCGTGGCGATCGAAGATGCCGGGCGCGCTCCGTCCAAACCGGAGGGCGGCGATGCCCCGCAGCAAACGCAACGTTGAACCAACGGTTGCCGTTGACCTGCCGGAATTTGCCGCCGCTGCGGCGCAGCGCATGGGGATCGATCTAACTGCGCTGCGCAGTTGGCTGATGCGGCCGGATGGCAGCGTGGTACTGTTGTGCGCCAACGGGATGAAGTTCGTTGTCAGCCCGGACTAAAAACCGAGCCGGGGCGCGGGTGGTCGATTTCAGCCTCTCGCGCCCCGAGCCGGGCAAACCGGGAAGGAGGAAGGATGAACGCATTGGGTGTGGACGTTAGCCACTGGCACCAGACGGTCGATTGGCAGCAGTTGAAGGCTGCCGGGGTGTGCTTTGCCGTCGTCAAAGCCAGTGGCGGCGTAAAAGGGGTCGACCCGTTGCTGCGGACACATTTCAGCGGGGCAAGAGATGCCGGGATGGTGACCGGCGTGTTCCACTGGGTGGATCCCACCGAAGCGGCGCGCCAGCAGGTGGACCATTTCCTGGAGACATGCAGCGGGCTGGATTACGACTTCGCGGCGCTGGATGTCGAACAGCAATGGCAATCGTGGCAGGAGTGGGCTGTGCAAAAAATCGTCCACATCATTCCGCCGGAACGCATCAGCGCGCATGCCCGCGAAACAGCCGAAACGCTGCGCGCTTCCATCGCGAAACAAGTGGTCATCTATACCCGCACCAGCTTTGTGCAGGACTATGCCCGCCCGATGCAAACCTGGCTGCCGGAATGGCCGCTTTGGCTGGCTTATTACCCTTATCCGCGCGGGCGGGTGACGGTCAGTTGGGAAGACCTGTTTAAAAAGTACTCGCCGCGCATCGCCGGTCCGCGTTTACCGCAAGGCTGTAAGGACTGGCGTTTCTGGCAGTTCAGCGGCGACCGCTTTGTACTGCCGGGCGCGGCCTCGCCGCTGGATTTGAATTCCTTCAATGGCGACGAGGCGATGCTGCGCGCCTGGCTCGAAGAATGGCCGGCAGCGCCCCAGGAAATCACTGACGCCGAAAAATTGAGCCGGTTGTGGGACGCCCATCCCGAATTGAGGTGGTTATGAGCGACTACGCAGATATCCTGGTGCGCCTGCGCGCCGGTCTGATCGATGTTAATGGGTTGGTGTGGGAAAACAGCGAGCTGGATGAGTCCCTGCGGCAAGCCCTGGCGGACATGGCGCTGGCGGCGGGGAGCGAATACAGCCTTGGCGGCCTGGACGGCGCGCTGGTGACCAGCTTGCCGGTGCAGCATTTCGCCACGCTGGTGCGCGGTGCGGCGGCCTACGCCTTACTCTGGCGGGCGGCAGAACGCGTGGATGCCTTTAGCGCCCGACCCCATTTACCTGCTGAGGTGCTGGCAGCGGCGGCGGCTTTGTTGGCGCGTTTTGAGGTTGCCATGACTTATCTGGCGGCATTGCGGGCTGCCGGGCTGCAAACATCCGCTGTCCCGCCGTATCCGGATGGGAATGAAAGCACCCAACCCGGCTGGCAGCTACCTGACGCGTCGGATGGGGCGGGAGGGTAACCCATGTATTCGTTATTTTTCGCGGACGAAAAGCAACAGGATCCGCTTTACCTGCAAGGCATAGGTGTAGTCCCGCCGGTACGCGGCGCCGCTCGCCAACCCAGGCCGGATCAGCTCGCGGGCGGGTTGGTGGAAGAAGTGCTGACCCTTGAATGCAAAAATGGCGATATTCGCGGGCTGGTCACCTGGTTGGAGCAGCATCTGGCTCAGGCCAGGGCCGGTAATCCACCGCTGCACCTGTGGATCCAGGCGGATCAAGGCACGGCGCCGGTGGGCGCACAGGTGCAGCGGTGGAATTACTCGGCGGCGGAACGCTGGACCGTCTGCACGGCTACCAGGGCTTGCGCTTGCGTTTGGCCCGAGCCAATTGGCTGACAGAGTTGCCAACGCCTGTCCCGCTGCAAAATGCCAATGGGTCCGATAACACGATTGGCTTAAGCCTGTCGAACCATACGGACGGAGATGCCGGGCATGTCAATTATTGTGACGTGCTGGGCAGCGAAATTCGCGGGTCACAGCCGCTGCCGGTGCACTTAACGCTGGATGTTGGCAACGAACCGGTCAGACGACTGGGAAAAATTGTGATTTCGGGCGGAGCAGACCTGTGGGATGCCAACGGTAGTTTTGACCATGTACTGGAAGGCGAGTCAGCCAGCGCAGGCGCCGGGTGCACCGACATGAGCAGCATCTCCAACCTGACCGCCAGCGGCGGCGTCTACCAGAATTTTCAGTGGAGCGCCGTAGTGGAGACACCCGTGTGCCGTTGGACGATCGATACAGCCCGGCTGAATTGGCTGAAAGGCCGCGGGTTGCGGCCGGTGGCGCGCTTTCACACGCCGCCGCCAGCCAATACCCGCTGGCGCTGGAAAATTTTGCCGACAGGCGGCAGCGAAATCCTGGATCAATCTACCTCGGCAGTGCTGGACGCAGCCAGCCGCCTGCAGGTGCTGCCAGCCTTCTTCCCACCGCTGCAAACCAACCTGGCGCCGTTCACTGCATTTGTCCTGGAAGGCTGGCTGGAATGTCCGTTCGCCGGAACCAAACAAATCGACCTGGATTTCATTCAACTTTTTCCGCTGGAGAATTTTGCTAATTTCCAGCCGGTTAGCGGCCTGGACCAGGAACACAGCCTGATCATGGACTGGCCCAGCAGCGAACTATACACCGCGGACAGCGCCACTGGAAATAAATCCATAACCCACCTGGTCTCGGGCGCGCCCATGATTCTATATCCGGGATGCAACCATCGCATTTACCTGTTGTATGAAACGAATTCAGGCTTTTTGATCTCGGATACAGCCCAACTGCGGATGACAGCAGGCGCGCGCTGGATCAATCCTTAGGAGGCAGGATGGAAAAGATGAGCGTCAGGCTGGCGCAGCGCGATTTTTCGGCCGGGTTGCAACCGGCGTTGGATCTGCGAGTCGAACGGTTAACCTGGAAGGCTCTGGGCGGCCCGGCGGAAGCTGTTGTGACCGCGGCTGAACCGTATCCGGGTTGGGCAGCGCAGTCCGGACAGTGGGCGTTGGATGCGCTGCGCCGGCCCGTGACCGTCACGAATCAGGCTGGCGAACATGCCTGGTGGGGTTATGTCCACCGGGTGGAGGTGGACCAGGACGGATTGCGGCTGGTTTATAACCTGGACGAGCTTGCCAATCGGGTATGTGTCCTATATTGGCAACAGGAACCGCAGTTGGAATGGAGCGGTGAACGCAGTTTCACCCCCTGGGTCGATGACCTGGAAAGCCAGAAAATTTACGGCGTCAAAGAACGCATTTTCCGGCTGCGCTCGATGGATGCGGCTGAGGCGCTGCGGGCGCGGGATGCGCTGCTGGCGCAGCACAGCCGGCCGCAGCCGCATCTGGCCGGCAGCCGGAGTGCCAAGCAGAAATCTCAGGTGCGCCTGGAGTGCCGCGGTTGGTGGGAAACGCTGACCTGGAAGATGGCCCGTTTTGACGACGGTTATGAAGGTTTTGTAAAACCAGCGCAATTAACCCAAGCCCTGGGACGCTCGGCGAGTCAGGATGCGCGAATTGCTCAGAGCTTTTGCACCGCTTACGGGAGTTGGATGTGCGGCGAGGCGGTGGTCAACATTCGGGCAGTGGGCGTTGCCACCGATCAGGTAGTCTGTGAACTTTGCGCCGATGCCAATGGGATACCTGGGGTCGTGCTAACCGGCGCGACGGTGGATGCCAGCCTGGTCAGTGGATCGCGCTGGTGGGTCAAGTTTTTGTTCGATCCCAGGGTGGAAATCCAGGCCAATACCCCCTACTGGCTGGTGTTTTCCCGCAGTGGAGCGTTGAGCACCGCCAACTACTATCAACTCTTTATGGACAATTCCAACAGCTATCCGAACGGCAAGCTGATGACCTGGAGCGGTACTGCCTGGCTCGATTCGGCCGGCGGATTGGGCGATGTCAATTTTTACACGACCGGATACACCGCCCGGTCTGCGCGGCTAGCCGAATTAGCTGCTCAAGGGAACGGCGGGCAGTTTTTGAGCGGCTTGCAGGTGCAAAGCGTCATCGGCGGTGACACCCTATTAAAACGGGAAGGCATTCTGGACTGCCGGGCAGAATTGGAGAGTCTGCTGGCGCAAGGCAGCGACAACGCAAGCCGGCTCCTGGTGCAAATCGAGGCCGACCGGCGGTTAGTGATCTATGATCAGCCGGCTGAGGACGCCTGGCGTTATAGCCTGGATGGCAGCGGGGTGCTGCGCACACGCAGCGGGCGGGCAGCCTGGAGTCACGACCCGCTTGCCGGGCAGCGCGTCTGGCTGGCGAACAACTGGCTGGAAGCGCAGCCTTTGATTCAGGTTGTGGATTGGACGCCGGAGCGCGGGCTGGCCGTAACCTGGTAGTTCGTGCGTGATCTCGCTGGTTCCTGAAGCGGGCTGTAGGAGACCTTCGATCAGTCAGCGCACTCGGTCGATCACAGATCGCCCTGCCCACAGGGCACCCTGTGGGTGCGGGCGGAGACCGGTGCGATCAGGTGCATTGTTTATTGATCGGCTTTGATCATCTGCCGTAGCAGCGACAGGGAAGCCTGCAACGCCCGGGCGCGGTGGCTGATTTGATTTTTGCGTTCCTCCGGGAGTTCGGCCATGGTCGCATCCTCGGCAGGGATAAAGAAGATCGGGTCGTAGCCGAAACCGTTATGCCCGCGCTCTTTAGTAATGATAAAACCGTCGCAGCGCCCTTCGGTGGTGTGCAAGGCGCCGCCTGGCTCGGCGACTGCCACGGTACAATGAAAGTGAGCCGGCCAGCCTGGCGCGTCCGGCGGCACGGGGATGTTGCTCAAGGTGTGAATCAGGAGCGCGCGCCGGTCTGCGTCCGATGCGCCGGGGTTGGGGGAAAAGCGGGCCGAATGCAAGCCGGGAGCGCCGTTAAGCGCATCCACTTCCAGGCCGGAATCGTCCGCCAGGGTCAGCAGGCCACTGGCCTGGCAGTAAGCTCGCGCCTTCAAAGCGGCATTCTCCGCATATGTGGCGCCGGTTTCATCCACCTGGATCTCCAGGCCAAGGTCGGCGGGCAGCACCAGTTCCACCGGCAAGCCGGCGAGGACGGCTTGAATTTCACGCAGTTTTCCGCGATTCGAACTGGCGATCAATAGTCGCATGGTTGAATTCCTTTAATATTAATAAAATTAATCTTAATTAATTGACATGTCTGAATCGCTATGCTATAATTTTCGTATTCGGTATTATAACTACAAACCAGTTCCAGTGACTCTTCCCCGTTATCCACTACGTATTAATGTTGGCTTTTTAGTTCACCAGCCAATTGGCACCAGCCATGATTTCACTTTTGAGTTCCCGGCGGTCCAATTATCTTCTGACTTTGAACTGACGCAGTTTAACGGGACAGCTCATATAAGCCGCACGCCGCAAGGACTGCTGGTAGAGGCGGACTTTTCCGGGAATCTCTTGCTCGAGTGTGTGCGCTGCCTGGACGAGTACCACCAGTCCATTTCCGCCAATTTTGCAGAACTGTTTTCTTTTCGTTACCGCCGCGATGCAGAATCGGAACTGTTTATACCCGAAGACGGACATATTGATCTGGCGCTGCTGGCGCGCGATTACCTGCTCCTCGAGCAGCCGATCAAACCAATTTGCCGACCGGAGTGCAAAGGGCTTTGTTTCTACTGCGGAGTCAACCTCAACGAGACGGTTTGCGAACATCAGGCCCAGCTCGTCGAAGAGTAATCGACCGAATCTAGCCTTAGGGGATTTCCAATTATTTCCAACCAACTAAAGACACCAGGTGGCAAACCCGGCCCGTAAGGGCTAAACGGGAAAGCGCAGCGAACCAGGCGGCGTCCATTCTGGATTCCAGAACACAGGCAGGTTTAGGAAGCACTATCTAATCGGTATTCATGTGGGGGTTCACAGTAGAGGAGGGTGGTAGTGACAAATCCGGGTAGGCTCAAACGTAGTTCAGAAATTCTCAGTCTGCTGTTGGAGAAAGCCGATGTTCAGGGCTACCTGACCACCGATGACCTGATCGAAGTGTATCCGGATGTGAGTCAGGATGCCGAGCGGTTGCAGGCGATGGTGATTGCGCTGCGTCGCCGTGGGGTGGATTTTCTCGACCACGAGTCCGAACCCTCTTTAAAAGATGAGGATCCGTTGATCGATGTGGAATCGGACATGGAGCCGTTTACCAGCATCGAATCGATTTCCAGTGACGATACGATTGGCCTGTACCTGAAAGAAATGTCGCGGGTGGCGCTGCTCTCGTGTGAAGAAGAATTAGATTTGGCCCGCCGCATCGAGCGCGGGCGTTATGCGCATCGCGCGGTGGAACGCCTGAATGGACGCGCCTCAGCGGTGCGCCGGCAGGAGTTGGACCAGCAATTTGCGGATGGTCAGCTGGCCCGCGAGCACCTGATAAAGGCCAATACCCGCCTGGTGGTCAGCATTGCCAAGCGGTACATCGGGCGCGGCGTCCCCTTCCTGGACTTGATTCAAGAAGGCAACCTTGGCTTGATGAAAGCGGTCGAAAAATACGAATACCGGCGCGGTTTCCGTTTCTCGACCTATGCCACCTGGTGGATCCGCCAGACCATCACCCGCTCGATTGCCGACCAGGGACGCACGATCCGCGTACCGGTGCACATGGTTGACCGCATCCGTCAGTTGTACCGCCTGACCCATGAGCTGGAACAAAAACTGGGCCGCATCCCCAACACCGAGGAACTGGCGGCTGAAATGAACGTGCCGGTCACCAAGGTGGATTGGATGCTGCGCGTTTCGTGGCTGCCACTCTCGTTGGAGAGCCCGATCAACGACGACGAAGAAGACTCAGAGTTGGGCATGTTTGTCGAAGACCAGTTGACGCCGTCGCCCATCCAGAGCGCGTACACCAAAATGCTGCGCGAGAAGATCGAATCTGTACTGGAGACGCTGCCGCCGCGCGAAGCGCGGATTCTGCGGCTGCGCTTTGGCCTGGAAAACGGGCATACTTACACCCTGGAAGAAGTCGGTCAGAAATTTGGCCTTACTCGCGAACGCATCCGTCAAATCGAGAGCAAAGCCTTGCGCCGCTTACGCCATCCGCGCCGTTCGCGCCAACTGAAAGAGTATTTATAGGTGATTGTTAAAGGAAGAATGATAGGCCAGTAGATCCTGCTGGCCTTTTTCATTTATGAGCAACTATTGGTAAAATAAGAGGAGGAGCTTTATCAATCCCGCTTATGAACATCATTCCGACTGACATCCCCGGCCCGGTCATCATCGAGCCTAAAATTTTCGGTGACGACCGCGGTTTCGTCATGGAAACTTACCAGCAACGCAACTTTGCAGCCGCCGGTCTGCCGACTGACTTTGCCCAGGATAACCATTCGGGCAGCCGCAAAGGCATTTTGCGCGGCTTGCATTACCAGTTGGTTAAGCCGCAGGGCAAATTGGTGCGGGTGGTGGTCGGTGAGGTGTACGACGTGGCGGTTGACCTGCGCCGTTCATCCCCATATTTTGGCCGCTGGGTTGGTTTGCGGCTTTCGGCAGAGAACAAGCGCATATTTTGGGTTCCACCCGGGTTTGGCCACGCATTCTATGTGTTGAGCGATTGGGCCGAGTTCCTTTACAAGGTCACTGATTTTTACGCGCCCGAATTGGAGCGTACCATCCTGTGGAATGACCCGCAGATCGGCATTGATTGGCCGCTGGTGGATGGTCAATCCCCGCTGATGTCAGCCAAGGATGCTGCGGGCGCGCTTTTGAGCCAGGCTGAAACATTCGATTAGGGGAATTCAGGAGACTGGATGAAAAATATTTTAGTCACCGGCGGCGCCGGGTTTATCGGGTCAAATTTCGTTCGTTACCTGTTGCAATCCGAGCCTGATGTACAGGTGGTTAACCTGGACGCGCTGACCTATGCCGGCAGCCAGGAGAATTTAACCGACTTACCTTCGCCGGAACGCCATATATTTATTCAGGGCAACATCTGCGACCGCGCACTGGTGGATGACCTGCTGCAGCGCTACACGATAGACACCATCGCCCATTTTGCTGCCGAGACCCACGTGGACCGGTCGATTGTGGACCCCGGAACGTTCATTCAGACCAACATTGTGGGAACTTTTACCCTGCTGGAAGCAGCCCGCAGCGCCTGGATGGTCGAAAAACTTCTTCCGCTGGAGCAGGTGCATTTCCACCATGTTTCCACCGACGAGGTATACGGCACACTGGCGCCCGGAGAGCCTTCGTTTACCGAGACCACACCCTACGCCCCGCGCAGCCCGTACGCTGCTTCCAAGGCTGCCAGCGACCACCTGGTGCGTTCGTACAGCACAACCTATGGGCTGCCCATCACCATTACCAATTGTTCCAACAACTACGGCCCGAATCAGTTCCCTGAAAAGCTGATCCCGTTGATGGTACTGCACGCCCGTGATGGCAAACCGCTGCCGGTGTACGGCGACGGGCAGCAAGTGCGCGACTGGCTGTATGTGGAAGATCACTGCGATGCCATCTGGCAGGTGATTCAAAAGGGACGCACCGGTGAAACGTATGCGGTCGGCGGTGACAACCAGCCGCTCAACCTGGAAATCGTCAACACCATTTGTCACATCATGGATGAGCTGCAACCGGACTCGCCTTACTATCCGCACAGCCAGTTAATCCAGTTTGTGGCCGACCGCCCGGGTCATGACCGGCGCTATTCCATCGACATTAACAAGATCCACTCTGAACTGGGTTGGCGACCGCGCCAATCGCTGGAAACCGGCCTGCACGAGACGGTGCGCTGGTACCTGGAGCATCCAGATTGGGTGCAGGCGGTGGCGCAGCAGCCCGATTACCAGGGCTGGATTCAGAAGAATTACACCAATCGGGCGGAGGGGATCAAATGAAAGGAATCATTCTGGCGGGAGGTAAAGGCACGCGGCTGTACCCGATTACGATTGGCGTCAGCAAGCAAATGCTGCCGGTGTATGACAAGCCGATGATTTACTACCCACTCTCGATGTTGATGCTGGCGGGAATTCGCGAGATACTGATCATCAGCACGCCTGAGGATTTGCCAGGGTACCGCCGGCTGTTGGGCAGCGGCGCACAGTGGGGCTTACGCTTTGAATACGTAGAGCAGGCTGAACCACGCGGCCTGGCAGAAGCCTTTATCATCGGGGCGGAGTTTATTTCCGGCGAACCGGTGTGCATGATTCTTGGCGACAATTTATTCTACGGGCACGGGCTGCCGACAACGCTGCAAAGGGCGGCAGGATTAACGGATGGGGCGGTGGTGTTTGCATACCCGGTGCGCGATCCGGAACGGTATGGCGTGGTCGAGTTCGATGCCAACTACAACGCCGTCAGCCTGGAAGAAAAACCCAAACAGCCGCGCTCACATTATGCTGTCCCTGGCATCTATTTTTACGACCGGCATGTTGCAGAGCGTGCGCGGGGGCTGAAACCCTCACCGCGCGGCGAACTGGAGATCACAGACCTCAACAAACTCTACCTGGCCGATGGCATGCTGCAGGTGCAGGTGCTGGGGCGGGGCGTGGCCTGGCTGGACGCCGGCACGCATGAGTCGCTGCTGCAGGCGGCTACCTTTGTTCAGACGGTTGAAGAACGCCAGGGGATGATGATTTCGTGCCCCGAGGAAATCGCCTATCGCATGGGGTTTATTGATGTCGACCAGTTGCGCAAAGAAGCGGTAAGGATGGCGGGCAACAGCTACGGTGCGTACCTGCTGCGTCTGGCAGATGAAAAGGTGGAATAAGGTATGACCGATTCCTTCGACCCGCAGAATGATTTTGACGCGTTTTATTATGCAAAGGGATGCGGTTCTCCTTACGAACGCAACGAACGCTGGTTAGCGTTTTTTCAAGGGATCGCCGATCAGATTATTGCAGATCTGCAGCCTAAAAACGTGTTGGATGCGGGATGTGCAAAGGGTTTTCTGGTAGAGGGATTACGAAATCGCGGGGTTGAAGCATGGGGCATCGATATTTCCGAGTATGCCATCCAAGAAGTGTTCGATACCATCAAACCTTATTGCAAAGTGGGGTCTATTACTGACCCATTCCCGCAGAAATATGATCTGATCGTTACCATAGAAGTCGTGGAACATATGCCAGCTGAGATGGGGAAAAAAGCGATTGCGAACATGTGCGCGCACACCGATCGTGTTCTTTTTTCATCGACCCCCTTTGATTACAAAGAAACAACTCATTTTAACGTTCAACCACCCGAATACTGGGCAAGGGAATTTGCCCGTCATGGTTTCTTCAGGGATGTGGATTTTGATGCCAGTTTTATTACTTCCTGGGCTGTGTGTTTTAAGAAGGTTGACCTACCGCTACATCAATTAACTTATGATTACGAACGCCGGTTTTGGCCGGTTGCCTTGGAAAATGCAGAGCTAAGGTTACTATCCAATGAACTGCGAAAACAAGTACAGGGACAGGAACTGCAAGTCCATTTGCTTAGGAAAATAATTCAAGTTTTAGAGCAGCTTGACCAAGAGGCTGTTTTGGAGCAGGATCAGCCTGATATGGATGCCAACCCGTTCATCGTAAAATTGGAGCAACTGATTGCAACGAACCGGCAATTACGGGTTGATCTTCAGGACAGAATGAAAGCCTTACATACCGAGGAGCTGCGGGCGGATGAATACCAAAAGCGCTGGGAAGCGCTGGAAGGCACCCGAACCTGGGAAATTCTTACTGTGCTAAAAAAATTCAGATCACCTGGACCTGGTCGGGAGTAAACTGTCGTATGCGGATTCTCCTTTTTGGTAAAAATGGGCAACTTGGCTGGGAACTTAACCGCAGCCTGATCACGCTGGGCGATTTAACCGTCATTGATTACCCGAATGTCGATTTCAACCAGCCGCAAGCTCTGCCCGATATCGTACGAGCAGCCAGGCCGGATGTAATCATCAACGCGGTCGCATATACCAATGTGGACAAGGCCGAAAGCGAGCCGGATGTTGCCCGGCGGGTGAACGCCGATGCAGTCGCTGAAATGGCGCGCGAGGCCAAGAAACTGGATGCCCTGCTGGTTCATTTTTCTACCGATTATGTGTTCGATGGGACGAAGGGCGAGCCGTATGTTGAAACGGATACACCCAACCCACTGAATGTGTACGGCAAGACCAAGCTGGCAGGGGAAGAAGCAGCGGCACTCGCGGGAAAATATTTGATCTTTCGCACCAGTTGGGTTTACAGCAACCGAACAGGCGGATTTGTGAGCAAGGTTTTGGAGTGGGCGAAGACCCAGACTGAATTGCGGATTGTGGATGATCAGATTGGCAGCCCGACCTGGAGCCGAATGTTGGCTGAAGTGACGAGTCAATTGCTGGCCAGGTATGGCATGGATCCATCCTGGGTTCTCGAGCGGCAAGGGCTTTATCACCTGGCAGGGGCTGGTGCGGTCAGCCGGTATGATTGGGTGAAGGAGATCCTCAAGGCGGTTGGCAGGGATGATGTTATGGTGGTTCCCGCAAAAACAGCGGAATTTCCCACACCTGCTGTGCGCCCCTTATTTTCTGCTTTAGATTGCAGTATGTTTAGTGCAAGGTTTGGGATAGGACTTCCCGATTGGCGCACTACTGCCGGCTTTGTGATGGAAGGAATAACCTCCCCAAACCAGGCCGCCATAAAAAAACCTCCTGCCGGAAATTTTGAACAGGCAGTCAAGGATTATTTAGAACCGTACGAGAACAACTTTAATTATGAAATAATGCTCCATGGGCACCTGGATGCCAGCAGGTTTTCGCCATGGATGAAGCAAGTTAATACCTACAAACCCATAAAGGGCTCGCGAATCCTCAGTTCCGGCTGCGGTTCAGGGGGAGATTTATATGAGTTCTCCAAGCGCAGTGCAAAAGAAATCATTGGCGTTGAAGTGGATTTTCAACTGGCAAGATTGGCCAAACTCCGACTAAAACAGGAGAACCCTTCCATTCCTTCCCTTCTGGTGGATTATGCAGGAAGCGCGCTGCCGTTGAAGAGTGGCGCAGTGGATATTGTCCTAAGCCTGCATGTGTTGGAACATACCACCAATCCCCTTTTGTATTTACAGGAAAGCACTCGAATACTCTCGCCCAACGGCATACTGTTTTTGGATATTCCCAATCGATGTTTTGTCTTTGAGCAACACACAAATTTATTGCTCGTTCATTGGTTTCCGATGAGGTTGCGAAATTCACTCATAAAAATCCTTTTATTCCTGATCCCCACCTCAAAGGTTGACCTGCGTTATAAGCTAAGCACGCTGATTAATTTTTATTTTTTGTCACCGGGGCAAATTATCCGGATTATCCAGGGCATGGATGATATCGAAGTTATTGATTCATATTTGCATTCATATTCAGGATCCAAGGCGGCATTTCCTCGAGACTTTATAAAATTACTTTTTGGTTCGCTGATTGGAATGACGACGTACCGTTTGGTGGTAAGAAAGAAAGCGTCGGCGTAACCATTTACCTAATTAATCTTGCGATTTTGACCCTGGTTCGTTCCTGGTCGGGCGGGGTTTGCCGTCGGGAATCAAGAGATTCAGAAGCTAGGGAGAAAACGAACAACCCTGTTCTCGCGATAGAGACGGTCGTGCCTACGGGTAAACCCAGTGCGCCATTTATTTTAAAAATGATTTAGAATTTCTAGAAATCATTCAATCATTCATTATGAAAATTTATTTTGCTGTGGGAGAGGTGGGGATGAGCGATTTGTTAAGTCACTCGACATTAAAGATGCAGATTCTGTCATTAATTTCATCATTGGAGCCTAAATCACTTCTCGTTGTTGCTACCGACGATTTAATCTCCTTGATTCAGAATTTGTCCATGGGCATCCCCGTGGAAAAAGTAGACGACCCGACGCAAATCGATTCAACGCGACTGGATAAGGCGAGTTTGTTCATTATCGAAACACCCCTGGAGGACCCCATTGCCTCCCAGTTGATCGATCTGGCCAACCGCTTTCATGGCGATTTGTTATTGCTGCAATCATCTTCAAAGGAAAATGTGGGTAGGATTGCGCTTCCAGAAATAATTACCGGTTTACTCAGCAGCGGATTTAATAACAGGCTGGACCTTCCCTCGATGGTAGATGATTATTATGTCGCTCATCTGTCTCATGGGCCTGCATCTAAAAATTCTTCAGCGCAGTACGAGTTATCCACCTGGCATTTGGCAGAATTATCGACCAGGCAGCGTCAATTATTGATCCAACTGCGCCGGGAAGATTCTCAATTAAAAACACTGCTCGTTTCCCAACAGGAACAGTTATTTGAAACACAACGAAAAACTGCCCAGATTCTTTCTGAAATTGAGCAACAAAGAAAAGAAATGGTCAGACGGGCAGAAATAGCCGAGGAGCAGAGGGAATTTTGGAAAACCAAATGGCAGACCTTTGAAGCTTCACGCTCCTGGCGTTTCCTGAGTTTCTTACAAAAAGCCAAAAGCATTTTATTCAGTCCAATTCGCCTCGCAAAAAAAATAATTCATTTGTTCAAACTAAGCCTGATGGTGATCCGTGCTCAGGGATTACGCCGGTTTGTATTCCTCACTCGGGAGTACCTGAAAAATGGGTTTCGAAATTTAAAGAAAAGGCCGCGCGGTTCCGGACAAATAGCTGATCAATCCCGAATTTTCGAAATCGAAGCTGTAGAACCCCCGCCAACCATTCGTGAAAATACAGAGATGGTGGATATTGTTATCTGCATCCATAATGCGTTGGATGATGTGAAAGCGTGTTTACAATCTGTGTTGGCAAACACAACGCCGCCCTATCACATCATTCTGGTGGATGACGGAAGCGGCGAAGAAACCAAAAACTTCCTGATCGAATTTCAGCAAGGTAATCCATCCCTGGCATCTTTGTTACGCTCTGAACAACCCACGGGTTATACATTCGCGGCTAACCGAGGTTTACAGGCATCCATTGCGCCATTTGTCATTCTCTTAAACAGCGATACGATTGTCACACCTCAATGGGTGGTGAGGCTGGTGGCCTGCATGAAACATCAGCCGCGCGTGGGGATTGTCGGGCCATTATCCAATACCGCCTCATGGCAATCGGTACCTCGGATTGAGGATAACGGCGACTGGGCGAACAATCAGCTTCCTTCACATATAAGCGTCGATAAAATGGGAGAAATCATTGCTGAAAATTCGGCGCGGATGTACCCCTACATGCCTTTGCTCAACGGTTTTTGTTTATTGATCAATCGAGACGTAATCCAGGAAATCGGTTATTTCGATGAGGAGAATTTCGGGCCCGGTTATGGTGAGGAAGATGATTTTGTTCTGAGAGCAAGAAAAGCAAATTGGAAAACTTTCCTTGCCGATGATGTTTATGTTTATCATACCCAGTCGCGCAGCTATTCGAATGAGCGGCGCAAGGCGCTGTCAGAAAGAGCCGGGAAAGTCCTGCGAAATTTGCATGGCGAAGGTATGATCCATGAAGGTGTCCTTTATTGCTCCAAGGATCGCGTTCTCGAAGGAATTAGGGCGCGGGCCATGGCAGGCATCGACAAGAGCAATTGTATTGTCGAAGGCTCACGCTACCGGGGCAAGCGGATTTTATTTATCCTTCCCGTAAGTTCGCCCGGCGGTGGAGCCAATGTGGTCATTTTTGAAAGTCTGGCGATGATGAAAATGGGGGTACAAATCGAATTTTATAATCTGGAAATGAATCGGGAGCAATTCAAAGCAGCCTATCCCGATTTACCCATACCGGTGATCTATGGAAACATTACCGACCTAAAAAACATTATTCAAAATTACGACGCAGTGATTGCTACTTACAATCCGTCTGTTGGATGGATAAAGAAGAGCCTTCACGCCAAAAGCAATCCTGTTGTTGGATATTACGTACAAGGGTACGAACCTTTAATGTATCCGCAGGGAAGTTTTGATTATGAACAAGCAGTTAAATCCTATTCCCTTATTTCCAATATGGTCCGATTTACGAAGACGCTATGGACACAGCAAACGGTTCTGGATAACACCGGAATGGATTGTGAAGTCGCCGGGATAAGCGTCAACTTGCCTTTATTCCGCCCCCGTCCCCGCAAATTCTCAAGCGTCAGAAATCGGCCGATTCGGATCATGGCGATGATCAGGCCGGAAGCCCCATACCGGCAGCCGGCAGAAACCATGCAGGTGTTAAAACTGGCAGCAGAAAAATACGGCAGCCTGGTTGATATTTGCATTTTTGGCACCGATCTGGACAATCCGGGCTTTGTGTACCTCCCCCGAGAATTTCCCTGGCGGTTATTCGGTGTTTTACCCCAACAGAAAGTAGCCAATCTGTTGAATGAGGCCGATATATTTATCGATTTTTCATCTCATCAGGCAATGGGGTTGACCGCTCTGGAAGCGATGGCGTGTGGCGCCGCGGTAATCGTCCCACAAAATGGAGGCGCGGTCGAATTCGCGCGCCACGAAAAAAACAGCCTCATCTTTACGACCAATCATGTAGAAGCGGTCTGGCAGGCATTGCAGCGACTTATCGAGGATGATTCATTACGCGAAAATATTCAACGGACGGCAATTTGTGATTCCTGCCAGTATTATCCCGAAAAGCCTGCGCTGAACATTTTGAAATTCCTTTTTGGAGAACCTGAATGAAAAGATTGCGAATTCAAGTTCTCTATGAGCACGGGCCAGATTACCGGCCGTTTTCGAGCTCATACATTCGCCTGCTGCGTCCCCTCAGTCACCCGGGCCTGGCAGAAGAAGTGGACGTCGTCTTTACGCCCACCCTCTTGAATCGTCCCACGGATTTGGTAATCCTGGATCGCCTTGGCGGCAGACAGAATGTTTCTGTGGAAAGGGCGGAAAGATTCTTGAGCGGTATAAAAGATTTAGGCGCTCAATTCATATTTTTTGCCGATGACGATTTATCATCCCCTGCGGTTCTTTCGAAAGGGTACGCACCCACCGACACGCTTGTTTTTCGCCATTATCTGAAAACAGCTGACCTCACGGTGGTCACAACAGAGGCATTAAAAAGCAGGCTCGCCGTTCACCATTCACGCTGTGCCGTCATCCCCAATTATCTGGACGAAAGGCTCATCGTTCGGAGCCGGCGAAGGATCGCTCCCAATACCCCATTTGTGATCGGGTACATGGGAACCTCAACCCATAATGAAGATTTGGAAATGGTATTGCCAGCCCTCCATGAATTCCAAATCGCCCATCCGGAGGTGGTTTTTGAATTCATCGGCGTGCAAAATAATCAAAATTTCAAAAGACTTCCGCTGATCGATCATTTGAAATATCGGATCGTTGCACCGAAACACGATGAATCAGAATACCCGTTATTTGTACTCTGGTGGACTTCGTCCGTTAACTGGGATTTGGCCATTGCGCCCCTCCAGGAAAACGAATTTAACCAAAACAAATCCGACATCAAGTTTTTGGATTACTCTGCAAACGGCGTACCGGGGATATTCAGCGATATTTCGGTCTATCGCCCTACCGTTCAGTCTAAGGGGTTGCTGGTACCCAATACCGCCGAAGGCTGGTTAACGGCATTGAATTCAATGCATCGAGACAGCGATTTGCGTGAATCTACAGCCAGGAAGGCCTCTCAATATCTCTTTTCTGACCGGATTTTGCACAAAGGGATTTCAGAGTATAGAGAACTTTTATTAAATTGCTGAGACTGATTTTTTAATAGTGGGTTCGGAATTTCAAAACATATAGGCTTAATAAGACTGGCAAAATATTCTGCTATGCTAATTGCATCCCTCGATATTCCAGGATGGTTTCTTGAGGTGATCCGGCGCTTTTGATGACGCCGTGATCCAGCCACACAGCGCGCGTGCACAGCTTTTCGATCGTGTCCATATTGTGCGAGACCAGCAGAATGGTCGCGCCCATTTCAAAATACGATCTCATCCTGGCTTCGCTTTTTCGCTGAAAGGCTTCATCGCCGACTGACATGACCTCGTCCAGGATCAAAATATCGGGTTTGGAGTCGGTGGCTACGGCAAAGCCCAGTCGAGCCCACATGCCCGAGGAATAGGTCCGGATGGGCGCATCGATAAACTCGCCCAGTTCCGCGAAATCGATAATCCTTTCCGCTTTTTGGTCCATCTCCCTGCGAGTATAACCCAGGATTGCCCCATTAAGGTAAATATTCTCTCGCCCGGTCAATTCAGGATGAAAACCGGCGCCCAGTTCCAATAACGGCGCGACCTTCCCGCAAACCCACACCCGCCCAGAAGTCGGCGTGAGAACGCGGGAGATTAATTTGAGCAGCGTACTTTTTCCAGCGCCGTTGTGGCCGATCAGCCCGACGATTTCCCCACGATTAATGGTCAGTGAGACATTGTGCAGCGCCAGAAACTTCTCATATTTCACCCGGCGTTGCGCCCAGCGGATCACATATTCCTTCAATGTACCGATGCGCTCGTGCGGTACGCGGTAAGCGACCGAGACATTTTCCAGGCGAATAGCTGCGGTGTGGTCAGATGGTTCCATGTGCTACGCCCGGTAGGCGAACTCCTTGGATTTGTAGGAAAAAATAACCCAACCGACGACCAGCACCACTAAGGAGAAGGCGGCAGCAGGAACCAAATCTGCTGAAGCCGGCAGCTCGCCGTCAAGGACGGCGTAACGGAATAATTTCACGAAATAATACATGGGATTTAATTTAAACACCCATAAGAATTGGTCTGGAACGACTGTTTCCGGATAGATAATCGGGGTCAGATACATCCAGGCGGTCAGGATGATTTGGTACATTTCAACCACGTCCGGGAAGTAAATACCCATCGCGGATAATAGCAACCCGACACCGAGGGAAAATGCGATCAGGAGCAGCAGCACGAGCGGGAAGGTAATTACGGTCCAGGGTAAGTTCTTTTCAATCACCAGGATGATTGCCAGGAGCGGCACCAGCGAAAAGAGCCAGTTAACCACGCCAGTGAACATAGACGAAATGGCAAAGGTGGCGCGCGGGATGTAAATGCGTTGGAATAAACCGCCGCCCCACACTAGGCTATTCATGCAGGCGGTGGTGGTCTGCGAGAAAAAATTCCATACAATCAAGCCGCTTAATACAAATGTCGAATAGCTACCGGCCGTCTCGAAGCGAAATATTTTTGAAAAAGCGAAAGTCAACACCAACATCATACCCAACGGGTTGAGCATCGTCCAGGCGATGCCCAACACCGAGCGTTTATACCGTGTTAAAATATCGCGGCGGGTTAATTGATAAACCAACTCGCGATATTTAAACGCCTCGCGCAATTCATCAATCGCGGGGGATATTTTGGATGCGCTGTCGTAGATGGTATGATCTGAGTTCATTTGGGATTTTAGGACAGGTTTAATTGTTTCTTATTTTACTTGGATATAGTCCAATTCGCAGTATTGCGAATCTCGAAAACCCATACTGCATCCTGGTGGTAAATGGGAAGGTAATAACCGCTCGCGATCAATTCGTCCGGGTTGAGAACGATATTCCCGCCGCTATTTACCCCTCCATTTTTTTGGCCAATGAAGGCATAATTTATCCCTCTTGCCTTCAATTCGGCAAGAAAGTCGGGATGGGTAAAACCTTTGCTTTCGGCTAACAATCGTAAATAATTGATAGATTGAGCGTAATCCAGACTTGGGCCTTGCTCGGTTCCATAGAGCATGGGTGGTGCGCTGGTTTGCCTACCGGTAAGAGTTGGTAACCACCAGCCGGCATCTGACCCAACCAACGTCGATCCCCCATAAGCCAAAAAAGAATTTACGAGTATTCGAGCGTCAGCTGGAAGGTTTTCTCGGATCCAACCAGCTGCCCTCAGGTCAGCACGAGTAGCAAGAGCATAGGTGTCGGGTTGAGCATCCAGGAGCCGGCTTTTACCCGCAACCAGTGAAATCGCAATAATCAGGATTGCAATCACCGCCTGGGTCAGCTTAGGCCACTTTTCACAAGGTTTTTCAATCAGCCATCCAACCGCTGCGCCAATAAATATGCCTGCAGGGATATACATCGCAATAAAAACCGCAAAATTACTGAGGGCGCCTGTCCCAGGCAGACTGAGTATGGCGGGATTGGCGAGCAGCAATATTACAAGCCACCAACCCAGCATAATGCCACCCCCCTTTTCTTTTCGCCACAGGCCATAGATGATCGCCAGCAGAAGGATCAGCCATAAATAAGCCGGCATGTAATTGGTAAAATACCCGATAGAATTGTATTGTTGGGTAAAATCACCCACGCTGCCGGCAGGAGTAGCAACTTGTTGAGACATGTGGTTAAACAGACGCCCGCCATAGATCTTTAGAAACCATGGCAGGATAAACAGCGCACCGGCGCCTCCGGCTGTACCCCAAATGGCGACCTGTGACCGCCAATTGTCTTTTCGGGTATAGGCAATCATCAAGATCGGCACAAACGCCAGGAAGAAAACGGCGACTCTGTAATGAGTTAAAGCCAATCCCGCTGCCAAGAACCCGATTAGGATGGCTTCCGTGGGGCTGTAGGTTGCATTTTCCACCGCCTCCCAGGTTGCCAGGATCAGGAATGGTAATACAACCTGACCCGCTAACTGTGTATAACGGCTCCAGTTAACATAAAACATGGGCAAGAAAGAGATTAAACCAGCCACAACTAGAGCAAAGATTCCAGCCCAACGATTTCGCTTTGCCATTTTCCAAGCCAGCCCGTAAATGCCAATTACCGCAAAAATATTCATTAATTGACCAACCGCCAGGGTTGCTTCTGGCGAAGTTGCCCCGGTTAACCAGGCGAACACAGCAACCGCTGAATGAAATCCGAAATGATAATTCATCGATAACATTTCAGCATAAGGACGCCATGAATCAAACAGTCCGCCATTGTCAAGCATTAACTGTGCAATCATCGTGTGATGGATTGTGTCGCCCCACATGGGCAGAGGTAATGCGCGAATTGCCCAGAAGCGGGTGAAAATAATTACCAAAATGACGATCGCGCTGGTGATCGTTGGAATGTCATTGACCTTAAATGGATGCTTGAACGAGAATTTTGGCAGGGGCCGGCCAGCCCTGTACCAACGAACCACTAGATAAATTACCCCAACCGCCCCGGGAAAGATTGCATAATACACCCCTAATTGAAGCTTTATAATCCGGGTAAGGAGCATCAAAACAGGGTAGAGCGATACACTGATAGCAACCGACCCAGAAACCTTGACCAATAACGGCCAATCTGAGGTGCTTTTTCGGAATAACAAAAGCAGCCCGTAACCGGGTATAAGGAAAAGGTAGATTGCAGCCAAAAGCCACATCAACCAAGTTGCTCCCTGGCGGATAAGCCCCCAGGCCAATTTGACCGGATCATATAACGGCGTGAAGGCGAGCTGCGCCAATACCGGTGAATTGTCCTTGTAGAGGGTGCCGTCTTGATACGTTTCCAGGCCGGCGGTGCCGATCCCCAGCGGTTCCAGTGAAATGGTTGCCAGCTCTATATAGTAATCCTGCATGTAGGAAGCCAGGGGCGAATCGAGCGGAATGGAATAATAACTGTCATTGGAGCCGGGTTCAAGCGTCAGGCTGCCGCTGGCCAGTAGCTTGGTCTTGAACGGCGAATCATAGAGCGATAGGTTTACTGTCTGCGGAGCGTTATTCTGAGTAGAAAAATACAGGCGAATCCCGGTCAGCCCGTCATGCCGGCTAGTAAAGGTTTGGCCAAGCGAGACGGACGCTTGGATAGAAAATTGGGTGTTAAGAACGTTGCTTTGGCCAGATGTAGCAACCGGTGAGCAGGCGGATAAAACCAGGATCAATATAAATATCCCGATGAGCAGGATTTTTTGCTTTTTAATCATATGTTTGTCACGTATAATGGCTGTGTGAGGGTGATGAATATAATCCCAAGTATATCTTAATTGCTGGCTGGCTTTATAAACGCGAATTTTCGTTCTTACGGCATTAGATTTCCATATCCGCTGAACCACCCTCATTCAAAACCGCATGCCCCTCTCTCTCCTCTCCCCCCCCATCCTTATTATCACCGGCGCCAAAGGCGACACGCGTCGCTACCGGGTGTTTCATCTGTACCAACAGTTGCGCTTGGCGGGGGGAGAAGTCTTTGCATTCCACATATCCGATGCCAGGGCCATCTCGCAGGCAGAGAAATGCCGGGTGCTGGTACTGCACCGCGTTCCTTATGACTCAATTGTCGCCCGCCTGATCGATTCCGTCCGGCGCCGTGCTGGGCTGGTTCTGGTTGACCATGATGATCTTATTTTCGATCCGGCTGCCTTCCAATGGATCGACAGCCCGGATTTCCAGGATCCAATACGCGTACAGCTCTACCAAAAGGAGATGAAACGCCAGAAGCAGACTGTCTTGCTTAGCGATGGAGTTGTCACTTCCACAGATTATCTGGCTGAAGTTGTGCGCAAGACCGGCAAGCCCGCCTGGGTGCATCGCAACGCCGCCAACCTGGAAATGATCGAAAATTCTACCCGGGCGTTGATGCAGAAACGGCAGCTGGACGGCAAATATGTGATTGGTTACGCCAGCGGTACGCCTACTCACAACCGCGACTTTGCAATGATTGCGCCAGGCCTGATGGAAACGTTGAAGGCCTTTCCTGAGGCGGAATTATGGATCATCGGGCACCTTGACTTGACACCCGACTGGCAGCCGTTCGAGAATCGCGTACGCAGCTTCAAATCGGTTCCCTGGCGCGAACTTCCCTTCTGGCTGACACAAATTGACGTGAACCTTGCACCGCTGGTGCTTGACAATCCGTTTTCGCAATCCAAGAGCGAAATCAAATTTATGGAAGCGGCGCTGGTAAGTGTGCCAACCATTGCCAGTCCGACCGACGCCTTTGCGTTCGCCATTCGTCCAAGTGAGAACGGGCTGCTGGCACGCACCGCTGGAGATTGGCAGGCTGCGTTGGCGGCTTTGGCTGATCCGGCACGGCGGGCTGCCTTGGGCGCAGTGGCGCGGAATGATGCACTTACGCTGTACACCCCGCAATGCCGGGCGCAGCAAGCGGTGGAGCTGTTAAATCAAATCGCAGCTCATTTTGGGCGGGCCGACCAATGGCAGTTCTCAACCATTCCCAGCGAGCCCTTGGAGCGATATAATTGGCCTGTAGCTTGGGAAAATGCACCATCCCTGGCGAAAATGGGATTGTATTCATTACAATCCCGGGGGGTATTGACTTTGCTCAAACAACTCTGGATCACACTGCGGCGTATTGCAGCCCGCTGGGTCCCGTACCGGTAAAATTTCATGGACCTTTCAGTCTGCATCGTTTCCTTCAATACCCGCGACCTGTTGCGAGACTGTTTGAATTCGCTGTATTCCAGCTCTACACGGTATTCTTATGAAGTGGTCATTACGGATAACGGTTCCAGCGATGGCAGCCAGGAAATGCTGGCAGCAGAGTTTTCACGGGTGCAGGTTATTAGGAATGACACCAACCTGGGGTATACCCGGCCGATGAACCAGGCGCTGCAAGCTGGCGCTGGGCGATACTTAATGCAACTAAACCCAGACACGCTACTGCATCCCGGGTTGATCGACACGCTGGTGGATTATATGGATGCCAACCCGCAGGTTGGGATTTGCACGCCAAAGGTGCTCAACAGCGACGGGACGCTGCAAAAACAATGTCGCCGCTCAGCTGCCCGCCCATGGGATGCTATCTCATACATTCTGGGCCTATCCCGGTTGTTTCCCGGCAGCCGCTTTTTTGGCCGTTACCTGATGGAATATTTACCCGATGACCAGATCGCTGAAGTTGAAGCCGTTTCCGGTTCGTGCATGCTCATCCGCCGCGCGGTGATCGAGCAAATCGGTTACCTGGACGAACAGTTCTTTGCCTACCAGGAAGACGCGGAATTCTGTTTTCGGGCGCGTAAGGCTGCCTGGAAGATTTTTTTTGTCCCCCAGGCGCAGATCACGCACTATGGCGGGCAGGGCGGGTCGCGGGTCGTCCCTTACCGCGGGATTTACGCCTGGCACCATTCTTTCTACCTGTATTACCGCAAGCATCTAGCGCGCGAATACTTCTTCCTGATAAACGGACTGGTTTACCTGGGAATCGGTATAAAATTATTATTTACTTTGTTGATTAATGCTGTGCGCAAAGAAAAAATAGTCGGGAGCAAAAAGCCTTAGCATTTAACTGCGCCAACCTCCACGGCTGCCATTTCTACCAGTTCATTCAGATGCGCCGCTACAGCCGGGGTGAGTCCAAGAGACGTTTCGATGCTCTCAGGTTGCATGCCCAGCACGACTACCTTTGGCGGGTAGATATCAGTCAGGCGGGCGGTGAAAAGCAGTTCCGGCAGACCAATTTCATGCGGCGAGGTCTTGAGCGCCAGGTAGGCCGGTACCTGGTCGCCTTCCAAGCGAGCAATGCTGCCAGGTGTCTTGCCCAATCTGGCAGCATCGATAATGACCAGATGATCCACGCCTTCCAAAAATTGGAGGAGATCCAGGCCGCAGGTACCCCCATCTACAACCTGGACCTCCTCGGGCAGCATGTACCGTTCTTCGAGTAGTTGGATGGCGCGAATGCCTACCCCGTCATCCGTGAGGAGCAGGTTGCCAATGCCAAGAACCAAGGTTTTCGTCATTTACCGCTAATCCGCCACGATGACTTTCGTGATTTCCTTTCCTTCCGGGTCGAGCACGTGTACAGCGCAGGCCATGCAAGGGTCAAACGAATGGATGGTGCGCAAAATTTCCACTGGTTGGTTGGGATCAGCCACCGGCGTCCCGACCAACGCGGCTTCGTATGCGCCCGGCACGCCGTTGGCATCACGCGGCGATCCGTTCCAGGTGGAGGGCACAATCGCCTGGTAATTGGCGATCTTGCCGTCTTTGATGTGAATCCAATGTCCGAGCGCGCCGCGCGGAGCTTCGGTCCAGCCCCAGCCCATGGCTTCAGCCGGCCAGGTGGACGGCGCCCAGTGGTCATTTTCGTGGATGCGCAGGTCGCCGGCAGCGATATTGGCCGCCAGTTCGTTCGTCCATCCAGCCAACTGCTCCGCCAGCACCATCGTTTCCACGCAGCGGGCAGCAACGCGCCCCAGGGTTGAGAATAAAACCGTAGCGGGTGCATTCAATTTATTCAACACCGCATCCACCCAGAATTTCACCCGCTCGTGGCCTGAAGCGTAGGCGATCAACATGCGCGCCAGCGGCCCGACTTCCATCGATTTGTCATCGTAGCGTGGTGCTTTAAGCCAGGAGTACTTACCTTCGACCTCGAGGAACTCGTAAGGCGGTTTGGGGCCGGTGTAATTGGGATTGGTCTGACCTTCCGCCGGGTGCATGGCTTTCGATTCGTCTTCGTATTTGAACCAGGAGTGCGTGACATATTCTGTGATGCTGGCTGGATCGAGCGGGTGCACCGTGCTCAGATCGCGGTCAAGGATCACGCCGCGCGGGATGAACAGGTCGCTGGCTTTGTTGGGGTCAAAATCGTCGATCAGTGGGAAGTCGCCATAGGACATGAAGTTGCCCAGGCCTTCGCCGACTGTGGTCCAATCCAGGTAGAAGGGAGCGACCGCCAGGACATCCGGCAGATAGACTTTTTCGACGAATTCTTTGGCTTTGGCGAACAAAGCCTGTAAGTGTGCTATCTTGTCGGCATTGATGGCTGCCTGGCTGTTGGGGTCCACTGGGATGGACATACCGCCTACCAGGTAGGTCTGCAGGTGCGGGTTCTTGGCGCCCAGAATGGCATGTGCCTTGATCACCTCGCGCTGCCAGTCCAGCGCCTCCAGGTAATGCGCTACCGCCATCAGATTGGCTTCGGGCGGCAGCTTATAGGCCGGGTGCCCCCAGTAGGCATTGCCAAACGGGCCTAACTGACCGCTGGAGACATAAAGCTTTAGTTTATCCTGCACACCTTTGAAGTAATCCGCGCTCGACTTGCTCCAATCCGAGATGGATTGGGCCAATTCCGATGTAGCTTGCGGGTCAGCTTCCAGCGCGCTGACAATGTCCACCCAGTCCAGCGCGTGCAGGTGATAGAAATGAATGACATGATCCTGCACATATTGAATGGCTTCGATAATGTTGCGGATCAAACGGGCATTCGTTGGGATTTTGATCCCAAGGGCATCTTCGACAGCTCGCACGGAGCTGAGTGCGTGTACAGTCGTTCAAACACCGCAGATGCGCTGTGTAAAGGTCCACGCTTCGCGTGGATCCCTCCCCTGTAAGATGAGCTCGATCCCGCGGAACATGGTACTGCTGCTCCAAGCTTTGGTCACCTGGCCGCCGTCCACTTCCACTTCGATGCGTAAATGGCCTTCAATGCGGGTGATCGGGTCAATGGCGATCTTAGTCATGAGGTCTCTCCTTCGTTAGGATGGATGAATTACAAGCGTTTTACGGCTTTGGGAGTAGGTTCAGGGAACATGGGCAGGAAACGCACCGCCGCGTCGAACATGATCAGCCCAAGGCAGGTCAGGCCGACGGTCACCGCCAGTTCCTGCCAGGACGGCAGATAGAAGGAGCCGTCCATGAAGATCAGCGCGGCGTTAACCCGGTTGAGGATCAACCCGCCCATGGTGAAGAATGCGCCCCAGGTGATACCGTGCACATCGTTGCGCGTGTGCGAATCGCTGAAGTAGAGTATGGGCACCAGCACCCCGCCAACCATCTCGATAATGTACATCACGGCAGGCGCTCCACCTTCCAAAAGGTAACGGTAATTTCCTGTGATGAACAATTCGGCTGTGCGAATCACAAAGTAGATGCCCAGCACCCACGGGATGGCTTTCACCAACCGGCTCAACATCTTGATCTCGAACGGGTAGCCGTATGTACGCGAGGAGTGGAACGACTCGAACACGGTCATGGCCAGCCCGGCGGCGATGGCTGTCAAATAGAAATACAGCGGGAACAGCCGCGAGTAAAACAGCGGGTGAATCTTATCGGGCAGGATGGTTAACATCGTCCCCAGCGTGGATTGATGCATGGTAGAGAGTGTGACGCCAGCGATGATCAGCGGAATGGTGATGGCGCGGATGATTTTGAGTGGGACTTTCCAGCCGAGGGCTTCGAACACCACCGGGCTGAACTCCAGCGCCAATACCGTCGTGTAGAGCATCACGCACCAGCCGATCTCGAACAGTGGCGAGTGGACATTCCAATAAATGATCAAGTGCCAGATGCGCTGCGGCTGGGATAGATCCACCAACAGGGTGAGGGCGGCCAGGGTGTAGCTGATAAACCCGGTCAGGATGGTCGGCCGGACGATCGGATAGAACTTCTTCAGGTTGAAGATGTATACAATGGCCGCCATGGTAAACGCGCCAGCAGCCAGCCCAATACCGCTCATCATGTCGAAGCTGATCCACAACCCCCACGGACGCCCGTCGCTCAAATTGGTGGTGGCACCCAGGCCGAATATCCAACGGTAAACGGCTACCCCCATCCCCAGCGCACCCAAAATCCAAACGAGAATCATTCCGGGGCCTAACGGGTAGCGGCGCAGGCGAATTTCTCCAAGTCGCACGGCCATGTTAAGCCTCCTTTCCCTTCGGTGGTTGGTTGTCGCCGTTGTTGCCATTATTTCCGTTGTTGCCGTTTTGGCCTTTGCGGTGGGTTCGCAGGTAAATGGCAGTGCTGAGGGTAACCATCACCCCAATGACGCCCAGCGTGCCCTGCATATACGGCCAGGTGATGTCCGGCAGCGAAACATCACTTTGCTCGGGGAAGCCAAGTTTGGTAAAGTCAAGATCGGAAATGTACAGCATGGAGGTTCCCCCAGCCTCCTTTTCCCCATAGATGTGCTGGACATAGCTGTCTTCGCCGACCAGGCGGGTTCGGGCGATATCCAGCATGGCTTTGCGCGTGCCGTAAATCAAAGCGCCCGTCGGGCAAGCTTCGCTGCACTTGGGTTGCTCGCCATTCTCCTGGCGGTCGGCGCAGAAGTCGCATTTCTGAATAAAGGGCAGCGGTTTTTCCCATTCCGTCTTCGGAACACTGAACGGGCAGGCAGCCATGCAGTAGCGGCAGCCAATGCAGCGCTCGCTGTGGTAGATAACCGGGCCGCTTTCCAGCTTTTCCAGGGCTCCAACCGGGCAAACGGAGACGCAGGCCGGGTGGACGCAGTGCATGCACTGGTTTTTGACAAAAGAATCAGTTTCCTGATCCTTGTAAAGTTTGATGATCGTCCAGGTTCTGGAGTCCAGATCGTGCGGCATCTCGTACAGACCCGACGGGTCGACCTGATGCTCCAGGCCGGCGCGCCGCTTGCAAGCGACCTGGCAGGCGCGGCAGCCAACGCAAATGGTCGAGTCGTACAACATGGACGCGGTTTCATCTGTGTTTTTTTCGATACTGTTTGCACTTACCGGTGAGGCCGGCAGAGCTAATGCTCCCAGGCCAGCTCCGGCCACTTTTATGAAATCTCTTCGGCTGATTGGCATGGCAACCCTCCTTAGTGATGCTCGTGGCCTTCTTCAGAAGGCTCTTCCTGGCTCACTTCCGGGGTGACGCCCTTTGCCCGTCCAGTCATGACCGTGTAGCCGAAGGCCAGCGCCGCGCCTGCAACCATACCTACTGCGCCAGCGGTAACCGCCGCGCCTTCCGGTGTGACTGTGCCCTTAACCTCGCCGACAGCCGGGTAGGTATTAGGCGGCAGGAAGTCGTTGAGTTGAATGGGCGAATAGGTGGCCATATCCCAGAAATCCGGTTCGGAACAGCCAATGCAGGGGTGTCCGGCGCCTATAGGCCAGTTCGTCCCATCGTTGTATTTGACGATCGAGCAGTTGTGCGAGCTGATGGGACCTTTGCAGCCCATCTGATAGAGACACCATCCAGCGCGATGACCTGCGTCGCCCCAGACGCGCACAAACTCGCCTGCATCAAAGTGCCCGCGACGTTCGCAGTTGTCGTGAATAAGCTGGCCGAAGGCGAACAACGGGCGGTGCAATTTGTCCATCTCGGGCAGCGCGCCAAAAGTAAGGTAATGAACTACAGTTGCCGTCAAATTGACCGGGTTCAGCGGGCAGCCTGGCAGGTTGAGCACCGGTTTGTCCGTGATGAGGTCCATTACGCCAACAGCCTGAGTGGGGTTGGGTTTGGCCTTGGGAATGCCGCCAAAGGCAGCGCAGTTGCCAACCGCTACAACCGCCACTGCGTTGGAGGCTGCCTCGCGAATGAGGTCTTCGGACGAACGTCCACCGACGCAGCAATAAACCCCATTGTCGCCCAGGGAAATTGAGCCCTCGACCACCAGGATGTACCCGCCGGCTTTGATGGTGGCAGCTTTGGCTTCTTCGGCTTGTTTGCCGGCTGCTGCCATGATGGTCTCATGGTAATCAACCGACAGAACGTCGAGGATGATATCCGCCGCGGTTGGGTTGTTCGAACGTAAAAATGCTTCGCTGCACCCTGCGCAGTCCTGCAGCTCGAGCCAGACCACCGGTACGCGTTTGGGAGCTGTGAGTGCGGCTTCGATCCACGCAGCTCCGCTCTTCGGCAGCGCCAGCGCTCCAGCCATCACGCTACAAAACTTGAGAAAATCGCGTCGGGATACCCCCCGATTAAATACAGTTTCCTTAATGCTTAATTCCTGGAATGACATAGACCCCTCCATGGTTTCAGGATTGCGATGAAGCAGCGGCGATATTCAGTTGAGTTGTAAGACGGATATTTGTGAAAGTTGTAACAATAAAGCTAACTCAGATCAACTTTGTATTAATACGATTAGATTAGCATAGCAGTCATTTCAATGCAAGTGCAATGAAACGACAAATGACACTATTGTTATATGACAAATGTCATGCTCGGCGCAATAATAAGCTTCGTGCCTTTCCCCAAAGCCCGGTGCCGTTCGACCCGCCCGCTGCGTTTGCCCGCGATGCAGCGCATGCTGATTTGATTGAACCGGGGTCGAACGCACCGAAACAGCAAAAACGGTGCGTTCAAATACGGAACGCACCCTACAAAACTTTTTCCGACCGTTTGTTGGTTCCCATGGATTCACGAACGACTGCTGGTCCGAGTAGTACGGACGAATACGTTTTCTATCGCGAAGGCGGCTGGAGTTGGTCAATACCTTACATTGCGGGCGTGTATGCGCTGGTTGCTCAGGTAAAACCGGCCATAACGCCGGAAGAATTTTGGCGGTTAGCGCTTCAAACAGGGCAGACGATCGAGCTTAACCATAAAGGCGAGATTTATTCGTTGCGTTCGATTCTCGATCCAGTTGCTCTAATGGCAGCACTGCATAAATGACCAATAACCGTGATATTGACAGAGTATGTGGATTTTTGCCCAAAACCGACCCAATACGCAGGCGGCGCTTTACCTAATAACTTCTTGCCTAACTTTCTGTAATAAATCTTTTACACCTAGAATCCCGGCCCATTTTTGTAAGTAGTTAAAATCCAACCGGTCACCCTGCACGCTTAACACTCCCAATATATCCAGCCACTGACGCTCTGATACCTCTCCACCAGCCCGAAACCAATCCAGTTTTGCCAGTATGATGTCCTCTGAAGTAGAAAAATAAACCTTTTCCTCAATTGGATCACCTACAACTTGGGCAATTCGTCGTTGCATCTGGTTTAAATCAAAAGGACGTTGTTTAAGGATAAACACATCAACCTTGAACATGGATTCCAGGTGAATCAAATTGAAACTACTTACATGTTTTATCGCATCCAGAATCATATCTCCATCAATATAAAATTCACTCTGCAATAAAGACACAAATTTTGGCACCTGATATGGGTTGATATCCGCAACAATATCAACGTCCAGCGTTGCGCGGATCGTGCCATAGACAGCTGATGCCAATGAACCGCCGATCAGGTAATTAATTCCAAGATGTTCAAATACTTTTACAACCTTTAAGATAACCCGAATGGGTTCAGTGAGCATATCACCCCTGGTTATGTGGCGGGCCATAAACTAAATTGGCAACCCTGGGCTCAAGTATAAGATCAGCGAGCCGCCGCTGGAGAATTTCAGGAGGTTCATTTGGAAAACGTGATTGAAGCCCGGACAAAGCCAGAATTTTGATCGTCTCATTCATCTGGCCAAGTATGGCCAGTTTGCGGGCTGGCGTGGCCTCACGAAGAAGCGTGTTCTGTAGTGCAGCAATTTTAGAATTGGTGTCCGAATGAAGTTCCATTTCAATATGATTATAGTGTTTCCCAGAATAATTGCGAAGCCCAATTTTAGATGTCCTCGAATCAATAAAAATCAAAAACAGATAAAACTTACTAACCTGTGATTGTGTCTAGGCCAACGCAAATTACACAACCCATGCAGCACCCTTGTGCCTCGATATCATTGCACTTGGTGATAGGATATTCAATTTTCACCGATTTGAAAAATTTGAATCAATCCTATTGTGTAAAGAGTGGCAGGAGAACAGTTACTCTGGTGCCCTTTCCCACTTCGCTTTCGATTTGAATCGTTCCACCCTGTCCTTCGGCAAGCGCCTTGGCGATCGGCAAGCCCAGGCCAAAGCCGGGGACACTTGCGTCGGTTTCGCCGCGGTCAAAACGGTCAAAAATGTGCCCCAAAAGTTCGAGGGGGATACCCGCGCCGCTATCCTGCACGCTCAATTCAACCCGACCGTCGGTAGCTTTGGCAGCCACACTGACTGAGCCGGGAGTGTGCTTAAGCGCGTTATCTAGCAGCACCAGCAATATTTGTTTAACCGCATCGCGGTCCCCCAAAGCGGTGACTTCTTCTACGGTCTCAGTAATGTCGCGCTGCGGGTCCAGCAAGCGTACCTGGCGCGTGACCTCGCCGACCAGCAGATGGAGCGGAACTGGCTCCTGTAGCAGGTTGCGGCCGGCATCTGCGCGGGCAAGAATGAGCAGATCGTTGACTAAGCGGATCAGGCGGTCGCTTTCACCCACCAGGTCGTTCAGAATGTCGGCGCGCTCTTCTTCAGGCAAGGGCGGCTGGCGGCGCAGCAGGTCCAGGTTGCCGCGGACGGTGGTCAAAGGAGTGCGCAACTCGTGCGAAACATCCGCCACGAAATCACGCTGCATTCCGAGAGCATGGTTCATCTGCGCATAAGCTTCCTGCAACCGCGAGAGCATGGAATTGAAAGTTTGCGCCAGGCGCCCCACTTCGTCGTTGGGCCCTTGGTGATCCACCCGCCGGGTCAAGTCGTTTTCGCCCCCAATTTCACTGGCGGTCTGGGTGATGCGGTTGATCGGGCGCAGCGCCGCTTTGGAAAACGCCCAGCCAACGCCAAATGCAACCAGCGTGGTGAGCAGGCTGGCGATGATCAAGGTTGTGCTGAGCGCCGAGAGCGAACGGTCGCGTTCACTAAGCGGCCTGGCGACCTGAATGATGAACACCGGCTCGCCGTTGACCGAAACCGGGCTATTGAGCACTAACAGGCTTTCATTCTCAGGAGCCACCACCTCCCACCAAATGTTCTTTTCATTCAGGGTTTGCATCCCGGTTTCACTAATGGGCAGGGCATCCACCGTCCCAAAGGGGCTGGCGATTAGTGTGCCATCCATTGCCAGAATGCGCACGATTTCACGTTCGCGTAAATCCTTGAGCGCTTGCTCGCCTGAAAGAATTTCGAATGGGATGGTAGTATGAGGTACGTTCTGCGGTTCCTGGACGGAGGGACTCAAATATGTACGAAAAATGGAACTCACCAGCATATCGCTGCTGAGCACGATGTCTTCTTTAATCGCATTAAGCGTGGAACGCGCCAGAATGGCGTACAGTGCAGCGCCAAAAATCATCAGCGTCAGCGCCAGAATACCGGTATAAAGCAGCGTCAACCGCAACCGGATCGACATTATTCAACTCTCAAGGCATAACCGATGCCGCGTACGGTTTGGATCAGGCGCGGGTGACCGTTGGCTTCCAACTTTTTACGCAGGTAACCCACATACACTTCCAGGACGTTCTGCTCTCCGCCAAAATCATAGCCCCAAACATTGGTCAGGATTTGGGCGCGTTCCAGCACCTGGCGCGGGTGGCGTATGAAGTAATGCAGCAGGTCAAATTCGGTGGGGGTCAGCTCCAGCGCTGCACCGTCCAGCGTTGCCAGATGCGCGGTCGGATCGAGATGCAGACCGGCAAAGGTCACGGGGCGTTTATCGGTCTTGCTTTCGATACGGCGCAGTAGTGCGTGTACCCGTGCGACCAGTTCCGGCGGAGCAAATGGTTTGACCAGGTAATCGTCGGCGCCGCTTTCCAACCCCTCCACGCGATTCTCTATGGCATCCCGGGCGGTCAACATCAGTATCGAGGCGCGGTTGTTCTCTGAACGCAGCTGGCGCATGACCTCCATCCCGTCCATTTTGGGCATCATCCAGTCGAGAATGATGATTTCTGGATGGTAGGCGTCCACCTGTTTGAGGGCTTCGATCCCATTGGAGGCGGTAATTACCAGCAGGCCTTCATAGGTCAGGGTGCGCTGCAGCATTTTGAGCAGCTTTACGTCGTCATCCACAATCAAGACAGTTGCCATAAAAACAATTTCCTGGACGTTCAACAAAATCAAGTTTTTATGCCGTAATCATAACCCCACTGACTGAGAAATGGCTGTGAAAAGGGATTTGGCGGCTATTCACAGCATTTTAACAGGTCCTTCTTGGCATATTCTCAGCCTGGTTTTATAGAATGATTTTATAAAATCATTGCGGTAACTAAGCCTTCATCTTCTCCTCCCCAAGAACCGGGGCCGCCGGGGCTCGCTAACCCTCACGGCTCCGGTTGGAGTTTAAAGCAAGGTCAAAGTCTTCAGGCTATCCGCCTCGTGTTAGCCGCCTTCGTTGACAGCCCTGTGCATCTGCGGTATCCTTACCGCGCGTCCGGGTGGGACCGGCGCGGCAGAATCCGCCGAACCCTGTCAGGTCCGAGAGGAAGCAGCAGTAAGGTGGTCACTCTGGGCGCCGCCGGAAGCCCTGCTCGGGCGCATTTTTCTTGCCAATTTTTGGAATTTTTCCGCATGACTACCCCTCCCGTCTGTAATTACGAAGGCTCTGATTACCAGCAATCCTTCTGGGATCAGGGCGGCCGCGCTTACGAAGACGCAGTCGAGGCGGTGGCGCTGCGCCGCCTGCTGCCCGCGTCGGGGAAACTGATGCTAGAACTGGGCGCCGGAGCCGGGCGCAACACGCTGCGCTACCGCAACTTCGGGCGGGTGGTGCTGCTGGATTATTCGCGTACCCAGTTGGAACAGGCGCGCGCGAGATTGGGGGACAGCCCGCGCTACGTGTACGTCGCTGCCGATGTGTACCGCTTGCCGTTTGTCGCCGGTTTGTTCGATGCCGCCACCATGATCCGCACGCTGCACCACATGGCCGATGCCCCCACAGCGCTGGCCCAGGTGCGCGGAGTGCTGCAGCCAGGCGCTGTCTTTATATTGGAATATGCCAACAAAAAAAATTTGAAAGCGGTGCTGCGCTTTGCGCTGGGGCGGCAGAAGTGGAATCCGTTTTCGCTGGAGCCGGTCGAGTTCGCCGAACTCAATTTTGATTTTCACCCGGCAGCGGTGCGCGCCTGGTTGAAAGCCAGCGGTTTCAGCGTCGAGCGACAGTTGACCGTGTCGCATTTCCGCATGGGGGTATTTAAAAAGCTGCTGCCGCTCAAGTTGCTGGTGGTCATGGATTCACTGGCGCAGTTGACGGGGGACTGGTGGCAGTTCAGCCCGAGCGTGTTTGCCGCCTGTCGCGCTTCTATGGAAGGGCCAACAGCCGCCGAAGGCGCCTTTTTCAAATGCCCGGCCTGCGGTAACGCGACCCTGACGGAGACCCCGACAGAGGTTTTGTGTGAGTCCTGCGGGCGGTGTTACCCGGTTACCGGTGGGATTTACAACTTCCGGGTAAATTGAGGAAAGGTGTAGGGCAAACTTTGGTTCGCCTCGTAAACTAAAGTTTACGCTACAGGGTTTTAGAACGTGTAGGACGAACTTCGGTTCGCCACGCAAACTAAAGTTTGCGCTACAAGTCCCTGCAAGGGCGGCATGCAAGCGGGAATGGTGCGTTCACCCACAGGGCGCAAAAACCGCGAAGTTCGAACGCACCCTACTGCTACAAGGCTTTAGAACGTGTAGGACGAACTTCAGTTCGCCACGCAAACTAAAGTTTGCGCTACAGGGCTTTGTGCACGCCAGATTTATATCTGGATAGCGATCGAGAACAACTGGTTTTGGTGCATCGCACCTGGCCTTGATGCTTTTCGCCAGTGGCAAGGCGGGAGAAGATACCCCAATCTTTCAGCGGTTTTAAAGCCGTGGCCTTGCAGTAAACCTCCATACCAGACGCGTCGTGGCCCTAAAATCCCCTCACCTAACAAAAATATTGGGGTGAGTTCATAGGGTGCGCTTCAGCGCACCATTTAATGATGTTTGCTAATTATAGAGGCAGCTGATTACTAAAACAAAATCTTTGCGAACTTGTAGCCCTTTAAGGTTTGTTCTTGTGGTGCGCTGAAGCGCACCCTATCTGATGGAAACTTTCACTTGTCGCTGCGCCTCCTCAAGGACAAACTACGTGACACCTGGCACGCTATTCTTTCTCCACCACCCACACATGCGAAAGGCCCAAGGCTTGCAGCGGGGTGTGCTCGAGCGCCTGTAAGAAACGCCGCAGCAGGCTGCCCGGCAGCGGCGCGCGCGCGATGATGTTGTCGTAGGCGCCAAAAATGATTCTGCGTGAGACGAGCCGAACCGGCAGCCCGGCGAACAGGCACTCCAGGTCGCGGCGCGAATAAACTTCCACATGCGGCGCCAACCGGTTGCGCAGCTTGCGCGGCAGGTAATTGATCAATGGAATATTGCCAAACTGATATTTGCCGCGCCAGTACATGCCGTGTGTCTCGAACGGATAGCCGCGGTTGGGGCAAAACAGCACCAGCCGGCCGCCCGGGCGCAACGTGCGCACCATCTCGCGGATGGCAGCCTGATCATCCTGCACGTGCTCGAGTACCTCGTGCGATAGGATCAAATCGAAGGAATCGGCCGGAAACGGCAGATATTCCCCTGCGCCGCACACTACCCGGGGTGTTTTCTGCCGGGCCTGCACGGTGCGCTCGTGCTCGATATCCAGCCCAATGGCGGGATTAGCGGTTACGGCCAATTTTTCCAAATAGGTGCCAAGGCCGCAGCCGTCCACAAAAACCCGCCCATTCAGGCGGTCGCCGGCTGCTTCGCGGATCATGCTCAAACGCCGTTCCTGCCCGGCGCGCCAGACGTGCGAAGGCTCGCCGCGTTCGGCGGCTTTTTGCAGTTGACGCTCGTCCATTTCCATACCGCCCAATCCTATCATAAATTCCGCGTCAGCCCGCCTTGCTCAGGCCGGTCTGCGGCCCCAGTGAATGGCCATGGTGCCGAACATGCGCCTTTGAAAGCCGACTTCTTCGAATCCGGCAGTTCGCAGCGCCTCCGCGAGCGTCTCGGCGTCCAGGAATTTCTCGCTCGAACTCGGCAGGTAGGTATAGGCGTCGCGCTGGCCGGTGATCAGCGCACCGAGCAGGGGGATGATCGTACGCATGTGAAACTGGATGAACGGCGTGAGGATGGAACGCACGGGGCGGGTGGTGTCCAGCGATACCAGCCAGCCACCCGGTTTGAGCGCGCGGAACTGCTCTTTTAACGCCAGGGGCAGATCGCTCACATTGCGCAGCAAATAACCTGAAACAATTGCGTCGAAGTACTGACTGGCAAAGGGCAATGCCATTGCATCGGCGGCTGACCAGTCTGGCGCGGGCGGCGCGTGCCGTTGACCGACGCGCATCATCCCCAGCGTGAAATCTGCTGCCAGCGCATGGCAATCGGGATACTGCCGCAGCGCCTCGCGGGCCAGGTCACCGGTGCCGGCGCCCAGGTCGAGCAGGCGGGCGTGCGGTCCGAGCCGGGCGCGGCGGATCACCTCACGCCGCCAGCGTAAATCCTGCCCGGCAGTCATCAACCGGTTCATTAAATCGTAACGCGGGGCGATGCGATTGAACATGCTTTGCACATAAGCCCCCTTGTTTTCAGCGGACAAGTCAGTTTTCATCGCTGGCAGGCACCCAGGCCAGGATGGTGGTTCCGGCGCCCGGCTCCGATGAAATATCGACGTCGCCTCCCACATTGCGCGCGCGCGTTTGCATATTCGCCAGGCCATGGCCGATGGTCAGGCGCATCTTCTCGACATCAAAACCCAGGCCATCGTCCACCACTTCCATTAAATAACGGTCGGTAGCTTTCCACAGGGTAACACCGATGGTGCGAGCGCGGGCGTGTTTGGCGATATTTGCCAGCGCTTCCTGGCAGATGTGGAACAGCGCCAGCGCTTGGGTGTCTGGGATGGTTGCCAGATCCTCTTCGGACCCCTGTAAGTTGACGCTCAACAAAGTATTGGCGCGAAATTCCTGCACCAGCCGCCGGATCCCCTCCATCAGGCTTTCGTTGTACAACTGCCGCGGGCGCAAGTCGAGGATATAAGTACGGATGTCGCGAATGGTGTGATTGAGGTCGCTGATGGCCTGTTCGATGCGCTGCACCATGCCGCCCGTATCGCTTTTGACCAGCAGCCGGGCATGTTCCAGGGTCAGCCCCACGGCATAAATGGACTGGATAATGCCGTCATGCAAATCCATGCCAATGCGTTCGCGCTCTTCCAGCACTGCCAGGCGACGCCCCTGCAAGTTGAGGCGCACGCTCTCGATGGCGGTGCCGACCCACGAGCCGATCGTCGCCAAAAACTGCATTTCCAACTCGTCCAGCGGGCGCGGGTGGCAGGAAGCCAGACACAACACGCCGACTACCCCCTGGCGCCCGGTAATGGGCAGACAGGCTACCTGATGGAACTCGTTGTTGTACACATCCGGGTGAAGGTCGCTGCCGTCGGGATTGTTCATCGAGATCAAGCGCGCCTGGTTGGTCTTGGCGACTTTGCCAATGACGCCTTCACCCAGGTTGTATTTATCCTTGGCCCACAAGGCGTTGACAATATGTCCGCGGTGCATCACCCGTTTGAGCTGGCGGGAATTCTCCGGGCGCAGATACACCTCGCCGATTTCCAACTGTAAATAATCCAACACCTGGGTGAGCGCCTTGTCCAGGATTTGTTCGATATCGGTGGAGGTGGCCAGGGTGGAGCTTAATTCGTTCAGCAGGGCCAGGTTTTCATTGCGGCGGGTGAGAATGCGGTCGCGCTGCACCAATTCGCGGTAAATGCGCGCGTTAATAATGGCTACTGCCGCATAAGCCGCCAGCATCTCGATCATCAGTTGATCAGACTCGGTGAACTCGGGCGCGCCAATTTTATCGGTCAGGTAGATCTGGCCAATATGCCGCCCGCCGTGACGAATGGGTACCCCCAGGAAAGATTCCATCGACGGGTGGTTTTTGGGGAAACCTACGCTGCGCGGATCCTTCGAAATGCGCGCCACCCGCATCGATTCCTGAGAGTGCATGAGCACACCCAGCAACCCCAGCCCGCGCGGCGGGGCTGGCATGCGCGCAACTTCTTCCTCGCTCATGCCGACCGGGATAAAGGCTTCCAGGTCACCCCCTGGACCGACCACACCGACGGCAGCGTAGCGCGCTTCGGCTTGTTCGCAGGCCAGGGCGGCAATACGCTCCAGCAGCGTATCCAGCGCGGTGATCTGTACCAGTTCCAGACTGGACCTATGCAGCGCCAGCAGGCGAGCTTCCAGTTGTTCGCGGGTCAATTGTAGAAAATTGGCGTTAACCATGGTATGAGAGATATTTTACCCGAATCGGTTAACAATGACAATTTCGCGGCTATGACGCAGGCTGCTCAGAGAAAAGGGGCGCGGGCTTGACTTACACCTTGCTTTTTCTGATAATACTGGTAACAACCACATGATGTCTTAGCACCACGGTAACGGAACAGCCATGCCCGCCATTGTAGATCCCAACGACTACACCCCCAAGTATTTCCAACTCGCGACCATCTTGCGCGAACGAATCTCCAGCGGCGAACTGCTACCGCACCAACCGATTCCTTCCGAGCGCCAACTGGAGGAAATCTACTCGGTCAGCCGGCCCACCATCCGCCAGGCGATCGATCTATTAGTGCGCCAGGGTTTTCTTTACCGTGAGCACGGGCGCGGCACCTTTGTCTCGCCGCAAAAACTACAGAAGGGCATTTCCGAACTGACCAGTTTCAGCGAGGATATGCGTGCCCGCGGCATCGAACCCGGGCAGCAGATTTTGGAGTTAAAAATGGCGCTCCCGCCGGAAGAAGTGCGCCAGCGTCTGGAATTGCCGCCGGACGGCGGCGAGGTGCTGTACATCGAGCGTCTGCGCCTGGGTGACGGCGTGCCGATGGGACTGATGATCTCGTATCATGTGCTGCCTGAGGGGCTGACGCTGGATCGCGAGCAATTGGAAGCTGCAGGCTCGATCTATAGCCTACTGCAGGAGCGCTTTCACTTGATCCCCACCGAAGCGGACGAGACGTTAGAGGCCGTGCTGGCCACCCCGCGCGAGGCTGGACTGCTGCAGATCGCCGCGGGCAGCCCGCTGCTGCTCAGCGTGCGCGTGACCTACTCGCAATATCGCCGGGCGATGGAGTATGTAAAAATCCTGTACCGTGCCGATCGCTACCAGTACTTCGCCAAGTTGACGCGGTAAACAGTTCTCACCACGGAGGTATGGAGGACACAAAGAAGGTCCGGTTCTGTGTCTCCCCCAAATCGAGATTTTTGGGGGAGGTTGGAGGGGGTACATAGTCCGCAAGACACAGAGAGAATCCGTGATTACAAGGGGCACGGGGATGATTAAAGCAACAAAAATCGTAAATTATGCCCCGTGCCCGGAATGATGTTTGCTCAACCATCGGGCACGAGGGGAATCGAAAGACCCAGGCCCTATCTCAAACCTCGTGCCCTACCCAAGAGAACTGTTCGTTCCGCAACATGTATAATGAGTATTGAATTTCTCAATTTTGATAATTGACTTTTGCCTTTTGCTATGCTATGATCTATCTGGTAATGTGGTCATTACCAGTTGTAAAAACAACCCTTTTCACCCGCCATGACAGATCAAAATCCCCCACCTCCGCTTGTTCCTGACGATGAAATCCGCCAGATCGTGCAGCGCGTGCTCAACCAGGCCATGGGCCTGAAGCCCGCCACTGATCCGCCACAAGCTGCCGCGCCGGCGCCTGCTGCCCAGCCTACATCGGCCCACATGGTGGCCATTGGCGCGGATCACGGCGGGTTTGAGCTCAAAGAGATCCTCAAAAAAGACCTGGCTGAAGGGGGCTATGAAATCATCGACGTCGGCACAACCGGGAAGGAAGCGGTGGATTACCCCGATTTTGCCCACGAGGTGGCCCGCCTGGTAGCCGGCGGCAAAGCCTGGCGCGGCGTGATGATCGACGGCGCTGGAATCGGCTCCTGCATGGTGGCCAACAAGGTGCCCGGCGTGCGGGCTGCCCTGGCGTACGACTATGCCAGCGCGTCCAACAGCCGCGAGCACAATGACGCCAATGTGCTCACCCTGGGCGCCGGATTGATCGGTGTAGCCCTGGCGAAGCAAATTCTCAAGGTCTGGCTGACCACCGAATTTGGCGGCGGACGCCACCAAAAGCGAATTGACAAGATTATTGCGGTCGAGAAGCAGTACGGGAAGTAGAGGTTAGTGATGCTGCCGGATATGCAAAAGGTAGAGCAACTGGTAGAAATAATTACGCGTGAAGTGCTGATCGCCATGATGGAACAGCAGCACCCAGGAACCCCGCATGACGGCGACCAGTGCAAGTTTAATTGCGCCGACGGTCTGTGCGTCAAGACCTGCTTCGACCGCACCGGTCAGGTGATTTCTGCCGGCGCGGAACGGCTGACCTCGACCCTGGGGGTCATTCCCGAAGACGTCAGCCTGGCCAAGATGATCGATCACACCCTGCTCAAAGCTGATGCCACCCCCGACCAGATCGCTCAGTTATGTTACGAGGCGCGCAAGTACGGGTTCGCCTCGGTGTGCATCAACCCAACCTGGGTGCCGCTGTGTGCCAAGCTTTTGGAAGGCTCAGACGTAAAGGTTTGCACGGTAATCGGTTTCCCGTTGGGAGCCACCGCTCCGGATGTGAAAGTATTCGAAACCCAGAACGCTCTACACCAGGGCGCCAATGAAATTGATATGGTGCTCAATATCGGCGCGCTCAAGGCGCGCGATCTGGAACTGGTCGCGCGAGACATTCGCGGAGTGGTCAAAACCGGCCACGCGCGCGGTGCGCTGGTCAAGGTGATCCTGGAGACTTCGCTGCTTAATGATGAGGAGAAAGTGCTGGCGTCCTTGATCAGCAAGCAGGCCGAAGCCGACTTTGTCAAGACATCGACCGGTTTTTCAACCGGCGGCGCGACGGTGCACGATGTGACCCTCATGCGCCGGGTGGTTGGGCCGGAGATGGGCGTCAAGGCCTCGGGCGGGGTGCGCACCTTCGAAGACGCTGAGGCGATGGTCAAAGCCGGGGCAACGCGCATCGGCGCCAGCGCCGGCATCAAGATCATTCAGGGGCCGGCAGCCGATAAAGTCCAACAACCAGCTGCGGCGGCTGCACCCGTACCTGCCAAGAGTTATTAAGACGGAGCGAAACCATGCTTATTGCGAAAGTCATCGGCACGACCGTCTCCACCATCAAGGACGAGAAATTAACCGGCCGCAAGTTGTTGATCTGCCGCCCGGCGGATGAGCACGGCAATCCGTCCGGTAAACCATATGTTGCCATCGACAGCGTGGACGCCGGCATTGGCGACCTGGTGTTGACTGCCGCGGGCTCGTCAGCCCGGCAAACCAATATCACCAAGGATACTCCGGTCGATGCGGTTATCATGGCAGTTATCGATTCCCTTGAAGTCGGCGGCGAGGTTGTTTTCCGCAAATCTGCCTGACCGGCGGATCGGATGAGAGGATCCCGGTTCGATGGATAAAGATCTTTCCTCCATTCAAGAAGCGCGCGATCTGGCGTCTGCCGCTTACGACGCCTGGCAAAAATGGCGCACTGCCTCCCAGGTGGAGGTTGACCGCGTCTGCTCCGCGATGGCGGAAGCCGGTTACCATGCCTCCGAACGGTTAGGCCGGCTGGCGGTGGAAGAAACCGGCTATGGCGTTCCGGCGCACAAAAAAATTAAAAATGAGTTCGGCTCGCGGGTGGTGTGGGAAAGTATCCGTGACGTAAAAACAGTGGGCGTGATCCGCCACGACCCTGACCGCCGCCTGTACGAAATTGCCTGGCCAATGGGCGTGATCGTGGCGCTGGTGCCGTCCACCAACCCGACCTCAACGGCTTTCTTCAAGATTCTTGCAGCGGTAAAAGCGCGCAATGCCATTGTGGTAGCGCCGCACCCGGCAGCGGTGCGCTGCACTTGCGACGCGGCTCAAACGATGGCGCAGGCAGCTGAAAGCGCCGGAGCGCCCAAAGGCCTGGTTTCCTGCATGACGCAGGTCTCGCTGCCGGGTACGCAGGAACTGATGACTCACCGGCGCACCGCCTTGATCCTGGCGACCGGCGGCTCGCCGATGGTGCGCGCGGCGCATTCCACCGGGAAACCGGCCTATGGCGTGGGTCCGGGCAACGTCCCGGTGTACGTCGATCGCAGCGCTGACATCGAAAAAGCGGCGCGGTACATTGTTGCCAGCAAAGCCTTCGACTACTCCACCATCTGCGCCACGGAACAGGCGGTCATTGCTGACCGGCCGATAGCCTCCCGTCTGGCGGATTTGATGCGCGCAGAAGGCGCTTATTTCACCAACGAGCAGGAGACCGAAGCGCTGCGGCGGTCGGTGTTCAACCCGGACGGCAGCATGAACACCGCCGTGGTGGGCAAGTCGGCTGACTACGTGGCGGGTTTCGCCGGGTTTCAAATCCCGCGCGGCACGCGCATCCTGGTAACCCCGCTCACCAGGGTGGGCAAGGACGAGCCGTTGTCGCACGAAAAGCTGACCACCGTGCTGGCCTGGTATGTGGTGGACGGCTGGGAAGAGGGCTGCGACACCTCAATTGCCTTGATCGAGACCGGCGGACGCGGGCACACGCAGATCATACATGCCACCGACGAACGTGTAATCATGGCTTTTGGGTTGGAAAAACCTGTTTTCCGTATTCTGGTCAACACGATGGGCACGCTGGGAGCGATCGGCTATACCTCTGGCGTGGCGCCTTCGATGACGCTGGGATCTGGCGGGGTTGGCGGCGCCATCACCGGCGACAATATCACCGTCACCCATTTGCTCAATGTAAAAAGGTTGGCGTATGAAACGATTGCGCCGCCCCCCGAGGCCTTCGCGCCCGGCGAACCCGCTCAGGGTCCGTCCCCGGCCGAAGTTGAACGCCTGGTACGCCAGGTGCTGGAAGAAATTCTGCAGAAGAAGAATCCCTTTTAACCCATTTTTTGTTCCACGAAAGGAATCCCCACAATGGCTTTAGACACCTCACTTATCGCTTTAGGAATGGTCGAGACCCGCGGGTTGATCGGCGCGGTCGAGGCCGCCGATGCCATGGTCAAGGCAGCCAATGTTGTCCTGATCGGCTCGGAATATGTTGGCGGCGGCTACGTGACCGTCATGGTGCGCGGCGACGTTGGCGCGGTCAAAGCTGCCACGGACGCTGGCGCTGCCGCGGCCAAACGCGTTGGCGAACTGGTATCGGTGCATGTCATCCCACGACCGCATGTCGATGTCGAGATGATCCTGCCCAAGGCCAGCAAAGGTGGTTTCGGCGGCCGGGCAACTGAACCCAAAGAAAAATAAGATTTCCCTGGCCGGGTGATCCGGCCGGGAATGCGCCCGGAGCCGGCCGATCGTCGAGCCGGCATCCGTGCCGCAACTTTCGCATCCCGTCTGCACTACTGCGCGTGAGCTGACCTGGTCACACGCCCGGACTGCGACCTCATGATTGGAGGCCTGTATGGCTGATGAATTTTCACTGCGCTGTTATTGTTTTCTGGACCGAATGCAGGCCCAGTATGCCGCTTTTGTCGGCACCATTACCCAGGGCGACCTGCCGATCGAGGGCATGGCGGCGCTGTACGTCGAAATGGCTCCCGGCAACGAAGTCTTCCGTGTGGTAGATATCGCAGTCAAGGCCACCGAAGCCCGCCCGGGTGCACAGATTGTGGAACGCGAATTTGGCATGTTCGAGGTGCATTCGCCTAATCAGGCAGCCGTAATCGAGGCTGGCGAGGTGGTGTTGGAGCGGCTGGGGCTGCGGGTCGAAGACCGCATTCGACCGGAGGTAGCCTCCACTCAGGTGATCACCCGCATCGACCCGTACCAGGCGCAATTGATCAACCGCTTCCGGCGCGGCAGTATGCTGGTGCCCGGCGAGACGCTGCTGGTGCTGGAATGCGCCCCGGCGGCCTACATCAATTATGCCTGCAATGAGGCCGAGAAAAAAGCCAGTATCAAACTGGTGCATGTGTCTTCGGTTGGGCGTTTCGGCCGCATGTGGCTCTCCGGCAGCGAGGCTGAAATCCAGACCGCTAAAAATGCCGCCATCCAGGCGCTTGAAAGCCTGGCCGGGCGCGAGGGCGCGTAACAGCGGCCAGGCCGCGGTGGAGGTAAGATGGCAAAAGAGTTTTATACCGAAAAAGATATCGAGGATATGTGGAAGCGCGGCGTCATGTCGCTGGAACTCAGCGACAGCGTTGTGCTGACCGAACTGGCTTATGAAAAGGCCAACCGCCTGGGCATGAGGCTGGTGCAGCCAACCCCTGACAACCCGCCCAGCGCTCCGGTGCGGCCGTACTTGTCGCCTGCCAAGCCAATCCCAACTGCCGCGGATGCAGCCGCCTACCTGCCGAAACTGGACAGCCCGGTCGGACTAAAATCAGGTGAGCTTGACTTGCAGCAGCGCATCAAGAACGCGGTCATGGCACGCATGGGTCCGCAAATCGACCCGAAATTGCTGGATTCGATCATTCAGCGCGTGCTGGCAAGCACAGGATTAAAGTAACGGATGCTGCTTGGCAGAGTGGTGGGTTCAGCGGTTTGCACGATCAAATATCCCGGCACCGAGGGGGTCAAACTGCTGGTGGTTCAGCCGCTCGATAAGCGGCTGGAGCCGGTAGGCGGACTGCAGGTAGCCGCGGATGTGGTGCAGGCCGGTCCCGGTGACCTGTGCGTCATGGTGCGCTCGCGCGAAGCCGCCCTGGCGATGCCGGACGTAAAATTTGTGCCGGTTGACCTGGCGCTGGTGGGCATTGTGGATGAGCTGGCGGTCCAGCCAGTGGACAGCGGGGAATTAATCATGCGCAGCGGCTGGAATCCATTCTACGGAAAGGCGGGGGAATGATTCTGGGGCGCGTGGTGGGCACAGTGGTAACAACCATCAGCCATCCGGCGTTCAAGCACCGCCGTCTGCTGGTGGTGCAGCCGCTGGGTTTGGAAGGCGAACCGCCCGACGCCGATTTTGTCGCACTGGATAACACCCAGGCCGGGGTGGGTGATGTGGTGCTGGTCAACCGCGAAGGCAACGGCGCTCGCCAGGTGCTGAATAACCCCGATGCCCCGGTCATATCGGTGATTGTGGGGTTAGTCGATTCGGTGTTTATTGCTGAGTGATTCCGGATGGGTAGTGGCGAGGCAAAAAGAACACTCCAGGTCATTCGAACCGTTTTTAGCCTCGCCCTTACGCTACGTTCACTCGGTGCGTTCGACCCACTAGTTTCCTTTTGGCTGTGGCCGCGCATCAGATAGGGTTGATCGCCCGGGTCGAACACACCCTACACAGCCGCGTTACTTTAGCCTCGCTTTTACCCGCGATAACACTCATTACGTGTATAACAGCAATCGCCCATTTTTGTTGTCACCTGCCCGGTGTGCAGCATGGCAAACATCTTTTCGTAGGGGCCGACCTCAGTGTCGGCCCGCGAAAACAATTATGGATTAGCCTGCGCACAATCCAGAGGCGACCTCTAAAACCCCCATTAGCGCTGGTCTACTTTAGCGCCAGATCATTAAAGCGGCTTGCCGGCCAACCCATACCGCTGCCAATCCGATGAAAATATGCGCGGCGACGTTAAGCGCCGAGTAGAACCCCTGCCCTTCGCGAAACAAATTGACCGTCTCGTTGCTAAACGTAGAAAAAGTAGTAAATGCACCGAGGATGCCGATGAACAGGAAGGAACGCGCCTCCGGGGTGATCACCCGGCTGTTTTCGCCGACATGCGAAAGAAACCCGATCACCAGGCAGCCGATCAGGTTGACGATTAATGTCCCGATTGGGAAATTTTGACTTTTACCCCAGCTCTGGGCGGCATTGCCGACCAGGTAACGCATCACGGCGCCAATAAACCCGCCGGTACCGATAAGAAATATTTTTTCCAATGTTAAGAAATCTCGATTCGGATGAAATGCAGGAGTCATCAGCGCGAAGCGGTTAAGGGTGGACTCCATCACCACGGAAAGGGTATTTTACACCCTTCTGGCTGTAAAAAACGGGCTGGATTAACGGGCAATAACGCGAAGTTATTCTGGCCAAACACTGCCGGCGCGGACCACGCCGCCAGCCGGAACCGCGGACTTGACTGTGGCGTCGTTGCCGATGCGCGCTCCTGCGCCGACCTCGACGTCCAGGTTGACCGTTACCCCCATGCCGATCAGCGTACGCTCGCCAACGCGCACCGAGCCCGCCAGCATGGCGCCCGGTGAAATATTGACCATATCCGCCAATACACAATCATGCGAGACGATCGCGCCGGTGTTGACGATGCAGCCAAACCCTACCTGGGCCGCGCTGCCAATGTAAGCGTGCGCAAAAACCTGCACGCCTGCGCCCAGTTGGGCGCTGGCTTCGACCATTGCGGTCGGATGAATTAGGGTCGGAAAGCCAAAACCGACCTGAGCCAGCCGCTCGAACACTTTCAGGCGCGGGGCCAGATTGCCGATTCCGCCCACGGCATTGACTGCCAGCCGCAGGCCGCGCGCAGTCAACTCTTCCAGAACCGCGCCCCCGCCCAGCACCGGTACGCCCAGCACCTCAGCGCCAGCAGGCAATCCGTCATCCACTATGCCAACCACGCGGTAAGTGTCCAGCAGCCGCACCAGATCCACCAGCGATTTGCCGTGGCCGCCGCCGCCGTAAATGATCAAGCCGTTGGCATCGAATGCAATCTCCGGTAAAGCTACCGCGGCAGGGCTGAATTTGCGCACCACGGCTTCGGTCACCAGTGTATTGCGAGGCAGTTGGCTCATGTCGACGCCCAGGGAGCGGGCCAGCGCCAACGCCGGTTGAGTAATGCGCAGACCATCGGGCAGTTCATCCGACCCCGTTGTACCGGAGGGCTTTGAGGCAGCCGGCAGCGGCTGGTCGGGGGTTTCGCCCAGGTAGCACAACACCTCGCCGGCAGTGACTGTATCCCCGCGGCCAAAGGCCAGTCCGAGCACATACCCGGCATAGTCTGACGCCAGTTCCAGCGTCGATTTGGTGGTTTCCAGCACCGCCAGCGCATCCCCCGCCTGAATTTTTTGGCCGTTTTGAACGCGCAAATCGATCAGCAGCGCCTCGCGTTCATTGGGATTGAGCTGAGGAATGAGAACCGGGATCAGTTCAGGCATGTAGCTGCGCTCCAATCTTTTCAGCGGTGCGGAGGATATCGTCCACTTCGGGTAGGGTACGGCGTTCCAGTCCGGCAGCAGCCGGGATGGGCGTTTCGATCGCGGCCACTCGTCCGGCAGCTACCAAACGGCTGCCCAGCGACTCGCTGCAGCGCGCCAGGACCTCAGCTCCCCAGCCGGCCGATAAGCTGCCTTCTTCAGCAGTCAACAGGTGGCCGGTGCGGCTGGCCGACTCCAGGATGGGCGCGATGTCCAGCGGCGCCAGTTGGGTAAGGACGATCAATTCGGCGAATAGTTCGCGCTCATAGGCCAACTTGACCAGCGCCTGGTGCGCCAGTTCAGCCATGTAGCCATAGGCAGCCAGGGTGAGGGTTGGCGGGGGTGCGCCGCGCACAGTCAGGCGGTAGGCCGGAAAGAGTTCGGCGCTGCCGGTGCGCTCGATCTCGAAGTCGCTGGCAGCCCCAGCATCAACCACCTGCAGGCCGTAGAGCAGCTTGTGTTCAACAAAAACCAACGGGTCATCCTGGCGCAAAATGGCGCGGTAGAGCAGTTCGCCGGGGTCGCCAAAATGGCTGGCAGCCACCACCCGTAGCCCGGGCACGCCCAGGAAGAGTTTTTCGATGGATTGTGAATGCGTCGGCCCGTAACCGCGCCGCCCACCCATGGGTGTGCGCACTACCAGCGGAACCGACACCTGATCGTTGTACATCCAGCGCAGCTTGGATGCCGTATTGACCAGCGGATCGACTGCCAGGGTGCTGAAATCACCGAACATGATCTCGACCACCGGCCGCAGGCCGCGCAGCGCCATGCCGGTTGCCAGCCCGGTCATGCCGGCCTCCGAAACGGGCGTGGTCAGAATCCGCTCTGGGAAGGCAGTCGAAAGCCCGCGCGTCACCTTGAAAGCACCGCCGTAGGGATCCAGGATATCCTCGCCGAGCAATACCACACGCGAGTCGTCCGTCAGCGCGCGCTGCAGACCGTTGTTGAGGGCATCCAGCACGGAGGTCATAGCGCACCTCCAGCGGGCGGGTCGCTCAAGGCCTGCTCGAAGGCAGCGCGCACCAGCGCCTCTATTTCAGTATCTACGGCTTGACGGACATTTACTGCCAGGCGGTTACCGTGAATAGTCAGGGGATCACGAGTGCGGCGCAATTCCTCGATCATTTGGACGGGACGGGTATCGTCGGACTTGGAATGCGGGCCGAAGCGCGCGGAATCGATGATCAATGCTTGCGCACGCTGCGAGTGGCGCACCTCCGCGATCAGCGTTTGGGCGGTCGAAGAGATTTCAAGCACGTCGGAGGTGCTCACCTCGCGGCTTGGAATGCCGAAAGCCGCCAGACGACCGGCAATGCTGCCGGCCAATCCCAGCGCGATGGGCGTCGTCTGGGCGATATGGTTGTTTTCGATGACGATCAGCAAAGGCGCGCCCCACAGACTGGCAAAGTTGAATGCCTCATAGACGCTGCCTTCGCCCAGCGCGCCATCGCCGGCAAACACCGTGGTGACCGTTTGGCGCCCCTGCATTTTCTCGGCCAGGGCAATTCCGGTTGCCAACGGCAGGGTGCTACCCAGAATGCCGTTTGAATAGAAATTACGCCAGTGCAGGTGCTGCGAGCCGCCGCGGCCGCCACACACTCCGCTGACCCGCCCCATCAATTCACCGAACAGCGCCCGCGGATCGCCGCCGTAAGCCAGAAAATGACCGTGACAGCGGTGGTTGCTGACTACAATGTCATCAGGTTGCAGGTTGGTGATAACCCCCACGGCGTTGGCTTCCTGCCCGATATAGGTGTGGGTGGTGCCGCTGAACGCTCCGCGGCGGTACTCGGCCAGGATGGTTTCTTCGAAGCGGCGGATGAGAACGAGGCTGCGGTAAAGCGCCAGCGCGTCAGTCATGGAATGATTTTAATCGATAAAAGGTTAGTGTAGGTCACAGCTTGCCCGCGCAAATTTGCAAATTTGCGCTACATAAGGGCATCTTGTTGCCAATAACCATCGACCTTCCGGATGTAGGGGCGCGCAATGCGCGCCCGTGCTTCGCCGGGTACAACATCTGGTGCTTCGACAGGCGCTGCAACTGCAACCGGTGCTTCGACAGGCTCAATCACAGATTGCCCTGTGGGCAGCAACCGGTGTGGGTTTGATGGCGTGATATAGAATGCTGACAGGGTAATCTACACTCATGAAACTGCTGCCAGCCATCATCCGACCCACCCCACCACCCATTGAAAGTGCCGGCGCGTTATTTATAAACTATTAGAATGAATATGCGCGCGGTGCGGGCGGTCGAGCATGAATTTGGCCGGGATGATTAAAATAACCATGACTGCCCCAAGCACCAATAGCAGCGGCTGTCCGCGCAGCCACATTAAAAGCACTGCCGTGCCGGTGCCGATTCCAGCCCCCAGGTCTGAATTCCGGGTGATCAAATACAACACCCCATAGATGAGCAAGCCCACCAGCATTTCAAAATTAGCCAGCACCAGTAGCCCGCCAAGCGTGGTTGCCAAACCCTGACCGCCGTGCAGCCCGGCAAAAATGGGGAAGTCATGACCCAATACCGCAAATGTCAATGCCAATACCTGCCAGCCTAATTCAAGCGAAAGCAGTTGCGCGATGGCTACGGCGAGAGCGCCTTTCGAAAAATCTACCGCAGCCACGACAATACCTGCTCGCCAGCCAAACTGCGCCTTGACGTTGTGCGCGCCCATATTGCCGTCGCCCACTGTGCGGATGTCTATGCTTCCCAATTTTCGCGCAACCAGCAGCGCGGTTGGAATGGACCCCAGAAGATAAGCTGAGAGCAAGGCAACGAGCAGCGCCATATAGAAGCCTCTTTTATACCATTATAGTGATATCTTTTTTGATTTGATCTAGCCAATTATTGGCTAACCGATTGGAGCGCCCCTGCGACAGGCGATCTTTGAGCCAGAATTTGGAGGAATAATCGAATGACTTGTCAGACAGTGACACTATGTGTCCTAAAGGGTGATATATTACAATTGACATTGTGCTGGATGCGATTAACATTAAGTAGCCTTGGTTTATCAGGCAACCATCCCCAAATCCCCTCAATTTAATCCCCCGGAGGTAGATATGCGAAAGTCACGTTACATGGTTTTGTTCGTGCTGCTCTTGGTATCCGTATTAGCAGCTCAATGCGCTCCTGCTGCGACCACCAGCACGGAAGCGCCGGCGGCCAAGACTTATAAATTGGCTGCAATTTTCCCCGGCGTCATCACTGATGCCGATTACAACACCCTGGCTTACGTTGGGGTAACCCAACTGCAGGAAAAGACCGGCATCGAAACCGCTTATTCTGAAAGCGTTGCCGTTCCGGACGTTGACCGCGTTATGCGCGAATACATTGATGGGGGATTCAATATTGTTTGGACCCACGGGGGTCAGTTTGTCAACCAGACCATTGAACTGGCTCCTCAGTTCCCTGAGGTTATCTTCATCGCTGAAGGCGATGCTCCCCTCGAGAATCCGCCTGCCAATCTTTGGTTCATCGACCGCAACTTCCATGTCGGTTTCTACGGTATTGGCGCCCTGGCCGCCCGCGCCACCAAAACTGGCGTTATTGGGTACATCGGCGGCGTAACCCTGCCGTTCTCGTATGCCGAAGCGCATGCAATCCAGCAGGCTATTGATGACTCAGGACTGGATGTTGAATTGAAGGCTGTATGGGCGGGCGATCTGAATGACCCAACCAAAGGCCGTCAGGTAGCCGATGCGCTGATCGCCGAAGGCGCTGACGTTCTGATGGGTGCACTCAACCTGGGCATGTTCGGTGTCTTTGAGGCGGTCAAAGCTGCCCCGGAGAAAGTCCTCGTAACCGTGAAATACACCGACAAAAAAGAATACGCTCCTGACAATTATGTCACCGCATTACTTTACGACTTCGCAGGCCCTCTGGCAGACATCTACGCAAAGATCCAGGCTGGCGAGACCGGCGGCTACTATCCCCTTGGCTTTGACACGGGTGTAGCTCTCCAGACTCCGATCAGCAATGTCGACCCTGCGGTCGTCACTGAGGTCGAAGCCATTCTGGCCGATCTGGTTGCCGGCAAAATCAATGTCGTGAAAGACATCAGTGAAGTTAAGTAGTACCCGCTCAGTCTTTTAAAGCAACGCTGTACGAAAAGGGGTTTCCGGGGGCACACCATTCGGTTGGGGCGCCGGAAACCCTTTTCTTAATAGTAGGCATGGCGGTAAATCCGCGGGATGGTAGATTCCCGCCGGTATGATGAATGTATGTTTGTGCTGCGTTTCTGAAGTCCAAATTGAACTTTAAGGTAGAACCAGATGGAAAAAGAAGCAATCCTTGAACTTCGCAATATCCGTAAAGTATTCGACAAAAACGTCGCGCTCGACAGCGTGTCCTTCTCGTTATATCCCGGCGAGATCCACGGGTTGTTGGGCGGCAACGGCGCTGGTAAGACAACGCTGATGAATGTCCTTTACGGCCTTTACCGCAGAGATGATGGTGACATAAATTTCCACGGCCAGAAATTGAATATTCAAGGCCCCAAAGATGCGATCACTCACGGTATTGGAATGGTGCATCAACACTTTTTACAGATTGGCAGCTACACGGTTCTGGAGAACATTGTTCTCGGAACGGATGTGTCTCATCCAGTTACTATGAAATTGAGCGCCGAAGCCCAGAAGATCATTGATTTGGGTAATCGCTTTCGCCTGCCGGTTGATCCAAACGCCGTGGTGGATACATTGCCAGTCGGGACCCGGCAAAAGGTCGAAATTTTAAAGGCGCTTTATCGCGGCGTCGAAGTGCTTATTCTGGACGAGCCGACCACCAACCTCACCCCGCAGGAAGTCGATGACCTGTTTGAATCATTGCGGGTCATCGTCAATGAAGGTCTCAGCATTGTTTTCATTACTCATAAGTTGCGTGAAGTTTTGCATGTCTGCGACCGCATCACGGTGCTGCGCGAAGGGCGCAACATCACCTCGCTCACCCGTGCCGAAGCCTCGGAAGAGATTTTCGTGCGGGCGATGGTCGGCGACCAGATGAAAATCGAAGGTAGCGTGTATTTCTCGCATGGTTCGATGGCCAATACCGCAGTAGATGAAAGTGCAATCCCTGCGCTGGAAATGCACGATGTAGGCTTAAAAACCAAGGAAGGCATCTCGCGCTTAGCCGGACTTAACTTCCAGATCAGGCAAGGGGAGCTCTTTGGCGTCGCTGGCGTAGCCGGCAATGGTCAGCGCGAACTGGCTGAATGCGTCACGGGAGTCGTCATTCCCACCGAAGGAAAGATCTTGATGAAAGGTGAGGACGTGACGGGGGTTTCAGTTTGCGAGTTGTTGAAGGACTGGATATCCTATATTCCTGAAGATCGGTTGCATGACGGTTTTCTCCCTAAAGCCAATGTAGCGCAAAACTTGATTCTTGGCTACCACCGCCAGAAACCGTATTGCGAGGGCAGCTTTATCAAATGGGATACGGTTTACGACAAAGTTCGCGGTTATATCGGCGAATATAAAATCAAAACCAACGGTCCGGAAGACCCGGGCGGCAACCTGTCCGGCGGCAATATCCAGCGCGTGATGATTGCGCGGGCATTCTCTATGAATTCGCATATGATGGTTGCTCATAACCCCACCCGCGGGCTGGACATCCCCTCAATGGATTTTGTTTACAACAAAATGCTCGAGCGCAAGGAAACCGGCGCCTCGACCCTGCTCATCTCTGAGGATCTGGATGAATTGCTGCTGATCTGCGACCGCATTGCTGTGCTTTACCGCGGTCAAATCGTGGGCATTCTCGACCGCAAGGATTTCGACAAATACGCCATCGGCCGCTTGATGAGCGGCATCCAGGCGGAAGAAACTGCTGATCTGAGGGCTGCATCATGACGATTGTACGCAAACTGGTTCCCTATGTGATCGCAATCATCGCCTCGTTCGCAGCTGCCGGCATTTTTATTGCCCTGACTGGCGCGAACGTGTTTCAGGCGTATGAAACGATCCTGTTTACATCCTTCCGCACGCCAAACGGCTTTGTGCAAACCCTGCTAAAGTTCATCCCGCTCACCTTGCAGGCGTTGGCGTTCACTATTCCTTTGACCGCCGGTAAATTCAATATGGGCGGCGAAGGACAGATGATCGTTGGCGCAATCGCGGCTTCAGTCGTCGGCATTCTCGGCGCTGACCTGCCAGCGGTGATCCTGCTGCCGCTGGTCGTCCTGGCGGGCGTGGCGGCGGGTGCAATTTGGGGTTTTATCCCGGCCTGGCTGCTGTACAAATTCAACATCAACGAAATCTTGACCTCGATGCTGCTGAACTTTGTCTCCTTTCAGATCATTGACCTGGTAGCTACCGGCGCCTTACGCGACCCGGTCGCTGGTCACCCAACCACGGTACAGATCGGGCAGGGCGGCTTTTTACCCATGCTGATCAAGAATCCACCTTTGAACGCCGGCTTGATTCTGGCGCTGCTGGTGGCAGCGGGGGTTTACTTATACACCACGCGCACTACCGGCGGTTACGAGCTAGTCGCTACGGGCGCCAACCCGCGCGCAGCTGCGGTCTTCGGCATCAATGTCAAACGTATGTTTGTGTTCTCGATCGTTCTGGCAGGCGCTATCGCCGGGCTTTCGGGTGTTATCGAGGTCGCCGGGGTGCAGCACCGATTAATTGTCGGCCTGCAGCATAACTTTCTGGTACTGGGCGTAATCATTGCGTTGATCTCCCGGGGAAATAACCTGGCAGTTCCGTTTGTGGCATTTTTCATTGCTATTCTGGAAATCGGCGCGAGCGCGATGCAGCGCACCATGAATGTCCCGATCGAGATGGTTTTCATCGTGGAAGCGCTGGTGTTACTCTTTGTGCTGCTTTCAGATGTGTTCCGCAGGAGGTAAACAACTATGGAATCACTCGTCACCTTCTTGCGCCTTACGCTTTTATCGATGGTCCCGTTCGTTCTTGCGGCACAAGGTACCATGCTGGGCGGGCGAACAGGCGTATTTAACGTTGCCCAGGAGGGCATCATGCTGGTTGGCGCCTCCCTTGGCTTTATCGGCAGCTATCTGGCTGGCGGCAGCACGCTGGTTGGAATCGCAGCTGCAGTGCTGGTTGGCGGCATCTTTGGTCTGGCGCTGGCGTACTTCACCACAACATTGAAAATGAACCAGTTCGTCATCGGTCTTTCTTTGTTATTCATTGGCACGGGACTGTCCACTTTAATCCCGAAGCTGGTGATTGGCGTGACTCTGTCGCAGCCGCTCATTCCAACGCTGCAGGATTTGCCCATTCCGCTGTTGAGCCAGATCCCGTTTCTTGGGACGGTTTTGTTCAGTCATAACATCCTGGTTTACTTTGCAATCGTGCTTTCGATCGGGTTGTGGTATTTCCTCTTCCGCACCCAGCTTGGGCTGGAATTGCGCTCAGTAGGTGAAAACCCAAACGCCGCGGACAGTCTGGGCATCAACACCAGCAAACACCGCTACATGACCGCCATTATCGGCGGCATGTTGATTGGCCTGGCAGGCGCCTATCTGCCCATGGTCTACACCGGCACCTTCACCGAAGGAATGGTCAAGGGACGTGGTTGGTTAACGATTGCCCTGACCTTCTTTGCGGGTTGGAGCCCACTGCCCGTGCTGTACGGCTCCTTGTTCTTCGCGGGTATCGAAGTGGCCTCATACCGCTTCCAGGCGGGTGGCATTGCCATTCCGTATCAGTATCTGCTCATGGTGCCGTATCTTGCCACTATCCTGGTGATGATGTTCACCTTCCGCAAAACGCGGGTGCCCGGCTTCCTTGGCAATAATTATGACCGGGAAAAGCGCTCGTTGTAGCGCCGCTCAAGACTAAAGTTCCCAGCGCGGGGCAGAGGTACCTCTGCCCCGCGCTGGTTTCCCGTAGCAATCACCAAACAGGTTGCATCCGGCACAACCTTGGACGTATAATAAAAAAACCACCGCACCTGCCCACAAGGCAAGCTTAAGGAGACTCCTGCCATGATTGAAATTAGAACGCCGAAAACCCGCGAGGATTTCAAGGCTTATTATGATTTACGCTACCGGCTATTGCGCCAACCGTGGGCTCAGGTGAGAGGAACCGAAAAAGATGACTACGAGCCGATCAGTAAGCACTTTATGGCAGTGGATACCGCGACCAATGAGGTCGTTGGCGTCATTAAGATTTACGAAAAAGAGTCCGGCGTGGGTTGTTATTCGCACATGGCCGTGTCCAGCGCTCGACAGCGGCAAGGGATTGGTAAATTGCTGATAGACGCCGTTGAAGCTCACTCGCACGAAATGGGCTACCATACCTTAGGCTGCTTTTCACGCCTGAACACTACTCTTTACTTTGAGCAAGCGGGTTACAAGATCGCCGGGCTGCCGACACATTATTTTGGCACCACCCAGGTGGTCTGGATGGAAAAGAAGTTGTAAATTTTACTTGTTATTGCGAGCAAAGCGAAGCAATCCACCTCGGCCATTCCGTTTAAATGCTTGTGGATAGCGCATGGGATGGGCCATCCCAGATCACCCCGCTCACTGGGTTCGCTCGTGATAACAACTGTTTTCCGTCATTGCGAACAAAATACGGGCGACTTGCAAGCCGCCCGTATTAATTAATATTCTCTTATGACGTAGAGGGTTCAGGTCTCTTTTTAAAGATCTGGCTAACTAGCCACCAGACGCCACGTAGCGGTTCCAACGCCCAGGAAATAATCCCGTTGACCAGCCGCAGCCCCTGGCTGAGCCAGATAAGCAGCGGGCGGAAAATTTTCATGAACGGCAGGTAAGCATATGCCAGGGTGAGCCCGATGGTGGCAATGGAAATGCCAAAGCGCGCCCAGTCGGAGAATTCCATGATGTGGAAGTCTTCCAGCAGTAGCTCGACGCCAATGTTGAAAACCAAAATATAGGCAGCTGTCTTGAGTATCGGCGCGCGCAGCACAACCACGCTAAAAATGCCGGCGGCGAAGCGCATGACCAAAATGCCAATGGCAACGCCGAGCATCACAACTAGAATATGGTCGGAGAGCGACACCGCCGCTACCACATTGTCCAGCGAGAAAGCCAGATCCATCAACTCAACATTCAACACCACAAGCCAGAAGCTGCCCGGTTTGAGCTGCCGGTCCGAATCGCCTTCCTCGCCACCGTGGCCGGCAGCGCTCAAATCGTCCAGCGCCAGACGGATAAGGTAAGCTGCCCCGATCAGCTTAAGCCAGGGGTTCTGGATGATATAACTGGCTGCCAGCAGCATGAGTCCGCGGCCAACGTAAGCGCCGATCAAGCCTACCCGCAGCGCTGCAGTACGCTGAAAGCCAAGTGGTTTATCCAGAATATGCCCCAGTTTTGCCAGCTTTTTAGGCCAGGGAATCGGTTCATGATCTGGTAAAACGGACACCATCGCCCCCAGGATGGCAGCATTATCGATGGAGAGAATTCCCTCCAAAAAGATAAGCTGAATTACTATGGCAATAAATGACCAGTCCACCAGGGTTCTCCTTGTTCAAATGGATAGTTGCTCTCGTAGGATGCCGATCTACCGGAAGGAAAAATAATTAAGTTGGGTAAAAGGGGGATTCGGAAAGCTTCCACTTTATACCATAACGACTATGGGGCGTGATCAAACTTAAGCAGGTAGGCTGCGGAATGAGGAGGAAGGTCATAATTTAAGCGAGTTTGTCAGACAACCATCCCGATTTCAGCGGACAAACAACACCAGCCGCGCTCCTTGTGTAGAATATCCGGGTTAATTTCCTTATAATCGAAGGTATAAAAAAAACCAAACTGGTGGTGCACATGATTTATTTGTTGGTTGTTTCGCTGATCTGGGCGTTTTCTTTTGGCCTCATCAAAGGCCAGTTGACCGGTTTGGATGCTAATTTTGTTGCGGCGGCCCGGCTGGTGATTTCGCTGGCAGTATTTTTGCCATTTTTGCGGCTGCGCAATGTGCCCGGACGCTTGCGCCTGCGTTTGATCTTGACGGGCGCCGTTCAGTACGGGTTGATGTATATCGCTTACACCTATGCCTTCCAATACCTGCAGGCGTACGAGGTGGCGTTGTTTACTATTTTCACGCCGCTGTATGTCACATTGATCAATGATGCCTACCAGCATCGTTTCCATCCCATCAGTTTGGCAGCAACGGTACTGGCGATCGCCGGCACGACCGTTGTCAAGGAAGGTAACCTGCTGCGCCCCGAGCTTTTGACCGGCTTTCTGGTAGTACAGGTCAGCAACCTCGCTTTCGCCTTTGGCCAGGTGGATTACAAAGAGACCCTAAAAACACACCCCGAATTGAGTGACACCCGCATCTTCGGGCTGCTGTATCTAGGCGGCGCGCTGGCGTCTGGCTTACCGGCAGTTTTCACCACCCCCTGGCAGACCCTGGCATTGACCAGTAGTCAGTTGCTGACGCTGATCTACCTGGGCGCCATTGCCTCTGGCGTTTGCTTTTTTATGTGGAATGTCGGCGCGCGCAAGGTGCATACCGGTACTCTGGCGGTGTTCAACGACCTCAAAATTCCGCTGGCAGTGGCGGTCTCGTTGATTTTCTTTGGCGAAAAAGCCAGCTTGCCGCACCTGCTGATCGGCGGGTTGATTGTGCTGGCGGCGTTGTTGCTGAATGAGTGGGGTGCCAAACGGGCATTGGCGAGGAGTCAGGTGACGGAGTCCGCGGCTTAGCCGGCTCGCATTCCCGCTGAATTTTGATGGCTTTTTTACGGTAGCGGCGAGGCGAAAGAAATGATCTCGCGCCAAAAATAGGCTGGGAGCCTCGCCAAGCATAAGGGTAAAGAAGGTCAAGAGCAGGTGCAACGCACCAAGATCAAAGTCCGTATCCCTCAGGTGGGAATCTCTGTATAATCAGGTTGAAGCGCCTTCATGCGGCTTCTGCTCTCTTCATTAAATAGCTGCCACCGCCTGATTGGAAGTATTTTTGAATCTTCGCTGGACCATTCTGGGTGTCATCCTCCTGACCTTTGTCGGCCTGGTGTTAATTCTCTCCGTCAGTCTGCAAGGTATCCTTGTACCCCATTTCCGCGATGAAGAGAACCGCTCGGCTGTGCTGAACGTTCAGCGCGTGCTGGGTCTCCTGGAAAACGAGCGCGTCACATTGACAGATGCCGTTCACACCTGGTCCAGCCGTGATGAAAGCTATGACTACATCCGTACCGGCAGCTCGGATTATATTCAACGCAACCTGAGTGATTCCGTCTTACTTGGGCTCAACATTGACTTGATGGCATTTATCTCCCTGGATGGTGGGATCGTCCATGCGCAGATTGCTGGTGGGCAGGCCGACCCGGAAATCGATTTTCCTGCCGGGCTGCGCGAGCGGATTCGCCCCGGCGATGCACTGCTGCGCACCAGCAATGACCGCGAGCCGCGTTCAGGATTGATTGCCACCGACCGCGGACCGCTGCTGGTCGTTTCAGCACCGTTGCTTAAAAGCAGCGGCGAAGGACCAACCGCCGGTACGCTCATCATCGGGCGTTACCTGGATGCTCACCAATTGAATCGCATCTCCACGATCGTGCGCCTCCCGTTGACCATACTGCCATACACCCAGGCGGATTTGCCACGGGAATTTGCTGACGCCAAATTGGCGATCACTGCCGAAGATCCCATTGCTGCCGTTTCCACCAGCGAGACACAGATGGCTGGCTATGCTCTGTTAAACGATTTTTATGGTTCACCGGCGTATATTTTGCAGGTGGAACAGGGGCGCACGCTCTACCGCAACAGCCAACTGGTTCTTTTGTATCTCACCACTGCCATCGTGATGGGGGCGCTGTTATTCAGCGTCATGACCTTTTTGGCGCTCGACCGTCTGGTTTTGGCCCGTATCCGTAAACTCGGCAAAGAGGTAACCCGGATCGGTGCAGGCGGCGACCTCTCGGCGCGCGTGACCGTAGACCGCCGCGATGAATTGACCCGGGTGAGCAGCCAGATTAACGGGATGCTGGCTAATCTGCAGGCGCTGTCTCACCGCCTGGTGGAGATCCAGGAAGCTGAACGCCGTAAGATCGCGCTGGAGCTGCATGACGAAATTGGGCAGCTTCTTACCGGTCTCAAATTGCAGCTGGACACCAGCGCGGAAAATGGGGCTGCTCAGACTAAGGCCCGCGACCTGGCAGATGGTCTCATTCAAAAGGTGCGCAACCTGTCGTTGGATCTGCGGCCGACAATGCTGGATGACCTTGGCTTATTGCCTGCACTGCTCTGGCACTTCGACCGGTTCACCTCATTGACCGGAGTGAAGGTCAATTTCTCACAGAACGGACTGGCGGATAACCGCTTCAGCCCGGAGATCGAGACCACCACTTACCGTGTCATCCAGGAGGCGCTAACCAATGTGGCGCGACATTCAGGCGTGGGGGAAGCTTCGGTCCAGGCGCTGCATCGGGACGATGTCCTGAGCATCCAGGTGGAGGATCGCGGCGGTGGGTTCGTGGCAGAGACTGAACTTACCAACAACCGCACCCGCGGACTACGCGGAATGCGGGAACGGGTTGCACTGGTTGGCGGCTCGATTACAATAGATTCAGTGCCCGGTTGGGGGACATCCATACTGGTTGAACTGCCGGCAATGGCGCAGCCAGTGGAAGGGAGTGGCAATGATCACAGTGTTATTGGCGGATGATCATATAGTGATGAGGCAAGGCCTGCGAGCGCTGATCGATTCACAGACAGATTTAGAAGTGATTGGTGAGGCCAGCAACGGCCATGAGGCGCTTGAGATGATCCATCAGAAAAAGCCGGCAGTGAGCGTGCTGGATCTAATGATGCCCGGTTTGAGCGGCCTGGAAGTTACGCGGCAGGTGTGGCGCATCAGCCAGGTTTTAATTCTTTCGATGCATGCCGACGAAGCCTATGTCATCGAGGCGCTGCGCAAAGGGGCGTCCGGGTATGTGCTCAAAGATGCCACGGCCAATGAATTGATCCAGGCCATCCGGATTGTCGCTTCCGGTCAGCGCTACTTGAGCTCCCCCTTTTCTGAACGCGCCATTTCGGCGTATATTCAACGCGTCAAGACCGGCTCGTTGGAACCCTACGATACCTTGACCACCCGCGAGCGAGAGATTTTGCAGCTGGTGGCAGAGGGGCGCAATTCTGCTGAGATCGCACAAAGGTTGTCGATCAGCCCACGCACGGTGGAAGCGCACCGCGCCAGCCTGAATCGCAAGCTGGATATTCACTCGCAAGCTGACCTGATCCGCCTGGCGATGAAAAAAGGGCTGCTGCCGCTGGATAAGTAGCGGGAGATGGGCAGGACTGTAAGTAAAGGGAACAGGGGGAAACGAACAGTTGTTGGTAAAATCTATGAAAATACTAAAGATTTCTACGGGTAAAAAAAGTAGAATTAAGTACTAATACGGATAGTCTTAGGGGCGCGTTTTGAGTATTCTTGAATTCAGCAGGAGTGGAATCATTTGCCACCCATTTCGGCTGGAGCCGGGGGAATGATACCGGCACGAGGAGGTAGCAAAAAATGGCATCTGTTAAGCTGAATCAAAACAATCGAAAAGGACATCGGGCGCAAGCAATTCTCGAATTCGCGCTGGCTTTTCCGGTGTTTTTATTAATTGTGCTGGGGATTTTTGAATTTGGGCGGTTGTTCATCATTTACACATCCGTCTATGCGGCCGCTCGTGAAGGCGCTCGCTATGGAGCGGCTGTCGACAATCTTTGCAACACCGCAATCGAAGCGGAGGCTGAAAGAGCCGGTTTCCTGGCCGGTGATCTGTCCATCTCCACGAGCTATGAGGTCTTTGATAAGAATTTGCAGCTCGTTAGCAACAATTGTGCAGATGCTAAAGCCGGCGACCGGGTCGTTGTTGAGGTATCCGCGCCCTTTGAATTCATCACTGGCTTTATTCCGGTGCCAGGCGGCAGTCCGATTACGCTCACCTCAACCGCGAAACGGACTATTATTAAGAAAGTTTATGTGAATTGGACCTTAGCGCCGGTCCCGCTTTCGACGTCAGTGTCAGGACCAACACCCACAGTAGAAACATCTCCTGCAGGGGGTACTCCTACTATTACTTCAACGCCGGAACCCGGTGTGACCCCCACCCCGCCTTTGCCTACCTGCGATGGCACCTTAACGATAGATACATCCGGCACATCCCCCTATACCGTTACTCTGGTTAATAACGGAGAGGAATATACTCTGGACAGCATCACAGTCTGGTGGACAAAAGAATCCGCCGATTTTGTTAAAGTAACGATGGGTACGAACGTCTGGGAAGGGAACCTGCCTGATTCGCCTGCCACTTTGACAAAAGACGATCTGGGATGGCCGGTTGGTGTTGGATCCAACGGGTTATATATTTATTTCGACGGCGCAAATAATGCGCAGCTTCAAGGCGTCAGCCTGGTTCTGTCCAATGCCTCTGGAGAGAAATGCTCCCTTCCATGATATCAGGGCGAAGTATGAAACATCGACTTTTTTCCCACAATGAAAAGGGCCAGAGCCTGGTTGAACTCGCATTAATTATCGTATTTGTGTTGATCATTCTTGCGGGTGTGGTTGATCTGGGACGCATGATGTACGAGTACCTGACGATGCGCGATGCGGCTCAGGAGGGAGCTGGTTATGCCGCCATCTACCCCAACTACTGCGATGAGACCGTTAACCGCGTCTTTCAAAATCTGCCGGATAAAAAATACTCGGTCTTCGTGTGGATTAACAACATGGGGTGTCAAGCCGCTGCGGATTCAGATTTATTAGATTCAGATGGAGATGGTATCGATAATGGCTGTGCAGGGAAAGAGGTAAAAGTCACTCTTGACCATGATTTTGAGATAACCATGCCGCTGATCAGCGTATTTACCGGGCAAACCGTTCCAATGCATGTCGAGATTAAAGACAACATTGTTCGACCAAAATGCAATTGATACCCCTGATGGGAGGTGGCAAATGAACAAGGAATTACCGTCCGAAAGAGGACAAATCCTGGTGCTTCTGGTTTTAGCGCTTATGGGTCTGTTGGGTTTTACTGCCCTGGCCATCGATGGCGGAATGATCTATGCAGACCGGCGCTATATGCAGAGCGCAGCCGATGCTTCCAGTCTTGCCGGCGCTAGTGTGGCTGCGCAATATATCGAAGATCATGGTTATAAAACCCTGGATTTTAATTGCTCGTTGAGTGTAGTTCCAGGCATGTTGGCCGATGCGGAAGCCACTGCGCAATTGAAGGCGCAAGGGAATGGATTTATCGATATCCCAATCGATGATACGGTAGGGACAGTGGGCGGCCCCGATTACGGAATCAATGCAACCTGTAATTTTGGCACCAATAAAGTTGAAGTCCTGGTTATGATCTCAAAAGAAACGGATACATCTTTTGTGCAATTATTTACTTCCGCGCCGATGAGAAACACGGTCCGATCGATTTCCGAAGCGGAACCCGGTTTTACGGCAGGCAGTGGGGCTGCAATTATTTCCACCAGTTTCGATTGCGCGACGAACAAAGGCGGGGTGAAGTTCGAGGGCACTCCTAAAACCATCATAAACGCAGGTGGAATTTATTCGAATTCCTGCACGGTATTTAAAGGCAGCACCTATGTGGATGTAAAAGACGGAGATATCAATTATTACGAAGATTCATACTGGCTTAAAACGGGTGCATGCCCCGACCCGGATAAATGTATGGTGTCGCCTGAACCGACCCCGGTATCAGAGTACCACCCGATCACTTTTGCAACGATTGAGCCTCCCGTTTGTGAGGATAGCACTGACGACCCAACCGTAAAAAACATCTCTGTAAGCACAGGTGATGATACGACCATTGATCCCGGTTATTACGGCAGTATTAGAATGACAGGCAAGGGAAAATTAACCTTGAATCCCGGTCTTTATTGCGTCTCTGAGGAAATTACGGTTGGCGATGGCGAGATGAGCGGGGAAGGCATCACCATTTACTATACCAATACGGAACCCAAGTCGGGGGATGGAATTTTCATTACCGGCGGCCTGATTAAACTTGTTGCGCAAAATGAAGCGCCTGTGGTGGTCACGCCAGGCGGCCCCGGTTCCGTTGAAGACATGTTGATTTATTTGGGCAAGGATTCCGATGCCCGGGTCGAGCTGAAAGGAAATGGCGGGTCGTACTTCGCCGGTACAGTATATGCGCCGTCCAGCAATATTTTTATCGGCGGCACCCCGGATCTGGTCGATGCCGATAAAGAAGTGGTGTTTAAAACCTCGATCATCGGGTATGATGTTACCGTTGGCGGAACGGCCAACCTTTCGATCACGTATGAGAAAGATATGGATTATAGTGTGCCAGCATCCATGCAACTGATCAAATAATCTTCGTAATTTATCCATAAAAAGGCCAGCTGAACAAAGCTGGCCTTTTTATTGCAACAGGGTAAACCGCGGAAATATGCAGCGGATAGGACTTGCAGCAGTCACCCGTTTAGTTTGCATAATTATTAACTCGAATCGGGCTGGCAGAGGTTAGAATAAGGTAACTAAATTGTTAATTATTTTTTGGGGGCGACTTTGGCGTCTCTGCAAACACAGGCATGGCCGGGTTTGCCCCTTGTTTCGCACAGCAGGAGGTTCGTTGCAATGAACTTATTCAGACATAAACGTCATCGCCCGGGACAGCGCGGCCAGGGGTTGGTCGAATTCGCGCTGGCTTTCCCGGTTTTCTTATTGATCATTTTAGGCGTTTTCGAATTTGGCCGGCTCTTCATCACATACACCTCAATTTATGCCGCTGCACGTGAAGGTGCTCGATTCGGCGCAGCAGTTGAAAATGTGGTTAACTCATGTGCGGGAGTAGAGGCGCAGGCCCAACGCGCCGGTTTTATTGCCGGGAATTTGAATGTCTTGATCCAGCATGACACTGGGCCCGGTTCACCCGTGGCAAGCGGCTGTGGCACAATGTTAGGCGAGCGCATAATCGTAACCGCTTCCATACCTTATGAATCCGTCACCGGCATCATTCCTGATCTTACGCTCACGTCGGTCGCCCGACGTACGATTATCAGGGAGGTCCATTTGGTCTGGACTCTGCCGCCCCCAGACGCCCCGACTGCAACCCCCAAGCCCGCTTCGACCGCTGCAGCACCTACGGCTACCTCGGCCCCAGGAGCCTCGCCAACCCCACCTCCAACATCCACCCCGACGACAGCGGGAGTATGCAACGGGACCATAACCTGGACGGCAGGCACAAATGGCGCTTCAACCGCCACTTTCACCAACAATAGTGGCGAGCAATACACATTAACCTCGATTATTGTCACCTGGGCGAAGAAAGATCCCTTGCTAAATGAGGTGATCTACGTAGGCGGTATTTATGACCCGATATCCGGCCTTTTATTGACTTCACCTGCCACTGTCGCAATTCCAGATTGGGTGGTCGGTACGGGTACGACCCAATTTGAGTTTGTTTTTTCTGAAAACAACGCAAAATTTACGGGCGTGAGCTTGATTATGAAAGATGGTAACGGCGTGCCGTGCCAGGTCTGGTAACTTTGAGAGAAAAGATGAAAAAGATTGTAAGAACTACTGAAAAAGGTCAGAGCCTGATGGAACTGGCGTTGGTGCTGGTATTTATCCTCATTCTCCTGGCGGGAGTCGTCGACCTTGGACGCATGATGTTTGAATACCTGTCCATGCGCGATGCTGCTCAGGAAGGAGCCGGTTACGGAGCTGTGTACCCAAGTTACTGCCAGCAAATAAAGGATCGTACGCTAGAAAACATGCCTTCTTTTGATAGTGATGAGGATAACCTAGTTGTCCTGGTGGATGGGATGAGTTGTGAAGAGGCCTGGGAATGGGCGGTGGATGCGGACAAGAACTCACCCCGTCCTACTCATGGTTGTGAGGGTAAAGAAATTTTTGTATCGATCACTCACCAATTTAAAATCACCATGCCGTTGTTGTCCGCTTTTACCGGACCAACGGTGCCGATGCACGTTGAAATCAAGGACCGCATTGTGCGGCCTGCCTGCAATTAATTTCCCCTCCGGGAGGGTTATTATGAATGAGAGACATTTTTCCGAGAAAGGTCAGATCCTGGTGCTTATGGCATTGGTTTTAGTGGGTCTGTTAGGTTTTACTGCCCTGGCTGTGGATGGGGGCATGATCTATGCGGACCGCCGGTATATGCAAAGTTCCGCCGACGCAGCCAGCCTGGCAGGTGCAGGGGTTGTGGCAAGTGTGGTTGAGGGCCTGAATATGACATCCGCCCAGTTTGAGTGCAGTCCACTGGTTTCAGGCATTGCGGATGGGTATGCGGTAGCCATCGCTAAGGCTGCGGCGAACGACTTTACCATTACAAAGGACAACAACCTGGGAACCGGTGGACATGATAATGGAGTTGATATCAACTGCAGCGCTACAGGCGAATATGTCGATGTGTTTGTGATGCTCACGCGCGATACTACGACTTCCTTCGTGCAGCTTTTTACCGGCGCCCCCATGCGCAACACGATTTCATCTGTTACCAGGGTTAAACCCGGTATCAATGCCGGTGATGGTTCGGCGATCGTATCCTTGAGCAAGGATTGCCAGGCCAATGCAGCTGGGGTCTGGATTTCGGGTAACAACGAAACCTTTCTAATTAATGGTGGAATCTGGTCGAATTCTTGCGTAGAGCGGAACGGTAATGCCAAGATCGATATTAATGGCGGCGGAGTCAATTACTATCACACGGGTTATGTGACCGGAATATCCAACCCAATTCCAGCACCGCAGCCCGATTATCACCCGCTGACAGATGCCAGACTCATCCCTTATCCTGAAGATTCATGCTCGAAGACGGATCCTTATGACGACTTGAAATTCAATACCATCGATCCTGCCAATGATCCAAGGGTAATTGAGCCCGGTAATTATAACGACTGGGATTTTAAGGTCCCCGTAGAATTAAAGGCCGGGTTGTACTGCATCAAAGGAACCGTGAGCATGACTGCCGCGGCATGGATTGTAGGACCTGAACAACCCGGTGGCGTTGGCGATGGAGTTACCCTTTACTACACCGGCACCAGCTTGACAATTAATGGCGGCGCCGACTCCACACTTGCAGCCCCTAATGGTTATGAGGACCCTATTAATCCTCCACCCAGCGGCGCCATCGAAGATGTGTTGTTATATATCCCGCCAGGGGTCAATGCAGACGTGAAGATCAATGGCGGCTCCAATAATGTGTTTGCCGGGACGATGTATATGCCATCCAGCGATGTCACGGTTAACGGCACTTCGGATTCCAGTTCGCAAACGAATATGTTCGTATCCATCATCGGGAACGTGGTCAAAATAAATGGTACCTCGTTCTTGAACATTACCTATGATCCGGACCGGGATTATGGGATGACCTCCTACCTGCAAGTACAGAAGTAAGCATTCTGGATATCAGCAAAAAGAGCCGGCGCCGAACCGGCTCTTTTTTTGGCTGCCTGAACCAGCCGGGCCGTGGATTATGGGAAATAAAAATAATTCCTTAGCCAGCACCGCAACCGCCGGGAGCGCATGCATAACTGTTGTTGGTAAAGATTATCGATCCGCCGAGTAAGCATTGGATGCGGGAAATAAATTTAATTTGTAGGTTGGATTGCCCACACCCACAGGGTGCCCTGTGGGCAGGGCACTCTGCGAGTGAGGGCGTGCGAATTACCTGAATTAAGCAAACAGAATATTAGCCCGAAATCCAACGGCTAAAGGGGTTCCATAGCGTAGGATTTCGTCCGCACTCACAGAGCGTTCCACCCGAAAGGTGCTCTGTGTGAGTACGGTTGCAATGGGATCATTAAGTACAAGGGGCGGCTCGCGAGCCGCCCCTTGTACTTAATGATCCATTTTGAATTTTATCTGATTCGGGAACTATTCAGCGATTCCAAGCGTATATATAGCAAAGGAATACAGTGGTTCCCTGTCTTCTGGGCGCCCTCCCGAAGGATGCCGGGACGGTGTGTGAATAAGCGCTGTTGACGGTTCTATTTGCAGAACTGTTAGTTGCATTATAGAACAAACGTTGTATAATAATCATAAGAAACAGCGCAAGTTCAGGGGGCGAAACTGAGCAGATTATCTGGCACGCCGGCCGGAAAAACGCTCCCACCCAGATATCAGGTTCGCCTTCCAATTTGCGAAGCTTATTCGCATAGTGAGGGTTTTATTTAACGAACCTCCTGACGCGCTGGTTTCTCCCCGCGTTTTGGCCTGCGGAGTTACGTCCTTCAGGAGGAGGAGGTACAAAATGGCAACTGTGGTTTATTTGGTAGTGGCAGGAGTTGGCGTGGTGTTCCTGGCGCTGAGTCTGGTTACCTTCCAGTCCTCAGATAAATAATGCACCCAGGCATGACCCATTCAACTAACTGCTCATCGAACACACCCCTTAATGGGAAGCGCCCTTCTCAGAAGCGGGATACTTTTCTGCGCCGGTAAACCGGGTGGCAGCGTCCGGTATGGGTGCCTGTTGGTCTCTTTCTGATTATTGCTCCTGGAGGGTCTTTCCTTCCGGGAGCTTTTTTATGGGGGATGACCAGGAGTCTGGTTTGCGCGCGCAACCAAGAATGGTTCTTTCTGTTAATAGGTATACACATTCGAGGAGGGCAGCAATGAGCACTGCCGCACAGGTCCGCCTCCTGCGCGAACGTATTACGGACGAAATCTTCCTGGCGTTGGGTATGCCGAAAAACGGTCTGCTGCGCCGTAATTTGGGTTGGTTACTGCGCCTGCCGACGCAGCGTTTTGCCAACATTTTTTCATCAGCGGACCAGGCTGCCCGGGATAGAGGCCTGCAGGGTGCAGGCCAGGAACTGCTGAAGAACCTCTCGGTGCGGATTTATGCCAAAGGCCTGGAGAATTTGCCCCTGGAAGGTCCATTGATTGTCGCCTCCAATCATCCCGGGGCGTACGATTCGGCTGCGCTGGCTGCCAGCATCCCGCGCCCGGACGTGAAAATTATCGTCTATGAAATCCCCTTCTACCATGCGCTGGAGTACATCCAGCAGCACATGATTTTTGTCAATCCCAATCCAGATCTGCGCATGAGCGCGCTGCGGGCTGCGATCGAACACCTGCGAACCGGTGGGGCCTTGATCCAATTTGGCACGGGACGCATCGACCCTGACCCGCTGGTGCAGGCAGGTTCCGTTGAAAACCTGCAGAACTGGTCACCCAGCCTGGAGATTATGCTGCGGAAAGTGCCAGAAACGCAGTTGACGTTGGCGATGGTCAGCGGGGTATTGATGGAGCGTTTTTCCCGCCATCCACTGACTTACCTGCGCAGGCACCCCATCGATCGCCGGCGCATTGCCGAGTTCACTCAGGTTATCTGGCAGCTTATCACCGGCAAAAAGCCGGACGTTTCCCCGCACATCAGTTATGCACCACCCATTGCTACAGCTCAGTTGCAATCGGAAAGTAGTGGGCGTTGGATGGAGAGCATCATTGCCCGCGCCCGGACCTTGCTGGCAGAGCATATGAGGTAAAACCCTGGTTTTTTTTGTGGGGCACGGGTGGTCCAGCGGACATATTGCTACAACTTGACCCCGTGACCGTGTGGCTTGATCTCGATATTATCGGATCTCCAACACCATTGCAGGGACATCAACCCCACCAACCCGCCCCATTCTTGGGGCCGGTTATTTATGAATTGAGTGTTTTGCGCCGTGTCGGCGCAAAACACTCAAAAATCATTAAACCCCCGTTCCTAGAGAAGTTGGCCGTCAAGAGAGATTTAAACAAAACGGGGAGCAGGGGAAGGGGGTGAGGGGCAAAACCAAATTTATTACCTTAGCGATTGGTCCCTCTGGGAAAACATTTGTTCTCTGGCAAGTCAGCATCTGCCTGTCCGCCTCGAGAAGAAATGATACACGGCTAAACCGTGTTAAAATGGGAACAGTTTGCTCATTTTGTGTGCCCTGGAAGGTATGTTATGTCCCCCGATGTCTTTGAAGAATTAAAATGGCGCGGCATGATTTACGACTACGTCGAAGGCGTGTCAGACCTGTTGGCTCGCGAAAAGGTGACCATCTATAACGGTTTTGACGCCACCGCCGACTCCCTTCACATCGGGCACATGGTGCCGCTAATCGCGCTGGCACGTTTGCAACGCTTTGGGCACCATCCCATCGCTTTGGCCGGCGGCGGGACAACCATGATCGGCGATCCAAGCGGCAAGGCTACCGAGCGCAAGCTGATCACGCGCCAGGAAGTGGAAGCCAACGTGGATTCGATCAAAAAACAGCTGGCGCATTTCCTCGATTTTGACGTAAAAGCCAACCCGGCGCGGGTGATGAACAACGCCGACTGGTTATTGGAACTCAACCTGGTCAATTTCCTGCGCGATATTGGCAAGCACTTCACCATCAACGCCATGATCAATAAAGAGTCGGTGAAGACCCGCCTGGAACGCGAGGAAGGGCTTTCCTTCACCGAATTCAGCTATATGCTGATGCAATCTTACGACTTTTTGCACCTCTACCAGCATGAAGGTTGCAAGCTGCAAACCGGCGGCTCAGACCAGTGGGGCAACATCACGGCGGGCGCGGAACTGATCCGCCGCGCGATTGGCGGGAGCGCCTACGGCATGGTGTACCCGCTGATTACCAAAGCCGACGGCTCTAAATTTGGCAAAACGGAATCGGGCTCGGTCTGGTTGTCAGCTGAAAGAACATCGCCGTACCGCTTCTACCAATTTTGGCTGAACACGGATGACCGCGACGTGGTGCCGTACCTGAAATATTTCACCTTCTTGACCCAGACTGAAATTCAGGAGCTGGAGCAGGTAGTGGCTGCCCGCCCTGAGCAGCGCGAGGCCCAGCGGCGGTTGGCTCGTGAGATGACCCTGACCGTGCACGGCAACACTGCTCTGGCCAAAGCCGAGCAGGCTGCCCAGGTGCTGTTTGGTGGTGCGATGGACGGCTTGAGCGCGGCTGAAATCGAAGACATTTTTGCGGACGTTCCCTCCAGCACCCTGGCGCGGGAACGCCTTTCGGGTGGCGGCATGGCGGTGATCGACCTGCTGGCAGACAGCGGCGTGACCCAGTCGAAGGGCGAAGCACGCCGGGCGGTCACCGAAGGTGGGGTTAACCTTAACAACCGCCGGGTAAGTGATGCTGCCCAGACCGTCACGGTCAACGACTTGCTGGAAGGTGGCTTTTTGGTCATCCGGCGCGGCAAAAAGAATTACCACCTGATCAAAGTGGTGGCGTAGAGCGGGTGGAGGAGGATGCCCGGATGGAAAACAAAACGCTAACTGGAAAAGAAGGACGCGGTCAGCAGGGGGTGGAGCGGGTGTATAAAAATGACCAGATCGCGATTTATTGGGAGCCGAGTCTTTGCATTCACGTAGGCAATTGCTTTCGTGGGCTGCCAAAAGTGTTTGACCCGCAAGTCCGCCCGTGGGTGGCTGTCGATGCTGAATCGGCGGATCGGATTGCCAGGGTGATCGAAACCTGTCCGACCGGTGCGTTGCATTATGAGCGGTTGGATGGCGGTGCACAGGAATCAGCCCCTGCCGAGACGATTATCGACGCCCGTCCGAACGGCCCGTTGTTCGTACGCGGCCCATTGAAAATTGTGGAAGTTGGCGGGCATGTAATCCGGGAGGACACGCGGTTGGCGTTATGCCGCTGCGGGCATTCGGAGAACAAACCCTTTTGTGACGGAACCCACCGCCTGATCGGGTTTAAAACGACGAAGTAAGTTTCTGTAGGCCGGATAAAGGGGCGATAATCGATCCAACCTACGAAAGGCTCGTTCTAAACCGCAATTTTCACGGTGTCTTCCGTGATTTTCCTGGTGAAAAATTTCCTAACGCCATGGCACTAGGCCGTAGGAAAAGCCAGTAACTTGCTAATATGCTCGATGTGGTCGAGTTCGTGCCAGATGGAGCGGCGTAATAACTTGCGTGGGCTCCAAAATTCCCCGGCCACCCCGCGTACCAGGTTAACCCCTTCCAATGTAGGTAACACCTTTTCCAGCTGCGCTCTGACCGCTGCCAGTTGCTCAAAGATATTCGCGGGCAGGCTGCTACGCGGCGCACCGGCTTGTTCCAGGCGGTCCATGTACCACCACTCGGCCTTGGCAATGTGCCCCAACACCCCGCGAATGCTCCAGCGCTCCCTGGGGTAAGTGCGGTCGAGAATTTCATCCGGCAAGCCCTGCACCAGCTCCAACAGGTCGACGCGGCTGAATGCTAACACTTGCAGCCCGCGCCTGACATCCACCCGGGTGATCGGTTTCCAGTCATGGCGGAACCAGGCATTGACCTCGTAACTGCCGTCCGGGGTGGTTTCGAAATTCTCATCGATGTTATACACCCCCCATACTTCGCTGAGGCGCACATCGACATCCCGAATATCTGCCAGCCAGTTTTCACCCGTGTGGCGCCCGATCCAGGCTTTAAATTCCAGAAAGGCCGGCGCCAGGTTGGCGACCGCTTCAGCGCTATCGCCGCCGTAAGCATAACATCCAGGGTGATCGAGCGCCCAGGCCAGCGGCCTGCCATCCGCCCCATTTTCCAGACCAACCAACAATTGCATCTCCACTCCCTTCTCTGATTGCCACGATGTTTTTTCCCGGATTATTTTAACCAAAAAGCCCGAAGCCGCTCGAAATGTCTCACAATTATATTGTGCCTGAAGAGCGTTGGATTGTTGACTATAATATTGCTTAATCCATAATCAATTCTCCAGGAACTTTCTCCAACCAGTGTCCGTCTAGGGTGTGTCCTCTGCGGATGAGGATATTGTCTTGGTATGTATCGATTTGAATTATTGCTGAAATTAGGTTCAGGGAAGGTTTGTTCGAAAGGATCGTGAATACTGATGACCGAAGCTGAAATGGAAGCCACTATCAACCATGTAAAAAAGCCGCGCGTCTTGCACTTCGAATGGGTGCTGCCGTTGTTTTTACGCCCGACCCGGACGTTAAAAACGATCGTCGAACGTGACCATCCGGTCTGGTTGACGCCGCTGTTGATTTTGAGCCTGCTGGCAATTGTGCTGGTACTGGTTGGCGCACCCATCCGTGCTGAGCAGGCGCAGCAGGTTGGTGAACTGCCGCCCGATTTTCAGTATTGGGGACCCGAGCAGCAGGAAGAGTATCTGGCCGCGCAAGGCAACAAGGCCAATCCCATTTTTATCTACCTTTTCCCTGCCCTGGGTTCGCTAATCGGCATCTGGTTGTCCTGGTTCTTGCTTGGCAGCATTCTGCACCTGGCTCTGACGCTGAGCGGCAGCCGCGGCAGCAGCGGTCAGGCGATCAACCTGGTGGCCTGGGCCAGCATACCGATTGCATTGCGATTCATCGTACAAGCGATTGCCATTTCTGCCAATCACAGCCTGATTCAATCTGCCGGAGTATCCGGTTTTATTGCCGCTGATGCAGAGGGTTTCTCTGCATTCATCCGCACTCTTCTGGGATTTGTGGACATCTACTGGATCGGACAGGTGGCGCTTTTAATGATCGGGGTGTTGCCGCTCACCGGGCTTGCGCGCGGCAAAGCCTGGACAGCGGTGCTGGTCTCGGCGGTCCTGTTGCTGATTTTGCAATCGGTCCCTGGTTATGTGGCATCCCTTTTGGGCGGCCTGTCCTTGACGCGTGGGTTTTTCTTTTAGGGGTATGGCTGCATGACCATCTTCATTCAAATTCGCGACCTGCGAAAAACCTACGTAATGGGCAAGTCCACGGTGCATGCCCTGGATGGCATCGATCTGGATATCGTTCCCGGCTCCTTCACGGTCGTCATGGGTCCATCCGGTTCTGGGAAAAGCACGCTGCTGCACCTGATTGGTGGATTGGACCGCCCAACCTCCGGCAGTATTGCGGTGGAAGGTGAAACACTGGAAAAGATGGATGAAAACCAACTGGCCGAGTACCGGCGAAAGATGGTCGGCTTCATCTTCCAATCCTTTAACCTGGTGGCGACCATGAACGCGGCCGAAAACGTCGGTTTCCCGATGCGTTTTGCCCGCACCACCAACCGGGAACGGCGTACTCGCTCCATGGAATTGCTGAAGCGGGTGGGGTTGGACGATCGCGCCCTGCACAAACCTACTGAGTTGTCCGGGGGACAGCAGCAGCGGGTGGCTATTGCCCGCTCTCTGGTCAATCAGCCCAAGATTATTTTGGCGGATGAGCCAACCGGCAACCTGGACACTGCCAGTGGATACGGCATCATGCAACTGCTGTCGGTGCTGCATAAAGCCGGGCATACCGTGATCGTGGTCACCCACGACCCGCGCATGCAGCATTTTTCCACCAATACCATTTACCTGCTGGACGGCCGCATTGTCAGCGAAGCCGAATACCAGGCAGCATCCACCTTTGATTTCGCAGAAACCTCGGAAGGGGAAATGACCCATGAAAGCTAAATTCTTATCCATCGTCCTGCTCATCGCGCTATTTTTGGGTATGGCAGTTGTCCAACCAGGATACGCCCAGGATACAACTCCGACTGTAGGGTTGAACCAAACCGGGATCCTGGTGGCGCCCAGTACAGATGCCAAAAGTGGTGTGCCAGGTACAATCGTTACCTACACTCTGCAAGTCACCAACAACACCACAGCCCCCATTACTCTGGCTGTAACTACCGCGAGCATCTCGGGTTCTGGGAGCGGGTGGTCGGTATTGGTGAATCAACCTTCACTGAGTTTGGTTGTTGGTGAAACAAAACCCGTGGATGTAAAGGTGGCTGTTCCCGATGTGGCACCTGGTGCAATGAATGTAACCGCCGTTATATTCAGTGATGGAACGACTGAACTGGGTAGATCTACCTTAACCACCACCGCGGCTGCTCCGGTCATTACCCCAAGCCCATCTATGTCCGGCCGTCCGCTCCTCGTGCTCGATTCCTACTCGATTGGCGCCGATTCCATCAAGGCCGGGTCGCAATTCGATCTGACGCTGCGCGTGCGCAATAACGGGCAAGATTTTGGCAAAAATGTCGTTCTCACCTTTAGCGGCAGCGAGTTCATGCCGGTCGAGACCGGCGGTGTGCGCTCATTGAGCGAGATCGACCCCGGCGAACGCCTGGATGTGGTGCAGCCCTTCATTGCCAGTTCATCGCTTTTCGGAGTGAAATACGGCTCGATCACCGTTAATGTGAGTTACACCGATCTGGCTGGCAGCGCGTCCTATACCGAAACCTTTACCATCACCATCAGCCTAAGCCAGCCGTCTTCCTCGGGTGGAGTCGCTCGTCCGACCGCCACCCCAACGGCGGTCAGTCGGCCGCAGTTGGTCGTCAGCAATTATGAAACGGATGTAGAGCCATTGCAACCTGGCTCGATGTTCACTCTCGACCTTAGCGTGACCAATCTGGGTAACGCCGATGCCCGCACTGTGACGATGGTGCTCGGCGGCGGCAGCGCGGATACTGGCACGCCGGGGGCGGGCGGCGTTTCCGGCGGGGGCAGCGATCTTTCCACCTTTGCGCCGCTGGGTTCTTCCAACCTTGTATTCCTTGGCGACCTGCCCGCCGGCGCATCCAAAGAAATCAGCGTGCCACTGGTTGTCAATGTGACCGCCAACCCGGCAGCCTATGCTTTCAAGATTTCTTTTGTCTTCGATGACACCAAGGGCGTGCGCCAGAGCAACGATCAAATCATCACCCTGCTGGTTTTCCAATTGCCGCAGGTCGAAATCGGGTTCTACCGCGACCCGGGCGTGTTCATGACCGGCAACATGAATATGCTGCCGCTGCAGATCACCAATTTGGGCCGCAAGTCCGCCGTGCTCGGCAATATCAAAGTGACCGCGCAGAATGCGGACGTGACCAACAACGTCTCGCTGGTCGGCGCGTTGGAACCGGGCGGCTATTTCACCCTGGACGCCAACGTCATGCCGTACCAGGCCGGACCGCTCGACCTGGAGGTCACGGTCAATTACACCGACGACTTCAACCAGCAGCGGGTGATCGTACAAAACATGTCGATCGAAGTTCAGGAAATGCCGGCCCCTGAACCCATGCCTGAAGGTCAGGACCCTAATTTCCCCACTGACGGCAATGGTTCATCCGGCAATGAAACCCTCTGGCAAAAGATCGTCCGCTTTTTCAAAGGCCTGTTCGGGCTGGATAGCTCTCCCTCGGTACCCGAGACTCCGATCGAAGAAATCCCCATTGAACCGCTGCCCGGCAACTCCAAACCCATTCAGCCCGGGCCCAAGGGATAAAGCGCGCTTGAACGCAATTGTGCGCGTGGGAAAGTGAACGAGGTATCTCATGCGATTTATCGATTTGTTACGGTTAATTCTGGATAACCTGGGACGCCGCAAAGGCCGCGTCATGCTGACGGCCATAGGTGTGGTGATTGGCACGGCCTCGGTGATCCTGCTCATTTCGCTGGCAATTGGCCTGCAGAAAAGCGCCACCTCCAACCTGTGGGGCATCAGCGACCTGCGCCGGGTGGATGTTTACCCCGGTTATAGCGAAACCCCGATTATGATGGAAGTTGGCAGATCCTCGGGTAAAGGCGACGTCCCGCCTGGGATGAAAATTCTGACCCCGCAGACCATCGAAGATATCAAGGCGCTGCCAGGTGTGGCCCTGGTCTCACCAAAGCAGGGCATCTACGGCCAGGCGGTTTTAAAGTCTGGCCGGCTGGAAAATTACCCCTGGATACAAGGGGTCGATCTGGACGATATCGGGGTATTCGAATATCCCATGCAGGGCGGCGTTACCACCCTGGAACGCGGTCAGGCGATCATTGGCGGTTGGGTCGCCCAGCAATTTTACGATCCCAAACAACGCCCCGGGCAGGATCCCCCGGTACAGCCGGACGTGCTGGGCCAAACGCTACGGCTGGTGCTCACCAAATGGACGGAAGATGGCGTGATGATCAACAAAACGGTCAATATTAAGATCGTAGGCATCATGTCGCAAGCCCAGGCCGAGCAGGACAGCGTCATGTTCGTTCGGTTGGATGAATTGACCGCCTGGAATGAATGGATGATGGGTTCGCGCATCAATTACAACCGCGACGGCTACAATCAGTTGGTGGTGCGCGCCGAGAACCCTGACCAGGCGACCGAAATTGCGGATGCGATCACTGATATGGGTTATCAGGCCAACACCTCGCAGTCGGTGGTACAGGGGATCAATTCGTTTTTTATCGTGCTGCAGGTGGTTTTTGGCGGCATCGGCGCGATCTCGCTGTTGGTGGCAGCCATCGGCATTGCCAACACCATGGCCATGGCGATTCTGGAACGCACCCGTGAAATTGGGCTGATGAAAGCGGTTGGCGCCACCAACAAGGATGTGCTCAGCATCTTCCTGGGTGAAGCTGCCGGCATTGGCTTTATCGGCGGCATCGGCGGGGTGATCATCGGCTGGGGCGGCAGTTTGCTGCTCAATATGGTGGCATCCACCTTTATGCCGTCCAACCCCTACGGCGGCACCCAGTTGGCGACCTCCACTCCAGGGTGGTTGCCGCTCTTCGCGCTGGTGTTCGCCACGCTGGTCGGCATCATCTCGGGGTTGTATCCCTCGCTGCGCGCCGCCACCCTGGTGCCGGTCAACGCGCTGAAGTATGAGTAAAAAGTCGCCACAAAGACATGGCCCCCTTTTCTATGAAAATGCCGTTGTCTCCCCTAAAATTCACCCACAGGGCGCAAAAACCGTAAATTGCGGATTTTAGGAGAGTAGTCTATACGTGGCACCTGGCAAGTCGAAGCTGAGGAGCGCACTGCGCTCCCCTACAAAACCTTTTTTCTCGGTTTTCACCGTGGTGATACTTTCCCCCCCGGCTTGTCAGCTTTCCATATGGACGTTAGAATAAGACCCATATGGCACAACCAATGCTCCTGTTGGCCTCCAACTCTCCGCGCCGCCAGCAAATGATCTCATGGACAGGATGGACCTTTGCCGTCCAGCCTGCCGACCTGGATGAATCGCGGCTGCCGGGTGAACCTCCGGCGGACTACGTCCTGCGCCTGGCGAGTGCCAAAGCCCGCGCAGTGGCAGAACAAACAGAAAGCAGCCAGGTCATCCTGGCTGCGGATACCATCGTCGTGGATGGCGATGATTTGTTGGGAAAACCCGCATCGCCTGAAGAGGCGCACCAGATGCTTACCCGCCTGCGTGGGCGTACCCATCAGGTTTACACTGCGTTGGCGTTGTTTGACTCCGTCACCCAGATGCTGGAAACGGACCTGTGCGTGTCGCAGGTGCCCATGCGCGAGTATACCGATGAAGAGATCGAGGCTTACGTCGCGACCGGTGACCCGTTGGACAAAGCCGGCGCCTATGCCATCCAGCATGCCGAGTTTCACCCGGTGGAGGGGTTTGCCGGCTGCTATGCCAGCGTGATGGGTCTGCCGCTGTGCCACCTGGTGCGGACGGCGCGCTTTTTTGGCGTCGAGCCGTTGAGCGACGTGCCAGCCGAATGCCAATCTAATTTGAACTATGACTGCCCCATTACCGCTGCAGTGCTGCGGGGCGAGCAAGCTGGCTAGCCGCAAGGCTGGACAGATGGAGAAATAAAACAATGAAGTTGCGATCAGCGATCTTGATGATTATGGTGCTGCTGTCAGCCTGCACTCCGGGCGCTAAAAACTCCCCCGGCGGCGCTGCCACTCCAACCTTGCGCGACCCCATCGTGAACACCACCACCGTCCCGGAACCCGAGACGGCTGCCAGGGCCTTCCTGGAAGCCTGGAAAGTGGATAACTACGCTGCCATGTACGCGCAACTGACTTTGCTTTCGAAAGATGCGCTGATCGAAGGCGATTTCTCCAACCATCTCAAAGACGTCAGCGCCACCATGTCACTCCAATCGCTGGATTTTGAAATCCTGCAATCGTTGATTAAAAACCCGAGCGAGGCGCAGGTGGCTTACCGTATGACCTACCATACCGTGCTGGTGGGCGATATCGAGCGCGAGACCGTGATGAATATGAGCCTGCAGGACGGCGACTGGAAAGTGCAATGGGAAGACGGCATGATCCTGCCCGAGCTGCGCGGCGGCAATCACCTGAGCATGGACATCTCCGTGCCGGCGCGCGGCAACATTTACGATGCCAATGGCAGCGCCCTGGCTGCCCAGTCGGACGCGGTGGCACTGGGCATCATCCCTGGGCAAATCAATCCGGATACCGAAAGCGCGCTGCTGGTCGAGCTTTCCAACCTGACCAATCTCAACACCGATTACATTGCCTCGCTGTACGAATTTGCCCAACCCGACTGGTACATCCCGGTGGGAGATGTCTCGTCTCAGGCGGTGGAGCGCCGCTACGACGTGCTGTCGTCATTGGATGGGCTGGTGATGAATTCGTACAACACACGCTATTATTTCAACCAGGCAGCTCCGCATGCGGTTGGCTATGTCCAACCCATTTCTCCAGAGACCATGGATGAATACCGGCGGCGGGGTTACCGGGTGGATGAGCGCGTTGGCATGGCTGGCCTGGAGTCCTGGGGGGAGGAATATCTTACCGGTCAGCGCGGCGCCTCGCTGTACGTCGTTGACCAGCAGGGCAGCGTGATTACCCGGCTGGGGCAGCGTGAGTCTGAACCGGCTGATGAGGTTTACAGCACGCTCGATAAGGACCTACAGGAACAAACACAGCGCGCCATCGAAGGCTTCCGCGGCGCAATTGTGGTACTGGAGCGCGATACTGGCCGTATTTTGGCTATGGCTTCCGGCCCGACTTTCGACCCTAATCTGTTCGACCCGAGCAACTTCAACAGCGACTGGATGCTGGGCGATGTCTTCAATCAGGATACCGTGCCGCTGCTCAACCGCGCTACCCAAAGCGCCTACCCGCTTGGCTCCGTGTTCAAAATCATCACTATGGCAACCGCCCTGGAGACCGGAGTTTTCACTGAATTTTCGGAATACAACTGCACCCATACCTTCACTGAACTCACCGGCGTGACGCTGTACGACTGGACTTATGAAAAAGAGCGACCTACAAGCGGGCTTTTGACCTTGCCCGAGGGCCTGATGCGTTCCTGCAACCCATGGTTCTACCATATCGGGCTGGAACTCTATACGCTGGGCTATACCGAAGACTTATCCAAGATGGCGCGCGGTTTTGGCCTGGGTTCGCCTACCGGCATCGAGCAGCTGGACGAGGTGGCGGGTAATATGCCCATGCCGGTCAATGACAATGACGCGGTACAACTGGCCATCGGTCAGGGCGCCATGCTGGCGACCCCGCTTCAGGTGGCGCGCTTTATCGCAGCCGTTGGTAATGGCGGCACCTTGTATCGCCCGCAGATTGTCGAGAAGGTAACCACCCCCGACGGCGAGCCGCTGATCAGTTTTAAAGCGGACCCCCAGGGTACGCTGCCGGTTTCCGCTGAAAACTTGCAGATTATTCAGGATGCCATGCGCAGCGTGGTGGCCGATAACCGCGGCACCGCCCATTTTGCCCTGGCAGGCCTTCAGGTGCCGATTTATGGCAAGACCGGCACCGCCACCAATTCGACGGGCACCTCGCACGCCTGGTTCGCCGGTTACACCGATGCCGGGCGTGAAGACTTGCCGGATATCGCCATCGCAGTGATCGCCGAGAACGCCGGCGAAGGGTCGGAGGTGGCGGCGCCCATCTTCCGCCGGGTGGTGGAAGCCTACTTCTTCGGCAAGCCGTCGCGGCTTTACCCGTGGGAATCGAGTTTCTACGTTACCCGCACGCCGACATCGGAATTTGACGAGACTGCCCAGGAAACCCCCCAACCTTAATTGATCGCTACAGGAACGCCTTCGCATGGATGAAAAAATGGTCTGGGGTTGGATTACCCGGCTGCTCTCCGGTTTTTATAGCGTGCAGACCGAACAGGGTACGGTTGTCTGTCAGTTACGCGGCCGCCTAAAAAAACACCGGTCGGCTGGCGATATCATCGCCCTGGGCGATCATGTTCGCATTCAACTCCAAAATGACGGCACTGGCTCCATCGAAGAGATCGCCCCGCGTCAAACGGCGCTGGTGCGTTCTGCCCCCACTGCGCGCGGGGTGTATCGTCAGGTGTTGCTGGCCAACCCGGATCAGGCGGTGTTTGTGTTCGCCTGTGCGCAGCCCGAGCCGCACCTGCGCATGCTCGACCGGTTTTTGATCGTAGCCGAGCAACAGGGGATTCCTCCGCTGGTGGTGGCCAACAAAATCGATCTGGCGACCCCGGAAGTCATCCAAAAGTTCGAAACTTACCCGCCGTTGGGTTATCCGGTCATCTTCACCTCAGCCCGTACCGGCCAGGGGATCGACGAGTTGCGCGAACGTCTGGTGGGCAAGCTGTCGGCATTGGCAGGGCCTTCGGGAGTGGGTAAATCCAGCCTGCTGAACGCCGTTCAACCCGAGTTGGGTCTGGCAGTGCGTGAAGTAAGCCAGGCGACTGAAAAAGGCCGCCACACCACGGTCATTCGCCAGCTATTTCCATTGGACGCCGGCGGTTACGTGGCTGACCTGCCCGGCATGCGCATGCTGTCGTTGTGGGACATCCAGCCAGAGGAGTTGGACGGATATTTTCCGGAGCTGCGCAACCTGGTGCAGGAATGTTTGTACAATGACTGCAACCATCAAAATGTGCCAGGCTGCGCGGTGATCGAAGCCGTAAACCGGGGGACCGTGTCACACGAACGTTATGAATCGTATTTGCGCCTGCGCTTTGGGGAGGAATAATGACGTCGTCGACTGGTCTGCGCTGGGAAAAGATCGTTCTCAAGTTACGCAATCCGTTTCGCCTATCTTACGGCGTTTCCGAGACGCGCCAGGCGTTCTGGCTGCGTTTGCCGGGGGATGAGGGCTGGGGCGAGGGCACCATTCCGCCGTATTACGGTGTTGCTGACGCTGCCATGGAAGCCGTCTGGCGCGCTGCGGCTGAATCCGGGCGCGAATTGCCCGATGATCCGGCGGAAATTGAAGCCTGGGTCGGCGATCTGGGACCCGCGCCGGCACGCTGCGCCCTGGATCTGGCGTTGTATGACCGGATTGCCCGCCAGCGCGGTTTGCCGTTGTATAAACTGTTGGGCTTGCCTAAACCGGAGCCCATGCCAACCTCGTTCACCATCGCCATTGACACGCCCGAAGCTATGGCACGCATGGCCGCTGAAAACCGTCACATGCCGATCATCAAGGTCAAGCTAGGCAGCGATGACGACGAAAGTCGCTTGAAAGCCATACGTGCTGCCCGTCCAGATGCCCGTCTGCGGGTGGATGCCAATGCTGGCTGGTCGCTGGAAGAAGCAATCCATCAGATGCAGGCGCTTGAAAGCTACGACCTGGAGATGATCGAACAGCCGCTGCCCAAAGACCAGATCGAAGCCATGGGTGAAGTGCAAAAACACACCCGACTGCCGCTGGTTGCGGATGAATCGGTACAGACCCTGCAGGATGTAGAGCGTCTGGCAGCCGCCGGAGTGCGCGGCATCAATCTAAAGTTAATGAAGGTTGGCGGATTGACGCCCGGGCTGCGCATGCTCAAGCGCGCGCGTGAACTGGGATTGCAGGTCATGCTGGGATGCATGGTGGAGACCTCGCTTGGCACAACCGCCATGGCGCATCTGGCTGGCCTGGCGGATTGGCTGGATCTGGACGCCCCGCTGCTGGTCAGCAATGACCCGTTTGACGGCGTAACCTATTCCCCTGCGCTGGACCTGTTCGTACCGGAGCGCCCCGGGATTGGCGTACAATTAAGAAATGAGTAAGGGTAGACCTATGTGTCTACGCTAAAACAGGGCAGACACGCAGGTCTGCCCCTACGAGCGGGTCATAGGAGGAAACATGCACGATGAAATCCAGGCGATCCTGGTTGATCTGAAAAAGCTGAATGCGGACGGCCGTGAGCATGTGTTCGATGTCCATATCGCTGCCCTAGATGACAAGCAGGTGGCGCTCAGTGGACGGGTATTGGCTGAGGCCGACCGCCAGGCGTTGCGTCAGGCGCTGCATACCCATCTGCCAGCGCTAACGGTGGACGACGAAGAGGTGCAGACTCTACGCCTGGCGGAACCGCGTCTGCGGTTTGTTGCGACCAACCTTACCAGCTTGCATCGTGAGCCGTCCTGGCTGGCCGAGCAGTTGAGTCAAATGCTGTACGGCGCGCAGCTTGAAATATTGGAAGAGCGCGAAAAATGGGCGTATGTGCGCTGCGCTGACGGCTATCTGGGCTGGGCTTACCTCCCCTATATGACCGCTGAATGGCAGCCGCCGGCTACTCATCTGGTGACTGCACCGGTAAGCCTGATGTCGGCTGAACCGGGCGAGGATGCGGAAAAGATTACCCGCGTGCTGGGCGGCACGTTTGTGCATTTGCTCAGCTTGCAGGGGGAGTGGGCCAACATTCAGGCCAACCGCAAGGGATGGGTGCCAGCGGATGATTTGCGCAATCTACAGAGCATACCCGTTGAGACCGCACAGCGGCGGGCGCAAATGATCGCTGATGCATTCCGCATGATCGGCGTGCCGTATTTATGGGGCGGTTCGTCTGCGCTGGGCATCGACTGCTCGGGGTTTGCCCAACTGGTGCACCGCTGGTCGGGCATCACCCTGCGGCGGGACGCCGATATGCAAATGGCGGACGGCAAACCGGTCGAGCAAGCGCAACTGCAGCCCGGCGATCTGGTGTTCTTTGGCGAAGGCAGCGACCACCGCACGATCACTCATGTGGGCATCAGCCTGGGCGGCTGGGACATCATCCATTCATCCCGTTCACGCAACGGGGTGTACCCGGATAATATTCAGGCGGTGCAGGGTCTGCGTGAAAGCTTTGCCGGCGGGGCGACGTATTTGGGGTAACGTGTACCGCGTGTCATGCTTTTAATCCCTCTCCCCAGTGGTTTTTTAACTGGGGAGAGGTTAGGTGAGGGGGATTGCCAGACGTCTACCGGATCATATTCTGTAGAGTAGTACAACAGGCGGGACTACCGGGTATTTGGTGTACATTAACGGGCAGCTTTCACCATGCCTGTACCGACCCATACACAACTTCCTGGAAATCCTGATCCTACAACGGTAGGGGCAAGGCGAGAGGAATCTGGCGGGTTGAATCGCTACCGGATAGCCTTGTCCGACGTCCTATATTGGGCGAGGCTGCCCAGGTAATGAGGCAAAAGATGACTTCTCTCGCCTCGCCACTACTGTGGAATATTTGCATTGAAAGCGAGTTGCACCTAAATTTGGTTGTATTTGGCTATCCAAGAGTAGGTACATCGCTCTTGCTTCCGTGATTGACTGGTATCCTCGTTCACTCAGGAGCAACGCACCCGATAGTTGTGGGTACGATGACTATACAACTATCCGTGGCTACGTTTGACAGATGCGCGGAATATATTTATAATGATTCTGCCAGATAATCAGCTATGCGGCGCTTTACCCTCAGGGATGCAAAACTTAGCTTAGCTTGACTGGCTGATCACGACATGCCAATGAAAGGCAAACTTTCAACAGAAGAGGTTCTTACTCCAGTTCAAGATTGCCACAGAATCTCTAAATTCGTTATTGGTTATAATGAAGTGGGTTACGGTAAATGGGCTGGGTATTCGGACCTGAAATCCTGAATCCAGCCGTTTTTGTATATCCGTCATTCTTTTGTGCCTTGGAAAATACGCTGAAACACCCGGGGCAGACATAAGCAGGTCAGGTATCAGGCGTTACCTGCAATCAAAGGAGAAATTAACGGGAGATAAGGCGTTTCCAGAGCGATAACCAACCAGGTTATATGTGACAAAAAAAGTCACGAAAGCATGGTGATATCGAATAATTTGTGGTATATCTGGTAAACTTTACCTAGGATCGACCGTTATTTACAGCCAAATTAATTGTTATCTTTAAATTGGCTTATTCTTTGGAAGGAGGTGGTTTTACAACAATCAATGATGATGAAGTCGATGTCACCTTTTAAACCGACTATTTGCACGAGGAGGAGTTTGAATGTTTAAGAAGAGTTTTACGTTCGCTTTTGCACTTCTGATTGTTGCCAGTATGGTATTGGCAGCCTGCCAACCTGCTCAGACGACCCCAACAGAGGCCCCCGTTGTCGAACCGACAGCGGTTGAACAACCGACTGCTGAAGTCGTCCCCACTGAAGTTCCTACCCCCGAAGTTGTCCAAACCACTCGCAAGGGTGGCTGGCTGGATGAGATCGTGTTCTCGGTGGTCGCTTCCGATTCTGCGCTAACCCAGATTACGGCTGGCGCCGTTGACATTTATGCCAACGGTCTGTCCTCCAAGGACCTGCCCGCCATCAAGGACGCCGGCGTGAGCTATTCGACCTCCAGCGGTCTGTATTACGACATTCTCTACAACCCCGCTGGCCCCGAATTCACCGACGGACGGCTCAATCCGTTCTCCAATCGCAAGATCCGCGAGGCGACGAACTGGCTGTTTGATCGCGATTACATCAACCAGGAAGTCTATGCCGGCGGCGGTCTGGCCAAATTCTTCGCCATCACCACCCAGTTCCCTGACTATGCTGATCTGGCGGATGTTGCGCGCAAGCTTGAATCCTTCTACGCCTACAACTTCGACAAAGCCAAGGAAGTCATCACGGCTGAGATGGAAGGCATGGGCGCCACCCTGGTTGACGGCAAGTGGATGTACAAAGATGCTCCCGTTACCCTGGTCTATATTATCCGCAACGACTCAGACGGCACCCGCATCCCCATCGGCGAATATACTGCCGCTCAGTTCGAAGCCCTTGGCTTCACCGTTGACCGCCAGATGAAGAAGGGCTCAGAAGCCTCCCCGATCTGGATTGGTTCTGATCCCATCGAAGGTCAGTGGCACCTCTACACCGCTGCCTGGTCCGCCACCGTTCTCGACCGCGACCAGAGCAACATCTTCCAAGAAATGTACTTGGACTCCAGTGCTCAGGGTATCCCGGCCTTCTTGGACAACGTCTCTGATCCTGAGTTCAAAGAACTCGGTGACCGCCTGGCCACCGCGGACTTCGCGACTCTTCAAGAACGCCACGACATGATGGCCCGCGCCCTCGAGCTCTCGCTCCAGGACTCGCTGCAGGTCTTCCTCATCGACGGCAAGCAGTTCACTCCGTATGTGAACGGCATGGTTGCCACGGCTGATCTGGCCGCCGGTATCGAAGGCGCTCAGATCTACCCCTACACCCTGCGCTTCGCTGACCAGGAAGGCGGCACGGTTCGCTGGGCAACCCAGGATCTGTTCGCAGAACCCTGGAACCCCATCGCTGGCTCCAACTGGGCATTTGACCAGGGCGCCATCCGCGCCACCCAGAGCGGCGACATCATGTACGATCCCTACACCGGTCTGTTGTGGCCGTTGCGCATCGAAAAAGCTGATGTTGTTGTGAAGGAAGGTTTGCCTGTTGGTAAGACCCTTGACTGGGTGACCCTCGAGTTCGCCCCCGAAATTACGGTTCCGGCGGATGCCTGGATCGACTGGGATGCCGCCAACCAGGTCTTCGTGACCGTCGGCGAGAAGAACCCCGAAGGTCTGACTGCCCTGCGCAAGACCACCCTTACCTACCCGGCGGACTTGTTCGAAACAGTCAAATGGCATGACGGCGCCAACCTGTCCGTCGCGGACTTTGTCTTTGGCATGATCATGACCTTCGACCGCGCCAAACCCGAAAGCGCCATCTACGACCCACAGGCTGAACCTCAGTTCCTGCCCTTCCAGGAGAACTTCCGCGGGTTCAAGATCGTCTCCACCCAACCGCTGGTGATCGAGTACTACTCCGACACCTACACGCTGGATGCTGAATTGAACATCCCGCTCATGTTCCCGACCTACACCTTTGGTGAGGGTTCCTGGGATACGATGGCCGTCGCCAACGCTGCTGAAGCCGGCGGCGAACTGGCTTACTCCGTGGACAAAGCCCTGGAAAAAGAGATCGAGCAGACCAGCTTCATTGGCGGCCCGAGCCTCGAGGTCCTGGCTAAATACCTGGATACCGCCATTGCTGACAAAACCATCCCCTATGCTCCTACCATGAGCGCTTACCTGACGGCCGATGAAGCGGTTGCCCGCTACGAAGCCCTCAAGGCCTGGTACGGTGAGCACAACAACTTCATGGTTGGCACTGGCCCGTATTTTGTGGACCAGGCTTTCCTGACCGAAAAGACCTTGACCCTCAAGCACTTCGCCGACTATCCTGATCTGGCAAACCGCTGGGCGAACTTTGGCGAGCCCAAGCTGGCTACTGTTGAACTGGATGGCCCCGGCCAGGTGAAGATTGGTGAAGAAGCCACGTTCGATGTGTTCGTGACCTTCAAGGATGCCCCCTATCCGGCTGCCGAAATCAAGCAGGTCAAGTTCTTGCTCTACAACGCGCAAGGCGAGATCGTGAAAGTTGCCGAAGCCGTTGCTGTTGAAGACGGTCAATACAGCGTCGTTTTGGATACCGCAACCACGGCTGCTCTCGAAGCTGGTTCCAACAAGCTCGAGGTCGCGGTTGTTCCATTCACCGTCTCCCAACCGACCTTCATGTCCGTTGAATTCGTGACGGCTCCGTAAGGCGGAACCTGTTCGTCTGTTTTTAGCATAACGATAGGGGCAAGTGTCTCACTTGCCCCTATCTATCCTAATTTTGAGGGCATAAAATGACACAGGATACTCAGGCAGGCGTCCTCGGTGTACCAAAGAAGAAAACGACCTCAGCGTTTGCCAGGGTGGCTCGTTTCATGGGGATCCGGGCGATTACGTTGTTCTTCACCGTGGTGATCGGGGTATATACCACCATCCTCATCGCCAACATGGGCGGTTATGTCGACACCATCATGCGCAACGACATTCGTGAACGGGTGAACCAGCGTGTGGCAGCCTCGACCGCCAACCAGAATATTTCAGCGGAGACCCGCCGCCAAATGGCCGATGAATTGATCGCCCTGGAAGAAAACCGACTGGGTCTGAACACACCGTTTGCGATCCGTTCATTCCGCTATCTTACGGATTCACTGCAGTTGGATCTTGGCCGGGCTCAGAATATGGTCAGTGATAATGGCTCGCGCACGGTGCGCAACATCATCCTCGAGCGTTTACCCGCTACTTTGTTGTTAATGGGAACATCGCAGCTATTTTTGTTCTTTTTTAGCGTGTTTATCGCGCTGACTTTATCCCGTTCGTATGGTAGTTTCTGGGACAAGCTGGTGATTACGCTTTCGCCAACTTCCGCGGCGCCACCATGGTTCTATGGTATCTTCTTCATTTTGATTTTTGCGGCAGTTTTTAGAATTCTGCCGTTTGGCGGCATGGTGGATGCTCCCGTGCCAGACAATACGTTTGATTACATTTTGAACGTGTTGAAGCATTTGATCCTGCCGGCTGGTTCACTGATCATCAGTTCGCTGTTTCTTAGTATCTATAACTGGCGTACCTTCTTCTTGATTTATTCCAGCGAAGATTACGTGGATATGGCCAAAGCCAAAGGCCTGCCCTCACGCGATATCGAACGGCGTTACATCCTCCGCCCAACCTTGCCGACCATCATCACCAACTTTGCCCTGTTGGTCATCGGCCTGTGGACGGGCGCCATTATTACCGAGACCGTCTTCCTGTGGCCAGGCCTTGGCCGAACTCTGTACCGGGCGATTGGGTTCTTCGATACGCCTGTGATTGTTGGGTCGACGATCATCTATGCGTACCTGCTTGCCGTTACAGTATTCATCCTCGATTTTGTCTATGTTCTGGTTGACCCGCGCGTAAAAGTGGGTGGTGGAAAATAGCCATGAAAAACTTGAAAAAAAATTTCGCCGAGATTTCCCGCTACCCTTCCGCTGTTTTTGGCTTATTTATTATTTTTCTGCTGGTAGCGCTGGCAATCTTTGCTGTAGTTAAGATACCTTATTCCGAGGCTGTTCGCCTGTGGCGCGGCGGCGAAGACGTCTGGTATATGAACCCTAAGAATGTCCCACCCGCCTGGTTTAACACTTTTAGGAAGACCAGGTTACCCGAATCATTTGCTATAAAAGGCGGGGAAGAGGGCTTCACCAAAACCGTCACGCCGAGCAGCCCGGATACATCGGCGATTGATTTCGAGTACGCTTTCGATTTCAATTATGATGTGTATCCACAGGAGCTGATGCTGTACTTCACCTCGACCTACCAGAGTAAAAACCCCTTCGTTTCCATCTATCTGATTACTCCAGACGGCGAGGAACTGCGCATCACTGACTTTGGCATCAGCGCCAGGCAAACCTACCGTTTTTCACAGGATGAGAAACTGATCAGGCGGCTGGTGCGCGAGAAGCGCGACGAAAAACCGATGATAGGGCTCTTCTCGGTTCCCGAGACTGAGCCGCCGGTGCCGCAAAAAGGCACCTACAAGCTGGTCATCAATGGTCAAACCTTTGAGGCTGGCTCAGACATCAATGTTGAGTTTGTATTCCATGGCCAGTCATACGGTCTGGCTGGCACAGATCACGCCCGCCGCGACCTGATGGTGGCTCTGCTCTGGGGCGCTCCAATCGCCCTATCGTTTGGGTTACTGGCGGCTCTGGCTACCTCAATTCTTTCGATGGCGATTGCTGCCATCGGCGCCTGGTTTGGCGGCTGGCTGGATGAACTCATCCAGCGCATCACCGAGATCAATCTGGTGCTGCCTTTCCTGGCGGTTTTGATCATGGTCGGTACGTTCTATACCACCAGCATCTGGACTATTCTGGGCGTCACGATCTTGCTCAGCATTTTCACCGGCGCCGTCAAGTCGTACCGCGCGGTTTTCCTGCAGGTGAAGGAATCGACTTATATCGAAGCAGCCAAGGCCTACGGAGCGAGTAACTTCCGCATCGTGTTTTTCTACCTGATCCCGCGCATGATTCCGCTGCTCATCCCGACGCTGGTTTCGGCTGTGCCGGCCTACGTTTTCCTGGAAGCATCGCTGGCGCTGCTCGGGCTGGGCGACCCGGTGCTGCCGACCTGGGGTAAAGTGATCAACGATGCCCAGTCCAATGGGGCGTTGTATAAAGGTTTTTATTACTGGATTTTGGAACCCGCTGTGCTGCTCATGGTCACTGGTCTGGGTTTCGCGATGTTGGGATTTGCTCTCGACCGCATCTTCAATCCGAGACTGAGAGGGATTTAGCGACATGGCGGACACAACATTGTTGCAGCTGGACAATTTAAAACTGCATTTCAAAACAGGCCGCGGCACCGTACAGGCTGTGGATGGGGTGAATTTCACCCTGAATTCGAACGAAGCAATCGTAGTGGTGGGCGAGTCGGGCTGCGGTAAAAGCTCGCTGGCTAAAGCCATTCTGCGCTTGCTGCCGCGTAACGTCCAGGAATATTCTGGCAAGGTCTACCTGCATGGCAAAGAGTTGATGGGCCTATCGGAAGAAGAATTCCGGCAGCAGATTCGCTGGATCAAGATGGCCATGGTGCCGCAGGCAGCCATGAACGCGCTCAACCCGGTACTCAAAGTCGGTGAGCAGGTGGCTGAACCGATGATGGTTCATTTTGGAGTCAAGAAGGAAGAGGCGCTTGCTCAGGCACAAAAAATGTTTCAGCACGTTGGCGTGCCGGCGGACTTCATCAACCGTTATGCCTTTGAGCTAAGCGGCGGGATGCGCCAGCGCGTAGCCCTGGCGATGTCATTGGTCACCACCCCTGATCTGATCATTTTGGATGAGCCGACTTCAGCGCTGGATGTGTTGACCCAGGCGAATATTTTCAACTTGCTCAAACGCATCAAGCAGCAAATGGCTACCAGCTTTATCCTGATCACCCATGATATTGCCACCTCCAGCGAGCTGGCCGATCGGGCTGCGGTCATGTACGCCGGGCAAATTGTAGAGGTGAGCGATGCCAAGACTTTCTTCAGCCAGCCGCATCACCCGTACTCAGCCAAGCTAATGGCTAGCGTGCCCAAGCTGCGCGGCAATGCGATTCCTGAATTTATCACCGGCCAGCCGCCCAGCCTGATCAATCCACCGACAGGCTGCCGGTTTGCTGCCCGCTGCCCGAAGCGCTTTGCGCGCTGCGTCGAAGAACCGCCAATGGTTCAACTGGATGGCAATTTAGTTAAATGCTGGTTGTATGTGTAGGGTGGGGTGAATAATGACAATTGAACAAGACAAAATACAAGATCAACTTGTCGCGCCTGACAACAACAATAAGGTCAGCACCGGCGCGCTATTATCCGTCCAGGATTTACGTGTGCATTTTGAGCTGCGGAAATTTGGCTTTGGCCATGCCGGCTACGTCCGCGCTGTTGACGGGGTCAGCTTTGAGTTGAAACACGGCGCATCGATCGCGATTGTGGGCGAGAGCGGCTGCGGAAAAACCAGTCTGATGAAGACCATCCTGGCGTTGTATAAGCCCACCGCCGGACATGTCATTTTTGATGGGAAGGACCTCAGCACGCTAAAAGGCGCTGATTTAAAGGCTTACCGGTCTGAGGTTGGCTTTGTTCAACAAGATCCGTACGGCGCGCTGCCGCCGTTTATGACCGTTCAACGCATACTGGAAGAACCGTTGACCATCAACGGCGTGAAAGATAAGGAAGAACGGCTGGAACGTATCAGCAAGGTATTGGAAGAAGTCAAGATGACTCCGGTCAATGAGTTCTTGCCCAAGTTCCCCCACCAGCTCTCCGGTGGCCAACAGCAGCGCATCGTTATTGCACGCGCCATGATCCTGAATCCCAAGCTGCTGGTGGCAGATGAACCCGTTTCGATGTTGGACGCTTCGGTTCGCGTCGAAATCCTAAAACTGCTGCGCGGCCTGCAGGAAAAGCACAACCTGGCAGTAATTTACGTCACGCACGATCTTTCCACCGTCCGCTATTTCTCGGAGCGCATCTTCGTGATGTACGCCGGGCAGGTGATCGAGAAGGGGCAGGTGGATTTGCTGGTCAATAATCCGCTGCACCCGTACACGTACGCGCTGCTGCAAGGTACCTCCGACCCGGATGCCCATAACGCGACGGTGATGAAGGAAGTGCCGCCGGGTGAGCCGCCCAGTCTGGTAAATCCGCCATCTGGCTGCCGCTTCCACCCGCGCTGCCCGAAAATCATTAAGGGCCTGTGCGAAGTCAAGATACCGCCTGAAGTCGAGCCGGTACCAGGTCAATTGACTTCCTGCTGGTTGTACGAATGAGCTTTTTTACCCCCATCCGCATGTTGGTGATTGGTGCTATTTTCGTCCTGGCGGGGGTGGTTCTACCGCTGCTGATGGTGGTAAAAGTGCTTGAGTCGACTCTGTTTTTGAACTTTTTTTCGTATGTGATCGGCCTGGTCGGAACGTTTTTGGGCATCGCCGGCGCCTCCATGTACGTGAAATATAACCGGCGGAAGTAAAAGTTAACGGTCATTGCGAGCTGCGAAGCGGCAAAGCAATCCAGGCCACGTTAACCTGTGTCATTTCCATGCACAATTGCCCTGTCCGTTCGGCGCAGATGGCTTCGTTCCTCGCCATGACAGATCATTCTGCTATTAATTGTTAACCAACAACTCCCCGGCCTGACCGAACACCTCATACGCCGCGCGGACATCCTTTACCTGGTTGGTGAACAGGAAAATCCGGCAATCGCGAGTGTAGCCCCAATCATGAAACACGCCCGCGATCGAGCCGGTCTTATGGTAAAAATCCAACCGGTCGCGCGGAATATTGCGTTTAAGCAATAAATCATCGATATTCACCAGCAGCAACGGCTCCACCCAGGCTTTTTCCTCTGGCGCGAGCTGTTCGAACAGGTCGAAAAAATGCACTGCGTCCTCAACGCTGACCCAGTTATCCAACCCACGGTCACGTGCCTTAAAATCCATCAATTTGCGCTGTAGCTCGGTGCCGTGCAGGCCAAGTGCTTCGCGAAACGCCTGCTGTACACGCTCCAACCCGATACGGCGGATGACCAGGTTGGTGCACAGGTTGTCCGAGAGCGCCATCATCATCAGCAGCACATCCTGGTAAGGCAGCTTGCGCGCAGCCATTTGGTAAGCAAAACCGGCGCCGCGCACCTGCGGCTCCGCATCCAGGTTGCAGATTTCACCGCGGTCCAATTGCCCCTGACGTTCCAGGTGTACCCAGGTCAACAGTAAAGGGATCTTAATGATGGAGGCGGAGGAAAACCGGTTGCAGTTGCTTTCCAGCACAGCGGGTTGCCCCTGGTGTTTAAAATAGAAAGCATATTGAAGATTTTGCTGTTTTAGAGCGGTAATTATCGGGTCGATTTCCATTCACATATTATAATATTTGTCCATTATTTACCTGACAATCTCAACCCTTTGTTTGACATCCCCTGGGTATTCAGGTAGAATAAACTTCAGGTTAATTGCAAACAGGTAAAATTCGCATTATCCCCCTCCCGCTGTTAAGCAGCCATCCGAACAACTCAGAGGTCAATTGCATGTCCGAACTATTAAGTGTGCAAGGCCTGGAAACCCAATTCCGTACCAGGGAAGGGATCGTCCATGCAGTTAATGGTGTCTCTTTCGGGTTAAAAGAGGGTGAGACCCTCGGAATTGTTGGTGAGAGTGGATGCGGCAAAAGCGTGACTGTTATGTCCATGCTGCGCCTGATTCCATCGCCTCCGGGCAAAGTGAGTGCTGGTAAGGCTCTGTTTCAGGGCAAAGACTTGCTGAAAATGAGCGATGACGAGATTCGCCATATTCGCGGATCACAAATCAGCATGGTTTTCCAGGATCCGATGACCTCGTTCAACCCTGTGTTGACGATTGGCCGTCAGGTCTCGGAGCCGCTCGAGGTTCATATGGGAATGAACCGCAAGCAGGCCGATGACCGCGTGGTGGAAATGCTTACGAAAGTGGGTATTCCGAACCCGCGCGACCGCCTGAATGATTATCCTCACCAGTTCTCCGGCGGGATGCGCCAGCGCGTCATGATCGCCATGGCCCTGGTTTGCACGCCGCAAATTCTGATCGCCGATGAGCCAACCACTGCGCTGGATGTCACCATCCAGGCTCAAATTGTGGAATTAGCCAAGCGCATTCGCGATGACCTTGGCATGGCGATCATCTGGATCACGCATGACCTGGGGGTCATCGCCGGTCTGGCTGACCGCCTGGCAGTGATGTACGGCGGTTATATTATCGAAACCGCTCCCATTCGGGACGTTTACGCTCACCCCAGCCATCCTTATACCCTTGGCTTGTTAGGCAGCCTGCCGCGCATGGACGAATCGGGCCAGCGGCGGTTGGTTTCAATTGATGGATTGCCGCCTGTGCTTCTGGAAAAACCCAATTTCTGTCCGTTTGCGCCACGTTGCAAGTATGTGGTTGAACACTGTTGGAAAGAGAATCCGCCGCTGATGCAGATCTCTCCGGATCACACTGCAGCCTGTTGGGTCAATCCTGAGACCGGGAGAGAACGTTAATGGCAGCCAATGAGGTTTTGCTTAATGTTGTTGATCTGGTCAAGCACTTCCCGATCATGAAGGGTGTGCTGATTCAAAAGCAGGTCGGCGCCGTTCACGCCGTGGATGGCGTCAGCTTTGATATTGTAAAGGGTGAAACGCTTGGTCTGGTGGGGGAATCGGGTTGCGGAAAATCCACAACCGGACGCGCAATTTTACAGCTACATCGGCCAACCTCTGGCAGCGTATTTTATGAAGGCAAGGACCTGGTCAAGCTGAAGGGCGAAAATTTACGCAAGACGCGCCGCCGTATGCAGATGATTTTCCAAGACCCGTACGCCAGCCTGAACCCCCGTATGACTGTCGGTCAAATTATCACCGAGCCGATGCTGATTCACGACATGACCACGCAGAAAGATACCCAGGGACACGCAGAACGGCTGCTCAAACTGGTGGGTCTCAACCCGGCGTATACCAGCCGTTATCCGCATGAATTTTCCGGCGGACAGCGGCAGCGTATCGGCATTGCCCGCGCCCTGGCGCTGGAGCCCGCATTGATCGTGTGCGACGAGCCTATTTCCGCACTGGATGTGTCCATTCAGGCCCAGGTGGTTAATCTGCTGGAAGATTTGCAGGCCAAATTAGGGCTGACCTACTTATTCATTGCCCACGACCTGTCGATGGTGCGCCACATCAGCGACCGCGTCGCGGTGATGTACCTTGGCATTATCGTCGAATTAACCACGCGTGATGAGTTGTATAGCCATGCGTTGCACCCCTACACGCAGGCGCTTCTCTCGGCTGTGCCCATCCCGGACCCGGCTATTGAAGCCAACCGCAAACGCATCATCCTGACCGGTGATGTTCCTTCTCCGGTCAACCCGCCGTCCGGTTGCCGTTTCCGTACGCGCTGCCCGATCGCGGCTGAGATTTGCAAACAGAAGAAACCTGAATTCCGCGAGGTTACCCCGGGTCACTGGGTAGCCTGTCACATGGTTTAATCATCGAACAATAGCGGTGCGGTATTCTTCGAGAGGAGGTGGTAACTGGTTAAGCAATTGAAGTTCTTGCGTCAAAGAAACCAGATTGGTTTCGACCACTGTTTGTTTCCCATTTATCCTGTAAGGAGGAGAATCACATGCGATCCAAATTGTTTGTGTTCGTGTCGTTCCTGATCTTGGCCAGCTTCGTTCTCGCAGCATGCCAGCCTGCAGCGGTCACTCCCGAAAAAGTCGTGGAGACCGTTGTCATCGAGAAAGAAGGCCAGACCGTCGTCGTGACTGCAACCCCGGCTGCGGAAGCTGCTGAAACGCCGACCCTGCGCGTCAACCTGGGCTCCTGGCCTGATATTATCGACCCGCAGAAGTCATCCTTCGTGAACGAAATTGCTCACCTGAAGATGATGTACGAAGGTCTGACCACCCTGGATGCTGAGCTCAACACCGTCCCCGGTGCCGCTGAGTCCTGGGAATACAATGACGATGCCACCGAGTTGACCTTCACCCTGCGCGACGGTCTCAAATACTCCGACGGCGCCCTGCTGAACGCCAAGCGCTTCGAGTACTCGATTTTCCGCAACGTCGATCCCGCCACCGCTGGTGAGTACGCTGCCATCACCGATGACATCGCCGGCGCGAAAGAATGGCGCTATGCTGAAGAACCCACCGAAGAACAGCTTGCTGAACTCAAAGCTGGTTTGAAGGTTCAGGCTTTGGACATGGCCGGCAATGCCTGCGTTGATTACGAACAGGCAGACTGCCGTGTTCTTAAGATCGGCCTTGCCCAGTCCGCTCCTTACTTCCACACGGTCATGTCCCTGTGGGTAACCTTCCCCGCCAAAGAAGAAAACATTGCTGAAGGCGGAGACATCTGGTGGACTTCCTCCAAGTTCCACGTGGGTAACGGCCCCTTCGTTGTCAAATCGCTGGAACCCTATGTGCGCGGTTACTTCGAGCCGAACCCCAATTACTGGGGCGGCGTAGCTACCTACAACCTTGAGTTCCGCTACATCACCGACTCAGCGGTTTCCTTCGAAGCCTACAAGAACAATGAATTCGATATCGTTCCGCTGGCGGCTGAAGACCTGGCCACCGTCCAGAACGATGCCACGCTGAATGCGGAAGCCAACATCTACCCCGGCTCCTGCACCTTCGCTGTCATGTTCCACCAACTCAAGGAACCCTTCACCAATCAGAAGGTGCGCGAAGCCTTTGCTATGGCGCTCGATCGCGAAACCTGGGTTGCCGATGTCCTCAAGGGCTTAGGCTCCCCGACCCTGACCTGGATCCCCAAGGGCTTCCCGGGTTATGACGCCGAAGAGAACCGCTGGGGCTTTGATGCTGCCGCCGCGCAGGCTGCCCTGGCCGAATCCGGTTACACCGTCAACAACGGCCAGTTGCTCGACCCGACTGGCGCTGTGGTCGAAATGGTTGACACCTTCTCCGACACTCCGCGCAACCGCGTCCGCCATGAGTGGCTGGTTGCCAAGTGGAAGGAAGTGCTGGGCGTGGATATCAGCCTTAACCCGGTTGAATCCACCACCTACACCGCTCTGACCAAAGACGTCAACACTGCCCCGCAGTTGTTCATCCTCGGTTGGTGCGCAGACTACCCCGATCCCCAGAACTGGCTCTCCGTATACTGGAAGACCGGCGCCTTTGGCGAGCGCATTGGCTACTCCAATCCTGACCTGGATGCCAAGTTAGTCGAAGCTGACTCGACTGTTGATCCCGTGGCCCGTATGCCCCTGTATGCCGAAGCTCAGACGATGCTGACTGACGGCGCCCCGGTGGCCTTCATGTGGAACAACGTCAACTCCTACCTGGTGAAACCGTGGGTCAAGGGCGTCGTCCAGACCCCGCAGGATGCTGGTTGGCCGGGCGACGTAGCTCCGCTGTCCATCACCATCGATACCTCGATGCTCCCGTAATCTTTACGGAAGGCATCGCTAAATCAAGTTAGTCAATTGGCCGGTTCTGCCTGGCAACGGGTGGAACCGGCCAGAATCCCGCAGGAAAAGACCTGCAGAAAATCTAGAAATTAGGAACCACGTTCTATGGGTAAATTTCTGCTGCGCCGTATGTTATGGCTCATCCCGGTGATTCTGGTTGTCTCAACCATCACATTCGTCTTGATGCACGCTGCTCCGGGTGGCCCCTGGGACCGGGATTTAAGCGCGCGCCAGGTGGACCCGGCAACACAGAAGATGCTTAATACATATTACGGGCTGGATAAACCGCTCTGGCGGCAGTTTACAGCTTACCTCATTGGCGACGTCGATAGTAAAGGAAAATTTGACTGCGGCCTGATTTGCGGCGACCTTGGTCCGTCTTACCGCCAGCGGGGTTTGACCATCCAGCAAATTTTGTTCATGCCGCCTGAAGAAAAGAGTGTTATTTACAGCCGCTTCGGTTATTCCATGCGGTTGGGCATTTATTCTTTGTTGTTTGCGATTATCATTGGCATTCCGGCAGGGGTAATTTCGGCCCTTAAGCAAAACACAATGGTTGACTATGTCAGCCTCTTTATCGTCACGATTGGCATCTCGGTGCCAAACTTTGTGATGGCGATCTTCTTGATCATCATTTTTGCTTCCACGCTGCATATGGTCAGTATCGTTCCACGAAGTTGGGATGAGATAAGCGTGTGGGTCTTACCAGCCGTGATTTTAGGGTTTGGTACCATGGCGCGCACAGCCCGACTGACACGCGCCTCCATGCTGGAGACCATGCGTCAGGATTATATCCGCACGGCCCGGTCGAAAGGCCTGTCTGAACGTGTGGTTATCATCCGCCATATGATTAAAAACTCGCTAATTCCCGTCGTTACCATCCTTGGCCCGGCTCTGGCTGGTTTGGTAACTGGTTCATTCATTATCGAAACCATGTTTGGTTTCCCAGGAATGGGACGTGCTTACGTTACCGCCATCGGCCAGCGTGACTACTCCATGATCATGGGCACCACGTTGATCTACGCTGTTCTGGTAGCGCTTGCTAACGTCAGTGTGGATGTCGTCTATGTCTTCCTGGACCCACGGATTCGGCTGGATTAATAGGTATCCGAATGACAACCCAAGTTTCACACCCCTCGACCGGTCAGACACAGGCGCACATTGCCGATTTGACCAATATGTCTGTCAAACCGCGCAGTCTGTGGATGGACGCCTGGTCGCGATTGATAAAAAATAGAGCCTCTGTTGTAGGAATGGTTGTGATTGTTGCTTTTACGCTGCTGGCTTTATTTGCCAGTGTCATCGCCCCGCACAACCCGCTTCAAATCAATGATGGCAAGGGCTTCTTGCCGCCAGCCTGGCTCGGAGTTGGTCCGAATGGTAAGGCCAGCGACCCGGCCTATTTCTTTGGCACCGATACCCTCGGCCGTGACGTTCTCAGCCGCACGCTTTACGGCGCGCGCGTGTCCATGACGGTCGGGTTTTTACCAACCTTCATCGTTATTATAATCGGAACGATTGTCGGATTGTTTGCCGGTTACCGCGGCGGCCGAATTGATAACATCCTGATGCGATTAACCGATGTGTTTTACGCCTTCCCGGACCTGCTGTTCTTTATTATCGTCATGGTTACGTTGCGGCAGACATACATTGGTCAATTGCTGAACGGGTTATTCCTGTTGTTCAGCGCACTGGCGGTGGTTGGCTGGGTAGGTTTTGCCAGAATTGTGCGCGGCCAAACGCTTTCTTTGAAAGAAAAAGAATTTATCGAAGCGGCGCGCTGCATGGGCGCCACCGACACGCGAATCATGTACCGCCATATTCTGCCAAATGCGCTCAGCCCGGTCATTATCTTGACGGCCATATCCATCCCGGGCTACATTATCACCGAAGCCATTTTGGGTTACCTTGGTCTGGGTTTGATCCCGTCCACCAACCCGAATGATTTCTTCATCACCAGTTGGGGTGCGTCGATGTTGGAAGGGCAGACAGCCATCAACGCGCAGCCCTGGCTGCTGCTGGCGCCTGCCATTGCCGTGTCGCTGGTGGTGCTGGCGTTCACCTTCCTGGGTGACGGTCTGCGCGATGCGTTGGATCCTCGCCTGCAGGGCACGCAGTAACAGGTTCGAGACGAAAAAATGCAAAAGAGCGGCAGAAATCCTGCTGCTCTTTTTGTTGTATGGGTGTGTCCGTAGGGTGCGCTCCGCTCGCAGAGCGCTCTGTGAGCGCCAACCGTAGGGTGCGTTCGGTTTTTGAACGCACCATTTTAATCATTGGTGCGTTCGACCCAGGCCGCGATGGTCAGGCGTGACATCCCTCGAGCAGTTTATTTTGTACCGGGTCGAACTGCACCCTGCGAAAAAAACAAAAAACTCCCGGTCATGACGTGTGCTCAGAGTTCGCACGGCAATTGCGCCAACTGTAGCCAACTGTAGCCAACTGTAGGGTGCGCTTCAGCGCACCGTTTCTGATTCCCTCTCGTCGGCGCGCCGATCTGCCGATTTATTTTCATCATCAATCCCATAAATCCGAAAAATTTAATTTTTTACCCTGATCTTGATCGTTCCAATGCATGGGAAACCATCCCAATTTTACGTAACGATGAAAACTGGACCATTCCCAATCCTCGACGCGCTGAACGAGGCCATGCTTCACCGGGTTGTAATGGATGTAATCAAAATGCTTTTCGAGATCTAATTCGTCGCGGATAACATGCTCCCAAAATCGCCGCTGCCAAACGTTCCCTTCCCTGCGCTTTTCATGGGATTCATTTAAGCCGGCTAGAATCATGAAATTGCCATTGGAACGATGGGTAAAGAACGATTTTATGAAGCTCCAGCGTAAAGAATAATTCGCTTCATTTTCCGGCAGCGTCCAAATACAGTGCAAGTGATCTGGGAGTAAACAGATAGCATCCATCGTAAAAGGATAGCGCTCTATCGCAACGTGGAAAGTTTCTCCCAATAATTCGCGAGCGGAAGGAGATTTGAATAATGGGAACCGATTGTAGGTAACGACAGTGAAGAAAAATGTCCCACCCGGTTGAAAATGACGCTTGTAATTAGGCATATCAGGGTGATTAATCGATTGAGGTATCGTGCGCAGCTCACAAGGTGTAGGAAAAACCGCACGAGATTATTATATAGGAATTCAGAATGGTGCGCTGAAGCGCACATACAAAACCGACCACAATTCAGGATGGTGCGCTGAATCGCACCCTACTGACGATTGAAAATTTCGGCTGTTCGGCTCGCCAAAGAATGCGTGGGCAGAAAATGGTGCGCTGAAGCGCACCCTACATAGGACTGCAGCTCTCTACAGCGTCGGCATGCAGTGGCGCCATCCAAAACATTTCTTGGTTATAATGGAAACCATCCTGCCGCGGCAGAATTTACCGGGCTCCAAAGGAATCTTGCATGCCTTACCGCTATCGAATCATCGCCATTCTCCTGTTGGCTGCTGTGCTTCTGGCTGCTTGCAGTGGAACACCTTCCGCAACGCCAACCGTAAACACAACGGTACCTGTTACCCCACCCGTCCCCACAGCAACGCCGGAACCGCCCAGCCAATTGACCGTTTGCCTTGGCAAAGAGCCGCTGGGTCTGTACCTGTACGGCGGATCATCGCGGGCGCAGTGGAGCGTGCTCGAAGCCGTGTATGACGGGCCTATCGATCAACGCGGTTATACCGACCAACCTGTGATTCTGACCCAATTGCCTTCTGCCGAGAACGGCGATGACCAGATCACTGCGGTGCCCGTGCAGCGCGGCCAGATAGTGCTGACGGCTGACGGGAACGTCGCGCCGCTGGATACCGGGCTAACCATTCTGCCCGCCGGCTGCGCGGACGAAACCTGCGCAGTTGACTGGGATGGCGCGACCGCCCTGGAGATGGATCAACAGCAGTTGACCTTCCGCTTGCGGGACGGGCTCAAATGGTCGGATGGCGCCCCGCTGACGGCCGCCGACTCGGTTTACTCGTTCCAGGTTGCCTCCGACCCGGCTACCCCGGTCAATCCGCTGGCGCTCGACCGCACCGAGAGCTACACAGCCCTCAACGAGACCACGGTCGTTTGGACGGGCGTACCGGGTTACCGTACCACTGAGCCTTCGGCTTACTTTTTCATTCCACTGCCGCAGCATGCCTACGGCACATTGTCGGCGGCAGACATGCTAACCGACGAACACGCGAGCCGCACGCCATTGGGCTGGGGACCGTACATCATCGAGTCCTGGACGAGCGGCGAAACGATCGAACTGACGCGCAACCCCAATTATTTTCGCGCCGGCGAAGGGCTGCCCCGCTTTGACCGTTTGACTTACCGCTTCATCGGCGATCACGCCGATAACAACCTGGCCGCGCTGGTGGAGGGCGAATGCGACATTGTGGACGAGACAACGCTGCTGGAAGAGCAGTTGCAATCCGTGCGCAATACCACCCTCAACGGGCGCATTCAGACTTTTATCAGCCTTGGCCCGGATTGGGAGCACCTTGACTTTGGCGTTCGTCCGGCTGCGTATGACGCCGGCTTGAATCCCTTTCTGGTGACACGCCAGGACTTCTTCAGCGACTTGCGCGTCCGGCAGGCAGTTTCCGCATGCATCGACCGGCCGGCGCTGGTCAGTGAGCTGCTCTACAACCAGTCCCAGGTTCCCGTGGGCTTCTTCCCACCGGATCACCCTCTACATGCTGCCGATCTCCCGCAAATCGCTTATGACCCCGCCTACGGCGCGCAGTTGCTGGATCAGGCAGGCTGGCTGGATCATGATGGCGACCCAACCACATCGCGGCAGGCAGCAGGCGTTGCCAATGTTCTGGATGGTACTGAGTTTTCTGTCATTTACAACACCACGCCTGAAAAATTACGCGTTTCGACTGCCAGCCGCATTGCCCAAATGCTCGGGGATTGCGGGATAAAAGTAACCGTGCAGCCGCTGGATGCCGGGACGTTGTACGCGCCCGGTCCGGAGGGCATTTTATTCGGCCGCAACTTTGACCTGGCGCAGTTTGCCTGGCAGTCCGGCCGCGGTTCACCCTGCTTCCTGTACACGGGTGAGCAGGTTCCATCCAACGATAACGGTTGGCTGGGCATCAATATCACCGGCTGGAGCGACCCGGCCTATGACGCTGCCTGTCAGACGGCATTGGCTGCAGACCCGGCCGATGCGGCCTTGGTTTATTCTGCCAACCGGGCGGTACAGGAGCAATTTGTGCAGCAATTACCGGTCTTGCCGTTATATTACACCATTCACCTGACGGCTGCTCGCCCTGAGATTTGCAACCTGCAGGTGGACAGCAGCGCCCGCAGTGAATTCTGGAACCTGGAAGACCTGGCGTCCGGCAACGACTGCCCGTAAGCGGGCAATTCATTAATCGAGTATTTTGCGCCATGTCGGGCAAAATACTCGAAAACCATTAAACCCCCGCTCCCCGGCAACTGTTTTCTGGCAGCCAGCATCTACCCGTAGGGGACGAGTTCCATTCCGTCCCGTAAAAATAGGTTGATAGATGTTATAGCTTCTTTTCAGTTAATCCCCTGCTATAATCAATTAATCTCAAGAAACCTCATAGTACGAGGGAACATATCCGTGAAACGGATTCTGATAGTCGATGATGCACTCGAATTAGGCCGAATGCTGCGCGCCGCGGTCGAAACCCTGGGAGCCGGGCTGGAAGTCAAATTGTTTCCTTCAGCGGAGGAAGCACTGATGGAGACCACCCGCCTGCCGCCCGATCTGTTGATTGCGGATATCCGGCTGCCAGGCATCACCGGGTTGGACCTGGCCAGGCGGTTGCGCGAGCGCAACCATGAGATCAAGATTCTACTCATTACCGGTCTCACTGCCAAAGATTTGGACGCCAAAGCCGGCGCCGCCGGCGCAGATCGATTTTTACGCAAACCGTTTCTGATGTCGGAGTTCATGGCAGCCGCCAGTGAACTGCTTGGCCTAAACCAGCCGGAAAACGAGCAGCCGCAGGCTGTGCCCGTTGTTCCAGAGACACCGGCTCCGGGGGTGGACCTTTCGGGGGTGCTGCAGCGCGTGAGGAAGGGCCTGGGAGCGGCGCTCGTGCTGCTGGCCGATGAGCGCGGGAGAATAATAGCCCAGACCGGCGAACGAACGGACTTCGATTTCGAAACGCAGTGGGCGCCTGCCGTCCTGGCTGCTCTGAGCGCGGCGCAAAAAGCGTCCCGCCTGGTGAACAGCGGCATCCCCCAGGGCGCGCTGGTGCTGCGCGGCAATGAGCAGCAACTGATTCTGGCGCCGGTGGGCGATTATGCTTTCGTGGTGGTGCTTGGCCCGGATGCCAGGGGACTGCGCTCCGCTCTGGCCTTGGAAGAAGCCCTCACCGCACAGGCGCAACTGGTGCGCATTCTGGACGGAATGGGCGTTGCCTTCCACGGCGTGACCGCTATCTCGGCTCCGCCGGCAGAGATTACCCCGCCGCCAGCTGCGAAAACCCCGGTCAAATCGCCCGCGGTCGTGAAACTAACCGCAGCCAGGGAGATCCCCAGCAAACCGCTGCATAAAGCAGCTAAACCAGCGGCTGAGAAGAAATCTGAGCCCTCCGCTGAACCTGTGGCAGCCCCGCTGCCAGAACCAACGTCCGCGCCGGGTCTGGCGCCGGTCGATGGACCGGTCGGGCCGTTTACCGATTATTCTGAATCCGCGCTCGAAGGTCTGGGCGAGGTATTTGAAAATTCTGAGCAGGCTGTGGACCCGCAAAAGGCCGATGAATTTTGGGAGCAAGGCCTGGCGGATATGACCGGCGCGGTTGAGTCTCCGGATGGATTGACCTACGACCAGGCCCACCAGTTGGGCTTAACCCCTGATCCGAATTAACCCTCATTTGAAAGCACATCCTGGCATGGGCAGACTAAAATATCTTATTTTCGCCGCGAGCGCGGCAATATTGTTATTAACGGTCGGCGCTGGCCTGGCGTTACCGCGGCCAGCGGCAGCCCAGGGGGTTACCCCACCGCAAGGGGAGCGGGTCGACCGCCAGGTGCTGGAAACGCTCGCAGCCTCCGGCAGCGCTGATTTTGTGATCGAAATGGCCGAGCAGGCCGATTTAAGCGCCGCTTACGCGATCAGCGATTGGAATGAACGCGGCCAGTACGTGGTGGATACCCTTAAAGCCACCGCAGAACGCAGCCAGAAGGATGCCATCGGCCAGCTAAACCGCCAGGGAGCGCGTTTCACCTCCTATTTCGTCAGCAATGTGATCGTGGTGCGGGGCGGCAACCAGCACGCCCTGGATGCCGTTCAGAACCTGCCGGGAGTGGCGCGGGTGCGCGCGCCGGTGGTGGTGCGGCTCGAGCCGGTCGAAGAGGTGCTGCGGCGGGCGGTGGAGATCAAATTGCCGCAGGCGATATTGACCGGCACGCCCACCTGGGGCTTGACGGATGCCGGCGCGCCAGCATTCTGGTCCACCTTTGGTAAACAGGGAGAGGGGATTATCGTTGCCAATATCGATTCGGGCGTGCAGTACGATCATCCGGCGCTGGCAGGGGCCTACCGTTGCGCTGGGGGTAATCCCGCAGATCCAAAATGTTGGCAAAATTTAGTTCCAAGTGAAACTTGCCCGGTAGGTACCCCATGTGATGATAATGGACATGGGACCCATACAATGGGCACTATGGTGGGGAGCAATAATCCCGCTCTCACCAATAACATAGGAATGGCGCCGGGCGCGCAATGGATTTCCTGCAAAGCTTTTGATCAGAATGGAAATGCGTATAATACTGACATTATTGCGTGCGCGGAATGGTTGGTAGCGCCTGGGGGCGATGTTGCTAACCGGCCGCACGTGATTAACAACTCCTGGGGAGGTGAAACGACCGCCTCGGATCCCTGGTTCCGGTCATATGTACAAGCCTGGCGGGCTGCCGGGATGTTTCCGGTGTTTTCCGCAGGAAATAAAGGGAGTAGTGGTTGTACTACATTGGGTTCCCCAGCAGATTACCCGGAAGGATTTGCAGTCGCAGCGCATGATCAAAACCGTTCGATAGCTTATTTTTCCAGTAGAGGTCCAATTACCTTTGGAGAGATGCCTTATACCAAGCCCAATCTTTCAGCTCCGGGGGTCAACATTTACTCCTCTGTGCCCATCAATACTTATAACGGTAATTATTCGGGCACATCCATGGCTGCCCCGCATGTCTCCGGGGCAGTGGCGCTGCTGTGGTCGTGCAATCCTGGCCTGGTCGGCCAGATCGACCAGACCTTTCAGTTACTGCAGAACAGTGCGGGAATACCTCCAGCCGGGTCGTGCGGCGCACCGGCTTCGGGCGGCGGCAATTACACCTATGGCTATGGCTATTTGAATGTGTTCCAGGCCGGAGTAGGGACATGCATTGATTGGTACAAGACTTATTTGCCGTTGGTCATGAAAAATTACGGTGGTAGTGTTCCGCCTAACCCGGTTCAAAATGGCGGCTTCGAGTCGGGCCATGTGGCCTGGGTTGAATCTTCATCGCATACCTTTGATCTGATCATGGATGCCGCTGCAGGCCTACCAGTGCCACCGCATACGGGTTTCTGGGCGGTCTGGCTGGGCGGGTACTATGACGAAACATCATCGATTTCACAGAGCGTCGCCATACCCGTTGGAAGAAGCGTCCTTCATTACTGGTTCTACAGCGAATCGGTTGACACTTGCACTTTCGATTATTTTAGGGTTTTTGTTGGGGGCACTGCTGTACTATCAGAGACTCTCTGTAGTTTGAATGCCACAAACGCCTGGATACATCGGCCGGTAGATCTGAGCGCTTATGCAGGAACGACACAGACTATCAGGTTCATGGTTAGCACAGATGCGTCATTAAATAGTAATGTTTTCCTGGACGACATCTCGTTCGAGACCTCGACAGCCCTGTCCAGCAGCGCTGTGAATGGTTCTTCAGATCCTCTTCCGGTAGATGGGTCAGCCACGGAGCGGCTCAAGACCCGGAAGCAGGATTAGTCGGCGGCGCGCGTCTGCAGGGCGCCGGTTGCTGAGTCGAAGTGCGGAGTTTGTAGGGTGCGCTTTAGCGCACCAAAAAAATAAACATCCCAGGCGCATGGTAAGGTATTTATTTGCGTGGATAAGTGTATAGGGTACGCTTTCTGCAGGACTCTGTGAGAAGCGCACCAAAAAATAAACATTCCGGGTGCATGGTAAGGTGTTTATTTGCGTGGCAAGCGAACAGCTTGGACTGCATCATGCATTAAAACGCAAGTCTGACAATATTATGCCATCGACGGTGCGCTAAAGCGCACCCTACGCCTGTGGGCAGAGCGTCCATGCGCGTGGGCTGACTGACGGGTCAATTCTTGCCGCCCGGCGGTTTTAGCGGCGCGAATTCATGCGGGCGTAAATCCCCAACCCGATGCCTGCCAGCACCACTGCGATGCCAAGAATACCCATCAATGGCGACCGTCCGCCCTCTGAAACCGGGGTTGGCAGCGCCTGCGAGTTGAGCTGGGCGCCAAAATCGAGGGTGGAGCTATCGCCGGCTTTCAGCGCCAGCGCATAATTCATGCGGGTTGTCGGGTTATAGCCTTCGGGCACGGCCATGCTGACGTTATAGTCGCCTTCGGGCATCTCGGGGAAGCAGGTCGGCTCGTCGAAACTGGCGCTGGACTGCCCGGAGAGGGACACGCGGCCCAGCCGGTCGGTGATGCTGATAGCTCCGCCAGAAATGGCCGCTTCGCCTTCCTCCGCCACCGCGTTGCCGTTGACGTCGTTGAACAAGATCACGCACACTTCGCCGTTGCCGCGGAACGGCGTTGGCGAGGGCAGCGCGGAGGTCTCTGTCGGCGCCGGGCCGGATGAGGTGGCTTGCGGCGCGACTGTGGCAATCAGCAGATTCTGGTCAGGGTTGAGCACGCACGCCTCGCTCAAATCGTTGAGCGTACGCAACTGGTCGAGTGAAATATTGTTGAGCAGCGAGACGCTGATGCAGGTGTCGCCGGCTTTGACTTTGTAGATAATCCGTCCCTCAGCGTTGGGGGTCGGCGTATTGTAGAACGCCTGTGCCTGCGGGCTGGCCTTGACGGGAGCCGTCAAAAGCAGCGCTGTCAGCGATATAAGGCTTAACAGTCCGATGAGCATCCAGCGTGATTTGTTCATGCAGCCTACCATCGAAAAGATTATATCATCACTTTATTTCAAGCCGTTGTGACCGGCCGGCCAGCGGTGCAGGTGATCATCCCGGGCTGAAAAAGGCATGACATCCATCCTGATTTTAGCTCTGGTTATCACTCCAGCCCGGTTAGCCATTTATAACCGTACTGTCCGGGTTGTATAATCATTTTGTATGCGTATAATTTATTTCAATCTTTCTAAAAACATCAGCGGAGGTGTTTATGCCTCTTGACATCGTCATTGGCACGCAGTGGGGGGACGAGGGCAAAGGTCGGATCGTCGATTTGCTGGCCGCTCAGGCGGATATTGTGGCGCGCTTCAACGGCGGCGACAATGCCGGGCATACCGTCACGGTTGGCAATCACACCTTTAAACTGCACCTGATCCCTTCCGGCATCATTCACTCGCATACCGTTGGGGTGCTGGGCAATGGCATGGTGGTCAATCCTTCCAGTTTCCTCAGCGAAGTGGAAATGCTGCAAAATGCCGGCGTTGAGGTAGGACCCGACCGGCTGCGCATCTCCTTTGCCGCCCATCTGATCACGCCGGCGCACCGCGCCATGGATCTGGCCCAGGAAACTGCCCGGGGTTCGGATAACCTTGGAACGACCGGACGCGGCATTGGCCCGGCTTACACCGGCAAGGTTTCGCGCAACGGGCTGCGGATTGAAGACATGCTCAACCCGGTAACATTCATGAAAAAGGTGCAGGCGCATGTCGAGGAGGTCAACCAGATTCTGGTGGACCTGTACCACACCGAGCCGCTCGACCCGCGCGCCGTAGCCCGCGAATACACCAACTGCGCCCACCATATCATTCCATACATCAGTGATACCGGCCTGCTCCTTCACCAGGCGCTGCAAAACGGTCAGCGCGTACTGGCTGAAGGCGCGCAGGGCACGCTGCTGGACATCGACCACGGCACTTATCCTTACGTGACCAGTTCATCGGCCGTGGCGCCGGCTGTCTATACCGGCCTGGGTATCGGCATCACGCCGGTTGACCGGGTCGTCGGAGTGACCAAGGCCTTCCAGACGCGCGTCGGCAGCGGCCCGTTCCCGACCGAAGTGTTTGGCAAGACCGCCGAACGGCTGCGCGGCACCGGTAAAAATCCCTGGGACGAGTTTGGCACCACCACCGGGCGTCCGCGCCGGGTAGGCTGGCTGGACGGCGTGCTGCTGCGTTATGCGCTGCGCGTCAACGGCGTGACCGAATTAATGATGACGAAAATGGACGTTCTCAGCGGCCTGACCACGCTGCGGTTGTCCGTTGGCTATAAATCAGGTGATGAGGGTTATCAGGAATTACCGCTGGGCCCGGCGAACCTGTCGCCGTTCGAACCGGTTTACGAAGAATTACCGGGTTGGGAAGCAGACATCACAGCGGTGCGCCGCTGGATGGATTTGCCACCCCAGGCGCGCGCCTACGTTCGCCGGATTGAAGAATACTGCGGTGTACCGGTCCGGCGGGTTTCAGTCGGCCCCGAGCGGGATCAGGTGGTAGAAGTACACAATTGAAAATTGGTCTTTTAATTCTAGGTTTGCTCTTGCTGGGGGTGGGGGCCTTTGCCTGCACGCCTGCTGCCAGTGAGCCAGAAGCGCCGTTGGGTACTCCGACCAGTGCGCCAAACGCAACGCTTACGCCGACCATCGACTGGTTTCCGGCGACGCCGACGGCCACCATGCGCCCCACGGAGCAAATTCAGCCAACCGCCACGCCTGCTTTGGCGCTGGGGGCGGAATTGCTGCGCGACGACTTCAGCAGCGAGGGTCAATGGGCGACATTTCGCGACACTGCCGGCAGCGCCAGCTATGGCAAGGAACGCTTCACTCTGGCAGTTTCTGCCAAAGAAGGTTACCTGCTCAGCCTGCGCGGCGCGCCGGAATTGACCGATTTTTACCTTGAAATCACCGCCAGCCCAAGCCTGTGCCGCAACACCGATTCCTACGGCTTGTTTTTACGCTCTGGCGGCGAGGGTTACGGCTACCGTTGGGTGATTACCTGTGACGGACGTACCCGCCTGGAGCGCGTGCGCGACTTTCAGGCTTCGCTGGTCGAAGACTGGGTCGGCAGCCCGTTCATCCTGCCCGGGTCACCGGTGACGCTGCGCCTGGGCGCCTGGCTGTCCGGCGCCGAGATGCGTTTTTACGTCGAGGGGGTGGAAATCTTTCGCACGCGCGAACCGTTGTACACCGGCGGGGTGCTCGGGGTGTTTGCCCGTGCCAGCGGTGAAACGCCGGTGACCGTCAGCTTTTCGGATCTGGCGGTCTATGCGATCGATCCAGCTGCGCTGCCAACCCGCACCCCCTACCCGCAGACCACCGCCACGCCGGTGCAGTAAAGCCGGCAGGCTATATTTCGCCGCGTTCCACCCGCTCCGAAGTGCGGTTTAAAATCAATTTCACTGCTGCCAGGGTCAGGAACGAAAAACCAATCAGAATAAACGACAACAGCAAGGCTGTACTCAAGTCGATCTCGAAGCCGACATAGATCGCCAGCGGCATGGTCTGGGTGCGTCCGGGGAAGTTGCCGGCAAAGATGATGGTTGCGCCAAACTCGCCCAATGCCCGCGCCCAGGTCATCACGCTGCCGGTCAGGATCGACAGGCGCGCCAGTGGCAGGGTCACATGCCAGAAGGTTTGCCAGCGGCTGGCGCCGTCCAACGCCGCGGCTTCCAACAGCTCGGTGCGGATGCCGCTGAACCCGATGGCTGCCGCCTTGATAAAAAACGGCGAGGCGACAAAGATTTGCGCCATAATGACTGCGGCCTGGGTGAAAGGCAGGGATATGCCAATGGCGGACAACCAGGCGCCAAACACCCCGCGCCGCCCGAAGGCGATCAACAACGCCACGCCGGCAACTGCTGGCGGCAGAATGGTTGGCAGGTCGACGATCGTATCGATCAAATGGACCGTGCGCGACCGGCTGCGCGCCAGCAGGTAAGCCACCGGCGTGCCAAATACCACAGTTACCAACATACTGATGGTGGAAGTGAACAGGCTGAGTTGGATGGCCTGCCGCACCTGTAGGTCCTGCACCGATTTAAAGATGTCCTGGTAGGGTACCTGCGTCAGCAGCGCAACCAGCGGCAGCACGATGAACAGGATCAACGGCATTCCTAACAGCGGCAGGAAAGCGCGATCGAAGCGTTGCGATAATTTAGCTTCAGCTTTTACGGCAGTAGTGTCGTCCTGCATTGATCCAACCAGTCCAACATGGCATTAATTTGGTTCAGGCGGTAGGCATCTACCACGCGTTGAAAGTCCTGCGGTTCCGCGCTGTGCTCCAATTCAGCCCGGATGTTTTCCTGCCAGGCACGGCATGTGGCGTATTGGGCATCGATCAATTGCCGGGTTACAGGTACACCAGATTTCTGCGCAAAATACAAGCGCGCCAGGAACTCCTGACGCATTTCGCGCGGGTGCTGCACCGGGCTGTTCATCCAGGCTTCAAAAGCCTGGCGGCCTGCGGCGGTCAATTGATATTGTTTGCGTTGGACGGCGGCAGTTCCTGGAACGGCTTCGCCTTGAAGGTAGCCCATGTTTTCCAGTTTATCGAGCAGCGCGTAAACCTGGCTCTGCTTGACGCGCCAGATCGAAGACAGCCCGTCCAGTGTGCCGAGTTGTTTGTGCAGGTCGTAGCCGTGTACCGGTCCCTTGGCGGCGAGGCCTAACAGGATGTATTCGGTCGAAAGCGGAGCTTGCTGGCGCGGGGACATGGGGCGGTTAATTTATACTCATTTAATGAATATGGGTGAAAGTATATCATGGAAACCAACCGCCGGTGCGTTGCACCCAACACAAGAATTGGCGGTAGCGGCGAGGCGAGAGGGATTCGGCCAGACGAACCTGTCGCTGTTAGCCTCGCCCCCAAATCTTGTCGGGTGCGTTGCTCCTGGATTTGCAGATCGGCCAATCATCACCCATTCGAGGAGCGATGCACCTGCTCTTAAGCTGTCAAATGCAGGTGCAAGGCACTGCCAAAGTGCCTCCCACCCAACACAAGAATTGTCGGTAGCGGCGAGGCGAGAGGGATTCGGCCAGACGAACCTGTACCCATTAGCCTCGCCATGTGCCCGGGGGATACCTAATAATTTGATGGGGCAAGGTCTCCTGACCTGCCCCGTGTGGAACGCACTCGGTCACTCACAGAACGCCCTGCGGGCGTGAGACTGGTGGCGAGCAAAGCCTAAGGGTCGATGCACCTGGTTGGCTTCCACCTAACCTTACCCGAAGCGCTCCTCTTTCCAAACGTCGGCATCGTTGTGATACCCGGCTTCCTCCCAGAAGCCAGGCCGGTCCTGTCGCATCCACTCCAGACCGCGCAGCCATTTGGCGCCTTTCCAGAAGTAAGGCGTAATTAAATCATCGCGCCCAGGGATGGCGCCCACTACGCCGCGCAGCGGAAAACCATGGTCGGGCGTGATGGGTTCGCCGTCGTAGTGGGTGGCCATGAGAAAATTTTCCGCCAGGGCTACTTTTGCCGGAATGTTGACCGTAAAGCCGTACTCGGCATGCTGCATGACGAATTTGGCCGTAGGCAGCGGCTTAAAAATGCCTTCATCGATCAGCGTACGCACGGAAACGCCTTCCCAGGTTGTATCGACCTTGCTCCAGCGGGTGACACAGTGAATATCCATCTTTAAAGTTGTGCGCGGCAATTGGTTGAACTCTTTCCAGGTCAGTTCGACCGGTTTTTCAACTTCGCCCCAGATGCGAAACGTCCAGGTATCCAGGTTGACGCGCGGGACGGGGCCATAGTGCAGCACCGGGAAGCGGTTGGTCAGGGACTGTCCGGGCGGCAGCCGGCCCTGGCTGCGCGCCTCATCCTCATCTTCTTTCCGGCGGAAGGGATTAAACATGGTCATTGCCTTTCTGGTTATCCTTAACCAATAAGACGAATTATACCCGCGCCGAGCGCCAGTTGCCACGTGTCACGCGTAAAGAAGACGTGGCAGGTTTTATCATGTGAAACAAAACATCGCTACGCTTAGCCCGGTGGCTGCCCTTCGACAAGCTCAGGGTGCCAGGGGGAAGGCGGCTCGCGAGCTGCCATCTTCGTGACCCTTGGCACGTGACACGTGAAACGGTACCGTGCTATACTCAAAGCCACAAATCCATTGGGGAATTTTATGGCTCAGGATCCAGCTCAAACATCTCTAGAATTACTGCTCAACATCAGCCGCGAACTTTCCGCCAGCCTGGATTTATCCCGGGTGCTGGAACGCGTTTTATTCCTGTCCACCGAGTCGATTGGCGCAGAACGCGGGACGTTGATTGCCTTAAACCCCGCAGGACAGCCGGTTGAAGCTGCCATTGTTGTTAAAGATCAGTTGGTTCACCCGTCAACCGACGAAATGGCTGAAATTCTCGATCACGGGCTGGCTGGCTGGGTGTTGGCCAAACGACAACCCGCATTGGTTAGCGATACCTCGCAGGATGCGCGCTGGATGCGTCGGCCGGACGACGACCTGCGCGCCAGCGGACCTAAATCAGCGGTGTGCGTACCGCTGCTGGTCCTCGACCAGTTAACCGGGGTGCTGACCCTGGTGCATGCCCAGCCGAATTTCTTTACCGCGCAGCATCTGGATCTGGCTCAAGCCATCGCCGGGCTGGCGGCCATGGCGGTGCGCAATGCACACCTGTATGTGTCCGAGCAGGAAGCCCAGCAGCGTTATCGTGAACTGTTTGAAGACAGCATCGACCCCATCCTGTTGACCGGTTGGGACGGGCGCATCCAGGCGGCCAACCGCCAGGCAGCCCGCAGCCTGGGCAGCGAACCAGATCAACTCACCGGATTGTCAATGCTGGATTTGCACGCTGCTCCGCCGGAGCGCCTGGGGCTTGATTTTGCGGCGCTGAAAAATGGTGATACTGTTTCCTATGAATCCAGCCTGCATGGCCTGGATGGAACCACTATGCCCATCGAAGTGCACGTTCGGCGGGTTCAGTTGGGCGTCGAAACCGTCTTGCAGTGGTTCCTGCGCGATATCCGCGAACGCAAGCAGTTGGATACACTGCGGGATGACCTGATGGCTATGATCTACCACGACCTGCGCTCGCCGCTGGCCAACATCATTTCCAGCCTGGACCTGCTCAGTACCTTGCTGCCGGCGGAACAAGATGACGCCATTGCTGCGGTCTTCCAGATTGCTTCCCGTTCCACCGACCGCCTCCAGCGGCTGATCAGTTCTCTGCTGGACATCTACCGGTTGGAATCAGGCCAGGCAATCGTGCGCAAGGAGGATGTGGATTGTGCGCAATTGGTGCGGGACAGTGTGGAAGTGGTCAAGTTGCTGGCTGAGAGCAAAAACCAGACGCTCACCCTTGCCCAGGTCGGGAACGGACCGGTCATCCAGGGCGATTACGACATGATCCGCCGGGTTTTTATCAACCTGCTCGAAAATGCGATCAAATTTACGCCTAACAGCGGTTCGATTGAAGCCGGACTGGCCGAACAGGCTGGTTCAGCCCGCTTCTGGGTCAAAGATACCGGCCCGGGTATCCCGGAAGAGTCCCATGAGGTAATTTTTGAACGCTACAGCCGCCTGCAAACCGACCGCTACCCCAAGGGGATTGGACTGGGGCTGGCATTCTGCCGGCTGGCAGTGCAGGCGCATGGTGGTAAAATCTGGGTAGAAAGTTCATTAGGCGCGGGCAGCCGCTTCATCTTTACTCTGCCGGCTGGCGCATAAGCCGCTTTCCAATATCCCTGCAGCAAGGACAAATGATGCAAGAAATTTCCGAGCATGTGTTCATCGAACGCAGTTACCCTGGAGTCACGCTGGGAGCAATCAACTGGCCGCATGGGCTGATTCTAATTGACGCCCCCTTCCGCGCTGAGGACTGCCGCGCCTGGCGTACCAGTTTGTTAAACCTGGGCGGCGGAGTGGACCGGTTACTGATCAATCTGGATGCACACGTGGATCGTACCCTGGGCGCGCGGGCAATGGAATGCACCATCGCCGGGCATGAGCGAATGGCCGAAGTGTTCCGCAACCGTCCGGTGACCTTCAAGACGCAGGGTCCAGAGACTGGCGCTGAATGGGAGATGTACAACGGCCTGGGCAGCATTCGCTGGGCGCCCCCCGAGATCACTTTTAACACCAGCATGCAAATCCATGGGAGCGATTCGCTGCTGGTGCTGGAGTCTCATCCTGGCCCTGCCAGTGGCGCCATCTGGGCGGTTCTGCCCGGGCACAACCTGGCTTTCATTGGGGATGCGGTCGTGTTTGGCCAACCGCCTTTCCTGGCTGCTGCCGACTTGCCGGCCTGGTTAACCACGCTGGAACTGCTGAGCTCGCCAACCTATCAAAACTATCTGTTGGTCAATGGACGGAATGGGCTGGTCACGCAGAAACATGTGCACCACATGCGCGATTTCCTCAAGGAAACGCAGGCCATGCTCAAGGAATTGTCTGATTCACGAGCGACCGCTTCCGATACTGCCGCATTGGTTCCAGTTTTATTGAAATTCTTTGAATTTACGGTAGATCGTTCCGAACAATATACCAACCGGCTTAAATGGGGGCTGGCCCAGTGTTTCACCCGCAATTTTCGCTCTGCTGGCGAAGCAATCGAAGAATAAAGCCAAAAGGAACAACCCATGCCGTCATCTCCGTATGCCCCTCTCGTCGAAGTCACGCGCGGCCCGGTGGTCGAATCAGTTCATTCAGGCGCGTTGGCTGTAGTGGATGCGCAGGGCAAATTGATTGCCAGCGCCGGCGACCCCAACCTGGTTACTTACTTGCGTTCCTCGTCCAAACCGCTGCAAGTGCTGCCGTTACTGGAACGAGGAGGCGTGCAGGCGTTTGACTTGAGCGATAAAGAAATTGCGCTGATGTGCGCCTCGCACTCGGGCACGGATGAACATTATGCCACAGTGACCGCGCTGCAGGCCAAGATTGGGATCAGCGAGGGCGACCTGCTATGCGGCGTCCATGCGCCCACACACGCCGCTACCGCTGAGGCCATGCGTCAGCGCGGTGAGGTCTTCACCGCCAACCGGCACAATTGCTCCGGCAAACACACCGGGTTTTTAGCCCATGCTGTGCTGCGCAGTGAAACCAAAGAAGATTACATCAACCCGAATCATCCCATCCAGCAAACCATTACCCAGACTTTTGCCGAGATGATCGAGTATCCGCGCGAAAAGATCGCCATTGGCGTCGACGGCTGCTCGGCGCCGGTTTTTGCCGTCCCGCTTTTCAACGCTGCGCTGGGTTTTGCCCGCCTTTGCGACCCAACCGAGTTGGCGTCCGCCCGGGCTGAAGCCTGCCAGACAGTCACCCGCGCCATGGCCGCATACCCGTTTATGGTGGCCGGACCTGAACGCTTCGATACCCTTGCCATGGAAATTGGCGGCGGACGTTTCATCTGTAAAGGCGGCGCTGAAGGTTACCAGGCAATTGGCATCCTGCCTGGAGCGCTTGGACCGGGCAGTCCGGCGCTTGGCATCACTTATAAGGTCGCCGATGGCGATGTGAACGGTCGGTCCCGTCCGGTGATCGGCGTCGAAATCCTGCGCCAACTCGGGTTGGTGACCCAAGCGGACATCGCCGGTCCGCTGGCGCACCTGGCTGCCCGCCCGGTGACGAACTGGCGCGAAATCAAGGTAGGCGAAATGCGTCCCGCATTCCATCTGGACTGGTCGGCCCTCAGCGCATGGGTACGAGGGGCATGAGCGATTCACCCGCCGTCGATTCCGGGGTGGCGGTGAAAGCGCTGCTTATCCACCGCCGCTTGATGGACATGTATGGTGCGCCAGAATGGCGCCTGCCGCTGACCGGCATCGATGAGCTGGTTTCGACCATCCTGTCGCAAAATACCAATGACCGTAACCGCGACGTGGCCTTTTTTGCGCTCAAAAAGGCCTTCCCGGATTGGGAGGCGGTGCGCGACGCCGCGCCGCAGGCGCTGATCGAGGTTATTCGACCGGCCGGTCTGGCCAATCAGAAAGGCCCGCGCATTCAGGCGGCGCTGCAGCAGATCGGCGCGGAACGCGGCTCGCTCGACCTGACCTTTCTCAAAGCGTGGCCAGCTGAGGAGGCGCATGCGTGGTTGACTGCTTTCAAAGGCGTTGGCCCAAAGACAGCCGCCATCGTTTTGCAATTTGCGTTGGGAATCCCGGCTTTCCCGGTGGATACGCATATTTACCGGGTCAGCGGGCGGCTCGGGCTGCGTCCCCCGAAGATGACGGTGGAGCAGGCGCATGTGCATCTGGCAAAATTATTCCCGCCAGAGGAGTACGGCCCGGCACATCTCAACCTGATCCGGCTGGGGCGCGAGATTTGCCACGCGCGCAAGCCCAATTGCCCGGTTTGCCCGCTGCAGGATGTTTGCGATTATTATCGGGATGTAATTTCTACGCTCTGATGGTAATGACGTTTTGCATTAAATTGTAGAGCCGTAGGGACGACTCAACCAACGACGCCATACCCTCCGTTCGTCGCATTTGTCACCCTGCCCGCAGGGCACTCTGTGAGTGAATAAAGTGAAGGGTCTCTAAGCAAAATGGCAAGCTTGCAGCTTGCCGACGCAAACTGAAAGTTTGCGCTACATGACTACCGTAGCGCCAACCCCACTGCGGAACGGAACGTCAGGTAGGCTGCCGGCATATCCGGCGCAGAAAATTCCACCGTCCGGCCATCCACGCGCGCCGCGCCAGGCATGATCGCCGCGCTGTCCGCCATTTGCGTCGCCAGGAACTCCACCCGCACCGTAACCGGAGTCTTGATCTTCAGTGGGGGCGGGTACTTGCCCGCCATGAAGCTGCGCACCGCTCGTTCGGCGGTTTCGCGGATCACCTGACGGGAGACTTCCAGCGGCAGACATTCAGCCGCCCAGCGGCTGGCAGCTTTTTTGACCTGGGCGGTTTCCACCCCGGCGACCCATTCGCGCGCCTCGGCGCAGACCGTCTGATCGCCGGAGACCATTAAGGCAGGTATGTCAAAATAGCCGCACACACTGGCGTTCAGGCCAAACTCACCCGTCAGCCGGCCGTTCAACCAGACATTGGCAACCCGCGCACTTGACCAGGTATGATCCAAAATGGCATGGAGCGAACCGGCGCGGGCATGGTAACCGATAAAGAAGGCGGCATCGACGCCCGAATCGACCCCCTGCACCATGGAGAAGGGGGAGGGTGTGCCGCAGTTCAAATGGGCGCGCGCGTCCAGCTTTTCGATCAGGATATTGGAGCTATTCCAATGGCCGTCTGCCACAAGGAACTCAGCGGCTCCCGCTGCGGCTGCCCCCTGAATGGCAGCATTTACATCTTCAGTCATGATGGCGCGGAAGCGCTGGTACTCGGCGTGAGAAGGATCCACTTGGTCCCAGTTGACCACGCCTGAGATGCCTTCCATGTCGACGGCGATTAGTAACTTCATGGTTGATTTCTCCGTTGTTCGTTTTAGGGTTGGGGTTAGTATACACCCACCCCAGCCGCCAAAACAATTGACTTGCAAGGGTACACTGGGTACACTTTTATTAGTCCCTGTTCGAGGAGGCGCGGATGCCGCAGCTTTTTTATGGGTCCATCATGCGGGAGGGAGTCCGCATCCAATATTACCGCACCGGCGGCGAAAAACCGCCGCTGATCCTGCTGCACGGCCTGTCAGATAACGCCCTAATGTGGAACCGTCTTCCGATGCTGCTGGAGGTGGAGTACGACGTGGTGATGATGGATGCCCGCGGACACGGGCTTTCCGGATTGGATATACTGGGAGCTGGTTTGGATGTCCAGGCAGACGATGTGGCAGCCCTCATCGCGCAGCTGAATCTGGTGAAACCGGTGTTGATCGGGCATTCGATGGGCGCGGCGCTGACAGGGCTGGTGGCTGCCCGCCTGCCTAAAGTCATCCGAGGGGTGATTATGATCGATCCACCCTGGCGTGACGAGGCGGAAATCATACCGTCGAATGGTAAAGAGCGCCTGGATGAGGCTACCCGGGCTGGATTCTGGAAAGCCAAAGAAACCGATCTGCAGACCTTGATGGCCAGGGCAAAAGTCGAAAACCCCGGATGGGATGAGAGCGAATTTATCCAATGGGCCAAAGCCAGGCAGCAGTTCAACCCGGAGGCGCTCAATTCAGTCATGATCCGCGCCTTCCCCTGGAAGGAAATCGCGTCGCGGCTGGCTTGCCCCGGTCTGTTGATTACCGGCGACCCGGAATACGGTGCGATTATCACCCCGGCGCTGGCAGACAAAATTGAGCACCTGTGGCGTAAGGGAAAGGTCATTCATGTGCCGCGTGCCGGTCATAACATCCACCGCGACCAGTTTGCCTTTGTGATGCAGGCTGTTAGCACTTTTTTACCCAGCCTGGGAAGGTGGTCACCAAAGGGATAACAAGAAAGGCGCTGCGGATCCGCAGCGCCTTTATGTGGTTATTATAGCGTGGTTTGACGGGCGAGGCTATCGGGTGACGCTTCACTTGGACGGGTTGTCCCGCCTCGCTTCTACCGTTTTTAACCCGGGAAACAACTACGGCATATTATTGCTATTGGCCCAGTCAGCGCCAACCACAACAGCGATGTCGTACTGGGCATTCGGGTCGTAGCGGTTGTACACCCGCGGATTTTCCAGCCCCATGACGCTCGAAATATAGCGCACCGTATATGGCTTGCCGCTGTAGATGAAAATGGTGGTTGAGTCGTATAACTGGTCGGCATTGGTCTCGTCCACCACGTTCAAGTTAAGGCTGCGCAACCATTCAGCGGTGCGACTGGCCATACCCTCGGTGGTGGTACCGTTCTGCACCGAAATGCGTGCTTGTTCGGCCTGCATCAACTGAGCGTCATCCTGGCTGACTGCCGCAGGGCCCACCGCGCCGGCCGACGAAAAGATTTCGTCGCGCAGCAGCCGAATTTCATCCGGAATGGGGATCAGGATGTCCTGTCCATCCGCCGAGAAGGCATTTTGCACCATGTCCGGTGAGATTACGGCCTGCTTGATGTTTTCGGATGGAATTTGCTGCACCAGCCAGGCCAGTTTAATCACCTGGTCGAGCGTCATATTCGTGCGTACGCCAGCAGACAGTTCGGAAAACAGTACGGGCGCTTTGACCACCAGGGTTGGCAGCATTTTGAAATCCAAAATGCGGTCACGCACACCAATGATGACCTGCTGGGTACGCTTGGCGCGGTCAAAATCGCCGCCGTCCGTTTTGCGGTTGCGGGCGTAAGCCAGCGCATGGTCGCCGGGCAGGGTGTAGGTTCCCGGCTCCAGCTCCACCTTCTTGTTGGAGCCGAGAATGGCGATGGTCATGGGTTCTTCGACGGTAATTTTCACGCCGTTGATTTCATCGATAAAATGCACGAAAGCATTGAAGTCGATTTGGGCGTAATAATTAATCGGTACACCCAGGAATTGCTTTACCGTCTCGACAGCCAGGCCAGGGCCCCCGCCGGGTAGATTGTTGACTTCGCCAAGGAAGTAAGCGGTGTTGATTTTGGCATAATCATAACCGGGGATATTAACCCATAAATCGCGTGGAATCGAAAGGATGCCAGCTGTATTAGTCAGCGGATCGAGCGTGAATAACAGCATCGTATCAGAGCGCGGCGGGTCGCCGGCTTCCCAATCCCGGTAATCCAGCCCCATTACCAGCACAGTAACCCGGCTCTTGCCATCCCACGGGTCAGGGTTTGGGCCGTCGGATTGTAGCTGCTGATCCATCGGGACGGTAGGAATGGTGTTGTTATTCGCTTCACCGTTGGATGCTTCCACCGGGATGCCTTCGATGTCGGTTGTGGTCCAGCTTTTGAAGAGGTCCCGCGCGATAGAGAAGGCCACGATAGCGGTGATTACTGCCAGGACGGCAAACGCTCCCAGAACGATAATGGTTGTGCGGTCAAATTTGCCGCGCTTTTTGGCCATTGGTAAACGACGATTTTCCATAAGTTTTTCTTGCATGCTCCAGCGTTAAGTCTGCAACGCGAGGTTGCAAGATCAATACCAGCCGAAATTAATTCGTATATTATAAATCACTATTGAACGGGTGGGGGCGGAACCGGCAGCGCATCGGCCGCGGTCTCCACCCATTTATCGCCTTCTTCGATCAACATCACAGGGATGTCCTCGACGATCGGGTATTTTCGCCCGCAGTCGCGGCACACCAACCAGGATTCTTTGACCAGATCCAGCAGGCCATCTTTTTCGCGCACGCAGTTTGGACAGCGTAATATTTCGAGCAAATCCGGATTGACCATTGCAACTCCCAGTGGACGTGTTTATACGCCTTCTATTTTACCACGAGCCAAAAATCGGATTTTCGCGCTTGCACCGGTGACAACGGGTCAATATAATAAAGGTTTGGGGCATTTTGAAAGACGGGGAGGGATGTTTCATGAAAGCGCTGGTAATTTTTGAATCGGTGTATGGCAACACGGAAAAGGTCGCCCGGGCGATTGGCGCGGGATTGGCGGCCGCCGGAGAGGTGCTGGTCGTATCGGCGGCTGAAGCCAAGCCGGAGCAGTTGACCGGGCTGGACTTGCTGGTGGTCGGTTCGCCGACCCAGGCGTTCGGCCCGATTGCCGGTACGAAGGAATTCTTGAAGACTTTGCCTGTCCACGCGCTGAAAGGAATGAAGGTGGCGGCGTTCGACACGCGCATCCCGGTGGCAGAGGTCAATTCGAAGGCGCTGACCTTTATGGCGGGGGCATTCGGCTATGCGGCGGAAAAGATCGCCAAGGGGCTGAAAGCCAGAGGCGGGGCTGAGGTGGTCGCGCCCGCCGGGTTCTTTGTTGTGGACAAAGAGGGGCCGTTGAAGGACGGGGAGCTGGAACGCGCTGCCGCCTGGGCCGGGGAGATTGTCAGGCGACTGTAGGCGCGCGTAGCGCGCGCCAGCCCGATTTTTTTGTAGGGTAAGCTTTAGCTTGCCTGGCGGCCGAAAGGCCGCCCTTTATTGCTGCGCGTTGGGCTCGGCAATCTTACCTGGTCCCAAATGAAACGAGTGGCGTAACAGGACGTTTGCGTGGGTATGCTGAAGCTTACCCTACCTATAGAATTAATGGTTGTTTGCTAAGCACATGTAGGACAAACTTTAGTTTGTCCAGTGCAGCCAACAGGCTAACAAATGGGCAAGCTGAAGCTTACCCCACATTCCCCCTGATCCTCTGACCATTTGATAGTAAAATTCAATGCTTTCTCCAACCCCACAAGGTCGTATTTCTTCCTATGCGCCGGCTATTCAAACTTGACTTCCCGCGCCAGTTCTGGCTGATGTTCCTTGGCATGCTGATCAGCACCATTGGCGCCAGCATGATCTGGCCGTTTCTGATGATCTATGTTAGCGAGCGCCTCAGCCTGCCGCTGACCTTCACCGCCATGCTGCTGACGCTCAATTCGGTCATGGGGCTGATCAGTTCGTTCATCGCCGGCCCCATCATCGACCGCCTGGGGCGGAAATGGGTAATGGTCATCAGCCTGCTGCTGAACGGCGTTGGCTTTCTATTAATGAGCCAGGCGCACACGCTGCTGGCTTTTGCGGCGCTGATGGCGCTGCAGGGTGCGGTTAACCCGCTCTACCGCGTTGGTTCGGACGCCATGATGGCGGATTTGATCCCCGCCGAAGAACGGGCTGATGCCTATTCGTTGATGCGCCTGAGTAACAACGTTGGCGTGGCCATTGGCCCGGCAGTTGGCGGATTCCTGGCGTCGGCATCCTACAACCTGGCTTTTTTCGGCGCTGCGGCTGGTCTGGCAACCTACGGACTACTGCTGGCCTTCCGCGCCAAAGAAACTCTGCCCGCGATTCATCCTGCTCAGGCTGCGCAAGCGACAAGCGAACGTTTTGGCGGCTACGGCAAAGTGCTTTCCGACAAACCCTACCGCTCCTTTGTCTTCGCCTTTCTCTTCACCCAGTTCAGCGCGTCCATCCTGTGGGTGATGCTTTCCGTATATTCCAAGACCAATTTTGGCCTGCCGGAAAGCCGCTACGGGTTGATCCCCATGACAAACGCGCTGATGGTGGTACTGTTCCAAATCCCTGTCACCCAGTGGACGAAACGGCATAAACCGCAGGCGATGATGGCGCTGGGTGCCTTTTTCTATGCGGTGGGAGTCGGCAGCGTGGCCCTCGGCAGTGGTTTCTGGGGTTTCTGGCTGAGCATGGTGATCATGACCATTGGCGAGCTGGTGCTGGTGCCGACCTCATCGACTTATGCCGCCAACTCTGCACCAACACACATGCGCGGACGTTATATGAGCATCTACGGCCTGACCTGGAATGTTGCGCAGGGGATTGGCCCGGTGGGTGGGGGTTTTCTCAACGATACTTTTGGCCCACGGACGATGTGGTATGGCGGCGGCGTGACCGGGTTGGTCAGCACGGGGTTATTCCTGCTGCTGGCAAGAACCAGGCTGGATGAGACGGTTGCGGTTGACACACAAGGATAAGGTGCACTGGCAACATAGCAAATTTATCCATCGGGGGCAGCAACAAAGAATACGTCCCTAAGACCTGAAAAAACCATAAAATTACCCCAATCCGGTTCCCCTGGGGACGATTTTCCATTCCAAGGTGATGCATTTTTGCTATTTTATGAAATAATATTAAATCAATTTGCATATCGGACTCGAATTCCCATAAGGAGGAAGTAATTATGACTGTTCGAGCATATATGAAACAAAGAGTTATTTCAGTCCAGCAAGATGCAACCCTTGAAATAGCGGCTGCTATCATCCGGAAACACCATATCGGCACATTGCCGGTCGTTGACCGTGCCCGAAAGCTGGTTGGGATGCTACGCCTGGAAAATCTTCTGGCACTGGTAATGCCTGACTTCGTTCACTTGGTTGAGCATTTCGAATTTGCCCATGATTTTGGCTACCTGGAGCAGGTGAAACCTGATCCAACTGCCTTGAAAGGGGCAGTGAGGGACATTATGGAGGAACCGATCAGCGTGCTGGCCGACAGCGGTGTTTTACGGGCCGCTGCTCTCCTTCATCTGCGCGATTTGCGCGATCTGCCGGTGGTTGACGCGGATAACACGTTGGTTGGATTGGTTTCGCATGTAGATCTGGGTGTTGCCTTGATGACCGGCTGGGAATTACCTGGGTCCCCTTTGGATACCGGCCTATGATCTTCCAATCCATCCTTACCACACTGATTTTTATCATCTGCCTGGTTTTGATTTTTACCGACAAGCTCAACCGGGCGATTGCTGCTATGGGCGGCGCCGTCCTGATGGTGGTGCTGGGGCTTGCCATGGGGTTCTATTCTGAAGAAGAGGCGGTTGCTGCGGTTGACACGAATACCCTTGGGCTGTTGCTGGGGATGATGATTCTGGTGGCTTTGCTCGAGCCAACCGGATTTTTCCAATATCTGGCGGTCTGGGTGGCGCGGTTGTCCAAGGGTCGCCCTATGCGTTTACTGGTGCTGCTGGGGGTGGTGACCAGCGTCGTTTCGATGTTCCTTGACAATGTCACCACTGTGGTGTTAATCGCGCCGGTGACCATCCTGATCTGCGAGATACTGGGGCTCAGCCCCCAGCCATTTCTCATTTCAGAGGCGCTACTTTCCGATACGGCTGGCGTCTCGACCCTGGTTGGCGATCCGCCCAACGTGCTCATTGCCTCAGCTGCCAACCTTTCTTTTATGGATTTCCTGACCCATGCGCTGCCTATCGTTGTTGTCGTGTGGTTAATCGCGCTGATGGTGATCCGGTTGCTATTCAAAAAAGAACTGGCTGTGATTCCCGAGAATGCTGACGCTGTCCTTGAATTTAACCCCAACGAGGCCCTCAAAGACCGCAAGACAGCCATAAAAGTCCTGATCGTCATTGGGGGCGCAATCCTTCTGTTTTTATTCGAGGAATTCTTGCACATCCGACCGTCGTTAATCGCTCTGGGAGCAGCTGCGGCCGGATTAATCGTGGTTCAGCCAGATATCAACGCACTGCTCAAAAGGGTGGAGTGGGACGTGCTGCTCTTCTTCGGTGCGTTGTTCGTCATGGTAGGCGGCATGGAACAGGCTGGGGTGATGGGCGGGTTATCTTCGCTGATCACCAAAGGGGGATCACTGCCTCCGGTGGTGCTTGGTTTGATCCTGCTGTGGGTAGTAGCCATTGCCTCGGCATTTATCGACAATATTCCCATCACCATTGCCCTTATCCCGGTGGTGCTCGATCTGGCTGCGGCTGGCATCAATCCCAACCCGCTGTGGTGGGCGCTGGCCTTTGGCGCTGGCTTCGGCGGTAACGGTACCATCATTGGTTCGACTGCCAATGTGGTTGTCGCTTCATTGTCCGAGCGCACCCGGCATCCAATTACACCGGTGATCTGGAATAAACGCGGGCTGCCAGTCATGCTGGCGACCTGCGCGGCTGCCAGTGTTTTGTATGTTTTGTTTTTTCCATGGTTAAGCCGGTAAATGGTACGCTTTGGCCGGGTGGGTTGGTAAGGCGCCTCGTGATTTTCACCCTGTGCTATAATCCCCATACTCACCTGATTTATTAGAGAAAACTCAAAAATGCGATTTCTCATTACCGGCGCTGCCGGTTTCCTCGGTTCGTCTCTGGCCAACCGCCTGGTGCGTGAAGGCCACGAGGTGCGCGGCCTGGACGATTTGTCCACCGGCGACCCGGCGGTGCTCTCGTCCGAAGTGCATTTCACCCGCGGCGACGTCAACGACCGCCCCAAGCTGTGGACGCTGCTGCAGGAAGTGGACTGCGTCTATCACCTGGCAGCGCGCGTACTGGTGCCCGAATCGGTGCTCTATCCGCGCGAGTACAACCAGACCAACGTCGGCGGCACGGTCAGCTTAATGGAAGCCATGCGCGACGTTGGCGTGCGCCGGGTGGTGTTTGTCTCGTCTGGAGCGGTGTACGGCGATCAGCAGCAGCAACCAGTGCGTGAGGACGCGCTGCCCAACCCGCGTTCGCCATATGCCGTCTCCAAGCTGGCGGCGGAATATTATGTCAAAACAATCGGGGGTTTGTGGGGGATCGAAACCCTTTGCCTGCGCGTCTTCAATGCCTACGGGCCTGGACAGCATTTCCCGCCGGTGCATGCGCCGGTGGTGCTTTCCTTCCTGCGCCAGGCGCTCAACAACGGCACGCTGGTAGTGCACGGCGACGGCCAGCAAACGCGCGACTATGTGTATGTGGACGACGCGGTCAATGCCATGCTGGCGGCATCCACCGCGCCGGAGGTCAACCAGTTGACCATCAATGTTGGCAGCGGGCGGGAGACCAGCGTGCGCGATCTGGCCAAGCTGGTGATCTCCGTGACCGGCGCCAATCCCGAGGTAGTTTACAATCCGCGCTCAGACCGCGGGTCGTCGCGCCTGTGCGCTGACCTGACCCTGGCGGCTGACAAGCTCAACTATAAGCCGAGTATTGGGCTGGAGACCGGTCTGCGCCTGACCCTGGAGCGCGACACCCGGCTGCGTGTGCGATAATAGAGCACGCCGGCACAATAAATTAGCGGTCTCTCTTTCTTCTACGAAATGGGGGAATTGGAGGGATTGCTGAATTCCCCACTATTCCGCAGTGGATAAAAGTGTATAATTATTCTATACGCAATTCATTTTACGGTAGCATTACCCTTTATGGCAGTCTGTTCCTGCCGTAGCCGCCGTGAATCCTTCCCTGGATTGCTGTTTCAGACAGTCGCCGTCCAATTTCTAACCTAGTGGCTCATGCTGGCAAAACTGCTGCGAACCCCTTCCATTTGTGTCATTTTACTGCTGGCAGCCTTGCTGCTGGCGGGCTGCGACGCAGCGAATACTGTCCCGCAGCTGGAAACTGGCACTTACACGGTGGATACGGTTTTCCGCGAATTTTATACGTCACTGGGCGGGCGTGAAACACTGGGGCCGGCCATAAGTGCCCTGTTCAATTACCGCAGTAAACAGTGCCAGTACGTTCAGAATGCAATGATGTGCTTTGATCCCCAGGCGGAGGGCATTGCCCGCTTCACGCTTTTTCCGCTGGGGGATGCCCTTGGCATTTATGAGGACCCCGAGATGTCTGCTGCAGGCAATCTGGTGGTGGACGGCTACCCGATCTACGAAGAGTTCGAGGAAATCTACCACCGCCTTTACGGGCCCCTGTATGTTGGCCGGCCGCTCACCCAGCCACGCTACAACGCTAATGGCAGCCGTATCGAGCAGTATTTCCAGAATGTTGGCTTTTACCGCAGCGTCAATGCTGCGCCTGGTGAGGTGCATTTGCTTTCCTACGGCGTTTTCGCGTGTTCAACCGACTGCCGTTTCACTCCGCCGCAAACCGCCGTTGTCAATGCCAATATGGCCAGCGCCTCTCAGCCGTATTTGTCGCAAGTGGCGCGGCTGGGCGGTTTGAACGTTTTTGGCATGCCGCTCACCGAACCCTACGTGGCGCCGGACGGCAACCTGGAGCAGATTTACGAGAATGTGGTGCTCTACTCGCCACAAGAGGACAACAGCAGCTTACAACTGCGTCCGGTAGCTTTGATGCTGGGAGTGCCAGTCGATCCGCCAGGACCAGAATTGCGCAGCCAAGCGGAGGGGGTGGTTTTTTACTCGACTGACGGCGACCTGGGCTATCATGTACCGCTGGTGTTCGATTATTTCATTGCGCAGCACGGTGGCCGCGAGATCTCCGGCAAGCCATTGGGGGAAATTTCACCGTTCAATGGCACCTTATATCGCCAATGCTTTGAGAATTACTGCCTGTATTTTGACAGCAGCGCTGCGGAAAGCTTGCAGGTGCGCATGGCGCCGTTGGGGTTGGACTACCTCAACCAGACTCAGGCGGCCCCGGCAGTTGAGAACACGCCGGCCGCACTGGAAGCGCAAGCCATTCACATGGTAGCCAATCCTGGCACCCCGCGCATCCCGGCTGACCAACCGCAGCGTTTTGACCTGTTTGTAGTGCGGGCGGCGGACAACCAGCCGGTTCCCAACATCGAAACTGAATTGACCCTGACGATGCCAGACGGCGCTCAGACGATCTACCAGTTACCGCCAACCGATACCCAGGGGCGCGCCAGCCTGATCGTCCCTCCAATCGAGCCGGCGCCGGTCAATGGTACGGTGATTTCATTCAAAGTCTGTCTGGACCCCCCGGCGGTTGACGTGGTGTGCACGTCGGACAGCTATTTGATCTGGAATTTTCAATAATACGTTCTCGGGGGCGTTGCTCCTGAGTTAACCGATTAACCGATCCTCAACGACGTGAGGAGCGATGCACCTGAAATGCAAAGGCAAGTGCAACGCACCTGACGGTGCATCGCACTCGACATGGGGCCCTTATGGATACGCCTCTACCAGCACGACCACGCGGTCGATAGTTGAGCCGGCGGCATAGACCGTGAACTGAAAGTCCACCAACGCGCTGCCGCTCAACGGTTCGAGTGACTCCCATTGACGTATACCTGTGACTCGTCCCTGCGAATCAAATGCAATGGCTGCCGCCCGGATGCGACTGGCCGCCACCTGTGCGACGCTCAATTGAAAAGTTCCACTGGCAACCGCGCTCAACCCATCTGCGCTGATTTCAATGTCTGTGCCCGGTTGCTGCACGGCCAAAAAGCGCCCGGCGGCTGGCGGCACCGGTAGTGATGTGAGCAGCTCGGCGGTGGCGTCAAAGGTAACCGGCGCGGGAGCCGGGAAGTAGGCTGAAAGCGCCATCACGCCGCCTGGCGGCACCAGGTTAAGCGGCGCATACGCGGTCTGCGACAGGATTTCGCCACTGCCCTGGTCATACAACCGAATGGCCACCGAAAGCGCTTCGATGCTGAATTCCTGCCCGTTAGCGGCAGTCGTAAAACACCACAAGCCGCCCTCCTTGGAGGGGTAACAAACTGGGGTGACCAGGTCCAGGCCAACCGGAGTCGGCAGCGGTGGGTGGGCTGCATCGGGTGTAGAGGTATACAGCGGCGCAGGGATCATCAGGTTGGCGCCAATGCTCAAAAAGCGCGGATCCACGGTCGGATTGGCAGTCAATAAATCTTCCAGCGTCAGGCCGTAGCGCAGGGCAATCCCCCATAAGTCCTCTTTGGCGTGTACCACATGCGTGCGCGGTGTAGGGGTGGCGCTTGGCAGCGGCGTGACTGTGGCGGCATTGGTCGGTGAGGGCGTCACGGATGCCGCCGGGCCGGTATACGGTTTTAAGGCGCCGGTGCGGGTGGGTAGGGATGTCGGGGTAACGGCAGGTTCAAACGGCGAGCAAGCTGCCAGCGCTACGGCTATTACCGCCAGCGCCAGCAGCGGCAGAATCATCTTCATGCTGGCGATTATACCTCACGCAAATCACCCCCTTTTTGCATCTTGACAAGGACTTTAAATAGAACGATAATAGAACAAATATTCTAAGACATGACTCGTATTTTGTACCTCCCCTCTGAACGCGCTTTCTATACGCTGGATTCCAGCCTGCCCCCGGGTCGGTTAATTCTGGCGGTCAATAGCGGCAGATGGCGCCCTCCGGATGGTATTCCCCGCCGGGATAAGATGGTTGCCGGATTGCGGGCCGTGCGTTTAGGCCGCAGCACCGTTCTCATTTTTCAACCGCTTGAAAATGAGTTGACCCCACTGGACTCCCACCCAACGGGTCCGCTCGGACAACGCCAGATGCAAGTGCTGCAATGCGTGGCGCAGGGGATGACTACCCGGCAAGTAGCGACCCGCCTGGGAATGTCGCGCCGCACCGTCTATTTGCATCTGGCAGCTATTCGGCACAGTTTGAGCGCTGTGTCTACTGCCGAGGCCATTCAACGCGCTGCTGAATTGGGATTATGCCAGCCGCCAGTCTCAGGCTAGCCTGGGTAAGGCGCAGGCTGGCGATTCTTATCAAAACCGTAATGTGACTGCAAATTCAGCGTCCTTGTCGCATGTACTCCGCTATGCTAAACTGTTACCATGCCTGTTGATGAATCAATAATCAGAGAAGCGCGCAAGGCCATCGAGCAGGGAGACCGCGCTCGCGCCAAGGATTTACTTACCCGCCAAATGCGGCGGGATCAGGAAAATCCTGAAGTGTGGTTATGGATGAGTGCCGTAGTTGATACAGCCAAAGAGCGGGCTTATTGCCTGCGCGAAGCGCTGCGGATCGACCCGGGAAACCGGGCGGCCAAACGCGGCCTGGCTATGATGGGAGAACTTGCGCCGGAGGAACAGACGGTCGAACCTCAGCTCATGCCGCGACGTAACTGGCAGGCGCATATCGACAAGGCGGAACGCCCGCCCCTGAAATTACCGGGAAAAAAGGTCTTCCTGTACGGCGGCGTTGGGATCGCTGTACTCGCGCTGGTGGGCTATGCTATTTTTGGGACGGAAAACCTGAGAACCCGACAAGCCCAATTTGTTCCCTCCCCCTATCCCAGCGCCACCTCATCACCGACCCCCGTCCCAACCGCTACCCCGGTGCCAAGCGGTCCCACCCCGCCGTGGCAGGTGTTGGCTGCCCCATACACCCCAACGCCAATTTATGTGAATACGCCTCACCCGATCAGCGAGGCTTACCGGTTAGGATTTGGCGCTTTCCAGCGGGGCGAATGGGACAAAGTTGTCCAATACATAAGCCAATCCATCCAGTCAGAACCGGGATCACCCGATTTGCCCTACCTGCTTGGTGAGGCATACCGCCTTTCCGGCAGCTACGACCAGGCAGTAGCTGCTTACAACCAGTCGCTGCAAATTAATCCTGCCTTTGGGCCAGCTTTCCTCGGACGGGCGCAAGCGGTCTGGGCGATCGACGCCGGGCAGGTCGATCAAATTCGCGCCGATCTGGAATCCGCGCGCGCGGCTGACCCCAATTTGCCGGAGACGCTGACCCTGATGGGCCGTTTGTACCTGCAAACCGGCCTGGCTGATGCAGCAGTGGAATACCTGAATGCCGCCATTAACCAGAATCCAAATGCGCCGCTGGCCTATTTTTACCGGGCTCAAGCATTTCTGCAGATGAAGAATCCGGCTCCGGCTCTGGCTGACGCAGACCGGGCAGTGCAATTGGATTTGACTTACCTGGACGCCTACCTGGTCCTGGGCGATGCACTGCAGGCCAATCAGCGGGCGGCTGACTCGATCCCACCGTATGAAATTTACCTGCGATACATCACTTTCACCCCGGATCCGGCGGTTTACGTCAAAATAGGCCGGGCTTACCGGGCGGGCGGCAACTTCCCGGCCGCGTTGGAGGCTCTCGATAAAGCGCTTGCGCAGGTGCCGGACAGCTTTACGGCATTGCTGGAGCGCGGTCTGCTCTACGTGGAAACCGGCGACCCTGCCCGTGGATTGGAAGATATCAACGCAGCGCTGGACTTCAACCCGGAATCGTTCGAGGCTGCCGCGGCGGTTGGCTGGGCTTATTTCAAGCAGGGAGATTACCAGGACGCAGTCGATCAGCTAAACTTGGCTGCCGAGCGCGCCCAGGATGATACCCAGCGGGCGATGCTCTTCTTCTGGCGGGCGCAGGCGCTGGAACCGATCGATCAGAACGCTGCCATTGCGGATTGGCAGCAGTTATTGACCCTGCCTGAAAGTTCTGCCCCGGCGGCCTGGTTCGAAACCGCTCGCCAGTATCTGGGCGTCTTGCAAACTCCAACCCCGCCTGCCGATGGGATTGCGGCAACCCCTACGCCGTAGATCGGCCAAAGTGCGGATAAAATAAAGAAGGACTACCCTGGCGCTGACCCACCCAAACATCAAACCAGCGTCGGGTGGGGTTTTCCTGGCCGGAGATTTCAACTTGCATTCGTATCAGCGTATTCTTTTGGTGCAGCGCCGCCGCCGCGGACAGTTCGCGCGCCAGTCACACGCGCTGCGCCGGCTGACGGGGGGGTTGCAGGGATTGGCAGTTGTCCTCCTTGCCGGCCTGCTGTTCGCTGCGGTCGCGCTGGGAACCGCTTATGCCAGTCTGACCGCCAGCCTGCCGGCGGTGGATTCGCTGCCGGTGATGCTCGACCCGCAAATCGGGACGCTGTTGCAGCCCACGCGTATTTATGATCGCACTGGCGAGCACCTGCTGGCCACCTTGGAAAATCCCGGTATCGAACGGCGCATGTTGCCGTTAAACGCTGCCTTTCCGGAGGCGCTCAGCCCCGCGCTGGCTCAAGCCGTTGTGCTGATCCTCGAGCCGGACTTCTGGAACCACCCGGCTTTGACCTGGCAATCGCTGACCGGTGAACATGCGCCGACCATCGCCGAACGGCTGGTGAGCAGCCTATTGCTGGAGGAGCCGAATGAGCAATTCGTCAACCGGCTGCGTGTGCGCCTGCTGGCCAGCCGGGTATTAGAGCGCTACGGTCGCGCTCAGGTGCTGGAGTGGTATCTGAATAGCGCTTCGTTCGGTCATTTAACCTTTGGGGCCGACAGCGCAGCTCGACTTTACCTGGGCAAGAGCGCCAGCCAATTGGATGGATACGATGCCGCCGTGCTGGTTGCTGCCCTGGAGGCGCCCGCCCTTAATGGAATCGATGCCCCTGCTGCTGCCCGGGAGCGCCAACTGGACGTGCTTTTGCGCATGACAGCCGGCGGCTTGATCAACCAGACAGATTTAGCTGCTGTGACCAGCATGCCTCCCCTCAATGTTCCGCAGCAGCCTCCAGATACCTCGGCTGCCCGGGCTTTTTCCGCCTTGGTGGTCGAGCGGTTGGCTGGCGAGCACGGCCGCTGGTTGTTAGAGCGCGGCGGCCTGCGCATCATCACCAGCCTGGATTATGACTTGCAGCAGCAGGCGATTTGCACCCTTCAAGCCCAGTTAACTCGCCTGGAGGGGCCGGCCAGCCCGTTCGATGCCGCGGATTGCACTGCGGCTCAACAGTTACCCAACTTGCCATTGGCTGCCAGTGCCAACCCTGCACCTGGCCCACTGGCAGCCAGCGCCGTCCTGCTGGATCCGCTCACCGGGCAGGTATTAGCGCTGACCGGCGACATCTCCCTATCTGGCGGCAAGAATGTGCTTGGCAGTCACCCGTCCGGATCATTGCAGACCCCATTCCTGGCGTTGGCGAGCTTTGCCCGCAGCCTTGGGCCGGCCAGCCTGCTCTGGGATATCCCATCCGGTGGAGTGGGGGAGCCTGCGGCTGCTTATTACGGACCGGTCCGGCTGCGTACCGCCCTGGCGAATGACTATTTGACCGGCCTTACCGCCCTGTTCGAACAGGTCGGCGCGGCAGCAGTGACGACCACCGCCCGCTCGCTTGGACTGGTGGATTACACCCTGCCGAACAATGTCAGTCAAACGCTGACCGGCGGCCCGGCGCTCGATCCTTTGGAGCTGGCGCAGGCCTTTAGCGTTTTCAGCACGCTGGGTACGCTGTCTGGAACGCAAGTAGCAGACAGCAACCGCCTGAAGCCGCAGCTGATCCTATCGGTCGAAGATGCTGCCGGAACAGCAGTTTTGGGTGAATTCACCACAGAAACCCGCCAGATTGTCAGCCCGCAATTAGCCTACCTGGTTCATCACATATTGGCGGATCAACCGGCCCGCTGGCCAAACCTGGGGCAGGCGAACCCGCTGGAGCTTGACCGGCCGGCTGGCGCCAAGACGGGCAGCGCTGACCAGGGACGCTCCACCTGGGCGGCCGGATATACCCGCCAGCTTGCGGCTGTTGTGTGGCTGGGCTATGAACAGACTGACACCGCCGCTGCGCCGTTGGACGTCCGGGCGGCTGCCGGCATCTGGCACGCGCTGATGCAGGTTGCTTCGCAGGATCAGCCTGTGTTGGGCTGGAACATGCCGTCCGGCGTGACCCAGACGGTGGTCTGCGATCCTTCCGGGCTGCTGCCGACCGCCGAGTGCCCGAATGTGGTGACCGAGATTTTCCTGACCGGCAGCGAGCCGATCATCGCGGATAACCTGTACCAGCGCCTGGAAATCAACCGGGAGACTGGGCGTCTGGCGACCATATTTACCCCGCAGGAGTGGGTCGAGGCAAAGACCTTCCTGGTGGTTCCGCCCGAAGCGCAGGAATGGAGCCGCCTGGCCAACCTGCCGGTACCGCCGCTGGAATACGATAACATCCCGCCGGTTGAATTGAATCCCGTGGCGCACTTCACCAACCCGGCCCAATTCTCTTTTGTTCGCGGCGTACTGCCGCTGACCGGGACGGCTTCCGGTGAAGGCTTTGTCTCTTACCGGCTGCAGCTTGGACGCGGCATAAACCCCACACAGTGGCAGAACATCAGCGAGCCGGTAACCAACCCGGTCGAGAACGGTTTGTTGGGCGAACTGGATACCACTGGCCTGGACGGGCTGTATATCGTCCGTTTGATGGTCGTGTATGAGGGGCAGCGGGTGCAGCTGGCGTACCTCCAGGTCACAGCGGACAATACCCCGCCAACAACCAGCATCCCGTATCCGCTGCAAGGCCAGGTGTTTGCCGGGCGGGATCAACGTACCGTCACGCTGCAAGCGGACGTCTCGGATGCCGTAGGCGTGGCGCGGGTGGAATGGTGGCTGGATGGGCGAAAAATCGGCGAACGCAACACCTCACCCCATGCCCTGATCTGGGATGGAACGGTTGGCAGGCATACCCTGCAGGTGCGCGCGTACGATTTAGCCGGCAACGAATCCCGCTCCAAGGAAATAGAGATTACCGTGCAGTAGGGAAAAGTATTTTCAACAAAGCAGCCGGCCCCCTCCAACCCCTCGGCAGGCTCAAGGCATCACCTCCCCCAAAATCAAAAATATGATTTTAGAGGAGTGAAAAATCCAAAATGGTCTTCTCCGTGACCTCTGTGTGCTCCGTGGTGAAAATCTTTTACGGCGGACAAATTTCGGCGGTGGAGGTGTGGGTTGGCAGCGGCGCCAGAGTCGGGACGATTTCGTCCGGGCTGGAGACAAAGGCGCGTCCAGCCACGTCGAAGTAGAAGGTTGTTCCAACTTCATCCCGCAGCGTCAAGCGCGCTTGATTGGCGGATATGATTTGTAGCATACCGGCTGCTTGCGGGGCTGGCAGTACGCCGTCGTCCGCCGTGTTTTCGACAAACACCCACAAGGCTGCTTGCGGCGGTTCGGTATACAGCGTCCCGGCCAGCACGGTCACCCACTGCCCGTTAACTTCAGCCTGCCAGCGGCTATTCAATTTGCCCTGCAAATCTTCATACAACTCGGGCGTGAATTGCTCGACCCCGGGCGTGCGCTGCGGTGTTGGCAGCTCGGTGGGGCGGAAATCACAGGCGTCGGCGGGTTTTTCAGGTACATTTTGCAAAGTCCCAGCACTGGTGGCCTGGATGCGTTTAAGTAGATCCAGCTTGCCCTGGATGAAGGCTTCCTCGGTCGGATTGGTCGAGATGGCGAGGGTTGCCTGCAACGCCTGGATGTTGTTCTCGACCCAGGCCGGCCCGGCTGCCGGAGAGGGTTGCGGCGCTGACAGGATTTTGACCATCACCGCCAGCAAAAACAACGTTGCGGCAGCGATCAGCACACTCGGGATTTTTTTTGACCAGTTCTTCATGGGAACTCCATGCTCTATTTAAATTGCCACCTGATATCGGTTGAATATTGGAGGAAAGGTTGAGCGGTGAAAGTCTCCACATTGACAGCATCGAACAACTGTCCCCAACCTTCGGCGGGAGTGTTGTCCAATGTATTGCATTCTGTTCCGCCGCGCTGCTGGCAGGCCTGCATCTGGGTCATCGTCCCGGTGAAAATAATGCGGCTGCCCAGGTATAACGACCCGTACTTGCTGACTGCTGCCCATTGACGGGCAAGCACGCCGTTGTTACTATAAATTTCGGGGACGGCAAGGGCTGGTTCAGCCCCCCACGACACATACCAAACATCAGCTTGAGTCCAGGGTAAAGCAGTGTTATATGTCCAGCTTAAGGTTGGGCCAGTGGGGCAGCCAACACAGGCGCCGTAATTGAAATAGATACTACTGCCATTATCGTCATTGCCGTCAAACGCATCCGTCCAACCACGGGTCACATAGGGTGTGTTCCAGCGGAAAACTCCGTCACTATCCTGCCCCCATTCGATATCGATTGCCCCGGTGAACAAAATCTGACTGTTATAACCAGTAGGCACCCCCCAGGCATGTAGACGATTAATCATGCCAGCCCAGTTCCTGCCAAAGTCTATTGCAACCCCGCGTAAATTGTCCTGGGTGATATTAGTCTGATTGAATGAATCATAATTATTCGTTCCCAATCCAATGGTCACATGGGAAGCCTTGTCATTTCCACTGCAATTCCAATAGCCCTGTGCATACCATTGAGCGCGGTTTTCCAGGTCGGCGAGGCTGAGGAATTGACGTGCATAGCCATTGGTGGGATCGCTGAAAGTTCTTACCCCATAGACCCCATTTAAAACCCACATCTTGCCAAAATCCAATATGACCAGAGAATCCTGTGCACCGGGGGTGGCCGCGTCACGCGTACCCAACTGGCAGCCAAGGTCGTACATTTTAGCAGGGTCGCCATTCTGGATATAGTAACTGGTCGAATATAACGGCGCCGGCCCGTTTTTGAAAATAAGCGGGAAATAGTACGTCTGGCCTTGCAGCAGCAGCGCTGCAATCACTACCAGAACAAGCGGCGCAGATCTAATGCGGGGATTGAGTGTCTTCATAATGGAAAATACCTGTTGGGGTGGTAAGTTATCAAGGTCGAAGAGAGCAATGCCCTGGAGATTCCGGTGGAATTTCGGTTAGTATACCCTGTTAAAATCGGTTTGACCATCGGCCCTGATCCAGGACGGATACCCAGGGTGACTGGAAACCTTGCCACGCTGAGGCCTTTTGAATTTCCGTAAGGCCGTTTACAGATTACAAGACGCTGAAACCGGATATAAAGTTCTATGGTTGCAATTTTTCGGCCGTTATCATGTAAAATCATAACATGGAGCCGAAACCCTTCCCCACCCAAGAAACCGAACGACTAACCCTGCGCCAAATGACCCAGACCGATGCTGCGGGCCTGTTCGAACTGTATGCCAAACCCGAGGTCGTCCGGTTCATTGACCAGGAACCCATGGTACGCCTGGATCAGGCGAAAATGCTGATCAGCACGTTCGAAGACTTGTTCACAAGCGGACGCGGACTGCGCTGGGGGGTGTTTACCCTGGAGGAAGGTCAATTAATCGGAACCTGTGGCTATAAAGAGTGGGATACGCGGCGCTTTCGGGCTGAACTCAGTTATGACCTGGCTCCTGATAGTTGGGGCAGCGGCTATATGCGCGAAGCGCTGGTGGCAATCCTGGATTATGGTTTCCATCGAATGAAACTGCGCCGCATAGAAGGACTGGTCGATCCGGAAGACACGCGGTCGCATAATTTGCTCTCCGGGCTGGGCTTTCGCATGGAAGGCGTTTTACGCGAGCACGATTTTATTAAAGGTAAGTTCCAGGACGACATGGTCTTCTCGCTGTTGCACCAGGATTGGGAAGAAGACGAAAAAAAACTAAAGGATTGAGAGCTTGCCGGTCACGGCTGAACGCCCCATTCGCTAAACAGCGGGTTCAGGTCGCAGGTACAGGCAAATTCAAAGCTGTCCCGCAGGTCAGCCGGTGAGGCGATCTGGTAGCTATTTTCGCGGTAGTAAGCTTGCAACGCCGCATTGAATTCCGCCGCACCGATTTCTTCCCGCAGCGCCTCAAAGAACAGGTTGCCTTTAAGGTAAGCCACAATCGCATAGGCGCGCTCTACATCGGTAAGGTCAGCAACTGACTGGTCGAGCGGCTGAACGCCAATCTCAGTCTCCAGGTCGGTAACCTGCTTGCGGTACTCCCTCAATGCTCCCCAGTAAAAAACTGGATCATAGTTCAATTGGTACAACTGAGCTGAATATGTTGCCAAGGCTTCGTCCAGCCAGGGATGCCGCAGCACGTCATTCCCCACGACAGCGTACCACCATTGGTGCGCGATTTCATGGGCGGTCACCATCGGCAGTATGTGCGGCAGGGACTGGCTGTTGTAAAGCGCTTCTCCCACCAGAATCAGGCCCGGGTATTCCACGCCGCTGGCGTTATTCAATGGGGCGGCAATGATGTCCAGTTCATTGTATGGCAGCGGGCCAAAGGTCTGGCTGAATAAACTGAGTGCATCCACCGCGACCTGCATGACCTCCGCACGGGATGATTCTGACTCCGGTTGCCCCCAGTGATTAATGGTGATGTCCTCCCATGAGATCTGTTCCAGTTCAAAGGTTGGGCTGGCAGCCAGCATAAATTCACGCAGCGGGCCGCCGGCGATCTGGATTACAGCGTCATTATTGCTGCCTGCCCGGCTCACTTCACGTCCGGAACTCACGACCTGCCACGCCGCCGGCACGCGCACCTCGACCTGGTACAGTGCAATTCGGCTAATGACCGCGTCACCCTCGGGCAAAACAGGATCGGCGCGCCATTTGCCGTCCTCGAGCAGCGCCAGCAGCGGATAAGCGTTAGCCATCAGCATTACCGGCCCATCGCTGGAAATATTAAAAGTTCCGTAAACCTGGTCTGAACCGAAATCGACCGGCAGTTTCCCGCTAAATTTCAAGTCCAACTCGAGTGTTTCGCCGGGTTGTAACGGCTGATCGAGCGGCAATCGTACAGCAGTTCGATCTTCGAGAAAAACGCTGACGGGCAGGTCAAAGCCGTTCACCTGCGCCGTAGTGACATCCAACTGGCCGCCGTACAATAAGGGCGCGTTGGGATAAGTTCGCAGCACCAGATCATGCAAGGCTGTACTGCCGGGATTCGTGAAGGTTATCCGGGTGCTGCCGCTGTAATCCGGCCCGCCAGAAGTCAGGTCGAACGTCAGGTTGTAGCAAGTATCGATGCCAAGTGTGCTCCAGTCCGGCACAGCGTTGGAACGCAGTGCGCTGGCCTGCAGCGACAGGTCACAAGCACTCAACGGATCCGGGCTGGAACCGGCAGGTTGGCTGGTCAGGGTGGGCTGTAGAGGCGGGATGGACGTCTGGATCGCCGTGGGTGCTGCAGTTAGCGCAACCGGAGGTAGAACCGGCTGGCAGGCGGCCAATAGCAGCAATAAAACCAGTGCAATCTCAACCATCCAAACGCGCATCGTTAATCTCCGTTGTCGCTTAGGAGGATTATAACGCTCTGGTTTTGCTGCCAGCATAGAATGCTTGCCATAACTGGATGGCAGATAGGATGTATATAAAATCCAGGCGGTTTCTTAATCAAATCTAAATAAAATTGTGTTAATCTTGTGCTGAGTAAAGTATAGAAACAGGCGTGTCTGGAAGGGCAAAAATTTATGGCAGAAACCATCATGGTCGTGGACGACCAGTCCAGCGTAAGGCAATTGTTGCAGGAGTATCTCACCGAACAGGGTTACCGGGTAGTAACCGCCCCGGATGGGCAAACTGCGGTATACCTGGCGCGGCATGAGCAGCCTGACTTGATTCTGCTGGATATTATGATGCCCAAAATGGACGGCTATCAGTTTTTGCGCCAGTTCCGCCTGGAACGCCAGACGCCGATCATCATCATCACCGCCCGCGAGGAGGAGACGGATGCCGTCCTGGGGTTGGACCTGGGCGCAGACGATTATGTGACCAAGCCGTTTCGGATGCGTGAACTGCTCGCGCGCATCCGGGCAGTACTGCGCCGGGCTGACGGCAGCTCGGAACGCTTTGAGCTGCTGCGGTTGGGCGATGTGATTCTGGATGAACGCACCCACTCGGTGGCAGTGCGCGGCATGCCAGTGTCGCTGACCCCGTTGGAATTTGACCTGCTCGCCCTGTTAATGCGCTCGCCGGGCCGGGTTTTCAAGCGCGATGAACTGGTTGACCTGCTGTCAGGCAGCGGTTTCGCCGGGGTGGATACCACTCTCAATGTGCATATCCGCAATCTGCGCTTGAAGATCGAAGCCGACCCGAGCAACCCGAAATACGTGGAAACCATCTTTGGGGTTGGTTACCGCTTTCAGAAAACAGCTTGATCATGCTCAACAAATCACTCTACTGGAAAATCGCGCTGGCCTTCGTTCTGGTGGCTTTTTTTACGGCTGCCCTGGTCGCAGTCTTTATTCGCGCCACCAGCGCTGACCGTCTCACCCAATTGGTGCTGGACCAGCAGCGGGAGAACTTGCAGACCATCCTGGCAAATTATTACCAGGCAAATGGTTCGTGGGATGGGTTGTTGAAAAACTGGCAGGATATTGCCCCTGAAAGCCTGCAAGGCGGAATGGGAATGGGTACTGGCGAGATGGGTCAGGGCAATGGGTTGCATATGGGTATGGAACGGCGCAGTCTATATGGGCTGGCAGATGCGAAAGGCCACGTCATTGTGCCGGTCGGGGAGTTTGACGTCATCGGGCATGTACTGACCAGGCGGGAAGTGAGCGCCGGGACCGCCATCATGGTGGACGGTGAACGGGTGGGGGTGCTGCTTACCACGCGCAGCCTGCCGGTCTATAACGCGGCGGAAACCCTGTTTTTGCAGCGCACCAACCGCGCTTTGATCCTGGCCATGTTTGGCGCATTGCTGGTTGCGCTGTTGATCGGGCTGGTCCTGGCGAGAAATCTGACCCGTCCTTTGCAGGCGTTAACCGTGGCAGCCCGGAAAATTGCCGGTGGGCAATTGGATCAGCATGTCGAAGTAACGTCTGACGATGAAATAGGCGAACTGAGCACCGCTTTCAACCAGATGAGCCGCGAGGTGGCGCGGGTAAACCAACAGCGACGTCAAATGACGGCTGACATTGCCCATGATCTGCGTACACCATTAACCGTCATCTCCGGCTACGTAGAGTCGATGCGCGACGGGGTGCTCCAACCCACAACCCAGCGGTTGGATCTGATCTACACCGAAATCGGCCGGCTGCAGCACTTGGTGACCGATTTACGCATGCTCTCGCAGGCCGATGCCGGCGAGTTAGCTCTCGAACCAGTCGCAATTGATCCGGCGGCGGCATTGGATCATACCGCGGAAGTTTTTCAGCATCATGCCAGCCAAAAAGGCGTGGCTTTACGAGTAGAGGTGGAAAGTGCACTGCCGGTTATTCGGGTCGATGAAGCGCGCTTCATGCAGGTGATGGACAATTTGATCAGCAATGCCCTGCGCTATACCCCGGAAGGTGGCGTAATAACCCTGGGCGCTCGCCAGCAAAAGAACGGGATCGAATTCAGCGTAAGCGATACCGGCAGCGGCATAGAGCCCGATGCGCTGCCCTTGATCTTTGACCGGTTCCAGCGGGGGGATCAATCACGGCACGCCGACGGCAATGAAAGCGGGCTTGGGCTGGCAATCGTCAAGGCACTGGTCGAGGCACATGGCGGAAAAGTATCCGCTGAGTCCATTGTTGGGCGCGGCACCACCATTCGCCTGTGGTTTCCCAATCAGATTTAACCCTGGCAAGCCTCTCTGGTGAGCGATCTGGCGCCTTTGCCGATTGGCCTATCCTTGCTTAATTTGTCTACCCCACGCCCCCGGCCTAAGCAGACGTTCAATCGCTCACCACGGGTGCAACCTGTTGATTAACCCGACTGGCCGCCTTCCCACCGGGGTTTTGCTCATCGATAGTGATGACCGATTTGATCAGGAAGCCCGATATACCCATCAGCGCGCAAGCCAACCCACCAACCAGATACCAGGCTTGAATCCCCAACCAGTCGGCCACAGGCGCTGCCACCAGCATACCCAGCGGGGACATAAAACCTGACCCGCTGATTACCAGCATGAAGATTCGACCCTGCATTTCCGGATCGACTTTGGTTTGCAGCATTGCAAAGAGCGGCCCGTTCACCAGCGGATTCATGAGGCCAATCATAGCCATGCCGGCCAGCGCCAGCCAGTAACCATTTGCGCCGGCCAGGCCAATCACCGTGATTCCAGCGCCCATGCCGATCAGACCCGACATGGAAGTGATGACCTTTCTTTTAAACCCGCCCCATACGCTTAACAACAGCCCACCGACGATCACGCCAACACCCAGGCCGGATTCCAGCCAGCCCAGTTCGACCGCTCCGCCCTTGAACTGGCGTGTCACCAGCAGGGGTAGAAAGGAGAAAGCTGGATTGACCAGGAGATTGATCAGCATTGCCATTACCATGACGGCCATCAAACCAGGCCAGCGAATCACATACTTCAAACCGGCACGCACGTCCCGCCAGACGCTTTTCGGCGTGACCAATTCTCCGCTATCGCTGTGCACCGGCCGCGGGATGGCGATGAACAGCAGTGGCAGAATCGCCAGTGCAGCCGTGCCAATGTCGATGGCCAGCACCCAGTGAACAGGCAATAAGGAAAGCAGCAAAGCGCCCAGCGGCGGCGCAGCGATGGTCAGCATCCCGTTAAGCGCCTGGTTGGCGCCCGAGAGGCGTGACAGGTGCTCCTGTGGCACCATCAGCGAGGTCGAAGCCTGCATCGCTGGCCATTGGAAAGCCCCTCCTAACGCGCGCAGAAACATGGCCGCGTAAATGTGCCAGATTTGAATCGTGCCGGTAAGGAAGAACAATACCAGGGCCAGCGTGGTCAACGCAACCGATCCGTCGGCAAAGATCATTACCTTACGACGATCCCAGCGATCCACCAAAGCGCCGGCAAATGGACCCAACAACACCTGCGGCAGCAGTGCCACCAGCGTGGCGGTTGCCAGAACAGTCGTCGAGCCGGTCTGGACGGTTAAATGCCAGACCAAAGCAAATTGAACCAGGCTGCTGCCCATCAGAGAAAAAGCCTGTCCGCCCCATAACGGCGCAAAACGGCGCAACCAGTGTTTCATTTTCGGTTCCATCGATATTGTGCTGTCCATAAAGTCTCTTCCGCAAACAACGGATTTAAGCAACATTAATACGTTCCGGAACGCTGAGTGGTTCCAGCTCACATAATCTTTCCAATTCCAGCCGTTAAGAACTACTCGATAAAGACCTCGACGTGCTCGCCATCTTCTTCGTCGAGAACATCCACGATCTGTCCCATCTCGCCGGATTGAATCCATTCCATCAGGGCGTTCGGGTCAAGACCCTCGATTTCCGGTGAAAATTTCATTCCAAGACGGATGCCAGACCCAACCAGATTGAGCGGCAGGCGCACATTTACCCGCGTCTTGCCGGAATTGGTATCGGTTACGCGTACCCGCAGCCACTTCCCTCCGCCCATCGGCCCGGGAGTATGTGGCGCTGCCGGTGGTACAGGCGCTCCAAACGGCGGCCGGGGCATTCCTTTGGCGCCGGCTGAAGTCTCCAGCGCTTCGAGCAGGCTGGCCGCTTCAGCAGCAGTGATTTTGCCTTCCTGCAAAAGATTTAATATTTTAAGGCGTTCTTGTCCATTGACCATGGCGCTCTCACCTTCTACCGCCGCTTATTTCTCGACGGCTTCCTCCTTTTTACCCAGGATGCGCTGTTGGGCTTCTTCTGAGGAGATGCGGCCTTCAGCCAGTTCGTCCAGAATCCGCATGCGATCCTCGGCGGTCAATCGCACGGGGGTTTCTTCGCGCCCGGGCTCAAAGCCCAGAGAGCGTAAGATCTCATTAAACCGGTTGCGTAAGGTTGGGTAGGAAAGGCTTAGCTCCTCTTCCATGCGGTTAAAGCGCCCCTCGCAGCGGATAAAGGTCAGCAAAAATTGCATTTGTTCCGGAGAAAGGGAAGCAAATGGATTAGTTTCCGGGTGAAAATGCCCTTCAATGGTGGTGTTGCAGTTCAGACAAAACAAGCGGGTGACCACCAGTTCGCTTTTGCACACCGGACATTGATTCAACATTTGATTCATACCACCTCCGCAACCATACGATCTACTCGTAGGGGTTGACCCATGGGTCAACCCAATTTCGACCCATGTGTCAGCTTATTCCAGTTTTCTAAAAATATTTTAGCACTGGATTTAATTTTGTCAATAGGTTTATGAATTATATTTAGTTATTACTTTATATTATTGATTATTATTTCAATATATTAAAGTCAGGGGGTATCCACCAGCCGTTCGCCGAACAACACCCAGCTTCCCTTGCGGTCGCCGGCATCCGCCGGTGCGCGGTCGAAGTAGATTTCAAAGATACGCCCGCCGTCAGTACGCACGCGGAAGAAAAAACGCCCCACACCCCAGGAGCCAATGCGCTCAGCCCGCGATAGATGCGGTGGAATCATATTGCGTCCCATGCGTCCGCGCCGGCGAAAATCCTTCCATTCTGCCAGCAGTTCGACAATTCGAAAAGTCTCCGACTGCCAGGTGAATTCTTGCGGGCAAGGCGGTGATTTTTCCAGCAGCGGCGGAGAATCGAATTGCACTTCGATCGGCTCGTCGATGAAACGCATGGTCGGCTCGGGAATGGGCATCGTGTTCGTCCTCTGCCATGGATTATAAATTGGAACACGGAAATTTTAGAATCCAGCGGCTATGCCAAAAGATGTGACGAGATCGTTACATTAACGTCTTGTAAAGGATTTCAAGAGCCTTTTTTACGCTAATCGGCTATGATATACTCAAAATACGGGTAAGATCGGCTTAAATTGAGCGGCTTTGGATCGTTCGGAGGGAAACATGAAAATATTGCTGCTGATGCGCCATGCGAAATCTAGCTTTGAAGACAATCAGGCATCAGATTTTGAGCGCGGGCTCAACAAACGGGGAGAAAAAGATGCGCCGCGCATGGGTAAGCTGCTCAAGGAGAAAGACCTCGTCCCCGATTTAATTCTCTCTTCCAAGGCTGTCCGAACCAGCAAAACGGCTGAAATCGTGGCTGAAAAAGCCGGCTATAAAAAAGAAATCAATTATGTCGAAGGTTTCTACCTGGGCGAGCCCGAGGTATACCTCGAAGCGCTGCGCGCGTTGGATAACGATAAGCTGGATACGGTGATGGTGGTAGGCCACAACCCCGGTCTGGAGACCTTGCTGCAAATTCTTACCGATCACGTCGAATCGCTGCCGACCGGCGCGATTGCCTACCTGGAACTGCCCATTCGTTCCTGGAAAGCTCTATCCAAAGATCTCGTCGTCAATTTGAAAAAATTGTGGCGTCCGCGCGACCTGAAATAAGCCGCGAAGTTTACCTGAACGGGCTGTCCCCCAAATTTGCGGGTCGATTTCCATGCCCGCCAGCTTTTAGGACAACCTCGCTTGTGGGGTAATCCCCTACCGCTTCCCTGTGTTTCTCCGCAGGCAGAAACCCGGCGGTAGCGGCGAGGCGAAAAGCGAAATGCTCATTCTCCAATACTCCGGCAGCCTCGCCTGAGGACTGGCTCGCACTGGCCCATGGTTCAAGATCAACGGGCGAGCACTGCTCGCCCCTACCGCTGCCCTGTGTATCTCCCCAGGCAGAAACCCGGCGGTAGCGGCGAGGCGAAAAGAGCAATGCCTATTCTCCAATACTCCGGCAGCCTCGCCATAAGTCCGATTCGCATGAGCCTCGTCGGCGTATTACCCTTAACTTCTCTTCGACCCTGGCGTAATGTACGTCCTCGCTGTACTCGCTACGGGCATGGGTATCTTACACACACAATTCAGGTCTGTTAGGAAAACTTTAAAAGTGAACTCAACCAAACTTCAAAAGTGAACCATGGGATTTACCTAAACTTGAACCAAACCTTAAAAGTGAACCGTTTTCCCGAGGGAATCAGCAGGTAAAGTGACCAT